>Ga0310811_10000004_pt1 | contig 634717 bp, 555 predicted proteins | sample YCmetagenome_FD_207642 | JGI IMG/M metagenome (GOLD analysis project Ga0310811, IMG submission 207642) | Soil microbial communities from experimental microcosm in Duke University, North Carolina, United States - YC | ecosystem: Engineered > Artificial ecosystem > Soil microcosm > Unclassified...
TCGAGAACGTGGTGAGCGAGCCGCGCGTCATCAGCATCTGCTTGCCGATCTCGACGATCTCGATCAGCTTGGTCGGATTCGAATCGAGGTCGACCATGTTGCCGGCTTCTTTCGCGGCCTGCGTACCGGTGTTCATCGCCACCGCCACGTCCGCCTGCGCGAGAGCCGGGGCGTCGTTGGTACCGTCGCCGGTCATCGCCACGAGGCGGCCTTCGGCCTGGTGCGTGCGGATCGTGGCGAGCTTCGCTTCCGGCGTGGCTTCGGCGAGGAAATCGTCGACCCCTGCTTCGGCTGCAATCGCGGCGGCCGTGAGACGGTTGTCGCCCGTCACCATGACGGTCTTGATACCCATCTTGCGTAGCTCAGCGAAGCGCTCCTTGATGCCGCCCTTGACGATATCCTTCAACTCGATCACGCCGAGGCACCGCGCGGCACTCTCGCCACGATCATGTTGCGCGACCACCAGCGGCGTGCTGCCACGCCGCGCGATCTCCGACACGGCCGCGCTCAGCTCCGCGGGAAACCGGCCGCCGTGCGCCTCGACGTAGTGTTTGATCGCATCGGACGCCCCCTTGCGAATCTCCCGTTCGGGCAGATCGACACCGCTCATGCGCGACTGGGCGCTAAAGGCGAGGAAGGTCGCCTGCAACGCATGCATATCGCGTTCGCGAATATTGAAGCGCTGCTTGGCCAGCACGACGATGCTGCGCCCCTCCGGTGTTTCGTCGGCGAGCGAGGACAGTTGCGCCGCGTCGGCAAGCTGTTCCTCCGTGACACCCGGAGCCGGCGTAAAGGCCGAGGCCTGCCGATTGCCGAGCGTGATCGTGCCGGTCTTGTCGAGCAGCAGCACGTCGACGTCGCCCGCCGCTTCCACGGCACGGCCCGAGGTGGCGATCACGTTCGCCTGCATCATGCGGCTCATGCCGGCCACGCCGATCGCCGACAACAGCCCGCCGATGGTGGTCGGAATCAGGCATACCAGCAACGCGACCAGCGCCGTGATCGTGACCACGTGCCCTGCTTTCGCGGCCTCGACTGAAAACATCGAGAACGGCAGCAGCGTGGCGGTGGCGAACAGCAGCACGAGCGTCAGCGCGACCAGCAGAATCGTCAGCGCGATTTCGTTGGGCGTTTTCTGACGCTTCGCACCCTCCACCATCGCGATCATGCGGTCGAGGAAGGCTTCGCCCGGATTCACGGTGACCCGCATGACAATCCAGTCCGACAGCACGCGCGTGCCGCCCGTCACCGACGAGAAATCGCCGCCCGACTCGCGGATCACCGGTGCGGATTCGCCGGTGATCGCCGATTCGTCGACCGACGCGACACCTTCGAGGACCTCGCCGTCAGCCGGAATCACATCGCCGGTTTCGACCAGCACGACATCGCCTTTACGCAGTTCGGTCGCGGTCGTGATGCGGATCGGCGACTTGGGATGCGCCTCCTGCAGCTTCTTCGCCATCACGTTGTGCTTCGCGCCGCGCAGCGAAGCCGCTTGCGCTTTGGAGCGGCCCTCGGCGAGCGCCTCGGCGAAGTTGGCGAACAGCACGGTAAACCACAGCCAGAGCGCGATCGCGAGAATGAAACCGGCGGGCGCCTCGGCCTGTCCCCCGAGCGCGGCGATCCACAAAACGGTGGTCAGAATGCTGCCGACGTACACGCAGAACATCACCGGATTACGCAATTGATGACGTGGCGCGAGTTTCCTGAACGAATCGACGAGCGCCGGCCGGGCAATCGCCGGGTCGAACATCGAGCGCGCGGCATTGCGCGCCTGGCCGATGTTGCCCGGCTGATGAACCGGCGGTTGGAGTCCGTTGGTCATGCTGTCCTCTCAGTCAATGTCCCGCGACCATGATCAGATGTTCAACCACAGGGCCGAGCGCCAGCGCCGGCACGTACGTGAGTGCGCCGACCAGCACCACCGTGCCGAGCAGCAGCACCACGAACAGCGGGCCGTGCGTCGGCAGCGTGCCGGCGGTGGCGGAGATACGTTTCTTGGCAGCCAGCGACCCGGCGATCGCCAGCACCGGCACAATCGAGCCGAAGCGGCCGAACCACATGACGAAGGCCAGCGTGCTGTTGTAGAACGGCGTATTGACCGAGAGGCCGGCGAACGCGCTGCCGTTGTTATTGGCGGCCGAACTGTAGGCGTAGAGAATCTCGGAGAAGCCATGGGGCCCGGGATTGGCGATGCCCGCCACGCCGGCTGCCGTCAGCACGGCGATCGATGCGCCGACCAGCACGAGCAGCGGCGTGAGCAGCACGGCAATCGACACCATCTTCATCTCGTACGACTCGATCTTCTTGCCGATGTATTCCGGCGTTCGTCCGATCATCAGACCGGCCACGAACACCGCAAGCAACGCGAACACGAGCATGCCGTAGAGACCCGAGCCGACGCCCCCGAAGATCACCTCGCCGAGTTCGATCAACAGGAGCGGAACGAAGCCGCCCATCGGTGTCAGCGAATCGTGCATGTTATTCACGGCGCCGCACGACGCGGCGGTGGTCGCCACGGTAAAGATGCCGGATTGCGCGATGCCGAAGCGGGTTTCCTTGCCTTCCATGTTGCCGCCGGGCTGCGTGGCCGACGCGGTTTGATCGACATGCAGCGACGCATACAGTGGATTGCCGTTCTGCTCCGACGAAATCTCACCCCAGCAGGCAAGCGCGAAAGCGATCGTCATTGCCGCCAGCACGGCATAGCCCTGACGCGGGTCGCCCACCATCCGGCCGAACACCACGCACAGCGCAGCCGGAATAACCAGCATCGCGATCATCTGCACGAAGTTGGAAAACGGCGTCGGGTTCTCGTACGGATGGGCGGAATTGGCGTTGAAAAAACCGCCGCCGTTGGTCCCGAGCATCTTGATCGCTTCCTGCGACGCGACCGGCCCCATCGCGAGGGTCTGCTTGTCGGCCTTGTTGTCCACCATCACCGGGTTGCCCTTGGCGTCCTTGACGGGATTGCCCTGGGCGTCGGTCTTCGGCGTTTGATACTTCGTCACCTGCAGCGTCGGCACGTCTTCGTACGACTTGAAGTTCTGAATCACGCCCTGGCTGATCAGGACAAGCGCAATCGCCGTAGCGAGCGGCGCGAGGATATACAACGTAATACGCGTCAGATCGACCCAGAAATTGCCGATCGTCGCCGTCGTATGGCGCGCGAAACCGCGAATCAACGCGACCACGACAGCAATGCCGGTGGCGGCCGAAAGGAAGTTTTGCACCGTCAGCGCGGCCATTTGCGTCAGATAGCTGACGGTCGATTCAGGCGTGTAGTCCTGCCAGTTCGTGTTGGTCACGAAGCTGACTGCGGTGTTGAAGGCGGCGTCGGGTGTCATCGGTCCGAAGCCTTGCGGGTTTGCAGGCAGCCATTGCTGCAGACGCAGAAATCCGTACACCGCGGCCACACCGAGGGTATTGAACGCCAGCACGGCCAGCGCATAGCGCTTCCACGACATTTCGGCGCTGGGGTCGACCCCGGCGAGCTTGTAGAACGCGGTTTCGATCGGCCGCCCGAACCGGCGCACGACCACCGAGGAACCGTCCACCACGCCGGTCATATAACGGCCGAGCGGTATGGCGAGCGCAACCAGCACGACGATGAAAACGCCGGGCTGAACCAGGTTGTTGAGGTTCATTCGAGAGCCTCCGCGCGCAGCAGTGCATACACGAGGTAAGCGAACAGAATCAGCGTCGAGGCCGCGGCGAGCCAGGTCATCCAGGTAGTCATGGACGGCCACCAGGTGCGCGGTGCAGCTTGTCGCAGCCCATTATGAAGGCCGCAACGAGACCGCCGAACGCAACGATTGCGATGAGATAAAGCAGATCCATGGCCCAGTCTCCACAAGGGACTCCTGTACCGTGAAATCTAGGAAAATCCGCGTAAACACAGCGTTAAGACTTGGCCGCGTTTCGTAAATATGACGGGAGCGGAAGGCAGAGAGCGCCGCGCCGGCGTAGCGGCAAACCACGCACCCTATGCCGCCTGAGCCGCCTTATCGTGCGCGGCCTGTTCGAGCCAGAGCCGGCTATCGGGAAACCAGAATGCGTCCGGGCGCGGTGGCGAAACGAGTTTCACCGGAAGGGCGGGATTGAAGATCTTCGACCAGGCTGACAGGTAAGACGGCGTCTTCACGAGAAACCCGCAATTGGCGAGCAGCAGGCTGGAAAGCAGCGCCTCGCGGCCGATCTCGAGTCCGGGATAGCCGCTGAAGTGAACGGGTGTGCTGCCGCATGCCAGGTGTTTTGCCGGTGCGACCGTGACTGGCTTGCCGAACGGCCACGCGATAAAGAAATCGATAAACGCCTGTTCGTCGCTCGATATGAAAATATGGTCGAGGTGCGGATTTTCCGCGAGCGCCGATTCCACCTGCCGGCAGAAGCTTCCCCAGGAAACCGGCACGGCCTCGAGGGTCTTGTCGGTTCCTCTGAAATGCGCGCCAAGCGTCGACGCGCCGATCCCGAGCTTGCGGCAGATTGCGTCGACTTCTTCGAGGATACGCGCGGCCGGCCGATAGTGGGCGAAGAACAGTTCGCTTGCGCTCCTGAGTTGAAGCAGGCATTCGTAACGCTGACGAAAGCCCAGATGGACCAGGTCGCGAACCGTCGACGTCCTCACTTTATGGGCGACCGCGACACCCGAGGCGGGACGCACGGGTTCGAAGAAAACCGAGAACCAGTCCAGTTTCCCCTCGGCGTCGCCATACAGCCCACCGCGCGCGCTAATGCACGGGGTGAGGCATTTCTCGTCGCAATACATCAGAATAAACAGGACCATCTGCATCACGGAGAAAAACCCGGAGTTCTCCTGAATCTCGATGGAAAAAACGCCCCTGTTCAAACGTTGCCTGGCGTGAAGTGAGAGCCGGCGCGGCATGGCCACGGAATGCTTGAACCCCTCGCTGCGTCGGATCTGTTTCGCCCGATCGACCACCTTTCTCAACATGCCGACTCCTAATTAATTAGGTATTCTTTGAAATTGCACGGACCTGTTTGACTGCGAAGGAACGGACGACCCAGCATAGCATTTCAGGAAGTCAGCTCACGTAAGGTTCGCCCCGTCTTGGTGAGCTAGCGCACAAAGAATCGGTAAGGTTTTCCCTGGATCGGCATACCGCGCCGCCAACTCAACCAGGCAGTTCGTCGGTGTATTCGTACGCCACGGTTCCTTGCGGATGCCTGAACCACCCCGGGTCGCGATAGTCGTTGCGCCCCAACCCCTCCCGCACTTTCACGACGCTGAACATGCCGCCCATTTCCAGCGCGCCGAACGGCCCCGTGCCGGCCATCATCGGCAACGTGTTATCGGGTAGCGGCATTTCCATGCCCCCCATTGAACCGCCCGTGCTGCCCATCGCCATGTAATCGGGCACCAGCTTGTTGATACGTTTCGCGAGGTCCTGCTGCGGCACGCCGATCAGGTTCGGCACCTGGTGCCCCATCGCATTCATCGTGTGATGGGATTTGTGGCAATGAAACGCCCAGTCGCCGGGCCGATTCGCGGTGAACTCGATCGCACGCATCTGGCCGACCGCGACATCCGCGGTCACCTCCGGCCAGCGCGCCGAGGGTTGAATCCATCCGCCGTCCGTTCCCACCACTTCGAACTGGTAGCCGTGCAGGTGGATCGGGTGATTGGTCATCGTCAGATTGCCGACGCGAATGCGCACGCGATCGCCCGCGCGCACCGGTAACGCATCGATACCCGGAAACACGCGGGCATTCCACGTCCACATGTTGAAGTCGGTCATCTCGTTCACGCGCGGCGTGAAGCTGCCTGGGTCGATGTCGTAGGCGGACATGATGAACACGAAGTCGCGATCCACCCGCATGACGCCCGGGTCCTTCGGATGAACGATGAAGCTGCCCATCATGCCCATCGCCATCTGCACCATCTCGTCGGCGTGCGGGTGATACATGAACGTGCCGTGCTTCTCAAGCTGAAACTCGTAAACAAAGGTCTTGCCCGGCGGAATATGCGGCTGCGTGAGACCGCCGACGCCGTCCATGCCGCACGGCAGGAGCATGCCGTGCCAGTGAACCGTGGTGTGCTCCGGCAGCCTGTTGGTCACGAAGATGCGAACCTTGTCGCCTTCAACGGCCTCGATGGTCGGCCCCGGCGCCTGACCGTTATAGCCCCACAGATGAGCACTCATGCCCGGCGCGAGTTCGCGCACCACCGGCTCGGCAATCAGATGAAACTCCTTCCAGCCGTTCTTCATGCGCCACGGCAGCGACCAGCCGTTCAATGTGGCTACGGGCGTGTACGGCCGCCCACCCGGAGGCGCGAGCGGCGGCTGCATCGCGGCGGTGGTCATCGTGGGCGCCTCGGGCAATGATGCGGCGCCGGCCTTGCTGACCAGTGCCGCCCCCAACAACGCGGCGCCGGAGCCGCTGAGAAAATTTCGACGAGACACCATGTCATTGCCCTTGAGAATCGGTGGATGACGCTTGCGGCGCCGTGGATACGAATGGCGCCGAGGCCATTGCGAGAGGCGGCAGACGGCCGCCGAGCGCCTGTTGCAGATCGGTCTGCGCGAGCCAGTAGTCCCTGAGCGCGTCGATCGCGCTGTTCACGGCGCCGATCTGGTCGCGCGAATCGGCGAGCAGTTCGAATACGCTCGCGAGCATGCCGTTATAGCGAAGCAGCAGTTCGTCCGACATGGTTTTGCGGATCGGCACCACTTCGTCGCGATAGTGCTTCGCTACGTCGTAGTTCGTCACATAGGCCGAATACGATTCCCGCACCTCGGAGCGCGCGTTGATCGCGGTCTCGGCGACGCGGTTCGCGGACCGTAGATAGATCGCTTCGGCGCGCGCCACTTTCGAGGCGCCCCAGTCGAAGAGCGGAATCTCGACGGCGATCTCGTAGCCCTGCTCGCGGCCATCGGAGCTCGTGAAGTTGTTCTGATACCCGACATCGAGCGCATTGATGAATCGCGTTGCCCGGCTCAGGCCGAGAGAACGTGCCACGCTTTGCGTCTGCAGCTTCGCGGCCTGAATGTCCAGGCGGTTCTCCATCGCGAAGCGCTCGAGATCCGGCAACTCGGGCCGGGTCGCGGGCAGGTCGGGCAGACGCTCGGGGAGGTCATACTCGGCCTGCGAACCCCATAGGCCCATCGTACGAGTGAGCGTTTCCCGCGCGGATACGGACTGTTGCCGCGCCTTCGCCAGTTGCGCAACGGCTTGCGCGTAGAAGGCCTGCTCACGCGCGTAGTCGAGCTTGCTGAAATTGCCGGCCTGCTGCATGCGCAGCGCGAGCTCGGCGCCGGCCTGCGCCGAGTCCTTCACCTGCTCCGCGTAGCCAGCCGATTGCTTCGTCGCGACGGCACCGATATAGGCACGGCGCGCGTCGGCGGCGACCTTGAGCATGGCATCCGCCGCGAGCAGCCGGGTCTGCTCGAAACGGCCGCTTTCAATGCGTGTCGCCAACGGCAGCGTCAGCACGCTCAACAGGCCGAGCGTGAATGTGCGGCTGATGCTCAGATCGCTGCCCCCGTGTGTACGGCTGAAGGTGAAGCCGGGATTCGGCAATCGTCCCGCCTGTACCAGGTCCGCCTCGGCAATGCCGAGGTCGCTGTACGCGGCTTGCAATCCACGGTTGTTCAGCAGTGCGATCTGGACCGCGTCGTCCATGCTGAGTGGCCGGGACAGCAGTTCTTGCGTGCGCCGGGCTACAGCGCTGCGATTTTCATCCGTTCTCACCAGCACGGCGTCTTTTCCAAGCCGCTGCGATGCCGTGGTGGAAACAGTGTCGAAGCCGCCGTCCTTCGAAAACGTCGTGCAGCCGGCGAGCAACATCAGCACGGTGACGGCGGCGATAACGCGGCTTTCTGGAAACGGAGTGCGCTTCATTTCGCCGGCTCCTCGTGATGGGCGCCGTGCTGGTCATCGTTGTCGCCATCGTTGTTGCCATCGTTGGCATCATCATCAGCGTCACTATCCGAATGCATTTGACCGTGGTTCATTCCGGCCCCACCGGATGGACTCGCCACCGCGCGATTGAGCGCTTGCCAGCCGGGTGTTTTCTGCTCCCGGTAAGGTCGATAGTCCGCGAAGACTGACGGTACATTCACAGCAGGAACCGATGCCGCGGGATCCGCCGGATCGGGACGTGTGGGCATGGCGTGCACGAGCGCCGGCAATACTGCCGTCGCGCCGAGCAGCGCCGCAATAAACGTTCGCATTGATTTTCTCGTCGTATGCCACCCGGACGGCCGACGTGCAACGTGCGGCCATCAAGGCGAAATTGAACATCGCAGCTTCACGCTGCGAAAGAACTAGACGACAGAGATTCGGGGAGGTCGCTCGATGCCGTCGGTCAGAAACGACGCGACGCGGGCTGCAGGAGGAAGAGGGACGGCGAAAGGAACAACGGCGGCGGATATCGCCGCTTGCGGATCAGCCGGCAAACCACCGCCGAAACAGCAGGACGCGCAAGCCGCGCAGGTGTGAGCATGATGCGCATCGCCCTGATGACTGTGGTTCTGGGCCTGCACGCTAGCGTCATCATGGCCGCCAGCGGCCGTGATCATTTCGGCTCCGCCATGCTGATGGATCATCTCACTGGCATTCTGATAACGCATGGCCCCACCTTCCCCACCGATCTGCGAGGACTCGCATTTCATGGAGACGACCGCGAACGACTGAACCGGAAGGCTCAGCGCGAGCAGCACGACGAGGAAAAGTTTGCGCCAGTAAGACATGGGTATGGAGTCTAGCACGCTGATTAAGAAGACCGTAAGGCAGGAAGCTGGTCGGCCCGGGCCATTTTTTTTCACCCCGAGGGCTCACGGTCGCTGACAACATGAACAAGGATAAATACGCTTGACCTTCCCGCGGTGGGAAGGTCCAAGCTCAGGTTCTGACTTCACACTGGAGGTGGGAAATGGAATTCGCAATCCCGGATATGACGTGCGGCGGCTGCGCCAATGCGATTGCCCGTGCAGTGACTGGCCTCGACCCCGCGGCGAAGCTCGACGTCGATGTCGCCGTTAAAATCGTGAAGGTCGCGTCGAGCCTGCCGCCGCAACGCGTCATCGCGGCAATCGAGGCGGCGGGCTTTCATGCTTCGCTCAGGACCTGAACAGAGCGCATTGGGCCATGTCTGGCGCGTTGCGCGCGCCCCCCTGTTCGCAGCATCATTCATGGCCGTCTGATATCTCCTTGTCCCAAACGGAACACCCAATATGAAAAACATGAAAAATCTTCGCGCATTCCGTGCCCTTTGCGTCGTGAGCGGCATGGCGTTCGCCGTCGCGGCAACACCCGTCCACGCACAACAGGCGGCGTCGATGCCCGGCATGGAAATGTCCGGCCCGGCGGACACCGGGTCGAGTGCGTCGACCCATGCTTTCAAGGATGCCGACGAGAAAATGATGCAGGCCATGGACGCCCCGACCTACACGGGCGACGCCGACAAGGACTTCGTCGCGCATATGATTCCGCACCATCAGGGCGCGGTCGAAATGGCCCAGGTAGAGTTGAAATACGGCAAGGATCCCGAGCTGAAACGCCTCGCCCACAACATCATCAAGGCGCAACACGAGGAGATCGCGTTCATGCAGCGCTGGCAAGCGAAGCACGGCGACAAGTGACAACGGGCACGATTGCCGCCTCAACACTTTGACGTTTTGAAGTTTCAATGCCCTGCTTGACCCTCACGCAACGTCAGGTTTTAGTCTCCATGCAGGCATGAAGAAAGGAGCAATTTCGATGCTGCTGAAAGTAGGTGAACTAGCCAGGCGATCCGGCATTACGGTACGCACGCTTCATCACTACGACGCAATCGGCTTGCTCACGCCTTCTGCCCGCTCCGATTCGGGCTACCGGCTCTACAACCGCGACGACATCGCCAGGCTGCACCAGATTCAGGCGATGCGGCGGCTGGACCTGTCGCTGGCCGACATCGGCGCCTTGCTGGCCAGACCGGACTCCTCCCTCGCTTCGATTGTCGAGCAGCAGATCGCAGCGCTGACTCGACAGATCGATCGGGCAACCGACCTGCGCGACAGGCTTCATCGTTTGCGCGGGCAGTTGATGACGGGAGAAGAACCCGATCTTGCCGACTGGCTAACCACGTTGGAGTTGATGACCATGCAAGATGAATATCTTACGCAGGAAGAGCAGAACCAGCTTCGTTCGAACAAGAGCGCCGGGGCGGCCGACTGGCCGGCATTGATTCAGGCGGTGCACGCGCTGATGGATCGCAACGCGCCTGTCGAAAGCAACGAGGCCCAGGCGTTGGCGCAGCGCTGGACCTCGCTGGTGGCCGATTACACCGGCGGCGATCCGGGTCTGCTGTCGAAGCTCGACACCATGCATCGCAATGAACCGTCACTGCAGGTGAAAAGCGGCATTACGACTGAGCTGATGGCGTATATGACACGCGCTATCCGGCACTCGAAGTTCGAGCTCTATGCAAAATACCTGTCACCGCAGGAACTGCAACGCATGCATGACAGAGACGAGCGTTACGTCTCCGAATGGCCGGGTCTCGTCGCGGAAATCCGGCGCGCTATGGAAAGCGGTAAAGCCGCTCACGAGCCATCGGTTCAGAAGCTCGCGCTGCGCTGGATGGACCTGCTTAACGATTATGTCGGCCCGGACCCGGAAACTCACCGGAAACTGCGCGCCGCCTACGAGAACGAACCCGCAATCCTGTCGGGCACGGGAATCGATCAGGCCATGCTCGCCTATCTTCGCGATGCGCTGGAGATCGCGCAGCCGCATTGAGGTGGTGTGGTGTAGCGCCACCGGTTGTGGGATGGCCTACAACGTAGGGCGCGTGATTGGTTCGGTTTTCCCATTCGGTGTGAGGTAGTTAAGCACGGGGTGCCTGTCGCTGGGACGATCCATTCCCTTGGTAGCAGACACACCGTTCACACCGAGCCAACCGGGTCGCTCAGAGCGCCCCCTGCGCAGCCAGCCCCGCCGGCTCGCCGAACTGCAGGGCCGCAAGCTGGGCATAAAGCGGCGAGCTCAGCAGAAGCTCGGCGTGCCGCCCCTGCGCGACGATGCGGCCTTGTTCCAGCACGACAATGCGGTCAGCCTGCTGCACGGTCGCGAGACGGTGCGCGATGACCAGCGTGGTGCGGTTCTGCGCGGCATTGTCGAGAGCCTTCTGGACCAGCCGTTCGCTGGCGGCATCGAGCGCGCTGGTTGCTTCGTCGAGCAGCAGGATGGGCGGATTCTTCAGGATCGCGCGTGCAATCGCAATGCGTTGGCGCTGTCCACCCGACAGTCGCACGCCACGCTCGCCGAGAAAAGTATCGTAGCCTTGCGGCAATTCTTCGATGAAACCGGCCGCGGCGGCCATATCGGCAGCCCGCTGCACTTGCGCCAAAGTGGCATCCGGCGCGCCGTAGCGGATGTTGTCGAGCACGCTCCCCGAAAAGATCACCGATTCCTGCAGCACCACGCCGATTTCTTTGCGCAATTCGACGAGCGGCACGTCACGCGTCGCGACGCCGTTGATCAGAATGCTGCCGGACTGCGGATCGTAAAAGCGCAACAGCAGTTGAAACAACGTCGTCTTGCCGGCCCCGGACGGCCCGACCAGCGCGACGTGCTCACCCGGACGAACATCGAGAGACAGTGCGGAAAGCGCGGCAATGCCAGGACGCGACGGGTACGAGAAACTGACGTTGTCGAAGCGGATGCCCTCGCCGCGCGCCGGCAGTGCAACCGTGGTCCCGGCCTCCTGCACCGGCGAGCGCGCCGCCAGCAGTTGCAGCAGGCGCTCGGTGGCGCCGGCGGCGCGCTGCAAATCGCCCCATACCTCGGCGACCGCTCCCACGGCGCCGGCCGTGAACACCGCGTAGAGAATGAACTGGGACAACTGGCCCGCCGTCATGCGCCCGGCCAGCACGGCCTGCGCCCCGAGCCACAGCACGAACACAATGGCGGTGAACACCAGCACGATCACCACGGCGGTCAGCCACGCGCGTGCGCGAATGCGCGTGAGCGCGGTCTCAAAGGCTGCCTCCACCGCGCCGGCAAAACGCCGTGTCTCGAAGGGCTCCTGCGTATAGGACTGCACGGTCGGCATCGCATTGAGCACCTCGCCCGCCAGCGCGCTCGTGTTCGCGATCTTGTCCTGGCTCGCGCGCGAAAGCCGCCGCACGCGCCGGCCGAAGATCACGATAGGCGCGACCACCACGATCAGCGTCGCGATGATGTAACCGGACAGCACCGGGCTCGTCACCGCCAGCATGGTCAGGCCGCCGGTCAGCAGAAAGAAGTTGCGCAGCCCCATCGACAGGCTGGTGCCCACCACCGTCTGGATCAAGGTGGTGTCCGCGGTGAGTCGTGACAGCACCTCGCCGGTCTGCGTGGTCTCGAAGAACTGCGGACTCATCCCCAGCACGTGGTTATAGACTGCACGCCGCAAGTCCGCCGTAACCCGCTCGCCCAGCCATGACACGAGATAAAAACGTGCCGCGGTCGCGCCGGCAAGTATCAGCGAAACGACGAAGAGCGCGAAGAAATAGCGATCGATGTGCGCCCGATCGCCGCTCGCGAAACCGCGATCGATCAGGTATTTGAAAGCTACCGGCAACACCAGCGTGGCGCCCGCCGAGGTCACCAGCGCAAGAAACGCGAGCGCCCAGCGGCCGGCATAAGGCCGCAGGAAGGGAAACAACGCGAACAAAGGGCCGATACGCCGCGAGGCTGGCGAAGGCGGTGAAGACGGCACAGCATCTGGCATGAAGATTCCCAAACGAATCGGAGGTCACCCAGATTGTGCCAGTCCCGCGGGTTTGAAGGCGGCTCTAACCTGCTTGCCGCGACTATCCATCTGTATCAAGATCGAGTCGACTCATCCGCACGAGGCCATGGTCATGACAGACGACACCGATCCGGACAAACTGGAAGGCCCCGGAGGTATGACGCTGCGCCAGATTCACCAGCAGGTGCAGAAAAGCGTTGAACGGGACCGCGAAGAGCAGGCCTCGCACCACGCTAGCGCCGCGGCGCAGCCGGTGGCAACGTTGGGTGCGCTACGTGTGGGGCCGCAGCGGGCGCCGCTAGAGCGCGGCAGCCCGCTCAAGGTATCGGACCCCGCAAGCGATCGATCTGCTCATTGAGCCGGGCAACCGAGTTGGCGAGAAACTCGGCCCGGGCATCGAGACGGGAAAGCAGCAACGTCACAAGCAGAATCGCGAACGTAAACGGAATGACGGCCGCCGCGAGCCATTCAGGCTTGACGCCATTCGCCGCACCACAAACCGATCCGACCGGGAAATTCGCCGCGGCCATCCCGGTGTAATGCATACCGGCGATCGCCGCGCCCATGACACAGGCCGCCGCAACGCGCTTGCGCATCACATGGTGCTGGTCGCCGTGGCGCAGCGTGTGTGCGACCCACAGCGCCGCGGTGGAAGCTGCGATTGCAATGACAATCGACGCAGTGAAGATAATCGGCTCGTAACTGATCGCGGGGTTCATCAGCATCGCGGCCATGCCCATGTAATGCATGCCGGCGATTCCAAAGCCCATCAAGACCCCGCCTACGAGCAGATGGGACAGCTTCAGACGTTCCTGCGTGACGACATGCAACGCAAAACCGGAGATGAGTACGGCGATAACGAGCGAATAACAGGTAATAGCGAAGTCGTAGCCGATCGGAATGCTTAAAGAAAACGACAACATCCCGATGAAGTGCATCGACCAGATGCCGATGCCCATCACCAACGCGCCGGCCGCCAGCCATATGCGGCGGGCGCGAGCGTAAGTCAGCAGGGAAAGCCGATCGGCAAGATCAATGGCGGTGAACGAAGCTAGCGTCGCGACGATCAGCGAAACGACGACTAACCCCAGATTGTAGTGACTTTGCATGGGTCGGCGGCTCCTTGATGAAAGCTCGATTACCGGTTATCAACAGCCTCGCGCGGCTTGCCCGCCGACGAATAACTGCTCTCTATGAATCGCACTGGCCTATGCGATATGAATTTATTCTGAATCTCTTTGTGCGACCGGGTGATCCCGGCAGTTCGCGTATTCTAAACGCGCCTCGTACGCTCACGTGAGCACAATCGCGCGAGATGCATTTCTATTTCTCACGCCAATATTCGTTGAGCGGCACTAGCGCCCTCTTTTCGCGCTGCTGCGGCTTCCTCTCTTTCCCGATCCGTCGCGGTGCGGTACGCACGGATCTTCATGAGCCACGGCATGCCAACGCGCACCGTGGCCCCAAACCGCTTTATTGCTTCGTCAGTTGACCGTAGCCGACCAGCGAGTTGTCAGCCGCCTTGAACAGATAGACGATGCTCCGTTTGTACAACGTCGTGCTGCCGGAAACGGGCAGGAACGTGATCGCCGAACTGCCGGTGTAGGTCGTGCCCGGGCGCAACGAGCAGCCGGCCGTCGTACCCGTCAGGCTCACCGAGTACAGGTTCTTGCTGGAACCCGGCGTGGTCAGCGTCAGCGTGCCGGTGACACCGCAGCCTTGAAGCGTGCCGGTGAAGGCGCCGGCATTGTCGACCGTGATCGTCGTCTGACCTTGTGCCCACGTGCCCGCGACGCTCGACTGGGTGACCGCGAGCGCATTCGCCGGGTCGTAGTTCAACGCGAGATTCACGACCTGGCTATTGGCCGTATAGCTGCCCGTGAAGGTCCGGTTCGCCGCGAATGTGCCGCTTCCGAGGCTAGCCGTGTAGCTGAGGCTGCTGAACGTCTCGAAGCCGTTGAGCAACGACCAGCTCGACGCCGTCGTGGAGATCGTTCCAAAGAAGGTCCCCGTCACGAAAGAGAACAGGCCGTTGATATAGGAAAGATTGCCGGCCGGGTCCAGGAAAGCCGTCATGTTGGACGCGCCCGATTGTGTCCAGATGCCTTCGGAACCGTTGCCGGTAGCGGCCGTCGAACCGGCCTGCGGCGCGCTCAGGCTCGGCAGTGCCTCACCGGTCAAGGCCGGCGCCGATGCCGGCGCCGGTGCCGAGGCGGGCGTGGCGGCCGGCGTCGACGCCGGAGCGGCAGCTGGCGTGCTGGCCGATTGAGCGCTCGGCGTACCGCTATCGCCGCCGCCTCCGCCGCCGCACGCGGCAAGCATCAATGACCCCAGCATTGAAACGAGTAGAAGTGATTTTGATGTTGATTTCATTTTCATTTTATTGGTTCAGAGTGCGGATTCTCAATCCCGCAAAATGATCGGTTAGATCTCGATTTACCCTGCGCAAAATCGCGCAAACCTGTATACGGCAGTAAAAGAAAAGTCTTTAACGATTATTGAAGAACCGCCTTTCGATAACACAGACTTGACGGAAAGCATTTTTTGCGATTAACGCCGCCATTGCTACGATGCTTATTATTCGCAATGCATAGAACGTACTCGCTTCAAATACGAATATGTGCATGAATATCCATGACATGGAACCGGTTAATGACTGGCGATAGCGGGTGCACCAAACCAGCACATGCGAAAGAGTCGAAACGAAACGGGTGCGCTGGTAAAGTGCCGTCATCCCGTTGTTCCGCTAACCCATTCACACCTCGCGACGCCGCAATGCCGTTCAAGCCAAAACATCGAGGCGTCCGCGCCTCGCTCGCGCACCGCGCGCCGGCTCTGCCAGCCCTCGCGGGCGTCCTTACCCTAAGCTTGTGCTTGCAGGGATGCACGCTGCGTGGCGCGCCGTCGTATGAAATCTTCGGCGCCTATTTCCCGCTCTGGCTAATGAGCGCCGTAGCCGGATTCGTCGGCGCGGTGATCGCCCATCGGATCTTCGTCTCCACGGGGTGGGCGCAGATCGTCCCGTATCAGCTCTCGGTGTGCCTGGCAATCGGACTGACGGTCGCCGTGCTCTTCTGGCTTTCGGGAACAGGACAGCTCTTATGAAAATCGCCGGCTTGCGCAAAGCTTCCGTCAAAGGCCGCGTGATCGCGGGCGTGATTGTCGTGCTCGGCATCGCGGCGGCCTGGTACGGCTATGACCGGACCACCCGCTTCCCCTCCACCGACGACGCCACGATCGACGCCGACGTCGTCCACGTCGCCTCGCCCGTCGGCGGCAGGATCATCCGGCTGCCGGTGCAGGAGAACCAGCGGGTCGCCAAGGGCGACGTGCTCTTCGAACTCGATCCCGTGCCTTACCGGCTGGCGGTCGCGCAAGCCCAGGCCGATCTCGAAGTGGCTCGCGCGGCGCTCGATACGCGGCGCAGGTCGCTGGTCGGCGAGCGCGCCAATGCGGCCATTGCCGGCGACCAGACCGGCAAGGCCGCACACAACTACGAACTGGCCTCGCGCACCGTGCAGCGGCTCACGCCGCTGGTGGCGAAGGGCTACGTGCCGGTCCAGCAACTGGATCAGGCGCAGGTCGCGCAGCACGATGCGGCGCTGTCGCTCAAACAGGCGCAGGAGCAGAAGCAGGCCACCGCGCAGACGATCGGCGACGAGGCCGGCGCCGTCGCCACCGTGCATGCGCGCGAAGCCGCGCTCGCACTCGCGCAACGCGGCCTCGAAGACACCGTCGTGCGTGCGCCGCAGAATGGCTTCGTCACGGGGCTATCGGTGCTGGCGGGCGAGACCGTCGCACCGCATCAAGCGATCTTCACGCTGGTCCACGCGGACGAATGGTTCGCTGTCGCCAACTTCCGCGAAGGCGCGCTCGCGCGCATCCAGCCGGGCGATTGCGCGACCGTGTACTCCATGATCGACCGCAGCCAGGCGATTCGCGGCGAAGTGGTCGGGATCAGCGCGGGCGTGGCCGATTCGGACCGGATCAATCTGCCGCGCACCTTGCCGATCGTCCAGCAATCGGTGAACTGGGTGCGGGTCGCCCAGCGCTTTCCCGTGCGGGTGCGGCTCGATGAACCGGCCGCCCGGCTGGTGCGGATCGGTGCGAGTGCGATAGTCGAGGTCCGGCATGGCGCCGCCTGCCGGTGACATCGCCCGACCGGGCCTCGCCGATATCCTGAAGCTGCTCGCGCCCTATCCCGGGCGCGCGGCAATGGCAACCCGCATCGCGCTGATTTGCGCGTTGACGGCGTTTGTGACGAGCGCATACGGCACGCCGGAAGCCGCGATCTCCGCCTACGTCGTGTTCTTTCTGAACCGGCCCGACCGGGTCTTGAGCGTGGTGTTGGGCTCGGCCCTGCTTGTGCTGGTCACGCTGATCATCGCGGTCGTCACGGTAGTGGCCATGTTTGTGCTCGACGATCCCATGTGGCGTGTCGCATGCATCGCGGCACTCTCGTTCGGTCTCCTGTTCGTCACCTCGGCAAGCAAGCTGCGGCCGGTGGGCGCGATCATCGCGATGATCGTCGGCTTTGCACTGGACGAACTCGGCAGCGTTCCGTTCGGCGAAGTGGCGACGCGCGCCCTGCTCTACACATGGTTGATGGTGGCGATTCCGATCGGCGTATCGATCGGCGTCAACCTGGTAATGTCGCCGTCGCCGCGCAAGCTCGCCGGCCGCGCGCTGGCGGAGCGTCTGCGACTCGCGGCGCAGAGCCTCGCCGAACCCGAGGCGACGGCTCATGCGCTCGGCGCATGCCTGCGCGAAGGCGATGCGGAGATCGGCACGTGGCTCAAACTTTCGGTCGTCGACGGTTCATCGGTACGTGCCGATGTCGCGCCGCTGCGGCAAGCCGTGTCGTCGACGCTAGCGATCCTGGTCGCAGCGGATCTCGCGGCGCGCGAACCGTCGGCGCGGTTGCCGGCATCGTTCGCCACGCCGATCGCCGCAACGCTGGAGAACATGGCCCGCATGCTCGAGGCGGGCGGCTATCCGGTCGACATTGAACTCAGCCTGCCTGGCAGGGCCGACCTGACGCCGCTTGCGAGGATCGTCGTCGAAGATCTGCAGGCTGCGATCGCCCGCTTCGCGGTGGCCGAAGCACGCGCCGATGCCGCAAGTGAAAGCAAAGCCAAAACCGCAGTCGTAACTGAAGCACAACCCCAAAGTCAACGCGAAGCCGGCGCCACGCCACCTCCCGCTGGCAAGCGCGGCGGGTTCTTCCTGCCGGATGCATTCAGCAATCCCGATCACGTCCGCTATGCGCTGAAAACCACCGTCGCGGCCATGTTCTGCTATTTGCTTTATTCACAGATCAACTGGCCCGGCATCCATACCTGCTTCATCACGGTCTACATGGTGTCGCTCGGCACCACCGCCGAGACCGTCGAGAAGATGACGCTGCGGATTGCCGGTTGCCTCGTGGGCGCCGTCCTCGGTATCGCGGCCATCGTATTCGTGACACCGGTGCTGACGTCCGTCGCCGGCTTGATGACGCTCGTGCTGATCGGCGCATGGCTGTCGGCGTGGATCGCTTTCGGTTCGCCGCGGATTGCGTATGCCGGTTTCCAGATCGCCCTGGTGTTCTTCATGTGCGTGTTGCAGGGCGCGGCGCCGGGCTACGATCTGACGCTCGCGCGAGATCGCACGATCGGGATCCTGATCGGCAATGTGGTCGTCTATCTGGTTTTCACGCGCGTGTGGCCGGTCACCGTGGCCGCGCGTATCGACTCCGGGCTCGCCACGCTGCGCCAGCAGTGGGCACGGCTCGCCGCACTGCCCGATGCCGTCACGCGCCGGGCCCAGGCCGCAAGCGCCATGGCTCAGTGCGGCGCGCTTGAGCAGGACCTCGCGCTGATGCATTACGAGCCGTCGTGGGTCCGCCCCGACGCGCAGTGGATCGCTGAACGCCGCGCCGCACTGGCCAGGCTCGATGCACTGGAAGGGCCGATGTTCCTGCTCGCCGAGCGTCGCCGGGGCGATGCCGTAGTGGAGCGCTGGCTCGCGCAGGTCGTGGATGAGCCGGAACACGACCCGGCGCTGCCCATCGCCTCCAATGCGGCCTTGCCCGAAACAACAGCCGATGACGACACACGTATCGCTTTGCATCGTCTCGGCGATGCACGCCTCACTCAACTCGAACACGCTGCGTTGAACGACGCAGCGAAGGGACTCGCCACTCATGCGCCGGCTTAACCCTTCATTCGCACTGGCGATCCTGGCCGCTGCGGGTTTGACCGGATGCGCCACGTCGTCGCTGGACATGGCGCCTGATAGCCCCGACCGTCCGTGGCAACCGCAGACGGACGCGGCCGGCGCCATCGTGCCTGGGCCAAAGGCGCCTGCCGGGTCGGCTGCTTCGACTGGCGCGGTTGCGTCCGCTGCCGCATCGGCCAGCTCCCCTCGCGGCTACGAACTCCCGGCGAATCCCGCGCTCGCCGCCGTACCGCCGCCACCGGCGCTGGAGCAGGCACATGCTTACGATCTACCCGAACTGATCGATCTCGCGGAATCGGCAAACCCGCTGACCCGCATTGCGTGGAACGACGCGCGCAATGTCGCGCTCGCAGCCGGCATCGCGAAGAGCGCTTACCTTCCGCAACTCTCGCTCGCGGCGATGGGCCAGTACGCCGGACTCCATAATTCGACCACCTCCGTGCTCGGCGATTCGTCGTCGAGCGCGACCGGGCACGGCATGACTTCAGTGGTTGCGCTGCAATGGCTGCTGTTCGATTTCGGCGGCCGCGCCGCGCGCGTCGAAGCCGCTTCGCAGGCATCGGTGATGGCGAACATCGCCTTCACCGCGGTTCATCAGCAGATCATTTTCGACGTCAGCGTCGCGTTCTATACGTACCAGGCCGCACGCGCCCGCATCGCCACCACGCAGCAGGGCCTCGACAATGCCGAAGCGATCCTGGCCGCGGCACAGTCGCGCTACAAGCATGGCATCGGCACGGTCATCGAGGTGGCGCAGGCCAGCCAGAATCGCGCACAGGCCAGGCTCGCGCTCGTCCAGGCCCAGGGCGCGGAAAGCAACAGCTATCTCGCGCTGATTGGCGCGATGGGGATTTCCCCGCTCTCGAAGCCGAAAATCGCGGAGATGCCGGCGCATGCGCTTCCGGCCGTGACGAGCGATTCGATCGACCAGATCGTGTCGAACGCCATCGCGAGACGCCCGGACGTGTTGAGCGCCTATGCAGCCGAACGGGTCAATCTCGCGAAAGTGAAAGCCGCCGAATCGGACTTCATGCCGAAGGTATTCCTCTCGGCGAACGGCGCGTACAACACCGGCAGTTCGTCGATTTCAGCGGTTCCCGCCATCGGCCAGCAATTGCCGACGGTGAACCTGAGCGGCGGCCGCTACGGTGGCAGCGTGATCGTCGGTGTGGCGATTCCGCTGTACGACGGCGGCTTGCGATCAGCGGTGCTCGCGCAGGCACGCAACGACGCCGACAGCGCGTCAACCCGTCTGATTCGAAGCCGTGAAGAAGCGGTTCGGCAAATCGTCGCCGCGCAGAATACGCTGCAGACGAGCCTTGCCGCGCAGGCCGCTGCAAAAGAACTGCTCGCCGCGGCGCAAACGACTTACAACGCCGCGTTCGACGCTTATCGGCAAGGAGTCGGTTCGATCACTGACGCGCTGCTCGCACAGAATCAATTACTCGCAGCGAAAAACGCGGACGCGGATAGTTACAGCAGTGCATTGGCGGCGGCAGCGGCGCTCGCGCTGGCGACCGGGTCGATCGAGTCGATTCCGATGCGCGACAACTGGTGAGTCGCGAGCCACGGCAAAACAGATCTTGTAACCGGCCCGTGTGCGAGGACGTTTTGACCAGCCGGTGTACCTCGAATTCGACAAGAGACAGGGTTCGCCGCTCCGGCCAACGTAGCAAACGCGATTGACCTTACATCGGGCCGACATTCCAGGCACGCGGCAGCATCGACAATCCGTCAACGACGGCGCACGCTTTTTGCTACATGGAGATACCTGTCGCGAGGCCACGGACAGGCGGGCGGGCACCTGCCCGGCCGACCCGCAGCGGAGGCGCTATGCGAGCAGTTTGCGACGAGGCACGTACGGTACGTACGGTACGTATTGCAATTCTTGCTGGAATGATTTCACTGCTTGCCGCATGCGGCGGTGGAAACAGTTCGAGTAGCGGCGGCAGCGCGGCCACGCCACCGGGCGGCGTCAATCTGCAAGTCGTCTCGTTCGGCGACAGCCTGTCGGACGTCGGCACTTATGCGCCGATTGCCAGTGCGGTCGGAGGCGGACGTTTCACGACCAATCCGGGGCAAGTGTGGGATCAGGACGTCGCGCAATATTACGGCGGTTCGCTAAGCGCCGCGTTTACGATCGACGTCGGCCACCAGTTGAGCGCGCAAAGCGGTTTCGGCTACGCGGAGGGTGGCTCGACGGTGGCCACGCCGGCGAACACGTACGATTTTCTTTCCGACGTGATCGGCAATGTCGAAATGCCGGTCAATCAGCAGGTTTCGAGCTATCTGAACGCGCACGGAAGCTTCAATTCCAATCAGTTGGTGCTGGTCTGGGCCGGCGCAAACGACGTGCTTCGCGCCGGCTCGCTGCCGGCCGCGGCGCCGACCGTGCAGGCCGCGGCATCCACGCTTGCGCAACTGGTTGGGCAGATCGTTCAGAACGGCGCCACGCATGTGGTGGTGGTCAATGTGCCCAACATCGGCCTGTCGCCAAAAGGCATCGCCTCCTCCGACGGCGGAGTCAATCTGACCCAGTTATCGCAACTTTTCAACGCGGACCTGAACACGGCCTTGCAGGCCAACGGCCTGCAAGGCAAGGTCATCCAGATCGACGCTTATACATGGGTCGGCCAGATCATCGCGAATTATCAGGCCAACGGCTTCACGGTGACGAACACCGCCCAGGCCTGCGACCCCAAGAAAACGCCGGACGATACGGCGTTACTGTGTTCACCGGCGACCTACGTGACACCCAATGCCGACCAGACCTATATGTTCGCGGACGACCTTCATCCGACCACCCATCTGCATGCGCTGTTCGCCCAATACGTAGAGCAGCAGATCGCCAAAAGCGGGTTAGGTCACTGACGCGACTTCGCGCAACGGCGCATGACCGGAAGGCGAGCGGCGCAGCGCCCACGCATCGCTCGCGGCCACAATCGCGCCCTGCAAGGCGGCACCGTGACCGAAAGCGGCAATCGCCACTTCTGGCGGATACGGCACGGCTCGCGCCAGCAGCGAACGCATACCGTCAGGAATCCCTGGGATACGCGCCATTCCGCCACCGATCACGATCCGCGACGGGTCCAGCATCAGCGTCAGATTGACGACGTGCCTCGCGAGGCACGCGAATGCGTCCTCGATCAGCGCCGCCACGTGAGGCAACGAGTCCTGCAACGCGAACGCCTCGTGCGTACTGACGTTACGTCCCAGCAGAACGCTCACGCGATCGGCAATCGCACGGCCGGACACGAAGTCTTCCAGCGACGCGCCGCCATCGGCGAACAGCACTTCGTCAGCGACGCCACGCAACTGGTAGCCGATCTCGCCCGACGCGCCATTCGCGCCACGCAGCACTTTTCCATCAATCACCGCAGCCGCTGCCAATCCGGTCCCCAGGTTCAGATACAGGCCGCAATCGACGCCGACCAGCGCACCACAGCGCGCCTCCGCCAGTGCGGCGGCTTTGACGTCGGTTTCGACGACGATGCACTGAGTCGCGAAGCCTGCGCGCAGCACATCGTGGAGCGCAAGCTGGTCCCAACCGGGATTGTTCGGGGCGAGCCGGATGCCGTCGGGTTCGATGATGCCGGGGGTGACCGCGGCCACCGCCAGAAACCGCCGCTCCACGCCGGCAAGCGTCTTCGCAATCAGCGCCCTCGCTGCTTCGAACATGCGCCGCATGACGGCCTCCGCGCCCTGCTCCGCCAGAGTCGGAATTTCCGTTTCATGAAGACGCTGCCCTGCTGGCGTGGTGGTCGCCATGGCAATCTTGGTGCCACCGAAATCGATGGCCAGCAGGAATCCGTTTGGATCAACATCAACATCAACATCAACATTAGCGCCGGTGCGCTGGATTTCAGTCAGGTCTTTAACGTGCATGCGCTTCGCTATTCACGGTTGCAATGTTGTCCGCCTGGCGTTCGAGATACACCTCACGGATAAGCTTCGGACCAAACGGCCATTGTCGCGCGACACGCGCCCAGATCAGGAACGCGATCAACCCAAGGACGAGCCAGCCGGTCGACATCAACTGGGATTGACGGTCGGTTGCATAGAAAACATAGAGCCAACCCACCAGCGCAACGAGGCTCGGCACCGGATAGAGCCACTGCCGATACGGACGATGCAAGTTCGGCTGACGGCGACGCAGCACGGTCAACGCCGCGATCTGCGCCACCGACTGCAGCAGCACCGCCACGGCGACCAGCATGTTGATCACGGCCGTCAGATCGAAAAACGTTCCGGCCGCGGTGACCACACCCATCACCAGCAAAGCGATGTGCGGGAAGTTGTGCCTGGGATGCAGCTTGCCGAATGCGGCCAGAAACACTCCGTCGCGAGCCGCATAGAACGGCACGCGTGAGCCGCCGAGCAGTCCTGCAAAAACTGAAGCAAGCGCCGCCACCAGGATCAGAACGGTGACAATCGCCGCTGCGGCATGTCCCCAGTTGCGCGACACGACGAGCGATGCGACCGAGGTCGACTTGGCCACTTCCTGCCATGGCACCGTGCCGATCACGCCGACATTCATGGCGAGGTAAAGGACCATCATGGCGATGATCGAAATGATGATCGAGCGCGGCATGACGCGCCCGGGATTCTTCAGTTCATCGCCCATGTACGCCGTCGTGTTGTAGCCGGCGTAGTCGTAGATGGCGATGATCAGGCCCGCACCGAGGCCCATGAAGAACTTGCCGGGATCGCCCGCATCGGCCGGCAGCGTCGTTGCAAGGCTCAGATGGAAGTTCGAGTACGCAGCGGCAATGGTCAGCCCGACCGCCAGCATCATGATGATCCACAGCACCGTGCTCAACGCGCGAATCGATTCGATCCGCCGATACAGCGCGAGGACCACCAGCGCGGTCGCCACGACGCCGATCGCGTGCGTCTGCCACGCCGAAAGATTCGGCAGGAAGAACCCCAGGTACTGAACAAAGCCGATGATGCCCGTGCTCATGATGAGCGGAATGGACAGCATCGCGGTCCAGACGAACAGAAAGGGCATCAGCTTGCCAGTGCGGTATTGGAATGCTTCGCGTACGTACAGATAGGTGCCGCCCGCGCCAGGCATCGCCGCGCCAAGTTCCGCCCAGACGAGACCGTCCGCCATGGCCAGCACCGCGCCCAAAATCCAGCCGATGACGGCAAGCGGCCCATTCATCACGGCCACGATCGCCGGGATGGTCAGGAATGGGCCGACGCCGCAGATCTGAATCATGTTCACCGCGGTCGCCGAAAACAGGCCGACGGAACGGTGGAAATGCGGCGCATCGGCCGCCGGCCGCTCCGCCGCCCCAGCCAGCGCGGTTGAGGACGGCTCCTGCCAGGCAGAATCGCTCATGTACGTCTCCTTACGGCCTGCGCCGCGTTGATAGTCAGATGCTCCGGGGGTCCATCCGTTTTTTTGCGAATGATAGGAAACTTTCTTTACTAATGCAATCGCATCAAAAATGTTTTCAACCCGTATCGACGGCGCGCGGCTTGCCCAGCCGGACAGTCGTTGATAGGATCGGCCATCCCGAAACCAGACGCCCCATGCACGCGCATCGAAAGAACAGCCGGCCGACAGTCACCGTCACGCGAGGTCCCGCGTTCGTCCGCCAGGGCAACGAATGGGCCATCTATCAGCATCTGTTGTCGCTGGCGCCCGCCTCCAGTCCGCAATTGGCGGAGAGCACCGGGCTGTCCAAGGTGACGGTCACGGCCGCGCTCGGCAATCTCGAGCGGCTGGGGCTCGTCGAGCAGACGGGCGTGCGCGGCGGCAGCGCGGGACGCTCGCCGCGGCTTTACGCGCCGCGCGCGAGAGCGGGTTTCGTGGTCGCGATCGACGTCGGCGCCAAATGGATCCGAGGCGCGCTCGCCGATCTGACCGGGACGGTGGTGGCCCGGCTCGACAAACGCACCCCTGCCCGCGTGGAACGGCTGGTCGCCCGAATCGTCGAACTGGTCGGCGCGATGCTCGAAGAACAGCACATTGCGAAGAGCGAGGTTCTCGCGACCATACTTGGCTCGCCAGGCGTGCTGGATGCGGAAAGCGACCGGCTGCGTCTCGCGCCGAACCTGCCGGATCTGGAGCGCGTGGGGTTGATTCCATCGCTGCGGGAAGCGCTTGGCGCCGACCTGCTGGTTGAGAACGACATCAACCTGGCAACACTGGGCGAACAGCAGCATGGCCTGGGGCGCGGCGTCGACAACTTCGTTTTTATGTGGGTCGGCACGGGCGTCGGGCTGGGGATCATCGCCGATGGCAGGCTGCATCGCGGCGCCCACGGTTTTGCCGGCGAGATCGCCGTGCTGCCCGCGGCGCCGGTAGTGGGCTCGAAGTCCGACGGAATCTATCGTCCAATGTTCGAGGTGTCCGCCGCGGCGAAGGGAATCGTCGCGCATGCGCAGCGGCTCGGCCTTGAGGTGGCCAATGCGGAAGGCGTATTCGTGGCGGCCCACGCCGGCGATCCGCGCGCACTCGACTGCGTGGCCGAAGAAGCACGGCAACTCTCGTGGGGACTCGCGTCGATTATTCCGATTCTCGATCCGAAGCTGGTAGTGCTCGGCGGTGGGATCGGGCGAAGCGGCGCCCTGCTGCTACCGACAATCCGCGCTCATCTCGCCGACTGGCTGCCGATTCCCGTGCCTGAATTCGCGGTGTCCGCAACCGCGACCGACGCGGTGTTGCTGGGAGCGATTGTGTTAGGCGTCGAGCGCGGACGGCTCAAAGCTTTTGAGCGGCTGGGGTACGCGACTTCGTAGGGAACTGAATAGTTTCTTCGCGCGTTCGACACGACGCGTCTTGCATCTGATGAAATGGCAGGATTCCTACGCAGTGACAATCATGTGACAGCAACAGTGCGGGTCGACGCGAATCCGCAACCCGGCGTTCAGCACGTCAATAATCGGTAAACAGAAAACGTCGGGTAAAAAGCGGCACGGTGAGCTACCGCACACAAGCGGACCCCAGCGAGGTGTAGTTTGGCAGGGAGACATTTGAATCGAGAAACAACGTGGCTTCCACCGACATGCAGGATCGGATCAACCGGGCGGTGTGGAGCAGCCGCAGCGGGCGCAATGGGTTCGCCGTCGCCAGCGGATGGACCGATCCGGGTGAGGCGGCAGCTTTCGCCTGGGTGGCGCAGTACGCGGGACACCAGCCGGTTCTCGATGTAGGCGTCGGCGGGGGCCGAACCGTAACCTTGCTGACGGCGATCAGCCACGACTACACCGCCGTCGACTACACGCCCGAAATGGTCACGATCTGCCGCCGCAACCATCCGGGCATCCGCGTGCAACAGATGGACGCCCGCGACATGTCGGCCTTTCCGGACGAGAGCTTTGGACTGGTCGTATTCAGTTACAACGGCATCGATGCGGTGGATTACCCGGGCCGCCGCGCCGTTCTGCGGGAGTTCAGCCGCGTGCTGAAGCCAGGCGGCCTGGCACTCTTTTCTGCCCACAACCTGCGCGGACCGAGCTACCGTCAAAATCCGCTGCATCTTTTACGCTTGCCAAACCTGTCGGTCAATCCGGTTTCAGTCTGTATCGATGTCGCCAGGATCGCCTATTCGCTGGCAATCGGCACCCTCAATTACTTGCGCTATTCGCCTCTCAATCGTGAGTTCGACGGCTACGCGATCCGGGTTTGTGCCGCGCACGAATTCGGCATTGTCATCATGTACACCGATATGGACACGCAGCTTCGCCAACTTGCCGAAGTGGGTCTGCACACAGAGGCGGTGTTCGGAAACTCGACGGGACGGCGCATACGGGAAGGTGACGATCTGAGGGATGAGTCATGGTTCCACTTTGTCGCGCGCAAGTCTGCCGCGTGATAAATGGCGGTCCGATCACCATCAACCGCTTTTCCACTCCGGCTGCTGCAGCGTCATCCCATGTTGCCCCTTGTACGCAGCGACGGATGGCGGCGCCCATCCCTCGAGCATCGGTGGCGCAAGCTGGTAAATCTCGATGCCGAGCGGCCGGCACACTTCCAGCGGATCGCGCGCGTCCGGTCCCCACATCGGCACCGAGAGATCGCCACCCGGACAGGTCGACAGTGCGCACAGCAAGTCGATCTCGGCGAAGAATTCGAGGTAATCCCCCTTCTTTGCCGGGCAAGCTTTCATGAAATATTTGTCTTCCTGATTCAGGCCGGTGCACTGGAATACATTCAGTACGTCGTGCACGTCGTATTCGGTCAATCCGTACGGAGCGATCGCGCGTGTGAGGTTGGAGTGGCAGTGAAAATGGAAATCCTCGCCGGTCAGCATCCGGTTCACATAGGGATCGCATCGCGTGCCAAGCAGATCGTGAACCCGCCCGCCGTGCTCGTCGACGCCGTAATCGGCCAGACTGTCATCGGTAATCGTCACCATCGGACGCAGGAACGGCAGCGTCGACCACAGACGGTCGAACGTGCTGACGTGCGCCTGCTGTAACTGGCGCGTACGCGAGGCCCACATCCGCTCGCGCGGATTGTGCAGGTTCCACATGTTCAGATCGGCCACCTGCGGACCCTCGATCGTCACGATGCGAAACACTTGACCAGCCTGCACGGTCCACGCCCGGCCCGAACGAATCGGCACGACGATCGATTCGATCAGCGTGCGGGTGCCGTGCTGCGAGGCGACGCGTTGATAGAACGACTTATCGACGTCAAGCGCCGAACCCTTGGTGGATTGATAGGCAGCAGGGTAGTTCAGCATGCTGAATGCTCCTTCATAAGACTGGCGAACAGCCGCGCCCGGGCACACGGTAGCGGGCGGCATCCGGGCTTGTCGTGAATGATCGTGAATGAATCGGTCATCCTGCTCGTGTTTCAGACACTACACCTTAGTTGCTCCCTGTGCTTGTGCTGCGGTTCGAACGCGCCAGGTCTCACGTCAGATTCGGGTACGTTGACGACGCGTATCCGGCAGGCCTTCCTGAGTCCGACGAGCACAGGTTAGAGACGGTAAGATGATGCGCACGGAGGCACGACACATGGATGCTCACGAGCCTGTCACGCGGCCGGCACAACCTGTTTGCCGCCCGGTGCTGGTCTGGGACGCACCGGTGCGGCTGTTTCACTGGCTGGCGGTCGTGCTGGTCGCGGCGGCTTATGTCACCTTGAAGCTGAACTGGATCGACTGGCACGTCCGGGTCGGCGAGACGCTGCTTGCTCTCGTCATTGCCCGGCTGTTGTGGGGCTGCTTTGGCAGTGAGACCGCGCGCTTTCGCAGTTTCGTGGCGTCGCCCACGGCTGCACTTCGTCATTTGCGCCACCTGTTTCGCCGCGAGCCGGATGTGCAGGTGGGTCACAATGCAGCCGGCGGCTGGATGGTCCTGCTGCTGCTCGCGCTGCTGCTCATCGAAACGCTGAGCGGGCTCTACGTCAACAACGACATCGCCGACGAAGGGCCACTGAGCGAACGGGTGCCCGTGTGGCTCGCCAATGCTATTTCGACACTGCACGGGCTTGTTTGGGACGTGCTGCTCGCCGCGGTGGCGCTGCACGTGGTCGTGATCGCTCTCTATGCGATAGCGAAAGGACACAACCTGCTGCGTCCGATGCTAACCGGCTACAAGCTCCTGCCCTCCTCGATCGACGCGCCGCGGCAGACGCCAGCTCTGCTGGCGCTGCTGCCGCTCGGCGTAGCCGCTGCCGTGGTGATGCTGCTCGCGGCGTATCTCTGAGCGTGCTGCGAATCCGGTCCCAGGGTGCCGCGTTAGCGGTGGCGTTGGTGGTGGCGTTAGTGGGTCGCGTCAGTTGCTCTTCGGCGGCACGACCTGGCCACGGATTTCACCGCCCGGGTGGTTCTTGGTGTGAACGTTGATGTACATATCACCGGCTTCGAACATCTTGGCTTCATCGGGGGACAGCGTGGCCTGGCCGCTGAGCGGGCTCGTCATCTCCATGGTGCCTTTCTGGGAAATCCAGACCTTCACGTCGGCGTTCTTACCGGCTGGGGCGGGTCCATGAAAATGCGCCATGGTGGCCTGACTCGACAATCCGCTAAAGCTGACGTTCCAGGTCACGACCCGCGTGCCGGGATCGTACGTGAGGTTCGCGCTGCCGCTGCCAGGCGTCTGCACGGGAGGAACCTGCTGGGCGCCCGTCAACGGCACGTCGAATGAGACCGGCGCCGCTTGGGCCAGGCTCAGCGTGCCCGCCAGAGCCAGACCACCGAACACCATGAGAACGCGCTGCGAGATGGATCGTGACATTTGGTTTTCTCCTTTTTGGGGTTTGCCCTCGCTGGGCGGCAGCACTATCGAAGCATGCGGACGACCTCGACGACGCCGCCGCCAGCCAAAGCTGTGACACAAGGATAGACGCAAGCCGCCGGTAACTCCAGGTGGAGCCCGATATCCGGTTTGCCGCAGGAAAGGCGCGGTCGCCCCTCCTCCTGATTGCCGGATCAAACCAATCGCGCGCGCCACGGCCGCAAGCTCAAACGGACGCCGCCGTCGGTTCCGACATCGTCACATAGTTCTTTACGCTGGAACGCTCCTGCATCCGGACATACCAGGCTTGAAGCGCCTCACACTCCGCCGGCACCGCCAGCTTCACAAGCCCCGCGAAAATCAAACCGCCTATCACCGTAATGTCGGCCATCGAGAAGGCCTCACCGGCAACGAACGGCTGCCTCGCCAGAACAGCATTGAAGTAATGCATACCCCTCAGGGCTTTGTCGCGCTGACGGAACCCCCACTCGGCGTTCTGATAAATCTCGACGTCGGGTCCAAGCCCCGGCGTGGCGTGGTGAAAATAAACACTGACGGCGTCGAGCAACTCCAGTTCGGCGCGCTTGCTCATCATATGAATCACGCCCTTCTCGCGTGGTGTTCTACCGGTCAGCGTGGGTGCGCCATCAAGCGCGTCAAGGTATTCGGTAATGGCCGTGCACTCGGCAATCAAGGTCCCGTCGTCGAGTTCGAGCACCGGCAGCGTACCTGAGTAGTTCCTGGCGAGGAACTCCGCCTTCTTGTGCTCGCCCTTCCAAAGATTGACCGTCACAAATTGAACGCGCGACTGCAGGTTCTTCTCGGCCAAAGCGATGCGGACGCGAGCCGGATAAGGGCCGGTGGGCCAGTCGTAAATCTTCATCGCAGCCGGTTTGTTCAGGTCGAAATTCACGATATCAAAACTCATTGCTTGCCTCTTTACAGTTTGCCTTCATAGGAACAGATGACGTCGGAACGTGTGCTGTTAGAGTCTACCTGCCACTTGGTAGGTTTACTTTAGAAGCTATAATGCTCCCCGTCAACAGTCATTTTTTCAATTACGAGGGCGGCAGCAGTGAGGAACGACGCAAGCTCAAACTCCAGGGAAAACATCCTGGCGGCCGCCAAAAAGGTCGCGCAGGCGCATGGTTACGGCGGTTTGAATTTTCGCGATCTCGCGGAAGAGGTCGGCATCCGGGCCGCGAGCATCTACCATCATTTCCCCAGCAAGGCCGAGCTCGGCGCCGCGGTAGCGAGACGTTATTGGGAAGACTCAGCGGCTGCTCTGGATGCACTATTGGCCCAATCTTCGGACCCGCTTCGCTGTCTGCGTCAGTACCCCGACACGTTTCGCACGGCGCTCGCGAACGACAACCGCATGTGCCTGTGCAGCTTCATGGCCGCCGAATATGACGATCTGCCTGAAGCGGTGCAAAAAGAGGTGCAGACTTTCACCGATGTGAATGTTGCGTGGCTGAGCAAGGTGCTGTCCGCAGCAGCCGTGGTCAATTCCAGGGAGTGCGAACGGCGGGCTCGCGCCATCTTCGCCGCCATCGCCGGCGCTCAGCTCATTGCGAGAAGCCGCTCGGATATCTCGCTCTATGACGCATTAATTGACAGCTATCGCGTGGCGGGACTCCTGCCGGCATAGCTGGTCCAATCTTCGGCCGCCTCTCGCTGGACAGGAGCGCGTCGCGTCAATTCTTACTTCAGGAGCGGCGCCTTTTCGCGTGAACGAAAAATATACAGTTAATCTGTACAGATTAACTGTATACCTGCTATGGTTGCGGCATGAACAAGCCATCATCGCCGCCCCAATCTATCGACCTGGCCGCTCTTGCTGGCGAACTACGCATTTCCGTGAGCAGATTGGTGCGCCGCGCGCGAGAGCATTCGCAGACCGGCGACTTTACGTCGGCCCAGACGTCGGTACTCTTCCATCTGGATCGTGATGGCCCCGCTACCGTTTCCGCTTTGGCGCGGGCGGAGGGCGTGAAACCACAGTCCATGCGGATCACGGTTGCCGGCCTCGAGACGTTGGGCGTTATCAAAGGCAAAGCCGACCCAGCCGACGGACGCCAAACACTTATCGACCTGACCCCCAGGTTCAGGCGAGCGCTCCAGGCGAATCGCGCAGCGAAAGAGGATTGGCTGCTCCGCGCGCTCCAGGCGCAACTGTCCGCGCAGGAACAGGCAACGCTCGCCGCCGCGGTGGGACTGCTGCAACGGTTGGCCGACTTCTGAACCCGCTCGGGTATTTCATGAAAACCATCCCACACATCGATCTACACAGCATCAGGAGCATCTGAAATGGATTGGCTGCATGTGGTCTGTTATTTTTTTGGCGGTGCCTTTCTGTCGAATGCGGTGCCACATTTCGTCAGTGGTGTGATGGGTGAACCCTTCCAGAGTCCGTTCGCGAAACCACCGGGAAAAGGACTGTCGTCATCGACGCTCAATGTGCTATGGGGTTTCTTCAATATCGTCGTCGGCTATCTTCTCGTTTGCCGCGTGGGCGATTTTGAGCTCAAGGTGACGAGCGACGCGCTGCCATTCGGCATGGGCATCCTGGCGATGGGGCTGCTCGGTGCCCGGCTGTTCGGCAAACTGCACGGCGGCAATAATCCCGAACGTACATGAGCGCCTCGGCAACCGGTATCTTCTTTAGCGAGCCGGCGTCCGCCTTGAGTTACTCCTCCTTCCCGATGATTCCATCGGGAAGGACCAACACTGCTACCGGGCTTTGATCTCCGCGTAAGCCAGCATGGCATCACCCACCACGTTTTCTCCCCGCTCGTTGAGTGCCGCACCGGCTCCCCGGATATCCCGCACGTCCTTGTTCTGACCCAGCTTTATCTTCCCGACGAGGCGCGTGATCTCGATCTCCACGCCGACGATCGCCTTCAGCATCGCGTCGATGTAGTCGGCGGGGCTATCCGTCATCTTCCATGGCTTGGGCTGAGACGCCTCATGAGTGCGTGTCAGCCGGCCGACCACCCCACGAACGTATCGCTCGTCGTCGTGGATGCTAATGCGGCCGTAGGCATGTACCACGCGGTAATTCCATGTAGGCACCTGCTTGTGAAACTCGTGCTTGCTCGGATACCACGACGGCGAGATATAGGCGTCCCCGGCGCGAAACACAACCAGCACCTCGTCGCCATCGGCCACGTCCTGCCAGACAGGATTGGCACGGGCGACATGGGCATGCAGAACGCCGCACGTGCCCTCTGCGGCTTTCAGTTCGAAGGGAATGTGATTGGCGTCCATTCCGCTCCTGCCATGCGTGAACAGAATGCCAAAAGGATTCTCCTTGATCAGGGTATGCAGGACTTCAGTGCGAGGTTCGTCGAAATGGGCGGGTATGTACATGTCAGATCCGTTAAAGGCCACGGCAAAATTTTCGCGCTAAACTGGTTTGTTTCGTAGAGCCAGTTTCGGCAAATATCACTGAACCAGAATGCAATGACCAGGCAACCGAGAACGGTCGAACTTCCGTCGATCGGCACGCTGGATCGAACGGCCGGCCAGCTAGGGCGTCAACTCGCCCAACTGCTGCGCGACGCGATACGTCGCGGCGACCTGCAAGCAGGCGAAATGCTGCCGTCCACGCGCATACTCGCCGCGTCCTTGCAGGTCGCACGCGGCACCGTTATCGAAGCATTCGATCAGTTGATCGCGGAGGGTTTCCTGACGGCAAGCCCGAGAGCAGGCACAAGCGTGGCGCACTCGTTGACGCCGCCTGCCGACGTCCAGGCGCGCCCGTCCCCGGTCGAGCCCGCTTCGCTTCCGGAACGTGCCCACCTGCTCGCGCAGGTTGCGCGTCAATTTTCAGCCGTACCGGCTGCCCCCTTCGCCGTGTCGGTGCCGGTTGGCCGTGCCCTGCCGGACGATATCTGGCGGCGGCTCGGCAACCGTGTGCGCGCCCGGGGTCCCGGCGCACCCGCGGGTTATGGCGATCCGCAGGGCGCACGCGCGCTGCGTGAAGCCGTCGCCGACTACGTCAGACGGTCCCGCTCGGTCCGCTGCGAAGCCGGCCAGGTCATCATCACGAGCGGTACGCAGCAAGGCCTTTATCTGTCCTGCCAGGTGCTGCTCGACGCCGACGACTCAGCGTGGGTGGAAGACCCGGCGTACCGGGGCATCACGGCCATCCTCGAAAGCACCGGCCGTCCCGGGCGCATGATCCGGGTACCCGTCGATGCGGAAGGGCTCGACGTCGACGCCGGCATTGAACTCGGTGCGCACGCCCGCGCTGCATTCGTCACGTCGTCGCATCAATACCCGCTAGGCATGCCGATGAGCATGGCAAGACGCAACGCGCTACTGGCATGGGCTCGCACACACAATGCCTGGATCGTCGAGGACGACTACGACAGCGAACTGCGTTATGCCGGCCATCCGTTTCCGTCGCTGCAGGGACTCGATCCGAGCCGTGTGATCTATCTCGGCACCTTCAGCAAGATTCTGTTTCCATCGTTGCGTCTGGGTTATGCCGTGGTTCCCGACTACATTGTCGATGCCTTCTGCGGCGCGCGCGTGCTGATGGACCGCAATCCGCCGAACGCCGATCAGCACGTACTGGCGGCCTTCATTGCGGAAGGCCATCTGGACCGTCATATCCGGCGAGTTCGCGGTGTCTATGCCGAGCGCCGCTCGCAAATCATCGAGACCGTCGAGCGGCTGCTGCCGAAGGAACTCGCCTGGTTGCAGCCCAGCGATCAAGGCATGCACATGGTGCTCTGGCTGCGTGAGGGCGTCGACGACACCGCTGTGGCGTCGTTAGCGGCGCAAAGCGGCGTTGCCGTACGGGCAGTGTCTCCCATGTATTCGGCTGGCAACGCCCGGCCGGGTTTGATACTGGGCCTCGGCGCGTTCACCGACAGCGAGATTGAAATAGCCGCTCGACATCTCGCCAGGTGTGTTGACGCGGCGGCGACAGGCGTCACGCGCAATGCAGCGAAACGGCCGAAGAAAAAAGCGATGCAAGATCGTTCTCACTAGCATCCCGGTCCGCAAGATGTCCCGTGGCGCCCGCGCACGCTATCCCACCGGACTACAATTGTCTATATGGCCTCCATCATGCATTGACCGCGCGCGGCAGCGTCGGCCGATGCATCGACAAAGCGGTCAGCCGGATTCACGACGGATCGGCAATTCATGCAGACCTGATTGCCGCCGGCCACGAGTGGTGCCCTGACAAAGGAGGGGCAATGGATTCGCAACCCCGCTCCCGCGTGGTCGTCAGACGCGCCGCCATCACGCTGACGGTCTTCGTGGCCGGATTGATCGTTGCCGGGCGCATCACCCGTGTCGTAGTCGACTGGTTGTGGTTTGCTTCAATCGGCTATGCCGACGTTTTCTGGACGGTTTTCTCCGCCAAGCTACTTCTGTTTGGCGCGGTGTGCGCAGCGTCGGCCGGCATCATAGCCGCGTCGGGCTTCGTCGCGCATCGTTACGCGCGACGCCCAGGCAGTTGGCAAGTGGAAGCGGCCCGTCTGTCAGGTCCGCCGGAGTTCATCAGCGAACTCGCGGACCAGCTCGCACCGCGGATTCGCTGGCGCGCCAGCATTGCCGGTAGCGCGATTGTCCTGGGGATGATCGTCGCGGCCAGCAACATCTCCAACTGGGATCTGGTGCTGCGCTTCCTGCATCAGGTGCCCTATGGCGAGCGCGATCCTGTCTTTGGACGGGACATCGGCTTCTATCTGTTCTCACTGCCCGCCTATCTGGTACTCAAGAACTGGTTGCTGCAACTGGTCTTCCTGAGTGCGATCGTTGCGGGCCTGGTCTATGGGCTGCGCGGCGACATCACGTTCGAGCGGCCACCGCGCGGACTCTCTGCCCCGGCCACCATTCATGCTTCAGCGCTGCTCGGCGCGTTCTTCGTCGTGAAAGCGTGGTCCTGCACACTCGAGCGTTTCTTGCTGCTGTACGGCGATAACGGTGTCGTGGTCGGCGCAAGCTATACCGACGTCCACGTCGTACTTCCGGTCTTGTGGGTACTCACCGGCTTCGCCCTCGTTGCCGCCGTCGCTTCGTGGGTCAATATGCGCCGGCGGGACTATCGCATTCCCGCCGCCTCGGTAGTACTGGTATTCGGCACCTCGTTCGTGTTCGCCGTGGTCTACCCGGCGCTGTTCGAGCGCTTCTATGTCAAGCCGAGCGAGCTGCAACTGGAAATGCCCTACATCAAGCACAATATCGCGCTAACGCGAATGGCTTACGGCCTCTCGCAGATCGAAGTAAAGCCATTTCCGGCCGGGCAGGAACTGAATCTCGCCTCGCTCGAAGCCAACCGCGCGACCATCGACAACATCCGCCTATGGGATGTGCAGCCGCTGATGGATACCTACGCGCAATTGCAGGAGATCCGGACTTACTACAAATTCCTCTCCGTCGATATCGACCGCTACCGGCTCGACTCCGGCTACCGGCAGGTGATGCTGTCGGCCCGCGAACTGGCGCCGTCGATGCTTTCTGCAAATGCCCAGACGTGGGTGAACCTGCACCTCCTGTTCACTCACGGCAACGGTGTCGTGATGTCGCCAGTCACCGAAAAATCGCCGGAAGGTCTGCCCTCTTTCTATCTGCAGGATATTCCGCCGGTCGCTCACGGCGGACCGGTGATTCGCGAGCCGCGGCTGTATTTCGGCGAAGGGGGTGAAGGCTATGTCATCGTGAAAGGCAGTGTTCCCGAATTCGACTACCCAAAGGGCAAAGATAATGTCTACACCACGTACAGTGGGCGCGATGGGATTGCGATCGGCAGCATGGCGCGCCGCAGTCTGTTCGCGTGGCACTTCGGAGATCTGAACATTCTGCTGACCGGCTACATCACGCATGCCAGCCGCATCCTGCTGCACCGTAACATTCAGGACCGGGTGCGTACGATTGCTCCGTTCCTGCGTCTCGATCACGATCCCTATCTCGTCACAAGCAACGGGCATCTCTTCTGGATGCAGGACGCCTATACGACGAGCAACTGGTTCCCCTACGCTCAGGCGGATTTCGACAACGGCGCCAATACCATCCGTAACGCGGTCAAGGTGGTAATCGACGCGTACAACGGCACGGTCGATTTCTATGTCAGCGATCCGGCCGATTCGATCCTGCGGACTTATCAGCGCATCTTCCCGGGTCTGTTCAAGCCTCTCGCGGCGATGCCGCAAGACCTGCAGCAACATATCCGCTACCCCGAAGATCTGTTCCAGGTTCAGGCGCAGCTATATCGGGCTTACCACATGGATGCGCCGGAGGTTTTCTACAACCGCGAGGACCTCTGGCAGTTCCCCCGGGAACTGGTCGGCATTGACGGGGGAAATAGTCCCGGCACACCGATGACGCCCTACTACATGATCATGCGCTTGCCTCACGAATCGCGCGAGGAGTTCGTCCTGATGCTGCCGATGGTGCCCAGCCAGCGCGACAACATGATCGCGTGGCTCGCCGCACGTTGCGATCCGCCCAACTACGGCAAGCTCATCGTCTACTCGTTTCCGAAAGACAAGCTCGTCTACGGGCCGTTCCAGATCGAGGCTCGCATTCAGCAAAACACCGAGATTTCCCAGCAGATATCGCTGTGGAACCAGATGGGTTCGCGTGTCATTCGCGGCCATCTGCTCGTCGTGCCGATTGAGAACTCACTCCTCTACGTCTCGCCGCTCTATCTGCGCGCGGAGTCGGGTCAGTTACCCGAGTTGAAGCGCGTGATCGCCGCGTATGGGGACCGGGTGGTGATGAAAGAGACCTTGGGTGAAGCGCTGGCGGCGCTCTTCGAAGAAAGCGCGCCGCTTGCATCGCCGCCTCAGGGCACGGCGGACGCGCGTGCCCGCGAAGCGCTTGCACACTATGACCGCGCCATCGCACGATTGAAGGCGGGTGACTGGAGCGGTTTCGGTGCGGAACTAGATGCATTGCGGCCCCTGCTCGAGGCGTTGGGAGGCGGCCGTGCAGACGGGCAACAATGATTTGCCGCGGCGTCGCGCCGCCTGGTATCCGTGCCCCTGCACGACAGCCTGAAGCAGTGTCCGAGCCGAGGGATTCGCACGTCAAGCTTGGAGAACCCGGTTGAGCCCGTCGTAAATGTTATGTTATAACATGTCGGATTGACCGGGTCGCGTTGTCGCGTTGACATACGCGCCTTGCCTTTCATCATTTCAAGGCCTCTCCCCATGCACAAGCTTCCTGTCACCGTGCTGTCCGGTTTTCTCGGCGCAGGCAAAACCACGCTTCTGAACCATGTCCTGAATAACCGTGAAGGCAAGCGGGTGGCCGTGATCGTGAACGACATGTCAGAAGTCAACATCGACGCCCAGTTGATCCGCGACGGCGGCAGCCAGCTTTCACATATCGACGAAAAGCTTGTCGAAATGAGCAATGGCTGCATTTGCTGCACCCTGCGGGAGGATTTGCTGATCGAAATCCAGCGTCTCGCACGGGAACGGCGCTTCGACTACTTGCTGATCGAATCGACGGGTATCTCCGAGCCTTTACCGGTTGCCGAAACCTTTACTTTCCGCGACGAAGCAGGCCACAGTCTTTCCGATGTCGCGCGCCTCGACACCATGGTCACCGTCGTCGACGCCTACAATTTCGTGCGCGATTACGGTTCGCACGATTTTCTGGCCGATCGGGGCGAAACCATGGGTGAAGAAGACCGGCGAACGGTCGTCGACCTGCTGACTGAGCAGATCGAGTTCTGCGACGTGATCGTGCTGAACAAAACCGATCTCGTAACGGCGGATCAGATCGATCAACTCAAGGGCGTGCTGCGCGTGCTCAACTCGCGGGCGTCGATTGTGCAAAGCCATTTCGGCCAGGTTCCGATCGACCGGATTCTCGATACGGGGCTATTTGACTTCGAGGCCGCGTCGCAGGCGCCCGGATGGCTCAAGGAAATGCGCGGCGAGCATATTCCCGAAAGCGAGCAATACGGCATTACCAGCTTCGTCTATCGCGCTCGCCGCCCGTTCCACCCGAAGCGCTTCTTCGACTGGATTCAATGCGAATGGCCCGGCGTGGTGCGCTCGAAAGGATACTTCTGGCTCGCCTCGCGCAATCATGCTGTCGGCGAATGGTCGCAGGCCGGCGCGATCTCTCGGCATGGGCGCGCGGGGACGTGGTGGGCAGCCGTGCCGAAACAGTCGTGGCCACAGGACCCCGAGGCGCAGGCGATGATTCGCAGCCGGTGGGACGGGCGCTTCGGCGATCGCCAACAGGAGTTGGTCCTGATCGGCACGGGCATGGACGAGGCGTCGTTGCGCGCGTCGTTCGATGTCTGCCTGTTAAGCGATGAAGAACTTGCCCGTTCGGAAACCGCGTGGCGTGACTTTCCCGACCCGTTTCCAGACTGGACACCGCCTCGCGGATGACACGGCACAGACGGGCTCGCCGGTGGCGTTAGGCAAGCGCCGGCGGAAGTCCCGGCGGCGTCGCTCAGGAAAGCTCTCGCATTGGCGTCTACGGGTTTTTCCCGATCCCGGCCTATGTCGATACCGGCGTCGCCGAACCGTCGTTGAGGTATGTTCAACCCCTCAACTGAAAGGCAAACACACCATGGCTACTGGAACAGTCCGCCTCCAACGCGTCTTGCGCGCGCCTCCTGAACGCATCTATCGGGCCTTCCTCGAACCCGATGCGATAGTCAGGTGGCTCCCGCCCTATGGGTTCACCTGCCAGGTCCACCACATGGATGCCCGCGTGGGCGGCACCCACAAGATGTCCTTCCGCAACTTCGGCACCGGCAATAGCCACTCGTTCGGCGGCGAATACATCGAACTGGTGCCGTTCGAAACGATCCGCTACACGGACCGATTCGACGACTCGAACCTGCCCGGCGAGATGCATGTCACCGTTTCATTGCGGCAGGTGTCCTGCGGAACAGAACTCTCCGTCGTGCAGGAAGGCGTGCCCGAGGTCATTCCTCTGGAGATGTGCTACCTCGGCTGGCAGGAGTCGCTCGTGCAGTTGGCCAAGCTGGTCGAGCCCGTGATTCCTGGTTGACGGAGCCGGCATAGCTGCGCGCCGCCACCGGCGCGCAGCTCATCGATTCGCGCAGTAAACCGGCCATTTCGCGTAATGGCCGGCGGCAGAACAGAATTCCTCCATCATCGACCTGTGCACTGCAGAACGGCTCATGCTCGACCGCTGCCATGCAGCTTGCCCACGATCCGCCGTAATCAAACCGTCACAGTTCGCAGGTAAATAGTCCGGCAACTGGAAATTTTTTCAGCATCCGGACGAATCTGCGCACTCATCAGGCAAAATTGACCGTATAGTTTTATCGCGCTACGCTGTCCGCGCAACCTGATCTGCTTTCTGCTGCTTTCTATCTCCCGAACATCACGCGAAATGGTGATCTCACAAGCGCGATCCGCAGGCGTAGGAGTCAGTACACAGCCATGAAAAGTGAAGTCATCGAAGACCTTGTCACCACGGCGGCGGAGTTTTCGCCCGACGCAATCTTCCTCGTCAGCGAGACGGGCCGTATCCGCCATGCCAGTCGCGCGTGCGAGGATATATTCGGCTACGCGCCGGGCGATTTCGCCGACCAGTTCATCATTGATTTCGTGGTTCCCGCCGATCAGGACGCCACGCGCCGGGAAGCCAAAGAGGTATTGGCCGGCCGCAAACGGGTAGGGTTTGAAAACCGCTATCGTCATAAGAATGGCAGCGACGTCTACGTCACATGGTCCGCGCACTGGCTGGAGCATGAGCGTTTGCGTGTCGGTGTCGCCCGCGACGTGACCGAACTCCGTCGCCGTCCGGCCGCGCCCTCGGCACTGTTGTCCGTCCTCGCGCCGCACGAACGCAAAGTGGTTGAACTGCTGCTGACGGAGGCGACTGAAAAGCAGATCGCCGAGCGGCTTGGCCTCGCCGCCTCGACCACCCATTCCTATATCACCGGGATCTTCCGCAAATACGGCGTGCGAGGCCGGGCGGGTCTGATGAGCCTGTGGCTCAAACATCTCTCCGGCGGCACCGCCCAGTCTGGCGACAGGTAAGCGCGAGGCTTCCCCCGCGGCCCGAATGCCCGGGTTGTTCCCGCGCGGCACGAGCGCTCGCAAAAGAGCCGCCCGCTAAGCAAGCGGGCGGGCTCTTCCAAATGACTTTTCCATGCGGAGCCCGCCGGTCTTGTACGTATTGTCCGGGCTCTTGCTGGTCTCTCTCAGGTTGCTGGCTTCGAATTTTTTGGCTTAACGATGGCGTCGCTAATACCGCCGACGACACCGAAAACCCATATATTGGAACCGATGCTACCTGAAAGACCTTGCCCAACGAAGCCTGCTAATCAGAGGGGTGTGCCCGATCCAGATGCCGGCGCGGGCCGCGCCGGCCCGCGCGTACCCTTTCATATCCGCCACGCCGGCCCCTCGGGAAAGTCATACTGATCGAGCGACGCCGCATGCATTTCAATGCTGTAGCCCGCGCGTTGCGGCGGCATATACCGGCCGTTTCGAATCACGACCGGGTCGACAAAATGCTCATGCAGATGGTCCACGTATTCGAGCACGCGGTTTTCCAGCGACGCCGACACGCAGATATAGTCGAACAGCGAAATATGCTGCACGTACTCGCACAAACCGACGCCGCCCGCATGCGGACACACGGGCACGCCGAACTTCGCCGCCATCAGCAGCACGACGATCACCTCGTTCAGACCGCCGAGCCGGCAACTATCGACCTGACAGAAGTCGATGGCCTGCGCCTGCAGCAACTGCTTGAACATCACCCGGTTATGGCAGTGCTCGCCCGTCGCGACGCCGACCGGCCGAATCCGCTGCCGGATCGCCGCGTGGCCGAGTATGTCGTCGGGGCTCGTCGGTTCCTCGATCCACCACGGATCGAATTGCGCCAGTTGCCGCATGTTCGCGACCGCTTCGTCGACATCCCATACCTGGTTCGCATCCATCATCAGCTTCAGGTTTTCGCCGATCTCCTCGCGCAGGATGCGAGCCCGGCGCATATCCTCCTCGAGATTGCCGCCCACCTTCTGCTTGAAGTGCGTCCAGCCCTGCGCGACGCCTTCCCGCGCGAGCCGGCGAATCTTGGCGTCGTCGTAACCGAGCCAGCCGGCCGACGTCGTGTAAGCCGGATAGCCGTGCGCCAGCATCTCCTTCTCGCGTTCGCCCCGGGTTCTCGCATGACGGTGCAGCATGGCGATGGCTTCCTGCGGCGTGATCGCATCGGTCACATAGCGGAAGTCGAGACAACCCACGAGTTCTTCGGGGCTCATGTCGACGAGCAGCTTCCACACCGGCTTGCCTTCGGCTTTGGCCCACAGGTCCCAGGCCGCGTTCACGACAGCCGCCGTCGCAAGGTGAATCGCGCCCTTGTCCGGGCCGATCCAGCGCAGTTGGCTATCCGAGGTCAGCGTGCGCCAGAAAGCGCCCATGTTCGCGGCGATATCCTCGAGCGTTTTGCCGACGATCAGCGGAGCCAGCGCCTGCACCGCCGTCACGCAAATCTCGTTGCCACGGCCGATGGTGAACGTGAGGCCGTGGCCGGTAAAGCCTTTCGGCGAATCGGTTTCGAGCATCACGTAGGTGGCGGAGTAATCCGGCGCGGCGTTCATCGCGTCGGAGCCGTCGAGCGAACGCGAAGTCGGGAAGCGGATGTCCCGCACGGACAGCCTGGTGATCGTGGGCATCTGAACACCCTCCTGTTGGACAGCGATCGACTTCAGCCTATGAGCAAAGAGACCGGGTGCGCTCACCCGGTCTCTTTGCGGCCACCCTCTCGCCCTGCCATGCAGGACGGAAGACGCAGAGGACGCGTTGCGCCCTCCTCTGTCTTCGCGCCTTGCGACGACGCTCAGTCGTAGAGCACGGCGGCGATCTTGGGATCGCTGATATTGCTCTTGTCGTACCAGTAGAAGCCCGTGTCGACTTTCTTCGGCAGCTTCTCGCCCTTGAGCGCCTTGACCGCGGAGTCGACCACACACTTGCCGATGCCGATCGGGTTCTGCGTGATCGCGCCGTACATCAAGCCGGACGTGATGTCTTCCTTCTGTTCCTTGCCGGAATCGTAGCCAATCAGGACAAGCTTCTTGCCCGATTCCTTGACACCGATCGCGGCGCCCTCCGCCGAGCCTTCATTCGAGCCGAAAATGCCCTTGAGATTGGGGTTGGCCTGAATCATCGTCTTGGCGATTTCCGCCGACTTCAGATGGTCGCCGCCGCCGTACTGCACCGAGACGATCTTGATGTTCGGGTGCTTTGCTTTCATCTCGTTCAGGAAGCCGTCGCGGCGATCGACGCCGGTACGGCTCGTCTGGTCGTGGACGATCAGCCCCACCTCGCCCGCATCGCCGATCGCCGCGGCCATCTTGTCGGCGGCGAGCGCGGCCGCCGCAATGTTGTCGGTCGCGCAGGTGGTGAGCGGAATGTCGCTGTCGACGCCGGAGTCGAAGGCGATAACCGGTATCTTCGCGGCCTGCGCCCGCTTCAGCAGCGGAATGGCCGCCTTGCTATCGAGCGCCGCAATGCCGAGCGCCTGAGGCTTCTTCGCAAGCGCGGCCGAGAGCATGTCGATCTGCTTGTCGACCATCGCCTCGGTTTCCGGCCCCTCGAAGGTGATCCTGACGTTATGCTCCTTGGCCGACTGCTCCGCGCCGGCTTTGACGGCCTGCCAGAACTGGTGCTGGAAGCCTTTCGAAATCAGCGGGATGTAGGTGTCCTGCGCATACGCAGCATTCGCCCCGCCAACGAGCGCGCCAACGCCGACCACGACACCGATTAGTCTTCTTTTCAACATGGGGTTTCTCCTCCTAAGTGGGCCATCAACCTCCAGCCTGGGGGAGCCTCTGGCGCTCCCTTTTCTTGATCTTTGATCTTTGACTTTGTGCCGTGTGGCGTTTGCCTTCGTCAGCTCTTCTTGCGCCGCAAAATATCGGCGTAAACCGCGAGAATGATGATGAGGCCGGTCACCACGATCTGCCATTCCTGCGCGACGGACATGATGCGCAAACCGTTGGTCAGCACGCTCATGATGAACGCGCCGATAATCGTGCCCAGAATCGTGCCCGCGCCGCCGCTCAGCGAGGTCCCGCCGATCACCACGGCCGCGATCGCTTCGAGTTCGTAACCTTGACCTAGCGCCGGCTGGGCCGAATTCAGGCGCGAGGCGATCAACAGTCCGGCAACGCCGCAAATGGCGCCGGCCAGACCATAAATCGCAATCTTCCACCGATCGACATTCACGCCGGAAAGCCGCACGGCTTCTTCGTTGCTGCCGAGCGCAAAGGTGTAGCGGCCGAGCGCCGTGCGGTTAAGCGTGATCGAACTCACGATCGCAAGGAAAAACAGGATCAGCACCGCATTCGGCACAGGCAGGTTCGGCAGCACATAGCCGATCAGCGAATCCTGCGAGATCCGGTAGAAGTTTTCCGTGTCGCTGAAATAGATCGGCTTATCCGCCGAAACGACGAGCGAAAGGCCCTTGAGCAGCAGCATCATGCCCAGGGTCGCAATGAACGGCGGTATTTTCATTTTCGCCGTGAGGGTGCCAGAAATGGTCCCGCAGATCGCCCCCGTGCCAATCGCGGCCAGCACGCCGGTCCACATCGGCAGATGCCAGTAGGTCAGAAATACGCCGCAAATCACCGCCGTGAACGTCATCAGCGTACCGACGGACAGATCGATGCCGCCGGTGATGATCACGAAGGTGCAGGCGATCGCCAGCACGCCGTTGACCGCCGTCGCCTGCAAAATTCCCAGCATGTTGTCCATCTGCATGAACGCGGGCGACGCAAAACTGAAAAAGACCAGCAGGAGAATCAGGCTCCCGAAGGCCAGCAGTTTTTGCACGGCGGTCGGCGCGAAGACGCGGGCTCTCAGGCCCGAGGCTCTCTCCTTGCTACCCAGCGCCGACGTATCCGATGGCAGTGTCATGTCATAGACCTCTCGAGGCTCACGCCGCTTTCAGGGTTTCGCGCTGCGTCGCCAGTTGCATGATGCGCTCCTGGGTCGCCTCCCGGGCCAGCAGTTCGCCGGTAATGCGGCCCTCGCACATCACGACGATACGGTCGCTCATGCGCAGGATTTCCGGCAACTCCGACGAGATCATCACGATCGCCTTGCCTTGCCCGGCAAGCGAGCGCAGGAGCTTGTAGATTTCGCTTTTGGCGCCGACGTCGATACCGCGCGTCGGTTCGTCGAAGAAGAGCACGTCGCAGTCGCGCTCGAGCCATTTCGCCACGACAATTTTCTGCTGATTGCCGCCCGAAAGAAGCCGTACCTCCTGCGTCGCGGACGGCGTGCGAATGGCGAGCAGATTGATGAAATGCGCGGCTGTCCGGCGTATCTCGGCACGGCGCAGAAAAAAGTTGAGCGACAGGAATTTGCGCAAGTTGGACATCACGATGTTCGCCTCGACGTTCATGCCGGTCGCAAGACCAAAGCGCTTCCTGTCTTCCGAGAGATAGCCGATCCCGCGCGCGACCGCATCGCTTGGATTCCTGATCGTTACTTTCACGCCGTTCACGACAATCTCGCCCGATTCGCTCGGATCGGCGCCGAACACTGCCCGCGCGACCTCGGTGCGACCGGCGCCCATCAAGCCCGCAAAGCCCAATATCTCGCCTTTGTGAAGCGTGAAACTGACGTCCCTGACGAGCGGGCCGGCGTTCAGATTCCTGACTTCGAGCGCGACCTCGCCTTTATCCGCCGTACCGTGAGAAGGCGCCACGTCGGTCAAGGTTCGCCCGACCATCATGCCGATGATCGCTTCGACGCTAGTGTCTTTCGCGGAGACGGTCGCCACATATTCGCCGTCACGCAGCACGGTAACGCGATCGGCAATCTGCTTGAGCTCATCCATCTTGTGCGAGATATAGACGATGCCCACGCCCCGGCTCTTCAACTCGCGGATGATACGGAACAGCTCGGCGATCTCGGCTTCGTTGAGCGCCGAGGTCGGCTCGTCCATGATCAGCACGCGCGAATCGAAGGACAAAGCCTTGGCGATCTCGACCATCTGCTGTCTGGCTACCGTCAGGGTGCTGACCACCGCGCGCGGATCGAGATTCACATGCATGCGGGCAAGAATGTCGCGCGCCTGCGCATTGAGCTTGTCTTCGTCGAGGAACAGGCCGAAACGGCCGCGCGGCTCCCGGCCGATGAACATGTTCTGGGCGACGCTCAGGTGATTCATCAACTGAAGCTCTTGATGAATGATGCCGATGCCCATGGCCTGCGCCTCGCGCGGGCTCGAAAATTCGACCGGCTGGCCGTCACGGAGGATCTCACCGGCATCGCGGGTGTAGACGCCGGCGAGGATTTTCATCAGCGTCGACTTGCCGGCGCCGTTCTCACCCATCAGCGCGTGGACTTCACCCGCCATGAGTTCGAACTGGACTTCGTGAAGCGCCCGCACACCGGGAAAGTGCTTGCTGAGCCGCTTGACGGAAATGAGCGGAGTCATGGCGCGCAGGGAACGATCATGCCGCTAGCGCCGCCGGCGCCATTGCGAGGAGCGGATTGAAAACGACATGCACGCCGCTGCGCCGGGCGTCGCCGGGTATCGCAGCTGAAATCACGGCGGAAATCGCAACGAGAAGCCAGACGCATTGCCTGGTGCCCTCAAACCGATGTGCGACGATTCTACGCCGCTGGACGGCGGTGGCTCAATTAGGCATTCCCTAATATCGGGTGCGAACGCATTGCGCGCCGAAGTCCCACTATTTGAGGTCCGGCGTGAGACTGCCCAGCGTACCGAAAAAGGCGCGCCAGCGTGCCTGTCTGTTACTTTTCGGCCAGAACCTGCTGAATGACCTGCTCGAAGGTTTCCACCGGCTGTCCGCCACTCACCAGATACCGGCCGTTAAAGATGATCGCCGGCACGGACTGGATGCCCTTCGCCTGGTATTCCTGTTCTTCCGCACGAACCTCGTCGGCATAGGCGCCGCTTCGCAGCACCTCACCGGCTTCCCCGGCATCGAGCCCGACGGATCGAGCCGCTTCGGCCAGCACCTCGTGATTGCCCGGATCCTTGCCGTCGGAATGATAGGCCCGCAGCAGCGCCAGTTTGAGCGGCAACTGTTTGCCTTTGAGGCCGGCCCAATGCAGCAGGCGATGGGCATCGAAGGTGTTATAGACATGCGTGCGCGCGCCGAAATCAAACCCGACACTTGCGCCACGCTCGCGGATTGCTGCTTGCGTTTCGGCGATCTGCTCCGGCGTGCGTCCGTACTTTTTGCCGAGATAATTAACGATGCTCTCGCCGTCCGGCCCCATCTCCGGATTCAGTTCGAAGGGATGCACGGTGACCTGGGCGTCGACCGTATCGCCTAAACGCGACAGCGCAAGCTGGAGCGACGAGAGGCCGATCGCGCACCACGGGCAGGCGATATCGGAGACAAAATCGATAGTTAGCGGTTGTTTCATGACTTTCCTGACGGGAATAAGCTGTGACACGGCCGCCTCGGTGTCACCCAAGAACGGCCCACGGGGTAGCCTAGCCTGAATCGCCAATATTTGCAGGACCGCGCTGCGGCCCTCAGCCGAAGCACATCCGCGCGCAGGCGTCAGTCCGGCATCCCGTCATGCTCTCCGATTGGCCTCACGGGCCAGTCCACCCAGCGGTCCGCGCGCGAGCGTTCGTACGCTTCGTTGAGCGGGTAACGAATGCGGTTGTCGTCACGCGGACGTTCGCCGATCACCATCAGCCTGACTTCGTCCTGCGTATTGTTGATGAAGGTATGGCATATGCCGGTGCCTGCCGGAAACGCGACGGAATCGCCTTCCGCAAGTGCATGAAGCACACCGTCGATCCAGACATCGGGCTTGCCTTCGAGCACGTACACAAACTCCTGCTCGGTGCTCTCGGCGTGCGGATAGGAGGTCCGCCGGCCAGGCAAAAGCCTTACGTGATGAATGCCGATACGCGTAATGCCTAGCGCGGCGGAAAGCGGTGCGTCCAGCGCCATTTTCTCGGTATCGCCGCGATAGGAATGCGCATCCGGTTCTTCCAGTTCAGTCCAGTGTTTGATGAAATCCGGACGGCTCATCGCTTGCTCTCCTTAAGGACTACGGTCGATAACAACGGCTTGCACAAAGCACGAGACGTCTTCGGTTTCGCAATCAACACTCGCGTCGCTTCGAAGTCGCTTCGAGGTCATTTAGACACGCGGATATTGAACGGTTTCCCGGGTACCCAGGCCCAGGTCGCAATGACCTTCGCGCCTTTCGGTCCGGCCGTGGTGACGTGCACGACTCCGGCAGGCATCCGGTAACTCTCGCCCGCACGAACGACCTGGGTGGGCTGACCGTCGGCCTGCACCGTCACCTCCCCCTCGAGTACGTACGCGACTTCCGGACCGGTCGCCTTATGCCACGGCTTCGACGCGTTCGGCGGAAATTCAGCAATCCCCATGCCCATTTCGCGATCGGTTCCAGGAACGGGAACCCGTTGCAAAACGACCGTGTCTTTCGCCGCCGGCGCGCTGTCCGCAGCTTTGACCGTTTGAACGCACATGAGCGAAGGAAGGAGAAGAAGAAGGCAACGAGCGCTTTTCATCGAAGATCTTCCTGGTCATTGTTGGTCGTTGGCCAGCGACGTGAGAATCCGGTATGCAGCGCTCACCCGTTCTTCAATGGGGAAGTTCTTGTTGGCGAGGATGACAATCCCCAGCCGCTTCTGCGGAATAAATGCGATGTACGCGCCGAAGCCGTTGGTCGAGCCGGTTTTGTTGATCCAGACGTCTTCGCGAGGCGCCTGCGGCGGCGATATTGCCGTGACCGGCGTTGCGTTGAAGATCATTGCGGGTGAATTGCCGTCCAGCAGCGTCTGCAGTTTGACGGGATACGGATATTGTTCCCATATCAGATCCTGGGTCATCGGCCCGGCTTTGAAGTATCCGGTATGGGTCTCCGTCACCGCACGCTGGAACTTCGGGTCCAACGGAATCAGATTCATATTGGCTTGCACGAAGCGAATCATGTCGGCCGCCGTGGTCCTCACACCGTAGGCCTCCTCGGACAACACGCCGGGTGCCATTCTGATCGGCGCGCCCTGTTTCGTGTAGCCCTGAGCGTAGTCGTTCAAGGCACTGGCGGGAACCTTGATGTAGCTGCGCTTCATATCGAGTGCGGGAAACAGCTGATTCTCCATCAACCGGCTGAAATCCTGACCCATGCTCTTCGCGGTTATCAGGCCGAGCGCGCCGATACCGGGGTTGGCATACGTCCGATAGGTTCCAGGTGCATAGGTGGGCTGCCATTGCTGGAAATACTGCATCAACTGATCGTTGTTGTGGATCGAGTCCGGCACCTGCAACGGGAGCCCGCCAGGCGTGTGCGTGCCCAGATTGAGCAGACTGACCTTGCCGAACGGGCTATTGCGCAGAGACGGCAGATACTTGTCCGACTGATCCGACAAAGACAGATCGCCGCGCACCTGGGCGTATGACGCCAGTGTCGCCGTCAAGGTCTTGCTGACAGAGCCGAGCTCGAACAAGGTGTCACGCGTGACCGGTTGCTTCGTTTCCGTCGACGCGAGGCCATAGTTGAATACGTAGTGTTTGTCACCGTCGACGATCCCGACTGCCATGCCGACGATGTTGTCCTTCGCCATGACCGGTTGTATGGCCCGGGTCACTGTCTGACTGATTCGGCTTTGCTGATCGTCGGCCGCGCGGCTAACGGTTGCGATTGCACAGGTAAAGAGGGCGGTTGCGATAACGCTGATGGCTCTGAGGTTCATGTCCCTAATATGTCGATTTTGCGCGGGGGCGTGAGGTCCGGGCGGACTCACCGGGAAAGAAGTATGCGTGCTCGCCGAGCCGCCGACTAACGACGATATCTTGTCCCAAGGGGAAGAAAATCTATCGCATGACATGCGATACCCCTCCTCCACCGCATGCGGCTACCCGGCTTCCTCCCGCCCGCCCCCTGCGCCTACGATCAGTAAGCGCCCATATAGTCGCGCTTGCCGATTTCGACACCGTTGTGGCGCAGAATCGCGTACGCCGTGGTCACGTGGAAGAAGAACTGCGGCAAACCGTAGTTTTGCAGATAGGCGCTGCCGACCAGCTTCTTCTCTTTCGGCGTGCCCGGACGCAAAACGATTTCCCTGTTCTCGCTACCGTCGAATTGCGCGGCATCGAGCGAGCCGATGTAGGTCAACGCCTTGGCGATGAGCGCTTGCAGGTCGGCAAACGTGACTTCGGTGTCGGGCCACGACGGCACTTCGACGCCGGCGAGCCGCGAACTCACGCCTTTGGCGAAATCGGCAGCGATCTGCACCTGGCGCACGAGGGGGAACATATCCGGGAACAGGCGCGCCTGCAGCAGCGCGTTCGGCTCGATGTTCTTTTCGGTGACGTGGGCTTCGGCTTTCTTCAGCACGTCGGACAATGCCGTCAGCATTTGCTTGAAAACCGGAACGGATGCGCTGTAGATGGAACTTGTCATGGTCACTCTTTCGATCGATGTGGGATACCGGCGCGGAAGATGCCGCGCCGGTCGGTTGAATCTCTGGCCGGTCGTTAGACTTGTTGACTGGAGCGGCGAAAGATTACCATTGTCCTCGCGGGAATACTCATGCGGGAGCGCGGCACGTCTGCTTCAGGCGGCAAGCGGCAAGCGGCGACAGTACCTTCAGGTCGGCTTCACGCCAGGACAAACCAGCAAACAGGATCGATACTCATGAACGACAAGCAAGATGCAGCGCCAGACAGCACCGCAGCGCGCGTCGCCTTGTGGCGCGCGCTGCATGTCGAGGCTGATTCCCTGCCCCATGTGCTGGACGACATCATCGGCCTTAAGCTGCTGGCCCCTGACGAGAGCTGGCGCAGCCGCGGAGACATGGACCCGCAGTTCACGCGGCCGTTTCGCGCGTCCATCGTGGCCCGGGCGCGCTTCATCGAGGATCTGGTCGTAGAGCAGGCGGCTCGCGGAGTGAGCCAGTATGTGATCCTCGGCGCGGGCCTCGACACCTTCGCCCAACGCAGACCGGAGCTCGCGTCCCGCCTCAAGGTGTTCGAGGTCGACCCACCCGGCCCGCAGGCATGGAAGCGTCAGCGCCTGATCGAACTCGGCTTCGGCGTGCCGGACTGGCTACGCTTCGTACCGGTCGATTTCGAGGCGGGCGGTTCCTGGCGGGACGAACTGGTAAGCGCCGGCTTCGATGAGAGCAAGCCGGCGATCGTGGTCTCCACGGGCGTCAGCATGTATCTCACGAAGGAAGCGAACGCGGCCACGCTGCGCGAAGTCGCCGCCCTCGCCCCAGGCTCGACACTCGCCATGACGTTCCTGCTGCCGCTCGAACTGGCCGATCCCGAAGTACGCCCCGGGCTCGAGATGGCGGAGAAAGGCGCGCGGGCAAGTGGCACGCCGTTCCTCAGCTTCTTCACTCCGCCGGATATTCAGGCGCTGGCCCGCGAAGCAGGCTTTAAAGAAGCCCGGCACGTCTCGGCGGCAGATCTGACGCAGCGCTACTTCCAGGGCAGGACAGATGGCCTGCGCCCGCCGAACAATGCCGAGGAACTGCTGATCGCGCATACCTAGCCGCCCGCACCCTCTCCGACCCGCACGATCATGCGAATGAGCCAGTCAGGTGAACACTAGCTACCTCGTCGGCGAATCCAGACCCGCACCCCGTGTGCGACGCCTGCTATGGCTCTGGATCGCGTTCTGGCTGCTTATGCTGGCGGTTGGGATGCAGAAGTCCCTGTGGTCCGGCAAACTGCTGGTCTGGCAGCAGCTCGTCGACTCCTGCTGCACGCCTATATAGACATGCCACCCGATACTTCAATACGTTGGGCATTCACCCAGCGGTTATCTTCGGACAGCAGCGCCGCAATCATCGGTCCGATATCGTCGGGCAGACCCGCACGGCCGAGCGCCGTCGCATCCGCCACGAGCTTGTTGATCTCAGGATTGTCGCGAACCATGCCGCCGCTGAAGTCCGTGGCGATTGCGCCTGGCGCGACGGTATTGACAGCAATTCGACGCGGACCGAGTTCCTTCGCCAGATAACGCGTCAGAACCTCGACCGCGCCTTTCATGGACGCATACGGCGCACTGCCCGGAAAAGCGATACGGGTCAGGCCCGAGGAGATATTCACGATGCGGCCGCCGTCATTGATAAGCGGCAGGAGTTTCTGCGTCAGAAAAAACACGCCCTTGAAATGGACGTTGTAGAGCGCGTCCAGTTCTTCCTCGGTTGTCTTGTCGAACGGCGCGTGGTGCGAAATGCCGGCGTTGTTGACGAGATAATCGAAACGCTCGGCGCCCAACTGGGCGAGCGACGCCCGAACCTGCTCCACGAACGAATCGAACGTCATCACTTTTCCGGTGTCGAGCGGCAACGCAATCGCTCTTTGCCCTTCCTCCGCCACCAGACCGACCAGCTTTTCGGCTTCGGTCCGATTGGCGCGATAAGTGAATAGGGAATCGACACCGCGCTTCGCGAGATGGAGCACGGTATTGCGCCCCAAGCCGCGACTGCCGCCGGTCACGATTGCGATTTTCGAAACGACATCTGCTGATTGTCCTGCTGTCATGTTGCGCTCCACGTCAGGTGTAAGTGGACGCAAGCTTATTCCCGCCGACAGCGAGGTTTAATGCCCTAACTCCCCTACTTCTTGCCTGATCCTGCTCAGGGTTGCGCCGAATGAAACGAGAGGCAGTAACATGAACCAACGCGAATGAACCAATGCGGGCGCAAAGGAAGTTCTTATGTCGAATGCTCTAATCGAAAGTGTCAAACGCTATACCGACAAGCAGGCCGGAAAGGAGAGCCCGTTCGTGACTGCTATCGAGGGACTACTCGTGCTCCGCTCCGATCACGAAAAGCACCCCGCTCATCTGATCATGAAGCCGGCTCTTTGCGTCGTCATTCAAGGCGCCAAGTGGACGCTATTCGGTGACAGGCGCTACGACTACCGGGCAGGACAAGCTTTGGTCGTGAGTGTCGAGATGCCGGCATTCAGCAAGGTCGTGCAAGCCAGCCCGGCCGAACCGTACCTCGCCGTCGTGATTGAATTCAACCTGGCCATCATGCGCGAAGTCATGGCATGTCTCGATACGCCGCCCACGCCGGGCGACCATCTCGGGCACGGTGTTTTTGTCACCGACTTTGACGGCCCGCTCTCCGACTGCGTGCTTCGCATGGTGCGGCTGCTCGATACGCCTGACGCTATTTCCATTCTCGCGCCGATGATCATGCGGGAAATCTGCTACTGGATGCTGACGGGGCCTCACGGCAACGAGGTCGCCACGGTGGTGCTGGCAAACAGTCATGTGCAGAAAGTCGTTACCGCGATCCATGCACTCAGGGACCAGTTCACCGAGACCCTACGCATCGACGATCTGGCGGCCATTGCACAAATGAGCCCGTCGGCATTTCACCGGCAGTTCAAGGCGCTGACCTCAATGACACCGTTGCAATACCAGAAGCAGCTTCGCCTGCTTGAAGCGCGCCACCTGATGGCCGCGGGAACGGCCAACGCCGAGACAGCGGCCTATCAGGTGGGCTATGAAAGCGCGTCGCAGTTCAGCCGCGAATATTCGCGCATGTTTGGCGCGCCGCCCCGGCGCGATATAGAGACATTGAAAACGGCAACGGCCTAGCGTTTTTATGCAGCAGCGGCGTTTCGAAACCAGCCGCTGCCCGGTTTGCTGAACAGAAGGAAAAGCGCATCAATCTGCGGCCCCGCCTGCACGCTCGATTCCGAAAAACCGGACACGCTATGGCGCCGCCTGGTGCTGTTCTAATAGCAAGCGACGCGGGACACGAAAACACCTTTTGTGGCGCTACCCGCGCCTGCATTGCCTACACTCAGATCACGCGCGTCGAAACACCGGATGAACACAGCTCCGCGATCTGGGGCTGCGCGCGGGGTCTGCTGGCATCGTGCGCACGCAAACGCTCCGAGCGTTCGCCAAGGGCGAAGCCAGCGCGATTATCGGCAAGCTCCCATAAAACAGGCCGTCATGCGGAACACGAGCCGTTTTCTTTCCGCGACGCTTACTCAGGAGATCGCAATGAACGCAAACGCAAACAACAGTGAAGATATACGCGCCTTCGTGCAAACGTCAGAGCAGGCCGGCGAATATGTCTGGGTCATTACGCTGGTCGACTTCGGGGCAAAAAAAGTCAAACGTTCGCTGGTTTCGGACGACAGGTTCGCGATGCGCGCCGCCGCACAGGACGCGGGCGAAGCGTACCTGAAGGGGCTAGCGGCGGACCGTTAGCGAAGCGCCGGGCAACCCTGATAGCTGCCTTACAGGCTCGCCTTGTTTTGGCACGTGGACAGACGAGGTCGGACAGAAGGCCTTGAGTCGGCAGCGAAAACTGCCGCGGCGCACCATGAACGCCATGCGCGTGCGCGGGACTTTTAGCTGCGTCTGGATGTCTGAGCTAAATAACGTAGGAATCGGTCGTGATCGAGGCGGCAAGGTTTGGCTCGTCGCCTCGCATCGAGCGCCGATTATTACCGACAGGAGACCCGATATGCGGCGCATTTATTTCCTATTGCCCGATGTGCAAAGCGGGAAGTCGATCATCGACGAGTTGTTGCTGAAGCGGGTCGAATGGCGCCATATCCACGTGCTCGCGCGCCCGGACATGCATCTGGAGCAGTTGCCGGAGGCGACGCTGACGCAGCGCAGCGATCTGCTTCCCGCGCTGGCGCGCGGCACTGCCGCGGGTGGCGTGACGGGCATGCTCGCGGGACTCGTCGCGATGGCTTTTCCACCCGCCGGGCTGACGATCGCGGGCGGCGTCGTGGTTCTGATGACGCTGGCGAGCGCGGGGTTCGGCGCATGGACCGCGACCATGATCGGGATCGGCATCCCAAGCACCCGCTTGAAGCGCTTTGAAAGCGCGATCGAAAAGGGCGAGTTACTGATGATGGTCGACGTCGGCAAGGATCGTGTCGACGAAATCGAAGAACTGGTTAAGAGCCATCATCCGGAAGCGGACATAGAGGGAACGGATCCGACTATTCCGGCGTTTCCCTGAGCCGTCGCGGTCAAGCAGCGCCGCGCCAACCACTCGGCGCCGACAATCAGGGATGCGCGAAGTAGCCCGCTTGGCCGATATCGGTGAGAAGGTCCGGACCGGTCGGCGTCCAGTCCAACACCTCGCGGGTCCGTGCGCTCGAGGTCGGCAAATCCATCCCGACGAACATACCGAACCATCCGAAATGAGCCAGCGCCTCGTCCTTTGACATGGTGACAACCGGTACCCTGAGCCGCTGGCCGATCAATTCGGCAATCGCCTTGAACGGCACGCCCTCTTCAGCGATTGCATGATAGGGACCGCCGATCGCGCCGCGCTCGAGCGCGAGCCGGAAAACGCGGGCGGCATCCAGACGATACACGGCGGACCAGCGGTTGAGGCCGTCGCCCACGTACGCCGACACGCCCTTCTCGCGCGCGATGCTGATCAGCCGCGGGACAAACCCATGATCGCCTTCACCGTGAACGGACGGCGCCAGCCGCACCGTGCTCGCCCGCACGCCGCGCATGGCAAGCGCCTCTGCCGCCGCCTCCGACGCGCGAGGAAAACTGTCGGACGCTACAGGAGGACGATCCGTCTCGGTCGCCGCGTTGCCGTCATGCCTCAGCGACGCCGTGCCGGACGTGACGAGCAACGGACGCTCGCTGCCTTCGAGCACGCCGCCTAGTACTTCGATCGCCTGCCGGTCTTCCTCCGCACTCTGCGCAAAGCGGGAGAAATCGTGATTGAACGCAGTGTGGATGACTCCATCAGCCGCCGCCGCGCCCTGGCGCAAGCCGTCGAGGTCGGTCAGCGACCCATGGTGCGCCTCGGCGCCGGCTGCGGCGAGCGCCGCCGCGCCCTCTGCCGAGCGAGTCAGCCCGAGCACCTGATGGCCGTTCGCGAGCAGCTCGCGAACAATAGCGGAGCCGACGAAACCGGTCGCTCCCGTAACAAAGACTCGCATCTGAAGTACTCCCGAATCAGGTTGATTGGGAGCAATCTACGAGGCAAAATCATCCTGTTAAAGCGGTGAGATTATCCGGGTATACGTCTTAACAGGCTAAGCATGGCGCAAGTGAACGACGACGAAAGCGGCAACCGCCTCGGCAGCTATCTGAAGAACCGGCGCACCAGGCTCGATCCCGCCTCCTTCGGTATTTCCGGAGGCCGGCGGCGCACGGCCGGGCTGCGCCGCGAAGAGGTGGCGCAACGCGCCAATATCAGCGCGGCCTGGTACACGTGGCTGGAGCAGGGGCGCGGCGGCAACCCGTCGGCGGAGGTGCTGGACCGCATCGCGAAGGCGCTGATGCTGACCGAGGTCGAGCGCGAGCATGTATTCCTGCTCGGCCTCGGCCATCCGCCCGAAGTCCGCTATCGCAGCAGCGACGCGATCACGCCCCGGCTGCAACGCCTGCTCGAAGCGCTGCCCTACAGCCCGGCAATCCTAAGGACTGCGACGTGGGATGTGGTTGCATGGAATCGCGCGGCCGCGGCCGTGCTCACCGACTACGCCACCCTGCCCCCTGAACGGCGCAACATTTTGCGCATGATCTTCTGCGACCCTCGCGTGCGCGCCGCGCAGTTCGATTGGACCAGCGTGGCCCGCATGGTGGTGGGCGCCTTCCGGGTCGATGCCGCGCGCGCGGGCGCCGACGCCGAAGTGGCGCCGCTCGTCGACGAACTGTGCCGGGCAAGCCCTGAGTTCGCCGCCATGTGGCAGGACAATGAAGTGCAGAGTCACGGCGACGGCATCAAGCGTTTGCGCCACCCCGTGCTGGGGCCGATCTCGCTGGAATACTCGTCGTTCGCGGTCGACGGGCGGCCGGATCTTCGGATGGTGGTCTATAACCCGGCAACCCCGGTCGATCAGGAACTGATCCGCTCACTGATCGAGAGAACGCCGGTCATTGCCGATAAGTGAGCCCGGGCATTCTTTATTGCTCGAACGCGGCCACGCAGCAGGCATGCGGCAGGCGCGCAGCGAACCGCTCTGATTACGGTGTTTGCCCGGTTTCAATCGAGGCCGCAGCAGGCATGCGCGCCAGTTCGATGAAGGCCTTGAGGTAGTCAATTTCCGTATCGGTTTCGCGGGCGCCCAGGAAAATCTGCTTGGCGATGCCCTTTCGCCCCAGCCGCACCGGGACCAGGTTCATCTTGTCGGCATACTCTTCCACCAGCCAGCGCGGCAGCGCCGCGACGCCTCTGCCGCTGGCCACCATCTGCAACATGATGTCGGTGGTTTCAATCGCCTTGTGACGCCGGGGCGTTACGCCCGCGGGCATCAGAAACTGATTGTAGATATCGAGCCTGTCGGTCTCGACCGGATAAGTGACCAGCACCTCCCGGGTCAATTGCTCCGGCTTCACATACTCGACGCCGGCCAGCGGATGCTCGCGATTCACCACCAGCACCTGCTCGTAATCGAACACCGGTTCGAAGCGCAAGCCCGGCTTGTAGAGCGGATCCGGCGTGACGAGCAGATCGATTTCGTAGCCGAACAGCGCGCCAATGCCGCCAAACTGGAATTTCTGCTTGACGTCGACATCCACGTCCGGCCAGCGCGCGAGATACGGCGACACCACCTTGAGCAACCACTGATAGCAGGGGTGGCATTCCATGCCGATGCGCAATGCCCCGCGTTCGCCCTGTGCGTACTGTTTAAGCCGCTCCTCGGCCTGATCCAGCTGGGGCAGCAGGCGGTTGGCAACCGCCAGCAGATACTGGCCCGCCTGGGTCAAGCGCAAACTGCGGCCCTCGCGCAACCAGATATCCGTACCCAGTTGCTGCTCCAGCTTCCTCATGGAGTGGCTGAGGGCGGATTGCGTCACGCACAGGATGTCTGCTGCGGCGGTAAGCGAGCCGTGTTTGTCCACCGCCTGGACAATCGCCAGGTGAACTCTCTCAAGCATGGTATATGAAAAAAACTAATGGTTCGTTGAATTAACACCATTTTACTTCATAAGACGCCTTCGCTAGCATGCCTCGATCCGCAACCTGACCGAATCAAGGCGACACCATGGCAACCACACATAATCTGGGCTTCCCCCGCATCGGCGCGAAGCGCGAACTGAAATTCGCGCTCGAGTCTTACTGGAAGGGTGAGTCCTCGCTCGGCGAACTGAAAGCGCTAGGCGCCCAGTTGCGCCAGCGTCATTGGGCGCACCAGGCCGACCTCGGTTTCGCCGCCGTGGGCGATTTCGCCTTCTACGACCAGGTGCTGGACATGAGCTTCACGCTGGGCAACCTGCCGGAACGCGTGCGTGGCTTCCATGGCGATGCGCTCGACAACGCCTTCCGCGTCGCCCGCGGCCGTTCGGCCAAAGGCGCCGAAGAGCACGGCGCGTGCTGCGGCGGCGTTGCTGCTGGCGAGATGACCAAGTGGTTCGACACCAACTATCACTTCATCGTCCCCGAATTCAGCGCCGGCACCGAGTTCAAGCTCGACCCGTCGCGTCTGCTCGAACAACTGGCTGAGGCCAACGCACAAGGCGTCAAGGCCAAGCCGGTGATCGTCGGCCCGGTGACCTACCTGGCGCTGGGCAAGGCCAAGGACGACTCCGACAAGCTGGCGCTGCTGCCGCGTCTGCTGCCGGTCTACGCCGAACTGCTGGCCACGCTGGCGGCGCAAGGCGTCGAATGGGTGCAGATCGACGAACCGGTCCTCGTCACCGAACTGTCCGCCGCGTGGAAGCAGGCGTACGTCACCGCATACGACACGCTGGCGAACAGCAAGGTCAAGCTGCTGCTGGCGACGTACTTCGGCCAGTTGCTCGACAACCTGCCGCTGGCTTGCAAGCTGCCGGTGCAAGGCCTGCATCTGGATGCAATCAATGCGCACGCTGAAGTCGCTGCCGTGATTGCACAATTGCCGCGGGACCGCGTGCTGTCGCTCGGCGTAATCAACGGCCGCAACATCTGGAAGACCGACCTCAACGGCGTGCTCGACTGGCTCGAGCCGGTCGCGAAGCAACTGGGCGAGCGCCTCTGGATTGCACCGTCGTGCTCGCTGCTGCATGTGCCGGTGGACCTGGAAAGCGAACAGAAGCTGGATGCGGAAGTCCGCTCGTGGCTCGCCTTCGCGCTGCAAAAGCTGGGCGAACTAAAGGTGCTGGCGAGCGCGTTGAACCACGGCCGCGACGCCGTCAAGGCAGAGTTGGCCGCTAACGGTGCAGCGATCGCCGCGCGCCGCGCGTCACCGCGTGTGAATAACCCGGCGGTCAAGGCTGCCCTCGCGAAGATCAGCCCGGCCCTCGGTCAGCGCAAGAACACCTACCCGGCGCGCGCCGACAAGCAGGCTGCCCTGTTGAAGCTGCCGCCCTACCCGACCACGACCATCGGCTCGTTTCCGCAGACCGGCGCGATCCGTCATGCACGCAGCCAGTTCAGGAGCGGCGCATTGGACGAAGCCGGTTACAAGGCCGCGATGCGGGCCGAGATCGAACGCAGCGTGCGCGAGCAGGAAACGCTGGGGCTGGACGTGCTGGTGCACGGTGAAGCCGAGCGTAACGACATGGTGGAATACTTCGGCGAACAGCTCGACGGCTATGCGTTCAGCCAGTTCGGCTGGGTGCAGTCGTACGGTTCGCGCTGCGTGAAGCCGCCTGTTCTGTTCGGCGACATCAGCCGCCCGAAGGCGATGACGGTGGAATGGATCAAGTATGCGCAGTCGCTCACCAGCAAACCGATGAAGGGCATGCTCACAGGCCCGGTCACGATCCTGAACTGGTCGTTCGTGCGCGACGACCAGCCGCGTTCGGTGTCGTGCTACCAGTTGGCGCTGGCGATCCGCGAAGAAGTGCTCGACCTCGAAAAGGCCGGCGTACGCGTGATACAGATCGACGAAGCAGCCCTGCGCGAAGGTCTGCCGCTGCGCAAATCGCAATGGCAGGAATACCTGAACTGGGCAGTGACGTCGTTCCGTATCGCCGCCAATGGCGTGGATGACGAAACGCAGATCCACACGCATATGTGCTATTCGGAGTTCAACGACATCATCTCGTCGATCGCAGACATGGATGCCGACGTGATCACCATCGAGACTTCGCGCTCGGATATGGAACTGCTGGACGCGTTCGACAACTTCAACTACCCGAACGAAATCGGACCTGGCGTGTACGACATTCACTCGCCGAACATCCCGACCGAAGAACACATCGTTGAACTGATGAAGAAAGCCGCTGAACGCATTCCGGCGCAGCGCCTGTGGGTGAACCCGGACTGCGGCCTGAAGACGCGCCAGTGGGAAGAAGTCATTCCGGCGCTGACCAACATGGTGGCGGCGGCGAAGAAGCTGCGCGCTTGCGTCTAACGCGCGTGCGCGGTCCGCTCCGTGCGAGTCGCGCTTGCCGCGCTTACCGCGTGAAGCAACTGGCCGGCGCCGCAACCGGCAAGCCGGTTGTGTGAAAGATGGCCACCTTCCGGTGGCCATCTTTCATTTGCCGTCGCGCTTACGCAGCAGATACGTGTCCATGATCCAGCCGTGGGCGCGGCGAGCCTCCGCTCTGACGCGTTCGATCTCGTCCATCACATCGCACAGCTTTCCCGAAATGAGAATTTCGTCGGGCGTGCCCACGTACGCTCCCCAGTAGATGTCCAGGTCTTCGTGCGCGAGATGCCGGTAGGCATTCTGCGAGTCCAGCATCACGACGACACTGTCGACATTCGCGGGGAAGCCTTCGGCGAGCGCGCGGCCGTTGGTGATTGCGATCGACCGGCCAATCAGGTTCAGCGGGACCTTGTGCCGTGCGGCCAGCGCCTGGACGCTGCTGATCCCGGGAATCACGTCATAGTCGAACGCGTGCCGCCCCTCTTGCGCAATGGCCTCGATGATGCGGATCGTACTGTCGTAGAGCGATGGGTCGCCCCACACCAGGAAAGCGCCGACTTCGCCGTCGCGCAGTTCGTCTGCAATCAGGGCTTCGAACAGGCGTTGCTTGTCGCGGTTCAGCTCGTCGACTGTCGATCGGTAATCGGTGTCGTCGCGTCTGCGTTCAGGGCTGGTGGCCTCGACGATCCGATAAGCGTCACCGTCGATAAATCGCTCGATGATCTGCTTGCGCAGCGCAACGAGTTTCTCCTTCGCGAGGCCTTTATCCATCACGAAGAATACGTCGACCCGATTGAGCGCGTTGATCGCCTGAACGGTCATGTAGTCAGGATCCCCTGCTCCAATTCCGATGATCAGGATTTTTTTCATCACTTCAACTCCTGGCTAAAGCGGCGGAAGTCCCGGTCAAGCACATCCGCGGCTGATGTCAATTGATGCTGGACGCGCCTGCAAGCGCTCACGGATTGCCGGATATCAGCTCGATGCTGTCCAGTTGGGCCGCGCAGATATCCCGGACGATCCTCACGAAATCGTCGAAGTACGGCCGCCCCGCGATTGCCTTGGGTGCGACGGCATAGAGTTCGCTCCACAGTCCACCGGCGCCGACGCGCTTCGCGAGCACGTAGTCGTGGTCGACGTAATTCTTCACGCCCCAGTTCGGCAGCGCCGCAATGCCACGGCGGCTCGCCACGAGTTGCATGATCGCGATGGTCAATTCCGCGGTGCGCCGTTCGAGCTTGATGCCGGCCGGCTCCAGAATTTCGCGAATCAGATCGATACGCGATTCCGGCACGGGATAGGTGATCAGCGTCTCGCCTTGCAGGTCGTCGGGACCGACGCGCCGCTTGTTGCGCAACCGGTGTTCATTGGCGATCACGATCTGTATCTCGAACCGGAACAGCGGCGCAATGTGCAAATTGCGCCGCGTGGCGGGCTTCGAGCCGATCACCACGTCTGCCTTGCCCTCGTTCAGCAGTTTCATCGGGTCGGCATGGAACCCGGCGACCAGGTCGACTTCGACCTCCGGCCAGCGCCGGCGAAATTCATCCATGACCGGCATCAGCCAGTCAAAGCAGGTGTGGCATTCCAGCACGATTCGAAGCTCGCCGCGCACGTCGCCCTTCAGGCGAACCAGATCGCGCTCGGCGGTGGCCACCGCGGCCACCGTATCCCGGGCCAGCGCAAGCAGCCGCTCGCCGGCGGCCGTAAAACGCAGTCCGTGCCGGGTGCGTTCGAACAGCGACACCTCGTAGTGAGCCTCCATGTCGCGGATCTGATGCGACAGCGCGGACTGGCTGAGATTGACCCGCTCGGCAGCGCTCACCAGCTTGTCGGATTCGGCGATGGCAATGAGCGAACGCAGATGACGCAGTTCAAGCATGGCACCGCCCGCGCCGGCCATGACAGTACAGAAAACAAGAGAAAAACCTGATATGAATGTGGTTCATATGATGATGAAAACATGTCGCTTGATGAATCATAGCGTGACTTGCACACTACGCGGCATTCACTCAAGGATTCCGCATGGCCCGCACTCACATATCCGGTTTTCCGCGCATCGGCGCGCATCGCGAACTCAAGTTCGCCCAGGAATCTTTCTGGCGCGGAGAATCCGACGACGCCTATCTTCGTGAAGTCGGAAAAGCGTTGCGCGCGCGTCACTGGGAATTGCAGCGCGCCGCCGGGCTGGATTTCGTCGCGGCCGGCGATTTCGCATGGTACGACCCGATGCTGAACCTGACCGCCCTGCTCGGTGCGTTGCCGGAGCGCTTCGGCTTCGAGCCGAAGACCCTGTCGCTCGCCCAGTATCACGAACTGGCGCGGGGCAACAAGGCGCAGCCGGCCATGGAAATGACCAAGTGGTTCGATACCAACTACCACTACCTGGTGCCGGAACTCGGTCCCGACACGACATTCGACGGCGGCGTCGACTGGCTGTTCGAGGAAATCGACGAGGCACTCGCGCTGGATCTCGCGGTCAAGCCGGTGTTGATCGGACCCATCACCTATCTGTGGCTAGCCAAAAGCCGCGTGGCGGGCTTTGACCGCCTGTCGCTGCTGCCTCGGCTGGTCATCCGCTACCTGCGTATTCTCGACACGCTGAAAGCGCGAGGTATCGAGTGGGTTCAACTCGACGAACCCGCGCTCTGCGTCGATCTCGAAGCGGACTGGCTCGAAGCGTTTTCCGCCGTGTACACCGTGCTGGGCGACTCCGGCGTCAAGGTGCTGCTGGCAACCTATTTCGACACCGCCGCAGGGCACGCGCCAACCGTCGCCAAGCTGCCCGTGCATGGTGTGCATATCGATCTGGTCAAGGCGCCGCAGCAACTGGAGGCCTGGTGCTCGGCGCTGCCGGCGGACAAGGTCCTGTCGGTCGGTGTTATCGACGGACGCAACATCTGGCGCGCCGATCTGGCTGCCATTGCCGCTACGCTCAAGAACGTTTACGCGCAACGCGGCGACCGGCTGTGGATCGCGCCGTCCTGCTCGCTGGCCCATGTGCCGGTCACGCTCGCGTCCGAAAAGAAACTCGATGCCGAACTCAAATCGTGGCTTGCCTTCGCGACTGAAAAACTCGATGAGCTCAGCGCGATTGCACTGGCGCTGCGCCACCTGGGCGCCGGGCTGCCGGGCGCCGGGCTGCCGGCAGCAGCCCGGGCGGCGCTCGCCGCAGCGACCACCGCACTCGAGTCGCGCCGCCACTCCGGAGCGGTATTCAATGTGCTGGTTCAGCGGCGCGTCGCCGCTATCGCCGAGACCATGGCCAGCCGCAAGAGCCCGTTCGCCGAACGCAGCCGTGTGCAGCGCCACTCGCTCAAATTGCCGCTCCTGCCCACCACGACAATCGGTTCGTTTCCGCAAACGCCGGCGATCCGGCAAGCGCGCGCCGCCTATCGCCGCGGCGAAATGCGCGCGCTTGAGTATCTCGAACGTATGCGGGCCGAAACGGCGACCGTCGTCCGGCGACAGGAAGAACTCGGCCTCGACGTGCTGGTGCACGGCGAAGTCGAACGCAACGACATGGTCGAATTCTTTGCGGACAAGCTCTGGGGGTATGCGCTCACCGAAAACGGATGGATCCAGAACTACGGCTCGCAATGCGTCAAGCCGCCGATCATTTACGGCGACATCTACCGGCCCGAGCCGATGATCGTGGACGCAGCCTGTCATGCGCAGTCGTTGACCGACCGTCTGGTGAAAGGCGTACTGACCGGACCGGTCACCATGCTCGAATGGTCGTTTGTTCGTGACGACCAGCCGCGCTCGACCACCGCGCTCCAACTGGCGCTCGTCATTCGCGACGAAGTTATGGACCTCGAAAAGGCCGGCATCCGCATCATTCAGATCGATGAGCCCGCCTTTCGCGAGGGCTTGCCGCTGCGTAAAGACGACTGGTCCGGCTACCTCGACTGGGCGACCCGGGCCTTCAGGATTTCGGCGGGCGGCGTTTCCGACGCCACGCAGATCCACACCCATATGTGCTATTCGGAATTCAACGACATCCTGCCGTCGATCGCCGCGCTGGATGCGGACGTGATCACGATCGAGACATCGCGCTCTTCGATGGAGCTGCTCGACGGCTTCGGCGAGTTCGCCTATCCCAACGGAATCGGACCCGGCGTATACGACACCCATTCGTCGCGCGTGCCGAGTGCCGAAGCCATGCAGCGCCTGCTCGAACGCGCCTGCGAGGTCATCCCCGCCGACCGTTTGTGGGTCAACCCCGACTGCGGCCTGAAAACCCGGGGCTGGCCGGAGACGGAAGCCGCCTTGTCCAATATGGTACTGGCGGCGAGGACACTGCGGCAAAGGCTTGCAGTCCAGTAAGCCAGACGTAATAACAACAGGAAACGTACCGCCAACGTCGTAGAGATTGACGGCAACCACTACGCATCGGTACGCTTCGCGCTGATGGTTCCCGTTACCGGGATCAAAGGGAACGCAGTACGAGCAGCCATGCTCCGAATCTGCGGCTGCCCCCGCAACTGTAAGCGGCGAGTCCGTGCCATTCATGACCACTGGAGCAGAGCACCGGGAAGGTCGGCACGTGACATTGACCCGTGAGCCAGGAGACCTGCCATCGAACCGAGGTCTGCGCAGCCGCACCGGGCGGGGTGTCCCGATGTGCAAGCACCGCTCTTGAGCGGTCGCCCGCTGCAACGACAGCCCAAGCCTCAGGATCTGTCATGTCCACTGCTGTTCAATCCGGTCCCCTAAAGGGGGAGCCTCGCGTCGGCGCGTCGTCGCCATGGATAGCGCTTTCGCCGCCTTCAGGATTGCCGCCTGGCCTGGCTCGTTCGTCCCCTGTCGCCTGACGCGTTACGACGAACTGGAAGCCTGTTGCGCCACACATTAAACCTTTGAGCGCGGCTAAACGGCCCGCTGGCCCCTTGGTCCTCCAGCTCGCCACCCATATAGAAATCAGCAAGAACGAGCCCATCTCATCATGAAGTTCCGTCGACTCATCATCACCTCCGCCCTGACCGTCTCCGCATGGCAGGTTGCACAGGCCGCGGACGACACGCCGTTGCAGCAGCCGGAGCAGACGCCGTTGCAGCAGCCGGAGCAGACGCCGGCTGAAACCACGCTGCCGAATATTCTCGTCAGCGGCGACACGCAACATCTGCCGCAATCGTTCGACCAACGCTTCGCCACCACTCAGGTTCTGACGCGCGCCGATCTCGATCGTCTTACGCCCGCCGACCCGAGTATCACGCAGGCCCTCGCCACGCTGCCCGGCGTCACCATTTCGCAAACCGGCGGACCCGGTTCTTCCGCCGCGGTCAGTATCCGCGGTTCGTCGGCCAGTCAGGTCGCGGTATTTATCGACGGCATCCGGGTCGGTTCCTCGACCACCGGGCAAGCTGCGTGGGCCGATCTGCCGACCTCCGCGTTCGACCGCGTCGAGGTGATCTCGGGGCCGGCGGCCGCCTCGTTCGGCGCGGACGCGATGGGCGGCGTCATACAGTTGTTCACCAACCATGCATCCAATCAGCCGAATCGGACCACCGTTTCGGTAGGCGGCGGTTCGAACAAGACCTTCGATACACAGATCCGCACGTCCGGCAGCATCCCGTCCACGGGTCCGCTTTCGGCACTCTCCGGACTGACCTACTCGCTCGGCCTGCACGACTACAACACCGCCGGGATCGATGCGACCCAGCCGTACGCCTATGGTCACGAGGACGGCCGCAATCCGTACCACGCGCAGGACGTGGACGCGCGACTCGGTTACGCGCACGACAACTGGTCGCTCTCCGCGTTCGCTCTGTATCACAAGTCCGATCTGTCGTACGACAATGCCGGCGGCGCCGACCGGCAGCTCGATCATCAACTGACGACGGGCCTCGCATTTCATCTGGACGTGACGCCGACCACCCAGTTCGACCAGTCGGTGGGTTATGCGACGGACCGCCAGTTCGTCTACGCGAACAACCCAGGCATTCCGTCCGATGAGTTCGATTCGACGCGTTTGAGCACCACGACCTCGCTAACGCATCAGGAGCGCGGGCTGACGCTGTTCGGTCTGCCGCTGTCCGGAGAATCAAAAGTTGCGTACGATTTCAGCCGTGAGCTGGCGTTCATGCCGGTGGATGTGCCTCAAGGCCTGCCGGCCCGCAACGATTCGTCTTTCTCGCTCCATCAGTCGACCACGCTCGGCGCGCTGACGGTGTTCCTCGCGGGTCGCCACGACGTTGTCCAGGGTGTGTCGGTCAATACCGGCAATGTCGCCGTGGCCTATGCGATCACGCCGGTTTATACGGCGCGCCTCTCGTATGGCAATGCTTTCCGCCTGCCGACGTTTAACGATCTGTACTATCCGGGCTATTCGAACCCGAACCTGTTGCCCGAGCGCAGCGATACGGTGGAGGCAGCACTCGACGCGTCGACCTCGCTCGGCACCTTCACGGCCGCCGTTTATGACACCCGGGTTCATGACCTGATCTCGTTCAACCCCGCGCTCAGTATGCCCGTGAACATCGGGCGGGCGCACATCCAGGGCATCGATCTGTCCTACAAGGGCACTATCGGCAAATCGACGCCGGTTAGCGTTGCGGTCGGCATAATGAATCCGCAGGACGTCACGGATCAGACGTGGCTCCCCCGCCGTCCGCGCCAAACTATCAGCCTGAGCGTGGATCACATGTGGGACGAATTCCACCTGCACGCGCTCAGCACCGGTGTCTCGCTGCTTTATGGCGGCTCGACCTTCGACGACCAGTACAACACGACCTATCTGCCGTCGTACACGCGGGTCGATCTGCGCGCCGCGTACAGGATCAATTCGCACCTCACCGTCTCCGCCAACCTGTCGAACCTGTTTAACCGGCAGTACGTCACCGCATACGGTTACAAGTCGCTCGGCCGCACGGCATTCGGCAAGGTGGCGTATACGTTCTAGGCGGAACCAGGCTCAAGCTTTCTGTCGTCGGGCGAGAACTCTCCCGACGACGTAGCCCGCGTATTGCCGCACAGGACCTTATCGAATCAAACCGCGAGTGGAGCGAGTCAGAAACTCGTAAAACGGTTGAACTTCGGCGTGAGCGGAGGCGATCTCCGCGATCTCCGGCTTCGCTTCATCAAGCGTCTTGCCACTCCGGTACAGCAGCTTGTAGGCCTGTCGAATGGCCTGTATTGCCTCTTTGCTGAACCCCCGGCGTTGCAGCCCCGTGGTGTTCACACCAACGGGCGAAGCGTGATTGCCCTGGGCAATCACGAACGGCGGTACGTCCTGGGCGATGCCCGAACAGCCCCCCACCATGACGTGCGCGCCGATGATGCAGAACTGATGAACCGCAACCATCCCGCCAATAATTACGTAGTCGTCCAGAATTACATGACCGCCTAGCGTTGCATTGTTTGCCAGAATGCAATGGTTGCTCACGATGCAATCGTGGGCAACATGAGCGTTGACCATCAGAAGATTGTCGTTTCCAACCCGGGTAACGCCGCCGCCCTGGACCGTGCCGCGATGGATCGTGACGCTCTCCCGGATTCTGTTCCGATCGCCTATTTCCACCAGCGTCGGCTCGCCGGCGTACTTCAGGTCCTGGTTGTCCTCTCCAATCGTGGCGAACGGGTAGACGGTGTTGTCCCGGCCAATGCGGGTATGGCCGCTTACGACAACGTGCGACTTCAGTACGGTGCCTTCACCAATCTCGACATCGCCGCCGACGCAGCAATAAGGACCAATGCGAACGCCGGCACCAATCACAGCGCCCTCTTCAATCACCGCGGTCGGATGGATGACAGCCGTTTTATCGATCACAAACATAACCTCTCAGGAATGCCACTTTCGTGGCCGTGCAATTCAGATCCAATGCCGGAGCAGCGAGCTCCCATTCATTTCTTCGATCGATTATATGGGTCTTTATTGGCGCTTGCCGATCGGCCACCGGAACGCCTTATCGCGCCGCGCGAACAGGAATGTGAACGACTCTGCCAGCATCTCGATCCACTTCGCGGGTTCCGTATTCCGCCGGCCCTCAGGGCCCCTTCCTTACAGATGGCTGTCTGAAAGCTCGTCGAGCGGACTGACTACGTGATCTCGTGCATCCCGCGCGTCACGTGCTCCAATCGGCCATGCTAGGCTACGCGTAGATTTCTTGCCGCATGGTATAAATTCCGCCGTCCGGACAAGAAACATCGAAGTTCGGGTGGTCCGCATAATCCCATCCGCTCCCCTCGCTTAGGCTAAACGCAGGCGATATAAGGTGGATCGATGATCGACGTGAACCAGCGTATTGTCGGGCGGCGGCGCCTGTACGTCGTGCTTTGCGGCTGCGCCGCGATGACGGGCTGCATGGTCGGTCCCAACTACCGCACGCCTGCCGCACCCGCTACGGACACGTACACCGCCACGCCGCTGCCCGGGCAGACGGCCTCTTCGCCGGGGGCTGCCGGCTTGCCCCAGCGCTTTGTGCCGGGCGAGGACATTCCCGCGGCCTGGTGGGCGCTCTTTCATTGCGAGCTGCTCGATACCCTGATCCGCCAGGCCATCGTCAACAGCCCGAACATCGCCGCGGCGCAAGCCGCCTTGCGGCAGGCGCGCGAAAACTTCAAGGCGCAAGCCGGCGGCACTCTCCTGCCGAGCGTCGACGCGCAACTCGGCGCCACGCGCGAAAAACTGAACGGCATCGCGTTCGGCCAGCCTGGCGTCGTCGACGAGTTCAATCTCTACAACGCATCGGTGAACGTGTCGTACAAGCTCGACGTGTTCGGCGGCGCGCGGCGCGAACTCGAAGCGTTGCGCGCACAAATCGATTACCAGGATTTCCAGTTGCAGGCCGCCTATCTCGCGATGTCCGCCAACATCGTGACCGCGGCCGTCAAGGAAGCATCGCTGCGCGCCCAGATCGACGCAACCGAGCGGATCGCCACGGAAGAAGACGAGCAACTCGGCGTACTCGGCAAACAGTTCGAACTGGGCGGCGTGGGCCGTACCGCCGTCCTCGCGCAACAAACCCTGCTGGCGCAAACCCGCGCCACGCTGCCGCCGCTGCAACAGCAACTCGACCAGGTCCGTCATCAGCTCGCCGTGCTGGCAGGCAAACTACCCAGCGACGCCGGCTTGCCTGAATTCAGGCTCGAGATGTTCTCGTTGCCCGAATCGCTGCCCGTCAGCCTGCCGTCGGCACTGGTGCGGCAACGGCCCGACATTCTCGCCGCCGACGCGTTGCTGCATCAGGCCAGCGCGCAAGTCGGCGTGGCGACCGCGGCGATGTATCCGCAGATCACGCTGTCCGCGAGCTACGGCGCGGAGGCGCTGACGCCGGCGCAGGTGTTCAAGGCCGGCAGCACGATCTGGAGCCTGGGCGCGGGCCTGCTGCAACCGGTCTTCCACGGCGGCCAATTGAGTGCGCAGAAGCGCGCGGCCGAAGCAGCGTACGAACAGGCCGACGCGCAATATCGCGAAACGGTGCTGCTGGCGTTCCAGAACGTCGCGGACTCGCTGCGCGCGCTCGATCACGACGCGACCGGCCTGAAAGCACAGACGGACGCGTGGCGCTCCGCCAGCGATTCGCTGGATCTCACGCGCGGGCAGTACCGCGTCGGCGGCGTGAGCTATCTGTCGCTGCTCGATGCGCAACGCCAGTATCAGCAAACGGTGGTCAGTCTCGCGCAGGCCCAGGCATCCCGCTACGCCGACACGGCGGCCCTCTTCCAGGCGCTCGGTGGCGGCTGGTGGAACGAGCCGGTGCCAGCCACCGCCGCAACAACGCATTGACGTAATCCGGCGGAACATTCGCCGCACCGCTACTCGCAATACACGCAGTAAGAAACGAACCGTCCGGCGCTTCGCCTCATGCCGTGCAAGGACACAACGATGACCGAAAGAAAACCGATGACAAAGCGGATGGTGATCATGCTGATCTGTGTCGGCCTGCTGCTGGCCGCGCTCGTCGGCTTCAACCAGTTCCGCTCGTACATGATCGGCAAGTTCATGGCGAGCAACGCGGCGCCGCCCTCCACCGTCTCGGCGATCGTCGCCGGCTATCAGTCGTGGCAACCGCAGCTTGCCGCGGTCGGCAGTCTGCGCGCCGTGCGCGGTGTCGACGTGACTACCGAAGTCGCGGGCCTCGTACGCGAGGTGGCGTTCCGCTCCGGGCAGGAAGCGAAAGCCGGGCAAGTTCTGGTCCGCCTCAATGCCGACAGCGACGTGGCGCTGCTCCAGTCATTGCAGGCCGCGGCCGAACTCGCGCAGACGGTCTACACGCGCGACAAGGCGCAATACGACATCAAGGCGATTGCCAAGGCGCAGCTCGACGCGGACGCCGCCGACCTCAAGGGCAAGAAGGCGCAGGTCGCGCAACAGGCTGCGCTGGTCGACAAGAAGACGATCCGCGCGCCGTTTGCGGGACGCCTCGGCATTACCACCATCAATCCGGGGCAGTACCTCAATCCAGGCGACGCGATCGTCACGCTGCAAGCGATCGATCCGATCTACGCCGATTTCTATCTGCCGCAGCAACAGCTCGGCCAGCTCGCAATCGGCCAGACTATCGTGGTCGATACCAATGCGTATAGCGGGCAAACCTTCACGGGCAAGATTCAGTCGATGAACCCGCGGGTCGACAGCGCCACGCGCAACATCCAGATCGAAGCCACCGTGGACAATCGCGATCGCAAGCTGCTGCCTGGCATGTACGCGAACGTGAAGATCGACGCGGGCACCGCGCAGCGCTACCTGACGCTGCCGCAAACGGCCATCACCTACAACCCCTACGGCGCGACCGTGTTCATCGTCAAGCAGGGCGCGCAACCCAACGCGCAGGGCAAGGCGCTTCCTGTCGCACAGCAGGTGTTCGTCACGCCGGGGCCGACACGTGGCGATCAGGTTGCGATTCTTAAAGGTGTCGAGGCCGGCATGCAGGTCGTAACGAGCGGACAGCTCAAGCTCAAGAACGGCACGCCGCTCATCATCAACAACAGCGTGCAGCCGGCGGACAATCCGAATCCGGCGCCCCAGGAACAATAGAGAGACCGTGCGATGACATTCACCGATCTCTTTATCCGGCGGCCCGTGCTTGCGTCGGTCGTCAGCCTGCTGATCCTCGTACTCGGACTGCGCTCGCTCGCTGCCCTGAAAGTCAGCCAGTATCCGCAGACCGAAAACGCCGTCGTCACGATCAGCACCGCTTACTATGGCGCGAATGCCGACACCATCGCCGGGTTCATCACGCAGCCGCTCGAAGCCGCGATCGCCCAGGCGCAGGGCATCGACTACCTGTCCTCGACCAGCACCACCGGCGTGTCGACCATTACCGCGACGCTGCGCCTGAACTACGACTCGAACCGCGCGCTTACCGAGATCAACACGCAAATCCAGTCGGTGCGCAACCAGTTGCCGCCGCAGGCGCAGCAGCCGGTGCTGACGGTGCAAGTCGGGCAGACCACCGACGCGATGTACATGGGTTTTTACAGCGACGTGCTGCCGAGCAATAACGTCACGGATTACCTGCTGCGTGTGGTCAAGCCCAAGCTCGATTCGGTTGAAGGTGTGCAGACCGCCGAAATTCTCGGCGGCCGTCAGTTCGCGCTGCGCGCCTGGCTCGATTCGACGCGGCTCGCTGCTCATGGCGTGACGGCGAGCGACGTCTTCACGGCGCTCGGCAACAATAACTACCTCGCGACACTCGGCACGACGAAAGGACAGATGGTTAGCGTCGACCTGAACGCGGGCACCGACCTGCATACCGTCGAGGACTTCAAGCAGCTCGTCATCAAACAGAAGAACGGCGCGATCGTGCGCCTTGAAGATGTCGCGAACGTCGTGCTCGGCGCCGACAGCTATGACTTCAACGTCGCGTTCAGCGGCAAACGTTCGGTGTTCATCGGCATCAAGGTCGCGCCGGACGCCAACATTCTCGATGTGGCCAAGCGCGTGAAGGCCATTTTTCCCGGCATGCAGAAACAGTTTCCGACCGGCATGACGGGGGATATCGTTTATGACGCGACCGACTTCGTCAACACGGCGATCTACGAAGTCATCAAGACACTGGTCGAGGCATTGCTGATCGTCACCGTGGTGATTTTTCTGTTCCTTGGCAGCTTGCGCGCGGTCATCATCCCGCTGATCGCGATGCCCCTGTCGCTGATCGGCACGTTCTTCGTGATGCAGCTACTCGGCTATTCGATTAATCTGCTCACTCTGCTCGCGCTCGTGCTCGCGATCGGGCTCGTCGTGGACGACGCGATCATCGTCGTCGAAAACGTCGACCGTCACATGATGGAGGAAGGCAAGACGCCGCTCGAAGCGGCGCTGATCGCCGCGCGCGAACTCGGCGGCCCGATTCTCGCGATGACCGTCGTGCTGATCGCCGTGTATGTGCCGATCGGTTTTCAGGGCGGCCTGACGGGCGCCCTCTTCACCGAGTTCGCCTTCTCGCTCGCCGGCGCGGTGACGGTGTCCGGCGTGATCGCGCTGACCTTGTCGCCGATGATGTGCTCGCGCTTCTTCCGCGCGGAGCAGGAGTCAGGGCGCTTCGCACGCTTCGTCAATCGCCAGTTCGAACGCGTTCATCGTGGCTACGGCCGTTTGTTGCACGCGACGCTCGACACCTGGCCCGTGTTTATCGTAATGGGCGCGTTGCTGCTCGCCGGTACGGTCTATCTGTTCATGACGTCGAAATCGGAACTCGCGCCGCAGGAAGATCAAGGAATTGTCCTATCGCAGATCCAGGGGCCGCCGAACGCGACCATTCAGCAAATGCAGACGTACGCCGACCAGGTATTCAACATCTCCAAAGCGTTGCCCGAATACTCGCAGATGTTCCAGCTTACCGGCGCGCCGACGCTGAATCAGGGCATCGGCGGCGTGCTGTTCAAGACATGGGACCAGCGCAGCAAGGGCGCAACCGCTTTACAGCAGGAATTGCAGCAGAAATGGAATCAGATTGCCGGGGCGCGCGTCGCGGCGTTCCAGTTTCCGCCGTTGCCGGGCTCACAGGGCTTGCCGGTGCAGTTCGTCATCAGCACGACCGAGCCTTTCGAGAATCTCAATGAAATATCGCAAACCGTCCTGCAAAAAGCCCGTGCGAGCGGGATGTTCTTCTTTGTCGACAGCGATCTCAAGCTCGACAAGCCGGAGGCGACACTCGTTGTCGACCGCGACAAGGTCGCCTCGCTCGGGCTTTCGCAGAGCGACGTCGGGCAAGCGCTCGGTTCGGCGCTCGGCGGCGGCTACGTCAACTACTTCTCGATTGCCGGGCGCTCGTATAAGGTGATTCCGCAGGTCTTGCAGACCGACCGCCTGAACCCGTCGCAGGTGCTCGACTACTATCTGCGCACGCCGGACGGCAGTGTCATTCCGGCCTCGACGATTGCGCATATCGAACACAACGTCGTGCCGGAATCCATCAACCACTTCCAGCAGCTCAACTCCGCGACAATCTCAGGCGTGACCGTGCCGGGCGTGTCGCAGGGCGAAGTGCTTGCTTTTCTGCGCAAAGCGACTGCGGAAGCCGCGCCGTCGGGATATTCGGCAGATTACTCCGGGCTATCGCGGCAATTCGTGCAGGAGTCCGGCGGTTTCGTCATCACGCTGCTGTTCGCGACGATCATCGTGTTCCTCGCGCTCGCGGCACAATTCGAAAGTTTCCGTGACCCGATCGTGATCCTGGTGTCGGTGCCGATGGCGCTGTTCGGCGCGCTCATCTTCATCAACGTCGGCCTGACGACGCTGAACATCTACACGCAGGTCGGCCTCGTCACGCTGATGGGGCTCGTCAGCAAGCACGGCATCCTGATCGTGCAGTTCGCCAACGAACTGCAACACGCCGGCAAGTCGAAGCGCGAAGCCCTCGAAGAAGCGGCGGGTGTGCGGCTGCGCCCGATTCTGATGACGACGGCGGCGATGGTGCTGGGCGTCGTGCCGCTGGTGATCGCCTCGGGTGCGGGCGCGGCGGGCCGCAACGCGATGGGGCTGGTGATCTTCACGGGCCTGTCGATCGGCACCCTCTTCACGTTGTTCGTGGTGCCCGCGATGTATATGTTCCTCGCCGCCGATCATCGTCGGGAAGCGGGTGTGCCGGAGGCGAGCTGAATCACGCGATGCCGGCCGATCCTCTACGCCTCTCTCCCGGCGACGATCTGCGTGCCGCCCTCGAAGACGTCCTGCGCCAGCTCGGCGTGCTGGCGGCCTTCGTGATTCAGGGCATTGGCAGCCTGTACGGGAATTCGCGTTGGCGCAGCTCGGCCCGGGTGTCGTGTTGCCATGACGGCAAATACCACTGCGCGCCGCGCTAGATCAACTCCGCAACGCGAACGATGAGAAATGCCGCCGGCACCAGCACCGCCTGCGCGCATAGCGTTCCGAGAACGCGCGCCCCGACAAGCGTGGTGATCGCTCGCCGGAAGCTGTTTTCCGAAACGCGGCCTTCAATCACGTCGTCCGTCATGACTGAAACTTGCGGGTCAATGACAACCGCCAGAACGACAGTCGCAAAACCGTTGATCACCGACGACAGATTCGCACAGGTCACACGCAATTCCGGTTTCAGGTATCCCGCATAGAGCGACGCAAAAACACCGACCGTCCAGATTGCCATGGCGAAAACGTTCAGGCCGATGACCTTCCAGGAGACGCCGGCGCCGGTTGCGAGTTGGGTGACGTTGTGCCGGGACGGGAACCGCGCGCCGTCCCGGATATAGTTGACGCCGCCGCGGCTGAAGATATGGAGCAGCAAACGCGGCACCGAGCGATTGACCTGGAAATGCTCGACCGCCCGGCTGAAATAACGCTGGAAGGTGGGAATCAGGCACGCTCCCACTACGCTCGCCACGGTGGCGGACAGCAGGAAAAGGCGAAAGTCGCCCAGCAGCCCACCTTCCATGTGACGGGCAATATCAAGCTCTACCCGCTTCGCTATGAAGGGCCCCTGAAAGGAATTCGCCGTTCGGGAGACGAGAGCGATGATGCCGAATAGAGAAAACGACACGGCTATCCGGCGTGTGCGAACGCCGGCGATTCGCACCGCGTACGCCAGTGTCGCGATCACATGAATGACGAAGGTAAGCCCACAGATGATCCAAAGCTGAGTGTCCATGCTGTCGCGGCGAGTTGGGCGAGCACATAGTCTACCGGAGGGTGTTCACCAGCACGCACAGTCGCTCAATGGCATGATATCGCCCTCACGTCCTCACTTTCGAACCCTCCCGAACATGTCCAACCTGATCGTCCACGGCGGCGTCCCGTTACGCGGGGAAATCACGCCATCCGCCAACAAGAACGCTGTTCTGCCGATCCTTTGCGCCACGCTGCTCACCGATCAACCGGTGCGGCTGATCGGCGTGCCGGAGATCACCGACGTCAAGAAAATTCTAGAGATCTTCCGTACACTCGGCAGCGAGGTGTCGGTGAATTTCTCAACCGGCATTCTCGACCTGCATCACCATGCAACCGCCTTCGATCCGGCAACACACAAGCTGCCCGAAGAGATGCGCTCGTCGATCATGCTGGTCCCGCCCTTGCTCGCGCGCTTCGGCGTGGCTCGACTGGAGAGCGACGTGAAGGGCTGTACGCTCGGCGTGCGCGAGATCGACCCGCACGTCGAGGTGTTCGAGCGGTTTGGCGCCCATCTCACGCGCACCGACGATTCGCTGATCGTGCGTAACGACCTGCGCATGGTTGCAAACGATCACTGGCTGGACTACGCATCGGTCACGACCACCGAGAACTTTGCGCTGTGCGCGGCGGCCGCGCAAGGCACGTCGACCCTCGTCAACGCGGCATCGGAACCTCACGTGCAGGAGTTCTGCCGCTTTCTCGCCATGCTTGGCGTGGGCATCGAAGGTATCGGCACGTCGCGGCTCAGCGTAACGGGCGGCGGGCGGCTCGGCGGTGGCGAGTTCCGCTTCAGCGAGGATTTTCACGAGATCGCCACGTTTCTTGCGCTCGGCGCCATCACCGGTGGCAACATCGCGGTGAAGAATTCCGCACCCGAACAATTCCCGCTGATCGACAGGACATTCGCGAAGTTCGGCGTCAACGTCGAGCATCGTAACGGTTGGTCGCGTGCGCTAAGCGACGGCCCACTGCACGTGCGCCGTCCGTTCACACAGAATATCCTCACCAAGGTCGAAGCGGCGCCGTGGCCTTATTTGCCGGTCGACCTGCTGCCGATCTTTGTCGCGCTCGGCGTAAAAGCCGAAGGCAGTGCAATGTTCTGGAACAAGGTCTATGACGGTGCAATGGGCTGGACCAGCGAGTTGTCGAAGTTCGGCGCGCATGTGTTCCTGTCCGATCCGCACCGGCTGATCACGTTCGGCGGCCTGACACTGAGTCCGGCGCGCGTCGAGAGCCCCTACATCATTCGTGTGGCGATTGCATTGCTGATGGTCGCGGCCAGCATCGAAGGACGCTCCGAGATCATGAATGCGCTGCCGATCCGGCGCGCGCATCCGCGCTTCGTCGAAAACCTGCGCTCGGTGGGCGCAAATGTCGAGTGGACCAGCAGCGAGTGAGTTAAGGAGGGGGCGTGAGGCGGGCGGGTTAACACCAACCGTATGGGTGCAGTGCCATCGAGGCGGAACTCCAGCGGACCGGATCGTTGGCCTGCAAACCTGACCGCCCTCGCGTACGGGCAAATAAAGACGTCGGCGCCAGCCAAAGGGTATACAGTGGGGCGGTCGGTCGCCAATGCGCGGCCTCCTGTTTCGGGGCTCCAACATGCGATCACCACTCCCACGCACTTCGGCTGCAGTGAGCAGCGAGAGCGAGTACGCGATCGAACGCAGGACGCGTGCTCATGTCCTCGACACAGCGGATGCTTTGAGAGCAGAGAAGAGACGCGTCACTTACGCCACGATCGACTCCCGCGCCAGCAAGTGGCGCTACTCGGCCGTGTGCGAGAAAGGCTGATCGCCGTGCTTCAATTCCCCAACCCCAGCCGTAGCTACGATGCCTCCCGGCATTGCGTATGTTTCTGGGGATACGACGACTCGCGCGAAATCACCTTCATGGTCGACGATGCGATGCTCAGAAACCTGCAACCCGACGTGGGCTCCGACGAGCGGTCGGTGCTGGGCGCCTTTGACAAGTCGCGCGAAAAGGTTCTCGAAATCGCCAGGAAGCAGTACGTCAGCGGTCCACAGAATCGATATTTGATTTCGTGAGCGACATGAGCGACGGCCGCGTCGCAAGGCTGCGTTGCCCGGCAACGTGTCGCTTGAAGAAGGGAGTGCCGACGCATACACCCCCGCTCCTGCCGAGCCCGACGCACTGACGGCCTGAGGTTGTCGCAGGATCACGCCTGTCAGTGCACTTCGATCTCCTCGACCTCGCGCACGCCGATCAGTTCGCTGAGCATGTTGCGGTAAGCGACGAATTCGTCCGCGGACATGCGTGACAGCGAAATCGTCACCAGGTCCCGCTGTTCGTCGCTGTCCTCGTGAACGCTGATGTGCTTGAGCCGGGGGCCGTCCTCGCCGAACAGGCGGCACAGCACCGGCAGCGTGATCGCGCCCCGATCCACCTGAAGGCGCAGTGCCCGGCGCAGTTTGCCTTTCGTGCGCAACTGGCGCGCTACGGGCTTGACCCAGGTGAGCGTCGTCAGAATGATCACCGTGGCCGCTAGCGCCAGCACGTAAAGTCCGCCACCCGCCGCGAGCCCGATGCCGGCGACGGCCCAGACACTCGCTGCCGTTGTCAGCCCTCGCACCACTTCGCCACGCAGCAGGATTGCGCCGGCGCCGAGGAAGCCGATTCCCGACACCACTTGTGCGGCTACACGCGATGGATCGAGCGCGACGTTCGGCATCGAGCGGGTGTCCTCGAAGCCGAACGCCGAGACGATCATCACGAGCGCGGACGCTACGCACACCAGCATGTGCGTGCGCAAGCCAGCCGGAAACGCAAACCGCTCCCGCTCGAAACCGATTACGCCGCCCAGCACCGCGGCAAAGAGCAGCCTTGCGATCAGTTCGATATTGCCCGGCATCGCATCCTCCTCGTTAGCTTTTTTTTGTCGGCCCGATAGCGTCGGCCGTTGACTGCTGGGGCTGTAACTGGATTCATCTCGCGTCCTGTGAAGGTCGGATGTTCAGAACGTGCGCCGCATGAAGTAAGTGCAAACCGAGCTGAGCAGACCGACACATACGATGTAGAGCGCGATCCACCACGGCTGCAGGTTGCCGTAGTGCAGAAGCGCCGTTGCGACGAGCGGCGTGATCGAACTGGAGACAATGCCCGAGAGCTGGTACACGATCGAGATGCCGCTATAGCGCACCCGCGTGTCGAACAGTTCGCAAAAGAGCGCGGCCTCGGGTCCGTAGACGAACGCGTAGATCACACCGAGCACGATCACGATGGTCGCGGTTACGGCGGCGAGACTGGTCGAGTAATGAAAGACCACAAAGGCCGGCCATGCGCTCAGGCCGCAGGCCAGCGCGCCCCAACCGAACACCTTGCGGCGGCCGATCCGGTCCGACAGGCGCGAGGCAATCGGAATCATGAACATCAGCACCAATGCGGCAAGCGTGACGGCCACGAGAATCGCCGACTTCGCATAGTGATGGATGCCGATCAGATAGCTCAGCGCGAACACCGCGTAGATGTTGAAAATCACCCCGTCGATATAGCGCGCACCCCAGCCCAACAGTACATTGCCGCGGTAATCGGTGAATACCTCGCGCGCCGGTACTTTCGCGACCGCGTGGGTGTCGCGAATCTTCGTGAATGCGGGCGTCTCGACGATGCGCAAGCGGATAAACATGCCCACGGCGACAAGCAGGATGCTGGCCATGAAGGCGGCCCGCCAGCCCCATTGCAGGAAGGCGTCGGGCGTGAGCCAGGTGGTCAGTGCGGCCACCACGCCGCTGCTCAGACACAGACCGATTGCGAGCCCGATCTGCGGATATGACGCGTACAGGCCGCGCTGTTTGCGAGGCGCGTACTCGAAAGCCATCAGCACCGCGCCGCCCCATTCGCCGCCCAGCCCAATGCCCTGCAGCAGCCGCAACAGGAGCAGGCAGGCCGGCGCCCAGACGCCGATCGACGCATAGGTTGGCAGCACGCCGATCAGAAACGTGGACACGCCCATGATGGAAAGCGTGAGCACCAGCAATGGCTTGCGTCCGAAGCGATCACCGAAATGGCCGAAGATCACTCCGCCGAGCGGCCGGGTGACAAAGCCGACCGCGTACACCGTATAGGCCAGCATGGTGGAAACGAAAGCGTTTCCGGTCGGGAAGAAAAGCCTGTCGAATACGAGCCCGGTAATCGTGCCGTAGAGGAAAAAGTCGTACCACTCGACAGTCGTGCCGATCAGACTGGCCAAGGCAACCGACTTCACAGACCTGGCGTCGACGCTTACCGCGCCGCCTCCTGCAATTTCCACTGCTTCCATTGCTTGTCTCCTGATAGTTGCCGGGCCGGTGACGTCGCCTGACGTCCGCTGCCTCGGCACATGCCTGCCGTTCATGCGGCTTTTGTTGTGCTGCAAGATACGCCGGTGCCAGACCGGATGATTCTTTCCCTCCTCACTCACCGTATGGTGATGCTGCTCCCGTTGACTCGCCGCTGCCAGAACGTCAGGCCGCGGCAGCGATGAAATTGCGTCCGCGTGGGCCGCTCAAGGCGTGCGCGATCATCCGGTCCGATTCCTCGGCGCTCACGCCATAGCTCGAAAACGAGGTACGCACGCCGAGTGCTTCGAGAAAACCGGTCAGGTAATCGCGCGCATCGGTCAGCGGACACGGAAAGACTTTCGCGAGCACGGCATCGCGCGACGCGTTCTTGCCCAGCGCGAGATCCAGCACCATGGGCAGCGTGAATGAACAGGCGATGCCATGGGGCAAGCCGTGATGGATCGTCATCTCATACGAAATGGAATGCGCCAGTGCGGTCTTCGTGTTCGAGAACGCGAGCCCGGCTTTGAGCGCGGCGAGCGAAGCGCGCTCGCGTAGCGTCCGGTCCTGCAGATTGGCGACGAGAAGCGGCAGCGTAGCCAGCATGTCGCGCGCGGCGGACACGGCGAATTCGTCGGAAATCGGATTGGCATTGACGTTCCAGATGGCTTCTAGCGCATGCGACAGCGCATCGAGGCCGCTCTGCACCGTGACCGGGTGCGGCAGCGACAGCGTGAGATCCGGATCGACGATCGCGGCTTCCGGCCACGTCTGCGGAAGTTGCAGCGAATACTTGCGTTGCTTGATCGTGCGATCCCAGATCGTCGCCCACGGCGTCACTTCGCTGCCGGTGCCCGCGGTAGTCGGCACCGTGATCAGCGATTTCACGCGCGGCGGCGTGAACGGCTTGCCCGTGTCGAGCAAGGCCAGCAGTTCGTCGAACTCATTGCTTTGCGTTCCGACCATCAGCGTTTTGGCCGTGTCGAGCACGCTGCCGCCGCCGATCGCGACCACCACGGGGCAGTTCTCGTGCGTGCGCCAGAAGTCGCGGTACATGCCGGCGATATGGGTGACGTCCGGGTTCGGTTGCACGTCGTCGATCACCGCGACCACGCTGTCGCCACACAACTCGCGCACACGTTGCACGAGCCCGAGCTGCGCCGCCTCGGCGAAAGTCACGATCACCGCGCGGCGGCCGTTGAGAATGTCGGGCAGCCGCTCGATACAACCGGGGCCGAAATTGACCTCTACTGGATTCCAGAAAACACCGTTCATCGTCTCCCCTCGTTTGGTGGGTATTCGTTACGGATGAATTATGGAAAACATCGATGTATAGTAAAAATACAAATTTTTCGATCGATGTATTGAGCCAACCTATGCGACTTACTCAATTGCGCTCGTTCTACGCCGTCGGCAAGCACGGCAGCGTGACGGGCGCCGCCCGCGCGCTGCACGTCAGCCAGCCAACCGTCACCACCCAGGTGCGGGATCTGGAGGAAAGTTACGGAGTGGAGTTGTTTCACCGCAGCGGCCGGCGGATCATGCTGAGCGCGGCGGGGGAGACCCTGTTCGCGATTGCGCAGCGGATGTTCGGCAACGAACAGGAGGCCATCGACTTTCTGAAGGAATCAGCGGGTCTGAGCACCGGGATCATCCGCGTGGGCGCGGTCGGCCCACTCCACGCCATGGAAATCGTCGCGGCGTTCCATCTGCGCTATCCGGGATTACGCGTGTCGATCCGGCTCGGCAACTCCGAGGAAACCGTGCGCGGGCTGTTGTCGTATGAAACGGACGTCGCGGTGCTGGCGCAATACGGCGCCAACCCTCTGCTCCATTACGTGCCCTATCGGCAGCACCCGCTGGTCATCATCGTGCCGGCGGCACATCGGCTGGCGCGCCGGCGCAGCATCCGTCTGGAAGAACTGCGCGACGAAGCGATGATCATGCGCGAGCCTGGCTCCACCACCCGCAAGGCGCTCGAAGACGCGCTACGTCAGCACGGCATCGCGCCGAACTTTTCGCTGGAAGTGGGCAGCCGCGAGGCCGTACGCGAGGCGGTCATACTCGGACTCGGCATAGCCGCGGTGTCGGAGCGCGAACACGTCGACGATTCGCGGCTGCGCAAGCTGACGATCCACGGCGAGCAGGTGGTGACCCACGCGCATGTCGCCTGCCTCGCCGAGCGTAAAACCGCGCGGCTCGTGCAGGCGTTCCTCGAGGTGGTCAATCAGGTACTGATCGAAAAAGACGCCGAGGGCGCCCTGCGCTAGACGCAATAGCGGCCAATGAAGCGGCTAGCCTCCGGCCCGCTTCGCGCTGTGGCCGTGCTTCTTCAACGCTTCGACGACCCGGTCGCAATGATCGCCCTGCACTTCGATCACACCGTCCTTGACCGTTCCGCCGGAACCGCAGGCGGTGCGCAACTGCTTGCCTAGCAAAGCGAGAGCCAGAGGGTCCAGCGCCAGCCCTTTAACGATCGTTACGCTCTTGCCGCCACGACCCTTGGTCTCGCGACTCACGCGCACTACGCCATCGCCCGCGGCTTGTGCTTTCGCAACCGTTTTGCAGATGCATTCCGCGAACGCCTGCCTGCATTCGGGACACATCCGGCCGCCGTCGGTGGAATAGACGAGGCCTCCTTTTGAACTGCTCTTCATGATTGGCTTATTGGAAGACACGAAAGGTCAGGAACCGCAACGAGTTTAGCAAATGCGACCGAGCCGCTTCTTGCCAGCTCCGGTATCGAACGCCAAGGAGCGCGCGGCCGATTGGCTGATTTGCGCACTTTTGCTATCATGTGCCCTGCATCCAGAGTCGGACGAGTCCGACGCCAACCTGCCTTCCCGGGCAAGGTGGAAGCCTTAAGGGCGATGCGGCCGATTGACGGCAACGAAGCGGGAGCGGCATAGCTTGCACCGGTTCGAACCAACTTACTTTCCGGAGCTTGCATGCGCGAAGATCTCTTCCCACTACCCGCGGTCGACCACGCAGAAAACTGGTCGCGACATCTGCCGGGTTTCCAGCTCACCCACGTCATCCATCTCGTCTCCATTGCAAGCATGGACGTGGTGTCACGGGTCGCCGCACATCTGAAAGACCAGCAGCTCTGCGTCAGCAGTTTCGTGGTGCTGCGAAGCGGTAATATCCTGGATCAGAAGATCGTTTTAGACGGTATCGGCGAGCGGCAGACGCAATTGCTGCGCGAGAAGCTGCTGGCTCTCGACGGTGTATTGCGGATTCGCCTGGAACACCTGTTTGTTCGGCCGGATCCCGGCAAGGCGGTAAAAAACGATCGGCAGTCCGATCGAGCCACGCGCGAACTAGCGTATCCATGCTAGACGAAAATCAGCAACGAGCGCCGCATTGAACAACGATCCGCTGCATACTGCCCCGTCGCCTGGCCGCTTGTTGTTGCCGGAGCCGCCAACGCTTGCTGCCGGCATCGTGCACAGTACGTTTAGCGTTCAAGGCGACGCCAGTCAAAGTTTTCTGGCCTGGCAGGAGCGGATGAGTCCTGTCTACGACATCCGGCCTTCCACGAGGCACGCTGAGGATACGTTCGCGGCCTCGCTGTCTCGCTACACGATCGACAATCTGAGCTTCTTCGACTTCCGCACCGGGCCGAACGTCGCTGTGCGGTCGCTAGGCCGGGTGTCGACCGAAAGCATTCGCGACATCAGCTTCAGCGTGTTTCTTGAAGGTCTGCCGGGGCAGTTCCTGGGCGGCAAGGCGCGCCGCGACGCGCCGCACATAGCGCACGTAGCGCACGCACCGCAAGTGCCCAGTATCCTCGCACTGGACATGGATCAGCCGTGCACCATCCAGAGTTTTCATGGCCGGCTACTGCTCCTTTTCGTGCCGCGCGCCCTGGTGGAAAGATCGTTTCCGGATGCCGCCTCGCTGCACGGCCGCTCGATTCACGCCACCACGCCTCTGACACGCATGCTGATCGACCATCTGGTGGCGCTGAAGCGACAAATCGTCGGACTGAGCAAGGAGGAAGCGCATCAGTCCTTCGTCACTGCCATAGAACTGCTCGCCGCAGCGTTCGGCCGTGAAGCGGGTCTTTCCGGCAATGGCCGCGCCGCCGTGCGTGCGGCTGTTTATGGACAGGTTCGACGGTATGTCGAAGCCAATCTGCACGATCCGGCGCTGTCACCCGACAGCGTGTTGGCGTCGCTGCATCTATCGCGCGCCAGCGTGTATCGCCTCTTTGAACACGAAGGCGGCCTCGCCGCTTATATCCGCCGCCGCAGGCTGCGCATGGCGGCCGATGAACTGGTGCGCTTTCCGCATCTGGAAGTCCAGGACATTGCCGCGGGGCTGGGTTTCAACGATGCGTCGAGTTTCACGCGTGCATTCCGGCGCGCGTTCGACATCGCGCCGAGTGAATTGCACGCGTACGCGCCCTTGCTCCAGCGCGGGCAAACAACACAGGAGCGTTTCAGATAGCTGTGCACCGGCGGATGGCGCATGCCTGATCGAATTGGATCGCGGTTGATCCTGCTCTTGTGCCTCATGCGTTGAGCGCCGCGATAGCGGATAGCAGCAGCGCATAACGTACAGCCCGGTACGGCATGGCCGGCCGTGATTCAAACCGGTCTCGCCAGGCCTGACGTTCGCGCCCATCAACTAGGCTCGACCCTCTGTGCTGCCGGCGTTTTTCCTCGCCTCGGTGCGCGCTTCGATTGCGTGCACGACGGCCGCCATATCGGCCTGACCGTGACCCAGCTCGACGGTCTCGGTATAGAGGTCAAAGCAGACATCCAGTAGCGGCGACGCGAGATTCGCATTGCGCGCCGCTTCGGCCGCGAGCCGGTTGTTCTTCAGCACGTCGAGGATCGACGCCTGCACCGTGAAATCCTCGTTCACGAGCTTGTCGACCTTCACACGCGAAACGTTGCTCGCCATCGGACCCGCGTCGAGCACGGCCTGGAATTGCTTCATATCGAGTCCATAGCGCCGCGCCAGATGCGACGCCTCGGCAATCGCGGTCACCATCGGAATCAGAAACGTGTTGACCGACAGCTTCATCAGAAGCCCGGTCGGCACCGCCCCACAGACCACCGTTTCGTGGCACATCGGCTTGAGGAGCGGACGCACTTCTTCCACGGCTGCGGGCTCGCCCGCCAGCATCGCCACCAGTTGCCCCGCTTCGGCCGGCTTGCGCGAACCCGAAACAGGTGCTTCGACATAGCGCCCTCCCGCCGCACGGATGTCGGCTTCGAGTCCACGCGAATAGTCGGCCGAGGTCGTTCCCATGTGCACGATCGTGTGCCGCGCGACGTTCGCCGCGAAGTCCGCGGTATGGCGGCCGAGCACCGCGTCGAGCGCCGTATCCGTCGCCATCATCAGGATCACGATGCGGGCTTGCCGGAACACGTCGCCGGCACTCTCCGCAACCTGCGCGCCCGCGTCGCGCAACGCAGTGCAACGTTCCGGCGTGCGGTTCCACACGATCAGTCCGATACCCGCGCGGGCGAGGTTGAGCGCCATGGGTTGTCCCATCACGCCAAGGCCGATGAATCCTGTTTTCATGCGTGTCTCCGTTTCTTATCCATGGCTTGTGGCCACGGTTGGGTGGATCGGTGCGCCCGCGGATGCAGCGCGCAGGCACGACAGCAGGGTGGCCGCTCTGGCGACCTACCTTGTGGCGCGCTCTCCGGACGGTGTCGATCGAGCCGGGCGACGCTCAGTCTATCTAAATCGTCATCATCATGACTGCCGTCGGGGCATTCGATCTGGTTACGTTCTGCGAAACGACAACGGGCGCGCACCGGCCCGGCTAGCTCGAACCCGCTCGCCGCCTCACCCTTGCCGGGCTTCGCGCAGCGCGTCCTGCATCACCACGCCGGCTGCCTCGATATGCGCTTTCGTCAGGCGCTTCGCGGTGCGCCGGTCGTGGGCAAGCACGGCATCGAGGATCGCATGATGCTCCGCAAGCGAGATGCGCTGGTAGCGTTCCAGTTGCCAGACGAGCCGCAGATACCGGTCGGTCTTGCGCCAGATTGCTTCCAGCGTCTCCAGCAGATGCCGTTTGCCGCACGGCTGATAGATAGCCCGATGAAATGCCCAGTTGTCGATCGACCAGTGCTCGACCTCGTGCGCATTCTCGTCGTGCTCGAGGATCGCGCGGACCGCGGCTTCGTCGTCCGCGCCGAATGCGTCGATAGCGGAGTCGAGTGCCAGCAGCTCGAGCGCGATCCGCATTTCCGTCAACTCGACCGCTTCGAGCCTAGTCATCGCGGAGACGAACGCGCCCCGGTTCGGCACGATCGTGACAAACCCGCTGGCCTGCAACTGCACGAACGCCTCCCGCACCGGAATGTGGCTGGTGCCGAATTCCTTCGCAATCAGATCCTGCCGCAACTGCGTCCCCGGCACCAGGGTGCCGTCCGCGATGCGCTCGCGCAGGCGATCGGCGAGCGAGGTCAAAGAGAGCTTGCCATCTGCAGATTTTTTCACTTTAATATATTAAAACCATATTGGAGGTCCACGTGACGGTATCTCGCCTAAGAAATATCCCTGGCATTGGAGTCGACCGGATCGGCGACGCCGCGGATTGCCTGCGCGACGCGGACATTCTACGGCTTGAAAATCTCGATACCGATCTGCGGCCGCCGGCACAGGCGCTGGCCAGTACCCACGAGGCCATCGACGACGACGCGGCCAACAGCTACCTGCCCTTTACCGGCCAGGCTGCCTTGCGCGCGGCGGCGGCCGGCCGGGTCGGCCGCGCTGCGGGCATCGCATATGACCCGGCGAGCGAATGCATCGTCTCCGCCGGCGGTCTGGCGGGGATTTTCAATGTGCTGCTGTCGATCCTCGAGCCGGGCGACGAGGTCGTGCTGACGGATCCCACCTACGCCGGCCTGATCAACCGCGTGCATCTGGCCGCGGGCGTGCCGAGATTCGCGCGGCTGCAAGCTGGTGCCGACGGCTGGCGGCTCGACCTCGACAGTCTTGCCGCGGCGATCGGGCCGCGCACGAAAGCGCTGCTGATCATGTCGCCTTCAATGCCGGGCGGCTACGTCGCATCGCGGGATGAATGGCTCGCGATAGCGGCACATTGCGAGCGCCATGGCATCTGGCTGGTTTATGACGCAGCAATGGAGCGCATCCTGTTCGACGGGCGCGAGGTCATTCATCCCGCCGGTCTGCCCGGCATGCGTGAACGCACCATCACTATCGGCGCGGTTTCGAAGGAGTACCGGATGATCGGCTGGCGCGTCGGCTGGATCGTCGGACCCGCGTCGATCATGAACGACGTACGTCTCGTGAGTCTCTCGAACGTGGTGTGCCAGGTTGGAATCGCGATGCCCGGCGCCACCGCCGCGCTGACGGCAACCGACGACGGCGTGGCCGCAGCGGTCGCGGAATGGGAGCGCCGTCGCGACTTCCTGATGAACGCGCTTGCTGACCTGCCGGTGATCCGTCCGCATGGCGGCTGGTCGATGCTTATCGACACCCGCAAGCTGGGTCTTGAGCCGCCCGACGCGTCGAAGCTGCTGCTCGAACGCGGCAAGGTCGCCGCTACCCCGATGACGAATTGGGGACCCGGGGCGGACCGCTATCTGCGTTTCGTTTTCTCCAACGAATCCGTTGCGCGCCTGCATGACATTCGCGAGCGCGTACGCCGGTCGTGGCAGACGTGAGGCGGTCGGATAAAGCCGAATAGCGCGGCGCGCGTGCGCCAGTCACCTATTAATCTGCATTCCACATCATTCGCACGATCGGAGTCTCGCCGCACGGAGCCGTTCATTGATACGGCCCAGGCAGCCCGACCGCGGCCGCCTGCTCCTCGCGCGCATACTGCGTGGGCGGACGGCCGACGTGCCGCGTGAAGGCAACGCTGAAGGTACTGGCGGAGCTGTAGCCGACGCGTTGCGCAATCTCGGCGACCCGGCCTTCGTTACGGCGCAGCAGGTTCTTCGCGAGCGCCATGCGCCAGGCGAGCAGATACTCCATCGGCGCAACGCCCACCGCGCGGCTGAAGCGTTCGAAAAAGGTCGAGCGGGAAAGCGCGGCCTCCTTCGCGAGTTCAGCCACCGTCCACGGGTGCGTCGGGCGTTCGTGCATTCCGCGGATCGCGACCGCGAGACGGCTGTCGGATAGCCCCCGGACCAGACCCGGCGACGCATCCGTTCCCGCCATCGACCGCAGCGCCTCGATAAGCAGCACTTCGAGCAGCCGTGACAACACGACCTCGCGCGCCGGCCGCTGTTCCCGTGATTCCTCCCGTACGAGCTCCACGAGCGTGGCGAGCCGCTTTTCGCCGCGAACATGCACGAATCGCGGCAGCAACGAGACCAGCAGGTATGCATCCGGCGAGCCAAAGCTGCAGTGACCCGCCAACATGCGCGCGTCGATCGGGCTGTCCGGGGCGCCAATTCTGAATTCGCCGTTGCCCAGCGCGACGGGCAACGCTGTCTCGATCCCCGGCGGTGGCGGCTCGAGGCTCGACATCGAGACGCCGTAGGCCGCCGGAATCAGGACGAAATCACCCGAGAGGAGTTCGATCGGCTCGTGCCCGTCAATCGCGATGCGGCAGCCGCCCTCGAGAATCGCGCAATAAAGCGGCTGGCCGGCATCCGAGCGGCTGATGCGCCACGGGCTAGCGCCGAGAACGAGTTTGGAGAACTGGGCACCCGGCTGCAGCAGCATCACGACTTCGGCCAACGGATCGATCATCGGCGGACTCCTGCAAATGAAATTCGGATTTTTGATTGTAGCAAGTACGGCAGCGGCGCTCTATCGTATGGGCACATCCTCACTACCCCGGCAATCCTTTTGCCGGTAACCGGAGTTCCCATGAAAACCGTACTGATCACCGGCTGCTCTTCCGGATTCGGCCTCGAGACCGCCCGCTTCTTCCTCGCTCGCGACTGGCAGGTTGTCGCCACGATGCGCACGCCGCACGCCGATCTGCTGCCACGCTCCGAGCGCCTGCGCGTGCTGGCGCTCGACGTCACGAATCCGCAAAGCATTCGCGCGGCCGTCGAGGCCGCGGGCTCCATCGACGTCCTCGTCAACAACGCGGGCTTCGGTGCGGCGGCCCCGGCCGAACTGGTCCCGCTCGCGACAGTGCGCGAACTCTTCGAGACCAATACCTTCGGCACGATCGCCGTGACGCAAGCCGTCTTGCCGCAGTTCCGGCAGCGCAAGGCCGGCGTCATCGTCAACGTAACGTCGAGTGTGACGCTCAAGGCGCTGCCGCTGCTCGCCGCGTACCGCGCGAGCAAGGTGGCCGTGAACGCGTTCACCGAATCGATGGCGCTGGAACTCGCACCGTTCGGCGTACGGACGCACCTGGTGCTGCCGGGCCGCGCGCCCGACACCCGTTTTGGCGAAAACGCGCGCGCCCATATCCACGGTTTCGATCACGAAGCGTATGCCGGCCTTGCCCAGGACATTGTTGCGAGGATGGGCGATACCTCTGCCCCGATCACGCATGCACAGGACGTCGCCGAAGCCGTGTGGCGCGCGGCGACCGACCCGTCGTCGCCGCTGCGCATTCCCGCCGGTGCCGACGCCGAGGCATGGGCAGCCGAGGTTCGCTGACCGAGCCGTGCCATTGCCCTGAACTGAAATCGGCAATGGCTTCTGCGCGCGATAGCGCAATACCGCAATACCGCAATACCGCAAGGAATACCACAAGGAGATTGTCATGCAGGACAAACCCGTCGCCCTGGTCACCGGCGCCAATCAAGGAATCGGTCTTCAGATTGCCAAGGATCTCGCGGCACACGGCTTCACTGTACTGGTCGGCTCGCGCAATCTCGAACGCGGCGAGGCTGCGGCTCAGGAGGTTGGACCGAACGCCCACGCACTTCAACTCGACGTGACGGATCAGGCCTCGATCACAGCCGCGGCCGGACGCGTGAGCAAGGAGTTTGGCCGCCTCGACGTGCTCATCCAGAATGCAGCCATTTCGAATACGGGCAAACTGCCCGGCCAGTCCGTCGAAGACTATGTCAAGAAGACCCGCCCGAGCAACGTGTCGCTCGATGAAATGCGCGCCGTATGGGACACCAATGTGTTCGGCGTTCTTGCCGTCTATCAGGCGATGCTGCCAGTCTTGCGCACGACGCCCGGCGCGCGCATCGTCAACGTGTCGAGTGGCGTCGGTTCGCTAACGGCGAACTCGGACCCGGCCTTCGCCTATCGCGCGATCTTCGGCCCCGTCTATCCGGCCTCCAAGACGGCTCTTAACGCTTTGACCGTAGCCATGGCGATTGAACTCGAGCCGGAGGGCATCAAGGTCAATGCTGTTTCCCCCGGCTTCACCCGAACGAACCTCAATGGATATGCCGGCACGGAGCCCGTCGAGGCAGGCGCTCGCGAAGCGGTGCGCGTCGCGCTGCTCGGCCCGGACGGCCCCACCGGGACCTTTACGCGCTGGGAGAACGAAACAATTCCGTGGTGAGGCAGCCTGCAATGCAGGTTCCGTGGCAACGGCCTGCAAGAAGCCTGCGATTCGTGGATCGCGGGGGCTTGCGCCGGCACTGACAGTGACGTCATCCCCCCTCGTTGCCTACCTGCGCTGCATAGTTTGGGCGACAGTGGGCACGGGGGAGCGGCGATTCAACGAGCAGTTGGCCGCCAGACAGCAGGCCCCGATCAATAAGGCAACCAGCACCGCAATCACGAGTTGATAGGTCAGGATGGTTGTGAGCGCATGGGTATGGGCAAGCCATACCAGCCAGCCGAGTGGACCGAGTGCTGCGCCCAATGCAGCTACCCCGAGCAGGCCGAGGATGACTCTCATGGCAATGTCCTCTTCAGGATTTCGAACGGATACCGCACAGCGGATTATCTGCCAGAAGATCATCGCAAACGGCGAAATGCAGCAAGCATGCAGCCATCCACTACCGGCCTTGCAAACTGGAAAACCCATGAGGCTCCACGCCACTCGTTGACGCTTGCCCGCTTACCGTCGGTTAGCCGATTCGGCGATTACATGCACGGCAGGCCCCGGCAACTTTCTCGATGCGAGCGAACAGACGGACACACTGCAGCGGATTTCTCTAGAGTTGACGAATCGTCGGTCAGTCCTGACTTACGACGCCGCGCTGGCCGTTCAGCGTTAGCTCAACCTAAGGAAAAACAAATGCGTACGTCTCTTCATAAGGAAATCTCGCCCCGTTTCAATGAACCGGCCGACCTGAAGCCGGCCGCCAACAGTGCGCCCTTGACGCTCAAACACATCATTCAGCCCGAAGAGATACGGGACAATCTGCCCGCCGGTCAAGGCGGCGTCGGATTTCTGTTTCACGCGACGGACTGGGATACGCTTTCATTTTCTTTCCATAATGTGAAACCCCGCCAGGCGTCGTTCGAAGAGGAACTTTGGAATGCGAAGCCTTTTATTGCATCGCCTATCTATTCGGGCTCACAGCTCATAGGGGCCAATATTGCATGTCCGGTTCCTCTCGAGTTGTGGCTTGGGAGCCCACGCGGTATCAAGCGATTTCGGGAGACGCAATTTTTTCCTGCGCTGGAACTGGCAAGACAAGCGGGCTTGAACATGGTGGCGATGGGCGCCTCCACGCCCTATGCCTGCAACTATGGCGCGCTCCCCCGCCATACAAAGCCGCCTCATATCACCACCGGACATGCCGCCACCGCAGCGATGCTGAAAGACTGGGCGGTCCACTGCTGCAATGAACTTGCGCTCGAATTCGGCAAGACGAAGCTCGCGCTATTCGGCGCTGCCGGACGGCTCGGCATTACCGCAGCTAAATACCTACTCTATAAAGATGCACCGAAGGAGCTTGTTCTGATCGATTTGCCGGATAAAGTCAACCTGCTGACGGAACAGGCCAAGGAGCTGATGGCCGCGGATCTGTCGGGACGGGTGCGGGTTTCGGTGCACACATTCAGTCAGGACACTCCGTTGCCACAGTTCGATGGTGCAATTCTCGTCAGCAGCACCAGCGTGCCCTACCTTACGGCTTCCGACCTCAAGCGGGCGCAGTTCTGGATTGACGACTCACACCCCCGGGCGGCAAGCACCGAGGCTGAACTCGCATCACGCGCCCACACGTTATATATTGAGTGCTTCGCCCGTGGCCCGGCCGGACTCAACACCCTGTTTCCATTCAGACTGCCGACCACCCGCGATTGCTATACCTGTTTTGCCGAAGGCTACGCGGCCTGGCAGGAAGGCATCGCTTCCGATTTCATCATCGGCAGCCCTCCTGTGTGGTCTGTTTCATATACTCACGGTCTTCTGAAGAAGTACGGGTTTTCGGTCGGACCTTTTCACGGTAAAGACGGTTCGACGATCGCCCTGAATAGCCAACTTCGTGGCAAACATGAGTTGATAGGGTCGTGAAGGTCATTGGAGGCCAGATGGTGATGCCGCGCGAAAGTATGCGGGATTTGCTGGAACGAAGCCGGCTTGCAATTCGATGGGGAGGCATACTCGGCCTCCTGTGCCACCCCATTTACTACGTCGTCTGGACCTATGTGCTGCCGCAGCCGTACGACAACCTCGGGCTTCGGCTGAGTGCGGCGGCCGTCTGCATTCCGTTGATCTTTCAGGCGCGTTGGCCCAAGCGCTTTAACAACGCCCTGCTGATCTACTGGCATTGCTGCCTGATCTACGTATTGCCGTTTGTTTGTACATTCCTCGCGATCAGAAATTCATTCTCCACCATGTGGATGATGACCGAGGTCATGATGCTTTTCATCATGGCGCTGTGTATCGACAATCCGCTTTTACTGATGGCCTGCATCAGCGTCGGTATTTTTTCCGGTGCGCTGGCCGCGGTAGCCACCTCGCCGGCTCCGATCGTGCTGAGCGCGGCCAACCAGTCGGATCTCGCCGTGCTACCCGTCGTCGTTTTGTGCAGCATGGCGTTCAGCTATGCAATCAGCAAAGGGCGCATCTTTGTCGAACGAAACCGGGCTTTGCAGGCCCTCGCGGGCTCGATCGCCCATGAAATGCGTAATCCCCTCAGCCAGTTGAAACACGTTCTGGATCGCGTGGAAGAGGCGCTGCCCGCCACGACGGAATCCGACCGGTCGACGGCGCTGCCGCACGACCAGGCGGCCGTGCTTTATCGTCATGTGGCTCACGGCCAGTTGTCGATTGAGCGAGGCCTGCGCATTATCGCAATGACACTGGACGAAGTCAGCGCAAAACCCATTCGCTCGGATTACCGCGCCTATCTGAGCGCGGCGAATACCACACGTAAAGCGCTGGACGAATATGGCTTCAGCGATGAAAAGGAGCGCAGCAAGGTCAGGCTCGCGGTGCTGGAAGATTTCACTTTCAAGGTCGACGAAACCGTCTATCTTTTCACCCTGTTCAATCTGATCAAGAACGCGCTTCATCACATTGCCACGCATCCTTCGGCAACGCTCACACTCACGATCGACCGGCAGTGCGTGATCGTTCACGACACCGGCCCGGGGATTTCGCCCGACATCCTGCCGCATCTGTTCGAGCCCTTCCGCACAGCGGGAAATTCGGCTGGCACAGGATTGGGACTGGCCTACTGCCAGCGCGCGATGCGCGCTTTTGGCGGCACGATCAGTTGCCGCTCGGAAGTCGGCAAATTTACGCAATTCACGCTGCAGTTTCCGGCCGTTCAGGAGAGCGAGGTTGCGGAGCACGAGCACAGGATCTTTGAACGCGCCGCGCCATTTTTCAGCGGCAAACGCATTCTCATCGTCGACGACGATGCCGCTCAACGGGCGAGAATCCGTCGCGCGCTATCGAAGGTGGGCGCGGACGTGAGCGAGGCCGCAAACGGCGAGACGGCGCTGGCCATGCTTCGGCAGGCAACGCCGTGGGATCTCGTGCTGATGGACATCAACATGCCGGGGCTGGACGGCTACACGACCAGCGAAAAAATCCGCGCGGGCCATCGAGATCCTAACTGGAATGTTCTGATCGTGGCCTACACGGTAGAGCCGAGCAATGTGGCACGCGTCCTCGCGCGGCGAGCCGGCATGGACGAACTCATCAGCAAATCGTGCAGCGTGGTGGAATTGATCAATACGCTGCAGACGCTCTTCGAGAACGGCAGCCGGCATCATCTGAAAGAGCGATTCGACGGCTTCGACGGCAAGACGATCCTGGTGGCGGACGACGACACCTACAGCAGGCTGGTTGCCAAAGGCTATCTGGAGCGATGCGGCGCAAGCGTCGTCGAGGCCGAACATGGGCAGGCGGTACTCGCCGGCCTGGCGGAGAACGACGCCATCGATGCCATCGTGATGGATCTGAATATGCCTGGCATGGGCGGTTTGGAAGTCACGACGTTGATTCGTAATCGTGCCGACTCATATGCCAACGTCCCCATCATCGCCTTGACCAGTCAATCCGATATGGACGCCGTACAGGCCTGCCTCGCTGCAGGAATGAACGAGGTCATGATCAAGCCGGTGCAGGTCAGTTCGCTGTATGCGTCGCTTACCAGACAGTTCGCCCAGCAACGTGCGTTGAACGCTTCAGCGAAGGCGGATCTATCGCAAACATCGGCTGGCCCGATCAGAAAACCTGCGACGATCGCGGAAGACAGTCTACTTGACGAGAAACATCTCGAAGAACTGGTAACGCTTGATTTGCTGGATCAGTCCTTCCTCAATGGCATTGAACAGATTCGCTTGCTCGTGGCGCGACTCCCCGCCAGTGTGGCCGCGCGTGATCTCGAATCGACACACGATGCATTGCACCGCCTTCTTGGCATCAGCGGCAATATCGGGGCAAAGGCGCTGTATCAGTTCACGAGGCAGATTTATCCGCGGGTGGTAGGAGGCGAATGGCCTTCAGAACCTGACTGGCTTGAATGGATTTGCATGTTGGGTGAACGCACGGCTGACGCGCTGCAGACGTATTTCGTTTCGGCGAACGCACGTCGCGATCATCGGGACGTGCTGAGCGGTGGATAGCGGCCGAGTGTAGCCGTCGGGTGGCTCCCCGGCATCTGCGATGCGCGTTCAACTTCTGGAACGAGGAAAACTCATCGTTATCGTCGTGCCCGCACCCAAGGCGGATTCGATCCCGAGGCGTCCGCCTGACGATTGCATGATGCGGTTGCAAAAAATCATGCCCATGCCGTGCCCGCCGGACCCCGCGTAGGTCGTGACGGGGTCCTGCAACAGACGCGCCTTGATCTCCGGCGCAATCCCCGGACCGTTGTCGCGAATGCGGATCTCCGGTTCGGGCGCATCCACGACCTCGAAGCGCAACGAAGGCGCGCTTGCACCGTCGAGTGCGCGCAACGCGTTGGAGAGCAGTGAAGAGAGTACGAGTGCGACGCAATTGGGCATTGCGTGCACGACGAAATCCCCTTGTACGTCGACCTGTATCCAGTCTCTCTGCGAGGCGGTAAACGGATAGGTATCGAGCAAGCTTGCGATCAACTGCGTCGCCTTGACCTTGCGCGTTCCGGCGCCCGCGAACGGCTGGCCTCCGTTCTGGTGTACGGCCGCCCAGAAAGAGGAGATCAGCGTCAGGCAGTATTGCGCGTTGTTCTGCATCGACGTTGCCGCCTCGCCGATCGCCCTTTGACGCTCCGGATCGTATTGCTCGGCAACGTCGGTTTCGACGGCACGCGCAAAAAGCGAGATCGCCGCCAATGGCGTATTCAGTTCATGGGCGAGAAAAGCGAGCGTCTCATCCATTGCCGACAGGCGCTGCTGGCGCGTTTCCCGCTCGGTGTAGCGCGCGGTGGCCTGCCGCAGGACCTCACGCAGCGTTTCGACCCGCAGCGGCTTTTCGAGAATGCGGAATACGTCACCGGTATTGACCGTCTGCAACAGCATGTCCTTGTCCGCATAGGCGGTCACAAGGATCCGCACGATTTGCGGATGTTCCTGCGCTACCTGACGCAGCAGATCGTCCCCCTGTCGCCCCGGCATGCGGAAATCGGTCACCAGTACGGCGATCTCCGCGGCGTGCTCACTCAGTACTGCCATCGCCTCGTCTGCGCCGCGAGCGATACGCACGTGGTAGTCCTCACGGATCGCGCGGGCGAAGTGGTTGCGCGACATCTCGTCGTCATCGACGAACAGGATGGAAAACGGCGCTTGCATGGTGTCGCTCATCGAACTCCCGGCAGATCGAATTTGAACAGAGCCCGCTTCGCGGGTAATAAACCAATCGGATCGGATGCGCCGGATTGGGCACCCAGGCGTAGATCCGCCTTGAAGGCAAAAGCCAGCGGCTATCGTAAGCGATTTTCAGAAGCGGGCAAGGCATGCAAGACGCACGGCAGTGCTTGAGCCCGCACGATTGGTCAATATCACTGATCTATCTGGCCGGCCGCGATGCCTCCAATCGGTCTGCGGCCAGGTGGATCGCCGGTCAACGCTCCAGCGCACGCGCAAGAGCGACCATCCCCGACTCGATTGCTTTACTGTCGACAGACGCGAAGCCCAGCACCAGCCCCGGCGGCGCCGGACGGTCGATTGCGTACAGCGACAGCGGGCGCGTCTCGAGGCCCGCGCGCGCCGCCCGGCGCGCCATGTCGGCGTCGTCGGTACCGGGTTGAAAAAACGCCGGCGCATCGAGGCCCGCGATGATTCGCGGGACATGCAGGAGTCCGCAAAGATGCCGGTCGGCGGCCATTTTCAGTGCTTCGGCACGCTCGCCGTACAGCATGCGCATGCGCCGGATATGCCGGCCAAAATGGCCTTCCGCGATGAATTCGTGCAGTACCGATTGCTGATCCAGTGGCACATGCCGAGCCGTCAACGACAAGGCGGCCACGAACGGATCGACCAGACGGTCGGGCAAGATCGCATACGCGGTCCGCAGCGCGGGAAACAGCAATTTGCTGAAGGTGCCGCAGTAGATCACGTGTCCATCGTCGTCGAGACTCTTCATTGCGGCCAGAGGATTGCCCTCGAAGCGGTATTCGCTGTCGTAATCGTCCTCGATGATCACGGCGCCTCGCTCCCGCGCCCATTCGAGCAGCGACAACCGCCGTTCGAGCGCGAGCGACGGCCCCAACGGCGCCTGCCGCCCGGCCGTGACATAGGCCAGACGTGCGTCGGGGGCGTGCTGCCGCGCCCAGTCCACATTGATACCGCTGGCATCGACAGGCACGCCGACAACCCGCGCACCCGCTGCTTCGAGCACGAAACGCGCGCCCTGATAGCCCGGATCTTCAATCCACGCGGTGTCGCCCGGATCGAGCAGTAAACGCGCGCCCAGATCGATGGCCTGCTGGACACTGCCCAGCATCACGACATTTGCGGCGCTACACCTGATACCGCGCGATATCCCCACGTAGCCGGCAATCGCCTCGCGCAGCGGCCGGTATCCTTGCGCCTCACCGTCGCCCAGCAGATCTCGCCGGCTGCGGCGTACGCGTCTTGCCGCGAGCCGTGCCCACAGTTCGAACGGGAACGCGTCGAGATCAGGTTGACTGGCACGAAAAGCCCGGGCGGCGCCGGGGCGCCCGCCCACGTCAAAGGCGCTTCGCGCGAGCAGACGGCCACGGACCGAGAGCGCGACGGCACGCGCTTGAGCACCGCCATCGGTGTCGCGATGGTGGTTGCGAGCGCCCGACCGTCCGTCGCGCTTCCTGTTCGACACGCGATCGCCGCTATCGGCATGCCGCCCGGACAGTTCGGGGAGTTCCGGCGCGACGAAACTGCCTCGTCCTACGGCGCCCGTCAGATAGCCTTCGGCGGCGAGTTGCGAAAACACGCCCAGTACCGTTCCGCGCGACAAACCGGATCGGGCGGCAAGATCGCGCGATGAGGGCAAGCGCGCGCCCGGCGCCAGACGGCCCGCCAGGATCGCCGCGCGCAGCTCGTCATATAGCCAGCGTTGCAGCGGCATGCCGTCCGGCCGCGGCGCCAGTGCAAGTTCAATCTGTTCAGCTCGGCGCATCGTCACTCGTTCAGATTGGCTCAGTCAATTTCGCAATAATGGATCTTTTTTGTGACCATTAAAAGCCCTATCGTCATCTCCATCGAAGGCGCCATACCGTGGCAGAGATTCAACATCGCAGACGGGAGAAGATAAATGACACACAAGGTTTTTGTAGCCGGCGCAAGCGGCGCAATCGGCACCGCGCTTGTGCCGCTCCTGGTCGCCGCCGGCTATGCGGTGTTCGGCAGCACCCGGCGCGTGGAGCGGGCGAAAAAACTCGAGGACGCGGGCGTCACGCCGGTGGTTGTCGATGTATTCGACGCGGCCGCGTTACGCAACGCGCTGCTTCACATCGCGCCGCACACCGTGATTCATCAATTGACCGACCTGCCGGCGGGACTCGACCCGGCCCGGATGGCTGAGGCGGTGACAGCCAACGCGAGGATACGTGACGAGGGGACGCGCAACCTGGTCGCCGCCGCAGTTTCGGCCGGCAGCAGCCGCATGATTGCGCAAAGCATTGCGTGGGCATATCGGCCCGGCGCGAAGCCCTACGACGAAAGCTGCCCGCTCGATATTGACGCGCAAGGTACGCGCGGCACCAGTGTGCGGGGTGTTGCCGCGCTCGAGCAACACGTGCTCGAAGCGAGGCCGCTGGCCGGCACAGTACTGAGGTATGGGCAGATTTACGGGCCTGGCACCGGAGCCGATGCTGCGGCCGGTTCGAGCCCGTTGCACGTTGAAGCCGCGGCGTATGCGGCGTTGCTTGCCCTTCGACGCGGCAACGCAGGCGTATACAACATCGCGGAGGATAACGCCGAAGTCAGCAGCGCAAAGGCGAAGCGTGAATTAGGGTGGTCGCCGGACTGGCGATCAGTGCCGCACTAATGACCCCGAGCATTTTGCCGGACCTGTCGGGCAGGCGCGCGATGCTTGCCGCGATCGTGGCGTCCGCGCTGATGGCGGGCCCGGCAGCGCCCCGATCAGCGATCGACTGGATTGCGAATCTTTGCGCGGGCGACGCGGCACCGTTGCTGTCTGACGCGTCGCAAGATGCCCGCGCCACGCGCCGCCCGGCTTCGACGGTCAAGGTTCTGTCGTGCGAGGCACTGCCTGACGCACCGGGCAAGTCGATAACGACGGCCATCGTCGACTTTCCGCCGCTCGGCTTTACGCCGGCGCACCGTCACCCGGGTTCGGTGACGGCCGTCGTATTGGAGGGGACGATCCGCTCGCAGCTGGAGGGCGGCGCGCCCCTCGACTACGTGAGCGGACAAACGTGGTTCGAACCGCCGCGCGCGCTCCATCTGTTCGCCGAGAATCTCGATCCGACCCACCCGGCGAGACTGCTTGCGACCTTCGTCACCGATACCGGTTGCGGGCCGCTGGTGTTGCCGCCGAACCCATGAGCCAGTCGCCGTCGATCACGCCGGGTTGACGAGTCCTAAGCTCGTGTTTGAGCGTACGTCTCCTTGCATACCTGACGCAACGCTTCGACGAACAGATTCTGCGCCGTGGAGTGTGGGCCCTCTGAACGGGTGAACAGCGCGATGGGCGGAAGCGTCCATTCGAACGAGTAAGGCACGATTGCTACACCCGCAAAACGAACCAGTTCCTCGGCGATATCCGAAGGTACGATCGACACCGCCTCTTCGCTCGAGGCAATCATTTCGCCAATGAGTTTGGACGAGTAACTCTCCACGACAGGCACCGGAGGTGCGGTGCCCGCCGCGAGAAACAGGTCGGCGACCTGCTCTCTCATCGGTGTATGAGGGGCGCCGAGAATCCAGTCCAGCGTCAGCAGCCGGCTCCAGTCGAGCTTCGTGCGCGCGAGTTTGGCCGCGAGACGCCGGTTCGCGATCAGACGGGGTTGCTGCCGGAATAGCACTTCAAAGCTCGCCTGATTCAGGTCGACGGATGCCGCCGCCCGTCCGATCACAATGTCTACCGTATGGTCCTGCAACTGCGGCAACAGCTGATCGCTGGTGCCTTCGTGGATGGTGACGGTCAAGCGCCGCTCCATTCCGGATTGCAGCCGCTTTAGCGCGGCCGACAGCATCTGGCCGGAAATAAACGGAATTACGCCGATGTGCAGGTGCGCCGCATGCCCCGACGCAACGGCCTTCATATCGCGGGCCAGATGATCGAGATCGTTGATCATCGCCCGGGCCCGTTCGAGCACAACCGAACCGAGCGCGGTGGGCAGCATGCCGCGCGACGAGCGCTCGAAAAGCGGCGTGCCGAACATGCTTTCCAGTTCGGCGAGGGCGTTGGTCACGGCGGGCTGACTGCTGGCCATATGTTCCGCGACGCGCGTCAGCGAGCCGTGCTGCTGGATTTGCAGCAACAGCACAAGGTGCCGCATCTTCAGACGCGCGCTCAGCCGCCTGACTATGTCGTTCGACTCAAATGTCATTGAGGGTCAAGACACCCATCACGAAAAAATGATGGGTCGATATTAAAACAAAATCATCTACTTATGGCAGATCTCTAGAATCGCCTCAACGGATCGCGCCGGGACACGCCCGGCGCCCTCACCCAGGCGAGAACACCATGAAGCAGACAGAGACCGACCAGCAAGCCGCGTTCGACTACCACGAGTTTCCGACCCCCGGAAAGATCTCCGTCGTGGCAAGCAAACCGCTCGTGACCCAGCGCGATCTGGCGCTTGCCTACACGCCTGGCGTGGCCAGCGTCTGCGAAGCCATTGCGGCGGACCCGCTACAGGCACATCGCTTCACGAGCCGCGGCAACCTCGTCGGCGTGATTACCAACGGCAGCGCGGTGCTGGGCCTTGGGAACATCGGCGCCCTGGCTTCGAAGCCCGTGATGGAAGGCAAAGGCGTGCTGTTCAAGAAGTTCGCCGGCATCGACGTGTTCGACATCGAGATCAACGAGACCGATCCGGACAAGCTGGTCGATATCATCGCCGGGCTGGAACCCACCTTCGGCGGCATCAATCTCGAAGACATCAAGGCGCCGGAGTGCTTCATCGTCGAGCGCAAGCTGCGCGAACGCATGAAGATTCCCGTCTTCCACGACGATCAGCACGGCACCGCCATCACGGTATCCGCCGCGTTTATCAACGGTCTGAAGGTGGTGGGCAAGGCCATTTCGGAGGTCAAGGTGGTGACTTCCGGCGCCGGCGCGGCGGCACTAGCGTGTCTGGACCTGCTGGTCGACCTGGGCCTGCCGGTAGAAAATATCTGGGCAACCGATATTGAAGGTGTGGTCTATCGGGGACGTACCGCGCTGATGGACCCGGACAAGATGCGTTTCGCGCAGGAAACCAGCGCGCGCACGTTGGCAGAAGTGATCGAGGGAGCGGATGTTTTCCTCGGGCTTTCGGTGGGCGGCATTCTGAGCGCGGAAATGCTGAAGACGATGGGTCCGCGCCCGCTTATTCTCGCGCTGGCCAATCCAACGCCGGAAATCTTTCCTGAGCTTGCCCATGCAACGCGCGACGATGTCGTCATCGCCACCGGCCGCTCGGATTATCCGAACCAGGTCAACAACGTCCTGTGTTTTCCCTACATCTTTCGCGGCGCGCTGGACGTCGGCGCGACCACCATCACGCGCGAAATGGAAATTGCGGCGGTGCATGCCATCGCCGGTCTCGCGCAAGAAGAACAGAACGAAGTTGTCGCCGCCGCGTACGGCGCCTATGACGTGGCATTCGGTCCGCAGTATCTGATTCCCAAGCCGTTCGATCCACGCCTGATCGTGCGGATTGCACCGGCGGTCGCGAAAGCGGCGATGGAAGGCGGAGTGGCGACACGTCCGCTACCGGACCTCACAGCCTATGTCGAGCAGTTGCAGCAATTCGTCTACCACTCCGGCGCCTTCATGAAGCCGCTGTTTTCGACCGCGAGACGCCTCGTGCGCGAGGGTGGCAACGCGCGCATCGTCTTCACGGAGGGCGAAGACGAGCGCGTGCTGCGCGCCGTCCAGGTCATCGTCGACGAGAAGCTCGCGCGGCCGATTCTGGTGGGACGTCCGGAAGTGCTGCTGGCGCGCATCGAGCGATTCGGCTTGCGCCTGCGACTCGGGCAGGACGTCGAGGTGACCAACCCCGAATACGACGAACGTTTCCCCCAGTACTGGACAACGTACTGGGAATTGATGTGCCGCGACGGCATCACCAAGGAGATGGCGCGTGTCGAGATGCGGCGCCGCCTGACCTTGATCGGCGCGATGATGGTCCGGCTTGGCGACGCCGACGGCATGATCTGCGGCACGGTCGGCGCGTATCACGATCACCTGCGCTTTGTCGACCAGGTGATCGGCAAGAAGCGCGGCGCGCACACGTACGCGGCCATGAATATTCTGCTGCTGGATCAGCGTACGGTAGCGCTGGTGGACACCCACATCAACGACGATCCGAACGCCGAGCAGATTGCCGAATTTACGATTAGCGCGGCCAAACAGATGGAATGGCTGAACCTCACGCCCAAGGCGGCGTTGCTGTCGCGCTCGAACTTCGGTGCGGGCGGCGCGGCCTCGGGCGTGAAAATGCGCCGGGCGCTGGAGATCGTAAGGGAGCAGGCTCCGGAGCTCGAAGTCGACGGCGAGATGCACGGCGACTGCGCGCTCGACGAAGTACTGCGCTCGCGGATTCTGCCGACCTCGCCGCTCAAAGGCGCCGCCAATCTGCTGGTCTGCCCCAACGTGGATGCGGGCAACATTGCCTACAACCTGCTCAAGACCGGCGCGGGCAGCAACGTGGCGGTCGGCCCGTTTCTACTGGGCGTCAACGCCCCGGTGAACATTCTGACGTCCAGCTCCACGGTCCGAAGAATCGTCAATATGACGGCGTTGACCGTGATCGAGGCGAATCGCGACCAGTAGCAGTCTTCCAATCGACGCTATAGGGATTGAATTGCATTCGTGCCGGGCTGGCAGCGCTTATCTCATGCCCCCGGCACCCTCACCCAGCCCTCCATCAAGACCCGCGCACTGCGGCTCATGATCGCCTTGGTGACCGTCCACTCGCCGCCTTCCTCGCGAGCCTCGGCCCCCACGCGCAAGGTCCCCGACGGATGCCCGAAACGCACCGCATCGCGCGCGCCGCCACCCGCCGCCAGATTCACCAGCGTCCCGGAGATCGCCGCAGCCGTGCCGATCGCAACCGCGGCCGTGCCCATCATCGCGTGATGCAGCTTACCCATCGACATCGCGCGCACCAGCAGATCGACATCGCTCGCGGCAACCCGCTTGCCGCTGGAAGCAACGTAGTCGGCCGGCTTGGCGACAAAGGCAATCTTCGGCGTGTGCTGGCGCGTCGCGATCTCATCGATATTCTTGATCAGCCCCATGCGCACCGCGCCATGCGCGCGAATGGTTTCGAACATCGCCAGCGCCTTCTCGTCGCTATTGATGGCGTCCTGTAGTTCGGTGCCCTTATAACCGATCGCGTCCGCGTTCACGAAAATGGTCGGGATGCCGGCATTGATCATCGTCGCCTTCAGCGTGCCGACACCCGGCACGTCGAGGTCGTCGACCAGATTCCCGGTGGGGAACATCGCGCCGCCGGCGCCCTCTTCTTCGGCGGCCGGGTCCATGAATTCAAGCTGAACTTCAGCCGCCGGAAACGTCACGCCGTCGAGTTCGAAGTCGCCGGTTTCCTGCACGGCGCCGTCGGTAATCGGCACATGCCCAATGATCGTCTTGCCGATATTCGCCTGCCAGATGCGCACAACCGCCACACCGTTATGCGGAATCCGGCTCGCATCGACGAGACCCGCGCTAATCGCAAACGGTCCCACCGCCGCGGAAAGATTGCCGCAATTGCCGCTCCAGTCGACGAAAGCCTTGTCGATGGAAACCTGCCCGAACAGATAATCCACGTCATGATCCGGCTTGCTGCTCTTCGCGATGATCACCGTCTTGCTCGTGCTCGACGTCGCGCCGCCCATGCCGTCGATCTGCTTGCCATACGGGTCGGGACTGCCGATCACACGCATCAGCAGCGCGTCGCGCGCGGCGCCCGGCACCTGAGCGGCCTCCGGCAAATCCTGCAGCCGGAAGAACACCCCTTTGCTGGTGCCGCCGCGCATGTACGTCGCCGGAATCTTGATCTGAGGTTGGTGAGCCATGAAAGTAATGTCCTGATGAGAGAAGCTCAAAAGCCTTAAGCCGCCGCCTTCGTCGATTCAAGAAAGTCCTGCGCGAAACGTTGCAGCACGCCGCCGGCTTCGTAGATCGACACCTCTTCCGCGGTATCCAGCCGGCACGTCACCGGCACGTCCACACGCTCACCGTTCTTGCGATGAATCACCAGCGTGAGGTCGGCGCGCGGTTTGCGTTCGCCGATCACGTCGAAGGTTTCGGTGCCGTCGATAGCAAGCGTAAGACGATTCACACCAGGTTTGAACTCCAGCGGCAACACGCCCATGCCCACCAGATTCGTGCGGTGAATCCGCTCGAATCCTTCGGCGACAATCGCTTCCGCCCCGGCGAGGCGCACGCCCTTCGCGGCCCAGTCGCGCGACGAACCCTGACCGTAGTCGGCCCCTGCAATCACGATCAGCGGCTGCTTGCGCTCCATGTAGGTTTCGATCGCTTCCCACATGCGCGTGACCTTGCCCTCGGGCTCGATGCGCGCCAGCGAACCGGCCTTCACCTTGCCGTCTTCCAGCACCATCTCGTTCTTCAGCGTCGGGTTCGCGAAGGTGGCGCGTTGCGCGGTCAGGTGATCGCCACGGTGGGTGGCATATGAATTGAAATCCTCTTCCGGCAAGCCCATTTTGGCGAGGTACTCGCCGGACGCGCTGTCCGCCAGAATCGCATTCGAAGGCGACAGGTGGTCGGTCGTGATGTTGTCGCCCAGCACCGCCAGCGGACGCATGCCCTTGAGCGTGCGCTCGCCGGCAAGCGCGCCTTCCCAATACGGCGGACGGCGAATGTACGTGCTCATCGGACGCCAGTCATACAGCGGATCGGCCTTCTCACCGGTATCCACGGAAACGGCGAACATCGGCTCATATACTTTGCGGAACTGCTCCGGCTTCACGCTCGAAGCGACAATCGCGTCGATCTCTGCATCCGACGGCCAGATGTCCTTCAGCCGGATTGCATTACCGTCAGCGTCGACGCCCAGCACGTCCTTCTCGATATCGAAGCGGATCGTACCGGCAATCGCATAGGCCACCACCAGTGGCGGCGACGCCAGGAAAGCCTGCTTGGCGTACGGATGGATACGGCCGTCGAAGTTACGGTTACCGGACAGCACCGCCGTCGCATACAGATCGCGATCGACGATTTCCTTCTGGATCACCGGGTCCAGCGCACCCGACATGCCGTTGCACGACGTGCATGCATACGCGACCACGCCGAATCCAAGTTGCTCCAGTTCGGGCAACAGACCCGCCTCTTCCAGGTACAACGTCACCGCCTTCGACCCCGGCGCAAGCGACGTCTTCGCCCACGGCTTGCGGGTCAGTCCGCGCCGATTGGCGTTACGCGCCAGCAAACCTGCCGCGATCATGTTGCGCGGGTTGTTGGTGTTGGTGCAGCTCGTGATCGCGGCGATGATTACCGCGCCGTCCGGCATCAGGCCCGGTTCGTTCTCCACCTTGCCGCTGATACCGCGCGCGGCCAGATCGGAAACCGGCAGACGGCGATGCGGGTTCGACGGACCCGCCAGCGTGCGCACCACGGTAGACAGATCGAACTTCAGCACGCGTTCATACTCGGCGTGCTTCAGCGTATCGCCCCACAAACCGGTTTCCTTCGCGTAGGTCTCGACCAGCTTGACGAGTTCGTCGTCGCGGCCGGTGAGCTTGAGATACTTGATGGTCTGCTCGTCGATGTAGAACATCGCCGCCGTCGCGCCGAATTCGGGCGCCATATTGGCAATAGTCGCGCGATCGCCGAGCGTCAGGTTGGCTGTGCCCGCGCCATAGAACTCGAGGTACGCGCCGACCACTTTCTCCTTGCGCAGGAATTCGGTCAGCGAGAGCACGACGTCGGTCGCGGTAATGCCCTCAGCCGGCTTGCCCGTGAGTTCCACGCCGACGATATCCGGCAGCCGCATATACGACGCGCGTCCGAGCATCACGCTCTCTGCTTCGAGACCGCCCACGCCGATAGCGATCACGCCGAGCGCATCCACCATCGGCGTATGCGAATCGGTGCCGACCAGCGTATCGGGAAAGGCCACACCGTCTTTCACCTGCACAACCGGGCTCATGCGTTCGAGGTTGATCTGATGCAGGATGCCGTTGCCCGGCGGAATCACGTCGACGTTCTTGAACGCGCGCTTGGTCCAGTTGATGAAATCGAAGCGGTCTTCGTTGCGGCGATCTTCAATCGCGCGGTTCTTCGCGAACGCATCCGGATCGAAACCGCCGCATTCAACGGCGAGCGAATGATCCACAACCAGTTGCGTCGGCACGACCGGGTTGACCATCGCCGGATCGCCGCCTTGCGCCGCGATTGCGTCGCGCAGACCGGCGAGATCGACTAGTGCGGTCTGACCGAGAATGTCATGGCACACCACGCGCGCCGGGAACCACGGAAAATCCAGTTCGCGCTTGCGTTCGATGATCTGTTTGAGCGACGCGACGAGCGTCACCGGATCGCAGCGGCGCACGAGGTTTTCGGCCAGCACGCGCGAGGTGTACGGCAGCTTGTCATAAGCGCCGGGTTCGATCGCGTCGACGGCGGCACGCGTGTCGAAGAAATCCAGCTGGGTGCCGGGAAGGCGTTTGCGGTTGGCAGTATTCATGGCGTAGGGGACAAAACAATAATGATCCGGGGACAATGGCGGCAGCCGTACTTCACGATCCGCTACCCCTCTTTCAAACGGCGCAACGCTGGCGCGTCAATCGAACATTCGGACAGTCTGTGTAGTTTAGCTTGCGGTAGCGCACTGACTTGCCGCGTATTGCATTGATGCGCTGCAAAAAAACAGCCTTGGCTCGGGGTTCCAGCGAGCCAAGGCCCAACTTCATTGCGCCGCGCTCAAGAGGCGCAATGGAGGAGAAACGCTTACGGCTTTACGCTTATATAGCTAACAAGCTCATACCCTTAAACGCGCTTGGCGAGCGGCACGAACGGCAGGTCGTCCGGACCGGTGTAATTCGCGCTCGGCCGGATGATCTTGTTGTCGATCCGTTGCTCGATGATGTGCGCGCTCCAGCCTGCCGTGCGGGCAATCACGAACAGCGGCGTGAACATCGCCGTGGGCACGCCCATCATGTGATACGACACCGCGCTGAACCAGTCCAGATTCGGGAACATCTTCTTCGCTTCCCACATCACCGCCTCGAGCCGCTCGGCGATGTTGAACAGCTTCAGGTTGCCCGCTTCCTTCGACAGCTTCTTCGCGACTTCCTTGATGACCTTGTTGCGCGGATCGGAAATCGTGTACACCGGGTGGCCGAAACCGATCACCACTTCCTTGTTTTCCACGCGCTTGCGGATGTCGGCCTCAGCCTCATCCGGCGTCTGATAGCGCGACTGGATCTCGAACGCGACTTCGTTCGCGCCGCCGTGCTTCGGGCCGCGCAGCGCGCCGATCGCGCCGGTGATCGCCGAGTAGATATCCGAGCCCGTGCCCGCGATCACGCGGCCGGTGAAGGTCGACGCGTTGAATTCATGCTCGGCATACAGGTTCAGCGACACGTGCATCGCGTCGACCCATTCCTTCGATGGTTCCGCCCCGTGCAGCAGGTGCAGGAAGTGGCCGCCGATCGAATCGTCGTCGGTTTCCACTTCGATGCGCTTGCCGTTGTGCGAGTAGTGGTACCAGTACAGCAGCATCGAACCGAGCGAGGCCATCAGCTTGTCGGCGATGTCGCGCGCGCCCGGCAGGTTGTGATCGTCCTTCTCGGGCAGCACGGTGCCGAGCACCGAGACGCCGGTGCGCATCACGTCCATCGGGTGGGCGGCGGCCGGAATCCATTCGAGCGCGGCCTTGACGTTGGCGGGCAGGCCGCGCAGTGCCTTGAGCTTCGTTTTATAGGCGGTCAGTTCGGCCTGGGTCGGCAGCTTTTCGTGAACCAGCAGATAGGCGATCTCTTCGAATTCGCACGCGCCGGCGATGTCGAGAATGTCGTAGCCACGGTAGTGCAGGTCGTTGCCGGTCTTGCCGACCGTGCACAGCGCGGTGTTGCCCGCCGTTACGCCGGACAGGGCGACCGACTTCTTCGGTTTGAAGGCGCCTGCGTTCGGCGTGCTGTTATCGGCTTCACTCATAATTTCGTCTCCAACTGCGGGGGTTGCGTTCGTGCGGCGATCTGCGCGCCGAGCTTGTCTTAGCGGGGTTCAATGCGGTGACCGGCGAAAACGGAAGCCAATAACGCAAAGAATGGGCCATGCGCGTCGCCAGCCGCTAAGTACCTGATTTAACAAAAAATCGTTCCGTCGCAAGCTCGTCGTGAAATTTCACAAATGAAATCATTGATTTCAAATTCGAAAGGCAGAGGCGCATAATAGCCGGACTTGCGATCCTCCGCGCCCCTCCTCCGACATGAGCCTTCCGCCGTGAGCACACCGCCCTTCGACCCCACACAGCGCCCCCGTATCTGGGCCGTCAGTATCAGCCGGCTGCGCGATCTGTTCTTTGACATCGCCGGGGAATACGTCGAACGCGCCGATCTGCGGATCGTCGCGCGCGGTTTTGAAGACGCCGTGCATGAGATCGACGCGGTCGGCGCCGGTCGTCCCGACGTCGTGATTGCCGGCGGCTCCAACGGTGCGTATCTGAAGACGCGCGTTAGCGTCCCGGTCGTGCTGATCGGCCCGACCGGTTTCGACGTCATGCACGCGCTCACGCGAGCACGGCGCGACGGCGCGAAGGTCGCGCTCGTCACGCACGGCGACACGCCGGATGAAGTGCGGCGCTTCATTGCCGCGTACGGCATCGACGTGACATTGGCGTCGTATCAATCGGCGCAGGACGCGGAGAGTGTCGTTCTCGATCTGCGCGATCGCGGCATCGACGCCGTGGTCGGCCCGGGGCTCATCGCCGATCTCGCGGCGAGCGCGGGCATGAGCGCGGTGTTTCTGTACTCGCGCGCGTCGATACGTGCCGCGTTCGACACCGCACTCGAAGTCGCGCAGGCCACCCGCCGCGAAACGGTGCGCCGTCAGCGGCTCGACAATCTGCTGCAGCATCTGCGCGACGGCGTGGTCGCGCTCGACGCGCAAGGGCGCGTCGAAGCGATGAACCGGCGGCTCGCCGACGTGCTGGCCATCGACGCAGCGCAAGCCGTGGGCCGTGCGCTACTGGACCTCGCGCCCGATCTCGCCGGCAGCTTGCCGGATTCGGACGGCGACGCATTCTGCACGGTGCGCGGCGCGAGTTACGTCGTGCATCGCGGGCCGCTGGCTAGCAGCAACTCGGCGCCGGGCACCGTGTTGACGTTTCAGGAGTCCCGCGCGGTCGAAAAACTGGATCGCACCTTGCGTGCGCGGCAACGCGTGCAGCAGTTCAGCGCGCGTTACCAGCTTGCGGATATTGTCGGCGTGTCGGATTCCATGGAACGGGTCCGTGCGCTCGTGCGGCGCTACGCCCGATCGGACGCCACCGTGTTGATTCTTGGCGAAAGCGGCACCGGCAAGGAAATGGTCGCGCAGAGCATGCATCAATTGAGCGCGCGGCGCGACTTCGCGTTCGTCGCCATCAATTGCGGCGCGTTTCCCGAGGCGCTGCTCGAAAGCGAGCTGTTCGGTTATGAGGAAGGCGCGTTCACCGGCGCGCGCAAAGGCGGCAAGGCGGGGCTGATCGAAGTGGCCCACCGCGGCACGCTGTTTCTCGACGAAATCGCCGAGATGCCGTTGTCGCTGCAGAGCCGTTTGCTACGCGTGCTGCAGGAGCGCGAAGTCGTGCGGCTCGGCTCGACGGAACCGACTCGGGTGGACATCCGGATCGTCGCGGCAACGCATCGCGCGTTGACCGAAAGCATTGAAGCAGGCAGCTTTCGCGCGGACCTGTACTACCGGCTCAACATTCTGAGCATCGCCCTGCCGCCGCTGCGCGAGCGGCCCAACGATCTGCTGCCGCTCGCGGCGGAATTGCTGCTGCAGGCCGCGTCGCGCGAGCCGAGACTGACAGCGCGGCTGCCCGATGCCGACGCGGCGCGGCGCGTGCTTGCTCAGCTAGCCGAGCCGCTGAAGCATTACACATGGCCGGGCAACGTGCGCGAGTTGCAGAACGTGATCGAACGGATTGCGGTTGAACTGGCCGATGGCGACGCAAACCCGGACGCAACCCTGGACAGAGACCCGGACTCGAACTCGAACGGCGCAACAAAACCCGTCTTGACGCGCGAAGTACTGCGCACCGTCGCGCCCGAAATCTTCGCGCAACCCCAGGCGCGCGCGAAAAAAACAGCGCTGACGTTACGCGAGCGCAGCCGTCATGTGGAGGCGGACGAAATCCGCGCCGCGCTCGCCGCGTGCGACGGCGATCGCGATGCGGTTTGCGAGGCGCTCGGCATCAGCAAGACGACGTTATGGCGGAAGCTGAACGCGGCGCCGTAGCCTGACCCGCGCCACCCTGTTTTTCAGCGTTCGCTCCGGCGCGCGCAATGAACATGCTGGGCGTCATTCCGCAGCATCGTTTGAAATGCCGGCCGAAGTGGCTTTGATCGAAAAACCCCACCTCGGTCGCCACCACCGATCCCGGCATGCCCTCGAGCAACAACGTTTGCGCCCGCTGAATCCGCAATCCGCACAGATAGCGATACGGCGATGAACCGTACTGCTGACGAAACACCGTCGCGAAGCGCGACACACTGAGCGCGGACAGCGCGGCGAGCTGCGCGAGCGTCACCGGTTCGTCGAAATGGGCTTCGATAAACGCCCGGGCGGCATTGAGGCTGATGGACTGTTTCATGACGTCGCGATACTCGGGCGGAGCGCGGCTTCTTTCGCGAACCGGCTGACGGAAAACACGTCGAGCGGAATGGGCGTGCTACCCGTATCGACAAGCTCCGCCAGCGTCTCGCCAACACCCGGGCCGATCTGGAAACCCGAGCCGCAAAAGCCGAACGCATAGTAAAGACCGTCGACCTTGCTGCTCGGACCGATCACCGGCTCGCCGTCGGGCAGATAGCTTTCCACACCGCTCCACACGCGAATCACATGCAGCGGGGCCAGCGCCGGCACGAGCCGCCGCAACTGCGCGACCTGCCGCACGGTATTGCGCGGCAGGACCGAGGCGCGGCACGTCACGGCATCCGCCGGGCCAGCGGGACCGCCGCCGACAATGATGTTGCCGCGCGGAATCTGGCGGAAATAGATGCTCTCCTCCTTGATCGAGGTGAACACCCCCATCGACGACTTGAACACATACGGCACCGGCTCGGTCACCGCCATCTGCGGCCCGCTCGCGACGAGCGGAACGGGCTCGCCGAACTGCTCGGTGAGACGGCTCGCCCACGCGCCCGCACAGATCACGAGTTGCGCGGCCCAATACACGTCGCCGCGCGCGCTCTCCACGCGGAACCGCTCGCCGTCTTTTTCGACCCGCACGATCTCGGTGTTTTCGATCACCTGAGCGCCGAGCCGCGCGGCCGCGCGACCAAAAGCAGGTGCAGCGAGACGCGGATTGGCGTGGCCGTCGAGCGGTGAAATCGATGCCGCCAGCACCTCGCGGCCTAGAAACGGAAAGCGGTTGAACAACGCGTCGCCGCGCAGCACGGTGAGGTCGAGACCATAGGCGCGGGCAGCGAGCGCGTATTGATCGAAATTCTCCACGTCCTTCTGGTGATAGCACACGCGCGTGTGGCCCACCGGCAGAAACTCGATGTCCTCGCCCAGCATGTCCTTCGAACGTTGCCAGGTACGCAGCGCGCGGTTCGCCATCTCGAGTTGCGGCAACGCGCGGCCCTGCCGGCGAATGCCGCCGAAGTTCACACCGCTCGCCTGCTGTCCAGTGAGTCCGCGTTCGAGCAGGATCACCGAGCGGTTACGCTGACGCAGAAAGAAGGCCGTGGTCGTTCCCATGATGCCGCCGCCGATCACGATGACATCGGCTTCGTTAGCTGTTGTCGCGCTCATTCGTTCACCTCTTCGGCAAGCGCCACCGGCAGTGGTTTGACGGGCGCCTGACCGCGCAGCCGTCCCACCGACGACAAGGGCACCGAAGCCGTCGCCGCAATGATTTCCGCGCCCGCGTGGCCGCAATAACGCCCTTGACAGCGCCCCATGCCGACGCGCGAAAAGGCCTTCGCACGGTTGGCTTCCTGCGCGCCGGTCGCGTGTACGACGCGGCGCAGTTCGCCGGCTGTAATCGCTTCGCAGCGGCAGACGATCGTTTCATCCGGTAAAGACGCGGCGAATTGCGCCGGCCATGGAAAGGCTTCTCGCAGGCCCGCGGCGAAGCGGGTGAAACGCGCGAGTTCGGCGCGCAACGGCTCGATGCCCTGCACCTGCATGCCGTGATCGCGCAACGCCGCCAAAGCCGCGAGGCGACCGGAACGCTCGGCGGCGTCCGCGCCGCGCACCCTTGCACCGTCGCCCGCCAGATAGATACCTTTGACGCTGCTGCGGCCGTCTTCGTCGATTTGCGGGAGCCACTGCTGCGCGTTGTCGTCGAACACAAAGCGGCACCCCGCAAGGTCCGCAAGCTGCGTCTCCGGACGCAGGTGATAACCGAGCGCGACCGCATCGCACGCGAATTCGACTGGCTTGCCGCCAGGCAATGCAACCATAACGCCGCTCACGCCGTCTTGCGCCGACCCTTTGATTTCCACCGGCTGCACGCCGCGATAAACCGGTACCTGCGCGCTTGCCAGCACGCGCGTCAACGCAATGCCCTTCCTGAGCGCGGCCGGAATCGCCAGCAAACGCGGCAGCGCGGCCACCCGCTGCATGAAGGTCGACGTATCGAGCACCGCCGCCACCTGCGCGCCCGCCTTGACGTATTGCGCGGCCACCAGATACAACAGCGGACCGCTGCCCATCATCACAATGCGCGAACCGATCGCACAGCCCTGCGATTTCAGCGCAACCTGCGCGCCGCCGAGGCTGTATGTGCCGGCCTGGTGCCAGCCCTTCACCGGCATCAGCCGGTCCGTCGCGCCGCTGCAAACAATCAGCGAATCGAACGGCAGGGTCCGATAATGCGTGCCGCTCGCCAGATGCACCGCGCCCGGCGATATATTCCAGACCAGCGTCTCCGGCAGATAATCGATCTTCTGCTTCAGCGCATCGAAGCTTTGATGCAACGAAGCGGCGCGCTCGGCCTCAGTGCCGTACAACGTCTCGTAGCTGCGCGAAAACCCTTCCGGTTGACGCCGATAAATCTGGCCGCCGTCACGCCGGCCTTCATCGATGAGCGTCGGCCGCAGCCCCGCCTCGACCAGCGCCTGCGCGGCGCGCACGCCCGCCGGCCCGGCGCCGACGATCACTACACGCGGGGCCATACACCCTCCCCCGCTTCGGCCAGTTTCGTCACGATCGCCATGCCGGGCGCCGCGGGGGTGCTGCAGGCCCGCACGCGGTCGCCTTGCGCCGTCCAGACCCAGCAGTCCTGGCACGCGCCCATCAAACAGAAACCGGCGCGGCGGCCGTCGCCGAATTCGGAGTCGCGCAAGGTGCTCACGCCGGTCAGCAAGGCGACCATCAACGTATCGCCCTCGGCGGCCTCGCGCACGACGCCGTCCACGGTAATCGAAAAGGTCTTGCGGCCCGTCTCCGCGAGCCGTACAAATCGTCCGCTCATGCCGGGGTCGCCTCCACGGTCTGCAAGCGGTTCAGTTCCGCCGCCGGATGATGACAAAGAATCTCCGCGCCCGAAGGCAGCTTCTTCAGCGAAGGCGGCGTGACATTGCACTTCCCGTCGATGCGTACCGGGCAGCGCGCGCGGAACGAGCACAACTCGGGGACATTGGCGCTCTCGCCCATCGGCGGCAACGCGGCACAACCGACCGCGCGGCGCGCGTCGAGCCAGCCCGGTTTCAGCGCGGGCACCGAATCGACCAGCAAGCCCGTGTACGGGTGATACGGCGGCGCCGCGAGCACGTCGCGCTGCCCGGCTTCAACGCGATGCCCCGCATACAGCACGATCACTTCGTCGCAAACCGCACGCACCGTCGAGATGTCGTGGCTGATGAACATGTACGACACGCCGAGTTCACGGCGCAATTCGGCCAGCAGATCGAGGATCGCCGCGCCGACCACCGTATCGAGTGCGGACGTCACTTCATCGCAGAGGATCAGCGCGGGATCGGCGGCAAGCGCGCGCGCCAGATTCACGCGCTGCTTCTGGCCACCGGAAAGTCCGGCAGGCGTGCGCGTGGCAAGCGAGGCGGGCAGTTTCACCAGGTCGAGCAATTCCAGCATGCGTTTTTTTGCGGCCGAACCCCGCAGATGGTGATAGAACGCGAGCGGGCGGCCCAGAATGTCGGCGATCGAATGGCTCGGATTCAGCGCGGTGTCGGCGTTCTGGAACACGATCTGGATCTGCCGGTACTGCTCCGGTGTGCGGCGCGATAGTTGCGCGGGCAACAGCGTGCCGTTGAAAAACACTTCACCGCGTGCGCGGTCGACCAACCCGGCTACCACCCGCGCGAGCGTCGTCTTGCCGGAACCGGATTCGCCGATCACGCCGAGCGTGCTGCCGCGCGGGATCGACAGGCTGACGTCGTCGAGTACGCGCACAGCGGGCGCACCAAAACGGTCGACTCGTCCGTAGCCCGCCGCGAGCCCACGGATTTCGAGCAGCGGCGGGATATGCTTGCCGTTCTGCGGCGTTGCCAACTCCACTTCAGGACGCCGTGTAGCGGCGAGCAATTGACGCGTGTAAGCATCCACGGGTGCATCGAGCACTTGCGCGACCGCGCCGTTCTCCTTCACCGCGCCGCCATTCAGCACGACGATGCGGTCCGCCATCTGCGCGACCACCGCCAGATCGTGCGACACGTACACGGCGGTGGTGCCGAGTTCGCGAATCACCTTCTTGAAGGCCGCGAGCACCTCGATCTGCGTGGTGACGTCGAGCGCGGTGGTCGGCTCGTCGAACACGACGACAGCCGGATCGGTGATTAACGCCATCGCGGCCATCAAGCGCTGCAACTGGCCGCCGGATACCTGGTGCGGATAACGCTCGCCGATCGTCTCCGGCGCCGGCAGCGCAAGCGCGCGAAACAGTTCGATCGCTTTCGCGCGCGCTGCTTCGGCGGACATTACGTGATGCAGCAGGGCCGGTTCGGTGACCTGATCCATGATCGTGCGCGACGGATTGAAGCCTGCCGACGCACTCTGAGCGACATAAGCCACGGTCCGTGCCCGCAGTCCACGCCGGCCTTTGGCATCGAGCGACAGCACCTCCACGTCGCCTACGCGCACCGAGCCGCCGCTGATCGAACATCCCGCCCGCGCATAACCGAGCAGCGACAACGCGATCGTCGTCTTGCCCGAACCGGACTCGCCGATCAGCGCCAGCACCTCGCCCTTCTTCACCGAAAAACTGACACCCTTGACGATTTCCGTCACCGGCCCCGGCGCCGCGCCCGCGACCACCCGCAGCCCCTTCACCTCAATCATGTCCCGCTCGGCCAGCTCAGCCATCACGCACCTCCATGGCTACGGCCGCGACGCCGCAGGTTGTCGATCAGCAGATTCATGCCGATGGTCAGCGTCGCAATCGCAACGGCCGGCATCAACACGGCAGGCGCGCCCTCGGACAAACCACCGATGTTCTCGCGCACGAGCGAGCCCCAATCGGCATTCGGCGGCTGCACGCCGAGGCCGAGAAAACTCAGCCCGCTCAGCAGCAGCACGATGAACACGAAGCGCAATCCGAAGTCGGTGAGCATGGGATAAATCATGTTCGGCAGCACTTCCACCCGCGCGATATAGAAGATGCCCTCGCCGCGTGCTCTTGCCACCTGAACGTATTCGAGACCCATCAGGTTCACCGCGAGCGAGCGCGAAATGCGGAATGCACCGGGTATATAGGCCAGTGCGGCAACGGTCGTCAGCATCGTGATCGACGAGCCGAACGCGGCGATCACGACGAGCGCGAGCACCTTGCTCGGAATCGAAATCAGCGCGTCGAACAGGCGGCTCAGGATTTCGTCGACCCAGCGCCCCGATACCGCGGCAAGCAAACCGAAGAACGTGCCGATCACACTCGCGAGTATCGCCGCGGCCAGTGCCAGGCCGACCGTATAGCGCGCGCCGTAGAGAATCCGGCTCAGCATGTCGCGGCCAAGATAGTCGGTGCCGAGCGGATACGCGGCGCTGTAGCTGCCGAAAATCTCCGTCGACGTCAGCGCGCCGCCCTTATACGGCGCGACCAGCGGCCCGATAAACGCGACGATCAGCCAGAACGCCACCATCACGAGGCCAATCAGGCCAAGCACGGAGAAGCGGTGCACCAGCCGTTTGAACACACCCTGCTTCAGCGCCGCCGCTTCGACAACCGGCGGCTCGACCACGGGCTCGTCGGCGTCGATGTCGTACAGCTCGGTGCCCGCATGAGGAATATGAGGAACGTGGGGATTGGTAGGTTGGCTCATCATCGACGCAGCCTCGGATTGGATACGATTTGACACAGGTCGGCGATCAGCACCAACGCGAGATACGCCGCGCAGAACACCATCACGCAGCCCTGCACGAGTGGCATGTCGCGATTGGTGACGGCATCCACCATCAGGCTCGCGAGGCCGGGATAGTTGAAGATCGACTCCACGATCACCACGCCGCCGAACAGATAAGACAGGCTCAACGCCACTGCATTGGCAATCGGCCCGATGGTGTTGGGCAACACATGCCGCAGCACCACGCGCGCGGGTGACGCGCCCTTGAGAATCGCCATTTCCACGTACGATGAATTCAACTGATCGAGCACCGCGGCGCGCGTCATCCGTGACATCTGTGCGACGATCACGCAGCACAGGGTCATCACCGGCATCGCGTAGATGCGCAGCAGCGCGCCAAACGAATGCACCTCCGAGAGATACGACAGCGCGGGCAGCCAGCGCAGCTTGACGGCGAAGATCAACACGGCAATCGTGGCGATCAGAAATTCCGGCACGGCCACCGTCGAGAGCGTGAGCACGTTGAGCGTCCGGTCGAGCAGCGAGCCGCGAAACATCGCCGACGAAATACCGATCACGAGCGCGAGCGGCACCGAGACCAGCGCCGTCAAACCAGCCAGCACCAGCGAATTCGGCAGGCGCGTGGCGATCAGCTCGCTGACCGGCAGATTGTTCGACAGCGAGGTGCCGAAATTGCCGCTGACAACGTGAATGAGCCACTCGAAATAGCGTTGCAGCGCCGGCTGGTCGAGACCGAACTGATGCCGCAATGCCGCGACGGCTTCCGGAGTGGCCGCCTGGCCGAGCGCCTGCTGCGCGGCATCGCCGGGAAGCAGCCCGGTAATGGCGAACACGACCGCCGAAACCAGCAGCAGCGTAAGCAGTGCGAGGCCAAGGCGCGCGGCAATGAGTCGTTGCGCGTGTGCTTTCATCGAAAGTCGCCTCCTATCCGAGGTTGAAGCCGCACGCCGCGGGAGAGCGGCGTACGTATTGCCTGTATTGCCTGTATTGCCTGGTGTGGCCTGTTAAGGCGCACCGGACAGACCCGCTTCAGGCGTCCAGCCAGACGTTTTCCGCGAACATGAAACCCATCAGGCCGGCCAGCGGAATCGAGCCGAGCCCCTTGAGCTTCGACGTATAGGCATCGATCGAACTCTGGAACATCGGAATGCCGACGCCGCCCGTTTCATGCACCAGCACCTGCATGTCGCCGTAGATCTTCTTGCGCTTCGCGTCGTCCGGTTCGCCCCGCGCCGCAAGCAGCATCTGGTCGAACTTCGGGCTCTTCCAGTTCGCTTCGTTCCACGGCGCGTCCGACTTGAAGAATTGCGTGAAAATCACATCGGCGCTGGGACGCGCGTTGACGTTGCCGAAACCCAGCGGATGCTTCATCCAATGATTGGACCAATAGCCGTCGGCCGGCACGCGCGACACCTGCAGATTCAGACCGGCTTGCGGCGCCACCTGCTGCAGGAACATCGCCATTTCAACCGACCCCTCCGCCGCCGGCGACGCAAAAATCTGCATCGGCGCGCTGCCGACTTTGGCCTTCTGGAAATGGAACTTCGCCTTGTCCGGATCGAACGTTCGCTGCGGCAACCCGGCCAGGTAGTACTTGTTGGTCGGATCGATCGGCTGATCGTTGCCGATCGTGCCGTAACCCTGGAAGATCGCCCGGCGCATCTGCTCGCGATCCTGCAGATACATCATGCCTCGCCGAAAATCGTCGTTGCCGGTGATGCCGCCTTCGTCGCGCACGATCAGGTCGGTGTACTCGCCCGTCTTCGTCTCCAGCACGCCGAAACCGCCGGCACTCTTGATCTGCGTGGTCGAGCGCGGGCTCACCGAGTTGATCAGTTGCACGTCGCCGGAGAGCAGCGCGTTGACGCGGGCCGATTCGTCGCCAATGCCGATCAGTTCGACTTCGTCGAGATGCGGCAGGCCCGGCTTCCAGTAATTCGCGTTCTTCACGCCGACCGTGCGCACGCCCGGCGAGAATTCCTTGACCTTGAACGGACCGGTGCCGATCGCCGTTTTGAAATCTTTGGTGCCGTCCTTGATGATCTGGAAATGCGAGGTGGCGAGAATCACCGGCAAGTCGGCGTTCGGGCCTTCGAGCGTGATCGTTACTTCATTCGGGCCGGTCGCCTTCACTTCCTTGATCTGATCGGCCAGCGTTTTCGCCTTCGATGCCGTCGCCGGGTCCTTGTGGCGCATGATCGAATACACGACGTCCGCCGGCCCGAACGGCTTGCCGTCGTGGAACTGCACGCCCGTGCGCAACTTGACGACCCACACCGTCGCGTCCTTCGTATCGAGCGAGGTGGCCAGCGCCATCTTCGCGCCGAGATGCGAATCGAGTTCGGTCAGGCAGTTGTAGAACATGAAGCCGCGCACGTAGTCCGTGCCGAGCGCGCCCTTGGCCGGGTCGAGCGTGTCGGCGGCCGAAGCGGATTGCGTCGCCACGCGGATCTTGCCGCCCTGCTTCGGCTTCGCCTGCGCGAAGGCCGCACCGCTCGCGCTCAACAGGCCGGCGCCCGTCACCGACATCATGCCGGCCGCCGTCATCGCGCGCAGCACCTGGCGTCGTGACGCGCCTTTTGACGTCAAGCGCTCCAACTCGGTGCCGAGTCGAAGAGCGTCATGTTGCGAGGTTTCCTTATTCATCGAACTTCTCCGCGAGGGTGACAGGGATAGCTGCGTGGTTTTTTAGTGGCAGGTACAACAAGGAACAATCAATAGAAAATGTCTTTGATGCGGTAGTACGTCCCCACCAGCGGCAGGAACCAGGGTTTGCCGGTATGGCCCGGAATCGCGGGCCAATCCGGCTCGCGCCAGGGATTGCGCTCTTCGTGGCCGTCCATCACGTCGGCCATCACCTGCCCCATATGCGTCGACATCTGCGTGCCGTGGCCGCTGTAGCCCAGCGAAAAATAGATGCCGTCGTGCTGGCCGGCATGCGGCAGACGGTCGGCGGTCATATCCACGAGACCGCCCCAGCAGTAGTCGATGCGTGCTTTCGCCAGCATCGGGAACATCGCGGCCAGCCCCTGCTGCAGAATCCTGCCGCTCTTCGCGTCCGACGGCCGCTCGGATGCCGTAAAGCGCGCCCGGCCGCCGAACAGCAGACGCGAATCCGGCGTCACGCGGAAGTAGTTGTGCATCAGGCGCGTGGTGGTGTACGCGCGGCGATTCGGAAATACCTGCGCCAGCAGTTCCGGCGGCAGCGGCTCGGTCACGACGATGAACGACCCCACCGGCGCGAGCCGCCGCCGATACCAGCCGAACGGACCGTGCCGCGACGGGCCGGTGGCAATCAGCACCTGCCTCGCGCGCACTTCGCCGCGCGCCGAGGTGACCTTGAAACCGCTGCCATCCTTCGCAATCGCGGTGACCGCCGCGTTTTCATAGAGCTTCGCGCCGCGACGAACCGCGGCGTCGGCCAGTCCGACGGTGAACTTGCCCATATGCATCTGGCCGCCGTGGCGCTGCAGCAAGCCGCCGTAAAAACTGTCCGACTGGATTTCGCTGCGAATCCGCTCACGTCCAATTAGTTCGATATCCGTATCGACTTCGCGACGGATCAACTCCGCGGTCTTCTCCAGATGCCCGAGGTGATGCGGTTTCGACGCCAGCTTCAGCTTGCCCGTCGCGCTGTAATTGCAGTCGATGTGTTCCTCGCGAATCAGCCGCTCGACCGTATCGACCGCATCCGAAAACGCGCGGTAGCAGGCACTGGCCCGCTCCACACCCAGTTGCGCGACCAGCGCGACAAAGTCCTGCGCGACGCCGGTATTGACCTGCCCGCCGTTGCGCCCCGACGCGCCGCCGCCTATGCGCCCCGCGTCGAGCACGGTCACCGAGGCGCCGCGTTTGCCCAACGCCTGCGCCGCCGACAGCCCGGTGAAGCCGCCACCGATCACGACGACATCGGCCTGGCCCTCGACCGGACCTTCACACGCCGAGACGAACGGCGGCGCGGTGTCGAGCCAATAGGAATCGAGCTTCATCCGGTCTGTCCTTGAGATGGGCAATGAGCGAGGCGATGAATGCGCAGACAACGCTTACCGTTACAGGCCGAGTTCCGCTGCCAGTTGCGGAATGCCGCTGACTTCGTAGTACTGGTAGTACGGCGTGGACGGCTCATGCCCACGATTGACGAAGGCCTTGTGCCTGATGCCGAGGTCGTGCGCGGTCATCAGGTCGTAGCGCAGGCTGGACGACACGTGCAGCACGTCTTCCGGATTGCAGTTCAACTGGTCGAACATGTATTCGAAGCCCTGCATGCGCGGCTTGTACGACTGCGCCTGCTCGGCCGTGAAGACCGCGTGGAACGGCGCGCCGAGTTTGTCCACGTTGCTCTGGATCTGGTTGTTCGACGCGTTCGAGAGAATCACCAGCTTGTACTTCTTCGCCAGACGCGAGAGACCTTCCGGAACGTCCGGGTGTGGGCCCCAGGTCGGCACGGCGAGATAGATCTTCTCGGCTTCCTGTTCATCGAACGCGACGTTCATGCGCTTGCAGGCGCGGCGCAGCGCGTTGACCACCACGTCGCGATACGGCTTCCAGGCACCCAGCACTTCGTCGCGGCGATAGCCCGCGTAGAACGCCACGAGCTTTTCCAGGTCGTCGGCGTTCAGCAGGTGCCCGAACATTTCGCGAGTCATGTCGGCCATGCGGAATTTCGTGAGCGTGCCGTAGCAGTCGAAGGTGATGTATTTCGGTTCGAATTCGATCATGGTGCAGTCCTGTCGTGGTGGTGAACCCGGGAGCGAGTTCAGTGGCGAAAGAGAAGCTAATTCCTGTTAAAGATTTAATCAGTGCAAAAACACAGATGTTCCTGATTCGAGTGCGGCTGGTGACACAAACCATGCGTTTTGAGGCCGTCGCGCAGCACAGTCTGCGGTGGGCGGGCTGGAAGCCCCGCCCGTATTGGTGTTGCGAGATTTAAGGCCGCAGGTCGATCAGCACGCTCTTGAAGCGCAGGTTTGCCTCGTAGGCCTGACGGCCGAGGTCCTTGCCGATCCCGGAGCGCTTGTAGCCGCCGGTGGGAATCATGAAGTCGGAGGTACGGCCGTAGCGGTTGACCCAGACCGTCCCCGCCTCGAGGCCACGCACGAAGCGCAGCGCCCGGCCGAGGTCGGCGGTATGCACGCCGGCGGCAAGCCCGTAGTCGGGATGCTGGGCGAGCGCGAGCGCTTCTTCTTCGGTGTCGAAGGTCTGCAACGTCAGCACGGGGCCGAAGACTTCTTCGCGCACCGCTTCGGAATGGGCAGTGACGTCCGCAAGCAACGTCGGCGCATAGAAGGCGCCCGCCCCAGCGTCGCTCCGCACGCCGCCGTAACGCAGCGTCGCGCCTGCCTCCAGCGTGCGCCCGACGATCCCTTCGATACGCGCCGCCTGTGGCGCGGAGATGATCGGCGACAAGGTGGTGCCGGCGGCCCACGTCGCGCCGGGTCTCAACTCGGCGAAGACCTTGCCGATGCGCTCGGCCAACGGCTCCGCCAGGCTGCGCTCGACCAGCAGCCGCGAGCCGGCCACGCACACCTGGCCGGCATTGCCGGTGATCGAGCCAGCGATCCGGCGTGCTACATCGTCCAGGCGCGGGGCGTCGGCGAAAACGATCTGCGGACTCTTGCCGCCGAGTTCGAGCGTGACCGGCTTGGTGCCGCTTTGCGCGCAGGCAGCCATGATCGCGGCGCCGGTGCGCGTGGAGCCGGTAAAGGTGACCTTACTGATCTTCGGGTGGCGCACCAGTTCGTCGCCGGTGACGCGGCCGTCGCCTTGCACCACGTTGAAGATGCCCGCCGGCACCCCCGCCTGCACCGCCAGTTCGGCAAGCCGCAACACCGAGAACGGCGTCATCTCCGAGGGCTTCAGCACGACCGCGTTGCCCGCGGCGAGAGCCGGCGCGATCTTCCACGAAGCCATCACCAGCGGGAAGTTCCAGGGTGCAATCGCGCCGATCACGCCGTATGGCTCGGCGATCGTCATGCCGAGATGGTCATGGTCCGTTGCCGCCACGTCGCCGCCCAGCTTGTCGGCGAATTCGGCGTAGAAGCGAATGCCTTCCGCAGTGAACGGCACGTCCCAGCCAATCGCCTGAGCAATCGGGCGGGTCGAACCGAGCGCCTCCAGACGGCCCAGATACGACGCATCGGCTTCGACCAGGTCGGCGAAACGGCGCAGGATCTTCGCCCGCTCGCGCGGCGCCATGCGCGCCCAGGCGCTGGTTCTGAACGCCTGCCACGCGTTCTGCACCGCGCGATCCACCATTTCGGCGTCGGCGAGCGGCAGCGAAGCGTAGGCCACGCCGTCCGAGGGGCGCAGCACCTCGATGCGAGGCTCGCCGCCTTCCACATACTCGCCGCCGATGAAATGTCCGCTGCGAACCGCGACGTCGTCCGGATTGAAGCTGTCCATGAGAAAGGTTTCCTGTGTGACTGGCTACTGGCTGTTAGTCCCGGGCGGTGCGTCCAGGGTGTGTCTGAACAACGCCGCCGCCGTGACAAAATCGTAGAGCCGTGGGCGCGGCATATGTCGCCGACAAAAATCCCCGCGCAGCAGAACACGCTTGTAATGCGTGCCCAGACTGAGTGTTTTGCATCGATTCGCGCTGCGGCCCTGATGCATGGCCCGGATAAAAAGATCGTCCTAGTCACGCCACGCGCCGGATGACAAAGTGGCGGCGTAAGCCTTCAGCCATTCAGGGAGTACGGCGTGTCCGATTCGAATACCAGTTCGATTACCTATCGACCTTTCACCCAGGACGACATTGCGGCCGCGCACGCGCTGACGGTCGAGCTCAAATGGCCGCATCGCGCGGACGACTGGCGTTTCGTCGCGCAACTGGGCGTGGGTTTCGTCGCGGAAGACGCGAACGGCGTGATCGGCACGGCCTTGTGCTGGAAATACGGCGCCGACCGGGCCTCGCTCGGCATGGTGATCGTGTCCCCCGAACAGCAAGGGCGCGGCATCGGCAGAAAACTGATGGAGTTGGTGCTCGAGGAACTCGGCGGCCGCATCACGTTTTTGCACGCGACACCGGCGGGTCAGCCTTTGTACGAGAAGCTCGGCTTTCGCGCGGTCGGCACGCTCGACCAGCATCAAGGCGCGGCATTCCAGCCGCCGCTGGTTTCCCTGCCGCCCGGCGAGCGCTTGCGCCCGCTCGGCTCGAGCGACACGGCGCGGCTGGTCGAACTGGCGTCGCAGGCAAGCGGCCTCGACCGCGGCGACGTCCTGCCCGCACTGCTGAACGCCGCCGACGGCATCGCCCTCGATCGCGACGGCGAACTGGTGGGCTTCGCGCTCTTTCGCCGCTTCGGGAGAGGCTTTGCGATCGGGCCGGTGGTCGCGCCCGCGTCGGAGGATTCGAGCCGCGCCAAGGCGTTGATCAGCCACTGGCTGGCGCTCAACGAAGGCGTGTTCGTACGCATCGACACGCCGGGCGAGAGCGGGCTGACCGAATGGCTCACACAGTTGGGAATTCCGCGCGTGGATACGGTCGTCAAGATGGTTCGGCACGCCACGCCGGCCGATCTTGCGGGAGCGGCCAAAAGCAGCCTTTACCTGCAATACGGCATCATCAATCAGGCGATCTGCTGATCCATCATGGCCTTCCTTTATAAAGCGGACCCGGCGCGTGGCGCGCACTGGGCCAGACTCTTCGCGCAGAAAGCGCCGGAGTTGCCGTTTCATATCTGGCCCGATCACGGCGACCCGGCGGCAATCCGCTACCTCGCCGCCTGGCAGCCGCCGCACGATCCGACTCGCACGCTCCCGAACCTGGAAATCGTTTTTTCGGTCGGCGCGGGCATCGATCAGTTCGACCTGTCGGGCGTGCCGGCGCATATCCCGGTGGTGCGAATGATCGAGCCGGGCATCATCGAAGGCATGGTCGAATACGTCACGCAAGCTGTGCTGACGATTCATCGAGATCTGTTCGACTACGGTCTTCAGCAACAACAGCAGGTCTGGCGCGAACTGCCGCTCAAGCCGGCCAGTGAACGTCGCATTGGCGTGCTCGGGCTCGGCGTGCTGGGCACGGCAGTGCTGGAGAAACTACAGCTATTCGGTTTCGCCTGCGCGGGTTGGAGCCGCTCGCCGCGCGAGATCGAAGGCGTCGAATGTTATGCCGGCGAAGGCGCGCTGGACCCGTTTCTCGCCCGCACCGACATCCTGATCTGCCTGTTGCCGCTCACGCCGGCAACACGCGGCCTGCTCGATGCCCAACTGTTTGTGAAGCTGCCGCGTGGCGCGTCGCTGATTCAAACCGGGCGCGGTCCGCATTTGAACCAGACGGATCTGCTGACTGCGCTGGATAGCGGCCAACTAAACAGCGCGATTCTGGACGTTACGGATCCCGAGCCGCTGCCCGCCGGGCATCCGTTATGGACACATCCACGGGTCCGCATCACACCCCATATCGCCAGCGCGACACGGCCGGAAAGCGCCGTCGACGTGGTGCTCGAGAATCTGCGCCGCCACCGCGAAGGTCTGCCGATGCTCGGCCAGATCGACCGGACCCACGGATATTGAACGCGCCGCCGTGGCGCTGAACGAAACGCCCACCCGGCGCGGCTTTTCAGCGTCCGCAGCAGAAAATGCCGAGACCCGGTATCAAAACGCGTCGCACGCGCTTTTCGGACAATTGTTTAGGTGAGCAGGCAATCGTCGTGGGTCAGTAGTATGGAGCGGTCAACAGCCCCTTCCCGCGACGAGAACCATCATGCCGAATCATTCGCTCATCGAAGCCGACCGCAAACATCTGATTCACCCGGTTATCAGCTACCGCGCGCACGAAGCCCGCGGCGTCACCGTCCTCGAGTCCGCCCGCGGTGCGTTCCTGCGCGACGCGGCCGGCAACGAACTGCTCGACGCCTTCTCCGGTCTGTGGTGCGTGAACGTGGGCTACGGCCAGCAAAGCATCGTGGATGCCGCCACAGAGCAGATGAAGAAACTGCCCTACGCAACCAGCTATTTCCATTTCGGCTCGGCTCCGGCAATCGAACTGGCGCAAAAGCTGGTAGAGGTCTCGCCCGCGTCGCTCCAACATGTGTATTTCACGCTGGGCGGCTCCGATGCGGTCGATTCGGCGATCCGTTTCATCACACACTACTTCAACGCAACCGGTCGCCCGGCGAAGAAACACATCATTGCGCTGCAACGCGGCTACCACGGTTCATCGACGATGGGCGCGGGGCTCACCGCGTTGCCCGCGTTTCACCGCAATTTCGATCTGCCGCTGCCGAACCAGCATCATCTGCCGTCACCGTCTGCCTACCATAACGATTTCGCCGACGACGCCGCGCTGATCGCCGCCTCGGTGGCCGCGCTCGAAGCGAAAGTGGCCGAGCTCGGCGCGGACAACGTCGCGGCGTTCTTCTGCGAACCGATCCAGGGCTCGGGCGGCGTAATCGTGCCGCCGGTCGGCTGGTTGAAAGCGATGCGCGACAGTTGCCGTAAGCTTGGCATTCTGTTCGTCGCCGATGAGGTCATTACCGGCTTCGGCCGTACGGGTCCGCTATTCGCCTGCCAGGGTGAAAACGTCGAGCCGGATCTGATGACCGTGGCGAAAGGCCTGACCGCCGGTTATGCGCCGATGGGTGCCGTGCTGATGTCTGACGAAATCTATCAAGGCATCGCGGACGGCGACGCCGAAGCGGTGGTCGGCCACGGCCATACGTACTCGGCGCATCCGGTCAGCGCCGCGATCGGCCTCGAAGTACTGCGCCTCTATCACGAAGGCGGCCTGCTCGCGAACGGCGTCGCCCGCGGCCCGCGCTTCGCACGCGGCCTCGACGCGCTGCTCGCGCATCCGCTGGTGGGCGACTCGCGCCACCGCGGCCTGCTCGGCGCGCTCGAACTGGTGTCGGACAAGGACAGCAAAGCCGGTTTCGATCCGTCGCTGAAACTGTCGGAACGGATCGCCGCCGCGGCGTATGAAAACCGCCTGATTTTCCGCGCGTTCGGCGACAACATTCTCGGTTTTGCGCCGGCGCTGTCGTACACCGAGGCAGAGTTCGATCTGATGTTCGAACGCCTCGAAAAGACCCTCGACGACGTTCTCGCGCAAGCCGATGTCCGGGCCGCGTTGAACGTCAAAATTCATGCCACTGCGTGCTAGAGTAGAGGACTCTTCGAGACCCTTTCACCCTTCGCCGGAGCGACACCGTTACGATGAGCAGCGACAGCAAGCTGGACCGGATTGATCTGCGCATACTTTCCCAGTTGCAAAAGAAAGGCCGCATAACCAACGTCGAGCTTGCCGACGCGGTCGGCCTTTCGCCCAGTCCTTGCCTGATCCGGGTCAAGCGTCTGGAGAAAGCCGGCTACATCATCGGATACGGTGCGCAGATCCAGCTCGAAAAGCTCGGCGACGTGCAGATCGTATTTACCGAGGTCACGCTCGCCGATCATCGGCGCGAAGATTTCATCAAGTTCGTGAATGCGATCAAGGACGTCGACGAGATCGTCGAGTGTCATCTGGCGAGCGGTGGCTATGACTATTTGCTGAAGTTCGTCACGCGCAGCGTGAGCCACTATCAGAGCATCATCGAGGGGCTGCTGGAGCGCGACATCGGCATCGAAAAGTACTTCAGCTACGTCATCATCAAGTCGCCGTTCGTGAAGAGCCACTACCCGCTCGAAACGTTGTTCTCGCAGAATCACAACTAATGCAACGGCCGGCGTCCGTTACGGATAATCGCTAAAGCGCGAGGTCGGCTCGTTTCCCGTGCCAGCCGGCGTATAACCCGGCACGTTGGCGCGAAACTGGTTGAGCAGGCCGTTGTCGACCTGCGAAAAACCTTTGAGCTGCAGTTGCATCAGCACACGCGTGCCGGTGCTAGGCACCGTGGTCGAGGTCGCGTTGGTGTACTTCTCGAACGCCACGCCGAGCGACCAGCAATCCGTATCGTATTGAAGTCCCAGCAAGCCCGCGATCAGCCGATGCGCGCTCATGTCGTAATTTACCCGCGCAACGCTGATCACATTGTGCAGCAGCGGCCATTGCTCGGACACGATGAACTGATTGACCGGTTGATAGTCCAGCGTGCTATTGGCGCGCGTATAGCGATACGCCACATTTAATACCTGCCGTGCAGCAGGCGACCAGCCGAACCCGGCTTCGGCATTCGTGAGGTAGTGGTTGGCCTGGCTGTACTCCACCGCCTGCTCTGCTGAGAAACCCTGGCCCAGCTTGTACGACGCACCTGCTATCACGCTGGTGCGGGCGACTGTACCAATGGGATCGCCAACGTTGAGGGTCACCTGCGGCGCGTGAAAATCGTACTGCTCCGCCAGAACGAAACGGGCTCGCTCATCGCCGCTCGCAGGATCGATGAAGCGCGTCGTCAGGGCGCCCGTGAGGCGATTGGCATCGGACACCCGGTCATTGCCGACGAAGCTGTTCGGCATGAACAGTTCCGCGAGCCCGAAGTCGGCCGTCGCCGTATCGAACAACGGCGCGAACGACTGATTGCGGTAAGGCGTGTACACATAGAACAGCCTTGGTTCGAGCGTCTGGATATACGACTGCCCGAAAAGCCGCACGCTGCGTTCGAAGCGCATTCCCGAATCGAGACTGAGGGTCGGCACGTTGATGTCGAACGTCTTAGGCTGGCCGGCGAGCGCGTTCGACCCGATCGTGGTCAGGTCATACGCGGCGAAATGCCAGGCGAGCTTGGGCGTGATGAACCAGCCGGGATGCTCAATCGGATAGCTGACGTAAGGGTTGAAAACAAAGCGGCTGCCTTGCGTCGCATCCGCCGTCGAAATCGTGAAACGCGTCGCATCCGCTTCGGCGCCGAAGTCGAAGCCGCCCACGTTATAGCGCGCGTAATTGACATTGACCTGCGGTTCGCGGTTATAGGTCGAGTCGCTGGTAAAGGCCTGCCAGCGTTGTTCGCGAGCCAGCACGCTCCACGGTCCGTTTGAGTAGGTCAAACCCGCTTCCTGCTGATACAGCGTGGTGGACCCGGTCGGAAACGCGACACCCGATGCAAGATCGGTCACCACCGTCGAGTCGGAAACCCGGTTGTAGTTCAGATAGGCGCCAAAGCCCGACCCAAGCTTCCAGGTTTGATTCACTGCAATCGAGTAACGGTCGGTGTTGGTGATCGCGTCGTGCGGCAGCCACGCGACTGATATCGACCCTGAATCGTTCGGTTGCAGATAACGATAGTCTGCCGTCAACATCTCGCCTCGTTTCGACATGATGCGAGGCGTCAGGGTTAGATCGTAATTCGGCGCCAGGTTGAAGTAATACGGTAACGCGACGTCGACGCCATTGGTCGAACTGAACGAGAAGGTGGGCGGCAGGAAGCCGCTGCGCCGCGCGCCGGACAACGGAAACGATAACCACGGACTCGCCAGCAGCGGCACCCCCTGAAAGAACAGCACACCGTTGTGCGCGATTCCTTCATCGCTGCCGGTATCCATGTCGAACTCGGAGGCCTTCAGATACCACGCCGGGTCCGACTCGCATTGACATGTGCTGTATGTACCGTGATGCACGACCGTGCGTTCGTTATCGACCAGATCAGCGCGCTGGGCACTACCCCACCCGCCCGTCAGATAAAACCGGTACCTGGGCACGCTGATCGTGCCTTCATTCGCGTCGACATAGAAATGCGCGTCCGGACCATTGAACACATTGCCGTCGTTGACGAGTTGCACGTGCCCATATGCATCGGCCTTGTCAGTATCGACGTCGTAGTGCAGCGCATCGCCTTTGACGATCGACGCGTAGCGCCGCAGTTGCGCGTTACCTTTCAGAGAAACGTCCATGCCGGTCGTGGTGGTCATCGAATCGGCAATCGCTGAAGTCGCGGCCCCGACGCCCGCCATTAGCGGATGTTCCGTCAGTTGTGGATCGAAACGCAGGCCCCAGACGCCATCGAGCGACTCCGGAATCGCAGCTGCGCCGGCCAGTTGCGCATAGCCGGCAAGCGGCACGCATCCGGCCGCGCCCAGCATGAACGAAACGAGAGGCCTTAAACGTAGGCATCGAAATACACCGCGTAATATCAAAACAGATAAGGATCGGAAAGGATGACAGACGCATCAAGGCAAGCAGAAGCCCCGAGCTGCGCGAGGATGAACCACCGCGAGTGCGCGCGGCACTACTGGAGCGTGACGTCGTGAGAACGGGCCCCTGCCTCACTTGCCTCACCCGCCGCGCTTGCTGCGTTCGCAGCACCACCCAGCGCCTGCAGAAGATGCGGAATCTGTTCGGCGGGCAAGGAAAACGAAAGCCCTGCGCTACCGGACAAACGGAAGCGGATCACCACCATCTCCACACCGTGCAATCTGCCCACCTCCCAACCCTGACAGTGCAGCGCGAACCCCATCTCCCGATCGTTATGAATCACGCGGTCGGCATGCTCGATCGCATTCGGCAGCGCCACCAGCAGATCGTTGAGCACCGAACGATGAAGCGCCGCGGTAGGTTGATTGCCGTGTATCAGCAGATACTGGCCGTCGGCGGTGAGCTGCATGTCGCTGATCGAGTTCAGCACGAAGGTCGACGGATCAGACACGGCGTGCGCCCTCCTGCGTCTGTGTGCCCGCGACATGGTTCACAACGCGCCGCTGCGCGGCACTCACCGTGCTGCCGGACATGTCGCGCAGCATGCGCTTCGACGCCAGGGCCAAACGTGCCGAAAAAATCGGCGAAGAGCTGACGCGCAGGACAGCCGCAACAACCGCCGGGGAAAGAAATTCGATCATGACCCGTTCTCCAAATGGTGCTACGCAGGTAGCGGAAGCCGACCATTTGACGATAGCAGCGCAAGAACCACGTCAGGTTACGGGCGCACTACGCTTCCTTCGGATCTGTAACGCATTATTTCCACGCTCCCGCCGTAATCCGCGCCAGGCTGAGCAACCGGCGCAATACACACGTTAGCAACCCTAATGGGCGGAAAGTTTTCGGTAACAGAGAGGGGGGAAAAACGCTCCTATACTTCGCGCTTTCCAGAACCAAGGAACCTCGTTACGAATGCATCGCTCGCTGTCAAGCGTTCTTGTTTGCGCCTCGCGCGCTGCATCAGGACAGAACCCCAAGATGAATCTTCAAGCTTTAACGAGGCGTATCGCGAGCGCGCTCCCGCTCGCCGGCATCACGCTGACAGCCGCGCCGGCTCACGCGGCATCACCTTTCATGGTGCAGGACATCCGGATCGAGGGACTCAAACGCATCGAGCCCGGCACCCTGTTCGCCTATCTGCCTATCAAGCAAGGCAGCACCTTCAACGACGACAAGGCTTCGGAAGCCATTCGCGCGCTCTATGCGACGGGATTCTTCAACGACGTCAGGATCTCGGCTGAAGGTACGACCGTCATCGTTCAGGTTCAGGAGCGCCCGGCGGCAGGCACGATCGATTTCGCCGGCACTCACGAGTTCGACAAGGACAACCTGACCAAGGAATCTTGACGCGTTCGATGGTCAACAGCCAGTTGGGCAGAGCGGAGAGCCAGAAGGCCAGTCTCGATGTTGCGGTCTGCCGCTTGCGCGGCGTGATAGAAGCCGATCCGTCCGCCCCCCGGTTCATTCAGACCTTGCGCGGACGAGGCTATATGTTCGTCCCCTCGCCGGAACCGCTACCCTCGCAAGGCAGGCGCGATAGTACGCACCACACCGCGCTATTTCCGGTCCTGCGCCACGGCTAGCTTCGTGATCGGCAAGGTCATCGCGGCGTCGATCACGTCGACCAGGTCGATAGCGCCGAAATAATCGTCATACAGGCCACCGGTCGCCGCCAGCAGGCCGCCGAATCCGTAGTGGAAATCCGCCGGAACAACGGGCCTCAACCCCGAGGCGTAGTGAATCTGTGGCGAGCATCCGCCCAGATCATCCGCGTCGGCTGCGGCAGCGCTGCCGTTGCCTCGGCAGAGGGCATTGACGCTCTCCGGGCGCAAACCATGGTGGATCGAAAAGCAGCAGATCGACACCACAGCGAGAACGAATATGAGAATGCGCATAAACGAAACGCTCGCAGTTTTATTCCGTGAATCAGACAGCCATAGGAGACCGAAGTTTTTTGGTCAAATTACAATCCCTTCCCGCTGCACTGGCCGGCTGCACTGAGCGACTGCACCGAGCCGCTTCCGGCAACGCGGTCAACCGCGAAGCCAGGCCGCGCTCAACCGCGCCGCAGACGCACGCGGTTCGCGGGCGTGGTGGGGTCGTCCGTGAGCGTATGACGCTGGCCGTTGCGATGCACGCGTACGCGCTCCCTGATCTCGGCTACCGTGGCGGCGCCGCGCACGGCGATGCAGGAATACTCGCCGTTTCTGTTGATCCACTCGACAATCCGGCAGCACTCGCCCCAAGGTTGCATGAGCGGCGCCGAAACGCGGCAGCCGCGTATCTTCACGACGTCTGTTCGCCGTGACGCGCCGGCACCGTTTTGAGCCTTGCCACGGCCGCCGGCAGCAGCGGTTGTCTTGCGGCCAGGTTGGAAACCGCGCGGCTCGACATGGTTCACAGATGAAGACATTTGCATGAGATTGCTCCACTAACACGGAACTGACCACCGGACAGGGCCTCTGCGTCAGGCCACCTTAAAAGTGCCGTGCCATCATATTCAGACAACACGCAGACACAACGAAGAAAGGATGGAGAAGTTGTGGAGATTCACCGTTAACCGCGGATTGACACAGCATTCATCTAGAATTCAGCCATGCAAAGTGAAACCATCCGAATCCGTCCCGGCCGCCCTTTCGGGACCCTTCTCTCGCACGTGCGGCAGCAGCAGCGGATCGACATACGCTTTGGCATCACCTGGAAAATGTTCCTCGCGGTACTGGTCGCATGCCTCGCGATTTCCCTGACAATGGGCTACGCCCTGCGCGTGAGCTTTGAAAACGGTTTCCTGCACTACGTCCGGGAGCGCAACGCCGGGCGCATCAAAGCCGTCATGGCGAAGGTCACGAGCGAATACGCCGCTCACGGCAACTGGAATTTTCTGCGGGACCATCCCGACGTGTGGGCCACGCTGCTCGACAGCGCCGCACACGACGCGCTGCGCGAGGAACTCGCCACGGCGCAGACAGGCAAACTGCCCGGCTGGCGAACCTTTCCCGGGAGCGGCAGCGTTCAGCAACTGCTCGGGCCGCTCTCAGGGCCGTCCGAATCGCCGCACTGGGGCATGCGCCTGCCGTCGGCGCCGCCGCCCAATCCGGATATCGCCATGGAGCGTGACCGTGTGTCGGCAAGCGGTGTCGTCAGTGGCGACAATCGGTATGACCGGGCGCCGCCTTCGGCCGCCTTGCCGTCTTTGCCCTCGTTGCCACCATCCAGCGCCTCGTCGCTGCATGACGGTGGAGCGCGCGACACGCCGCCCGAGGGACCGCCCGTCACCCTCTACGACGCCCGCCACGAACTGGTGGCAAGCACCGGCCAGTTGCCGCCTCCGGGCAGTGCGATGAGACCGGTTGTCTACAGCGGCAAGGTCGTGGGCTGGCTCGCCGTGAACGGGCCCGATACCCTTTCGGACGCGGCCGACATCGCCTTCCAGGCGCAGCAGAAGCGCTCGACCTGGCAGATCGCCGGCGTTGCTGTCGTGCTCGCGGCGCTGGTCGCGCTGATACTCGCGCGCATCGTGCTCGCGCCGGTCAAACGCCTGATGAACGCGACCCATCGCCTCGCCGGCGGCGACTATACGACCCGGGTGCCGGCCGGCCGGCGCGACGAGCTTGGCCGGCTGGCAGGCGACTTCAACGTACTGGCCGACTCACTGCAGAAAGCCGAGCGCTCGCGGCGCGATTTCATCGCGGACATTTCACACGAGTTGCGCACGCCGCTCGCGGTGCTGCGCGGCGAACTGGAAGCCATCGAAGACGGCGTGCATGTGTTCAACCGCGATTCGCTCACCTCGCTGCAAACCGAGGTGAACATGCTCAACAAGCTCATCGAAGATCTCTACGAGCTTTCTCTGAGCGATGTCGGCGCACTCAGCTATCGCAAGACGCCGACCCATGTCGGGCAACTGGCGCGAGCTTCGATCGAGGCCATGCGGGAGTCGTTCAAGGCGAAACGAATCGCGCTCGAACTGACCTGCACACCAGAAATCGCCGACACGACGTTCGCGGTCGACCCCGCGCGTTTCGTACAACTGCTGAAAAACCTGCTGCTGAATTCATTGCGTTACACCGATCCCGACGGCCAGGTCCACGTGGCGCTTTCGCAAAGCGCCAGCGGTTGGCAACTCGACGTGCAGGACTCGCTGCCCGGGGTACCCGAGGCCGCACTCGATCACCTGTTCGACCGCTTCTATCGCGTAGACGAATCGCGCAGCCGTCAGAACGGCGGCGCGGGCCTCGGCCTCTCGTTGTGCCATGCGATCGTGACGGCGCACGGCGGTACGATCGGCGCCACCGCCTCGCCGCTCGGCGGCGTCTGGATCACGGCGCGCTTTCCGCCGGAAGGAGACTGACAAGATGACCGAAGGGCGTCCCGCGCACATCCTGATCGTCGAGGATGAACCCAAGCTCGCCGCCGTGCTCGAAGCGTATTTGCACCTCGATGGTTTCGCCACCACGATTCTCAGCGACGGCCAGCAGGTCATGCCATTCATTCGCTCGACGCCTCCTGCGCTGATGCTGCTGGACCTCATGCTGCCCGGGCGCAACGGCATGGATATCTGCCGCGAGCTACGGCAATTTTCGGCGTTGCCCGTGATCATTCTGACCGCGCGCATCGACGAGATCGACCGTCTGCTGGGTCTCGAGATCGGTGCCGACGATTACGTCTGCAAGCCGTTCAGCCCACGCGAAGTGGTGGCGCGCGTCAAGGCGATCCTGCGCCGGGCCACGCCTGCGGCCGCGATTGCGACGGCCGACGGCGTGCCGCAAGCGCCGCACGGTCTGGAAGTCGACGAGCAGTTTCACCTCGCCTTACTCGACGGCAAGGAACTCAAGCTCACGCCGCTGGAGTTGCGGCTCCTTGCACTGCTGATGAAATCGCCGGGGCGCATTTTTTCGCGCGACTATCTGCTGAGTCATCTCTATGCGGATCACCGGGTGGTCACCGACCGCACCATCGACAGCCATATCAAGAACCTGCGCCGCAAGCTGCAGGGAGCCCGGCCCGACAGCGAGCCGATCGCGTCCGTGTACGGCGTGGGTTACCGTCTGGAAATCTGATCGCCGTGGGGGGATGCCTCAATGCCGTCCTGATTCGCCGCCACCGATTGTCGAACTCAGCTCGTTTGCACTGCCACCGTTGTGTCAGGCGGCGGACTCCATTGCGCGAACTCCTCGCTCAGAAAATCGACGCACACCCGCACTTTCGCCGACTGAGCGAGCCGCGCCGGGTACACCGCCCACAGGTTCGCGGGTTGCGTGACGTCGGGAAGAATCTGCTGCAACTGGCCGCTGTCGAGCAAGGGCCGCACGTCCCACATCGAACGCAGCACTATTCCGCGCCCGGCCAACGCCCATTGCACCGCCACTTCGCCGTGATTGGTCGACAACGGTCCCGTGACCTTGATCGACGCCGCTTCGCCACGCACCGTCAAGCGCCATAAACCGAAGGGATGGTCGCGTTCCTTGATCGCGAGACACGCATGCGAGGACAGATCGGCGACCTGCCGCGGGGTGCCGTGCCGCGCGAGATACCCTGGCGACGCGCACAGTACGCGATGATTCGACGCGAGCCGTTTGGCAATCAGATGCGGGGCGATCTCGTCGCCGATACGGATATCGAGGTCGAAGCCCTCGCCACCCACGTCGACGAGACGGTCGAACAGATCGAGCCGCACGCTCAGTTGCGGATAGCGCTCGGAGAACCGGGCCAGCGCGGGCGCAACGAAACGGCGGCCGAAGCCGAAACTGCTGGAAATGCGCAGCTTGCCGCCGGGAATGCGGCGCGTGGTGGAGACGTCTTCCACCAGCTGGTCGACGTCGTCGAGAATCTTTTCGGCCCACGTGTAGACACGTTCGCCAGCCTCGGTAATCGCGACACGCCGGGTGGAACGGTGCAATAAGCGCGTACCGAGCGTAGTCTCGAGCACATTGATGCGTTTGCTGACATAGGCCGGGGAGACCGACAGCGCCTCCGCCGCCGCGCTGAAACTCGATTTGCGCGCCACCTCGCAAAACACGCGCAAATCGTCGAGATCGGGTGACGGGACGGCATTCATAGGCGGCTGCTTTGTACACAATTCGTGCACAGTGGCTTAACTAAAGCAGTCATTTTAAGCGTAAACAGCAGGAATAAAATAACCGTTATCGAAACTCAAACGTCTCAACGGAGGAGCAGGAACATGGCGAAGACCTATCGGATCGCGGTCATACCCGGCGACGGCATCGGTGTCGAGGTGATGCCTGAAGCGATTCGCGTGCTGGACACGGTAAAAAAACGCTTCGGTATCGAGCTGGAGTATCAGCACATCGAATGGGCGAGCTGCGACTACTACGCGAAGCACGGCAAGATGATGCCGGACGACTGGAAAGCGCAACTGCAATCCGCCGACGCGATTCTGTTCGGCGCGGTCGGCTGGCCCGACACGGTGCCCGACCATATCTCGCTGTGGGGCTCGCTGCTGAAGTTCCGCCGCGAATTCGACCAGTACATCAATCTGCGCCCTGCGCGCCTCTTCGCCGGCGTGCCTTCGCCGCTCGCGGGCCGCAAGGCGGGCGACATCGATTTCTGGATCGTGCGCGAAAATACCGAGGGCGAATATTCGTCGGTGGGTGGCGTGATGTTCGAAGGCACCGAGCGTGAGTTCGTGCTGCAGGAATCCGTGTTCACGCGGCACGGCAGCGAGCGCGTGCTGAAGTTCGCATTCGATCTCGCGCAACGGCGCGAACGCAAGAAGATCACCGTGGCGACCAAGAGCAATGGCATCGCAATCAGCATGCCGTGGTGGGACAAATGCGCGGCCGGCATCGCGGCGCAGTATCCGGACGTGACGTGGGACAAGCAGCACATCGACATTCTCTGCGCGCGCTTCGTGCTGAACCCGGACCGCTTCGACGTGGTGGTCGCCACCAATCTGTTCGGCGACATCCTCTCCGATCTCGGTCCTGCCTGCACCGGCACGATCGGCCTTGCGCCGTCGGGTAATCTGAATCCGGACCGCAAGTTTCCGTCGCTGTTCGAACCGGTGCACGGTTCGGCACCCGACATCGCCGGCAAGAACATCGCCAATCCGATTGCAATGATCTGGTCGGCCGCGATGATGCTCGATTTCCTCGGCAATCACGAGGGCAAGGAGCGCGAGGCGCACGACGCGATTCTCGCCGCGATCGAAGCAACGCTAATCGAAGGTCCGCATACCGGCGACCTCGGCGGGAAGGCGAACACTACGGAAGTTGGCGAGGCCATCGCGGCCAAACTCGCCTGAGCCTGTCGATCCCAATTCTCTGCGAGGTCACTTTCGAATGAGCACCGAAGCCTATCCCATCGAAGTCGCATTCCCCGATATTTCGGTTCACGAACAATCGTCATCGGGTATTGCCTACGTTCATACGTTCGACTCCGGTGAACCGGGTCCGCATGTGATGATCAACGCGCTCACGCACGGCAACGAAGTGTGCGGCGCGATCGTCGTCGACGAACTGTTGCGCCGCGCGTTAAGGCCGCGTCGTGGACGCCTCACGCTCGCCTTTGCGAATGTCGCCGCCTATCGGCGCTTCGATCCCGCGAAACCCGACGCGGCGCGTTTCGTCGATCAGGACTTCAATCGCGTCTGGACCGCGGCGGCACTCGACGATACGTCGCGCACGTCGAGCGAACTGGCTCGCGCGCGCGAAATGCGCCCGGTGATCGACACGGTCGACATGCTGCTCGATCTGCATTCGATGCATGAAAAATGCAAGCCGTTGATCGTGGCGGGACCGCTGCAAAAAGGTATCGACCTTGCGGTACGGCTCGGCACACCCGCCACGGTGATCTGCGACGAGGGCCATCCCGAAGGCCGCCGCATGCGCGATTACGAAGGCTTCGGCAACGCGGACAGCGCGAAAAACGCGTTGCTGATCGAATGCGGCCAGCACTGGGAACGCAGCGCGGTTACCGTGGCGCGCGACACGACCGCGCGCTTCCTGCTGCTGGCCGGCGTGGTCGACGAGGCCGATCTGCCGGACGGCTGGCTCGCACCGTTGCCAACTGCCCAGCACATCGTGCGCGTGACGCAGCCGGTGGTGGCGACCAGCATGGACTTCCGTTTCGCGGCGCCCTATACCGGCCTCGAAGTGTTTCCGGATGCCGGCGCGGTGATCGGCTGGTCGAACGGCGAAGCGGTGGTCACGCCTTACGACAATTGCATGCTGGTGATGCCGTCGCTACGGCAATTGCGGCCCGGGGTCACGGTCGTGCGACTGGGCAAGATCGAACGAACCGTGCCGAATACCGGTGCAAGTACGAACTGATACACGATCACGATTGGCCGATGAATCGGCTCAAGCACATTCAAAAAGGTAACGTGAAGATGAAGGTACAAAGCATCAGGCAAAGCGTGAATCTGCAGAATCTCGAGGACTGGGGCACGGCAGGACTGCCCGGCACGACGCCGCTTCAGATCTCCGGCGTGCAACGCGTCATCAAGGGCAGCGAAGCCGTCGACACCGGTATTTTCGAATGCACGCCGGGCACCTACCGACGCGCGATCAAGCAGGCCGAAGTCATGCACTTTCTCGCGGGGCGTGGGCACTTCACGCCTGACAACGAAGAAACCGTCCATTTTGAAAGCGGTGACACGCTCTTTTTCGAAGCCAATACAGAGGGGCTTTGGGAAGTCGAAGAGACTATGCGAAAGGTTTATGTGATTTTTTAAGCAACGCCTGAAAGAATGACCTGAGCGCCGCGTCCCGGCGCTTGCCTACCCCGCTCCCTTCTCTGCATTCCACGCCCGGCGCAGGTTGCGCCGCGGCATCCACAGCCGTTCCGGCGCCCCGCCCCCCCCAATTCGACGCGCATCTACAACATGCTCGGGTAATCCCGCGTTGCTCCTCATTATCAAACTGCTTACAGTGCCGCTTGTTCGCATAAAGAATCACAGTTCTATATACGAACAAAACTGATAAAAATTTCGACGACCGGGTCGCCCAGATCCTTTCGCAGGTCAGGCAGGTCGAATTGGAGAGCTCCGCATGAATCGCAACATCACAATGACCCGGATCGCTTGCGCGATCGCAACGTTGGCCAGCACGTCCGCATTCGCACAAAGCAGTGTCACGCTGTACGGTATCGTGGATACGGGTATCGGCTATGTATCCAGCCAGGCGCCGTCTCTCGGCTCGACTTCCGGCGGCAGATCCGCCGTCAAGATGATCAACGGCGTGTGGGCCGGCAGCCGCTTCGGCCTGAAGGGCGGAGAAGATCTCGGTGGCGGCACCAAGGCCATCTTCCAGCTGGAATCCGGTTTCAATTCCACCACCGGCGCACAGCAATATACGAACGCGATGTTCGGCCGCCAGGCCTGGGTCGGCGTGACGAACCCGACCTACGGTACGTTCACCGCGGGCCGTCAATACACCGCGTACTACACGCTGCTGTCGCCGTATAGCCCGACCACGTGGCTAACCGGCTACTACGGCGCGCACCCAGGCGACGTCGACGCACTCGACACGATCTACCGCGCCAACAATTCGCTGGTCTATACATCACCGAAACTGTACGGCTTCACGTTCAGCGGCTCGTATTCGGTGGGCGGCGTACCGGGCAGCCTGAACCGCGGCTCGACATGGAGCGGCGCGATCCAGTACCTCAACGGTCCGGTTGGCGTCGCAGTCGGCTTCATGCGCATCAACAATTCGACGCTGGGCGGCGGTGCGTACGGCGCGGATTCGACCGTGTCGAACAACGGCGCGCAACCGGGCGTATCGGCTGTCACCAACGGCTATCAGACGGCACAGGCGCAACAGCGCTTCGCGGTCACCGGCGGCTATAACTTCGGTAACGGCTGGGACGTGTCCGCGGCATACTCGAACGTGCAGTACATTCCGGGGGTGGGTTCGAGCTTCCGCGATACGGCGATCTTCAATACGGCCGGCGTCGTGCTGCACTGGAAGCCGACGGCCGCATGGGACTTCGCGACCGGCTACAGCTACACGCGCGCCACGAAGGCGAACGGCATCACGAGTTCGGCACAGTACCAGCAGGTCAACCTGTCCGAGTACTATGCACTGTCGAAGCGCACCGGCCTCTATGCGCTGCAGGCGTTCCAGCGCACCAACGGCAACACGCTCGGCACGGCGGGTTCGGGCCACGTCATAACGGCCACCGCTACCATCGGCGACGGCTTCCAGAGCGCGCCGTCGTCGTCGCGCAGCCAGTTCGCCGCCGGCGTGGGCATCGTGCATCGCTTCTAAGCGGCGTACGATCGTAAAAGAAAGAAAAGGCTTGCCGCGACGGCAGGCCTTTCAGCATTCAGCAGTGAGGAGACCAACATGAGCCGCAGCACCGCCGTGAACGTTCAAACGTTTATCAACGACCATCCCTTCTCGCCGTTCCAGTGGCTCATCTTTTTCATGTGTTTCATCATCGTCCTGCTGGACGGTTTTGACACAGCGGCGATTGGCTTCATTGCACCGTCGCTGATCTCCGAATGGGGCATCACGAGACCGGCGCTCGCGCCAGTGCTCAGCGCGGCGCTGTTCGGCCTCGCGTGCGGCGCGCTCGGCTCAGGTCCGCTGTCCGACCGGCTCGGCCGGCGCTCGATGCTGCTCGGCTCGGTGCTGCTGTTCGGTGTGGCCTGCTTCGCCTCGGCGTTCTCGAACAGCATCGAACACCTGACCATCCTGCGCTTCGTCACCGGTGTCGGCCTCGGCGCGGCCATGCCGAACGCCGTAACGATGATGGGTGAGTACTGCCCGGATCGCCGCCGCGCGACCGTGATCAATCTGATGTTCTGCGGTTTTCCGCTGGGCGCCGCCTTCGGCGGCTTTCTCGCCGCGTGGATGATTCCGCACTTCGGCTGGCGCAGCGTGCTGCTGCTCGGCGGTGTCACACCGCTGTTGCTGCTGATCGTGCTGGTGCTGAAGATGCCGGAATCGGTCCGCTACATGGTGGCCAACAGCCAGCCGGTCGAACGGATTCGTGCCGCGCTGGCGCGTATTTCGAGCGAAGCGGCGCAGGCCGGCAGCTTCGTCATGACCGAAACCGCACCGCAAACCGGCGGCAAGGGCATGAGCGTGGTGCTCTCGCGGTCGTACATCATCGGCTCGGTAATGCTGTGGATCGCCTACTTCATGGGTCTCGTGATCTTCTATGCGTCGATCAACTGGATGCCGATTCTGCTGAAGGATGCCGGACTCACGCCGCAACGCGCGACGCTGATTTCCGCATTGTTCCCGCTCGGCGGCGTGGGCGCCGTGCTGTGCGGCGTGCTGATGGACCGCTTCAACGCGAACCGCATCATCGCGGCCTGCTACGCGCTGACGGCGGTGAGCGTGTACTTTATCGGCCAGGCGGTCGGCAATGTCGGCGCGCTGGTGTTCATCGTGTTCGTGGCGGGTGTGCTGATGAATACCGCGCAATCGTCGATGCCGGCGCTTGCCGCGGCGTTCTATCCGACCCAGGGCCGGGGCACGGGCGTGGCCTGGATGCTGGGGATCGGCCGCTTCGGCGGGATCGCGGGTTCGTTCCTCGTGGCGGAGTTGACGCGCCGCCACTTCACGTTTGGCGGCATCTTTGCGATGGTCGCGATGGCGGGTCTGATTTCGTGCGTGGCCTTGCTGATCAAACAGGCGGCACGCCCGCATGTGGTGGCGGAGGCTGGAGCGAAAACGGAGTCGTTTGGACATTGAAAAGGTGAGTGAGGCTCGGGTGAAAAGCACCGCGCCTCACTTCCCGATACACTACGCCGTTATTTGATTCGTGCGGTTGCCGCGATGGAAAGTACCACCGCTTTTGCGCCGTCGCCCATCTAACGACAGGACTCCAGTAATGAAACGCGTAGCTGTATCGGCCCTGCTCGCGCTGTGCCTCGCTCAACCTGCGGTTGAAGCCGTCGCGCAGACGGTCAGCAATCAATGTTTTGCAATCGGCGACATTGCCGGTCAGGTAGCGTCGTGGCGCGCACACAAGAAGACCAAAGCGCAAGCGCTCGACCAGGCGAAAAAATATTACACGAATGAAGCCGACCGCCAGGCGGTCTACGGCATCATCGAGAAAATCTACCGCCCCGGCGCCCCGCATATGACACCCGATCAGGCCAGCATGGCGTTTACGTCGGAGTGTGCGGACCAGCACAAGGCGCAGGCAGCGGATCATTGACCCCGGAACTCAGCGCGGCTTTACGTGCTTCGATACTACAGGCGCGGGAAGCCGCCTGTAACGACGACACTGCGTAGCGCCGCCACAGCAGAAAATGCTGTGGCAACCGGAAAATAACGCTCTGCGCACCGTCAACGTCCCCGTGGGATGATTTCATCCACTGCGGCGTGCGCGTAGCATCAATCTGCCAGTCGACCAGAATCGACCGTATGCGCGCGGCCACGCCGCCGCATCGACGACCCGCCGCCGCTTCGTCCAGAAGTCTTCAAAGGAGCAATCCCACATGTCTCTCGCTTTGACTCGCCCCGACCTGATTCAACCGCACAACCTGATCGACGGCAAGTGGATCGACGCCGCCGATCGCGCCCGCTTTCCAGTCACCAACCCGGCCACCGGCGAATTGATCGTCGAAGTCGCCAACAGCAGCGCCGCGGACGCGCGCGCCGCCACCGACGCCGCCGCCCGCGCCTTCCCCGCGTGGCGCGATAAGCTGCCGCGCGAACGCGCCGAGATTCTGCGCCGCTGGCACGCGCTGATCGTCGCCAATACGGAAGACCTCGCGAAACTGATGTCGACCGAACAAGGCAAGCCGCTCGCGGAAAGCCGCGGCGAAGTCGCCTACGGTGCGTCGTACGTCGCCTGGTTCGCCGACGAAGCGACCCGCATTTACGGCGATCTGATCCCGCAGCAACAACGCGGCAAGCGCATGAGCGCCGTGAAGGAACCGGTCGGCGTGGTCGCGGCGATCACGCCGTGGAATTTCCCGCTGGCGATGATCGCGCGCAAGATCGCGCCCGCGCTCGCCGCCGGTTGCACGGTGGTGGCCAAGCCCGCCGAAGACACGCCGCTCACCGCGCTCGCGCTGGCAGCGCTCGCTCAGGAAGCGGGCTTGCCGGACGGTGTGCTGAACATGCTGTCGGCTTCGCGCGAACAGGGTATTGTGGCGGTCGCCGATTGGCTTGCCGACGCGCGCGTGCGCAAGATCACGTTCACCGGCTCCACGCCGGTCGGCAAGCATCTCGCCCGCGAATCGGCCGGCACGCTTAAGAAGCTGTCGCTGGAATTGGGCGGCAATGCGCCCTTCATCGTCTTCGACGACGCCGACCTCGACGCCGCGGTCACCGGCCTGATGGCCGCCAAGTTCCGCAACGGCGGCCAGACCTGCGTGTGCCCGAACCGGGTCTACGTGCAATCCGGCGTATATGCACGCTTCGCCGATCTGCTCGCGCAGCGCGTCGGCGCGTTGAAAGTTGCACCCGCAACCGATCCGGACGCGCAGATCGGCCCAATGATCAACGAACGCGCCATCGACAAGATTGCCCGCCATGTCGAAGACGCCGTCAAACACGGTGCAAAAGTGCTGACCGGCGGCAAGCGCCTGGCCGAACTCGGCCCGAACTACTATGCGCCGACCGTGCTGACCGATGCAAAGGACGGCATGCTGGTCTGCTGCGAAGAAACCTTTGGTCCGGTCGCCCCGTTGTTCCGCTTCGATGAGGAAGCCGAAGCGATCCGCCTCGCGAACGACACGCCGTTCGGCCTCGCTGCGTATTTCTATACGCAGGACGTACGGCGCATCAATCGCGTTGCGAGCCGGCTCGAAGCGGGCGTAATCGGTATCAACGAAGGCGCGGTGTCGAGCGAGGCCGCGCCGTTCGGCGGCGTGAAGGAATCGGGTTACGGCCGCGAAGGTTCGAAGTACGGGCTCGACGATTACATGTCGATCAAATACATGTGTCAGGGCGGACTGGATTGACGGGTTCCCGCCGGTTCCTGCCGGTTCCTTCACTTAGCGCGCCATCCCATCCGACCTCACGCCTCGCTTCACGCGGGGCGTGAGCGCTCAGTCAGCCCCCCGCCGTCACCCTTCCCTCGTCATGCACCCCATTCATGACGCTCATTTTTGTCCCTAATTTGACCGGGTTTTCTCGCGGTTCCATGGTTCGGCCATGCCTGCCGGATTCGTAGCGCCGGAGTTCTATTTCCTGCCGCCGCTTCTCACCATGCTCGAACAGAACGCGCGCGGCATCCGCATCGAGATCGCGAACTTCCCGGTAGACTGGGTCAGCGCCGCCATGCACAGCGGCAAGATCGATCTGGCGCTCGGCTATGTGCCGGGTCTCGATCCGGGTTGCGTCAGCAGGACGCTCCTTGTCGACGAACACGTCTGCGTGGTGCGGGCAGGCCACCCGCTGCGCAAACAGAAGCCGACCAAGGAGGACCTCGCGGGCTTGCGCTGCGTGTACGCCAGCACCAACGCGACCGGGCACAGAATGGTCGAGCAATGGCTGGAAGAGCTGAATCTGCGCCGGGATATCGTCTTGCGCCTGCCGCATTTTGTGGTGGCGCCCGAAATCGTTCAACATACCGATCTCGCGGTCATTTTCCCGAGGAGGGGCGGACCCGGGCATTGCATGGCTCCTCGATGTGATTTACACCCTGTTCCATCGGCCTTCGGCCGACACTGAGGCGAAACCTGTATGAATCTTCGGGCTTTACAGTGCTTTGTGATCCTGGCGGAAGAACTCAATTTCAGCCGCGCGGCCGAGCGGCTGCACATCGCTCAGCCCGCGCTCAGCCAGCAGATCCGCTCGCTGGAGGAACGGCTCGGCACGCAACTGGTCGATCGGGCGCGGCGCCCGTTGAGTCTGACCGAAGCCGGCCACTATCTCTGCACGGAGGCGCGTCAGATACTGGGCTCGCTGGAACAGGCGAGTCTGGCGACCCAGGAGATCGGTGTCGGCAGGCGCGGCTGGCTCAGCATCGGCTTCACGCGCTCGTCGATGTACAGCATCCTGCCGCCCGCGCTCAAGGCATTTCACAACGCGTTCCCGCAGGTCGAACTCAAGCTCTTCGAGTTGCTGACCGAAGAACAAACCGATGCGTTGCGCGACATGCGCATTCACATCGGCATCGGGCGGCAGCCGCTCGCGGTTGAGGGTTGCACCTCTTATCCGCTACTGCGCGAGCGCGTCATGGTCGCGCTCGAAGCGGGTCATCCGCTTGCCGCGCGCAAGACCGTGCGGATTGCCGATCTCGCCGATACGCCGTTGATTCTGTATCCGAAGCACCAGAACGCACAGTTCAAACACTCGGTGCAAACGCTCTATCGCGATGCGGGCGTGACGCCGGTCATCGCTCACCAGGCCTACGAAATCCAGACCGCGATCGCACTCGTGGCCGCCGGTCTGGGCGTCACGTTTATCGGCGAATCCGTTGCACGGCATGGACGCGCCGACGTCGTGTTCCGTCACCTCTCCGGTCCCGGTTCGTCATACCGCTCCACGCTCGCCGCCACCTTCCGTACCGACGACGCGTCGCCTCATCTGCGTGCTTTTCTCACCTGCCTCCCCGCCCCGCTTGCCGACGCGACACTATAAGCAAAAGCCTATACAAGCATAAGCAAGCAGTCTTGGACTCCGTGTAGAGGCGTTCTTATCATGAAGGTTCTGCTTTAGCCGTCAAAATGCGCGGCTAACGGGACACTGCCGGCGTTCGATCCGGCAGGCCAACTATAGGAACGCAGCCACGGCTCCGGCCGTCGCGGCACGGTAGGAGACAGCATGACCTCATTCGACGAAACCGCAACCATGCGCAAGGTGTACGGGCGACTAATGCCCCTGCTCTTCGCGATGATGTTCTTCAATTATCTGGACCGGATCAACATCGGTTTCGCCGCGCTGGACATGAACAGGCAACTGGGTTTCAGTCCAGCCGTGTTCGGCTTCGCGGGCAGCATTTTCTTCTTCGGCTACATGCTGCTGGAAGTGCCGAGCAACCTGTTGCTGCATCGGGTCGGCGCGCGCCGCTGGATTGCGCGCATCCTGCTGACGTGGGGCGCGGTCGCGGCAGCCACCGCGTTCGTCTTCAACGATTCGAGCTTCTATGTGCTGCGCTTTCTGCTGGGCGTAATGGAAGCAGGCTTTCTGCCGGGCGTGGCAGTCTATCTGACCAAATGGTTTCCGGAGCGTTACCGTGCCCGCGCGGTGGGCGGCTACATCATCGCCGGTTCGTTTTCAGCGGTGCTGGGCGGTCCGATCTCGACAACCTTGATGACTTACGCCAACGGCGTGTTCGGCTTGCAGGGATGGCAGTGGATGTTCATTCTCGAAGGCCTCCCGGCGATGGCGCTGGGTCTGCTGACGCTGCGCATCATGACCGAACGTCCGGCCGACGCCAACTGGCTCTCCGACGAAGAAAAACATTGGCTCGAAGCGACGCTCGCCGCCGAACGCGAGACGGTGGGCGGCAACACCCATTTTCCGCTGCTGCGCGTGGCGAGCGACATTCGCGTCTGGAGTCTCGCGTGTCTGTTCGGCTGCGCGCTGGTCGGCATCTATGGCCTGTTCCTCTGGCTGCCGCAGATCGTCAAGAGTCTCGGTCATCTGAGCAATATCGAAGTCGGTTTTCTGTCCGCCGCGCCGCCGCTGCTCGGCGTATTGGGCACCTTCCTGATCAGCCGCAATTCCGACCGCACCGGCGACCGCAAGAAGCATCTCGCCTTTGTGTACGGCATGAGCGCGCTGGCGATCGCCGGCAGCGCTTACGCGCCGAATCCCGTGATCGCGTATGCCCTGCTGTGTCTGACCGGCCTGTTCATCTATGCGGGCAATCCGCTGTTCTGGAGTCTGGCGTCGTCGTTCAGAACCGGCGCCGCGGGCGCCGCGACGATCGCGCTGATCAACACCGTCGCACAGTTCGGCGGCCTGGTCGGCCCCTGGAGCATCGGGCTGGTGCGCAATGCGACCGGCAACTTCAAGCTGGCCCTGCTGACCATCGCCGCGTTTCTGGTAGTGGCGACGATCATTGCACTCGTGATGCGCGTCGCGCCGGCCGAAGATGAAAGCACCTCGCTCGCGGCCGGCGATCCGGCGGCCCGCACCTGATGCAAGCATTCACAAGCACACCCAACGGGTTTTCAATATCATGATTATCGATTGCCACGGTCACTACACCACCTCGCCGCCGCAGCACGAGGCCTGGCGCGCGCAGCAGATCGCCGCGCTGAAAGACGGCGCTTCACCGCCACCGCGTCCCACGATTACCGACGACGAAATTCGCGAGAGCATCGAAACTGGCCAGATCCGCATCCAGCGCGAACGCGGCACCGACCTCACGATTTTTTCGCCGCGCGCCGCCGGCATGGGTCACCATCTCGCTTCGGCCGAGGCCAACGCGGTCTGGTCGAGCGAATCCAACGACCTCATTCATCGCGTGGTGTCGCTGTTTCCGCGCAACTTTGTCGGTGTGTGCCAGTTGCCGCAGGCGCCAGGCGTGGCCCCAGCCAATTGCATCGCCGAATTGCGGCGTTGTGTGGAAGAGCTGGGCTTCGTCGGCTGCAATCTGAATCCGGACCCGTCCGGTGGACACTGGTCGGGACTGCCGCTCACGGACCGCTCCTGGTATCCGCTCTATGAAGCGATGGTGGACCTCGACGTGCCGGCGATGATTCACGTGTCCTCGTCGTGCAACCCGAATTTTCATGCGACGGGCGCGCATTACATCAATGGCGACACGTCCGCGTTCATGCAGTTGCTGCAGGGCGATCTGTTCGCCGACTTCCCGACTCTTCGCTTCATCATTCCGCACGGCGGCGGCGCGGTGCCTTATCACTGGGGGCGCTACCGCGGACTCGCGCAGGACATGAAACGGCCGTTGCTCAGCGAGTACCTGATGAAGAACGTGTTCTTCGACACCTGCGTGTATCACCAGCCCGGTGCCGAACTGCTCGCCAGGGTGATTCCCGTCGAGAACATTCTGTTCGCGTCGGAAACCATCGGCGCGGTTCAGGGTATCGATCCGGAAACCGGCCACTACTACGACGACACGCGGCGCTACATCGACGCAATCGAATGGCTCAGTGCCGCGGATCGTCAACGTATCTACGAAGACAACGCACGCGCGGTGTACCCGCGGCTGTCGCGTCAACTCGAACAGCAATTCGCCACACAGGGGGCAACAGTATGAATTCCGCAATCAATCCCATCGGTTGGCGCGAGTACGCATCCGCGCCCCAGGCCAATCCGGCCACGCTCGACGCGTTGCGTGAACTGGCGGTTTCGCTGCTCAGCGACAACATGGCGCGAGCTAGCGGCATGGTCGGCTTGCGGCCGTATCATCAGCCGAAGCCGATGGCGGGCACCGCGGTCACCGTTCACACCCGCCCCGGCGACAACCTCGCGATCCACCGCGCGTTCGACTTTTGCCGGCCGGGCGACGTGCTGGTCATCGACGGCGCCGGCGAACTGACTCAGGCGCTAATGGGCGAGATCATGGCCAGCTTCGCGGAGAGCCTGGGCGTGCAGGGGCTCGTGATCGACGGGGCGATCCGCGACGTCGGCGCGCTGCGTCAGCGCGACTTCCCGGTGTACGCACGTGGCGTGACGCATCGCGGACCGTACAAGAACGGACCGGGCGAAATCAACGTGCCGGTCACGGTCGGCGGAATGGTGGTTCATCCGGGCGATCTCATCGTGGGCGATGAGGACGGTTTGCTCGCGATCTCGCCTGCGGACGTCGAAGCGGTGATCGAAGGCGCACGACGGCAGCATGCGAAAGAAACCGCGGCGTTGAAATCGATCGCGAATGGATCGTTCGACCGTTCGTGGGTCGTGCCGCAGCGCGACCGGATGATGAACAACTGACTTCACGCGCGGCGCGTGAGCGGGCATGATGCTCAGGATGCGGCCGCATCCCATGCGCCGCGCGCCGTATCATCGGCTCAACCCTGCAGGAACTGTGTGCTCCATGGCGGAATATCTGAACGCTGCAACGCTCCTTGAACTCGCGCAACGTGCAGAACAGCGCGCGGCCGCGCCATGCTCGTGTACCAGGACACCGCTGGACGGCTGGCAATCTCAGCCGCTGTCACTCGACGAAACGCAGTTCGAGGAAGTCGGCACGCTCGCGCCGCAAGACGATCCGGAACCCACGTTCAGCGAGTACCTGCCGGGCAAGACGAACTACTGGTCGGCCGACGCTCCCATCGCGCCGCGATACTTCCCGTATAACCGCTGCGCTGTCTGGCAGTGCAGGTTGTGCAGCCGGCTTTATCTGCGCTACACGGAAGGCGGCGGCTACTTCGTCGATCGCAGGATTCGCGCCGTACAGTCGGCGCTGATCGAAGACGTCGCGCTGCCTGATTAAAGCTTGCGGTGCAGGATGCCGGCAACGCGCGTCCGCCCTAATGTCCAGGCTTTAGCGCCGCATACGTCCCCGGCGTGATCCCATAGGCCCGTTTGAAAAGCCGGTTGAGATGGCTTTGATCGTAAAACCCCACAGCCGCCGCGGCCGTTGCCGCGTTCTCCCCCGCCGCAAGCATGCGTCTGGCGGCGAGCAGCCGCACCTGCGTTGCATAGGCGTGCGGCGGCAGTCCAAACTCCTTGCAGAAGGCGCGCGTGAGGTAATAACGGCTTAGCCCCACCAGTTCAGCCAGTTCGTCGACCGGGATATCGCGCTCATAGTTGGCGGCGACGTATTCGCGCACTTGAGCCATCTTGCGGGCTTCGCGGCGACCCTCGCCGAGTTCGTGCCGCGATTGCCCATAGCGCCCGACCAGCATTCCCATCGCGGCCCACCAGTTCGCCTGCCGCTCCATCATCGGGACCGAACCGTGTTCGTCGAGACTGGCATGCGCCTTGGTCAGCAGACCGGCAAGATGCGCGTCCTGGTAGAGCCCTGGTGGAATCAGCAGCGGTGTGTCGTCACGCGAATCGGGCGAGAACACCGCGCCTAGTGCCCCCAGCCCTTCCATGTCGAGATAGATGGCGCGATAGTTCCATTCGCGGCCTTCCCACACCTCCCCGCTGTGATACTCGCCGGGTCCGAACACGAGCACGCTGCCCGGTCCGGCGACGTCGGTGCCGGTACGCGTATGACATTGCCCCGCGCCGCTTTGCGTCATGACGATCACGAGTTCGTCATGCAGATGCCGATCGAATTTGTGATCGCCGTAGCGCGCGATCGCGAGACAGGCGCCGTCCAGCGCGCCGTCCCGCCAGCACACTACCTCTGGTTCGCCTTTATCCGCTGTGTCCATGGCCGCTCTCAACGCTCCGGAATGCCTGTTACACCAATTCTATTCTGACCCGGCGATTGCGACGCCCCTTGTTCTCGATCTTCACGATGCGGATCGGTCTCGATTGCGCCGTATTGGTCAGATGCGTGCCGCCGCAGGCCTGCCGGTCCAGGTCGCCGATTTCGACGATTCGCACGGTACCGTCGGAGGTCGGCGGGGGCGCCACCGAGAGGCTGCGGATCAGACCCTGCGTCGACTTCGCTTCCGCTGCGCTGACGTAATAGGTTCGCACATCCATGGCGCTGCGGATCACCTCGTTGACAGGTTCCTCCAGCAGGCGCAGCGCGTCGTTGTCCGCTTCGGGCAGATCGAAATCCATCCGGGCAGTGCCGTCGGCATTGATCTGCGCGCCGGTCACGAGCGCCCCGGCGAAGCGCTGATAGACGAGAGCGTTAAGAATATGTGTGGCGGTATGAAGCTGGGCGACGGTGGCACGCCGGGCCGCGTCGACGGCCACGTGCACGGCGCCATTCAGTTCGAGCGGCTCGTCGAGCAGATGCCACAGCATGCCGCCTTCCGGCGCCACGCCGGTAATGTGCGCGACGCCTTGCGCGTGTGTCAGCACCGCCGCGTCCGACACCTGGCCGCCGCCGCCCGGATGCAAGGCCGTGCGCCCGAGCACGACCGCGCCGGGGCGCGAGGCGATCACGCTCGTTTCGAACTCGAGCAGGTCCGGCTGCTCATGGCAAAGATAGTGCGCCACCTTGAAGTCCCCGCAGGAAATGACTGATGACGCCCAGCATACTCAGTCTCATGGGACGCCGTCTTGGTCAAAAATGCCCTCGGCAGGTCGAATCATCGGAATAACCAGGATAATCGGGGCCGGACCGCGACTGAGGAAGTCGCTCAAAGCCGGTAAAGGCGGTCGTATTGTCGTGAAACAGCAGGCCGCTCACACGGCGAATACGAGGCCGACGTCGGTATTGGTGAGATGCAGGTCATCGCGAATCACGTCGGTATTGATGACATGCAGGTCATCGCGGATCAGCCCAGCGGCCGCCGACAGGTTGACGCGGTCGGGATACGCGATGAACGACATCGCACACATGATCGCGAGAATAATGTGCTTTCGAGAATTGCCTGCGAACTCTCACACGTTGAGAGACCAGGATTGATTCACCCTGAAGATGCCGTCCAGAAAGAGACTCGCCGTTGATATAATTTTTCAGCGCGTACGGCAACGGGCAAGCCCTGGCAAAACATTCATCTCGCCCGTCAACCGTCAATCTGACTGGAAGATTCGATGTCCCAACAAATTGCTAACACGAGTCGACCGCCTACCCTCCCCGGGCTTTTCCTTATATTCAGCCGCATCGGGCTCACCAGTTTTGGTGGCGGGTTGAGCGGCTGGCTGCTGCGCGAATTCGTCCAGGATCGCGACTGGATCGGCGAAGAAGACTTTCTGAACGGCCTCGCCATCTCGCAGGCGCTGCCTGGCATCAACGTCAAGAATATGGCGATCTGGATCGGCCACCGTCTGCTCGGCTGGCGCGGCGCGTTGCTTGCCGTCACCGGCATCATCGTTCCGCCCGCCATTCTGATTATTGTTCTAGGCACGGTTTTCGAGCATCTGCTGCACTTCCCGCTCGCTCACATCCTGCTCGCCGGTGCGGCCGCGGCGGCCACCGGCCTGTCGTTGTCGATGGGTGTGACGACCGCGCTGCGAGTGCCACGCAAACTCCTCCCTCTGCTCTTTCTCGCGGGCACCTTCGTCGCGGTCGGCATATTGCGGCTGCCGCTGGTGTGGGTCGTGATAGGCGCGGGCGGTCTGAGCGTGCTGGTCGAATACGTCAAACTACGCAAAGCATAGCCATGTCGAATCGCGCTCTTCTACAGCTTGCCGCTGTTTTTGCGCCCTTGTCGTTGGTAACGATAGGCGGCGGCCAGGCCATCATCGCCGATATTCAACGGCAGGTTGTCGACGTGCACGGATGGATGACACATGCGCAGTTCGGTGTCGACTTCGCGATTTCACGCATGGCGCCAGGCCCGGGCTCGCTGCTGGCCACGTTGATCGGCTGGCAGATCGCCGGGTTCTGGGGCGCCGTGGTGGCCACGCTGGCCTTGCTCGCGCCCACCGGCTTCCTGATCTACGGGGTAACCCACGTCTGGGCACGCTATCAGGGCGCAGCCTGGCAACTGGCGCTCGAGCGTGGGTTGCGCCCCGTCGCCTCCGGCATGATTCTCGCCGCCGGATGGGTTCTGCTGAAGTCGCTGGACGGCGGCCTTCCGGCCAAAGCGATTGCGATTGCTTCAGTCGTAACGCTGCTCAGTACCCGAATCAACCCGCTCGTTCTATTGCTTTGCGGGGCCTTGCTGCTGCTCGGCATGTCCGAACTCAGTGCCAGCCTGCCAGCCATGTTCCAGGTACATACGGCGGGCTAGGCGCGGTTTTACGTTTGGTCTCATGCGCTTCACCGGCTGCACGTGAGCAGCCGTGCTGTCCACCAGGCTCGCGAGCCGCGATCGGACCTCGCTGCATGCGACTAAGACCGCGATGTGTGTCAGGCGTTCATGGTTCGCTGAGTGACCGCGGTTTGTAGGAAACCAGGATGTCGATTGTCGAGGCGGCTAATGACGACCCGATTTTCTCTACTTGCGCGAATCGGTATCTAAAGAACGGCCAGCCAGCCCCCGTCGACGTAAATGATCTGCCCGTTCACATAGCTCGACGCCGCCGAAGCCAGATACACCGCCGTGCCGACGAGTTCTTCCGGTTTGCCCCAGCGTTGCGAAGGATTGCTGCTCTTGACCCATGCGTCGAAAGCGGCATTCTCGATCAGCGGCTTGTTCATGTCGGTCAGGATGTAGCCCGGCCCGATCGCGTTCGCCTGAATGTTCGAGCCCGCCCACTCGGCGCTCATCGCACGGGTCAGCATCTTGATGCCGCCCTTCGCCGCCGTATAGGCGCCGACCGTCGCGCGTCCGGCCTCGCTCGTGAGTGAGCCGATGTTGATGATCTTGCCGCCCGTGCCGCGCGCAATCATGCGGCGTGCGGCCTGCTTCGCGACGATGAACGCGCTTGTCAGATTGGTGTCGATCACGCGCTGCCAGTCGCTCAATGCCAGTTCGACGAGCGGCTTGCGAAACTGGATGCCGGCGTTGTTGATCACGATATCGATCTGCACGCCGTCCTTATCCCACTGCGCGAATGCCTCGGCAACCGCCTGTTCGTCGGTCACGTCGAACGCGCGGCCTTGCGCATTGAAACCCTTGTCGCTCAGACGGGTGGCCGCCTGCGCAACCGTATCGGCGCGCGTGCCATTCAGAATGACGTTCGCACCGGCCGCGGCCAGCCCCTCGGCGAGCGCGAAGCCGATGCCGCGCGCCGAGCCGGTAACGAGCGCCGTGCGGCCGCTCAGATCGAATAGCTGTGTCATGTGTGTCCTTGCGATGTTCAGAAACGAGGCGCGAGTGCGCCCCTCGCGGTTCCGTCAGCGGTCGCGCGTTTGGCGGCAAGCCTCGCGGCGTTCGGCTCGATGATCAGACGCAACTCCATCATATCGTCGATAAGACCAGCCTCGGCAGCGCCCGCGCGCGCGCGCCACGTGAGAATCGCCGCAAGCCATAGCACCCGATTCTTGCGAGCGATACGGAATCCCTCCGCAAGCCAGCCGGCCACACTCCGGACACTGACCACGCGGCTGTATGGACAGGTCAGCCCGCACGCAGGTCGCGGGTATGCCGGGATTGCCGTACTGCCTGAATAGCGCATGTTCATGGCCGCTTCCTTTTCACGAAAGTGCATCGAACGTGGTACCGAATGTAGTCGGCGACGATTTCGTCGACCACCTGCTTCGGCAGACTCCGCAGTTCGTGGCGCAATTGCTGGATGAATGCGTCCTGCGTCATCGCTTTTCCCCTGTTCCTGAGGACGTACCGGACAAGGCCAGCACGCCATTGACTTCATCGACAAAACTGCGCCATTCGCTTCGCATCTCCGCCAGACTGTTGCGGCCCGCCGCTGTCAGCGAGTAATACTTGCGCGGCGGCCCCGAGCTGGACTCCACGAAATACGTCGACACCCATGCCTCGGCTTGCAAGCGGCGCATCAGCGGATAGATCGTGCCCTCGCTGATTTCCATGGTTTCCGAGAGCGTCGAGACGAGCTCGTAGGCGTAGCTGTCGCCGCCGGCGAAGACAGCCAACACGCACATGTCGAGGGTTCCCTTCTTGATCTGCGTTTTCATTCAGTTCCATTACAAATTAGTGTGCATAGCACGGTACCGTTCTATGCACAGGACGAGACCACCCTGCGATCATTCGCGGCATTAATACAAAGGATTAGAAAACAGACTTGTACTTATTGTTTTTGGCTTCCGATAAAGGCACCAGGCCATGCGCGCAATGGCTGCGTTCATCCACTGCAACCGCCATGCCCCAAGGAGAAACCCATGACGTCCTATCGCCCCGCGGAGCCACCACCGCCTTCGGACAGCGCCCCCGCCAACATGAACCGGATCGCCGTAGCGAGTGTGATCGGCACGACCGTCGAGTGGTATGACCTGTTCGTTTTCGCTACCGCCTCGGCGCTCGTCTTCAACAAGGTGTTCTTTCCCGGCTTTGTGCCCCTCGTCGGCACCTTGCTGGCGTTCGGCACGTTCGCCTCGGCCTATCTGGCGCGAATTGTCGGCGCCGCGCTGTTCGGGCATTTCGGCGACCGTCTCGGGCGCAAGGCCATGCTGCTGGTCTCGCTCATCATCATGGGCGTTGCGACGTTCTCGATTGGCCTGCTGCCGAACTACGCGTCGATCGGAATCTGGGCGCCCATTCTGCTGCTCACGTTGCGCGTCATCCAGGGGCTCGCGCTCGGCGGCGAGTGGGGCGGCGCCGTGCTGATGGCGGTGGAACACGCTCCGGCCAACAAGCGTGGACTGTATGGTTCGTGGGTGCAGATCGGTGTGCCCGCCGGCACCCTGATCGCCAATCTGGCGTTTCTGGTCAGCAATGCCATGCTGTCGAACGAAGCCCTGCTCTCCTGGGGCTGGCGTATTCCGTTTCTCGCGAGCGCGTTACTCGTGGGGGTCGGTCTGTATATCCGCCTGAATACATCGGAGACGCCGTCTTTTCGCAAGGTCAAGGAAGCGGACGCTCAGGTCAAACTGCCGATCGCCGAAGTACTCACGCGCTACTGGAAGCAGGTTCTGCTCGGCGGCATCGCGACCATGTCGACGGGTACCTCGTTCAACCTGATCGTTGCCTTCGGGCTCACCTATGGCACGCAGACGCTGGGCTTTTCGCGTAACGCGATGCTCTCGATTGCCTTGATTGCCTGCGCGCTTTGCATCGTGTTGTTGCCGGCGTTCGGCAAGCTCTCCGATATCGTGGGCCGCAAGCCGGTGATTATCGGTGGCATCGTCGCGGAAGCCCTGCTCGCTTTTCCGCTTTTCTGGCTGCTGGATACGCGCGAATTTTCGTTTGCATTGCTCGGCTATCTGCTGATGATGACCGCCTTTGCGGCCAACTACGGCCCTATCGCCACCTTCCTCGCCGAGTTGTTCGGTACCGAGGTGCGCTACTCCGGTCTCTCGGTGAGCTATATGCTGTCCGGACTGCTCGGCAGCGCGGCTACGCCGATTGTCACCACCGCACTCCTGTCCGCCACCGGCCGCGGTTCGTCGGTAGCGTGGTACATGATGGGCTCGGCGGCCGTCTCGGTCATCGCGCTCCTGCTGCTCACGGAGACACTGCGCCGCGATATCTCGTCGACGGCGCGCGCCCGTGCCGCCACGGCGAGCCTTTCGTGAAGGCCTGCTATGGAGCCTGTTATGGAGCCTGCTATGGAAACGGAAAAGATCTCGCTCATGCCAGCCACCGCGGAATCATCGTTGCTGCGCAGCCTTGAAGCCGTCAGCTTCCCGACGCTCGGGCATTTTCTGGAGAACGGCTTCGCGGATCATCGCCTGCGCGCGATGGTCCCCAACGTGAAGGTGATCGGCCGCGCGGTGACGCTCAAGCTGCTGTCGCCCGACGCCATTGCCGTGAACCGTGCGCTGTCGCAACTCAAACCTGGCGACGTGCTGGTGATCGACATGAACGGTGACCACACGCATGCGCCGGTCGGCGCGGTCACGGCATGCGCGGCGCTCAACGCCGGCGCGCGCGGCGTGATTGTCGACGGCGTGGTGACCGATCTCATCGAACTACGCGGCACGGGGCTGCCCGTATTCGCGCGAGGCACCTCTTTACTGACGACCAAGAAACGCGACACTGCGTCGAGTCTGTTCAACGAACCGGTGATGTGCGGCGGGATCATGGTGCGCCCGGGCGACATCGTGCTGGCCGACGACAACGGCGTGCTGTTCGCGCCCGCACCGGCACTCGCCGCGGTGATCGACCTCGCGCTCGCGTCCGATCGCGCGGAGCCCACGATCCTTGCCCGGCTTAACGCCAAAGAACCGGTCCACGAGGTTCTGCAATGCTTCATGCCGGCAAATATTCGCGCCGCTAATGATCAGCATTAGAACAATGAAATTGACGGATACTGGCACGCTAACGAACACTACGTGCGCGACATATAGCGATCCAGCCACATACAGCAAGTGAGACTTTCGGAGACTTCTGCAATGCAATCCACGCCAACATCCGATCGCATAAGCGACAAACAGGCGCCGCTGGGCACCGAACAGCAGGTACGGGAGGAACTGGCGGCGCTGTACCGGCTGGCCGCGCACTTCCGCATGACCGACATGATCGACACGCATATCACGGCGCGCCTATCCGGCTCGCCGGGCGAGCCGCCGGCATTTCTGATCAACCGCTATGGTGTGCTGTTCCATGAGATGCGCGCGTCGGACCTCGTGAAGATCGATCATCTCGGCAACGTCATCGACGAACGCGCGCGCAGCGAGCCCGCGCTGTTTCGCGTGAACGCCGCCGGGTTCACGATTCATTCCGCCATTCACGCCGCGCGCGACGACCTGCATTTCGTGATCCATACGCATACGGCTGCCGGCACAGCGGTATCGGCGCAAGAACAGGGGCTGCTGCCGATCAGTCAGCATGCGCTGAAGTTCTACGGCAAGCTCGCCTACCACGACTACGAAGGCATCGCGCTCGAACTCGGCGAGCGCGAGCGTCTGGTGCGCGATCTCGGTTCCTGCAAGGCGATGATTCTGCGCAATCACGGCCTGCTGGCAGCCGGCGCCACGGCAGCCGAAGCTTTCCACGAGATCTATTTCCTCGAGCGGGCCTGTCAGGCGCAAATTCAGGCGCTGGCCGGCGGCAGCGCGCTGCGCATTCCACCGCGGGAAGTGTGCGAGTTGACCGCGAGCCAGTTTTCCCGTGGAGACTCCGCGGAAATTGCGGAGCTGGCGTGGCGCGCGGCATTACGGCTGATCGACGATCCGCAATCCGACTACCGCAACTAGGCCCGCTTTTCGATTCAACGCAATGACCAAACTTGTTCTGATGAGCCGTGACTACGATATGTCACATCTGGTGCAGCCGATTCAGGACGCTGCTCCCGACCTCGACGTCGTGATGCACGGCGAGCAATCCGCCGGCGATGCGGAAATCGCCGTGTGCTGGAATCCACCGGCCGGCGCGCTGGCAGCGCTGCCGAAACTACGGCTCGTGCACAGCATCGCCGCGGGCGTCGATAACATTCTGTCGGACCCTGCCCTGCCTGCCGTGCCGTTATGCCGGGTCGTCGATCCGCAACACGCACGCGGAATGAGCGAATTCGTTACGTGGGGCGTGCTGCACTTTCATCGTCAGCTCGACCGCGTGCTCGCCAATCAGCGTCTCGACCGCTGGTTTCGCCACGACCAGCGCGATGCGTCCGAATGCGCGGTGGGCATCATGGGACTGGGCGAAATCGGCAGCCGCGTCGCGACGGACCTGCAGCGTTTCGGTTTCGCGGTGCGCGGCTGGGCGCGTAAGCCCCGTGAGCTGCCCGGCGTAACGACCTTCGCCGGTCCCGAGCAATTCAAGCCATTTCTCGAGGGGACCGACATCCTCGTGTGCCTTCTGCCTCTCACGCCCGAAACCCGCTGGATTCTCAACGCGAATACCTTTGAACACCTGCGGCCGGGCGCGAAACTGATTCACGTTGGACGCGGCGAGCATCTGGTGCCAGCGGATCTGATCGCGGCACTCACGGGCGGACAGATCGGCGGTGCGATCGTCGACGTGTTCTCGACCGAACCGTTACCGCCTGAAGATCATTTATGGCGCGCGCCGAATCTGATCGTGACGCCTCACATGGCGTCGGTCGCAAGCTCGGCGACGATCGGCGCGCAAGTGGCGCACAACGCACGCAGGCTGATCCGCGGCGAACCGCTGCATAACCTCGTCGACGTCACGCGCGGTTATTGAGTGCGGTTATCGAACGGTCGTCGACCACGGTTATTGGGTTCGGCTGCCAGACGAAGCGCTAAAGTTCGGCGGCTTCCGTCTGGCCGTCTATGAACACATTCAACGCATCGATAAACGCGGCTTCGGCCGTGCTCAGCTTGCGGTCCTGTGACCACAGCATGTAGATATCGAGGTCGGCCACGCCGCCATCCGGCGGCAGCCTTTGCAAGCGGCCCTGAGCGATGTCGTCGCGCACCACGTGTTCCGGCAGGCAACCAATGCCGAAGCCCGCGAAGATGAAACGCCGCACCTCGGTCATGCTCGACGATGAGCCGACCACGCGCCCGGTAAAACCCATCTCGTCACGAAAGAATGTGAGTGGCGACATGTGGTCGCCCACCTTGTCGCCAGTGAAAGAGACGAATTTTTCGCCGGCCAGGTCGGCCAGCTGAATGTCGCTGCGTCCAAAGAGCGGATGATGACGTCCGCAGAAAAGTGCATACCGTTGCCGCAAAAACACACGGCTGTCGATCCGCTTGGGCAACGCGCGCCGCGGCGTCAGTCCCAGCGTTGCGGACTTTTGCTGGAGGCTGTTCACCACGTCGGCGCTGCGCATTTCCTGGCTTTCGAGTTCGATGCGCGGATACGTGCGATGGAACTCCGCAAGAAACGTGTCGTAAGCCGGAAAATCGATGCCGCTGACGGTACTCACGCGCACCATGCCGGAGATATCGTGATCGCGATCCACCTCGGCAAGCGACAGGCGCGAGATCGTGCCGTACACGTCTTCAGCAATCTGTTTCACTTCGATACCGGCCTGCGTGACCTCGATACGCGGACCGTGGCGGTCTACGAGGCGCAACCCCAACTGCTCCTCAAGACGGCGCAACGCCTGGCTCACGGCAGGCTGCGTCAGATGCAAACGCGTTGCCGCTCGACTCACGCTGCCCTCTTTCGCAATGGCGAGAAAAGTGCGCAGCAGGTTCCAGTCAAGGCGGTCGTTCAGGTAAGTATCCGGGCGGTCTTTGCTCACGATGAGCCTCACTGTTCACATCATCCACGAAAATTATACTGAGGATTAGAATTAGAAATTAGACTTATCATTTTTGATTGCCGATAAAGGCATCACGACGAACCGGACGTGGCAATTGCGCCGCGGCTTCAGGAGTATGTGATGCTAAAAATCAATGGTGAGCGGCTCTGGACGAGCCTGATGAACATGGCCGCCGTCGGCGCCACGCCCGCGGGCGGTGTGCGGCGCCTCGCGCTAACTGAGCAGGACGCGGCCGGCCGGGCGCTTTTTTCGCAATGGTGCGTCGAAGCCGGGCTTACGTTGTCGGTCGATCAGGTGGGCAATCTCTTCGCGCGGCGTGCCGGCAAACGCAACGACGCGGCACCCGTCGCGAGCGGAAGCCACCTCGACACCCAGCCGGAAGGTGGCCGCTTCGACGGAGTCTACGGCGTGCTCGCCGCGCTCGAAGTCGTACGCACGCTGAACGATGCGGACATTCAAACCGAAAAGCCCATCGAGATCGTCGTATGGACCAACGAGGAAGGCGCGCGCTTCACGCCGGCCATGCTCGGATCGGCGGCCTTCACCGGCGTCATGCCGCTCGCACAGGCGTTGAACACGCGCGACGCCAATGGCACTTCGGTCGAACAGGCATTGCAAACCACCGGCTACGCCGGCACGCGCGCCGTGCCCGGCATCGTCTTCGACGCCTATTTCGAAGCGCACATCGAACAGGGGCCCGTGCTCGAGGAAAACGGCGTGCCGATCGGCGTCGTGACAGGTGGCCAGGCGATTCGCTGGCTCGACGTGCACGTGCGTGGCCAGGCCGCGCATGCGGGCACGACGCCGATGCAGTACCGCCGCGATGCGCTGTTCGCGAGCGCGGAAATGGCTGCGGAACTGGAGCGCATCGCAGCGGAGTTCTTTCCGCTGGGCCTCGCCACCATCGGCGAATTGCAGATACGCAACGCCTCGCGCAACACCATTGCCGCCGACCTGACCTTCACAGTGGACCTGCGTCACCCGGACGACGCACTCATCGGCGACATGGAAACAGCGCTGTGCGAACGCTTCGACGCGATTGCGCAGCGCCGCCGCCTCACGGTCGAAATTGGACAGCACTGGGTCAGCCCTGCCACGCCGTTCGACCCGCAGTGCATTGCGGCTGTCAGCAACGCGGTGGAGGCGCTGGATTATCCGCATCAGCGCATCATCAGCGGTGCCGGGCACGATGCGATCCATCTCGCCAAACATTGTCCGACGGCGATGATCTTCATCCCCTGTGTCGACGGTCTGAGCCATAACGAAGCCGAAGACGCGTTGCCGGAAGACGTCAGACGGGGCACGGATGTACTGCTTCACGCGATGCTGGCACGCGCCGGACAAGCCGCATGAACACCCGTCAAGCGGTGCGTGCGCCGGGCGTGCGGCGTACATGGCTCTTCGTACCCGGCAACAATGCGGCGGCCCACGCCGCTGCGCTGCGCAGCGGCGCCGACGCTGTGGTCGCCGACCTGGAAGAGATGACCTCGCCACAGGAGCGGCCTCAAGCACGCGAGCGCATTGTCATGCTGCTGCGCGAAGCAGCCGGCGCCCGCATATTCGGCTCGGTACGGATCAACACACTGGAACACGACGGCCATGCCGATCTCGCAGGCATCATGCCCGGCAAGCCACGGGCAATCTTTCTGCCGCACGCGCAAAGCACGGCCCAACTGGCCGCGCTCGACGATGCGCTCGCCGTCATCGAGCGCAAGCTGGGTATTCCGGCGGGCTCGACGGAGGTGGTTCCAGTTATCGAATCCGCGCAGGGTCTGGTCAATCTGGGCGCGCTACTGCACGTGGGAGCACGCATAAAGTGCTGCATGCTCGCGGTCGAGGACCTCGCGGCAAATCTCGGCGCACGCCGCACGCCTGGCGGCAACGAACTGCTTTACGCACGCAGCCGCTTTCTGATCGAGTGCGTTGCGGCCGGTTGCGTGCCGATCGACCTTCCCTGTACGTACCGCTCAGCACAGGTGCTCGAGCAGGACCTGGACATCTCCACGCAACTCGGCTTCGCTTCGAAAAGCGTCGTGTTTGCCGAACATGTGCCGGCGATTCACCGTGCGCTGACACCCTCCATGGACGACGTGCAGGCGGCGCATGCGCTCATCGACGCGCATACCGCCCAGCAGGCGAATCCGGCTGCCGCTGATGGCTCGATATGGATCGACTACCCGGAGCGCAATAACGCGCAACGCCTGATCGCCCGTGACGCCCTGCTGCGCGCCTTCGACGACGGCCGCAACGGGTAGGGCCGGCCAACATTAGTCAACAGGATTCCCCATGTCCCATTCTGAACAGACGCATCAGCCTGTGCGCGCCGCCACCGCTGCTTTTATCGGCACGGCCGTCGAGTATTACGACTACTACACCTATGCGACGGCCGCCGCGCTCGTTCTCGGCGACGTGTTCTTCCCGAGCAGCAATCACTTCCTCAGTACGATGGCCTCGTTCGGCACGTTCTTCGTCGGCTTCATTGCACGCCCATTGAGCGGCGCCGTTTTCGGTCATCTCGGCGACAAGCTCGGCCGCAAAAAGATGCTGCTGCTGACCATGTTCCTGATGGGGATCGCCACGACCGGCATCGGCCTGCTGCCGGGCTATAGCAGCATCGGCATCTGGGCGCCGGTTTCGCTGGTGCTGCTGCGGATTCTGCAGGGAATTGCCGTGGGCGGCGAATGGGGCGGCGCGGTGTTGATGGCCAGCGAGCACGCGCCAGCGGGACGCAAGACGTTCTTCGCGTCGATGCCGCAGATGGGCAGCCCGGTCGGTTTGATTCTTTCGCTGGTGTCATTCAGGCTCGTCACCTCGCTCGATCACAACAGCTTCGTGGCCTGGGGCTGGCGCCTGCCGTTTCTGGCCAGCTTCGTGCTGTTGCTGATCGGCATGGCGATCCGTCTCGGCGTCAAGGAGTCGCCCGAGTTCGAGCAGCTTCGCAAGAATCGCGAGGTGCTGAAGTCGCCCGTCAAGGAAGTACTGCGCACCGCGTGGTATCCGATCGTGATGGCGGCAATGGCCACGACGATCGGCTCCGCCGGATTCTTCTTCACCAACACGTTCATGATTTCGTATGTCACCGGTTATCTCGGCATGTCGAAATCGTTCATTCTCGATTGCCTGTTTGTCGTCACCCTCATCCAGCTAGCATCGCAACCGATTTCAGCCCTGCTGGCCCAACGCGTTGGAGAAACCCGCTTTCTGACCTGGGCGGCCCTCTTGTCCATGTTCACGCCTTACCCGATGTTCCTGCTCGTCAAGACGCAAAACCCCGCCGCGATCGTGGCAGGCATCTCACTCGCGGTAGTGGTGCTGTCCGCGACCTACGCCGTCATCGCCGGCTTCATGACGCCGGCATTTCCCACGCAGGTCCGGTACTCCGGCATTTCGATCGCCTATCAACTGTGCGCGACGATTGCCGGCGGGACGACGCCTTTGATCGGCACGATGCTCGCGCAGAATTACAGGGGCGAGTGGCTGCCGCTGGCGCTATTCTTCACGGTGCTTTCGGCCGTGTCGCTGATTGGAATCGTGGGGCTTGGACGGTATCGCAAGGGGATTCGTGCGGAGGAACCGACTGCGATGCTTGTCAATTAGCGCCGGCTGGCATGGGGTGATCAGGCGCGGCGCGAATCCGGCCGGCAACGCGCCTTCGATCGACGTCATGCGCGCTTAGAGCGACGCTCCTCCGCACATCACGATCTGTTGCCCGGTAATCGCGCCCGCTTCGGCGCCGAGCAGAAAGGCGGTCAGCGCCGCCACTTCCGACGGTTTGACGAAGCGGCCGATCGGCGGCAATTTAGGCGGGGTACCGGCTCGCGCGGGATGGCTGAGCAGCGGGGTATCGGTGGCGCCTGGCGCCACCACATTAACGGTGATGCCGCGCGGAGCAAGTTCGGCGGCCCAGGAGCGAGCCATGCCGACCAGCGCCGCTTTGGTCGCCGCGTATTGGCTGCGGGTGACAGCGCCGTTCGCGGTCCGGCTGCCGATCAGCACGATACGGCCGCCTGCAGCCAGGTTCGGCAACAACGCATTGGCGAGATATGCCGCTGCGTCGACATGAATTCGCCACATCGCCGCGCCGTCTTCGGCGGCAAGCTCGCCGAGCGGCGCCGTGCGCATGAATCCTGCCGCATGCACGAACGCGTCACAAGCGCCGATAGCGTCGACCACGGGCCCCAGCGCGGCAAAATCGGTTACGTCGACGGGGACGATGGTCAGGCGCTCGACCTGATGCGTTGCCGGTGTCCGGCACAGGCCTGTCACACGCCACCCATCCTCCAGCAGACGTTGAACGATCGCCTCGCCGATTCCCGACGACGCCCCCGTCACCACCGCATGCCGTTGCTCACCTGCTTTCGCTGTCACTCCGCTTCTCCTTGAAAAACGGTCACGGAGAGACGTCGCGAACGCTTATCGAACCGCCACGGTCTCCACCGTCACCTCGCCCCGTTCGTCGAACAAGGCCAGTTCCTGCGGCTGAGCCGCGTTATCGGTGATCAAGGTCCAGTCGCGCTCGAGCGGCGTCCAATGCTGCTGGCTGGCGCGGCCGAGCTTGTCGGCGGTGACGAGCACGAACACGCTGGCCGCCTGACGGATCACGCATTCCTTCAGATACGCCTGCTCGGCCGTTGCCTCACACAGGCCGCGCGTTGCCGTCACGCCGTCCGCGCCGAGAAACGCCTTGTCGAAACTCAGGCGGCTCAGCGCAAGCTGTGCGAGCGGCCCGAGCGTACTCATGCTCGACGAGCGGATATCGCCGCCGATCAGCGTCACCCGCACCTTGCTGGCGGCGAGCGCGCCGACCACCAGCAGGTTATTGGTCACGACGTGAATCGAACGATGCCCGATCAATTGCCGCGCCAGCGCCGCCGTGGTCGTTCCGCCGTCGAGAAACAGCGTGTCGTCCTCCTGGACATGCAGGAGCGCGGCGCGCGCGATCGCATCCTTCTGCTCGCGAAAGCTCTCGCTGCGCTCGTCGAGCGACGCTTCCGGTTCATGCGCGCTGACCGCTGCCGCGCCGCCATAGGTGCGCAGAATCTGGCGGTCGTCCGCGAGTGCCCGCAAGTCCCGCCGCACGGTCGCCTCGGACATGCCGAAGTGCTCGCACAGCGTACCGACATCTGTCATCCCGCCCAGTACAGCGTGAAGCATCGCCTCGCGGCGTTTCGCAACTTTCATGATCTTGGATCGGAGGAACCGGTTAAGCGACAGCGCGCCAGCAGCGCGCGAAAAAGTGTGCCTAGTGTAGCGAATTTCCATTCGTACGCCGCGTCCCTTTCCGGTTCGCTCAAAACCGGCCGTTCCCCCCTGCTGCCTGACTTACGACTTCAACCGCGCACCCACGTTTCGTCGACGCTCACGTACTTGATCCGTTGACGGAAGTAAGTGAAAGCAATATGCAATGCGCCGTCGGCGGATTGCACAATCGACGGATACGAATACTCGCGGTTACGCTGCTCGGCCGAGTTGTTCGTCATGCAGTAGCCGTCGCCGATTTCCAGAGTGCGCCGACGTGTCCAACTGTGGCCGCCGTCTTCGGAAATCGCCAGTGACATCGGGCTTCGCGGCGCGCCCCAGAACGCGCTGCCGCGTGCCGACGCGCCCTGGTCGCGCAACGCGCCGCTGTCTTCGGAGTCTTCGATATCGTCGTACAGCGAGGCGCGCCGCCCGGTGGCATGCGACGCGTCGCTCTCGTTGTACACCAGCGCGAGATGGCCATTTTTCAGCGACACGAACTGGATCGACGAATTGTTGTTCGGCAACGTGGTCGCTTGCGGCGCGCTCCACTCGCGGCCATCTTTCGAGCGGCTCGCGTATATGAAGTCCGCCCAGCGGCTGCGGAACAGCGCAAGCAACGAACCGTCTGCGAGCACCTGTACGTTCATATGCACGCAACCCACGCTATCGGGCACCTCATATTCGCGCCACGACTGTCCTTGGTCCTCGGAAATGAGCACGGCGCTGATATCGTTGTTGCCGACCCAACGCTCGCCGGGTTCGGTACGGCACAGAAACACCGGACACAACCACGCGCCGTCCGGCAGCACGACGATCGGCTGGCGCACGAAGGTGCCCGCGCGATCGAACAACGTTTCGATCGGTCCCCAGCTCATCCCGCCGTCGGACGAGATGCGCCGCCGCACAATCGCGGTGTCCTGATGTCCGGACAACTGCGCGGTATAAGTCAGCCACAAGCGGCCATCGGGCGCGGTGAACAGCACGGGATTCTGCTCGGAGCGCGTCGGGTCGTTCGACAGTTTCTCGGGCTCGGACCAGACGCCGGTACCCGCACGCAAGCGCGACATGTAGACCGACACGTCGGGAATGCCCTCCTGCGTACCGCCGAACCAGACACACAGCAGGTCGCCATCAGGCAGCGCATGCAGATTGGCCGCGTGATTCTGCACGCATGGAGACGGCAAATACGCTTCGCGGCGTTGCGCGTCGGCGTAGGTCACGCGTACGTGGCTGTCCCACGCCGTCGAGGCCGGGGTCTCTGCGAGGATGGAAGTCATCCGGGGTTCTCCTGAATACGTCACTTCAATGTGATTCACGATGCTGAAGCCGCTCGCCGCTCGCGCCGACAGGCTTGGAACCCGACGGAAACAGCAACTTTTCCAGCACGATTACGATAGCCGGCGTCACCAGCGACACATACATGTTGTCGATGCCGAACGGATTGCCGAGCAGATACCAGACCGTCGTCGAGATCGTTGCGATGATCAGCGCGGCCATTGCGCCACGGCTGCTGTTGAAGAATGGCAGATAGATGCCGATCAAGGCCACCACGGAGACCGTCAACCGCAACGCCCGCGTGAAGAACGACAGCGCGAGAATCTGCGGAACGAACAGCACGAACACGAGCGGCACGAGTCCGACCACCAGCGAAATCCAGCGCGTCATACGCAATTCGACGTCTGGCGTCGGGTTGTAACGCGGCACATAGAAGTCCTTCACCACCAGCGATGCGATCGCAAGCGCCACCGTGCACACGCTGACGAAAATCGACGCCACCAGCGAAGTCGTCACCACGCCGGCCAGCAGCGGATTCATATGCTGCAGGAACACCGGCAGCGCATAGAGGCTCTTGATGTGGGGAAACAGAAACTTGGCCGCGACGCCGAGAAAACCCAGCGCGATCGAGATCGGCACGCATAACGCCGCGGCAAGCAGCGAGGCATTGCGCGCCGCCGCCGGCGAACGGGTCGCGGAAATCGCCTGAATGATGAACTGGGTCGAGAAGATCGCGCCGGCCGTGCCGATGATCCACGCGCCGATCGTACCGTTGCTCAGCGAGCCGTTCCACGTGAAGTAATGCTCGGGCATCTGCGCCATCATCGGCTGGATGCCACCGGTCATTTGCCACGCCACGATCACCAGAATCGCGATGCCGATCAGCTTGACCGCGCTATGCACGACGGTCAGGTACGCGACGCTCTTCAAGCCGCCCCAGGCGAAATACACGGTACTGACAATCGCCGTGATCACCGCGGCGGTGGGCAGGTTGATGCGCATCACCGTTGAAATCGCCGCCGCGCCGCTCACATAGTTGCCCACGTTCACGAGGAACAGCGCATAGATCATGATCGCGGAGACGACCAGCTTTGCACGCTTGCCGTACTTCATTGCGATGAAACCGGAGATCGTGAATTCGCCCGAACTGTAGAGGCGTTTGGCCATGAACAGGCCAAAGAACAGAAAGCCGATCGACGCGGCGATCACCGACCACGACGCCGCGATACCCGCGCTGAACGCTTCCTGCGAGGTGCCGATCGTCGACTTCGCGCCGATGAACTCCGACATCAGCAATACCGCGACGACCACGGCCGGCATCGAGCGCGACGCCACCATGAACTGCTCGGAATTGCGGCTGCGCAGCCGGACGCTGAACCAGCTGGTCAGCAGGATGTAGAGCACGACCATCCCGATGATGATCGCTGTGTCCCAGTAGCTAAAAGTTGCCATGGTGTCTCCAATGTATTTTGACGACGTCTTCGCATCGAAAAATTCGGCCGCCGGGCGTGTCCCCGCCTTCTCGCCGGCCGAGAATCTGTTTCCACCGCACGAGCGGCAAGGTGCTGCCGGTTGTTACCGGTTTGCGGCCCGCGCTCAGGCTTCCTGCTCGGAGTGCCGCGTCGCGAGATCGAGTGCCTGCTTCAGCGCCTCGAGCATGCTGCGTTCGTCGGCGATCCCCTTGCCGGCGATGTCGAAGGCCGTCCCGTGATCGACCGAGGTGCGGATCACCGGCAGACCGACAGTCACGTTGACGCCGGCCTCGAGGCCCATCACCTTGACCGGACCGTGGCCCTGGTCGTGATACATAGCGACCACCACATCGAAGTCACCGCGGCCGGCGCGGAAAAACAGCGTGTCGGCGGGCAACGGGCCTTCGACGTCCCAGCCGCGCGCCTGCAGCACCTGCACCGCCGGAATGATCTTTTCCTCTTCCTCGCCGTAGCCGAACAAGCCGTTCTCGCCCGCATGCGGATTGATCCCGCAGACGCCGATGCGCGGGTTGTCGATCCCGGCGCGCACCAGCGTTTCATGCGCGCGCTCGATGGTCCGTTGCACGAGTCCCGGTTCAATGCGCCGAATCGCATCGAGCAGGCCGATGTGCGTCGTCACGTGAATCACACGCAGCTTCGGCGCGACGAGCATCATAGACACTTCGTCGATACCCGTCAGATGCGCGAGCATCTCCGTATGCCCGGGGAAAATGTGGCCGCCTGCGTGCAGCGCTTCCTTGTTCAGCGGCGCCGTGCAGATCGCGTCCAGTTCGCCGGCCGAGGTCAGTTTGACCGTGCGCGCAATGTACTGATACGCCGCATCGCCCGCGATGGCCGAGAGCTTGCCGTATGGCAGATCCGCCGGAATCAGGCCGAGATCGATGCAATCGACCACGCCGCACTCGAAGCCGGCGTCCGCGGGACTGTCGATCGAGCGCACTTCGAGCGCGACGCCCGCGCGCTGGCCCGCATCGCGCAAACGCGCGGCGTCGCCGATCACGAGCGGTCGGCACTGTTCGTAGACGGAGGCATGGGCCAGCGCCTTCATGACGATTTCGGGGCCGACGCCGGCAGCATCGCCCATGGTGATGCCGATAACTGGACGATAGGTCATGGTGGTAAGTCCTTTGAGGGTGGCCTCGATAGGCCGGGCAAGGCGTTGAACGCCGGCGAGTTTTAGCCAGGCAACATGAAGCGTGCCGGGATGGCCGAAACCGCCGGCTTTGGTAACGACGTAAAGGCGGCGCCCGTTGTGATCCGCGTGCAGCAGCGGCACACCGCTTTCGATTTCTTCGACAATCCGCAACTGGCCGATGCCGGCAGCGGACAGCAACGCGCGCGCGGTCTCGCCGCCGGTGGCGATTACGCTGCCGGCGAACGGCAGCGTGGGCGCAAGCAATGCTGCGAGACGCCGGGCGAACAGCAGGCCGTCGGCGACGCTGCTGCGATCGGACTGGCTCAGTGAAACGACGACGTGGCGCCCCTGTTGCAGTGCTGCGCTCACCTTGCGCGGAAGATTCGCATTCGCTTCCGTGGGCGGCTCGGCGAGCAGCGTCCGCGTGTCGACTTCGAACGCAACCAGCGCGCTGCCCGCTTCTGTTTTCAGCCGCTCGATCTGCGCGTGGGACATGCTCGACATGCTGCCGACCACGGTCAGTACCGGCTGACCCGGCGTGTGCTGCGCCGGTGTGGCGAGCTGCACCGCATCGGCCAGATTCAATGCGCACATCAGATCGCCTGCGAGCCCTGCCGAGCCGACCCAGAACACGCCGCGCAACGTAGCCGACGCGCGGGCGACCCGGTGCAGGTCGTCCGCCGTTTCGCTGTCGCACACCACGGCCTGAATCCCGGCCTCGCGCAGCGTGTCGAGCCGCTCGGCCAGCAGGGCGCTGTCCGCCCGAACCTCGGCCAGCGTGAGCGCAACCGCGTGCACGTCGTATTGCCCGAGCATCGCGGGAAGATTCGCTTCGCCACCGATCCCTTCGTTGCGCCATACCTCGGTGTCTTCCACCGCCACGCCGTTCAGCCACTGGCGTGCGTCGCGTGTCGTGCGGCCGGCGGCTGGAAACGCCGGCGCCACGATCGCCATGCCGGCGAGCGGCACAAGCGCGGCCACTTCCGCCGCGAAGTTGCCGCGCAGCGTCGAATCGACTTTCTTGTAGAGCTTCGTCTGCGCGCAGCCCAGTTCGCGCCACAGGTCAGCATGACGGTGCGCCGCCGACGTAGCATCCAGCCGGCGCGAATCGGCGTCGACAGCCAGCACGTCGAGCGCGTCGGTCACATCGTGCGGGTCGTTCGCTTCGCGCGTTGCAGCCGCCGAAGCCGAGCGTGCATCCAGCATCACGACGCTGCGCAAGCCGAGGCGCGCGCCTGTCACGGCGCAGTCGGCTGTGCCCGACAGATCGTCGCCGATGATCAGGAGCCGCAAGCGGCGTTTGCGTGCAGGCTTCATGGCAGCAGACGGCGATAGATCGCCTTCATGTCGTCGAGCGAAAGCGGTTTCGGGTTGTTGCCGAGCAGCCGTTTGACCTTCGCCGCCGCTACCGCGAGCGCATCGAGGTCGTCTTCGCTGACGCCGAACTTGCGCAGATCCTGGGGAATATCGACAGCCGCCGTCCACTCGTTGATCCGCTCGATCAGCTTGCGCGCGGCGGCCTCTTCGTTGTCGTCGTGCGCGCAGAGCGAGAGCGCATGCGCGACGTCGGCGAGCCGGCCCGCACAGGCATCCATATTGAAGGCCATCACATGCGGCAAGAGCATCGCGTTCGCCACGCCGTGCGTGATATTGAACATGCCGCCGAGCGGATACGCGAGCGCATGCACCGCGGCCGTGCCGGCCGCCGTCAACGCGAGGCCGCCGTACATCGAGCCGAGCATCATGGCTTCACGCGCCTTGATCGATTCGCCGTGCTCGTACGCTTCGACGATGTTCGCGCCGATCAGCCGCATCGATTCCATCGCGAACATATCGCTGACCGGATTGGCCTTGGTCGAGATGTACGATTCGAGCGAATGCACGAACGCGTCCATGCCGGTCGCCGCAGTAATCGCTTTCGGCAATTTCAGCGTCAGCGCGGCATCGAGAATCACGAGTTGCGGCAACAGATGACGGCTCACGATGCCGACCTTGAGGGCTTCGTCCGGCAACGTGACGATTGCATTGGGCGTGACTTCCGAACCGGTGCCGGCGGTGGTCGGCACAAGGATCAAGGGCACACCCGGTTTCCTGATCAGATCGATACCGAGCCATTCGCGCAGCGGCTGCTCATTGGTCAGGCGCACGGCAAACAGTTTGGCCGCGTCGAGCACGCTGCCGCCGCCGATCGACAGGATCGCGTGCGGCGCGAACGGTGCGATCTGCTCGCTGAACACGCTTTCCACGTTGCCGATGGTCGGCTCGGGTTCGACATCGCGCACGATCAGCACTTCGACATCTTTCTGCGCAAGTGCGGCCGTCACGCGATCGATCACACCGAGTTGCTCCATCGCGGGCTGGGTAATCAAGGCAATGCGCTTGACCGGCGTGTCGAGCAAGGCAAGTTTGTCAGCCAGCAGGTCAAGGCTGTGCGCGCCGTGCACGATGTGCTTGACGGTCTGGAAGTGATAGGTCGAGGTCATGACGGTAAGTGGTTGGCGATAGAGCGGCGTGGCCGAGGTGTTTTAACGTGACGCGTCGCGGTACACCGCGAGCGCCTGTTCGAGACGGGCGCGGGCATTGGCATCGAGCGGCTGGGCGGGTGAACGCGCCGGACCGGCCGGCATGCCGAGCATTTGCGCCGCGGTCTTCAGCACCACCGGCATCGTGCCGAGCGCGAAGGCGTCACGCAGCGCGCGCAGCGATTCCTGCGCCCTGCGTGCGGCCGCGATATCGCCAGCCTGAAAGTGCTTCCAGATCGACGTGACGACATCCGGTACCGCATTCGTGGTCGCGGCCACCGCGCCGTCGCCGCCTGCGATCAGGGTCCACAGAATCATCGAGTCGGTGCCGGTGAACACCGCGAAATCGTCGCGGCGCAGATTGATCAGTTGCAGCAAACGGTCGAAATCCCCACCGCTATCCTTGATACCGCGAATGTTGGGGATCTCGGCCAGGCGGCGCACCGTGTCCACGGTCAAGGTGATGCCGGCCTTCGCGGGAATCGTGTAGAGCATCACCGGCAAGGTGGTGGCCCGCGCGATCCGTTCATAGTGCGCGAACAGTTCCGGCTGCGTCGCGCCGTTGAAATACGGTGTGATCACCGACACCGCATCCACGCCCACGTCGAGCATCTTGCTGTTCAGATCGATCACGTCGCGCGTGGCATACGCGCCGGTACCGGCAATCACCGGCACACGCGAGCGCGCCTGGTCGACGGCGATTTTTGCGATCCGCAGTTTCTCCGCTTCGTTCAACGCGATGAATTCGCCGTTGGTGCCGAGCACGAACAGCGCATGCACACCGGCCTCGATCAGGCGTTCGATCAGTGCGCGCAAACCCGCTTCATCGACCTCTTCCGATGCCGTCATCGGCGTGATGAGGGCGGGAATGATCCCTTTGAACAAGACTGTCATGCTCGACTCCACTTCTACGAAGGAAGGCTCGAGGTTCTGGCTCGAGGCCTTCCTGTTTAATCAGACTGCTCGAATCGTTCAGAACTTGTGACGCAAGCCCAGCGCCGTGACGAACTGATGCGAGGTGCTCGACGCCGTAATCGGCCACAGCGCCGCGGTTGCCGCGCGGCCCGTCGAATCGATCCCGCTCGCCGCCTGCCAGCCGGCGCTGAGATACACGTCGGTGCGCTTCGACAGGAAGTAGTCAGCGCCGGCGTTCACCTGGTTGTAGTGCGCGTCGCCGGCGCCGTGCGTACGGGTGTAGTTGTAGGCCACACCGAGCAGCGTGGCCGGCGTCAGCTGATAGCGAAAGTTGGCTTCGACGTTATCGAAGGTCGCGGTATCGCCGGCAAAACGCGCCACGGGTGCGGACGCCGCGCCCGACCCCAGATCCTTGAACTTCGAGTTCGAGTAGATCAACCCAAAGGTAGCCGCCCCGAACGTGTACGCGCCGCCCACCGCCGCGATCTGAAGCGTACGCGCGGACGCGTAGCCGGAGTAGATCGGGGTATTGTTCGGCGAGATCGCCGCCGTACCGGCCGTGCCGTCGAACAGTCCGGTGTTCGGCGTAGTGGCGTTCATATAGGACGCCGCAACCACGAACGGACCGTTCGCATAGGTGGCGCCGAGCCCCCAGACGCGGTTATTCGAGAAGTCGCCGGCGGTGCCGCCAAAGCTGTACAAGCCGCTGAAGCGAAAGCCCGCATAGTCGTTACTGGTGAACTTCACGCTATTGCTAATCCGCTCATTCACGTAAAGGTTGTCCGTATTGCCCGGATGCGCGCCAAGACCGCCCGCCCACTGATTGGCCGCCGTCAGTGCACCGAGAAAATCCGCGGAGGTGTCGTTCTGCCGCCCCGCTGTCACCTTACCGAAACCGCCGCTCAAACCCACATAAGCGGCGCGCCCGAACTCACGGCCGTTCTGACCGAGCGTGCCGGCCGTGCTGCTAAAACCATTCTCGAGGACAAACAGCGCGCTCAGGCCGCCGCCCAGATCCTCCTGACCGCGCAATCCCCAGCGGCTGCCAGACAAGGTGCCGCTCGACATCTGGAGATTCGAGTGGCCTTTCTGGCTGTTCGAATAGACGAGCGACGTGTCGATCAATCCATACAGAGTAACGCTGCTTTGCGCATGCGCGCTGGTCGTGGCCGCACCGAGTACGCCCAATGTGGCCAGGACCTGGAAGGAACGCTTCTTCAATTGTGTCTCCGTGATTTTTCTTGATGGCAGGCCATGGCGCTTCGGCCACTTGCAGACGGTCGAGGCCTGCTGACGTGAGCGTTTCGCTCAATATAAACGACCGATTCGGTCAATATAATGATCGATTCAGTCGTTTGCAAGTATTTTTTTTGATTCGATCATGAAAACGATTGATTCGATCAATTTTGCGTCAACCGATCACGCAGCCGATGCAGCGGGACACAAAACAGTCGGCGGGAGGTGGCTATCGGGTAGGAGGTTGCTCGAAGTGACATAATTCCCGCGTCGTTGCTTTGCAACGCGACCACTACTTTCACGCCGCAAAACCAGGAGATTCAGATGAGCAAGGGATATTGGGTAACCGCGTACCGCGCGATCAAGGACCCGTCGAAGCTGGCCGCGTACGCACAGTTGGCAGCACCCGCGGTGGCCGCCGCTAACGGCAAATTCATCGTCCGCAGCGCGGCCGAAGAAGTTCGTGAGCAAGGTTTGAAGGAACGGACCGTCGTGATCGAGTTTCCGACCTACGAGCAGGCCGTTGCCGCCTACGAAAGCGACGCCTACAAGAAAGCGCTTGAAGCCCTAGCCGACGGCGCCGAGCGCGATCTGCGCATCGTTCGCGGCGCCGAGTAACGCGTACGCTCAGGTGGCCGCGGCGGCCTGCACAAGCGCGCCGATGCCGTCGATCGCTTTCATCAACTCCGCAGGCGCGCCATGCCGCGCCTGCAGATAGCTCGTAGCGTTATACGAGAACCACACCTCGCCGGCTTCGTCCTGCCACACCAACACCTTGAGCGGCAGATCGAGCGCCACGCTCGGCGCGGCCAGCATCAGCGGCGTCCCGGCCCACGGATTGCCGAACACCAGCAATTGCGACGGCGGCATCGCCAGCCCCGCGCGCTGCGCATCCGCGGCGAAATCGATACGGGCAAACAGGATGATGTGCTTCGCTTCGATCAGCGACGCAAACGCGTCGGCGCCCTGCTCGACTGTGCGTTGCGTGGGTACATTGACAATGCCGTTGTCGGCGGTGAGCGCGGACATGGATTTCCTCCGAGTGTTGACGTCTGTTATCCCCTCCTTCGTTCTAGTCGCCGATTCCGCGATTTGCCAACTTCAACGAAGCGATCCGTAAGGATTTCCTGACCCGAAGTTCAGCATCGACCGTCCATTTTTTCTCGATGTCCCGACAGCCCCGGAATAAATGACCGCATACGATGCATGCATCGTCTACCGTCATTTGCCTGGGGCTGTCATGTTCCCTTACCTGTCCGAGCGCGAGAATTCCGTCGAGCATATCAACACGATGTGCCTGAATTTCTTCGACGTGTGGTGCGAAAGCAGAAGCGTGGTGCCGTTGAGGCATCTGCTAAGCGGTTGGCCGTTGACGAATAGCGACCCGGCATCCCTTCGGCGTCTCGCCACCGCGCTGCGCGATCTCCGACGGCATCATCTGTACGACGCCAGGGGCGCCTCGTTTGAGGAACTCTGCGAACTGTCGGATTGCGTCGAGGATCTGCTGGCCCTCTCGTCGCTATCGTCGCTCTCGTCCCAGTCGACGTGGGCGGCGGGCAATGCGTAACACGTAGCGCGACCGGAGAAGCCGGGCCTCGCGCCAGTGAACAGGTAACCGGCAACGGGCAACAGGCAGGGGAGAAAGCGTGCATTTCAACGAAATCAGCGACGAGGAATGGCGGCAGTTGGCGCCGATCCTGTCGGATGCGATCATCGCTCATGGGCAACGCGGCCGGCCTCGTGTGCGGGTGCGACTCGTGGCCAATGCCGTGCTGTGGATCCTCACCACCGGCGAATCGTGGTCACGCTTGCCGGGCACTTTCCCGTCCGTGCCGACATGCCGGCGCAGCCTCGAAAAATGGCGGTCGACCGGTGCCCTCGCGGAAATGCACCGGCTTCTCTCGAACGCCGGCCGCAAGTTTCGCTGCGGGCCGGACGGCCTGCCGGAACTCCGCCATGCCGCGCCAAGGACCATTGAGCGTCAACCCAGGGACGAGGGCCTTCGGCAGGTATTCTGGAAAGATCAGGCAGCGTGGCAGACACCGGAGGCCACACGGCGGCCACGTCTCACGATGGATACGTTCACCCGGATAGCACAACAGTTGCCGAATGCTTCGCACACCCGGCCTGAGCATGTCTCATCCTGCGGGCTGGCCGAGCGCCCGCAGAGCCTTCATCGGACTGTCTCGCCCTGGATGGGTCTTGCGTCGAACGGCCGATGCGAACTCGATCCGCGCGGCTACGTTATTTATCTCGTCGCCGATCCGGTCGCCAACGGCCGCTTCCGCGGCTGGGCCGAGATCGTGCGGGATGCCCGGCGGATGGCGCGCTCCGGACTGATTGGCCCAAGCTTCAGGAACAGCGAGGCGGCCCAGCAATATGCCTTCGAATGGGCGCGGCGCTGGATCGACGAGGCACTCGGCAACAATAGCGAGGACGCCGAGCTCGAGAACGATCTCTGGCAGCGAAAACTCCGCTCAGGGTAAGCGGGTGCACAGCGATCCATTAAAGGCACGCCCGCGCGATCACGATTTCTCAGAGCATCCAGTACTCGTCTGGAATTCTGCGGTCCGCTTCGGAGAGGTAGGGATTATCCAGTTGAAAGGTCTTGCGCAACGCGGGTTTTGCGAGGCCCAGCGCATTTTGAATGTAGGGATGCGAATTAAACAGTTTCATGTAAGTCCCGTCGCGATACGCCAGCACGAGCCCCCGCTCGATCGTCTGCGCGAGCGCCGCGTGGCCCGTCGCGACGTAAAAAATAAAATCGGACCGGTACTTCAGCATCAGCCGGTTCTCGACGACCAGATCAGGCTCGAGATGCCGGCGAGCCTCCAGCTCGGCGAACGCTTCAACCACGCCTCTCGGAAAATAGTCGACCCGCCCGCTCTGGGTCATTTCGAACAGCGACTCGTAAGTCGACGTTTGAACATCCAGACCGGTTGCCCGCAGGATGTCGGTATCGATCCATCCTAGCCCCTGACAGCACGTGAACGCTTTCAGATCCGAAAAGCGCTCGACTCTGTCGAAATCGCGTTGCCGGTCCTTTCTTATGATGAATATCCGATAGCCGATCAACCCGCGATGGATCGGAATCCGCACCACGTTCAGGCCGCGTTCGGACCTCGCCTCCATGCTCGTCCAGTGCAGATTGATCGTATTGTTGCCGTTTGCCAGTTCAGCCAGCGCGCGGCCACGCTCCATGACAATGTCGGTCTGCTGCGCCGTATAGGCGGCTTGCGCCGTTTTCATCGCCAGATCGAGGACAGCGAGCGCAAACGCGGCATGCACGTCCCCACCGGGACGAATGCGTGGATAGACGATACTGAAAGGCCCGGCCGACGCGGCAGGCGTGCCAAGCGCCAAGCCCGCGGCGCCCAGCGCGGCCAGTACAAAACGCCTGCGATGCATGAATGGAAAGGTTTCTCGACACGGGATGGTGCGCCCGGATTGGCGCATCGCCGCTCAGGTGCGCACCTGAACGGTGTTTCATCGTGCCATGCGTAACGCATACTGGCAAACCGTGCTTTCCCGCTGCCGCAGCAGGCGCTTCAGTGCGCCGGCGTGATCAGTGAACCGCGCCGAACATTGCGTTGACCCCTTCCACGGGCGTCAGTCCTACGTTGAAATAGCCCTCCAGCCTCGAGGCGGTCGCGTCGTCGAGTATGAAAGGCGGCCGGATGAAGCCGGTCGAAAACGCATGGTCATACCATTCGCTCATCCACACACGCAATTCCGTCTCGTGCTTCGACAACTCCGCCGAGTGCTCCGCGCTCATTCACGACCTCCCTTGTCCGGCGCTGTCAGATCACGCCACGAGCCGCTCAAAGCCCATCCTGCCAAGATTGTCCACGGGCGGGAATACATGCCAGGTGCCGTCGCCGTGCCGGTAGAAGAACAACACGATCGGACCGCCGGGCCGGCTGACTTCGATGCAGACCCGGCAGCTCGTCCCGTCCCGCGAGGCATGCAGCGCGAGCAAACGGGCCGGCAGTGCGCCCGCGGTTGCCTGCAATTTCTCGCGCAAGCCGCGCAATGAGTCTCTCGTTGCCATCGCTTCCGCCCCTCGCACAACTCGTTCGCGTCTGACAATCGTGGGCTAACGGGATATTTTTTTCCGTCAGGAGCAATGGATTGTGCATTCAGGAAACACTGCTTCGAGGCTCAGGATTTCCTGAATGGCGTGCGTTACTCCGTGACCAGACCGTGCCTGATTGCATATCGGATCAGCTCGGCGTTGTTGTTGAGGCCGAGCTTCTGCATCAAGCGCATCTTGTGGGTGCTGATGGTCTTGGCACTGAGCGAGCACGATTCGGCGATCTCGTTGATGGCCTGGCCGGCCGCCAGCATTTGCAATACCTGGAATTCACGGTCGGACAGAACCTCGTGCGGCGGCGCGTCGCCGGAATGGGTTTCGAAGACCATCGCATCGACCAGTTTCGGATCGATGAAGCGGCCGCCTCCGGCCAGCTTGCGGATCGCCGCGAGTAGCACGTCGGGATCGCTGTCTTTCGTCACATAGCCGGTTGCCCCGGCTCGCAGCGCGCGCGAAACGACCTGCGCCTCGTTGTGGATACTCAGCACGAGGATGGGTAAAGGAGGTTGCTCGGCACGCACGCGCCGGATCAGATCGACCCCGCTGATCCCGGGCATCGTCATGTCCAGCAACACCAGATCGAAGCGCTTCGTACGCAGCCAGTCGAGCACTTCCGAACCTTGCGCGGCCTCGGCGGCGACGACGATGTCGGCGGTCGTCGCGATAATCTGTTTCAGGCCGCCCCGCACGACAGCGTGGTCGTCGGCAATCAGAACGTTAATCATGTGTTTTCCCCGCCTGTGAGCGGAATGTGAATGGAAATGGCTGTGCCCATGCCGGGTGCGCTGTCGATCGTCATCACGCCGCCGATCAGGCGGGCGCGTTCCTGCATGCCAAGGAGACCGTACGAATAGCCCCTGCTCGCCACGACCGGATCGAAACCGCAGCCGTCGTCGCTCACGTGGAGGTCGAGCGCGGCCGCGTTGCTGGTCAGCGTCACGTCGACTCGCGCCGCATTCGCATGGCGCCCGGCATTGGTGAGCGAGGCCTGAACAATGCGAAACACGGCCGTAGCGCAAGCCTCCGGCAATACCGGCTCGCCGCCGTTGATGTGTAACTGGCACGGAATGCCGTTACGGCGCACAAAATCTTCAACCAGCCACTCCAGCGCCGACACCACCCCGAAGTTCAGCGCCACCGGCCGCAGATGGTTCGCGACGTTGCGGACCATCCAGATCGTTTTTTCGACAAGTTCACGCATGTCGTCGGCTTTGCGCATCGCATCGGAATCGTGGCCGAGGCGCATTTTAAGCAGCGAGACATCCATCCTCAAGGCGGTCAGCAGTTGGCCCAGTTCATCGTGAATTTCCATCGCGATACGCTTGCGCTCCTCCTCGCGAATCGCCTCCATGTACGCGGACAGTTCGCGCAACTGATTGCGCGATTCGAACAGCTCCTGCTCGATACGCTTGCGCGCCGTGATGTCGTTCAGGCCCACGTAGATCGCCGGCGCATCGTCGAAGGTCGCCACGCGCGCCGTCGCCATGGCCCAGAACGACGACCCATCCGCTCGCCGCAAATGGACTTCGCTGTTGCTGAAGCTGCCTTCATTGCGCAGATGCGAGACCAGCCGGTCGCGATCGCCGGCATCCACGTAGAGGTCGACGATATTGGTCAGCATGCCCGCGCGCGCGTCGAGACCGAACAGTTCGCGCAGCGGTTCATTCGCGTACAGAATGACGCCTTCGGGCATCGACGTGATGCACAGCGGAATGGGGCTGGTTTCGACAATCGTGCGAAAACGCGCTTCGCTTGCCTGTAATTTCGCTTCCGCCCGGCGGCGTTCGTCGACCTGGGCGGACAGCCTCGCGTTCGATTCCGCCAGTTGCCTCGTGCGCTGCTCGACCTGCTGTTCGAGGACATCGCGCGCGAGCGACAATTCGGTCTCGGCCTGCTGGCGCACCGCCACCTCTTTGAGCAACTGGCGGTTCTGCGCGACCAGTTGCCGGTGCATCACGCGCAGCGCGAGGTGGGTTTCGATTCGCGCCATCATTTCATTGACGCGCACGGGCTTCGCCACATAATCGACGCCGCCGGCCGAGAAGCCCTCGACCATGTCGTCGCCGCCCGTCAGCGAGGTCATGAAGATCACGGCGATATCGCGCGTGCGCTCATTCGCCTTGAGCCGGCGGCAGGTCTCGAAGCCGTCGATGCCCGGCATCTTCACGTCGAGCAGGATCAGGTCGGGCTGCGAAAAGAGCGCGCGTTCGAGCGCCTCTTCGCCATCCAGTGCAACGAGTACCCGAAAACCGCGCTCTGTCAGGCTATCGACAACCACACCGAAATTCGCGGGTGTGTCGTCCGCGATAAGGATCGTCGGCCGTTCGCCGGCCTCTGCGTTGGCTTCGTTCATGGCTTGGGCTCGACATTCAGGTATCGTTCGACCAACTGAAGAATAGCCTTCGATTGATAGTCCCGGGCGAGTGCGCGCAACGGCGCCGTGAACGCGTGGTAACGCGGATCGCGCGCCGCCATTGTCTCGGCCCAGACAATGATTTCATGCATGTCGCCAAGGCGGGCGAGATGATGGAGCTCTTCCATCTGCTGCCTGGGCACGGCCGCGAGGCCGATCCCGGGCATATTGGCGCGCGTGGACGATGCCGGCGTCGCTTGAATCCAGGTTAGTCCGAGCAATATGGCGATCTGGGTCAGCAACGCTTCGAGATCGAGCGGTTTGGACAGGAAGGCGTTGGCGCCCGCGTCCATGCTCATCGCCCGGTTGGTTCCGGAAGGACTGGCGGACATCGCAATGATCGGGAGCTGGGCGAACGCCTCCAGTTGGCGCAGCTTGCGGGTCAGCTCGAGTCCATTCATTTCGGGCATCACGATGTCCGTGAGAATGAGTGCGGGGTGTTCGTGCTGCGCCTTCTCAAAACCCTCACGACCGTTTTCCGCTTCGACCGTGGCAAAGCCGAGACGGCCCAGCAGGTCCACCACGATCGCGCGATTGATCTCGACGTCGTCGACCACTAGCACCTTGCGGCGCGGCCCTTCATAACCCTGCACGGCATCCGGGCGCGACGCCGCGGCCGTGGCCGTATGCGATGCCGGCGGCACGTTCGCCGCCGGCAGTTCGAAGCGGAAAACGCTGCCCTGCCCGACGCGGCTTTCGACCTCGATCCGGCCGCCCATCGCACTCACGAACTCCCGGCTGATCGCCAAACCGAGGCCGGCCCCGCCGGCGCGCCGCTCGGCTGCGCCCAATTGCTCGAAGGGCTCGAAGATCGTGTTCAACTGATCGGGACCGATGCCGATCCCGGTGTCGCGCACCTCGAAACAGACACGGTTCGACGCGGACCTCGAGATATACAGGCCGACGTAACCAGAATCGGTGAACTTCACCGCGTTTGCAAGCAGGTTGAGCACCACCTGGCGCAAGCGCCGCTCATCGGCACGCACCCCCGCAGGTGCATCCGCGGCAATCTCGCAGATGAAGCCAAGACGCTTTTGCTCCGCCTTCACGCCGATGATTTCCCGAATCACATCGACAAACCCGGCCAGACGCACGTCACAGATTTCGACTCGCAGCTTGCCCGCTTCAATTCTCGCGAAATCGAGCGTGTCTTCGATCAGGGTCAGCAGATGTTCGCCGCTTTTGCGGATCGCCTCGACGCGTTCGCGCTGCCGCTCGCTCAGCATCGGATCGCGCGCCAGGATCTGCGCATAGCCAAGAATGCCGTTCAGCGGTGTGCGTAGTTCATGACTCATGTTCGCCAGGAATTCGCCTTTGGCCCGGTTGGCTGCTTCGGCCAGATTGCGGGCCTCGCGCTCAGCCGCGGCATCACGCTCGTCGCGATACGCGTAGTACAAACGCGCGCTCATCGTATTGAACGCGGCCGCCACGCGGTCGAGTTCGTCCGGCTCGCGGGGCTTGCGCCGCTGGAGCATGAACGGCTGGGGCGTTTTACGGAAATCGTAGCTTTCCACCGTGCGCGCAATCGCAGCGACGTGCCGCATCACGAGACGGGACAGGATGTAGACGATGAACAGCGAGACGAGGAAGGTATTGGCGGCCTGCGTGACCAGAATCATCGCGGCGGTTCGCTTTAGCTCGTCGTACAGATCGAGCAGGGTCGCCTCGACGTAGAGTTCGCCGATTTGCCGCTCCTTGCCCTGTACGCTGTAGACCAGCGGAAACGTGCGGGCGACGACCGGGCCGGTCGAGCGCTGGCCGGCGCTGATGTAGGCGGATTGTCCCGTCGCCCCCGCCTCGCGAATTTCCACGGCGCGGATGTCGGCGAGACGCAGAATGCCGTTCAGTTCCAGTTGCAGTTGGGCACGGTCCAAGCGCCAGAGGGCTTCAGCGAGACTGTCGCGATTGCTGCGATCGATGTCCGCGAGGCGGCTCTCGATCTGCTCGACCCCACGGTGGTAGTCACGGTACAACTGCAAGCCTGTCAACAGCACAGTGACGGCGCAACTGACCAGCAGCACCGTCACGAGCAGCCGCAACACAAGGCTGCCCCGCAAGCGGCCGATCAAACTCCACCATGTGTCGAACAGATTGTGCTTCATACATCCCCGCGAGTGCTACGGTTCTAGTTTCGTCTATTCTGCACTCGTTGCCGCAGCGGAATACCGACACGTCGGGCGCCGCGTCGGCAGGTGGCAATTCAAGGTTTGCGCCTGCCTGGCCAGTCGATGGTGAGCCCGTTCGGGGTTTCCCCCGGGCTTTAGCGGCGCTCACGCGAAGTGAAACGCGCGCTGACTCCTCCGCGCAAGAGCGTTTATATCCCGTACAGGACCCGCACCACCGGCGGCGCATCGGCTACCGCCTTCTGCACATAGATCCGGGGATACAACACGATCTCATCGATGCAGGAAACCAGTTCACAGAGGACCGGCCAGATGCGTCCGCCAAGCGCGTCGGGATTCGATCTGCCGAGTTCGCGCAAGCCGTCCGCCAACCGTTTCACGGAGGCGTGCCCCTTATCCGGCAACGGCCAGCTATGCAACAGGTAACCGAGCGGAACGACACTTCGGCTTTCGCACCACGACTCGAACAGGTGCTGACACGCGGCGTTCAGGCGTTCAAACACGCGTTCGTGGTTTTCTGAATGACCGCTCATGAAAAGCCCATTGAACAAGACGACGATAAATCATCGTAGGGAGGCCGGCGGCGCCACGCAGTCAGGAAGCCCGGAAAAATGCACTTCCGATCTGCTGAATATACCGTCAGGAAATCCTGAATGCCGCCGTCAAGGCTCTCAGGTCAGACATGCTTTGCACCCTGTCGAAATCCGCCTGACGATCCTTCCGTATGATGAATATCCCGCACCCCGATCAATCCGCAATTTTCCGGAATCCGTACCACCCGCAAGCCGCATTCCGCTTCTGCGTTCATGCTGATCCAAAGCAGATGGATGGCGTTGCCATGCAGCGGCAGCGTGCCGCGATTCGTGTAAGCATATAAAGACGCGTTGCTTGCCAAGCAATGCGCCATGTACCGCTCCAACCCATCCAGCCACAGGAGTCGCCCGTGAGCCCGATATCTTCGCAGATCTCCGCCGCCCAGCACGCACTCGATACCGAGCCGCAGTACATCGATGCGCCCCTGTCGGCGGCCGCCGCGTTCCTCGTCCTCGTCGTCAAGGACGATGCCGCGTCGATCGCCACCGCCCGCTCCGTGGTCGCCAGCATCGACGACCTCGTCAAGAACGTCAGGATCCGGGCCAATCAGGCCGTGTTCACCTGCAACGTCGGGATTTCGCATCGCGTGTGGGGGCTGCTCACCGGGAAACCCGCGCCCAGCGAACTCGCGCCGTTCCGGGAAGTGCGGGGCGCCACGCACACGGCGGTGGCGACAGCGGGCGATCTGCTGTACCACATCCGTGCCGACTCCACGGACCTGATCATCGAGTTCGAGAAGATTCTGCTCGAGGCCTTCGGCGACTCCGTCACCGCAGTCGACGACGTGGCCGGCTTTCGCTACTTCGACGGACGCGACCTGCTCGAGTTTATCGACGGTACCGCGAACCCCGACGGCCTCAGCCTGCCCGCCGCGACGATCGTGGGCGACGAAGATCCGGCCTACGCCGGCGGCAGCTACGTCGTGATCCAGAAGTATCTGCACGACCTGGCGGCCTGGCGCGCGCAGACCGTGGAGGCTCAGGAGGCGATCATCGGGCGCACCAAGTTCGACAACGTCGAGTTGCCGGACGCAACAGAAGGCCAGAAGTCGCACAAGACGCTCTGCACGATCGAAGACGCCGACGGCGAGCACGACATCCTGCGCGACAACATGCCGTTCGCGATCCCCGGGCGCGGCGAGTACGGCACCTACTTTATCGGCTATTCACGTCATCTCTGGGTGATCGAGAAGATGCTGGAACGGATGTTCATCGGCAATCCTCCGCCGCTGCACGACCGGATCCTGGACTTCTCGAAGGCCGTCGCCGGCGTGACCTTCTTCGCGCCGGCCCGCAAGTTCCTGAGCGACCTGGGCGATTGACGGAGCGTTCATGTACAGAGACTATTTGTTCTACTGAGAGAACGCGCGCCAACAAGCTTACGGAGGCAACATGGCACCTGATCGAATCATGTTTATCCGGCATGCGGAGAAACCCGACGCCAGCGCGGGTCTCGGGATCGAAGCGGACGGCAAGGCCGACGAGGAAAGTCTGGCGGTTCGCGGCTGGCAGCGTGCCGGCGCGTTGGCGCGATTCTTCTGTCCGATCGACGAGACGCGTGCCGAGCGTCTCACGCCGGCCACGATATTCGCCGCGGGAAGCGGTCCCGCCAGCAAGAGCAAGCGCTCGATGCAGACCGTGACGCCGCTCGTTGCGCTGCTGCGGCAAACATCGCAGGTGAACTACATCACGACATACCTGAAGGACGATGGGGCTGCGCTCATGACGGATGTGCTGACGCAACGCGGCATCGTGCTGATCGCGTGGGAGCACAAAGTACTGCCATCGCTGATCGGACACGTGCCCGGCGCGCCCGCGGTTCCTGCTGCATGGCCGGATGAGCGCTTCGACATGGTCTGGATACTCGAGCGCGCAGAGGGCCGATGGTCATTCTCGCAACGTCCGCAACTGCTGCTCGCGGGCGATCGTGCCGAGCCGATCAGGTAGCCCTGCCGGTATGAGCGAACACGTCGCCGCGGCGGCTCGTCAGTCCGCGATGCCAGCGATACCCGAAGGCTTGCTCCCGATTAACTCGCTCAGTGCGTCGCTCACGGTTTCCAGCAGCACAAAGCGCAACTGGTTTCGTGCATCGACGGGGATGTCCTCGAGGTCCGGGGCATTACGCGCCGGCAGCAGTACCGTACCGATACCGGCGCGCAATGCGGCCAGCACCTTTTCCTTGATACCGCCCACCGGCAGAACGACACCACGCAGACTGATCTCGCCCGTCACCGCGCAATCGCTGCGCACGGCTCGGCCCATCAGCAGCGATGCAATTGCACTGAATATGGCCACCCCGGCACTGGGGCCGTCTTTCGGGACCGCGCCGGCCGGCACGTGGACATGAATGTCGCGCTTGTCGAAGGCCGTACAGTCGATATGCAACGCCTCGCATTGCGACTTGACCAGGGTCAGCGCGGCCTGGGCACTTTCCTTCATCACGTCGCCCAACTGACCGGTCAGCACCAGCCGGCCCCCGCCGGGCGTGCTGCTGGCTTCGATGAAAAGCAGTTCACCGCCAACGGGTGTCCATGCCAGGCCGGTCACCACGCCGGGCAAACTGGTGCGCATCGCCATCTCGCGCTCAAAGCGGTGATGCCCCAATATCGACGCCAAACGATCGGGTTCGATCCGTTCACGCGTGGCCGGGTCCTCGGCAACGCGCAACGCAACAGAGCGGAATACCGAACCGATCTGCCGCTCCAGGCTGCGCACGCCTGCTTCGCGTGTGTAGTCGCGGATGATGGCGCGCAGCGCCTCGTCGCTCAGTTCGCATTGTGCGGGGGTCAGCCCGCACGCCTCCAACTCGCGTGGAACCAGAAAGCGCCGGGCGATCTGAAACTTCTCGGCCTCGGTATAGCCGGGTAAATCGAGAATTTCGAGGCGGTCCCTCAAAGGCCCGGGGATACCTTCGAGCTGATTGGCCGTGGCAACGAACACGACGGCGGAGAGGTCGAACGGCACCCCCAGGTAATTGTCCCGGAAGGTGGCGTTCTGCTCGGGGTCCAGAACCTCGAGCATCGCCGCGCCCGGGTCGCCATGCACGCCATGGCCGAGCTTGTCGAGTTCGTCCAGCAGCATGACGCAATTGCGCGCCCCCGCTTTGCGGATCGCCTGGACGATATTGCCGGGCATGGCGCCGATATACGTGCGCCGGTGGCCACGGATTTCCGATTCGTCATGCACGCCGCCGAGACTCACCCGTACGAACGGCCGCGCGAGTGCCTGCGCAATGCTCTGTCCCAGTGATGTCTTGCCCACGCCAGGCGGGCCGAGAAAGCAAAGAATGGGCGCCTTGCCGTGCGGATTCAGCTTTCTGACGCCGAGATACTCGAGGATGCGGCGCTTGACCTTTTCCAAGCCGAAATGCGCGTCGTCGAGAATCTGCCTTGCACGGGCAATGTCGATCGGCGCCTCCGGCGCAAGCGCCCAGGGCAGTTCGGTCAGCCATTCGAGGTAGCTCACGCTGATCGAATATTCCGACGATGCCTCCGGCATCCGTTCCAGCCGGCCGAGTTCCTTGCGGGCATGCGCTTCGACATCCGGCGGCATATGCGCGGCGTCAATCGCTTCGGCCAGCTTACGGGCTTCTTCGCGGCTTTCGACGTTCTCGCCGAGTTCCTGCTGGATGGTCCTCAACTGCTCGCGCAGCATCATCTCGCGTTGGCGCTGATCGATCCGGCCGCGCGTCTGCTCGCCGATTTCCTGCGACAGGCGCAGAACTTCGATCCGGCCGGCGACGGCGTCGAGCACCTTGTCCAGCCGCTTGCAGAGGTCGAGCGTTTCGAGGATCTCCTGCTTACGGCCCGGCGGGATTTCGAGCAGGCCGGCCACAGTGTCGGCGAGCAGGCCAGGCGACTCAATCGCATCCAGGGCTCGCACAAGCTCGCCTCCGGCATTGGGCAGCAGCCCGATCATTTCCCCCGCGCGCTGCCTCAGCACCAGCGTGCGCGCGTCGATAGCGGAGTCGCCAGGCGTGGTATCGGGCAACAGTTCCACCCTGGCGGCCCTGAACCCGAGACCCGCCACCGGCGCGATCAGCCGGAAGCGCTCTACCCCCTGGCATATCAGGTGATGCGCGCCGTCCTCCGGACTGGTGATGTAGCGCAGCACGTTGGCGACGGTGCCGATCGTGTTGAGACCGTCGAAGGATGGGTCCTGCACCTGCGGATCGCGTTGCAGCACAATGCCCAGCGGCTGCTGGCGTTTCATCGCGGCTTGCACGTCTTCCTTGGTCTGCCCACGCCCCGCCATGAGCGGCAACACCATGCCCGGAAACAACACGGCATTGCGCACCGGAAGCAGAATCAGGCTGTCCTTGGGAAGTGCGGGGATAGCCGACGCGTCCGGGCTCGCCGGATTGGTCTCAGGGGCCACACTGTCACTGTCCGTGCTCATCCTCGCTCCTCAAACCGCCCGTGCCTGCCAGGCTCAATCCAGCCTCTCGAAGTCCAGCAACAGGCAACCATGTTCGAAATCGCGCCGTGCCAGGCGATAGTGCCCGGCCGGAAGCCGGATGTGTCGCTCGAAGCGGCCATACGGAATTTCCAGGCAGTGGATCACGCCCCCCGCGAAGGCCCGAGGCATGGTTCGCTCAGCCGCGATGATCAGCATCGCGCCTTCCAGGTCCAGGCTCAAGCTATCGGGCGGCACACCCGGCAATGCGACCACAATCGCCAGCCGGCCGTCCTGCTCGTACACCTCGATGGGCGGCTCCCATACCGGCGCCCGCGCATGCTGCCCCGCTAAACGAAAGAACTGGCGATGCATGCGCTCGGCGCGCTCGAGTGCGTCGACGGCGGTTTCCCACATCATGGTATGGCGGGTGAAGGTCACGGCTGGCTCCCTGCCTGTTCTGTCAGCCCAACGCTGGCTGTCCATTTATCAAAGGCCAAGCCCGCACGCGTGTCAAGTCAGCACAGACGAATGCAGCGAACGCGAGGCGCTGTGCCGGAACTGCGCGTCGCGCGCCCGGGCCGGTAACACCGCACGTGACAGCACTCGCTGCGTGTCCGAACCATGCTATCCATTCGTTGTGGTTTGGGCTTTGGACAGCGCCTCCACCAGCTTCAATTCGTCATCCAGCGAAAGATTGGTGTAGAGCACAGTCCCGCCCAGTTTCGCGAGATCGGCTTCCACTTTATCCAGCGTCACATCCTTAAGCAGCGCAAACAGCGCGGCCGCACCAGGCTGTATTTTTTGCTCCAGCGACTTCATGAAATTGTCATTGACACCGTACTCGCTCAATTTGCCCGCCAATGCCCCGGATGCCGATCCCACCGCGGCGCCCAGCAACGGATTGAGAAACAGCCAACCGATCAGGCCGCCCCAGAATGCCCCTCTCAGCGCACCTGCCGCGGTTGGGTTTACCGTCTGATGTAATTTGATTTTGCCGTCGGCCGTGCGCTCAACGACGACCGCATCCTGCAGTTGCAAAAGGTATTCGCTTTGCAGTGTCTGCAACTCCTTCAATGCCTCTTCTGCAACCGCCAAGTCCTGGTAGGTAATCGCAATCAACGTAGACATGACATGGCCTCAACAGAGTGGAAGGTGGTGATCAGAACGTGAATTCGGAGATGACAGCTACGCCATCCGCGCCTCAGGCCGGCGGGTCCAGAAGTCGAGGTTGGACCCGTTGATTATAGTCAGGATGAACGCGGGCAATAGAGACCGAAATGTCGATGTACTTATCAATTCGCCCGATAGTTACTATCGTTTTCAACGCCTATTGATGCGAGCCGCTAATCGCGGCGAGAATGTCAGACAGCTAGCTCTCTCTGGTGTGGCCATACTCGTTTCATCGTCCCGATGCCCGCCCTTTCTCTGACTCCCGCCGAGCGCGCCGCGCTGCGCACCGAGGCGCAGGCGCTCAAGCCCGTCGTCCTGATCGGCGCCGAAGGGCTGACTGATGCTGTGCTCGCCGAAATCGACGTCCACCTCGCAGCGCACAATCTGATCAAGATCCGCGTGTCGGACGACGACCGCGGCGCACGCGATGCAATCTGCGAGCAGATTTGCGGCTGCCTCGATGCCGCCCCAATCCAGCATATCGGCAAGCTGCTGGTGATCTGGAAACCTGAAGCGAGCGAGTCCGATGCCATGCGCGGCGTGCATGGCGTCCGCGCGGATACCGGCGTGGCGAGGAAAGGTGCTGCGCCGCGCGTCGTCAAGGTCGTCAAGCGCTCGCCCAATGCACCGGCGATACGCCGTTCGAAGCGTCGAAAACTGCTGGTCCGCGGCAACGAGCGCGTGACCGCGGGCGGCAACGTCAAACGTGCGAAGAAACGCCAGACGAGCGCGAAGCGCCAGAGTCAGGGCCACAAATAATCCGCACGCCGATGGCCCGCGAAGCATGTGCAAACCAATCTCGTGCGCATTGCACTGGTACTTCCTTTCGAGCAGTATTCATGCGTGACGCCAGTGCACTTCATCCGAAAGGCAACCTGTAACGCATGAATTTTTTCATGAGAGGTACTTTACGATGACCCAACAATTGATCGTCGCGGTTTTCAGCAACGTGACCGATGCGGAAAAAGCTGCCGCGGATTTCCGGACCCTCGAGGGAGAAGACGCGAACTTCAAGATCGACAGCGGCGTGATGGTTCAAAAAGACCTGGCCGGAAAAGTAAGCCTGCTCGGCACGAAGACGCAGCCATTCTGGGGCGTTGTAATCGGTGCCATAACGGGCGGCCTGATTGGCATGCTCGGTGGACCGTCCGGCGCCCTGCTCGGTTTCACGATAGGGGCGAGTACCGGGTTAGCCGGCGTTGCGCTCGTCGACATCCTGGATCATGAATTCGTCGACTCCGTCAGCGGCGACTTCGCGCCGGGATCGTTTGCAATCATTCTCGAGGCTCGCGAAGCGACGCCCGAAGCGCTCGACAAAGTCGTTGCCGCTCATCACGGAATCGTCTACCGCAAGCCACTTGGTGCGTGAGCCTGGCAAGCGCAGTGCATCGGCCTGATAGGGTTCTGGATTGACGCATCGGACATTAAACCGTCCACGCGGCCTGTTATGATCGCATCCGTTCCGGATTGATGAAAATGACCCAGACACTCGACGAAGGAGAGGTGGCATGAGCGGCTTGCGAACCATAATGAGTCTGTCGATCGTATACGTGTGTTTGCTGGCCGGCTGCACGTCGACAATGGCGCAGCAGATTAAACCCGAGGACGTATCGGACTTCAAACCGGGCGTAACGACCGAGCAGCAAGTGCTTGCGAGACTGGGCACGCCGTCGTCAAGCTCCATCCTGCAAAATGGATCGACGTTCCTCGTATATGCATCCACCGAGGCACGGCCGCTTTCGGCGCTTTTTCTTTCGAACCTGAATCCGACAGTGGGCGGCAACAATGCCGCGCCTACCGCCACGATCAGTTTCGAGTTCGGGCCGGACGGCATATTGCGGGACTCACATACCGTTTCTTCGGGCTTCGCTCCGCAGACGCCCCGGCAGCCATAAGTAAACGGGCGCGGGGGCGCTCATCCGCCTTCAGTTGATTGCTGCCGCGCGTCGCGCCCCCCGACCGAAGCTTGTTCCAGCCACCCTGGCTGACAAAGCACCGGCGCTCGCAGCCAATGCGGCAAGAGCGGATCGGGAAACCTTCTGATCGAAAAACGGCGGCGGCACACTAAGTTTGCTGCGCTTGCCAGCCTAACCCAAGGCTTTTCTGCAGCGACACAAAGTCCTTCAGCAATTCGGCCTGCCCGGCCACGACGTTCTGCTGCGCGGTGAATTCCGTGCGTTGCGTATCGAGCAGATCGATCAATGTAGCGACGCCCGCGGAATAGCGCTGCCGCATCAGCGTGGCCGAGTGCGTTGCGGATGCCTCCACCTTTTGCAACGCGACGACGTGCTCACGCTGATGCCCATAGCGCGAGAGCGATGAATTCGCGTCCTGCAACGCGCCGAGCACCGCTTTGGTATAACGCGCCTCGGCTTCATCTCGCGATGCTTCAGCCGCGTGCACGCTGCCCAGCGTGCGCCCAAAATCGAGCGCATTCCATTGCAAATAGGGCGCACCGATCCAACTGAAATTGTTCTTGCGCACGAGGTGGCCCGGATCGCCCGCGCTAAAGCCGATATCGCCGAGCAACGTCACCTTCGGGAAAAAATCGGCGATGTGTTCACCGATCTGCGCATTGCTCGATGCAAGACGCCGTTCCGCCGCACGAATGTCGGGGCGCTGTTGCAACATCACCGACGGATCGCCGACGGCGACCGTCTCCGGCAACACCGGCAGCGGCCGCGCGGCGGCAAGCTGTGCGTCCAGCGCGCCCGGTTCACGGCCGGTGAGCACGGCTAGCCGGTCGAGCGAATCGGTGAGTTGGGCATCCAGTGGAATCAACGTCGCGCGCGTATTCTCGACCTGCGTGCTCAGGCGTTCGACATCGATGTCCGCCGCCGTGCCGCGTTCACGCCGCTGCTGCGTGAGCGTCAACATCTTCTGCTCGGTTTCCGCCTGACGCCGTGCGAGTTCAAGCCGCGTCTGCTGATCGCGTAGTTCCACGTAGGTCTGCGCAACCTCGGCTGCGAGCGATACCTGGGTGTCCGCAAGATCGGCGTCGACTGCTTGCGCATCCGCCGACGCCGCTTCGATCGCGCGCCGTGTGCCGCCAAACAGGTCGATTTCCCACGTGGCGTCGAATCCCGCGGTATAGAGCTGCAGCGGACCGCGCCCCGTCGAAGAGCCACTTCCGCCTGAGGAGCTCCCCGAACTGAGCGAACTCAGATCAGGCTCGCGCATGCGCACCGCGGCGACTGCGCCTGACACCTTCGGCAACTCGTTCGCACGTTGCACCTGCAATTGCGAACGCGATTCCCGCAGCCGCGCCTGTGCGATATGCACGTCGGGACTGTGCGCAAAGGCGGCGGCAATCAGATCGTTCAACTGCGGGTCGTTGAACGCGAGCCACCACTGGTTCGGCGCGCGCGTTGCAGCCATGCCGGAGGCCGGCGTACGCACGAAGGTCGTACTGTTGCGGGCGTCCTGTGCAACCACGGGCGCGCCGTGATAATCCGGGCCGACCGTGCAAGCCGACAAGGCGGACAGAAGCGCGGCGGCAGCCAGGGCGAAACACGAGGGACGAATAAACATCATGTTGGAATAAGACATTAGTGTCCGGCAGACGAAGGCGACGGCGCATTGCGGCGCGGCGTTTTCAGAAACAGCGCAAGCGGAATGCAGGCGAGCAGCGCGATGCCGAGCAGATAGAAGGTTTCCGAATAGGTCATCACGACGGCCTGCTGCTGGATTTGTGCCCCGAGTTGCCCAAGCGCGCGCATCTGCGAGTACGCCATGTCGCCCGTGTGGGCGAACCAGTTCGCCGCGCTCCCCGCCAGGCTCTCCTGGCCGATCAGCGAATTGGCGCTGACGGACTCGCGGATCATCGCGGTATGAAACGTGGTGCGCCGGTCGATCACGGTGCCGATGATTGCGAGGCCGATCGAGCCGCCGAGGTTGCGCGCCATGTTGTACAGACCGGCGGCGTCGCCGGAATCTTCGCGCGACACGGCCGCCATCGACGCCTGATTGAGCGGCATCATCGCGAGCATCTGCGCGGTGCCGCGTATCAGTTGCGACCAGACGAAATCGTGTCCGACGCTCTGCGCCGTCAGGCTGATGTCGATCATGCAACTGATCGCGTACAGCACCAGCCCGGTGATCACCAGCACGCGGAAATCGACTTTGCCAAGCAACCGCGGCAGGATCGGCATGATCATGAACGCGGGCAGCCCGGAAAGCAGCATGATCGCGCCGGACTGTTCGGCGTTGTAGCCCGCCACCACGCCGAGAAATTGCGGCACCAGATACGACACGCCGTACAGCGCCGCGCCGACCGCGGACACAATCACAATCACGCTCGCGTAATTCGGGTTGCGCATCAGGCTCAGGCGCACGATCGGCTTCTTCGCGGTCATTTGCGAAGCGGCGATCAGGAGCATGCCGAAGACCGACGCGCAGGTGAGCGCGACGATCATCGAAGATTCGAACCAGCGCTCGCGCTGACCTTCCTCGAGCACGACGGTCAGCGAACTCAGACCGATCGCGAGGCCGACGATGCCGAGCCAGTCCGCCTTGAGAAACGCCTCCCAGTGCGGCCGGTCCGACGGCAGACCGACGATCAACAGGGTCATCAGCGCCAGACAGATCGGCAGATTCATGAAGAAGCACCAGCTCCAGCTGATGTTCTCCGCGAGCCAGCCGCCGACCACCGGCCCGAGCAGCGGTCCGAGCAAGACGATCAGGCCGAACATGGTCATGCCGACCGGCAACTGCGATAGCGGCAGGCGCGTACGGATGATGGTCTGCGCCGTTGGAATCAGCGCGCCGCCGGTGAAACCTTGGCCGATGCGCCCGGCGATCATCATGGGTAAGGTGTGCGACCAGCCGCACATCATTGAAAACGCGATGAACAGCGCGGAATTCGCCAGCAGGAAATTGCGCAGACCGAACACGCGCGTGAGCCATGCCGCGAGCGGGATCATCACGATTTCCGACATCAGATAGCCGGTTGAAATCCAGGTGCCCTCGGTGCCGGTGGCGCCGATTTCGCCCTGAATCTGCGGCAGCACGGAGTTCGTGATCGAAATGTCGAGCGTCGCCATCAAGGCGCCTAGCGCGCCTGCCGCGACGGCGATCCAGTCACCTACGCTGGCACGCTCTTCGGCGTGCGGTGCAGCCGGGTTCGCGGACGTAGCGTTGCCCGGTTCAGCCACGATGATTCTCGGCATCAATGCGTGAGTCACGATCGCGCGCGGAACGCGTGTCGACCTCCACGGTTACCGAGAGTCCCGGCAGGAGCACGCTGCGGGTCTCCTCACCCGTATCGATGCGAATCCGCACGGGCACGCGCTGCACGATCTTCGTGAAGTTGCCGGTGGCGTTCTCCGGCGGCAGCAACGCGAATTGCGAGCCCGTGCCGGGTGAGAAACTGTCGATCACGCCATGCAGCGTATGACCGGGCAACGCGTCGACGTGCAATTCCACCGGCTGGCCGACACGCATCCGGCCCACCTGCGTTTCCTTGAAATTGGCCAGCAGATAGGTGTTCTGCACCGGCACGACCGTCAGCATCCGCGTGCCGGGCTGCACGTACTGACCCACCCGCACGGTGCGATCGCCGATCTTGCCGCCGAGCACGCTGCGTACCACGGTGTTGTCGAGATCGAGTTGCGATTGCTGCGCGCTTGCCTCGGCCGCTTCGAGTTGTGCGCGTGCCTGCGCGAGCTGCGCAGTCGCCGAGCCGATCTGCGAGCGCGCGGCGGCAACCGCCGCGGCATTCGCGGCGAGCGTGGCGTTCGCCTGATCGCGGCTGCTGGTCAGTTCCGCCAGCCGTTCACTCGTTTCGGCGCCGGTTGCGACGAGCGGCGCATAGCGCCGCACTTCGTCGCTCGCATGGTGGGCGTTCACTTGCGCGACCTGCTGCTGTGCCTGTGCCTGCGCGATATTGGACTGCTGCTGCTTGATGTCCGCCTGCGCGCGTTCGATGTCGGCCTTGCGCGCATCGATCGTGGCCCGCGCCTGGTCGAGCGCGACCTGATACTGGCGGGCGTCGAGATGCACCAGCGGGTCGCCGGGCTTCACGACCTGGTTGTCCGCGACGTAAACCTCCGTGACGTAGCCGGCGATCTTGGGCGCGACCGTGACGCTGTCGGCCTGCAAATAGGCGTCGTCGGTGGATTCGATAAAGCGCCCCACCGTCCACCAGCGGGCGAACCAGACGGCCCCGACAATCAGCGCGACGATGCCGAGCGCGAGCAGCACCGTTCGCCGGCTGGGACGCCTGGCATTTGATGTCGGCGTATCTTCTGCCGGTAGCGGACGGGAGGGAGAACCTGCGGTGGTTGACATCTTGTTAGTCCAATTATTTCTGTCCGGCAAAATTATTCCAGTTGGTACAATTGTGTCAAGTGATATATTTCGGAAGAAATCCTCCCAGAGGTTCTGGCCGAGGCGCCCTTCCCCACAAAGACTTACTAAGGGGCGCTCCCGTCAAAGAAATGCCTTTGGGGCGCAACGAAAAGAAACGCGGAGAGCAATGCATGAACACCGCAAAGAGGCTGCGCCGTCCGCCGGAAGGCGGCTATGCGCGCGGCGACGAGACGCGTCGGCGAATCATCGAAGCGGCGGTAGAACTGTTCGGCGAACATGGTTTTGAAGGCGCTTCGACGCGCGACATCGCGGCTCTCGCGGGCGTCAACGCACCCGCGCTGCAGTATTACTTCGAGAACAAGGAAGGGGTGTATCGCGCGTGCGTCGAAGCGCTCGCCGACGATGCGTGGAAGACCTTCGGGCCAGCTATCGCGGATGCACAGGAAGCATTGCGTGAAAACGCCGGCACCGCGGCGCTGATCGACGCCTACATCCGCATTCAGGGAGCGGTCGCGGACGGCGTTTTCGCGAAAGGCGAGAATCGCGGCCGGCGGCTTTTCTTCGCGCGCGAGCAGGCCGGACAGGAACCCGAAAGCGCGACGCGGATTCTGGCGAGCCGGATCCGTCAGCCGCTCACCAATGCAACCGCAGCGCTCGTCGCGCGAATTTCCGGGCGCGCCGCCGATGATCCGGTCACGCTGATCCGCAACTTCAGCCTGCATGGGCAACTGGTGATTTTCCATGTCGCGCAACGCTCAACGCTGTCGATGCTCGGCTGGAAAAGCATGGACGCGGAGAACATGGAACAGATCAAGTCGACCATCCGCGACCAGACGCGCATATTGCTCGAACAATGGAGCCGGGAACGTGACGAGGGGTGTGCCGCTGCCGTGGCTCGCACGGTGAAGGAAAAGCCACGCAAGCAGCCGTGATCCCGAAACACCGCGATCAAGGCGGCATTCGTCGTCCTGACGAGAAAGGGTCTAGGTGGACTTACCTTTGAACCGCTGTCGCGCGAATGCACTCCATGAAAAGGCTTAGCCCGTCCGTGACTCACTCCGATTCGCTTCAAGGTCTTTCCGATATCCTGGCACCGGGTTTATCAGTGGTGTTTTGCGGCATCAATCCGGGTCTCCGTGCGGCGTCGACCGGCCGGCACTTTGCCGGCAGAGGCAATCGGTTCTGGCGGACCCTTCATCTGGCCGGTTTTACGCCTGGACAGATCGATCCTCAAGACGATCGCACAATCCTGCAGTACGGCTGTGGGCTGACCACCGTGGTCTCGCGGCCGACCGCACGAGCGGACGAACTGTCGCAAGGGGAATTCAAAGCCGCCGCGATCGAATTCGAGCGGAAGATCGAAGGATATGCGCCGCACTGCGTTGCCTTCCTCGGCAAGATGGCGCTCAGTGCGATGTCGGGCACGCGCGACATCGACTGGGGCCCGCAACCGGCACTATTCGGCGGCGCCCACGTATGGGTGTTGCCCAATCCCAGCGGCCTGAACCGGACATTTAGCCTTGACGCGCTGGTGACGGCCTATCGGGAACTTCGGCTGGCCCTGGCGTCGGCCGAAGCAGGTCTGCGCGATGTTTCGCGTCAGTGAGATCTGCCCCGTTTATCAAACTGAAGATGGTCAGTTCTGGCGCGACGCTTTGGCCCGGTCAAAGAATCCGAACAGAAGCGCCGCAATCGTGAACCCCAATACCACGATGCAAACGCCACTCCATCCGGCCCACGCCCAGGCCGCCCCCGATAGCAACGCGCCGAGCGCGCCGCCGATAAAGAAAATACCCACGAAGAGCGCATTCAATCGGCCGCGCGCCGCCGGGTTGATGAGATTGATCGCGCGCCGTCCGAGCGTTTGATCGGTTATCAGACCCGCGTCGAGCGCTGCCGCGCCGACAACCAGTAGCGCGAGTGCGAGACCGGAATGCGTGGTGACCGGGAATCCGCCCCAGCCCGCACCGGCCGCGCCCATGACGAGCACAGCCGCAATCATCAACAGATGCGCGATCAGTTGTGTGATGCGCTGCGCCCCGCGATCGCCGAGATAACCGGCGAGTGGCGTGACGATCGCCCCGCTCGCACCCGCCAGTGCAAACCCGGCGATGCCGTGCATGCCGAGCGAGAACGGCGGCTGCGCCAGCAACAAGGCGATGGCGGTCCAGAACGCGCTGAACGCGCCAAGCCCGAGCGCCGCCAGCGTGGCGCGGCGTTGCAGGATGGGTTCGGTGCGCAGCAGCGTCCACAGGGAGCGCAGCAACGCTGGATAACGGGCCGTCGCGAGCGGCCGGTGGGTCGGCAACTGGGTGTACAGGACCACGGCAAGCAGCGCGTCGGCGCACGCCTCGATGCCGAAGAACGCGCGCCAGCCGAACGATCCCGCGATCACACTGGCAAGTGGGCGTGACAACAAAATCCCGATCATCAGCCCGCTCATCACGTTGCCGATTGCCCGCCCACGTCCGTGTTCAGGCGCCATTGACGCCGCCATCGGCACGAGCATCTGAATCACGCTCGACGTCGCGCCCGCCAGCGACACCGACAGGAGAAACAGCCAACCCGACCGGGCGAGCGCCGCAATGCCGAGAAATACCGCACAGCACATCAGCGTCCGAAAAATAAGCTTGCGGTTCTCGAGCAGATCGCACAACGGCACGAGCAGAAGCAGCCCGGCCGCGTAGCCCAACTGCGGCAGCATGGCGATCAGGCCGGCGAGTTCGGGCGGCAGGTTCAGCGCGCGGCTGACGGGCCCCGTCAATGGTTGCGCCGCCGTCAGGTTCACGATGATCAATCCGACCGCCGCCGCGAAAAACAGCGTGAGCGGCGCGGTCAGGCCGGCAGCCGGCGCCGGCGAAGGTACGGTCGCGGCAGACAAGGGAGGCAAGGGCCGCGCAGGCGTCTCGGCAGGTTGATTCATCGTTCCACTCCGGTTGAATTAGCTCCGGCTTATCGTACGGATGACGATGTTATGCGACAATTGAAATATGTCGATAATCTTTATGCGAGTTAGTTATGAACACGCGTGACTTGCAGGCTTTCGTGGCGGTGGTCGAAAGCGGATCGATGGTGCGGGCGGCGGAGAAGCTGTTTCTCACGCAGCCTGGGCTCACGCGCCGCGTTCAGAATCTGGAGACCATGCTCGGCGCGGAGCTGCTGGACCGCCAGAGCAAACCGCTCAAGCCGACCGCGGCGGGCAATGAGGTGTACGGTCTGGCGCGCACGGTACTGCGCGCCGTCGACGACCTGATGGCCGTGGCGTCGCCCGATAGCGAATCGACCGGAGAGTTGAGAATCGGCGTCCCACCGTTTCTATCCGAACTCGCGCTCGAACGGCCCGTCGACCGTTTGCGTAGTGCCTTTCCGAAGCTGACGCTGCGCGTGACCGCCGGCTGGTCGCCGGGCTTGTTGCAGAACGTGGAGCGTGGCGCCGTGGATGCGGCCGTCGTGTTGTTACCCGTCGGCATTCCCCTGCCCGAAGCGATGACGGCCGCGCGACTCGGCGACAAACGGGCCATCGTTGTGGCGCCGCGTTCTTTCGGCTTGACCGACGGACCGACGACGCTCGCCGAGCTTTCGCGTCATCCATGGGTGTTGAACCAGGACGGCTGCGGGATGCGGTCCGCGCTGAGTCGGGCGATGTCGTCGGCCGGCTTGCAGTTCAACGTCGCGGTCGAGGCGTTTGGGTCCGAGTTGCAGCTTTCGCTGGTGGCCCGGGGCATGGGCATCGGGCTCGCCGTGCCGGAAATGCTGGAGCGCAGCGCCTACCGTGAATCGCTGCAGCGCATCGACGTGACGGACTTCCACAACGTGCTCAACGTGTGGCTCGTGCACGGCATGCTGCCCGGTCGCCTGGTGCGGCCCGTTGCGTTGATGCGCGACGCGCTTGTGGAGAAAATGGAGAGCGATCTGGAGCGCAGCGCGTAGCCGCTCAGCCTCGCTCTGTCCGGGCGGGTCTGATTCCGTCTATCCGGCCGCGCTCACGGAATCAGTTTGAACAGCCAGCAAATCCCGGCAATGCACGAGCGCGTCGCGCACTGACGCGCCACCGGCATGCGGGCCGGATTCAACAGTCTCGCCGCCAGGGAGCAACTGGACGAAGGCGATAAGTAGATTACGGAAACGACTCGGGAACGCGCCTGCGAAATCATTTCGGCGAAGGTGCCCGCGTACGGAAACGGGCGAAATCCTCCTCGACCCGGTCTGGCCGGTTGTCACACCTTTTGGGCCGGTTTCCTCACGCACTCTCCATGGACAAACTACGACTATGAGCACCCCTCAGGAAGAGTTCCAGCGTGATCCGTACGATTTTCTTTCGAATAATGTGGTTTATCCGAGCATAAACGTGCTTCGCCAGGAATATCTGCTTCCGGCTGTCGGCGGGGAAGCGTTCGCTATCAGGCCAGCGCCTGTCATTCCCGTCACCGTGAAAAAAGTGCCGAACGCGAATTCAACGACAGGCGACGTCTTCGCGCTAGTCAGGGCTGTTAACAAAGACCCATTCCCCCTGCGCGCGTACTACTTGCCCTATATGCAGAAAAAAACTTGCGGCGGCGTTCTGCACAAGAGCGCCGAGTGGATGTTTACCGCCGCAATGGACGGCTGCACGTTCGGCGCCGGCTCCGTCACTGCGGACGGCGTGTGTGCCTCGCCGTGCATGCCAATGCGGCAAGCGCGGGCCAAGGCGGCCGCGACGAACAGCGCAGACAGCAAGACGAACAGATCGCGACCACGTTCGGCAAACGTTCCGGCGACAAGTGGGAGTTTTTCGTGCTGAGATTTACCAGTAAAAAAGCCGGCGATGATCAGTTCGCGCGGGGCTACCTGCATAAAGGCATAATCGGCGCGACCAGTTGAACGGGAAACATCGATCTGTCACCCTCGGCGGCTACGGCCGGGGCACCGGGTCGCAGCCTGTTGATCGTTGAGAGTTTGCGGCTTGTAATCAGGTCGCGAAGCCCCACCCTTTCCGGTACTGCAAGCCGGATTCGGTGTTGTCCTTGAAGTACTTTGCATCCGTGCCCGGCGTCCAGACGTACCCGGTCTTCGCGCTATTTGGAACACCAATCCGTTTGCCATGGTCGGTCCACTTTTTCATCTTGTCGCCAAAGGCGGTAAAGAACTCGGCCGGCTTGCAGACGATGTTGGCCCACGGATCGATGATCCACTGGTCGTCACCCGCGTAGTCCATCGTCTTGATCGAACCGAACGCGGGCGTGCCCTTCATCAGGATGCAGAACTGGTGGTCTCCGGGATCGTCGATGATGGCGATCCATATGTTTAATTTCTTGCTTTGAAAGGCGAAACAGAGAAGCCATGTCATTTCGGCGCAATTGCCGCCTCGGAGTCCCTGCTTTTTAATAATTTCACCCATCTCAGCGGGAGTGGGCGGCCTCTGCAAGAGACTCGTTAGCAGCTGCCTCTTGCCTTGAATCGTCTGGCGTATCTCACCGGCAAGCGGCTGATTGGTATTTCTCCTGTCCGCTTGCCCTTCCTTTAATGTCAAACCCTCGGCCGGTGGTTCATCGTATCGCTTGTTATCCGACTTCTTGCCCGAATGCTCAGGGCCGTCGAAAAAAGCCCGAACCCATTTGTTCATAACGGTGGCGTTGCCCTTGGTGTACATGAAACCTCCCGTTTGTCATTCGTTCGCGGAGAGCCCCCGTCAGAGCCTGCTGGCGAGCCTGGCTTCGTCCTCCCGCCAGGTTACGAGGCAATCGTTTCCCAAGCGTTTCCTACGGTGTGCAGTAAGCGTGACACCAGCGGCGTCCTGATTGGAGATTGCGATTCTTCAGGTTGCGGAGCCGAACTGAGCGCCAACGACCCACGGTGTGAGTTCGTTGATTCGGTTGATCGGGGTCGGCGATGCGTGTACGCACGAAGCGCGGATAAGCGTCAGGATCGACGCCGTTGAGTTTTGCGATGCCAATGAGGCGGGCGATTGCGGCGGCACGCCAGAGCAGACCGAGGCCTTTTATACGGGCGTCTTTCCGGCCGAGGCTGGCAGCTTCCAGACTGGAACTGCCAGGGGGTTAGTTCAGGCGACTACCTTCTGCTCCCCGGCCGCCTGTTCGCGCATGCGACGGGCTTCGTCGCGCAGGAACTGCTGGTAATCGTCCAGATCGCCGTCGAATGGCTCGACGCCACCCTTGGTGACGAGCCAGAACTCGTCGCATACCGCGCGCAGCAGCGACCGGTCGTGACTGACCAGCATCACCGTGCCTTCGAATTCGTTGAGCGCCATGCCGAGCGCTTCGCGTGTGGCCAGGTCGAGGTGGTTGGTCGGTTCGTCGAGCAGCAGCAGGTTGGGACGCTGCCACACGATCATGCACAACACGAGACGCGCCTTTTCGCCGCCGCTCATCGTGCCGACCGCCTGATGGACCATGTCGCCACTGAAGTTGAAGGTGCCGAGGAAGGTTCGCAGCGATTGTTCGGTGCCGCTCTGGCCAGGCGCGCGCAGGTGCGCCGGCGTGTCCCTGGCAAGACGGATCATGTGTTCCAGCGGCGTGTCCAGAGGACGCAGCACATCGAGTTCCTGCTGTGCGAAGTAGCCGATGTTCAGGCCTTTGCCTTCGCTGATTTCGCCGGCAATCGGTGCCAGCTCATGCGCCACCGTCTTCACCAGAGTGGACTTGCCCTGGCCGTTGGCGCCAAGAATGCCGATGCGCTGGCCGGCCAGCACGGATCGGTTGATGCCCCGCACGATGACCGTCGGCGGCGTGCCCAGCGGTGCGTCGTCCGGCGCCGGATAGCCGAAACTCGCGTCCAGCATCGACAACAGCGGGTTCGGGACGTTGAGCGGCTCCTTGAACTCGAAGGTGAACTCTGCATCGGCCAGCACCGGTGCAATCTTCTCCATGCGTTCGAGCGCCTTGACCCGGCTCTGCGCCTGCTTTGCCTTCGATGCCTTGGCCTTGAAACGGTCGATGAATTTCTGCAGGTGAGCGATCTTGTCCGCTTGCCTCGCCACCGCGGCCTGCTGCAACACCAGTTGCTCGGCGCGCATTTCTTCGAACTTGCTGTAGTTGCCGCCGTAACGCACGAGTTTGGCGTTGTCGACGTGCACTGTCACCTGCGTCACCGCGTCGAGGAATTCGCGATCGTGGCTGATCACCACCATGGTTCCCTGATAGCGCTTGAGCCACGCTTCCAGCCAGACCAACGCGTCGAGGTCGAGGTGATTGGTCGGTTCGTCGAGCAACAGCAAGTCGGACGGACACATGAGCGCGCGCGCCAGTTGCAGTCGCATACGCCAGCCGCCGGAAAAACTGTTGACAGGGTGGTCGAGCTGCGCAGCGCTGAAGCCAAGGCCCTGGATCAGTGCCTGGGCACGTGCGGGGGCATCGTGTGCGCCGGCGTCGTGCAAGGCCATGTAGGCGTGCGCCATGCGCATACCGTCGTCGCTGGCCTCAGCGGCGGCCACTTCGGCCTGCGCCGCCAGCAGTACGGTGTCACCTTCGATTACGAAGTCGGTCGCGCTTTGCTCGGTCTCCGGCATTTCCTGCGCAACCTGGCCCATCCTCCATGCGGCGGGAATCGAGAACTCGCCGCTGTCTTCGTGGAGCGTGCCGTTGAGAAGGCCGAAGAAGGAGGACTTGCCGGCGCCATTGCGGCCGACCAGGCCGACCTTTTCGCCGGGGGTGAAGGTGACGGACGCGTTATCGAGTACGACATTGACGCCGCGGCGCAGGGTGACATTACGGACGGAAATCATAGAGGGCTACTTCGGAGAGGATAGGCATGATAGCCGACCGGACGTGCGGGTTGACTCTTTTCTGGCCGCATGGGTGAAAAACCGCTTGCGCCTGGGAGGCGCCGGCGTGCCGAGCACAAGCGAAAGCTTATGCAAATCCATGCGACTGCGCGCCGACGCCGTTGCCTATAGCGGGATTCACTGCGGCACGTCGCCTCCTTTCGAGGGAGTGTTCTACAGATTTGCTACGCCATCTTCGCCTCGGACCCAGTCTGCGCGACTACCATTCACGCTTCCATGCCGCGTGCGGCGCGTTCCTATCTTCAGGTTTTCGCATGAGTCTATTAATTCGTTTGCTGCTTGTGGTACTCACCAGCCGTCGCCGGAGTCGGTTGCATGTGCTGGATACGTGTGTCACGCCTTTTCGTGTCTGGCTAAACGACCTCGATGTGTTGCTGCATATGAACAACGGCCGTTACTTCACGATTCTGGATCTGGCTCGCGTAGATCTGATGATGCGTAGTGGCCTATGGCGGCAATTGAAGACACGTGGCTGGTATCCGGTCGTCACCCTGGAAACGATGCGATTTCACCGGTCGCTCGAGCTTGGCAACCGTTATAACGTCCAGACTCGCGTGATCGGTTGGGATGAAAAGCATATCTTCATCGAACAAGGGTTCGTGCGCGATGATGTGCAAGTCGCATTGTCCGTGGTGCGAGCACGCTTCCTGAAGCGAAGCGGCGGCACCGTAACGACGGCGGAGCTGCTGCAGTTGGCGGAGATTACGCAGCCGTCGCCGGAGTTGCCTGGATGGGTTGCGGGATGGAGTGCGGCCGAAGGAGGTATGGCGTCGACGTAGTCTTCGCTTTCGGCCTCGCCCGCCCCGCACCACCCCGCCCCTGACCACGGCAGATTACATGCCTCCAAATGGCTTCTTCACCGTCAGCTTGTTGGTCACTGACGTCACCCCGGGAACGCCCCGAACGATCGCCTCCACTTTGCCGATCTGAGCCGTATCCGTGACTGTGCCATTCAGTGTCACCGCGCCGTCTTTCGCGATGACACTGATGTCTCCGGCGCTGATTTCCTTGTACTTCCCGATGGCAGCATAAACCTTCCGGCGCAGCGCACGATCCGCTTTCCTGCCCATGGGCGCCGCTGCTCCCGACCCCGCCGCCGCGGATGCACCTTGCGCACTGGACGAGCTACTGGCTGCCTCACCGGCCTGGCACCACGGAGTCATGGACATTGAAACAAACAATGTAACGACAGCCAGCCCAAGTATCTTGATTGTTTTCATGGATTGCTCCGCTTGATGAAAGTGACGGAATCAGAAGTTATGGCGCAAGCCGATCATGGCCGCCGTGGTGGAGACACCCGGCGCAACCGGTGCCCCATAGATGATCGTCTGGTTCATCGTCCCCTTGTTGTCGACGTAGCCGACTTGGGCATATACCTTGGTCCGTTGCGACAGGTTGTATTCGGCACCCACCGATACTTCACTCGAATGATTCGCTGAGTGGTTCCGGTCCTTCAGGTAGTAGTAGCCCGAGGTGATCTTGAAGTGCGGATTGAACTGGTAGCCGAGGCCGCCCGACACCATTTCGAAGTCAGCGGTGTTGCTGTGCGCCGGATTCTTGCCGATGCCGTACGAGGCGGATACGGAAAACCCACTGATCGTATACATCGCGCCGAAATAGTAGAAGCGGTTATTGCTCTGGCCTGTCGCCGGCGTAGCCGGAGCCGCCGGATAGGTCAGCGGATACGGATTGGTGTCATGTCCGTTGTAGTACACAGCGGACAGGTTCAGACCGTAATTCGAGTACTTGAGCACGGCCGACTCGCGCGTGCCGCCCTGGAACTGTCCCGCGACGCCGCCCGGCGCGTACTCCAGCGCAAGCGAAGCACCATAGAATTTCGGCGAACTGTACACCAGCGCGTTGCTGTCATAGAGCGCGCCGATTGGCGCATTCGTGCTGGTGCCGGCCCAGCCCGCCGCCTGGTTGATGCCGAGCCACGCAGTCAGGATGCTGCCGAAATACTGCGCGCCGCGCACATCGGTTTCCGCCATCGCGTAGATCATCGGGATGATCTGCCGGCCGGCGTCGAACGTACCAAACGGTCCGGTCGCGCCGACCGTCGCATACTGATTGAAAAGCGCGGTCGTGCCCGGCGTGTCGGAAAGCCCGAATTTGCCGGTCGTGGTGTTGAACGAGCCTTGCAATTTGAACGTAATCCTGTAGCCACCGCCAATGTCTTCGATTCCCTTCAGGCCCCAGTAGCTGGAATAGATACCGCCGTCCTTCAGTTGGTAGACATGTCCCTGGTTACGCGCGGTCGGCTGGAACGTCGCCGCCGACGTGCTCTGATACAGGAGTCCATTGTCCACCACGCCGTAGAGCGTAACGGATGACTGGGCATGAGCTGACGCCGAAAAAACTATCAGCACTACCAAGCAGCTTGATTTCAATTTCATTTTGTCTCCTCCAGGTTTTGTGCTCGCCGGGCGGACCCGGTGGCTTATGGCTTGCTGCTCTGATGAAACTGTGTTGCTGCGATTCCGGTGTCTCAAGCCGACAGATAGTGACCGCCGAACTGGTCCCGTAACTGGTTCTTCAGAATCTTGCCCGTTGCACCGAGCGGAACCGAGTCGACGAACACCACGGCGTCCGGTTTCCACCACCTGGCAACCCGGTCGTCAAAGAAGGCCAGCAGTTCGTCGGCGGCGAGCGCGCTACCTGGCTTCTTCACAATCAGCAGCAGCGGCCGCTCGTCCCACTTCGGATGCCGCGCGGCGATGCATACCGCTGTCGCGACTTCCGGGTGCAGGTACGCGACATTTTCGATGTCGGTGGAGCTGATCCATTCACCGCCGGATTTGATGACGTCCTTGCTGCGATCGGTAATCTGCATGAAACCGTCCGGATCGATCCTGGCCACGTCGCCGGTCGGGAACCAGCCGTCGCGCAGCGGCGGCGTGTCGTCAACGCCGAAATATTCCCGCGTGACCCAATGACCGCGCACGAGAAGGTCGCCCGTTGCGGCGCCGTCCCACGGCAATGCGTTGCCGTCCAGATCGACGATCTTCATGTCGATGCCGAACACCGGGCGCCCCTGCTTCGCCTGAAGCGCGTAGCGCTCTTCCACTGGCAGAGACACCTGATGCGCCTTGAAACTGCAGACGGTGCCGACCGGGCTCAATTCCGTCATGCCCCACGCATGCACGACGTCGACGCGATGACGCTCCTGGAACACTGCCGTCATTGCCGTCGGGCAGGGAGCGCCGCCGATAATCGTGCGCTGCATCGACGAAAACGAACCCGCAATTGCGTCGACATGTGCAAGCAGTCCTTGCCAGACGGTCGGCACGCCGGCCGACAGCGTGACCTGTTCGTCCTCGATCAGTTCATGAAGCGACTTGCCATCCAGCGCCGGCCCCGGAAACACCAGCTTCGCCCCCACCATGCAGGCGATATAAGGCAATCCCCACGCGTTCACATGGAACATCGGCACGACCGGGAAGATCACATCGCGCGCGGAACAGTTCAGCGAATCCGGCAGCGCCGCCGCGTAGGTGTGCAGCAGGGTCGAGCGGTGGCTGTATAACACGCCCTTAGGATTGCCGGTCGTCCCGGACGTGTAGCACAGCGATGACGCGCTATTTTCGTCCAGCAATGGCCAGTCGAAAGCATCGCTGTGTCCGTCGACGAGATCCTCGTAGCACAACAGCGTCGTGGCCAGATCAAGGTCTCGAGGCATGTGCGCGCGATCTGTCATGGCGACGAAGATTTTCGGGCTTTTGACGCGCGGCGCGACGCTCTCGATCAGCGGCAGAAACGTCAGGTCAAAGAACACGACGCGATCTTGCGCATGCTCGATGATGTACGCGAGCTGATCGACATGCAGACGCGGGTTGAGCGTATGCAATACGGACCCGGCCCCGGACACGGCGAAGTACAGCTCCATATGCCGGTAGCCATTCCACGCCAGCGTGCCTACCCGCTCGCCCGGCTGGATACCGAGGCTTGCGAGCGCGTTGGCCATGCGGCGCGCGCGTTGCGCAAGATCCCGGTACCGATACCGGTGGATGTCACCCTCGACCCGTCGCGACACAATTTCCTGGCCGCCGTGATGGCGTTCAGCATGCGTGAGCAGCGAAGCGATCAGCAGCGGTTGCTGCATCATCAAACCTTGCATCCTTGTTCCCCTGAATGGCGGTGTGTTCCCGCGCGGCATGGATCACGATGCCGCATTGCATGCCGGTGCGGGCGCGGCCCCGGCGACCGGGTTCTCGAGACTCACGAACAGCTTTCCGTCAACGGCACGGACTGGGAATGTCGTCAGGCTCAAGCCACTGGCGCCCGGCATGCAACCGGTGCGAAGGTCGAAGCGCAGACCATGCGCCGGGCAGCTCAGCACGCACCCGTCGAGATGACCGTTTGCGACCGAGGCGCCCTGGTGGGGACACGAGTCGTCAATCGCGTGGATCGTGCCGTCGATGTTAAAAAGGACAACGCCGCGGCCATTGATGAAGGCCAGTTTTCGCTGGCCTGGTCCGATTTCATCGACCGTGCCAACCGGTATCTGATCAGACGAGTTCATGGATCAGCGCCTCCGCCATCGGCCATTCACCAAACCCCGCGGCCGGATTCAGGTGACCGACTTCGCCAAGGTCGACGAGCCGGCTGCCCCAGTCGTTCGCCATCGCCGCCGCGCGCTCGAACTGCGCGAGCGGATCGTTGCGGCTCGCACCGACGATGCTCGGAAACGGCAGCGGTTCGCGTGGAATCGGCAGCCAACCGTTCTGAGCGAGCGCATCGAAGGCCGGATAGCCTGCCGGCAGCGGCGTCTCGAGGTCGGCCGGAGCGGCGAGCAGCGCACCGTGAATCTTGCGGCTATGCTGTTGGGCCCAATGCACCGTGATCATCACGCCAGCGCTGTGCGCAACCAGAATCACGGGACCATCGATCTTCGCGAGTGCGGCATCGAGCGCCGCGACGCGCGCCGCGCAACTGAGTTTGTCGTGCTCGAGCGGCGGCACCGAGACCGCCTTGGGCAGCTTTTGTTCCAGCAGCGTTTGCCAATGCTCCGCGACGTGGTCGCGTAAGCCCGGCACCAGCAGGATGGTCGGTGTTGTATCGAGAGTCATGAAGCGGCCTCCTGGCCCATCAGTACGGCTTGTCACCGATAATTCCGGCGCGCTCCATCTTGCGGTGGCACGGCGGGTAGTCCATCACTGCATAGTGCTGCGTGCTGCGGTTGTCCCAGATCGCGATGCTGTTGGGTTTCCAGCGCCAGCGGACCTGGTACTCGGGGATATAGGCCTGGCTGACGAGATAACGCAGCAGATCACTCGCGCCCGGATTGGCATCCTGCCCGAAGCGCACACGCCCCGGCGTGTGGTAGTTGGTGAAATGGGTGGTAAAGGCGTTCACGAACAACACACGCTCATCGGTCTCCGGGTGCGTGCGCACAACCGGATGTTCCGCGTCAGGAAATTGCGTCTTGAGCGCGAGACGTTTTTCGATCGGCATTGCAGCCCCGAAGCTCGCCTCGATGCTGTGGCGGGCACGCAGGTCCGCGATCTGGACCTTGATGTGATCCGGCAGGTTCTCGTAGGCGAGGACCATGTTTGCCCACATCGTGTCGCCGCCGACGGGCGGGCACTCCACACAGCGCAGGACAGCGCCGAACTGCGGCGCCTCGCGCCAGGTGGCATCCGAGTGCCACGCGTTTTCATACCGGTCGTTGGGCTGATCCGGGTTCTTGTAGATGCGCACGAGGCCAGGATATTCCGGGTCGCTGCCGGCAACGGGATGATCCTCCAGTTCGCCAAAACGGCGCGCGAACGCAACATGCCCGGCGCGCGAGATGTTCTGATCGCGCAGAAACAACACCCGGTGTTTGAGCAGCGCCGCGCGGATTTCTGCAAACAGGCCGTCGTCGTCGATGGCATCGGCCAGATTCACACCCACCAGTTCGGCACCGATGGCGCACGTCAATTGTTCGACTCGCATGGTGCTCTCCTCAGATGACGAAGACGGACGAGCCGGTCGTCTTGCGCGATTCAAGGTCACGGTGGGCCTGCGCCGCGTCCTCCAGCGCGTAACGCTGATTGAGTTCGATCTTGATGCGGCCCGCGGCGACATGTCCGAAGAGTTCGCCGGCGAGTGCGTCCTTCTCGGCGGGGTCGGCGATATAGTCCGCCAGCGCGGGGCGCGTCAGGTAGAGCGAGCCCTTCATTGCCAGAATCTGTGGATTGAACGGCGGGATTGGCCCGGAGGCTGTGCCGACGCAGACCATCAGGCCACGGCGCCGGAGCGAATCGAGCGATGACTCGAAAGTATCCTTGCCGACACTGTCGAATACGACGTCCACGCCGACGCCGTTGGTCAGTTCGCGCACGCGCTTCGCAACATCCTGCCGGCTGTAGTAGACGATGTGATCGCAACCATGCGCACGGGCCACCTCGCCTTTGGCCTCGCTCGAAACCGTGCCGATCACGGTGAGGCCCAGCAGCTTCGCCCATTGCGACACAATCAGCCCGACACCGCCGGCGGCCGCATGCAGCAGGATGGTGTCGCCCGCCTTGAAATCATGAATGCGGCGCATCAGGTATGACGAGGTCAGGCCTCGCATCGTCATACCGGCAGCGGTTTCGCAGGAGATCGCAGCCGGCAGCTTGATGAGCGGCGCCGCCGGGACCAGGCGTTCCGTGCTGTAGGCACCGAGTGTGTTGAGAAAACCGGTATAGGTCACGCGGTCGCCAACCGCGACGTTGGTCACCTCGGAGCCGATTGCCTCGACCACGCCTGCAGCCTCGACACCCATGCCTGCGGGCAGCGGCACGGGGTACAGGCCGGTGCGGAAGTAGGTGTCGGCGAAATTCAGGCCCACTGCCTCGTGGCGCAAGCGAACCTGTCCGGGACCGGGATTGCCCACTTCAACGTTTTCATAGCGCAATACTTCGGGACCGCCGGTTTCATGGAAGCGCACTGCTTTTGCCATATCGATTCTCCTATCCTTTACTTGAACTGCGAATTTATTTGGCGCGTGACGGACCTGCCTGCCTGCTCTCAGACGCACTTGTCAGGTCCAGACCTCGCGGGTGACGGTCGGGTCAGCAGCCGGCCTGTTCACGCAGGGCACTCACGCGATCGAGGTCGACGCCATAGTTCCGCTTGCCGATGAAGAAGGCGGCCGCTGCGACGAGCGGTGCGAACGGCACGAATTGCAGCGCGCCTAGCAGCCCGACCCGGTCAGCGACGATACCCGTCAGGATGGCAGCGGGGGCCAGCCCCAGCAGGTTGTTCGCGAGCGTCAGGGTGGCAAATGCCGACGCATGGATCGACGGCAGGGTGAGGTTCGCCACCATTGCCCCCGAGGGGCCGGTCGCGCCCGCGCTGAAGAACATGCCGGCGCCAATCACGACGAGTTGTGCCGGGCCCGCCGGCATCCGGAAACCGATCGTGAGCAGCACGAAACAGATCAGACAGAAGGCGATGGCCGTGCTCCACTTCCTTTCCCGCCCATGCTTGCTGAGCCGGTCGGTCAGAATCCCGCACACCACCATGCCGAAAGCGGTTGCCAGTACGAACATTGCCGCACTCATGGCGGCCTTACCGGTGGACATGCCGTAGTAGCGATTCAGGAAGCTGGGCATCCACGCCCATACGGCTGCCGGGACCAGCAGATGGATGCCGCTGCCGACATAGGCGCACACGACCGACTTGGTCGAAAAGAGTCCTTTCATCAGCGCGCGCAAGCTCATGCATACACCGCGGCCCTGCGCTTGCCGGCTCACACTGGCAGGCTGCAGCCGCGCCAGCCGTTTTTCGGTGACGGCAAACCGGTAGAGAACCAGCAGCACGATCCCCAGGGCCGCCATTGCGCCGAACGCCGCGCGCCAGCCCAGGTGAGCGGCGACTGCACCGCCTAGCGCCATGCCCAGCACTGAACCAAACGCCCCGCCAGCCATGAACGCTGCCGTGAGCGTGGAGCGCAGCCGCGCCGGAAAGATACTGAGGACGACGGCGATGCCGACGCTGCCATAGGCGGCCTCACCGATACCGACGAAGGCGCGCGCGAGCAGCATCTCGCCATAGTTCGTCGCGAGCGCGCAGCCGAGCGTCGCGAGACTCCACATCGCCGCCATCAGGACGATGCTCTTCACGCGGCCCCAGCGGTCGGCAAGCACCGACAGCGGAAAGGTGAGCACGCCGACCATCAATGCGACCACACTGCTCAGCGAACCGAGCCGGGTGTCGGAAAGGTTCCATGTGGCCTTGAGCATCGGAAACACCGCATTCAACACCTGCCGCGACATGTAGTCAGAAAGCAGCAAGCCGACCGTCAGCGCAAATACCACCCACGCATACGCGCGCACGTCTTTTTGCGTCGTCGAAACATCGGCCGTCGTCGGCTCGGCATGCGTGAACATGAGTCGTCTCCTTCGTGTCCAGCTCGTTGGCGACCGCCTTTGACCAGTTGGGCAAAGGCGGCCTTTATGGATACCGTGCAACCCTCCCCGGCATACCGGGGAGCCCTACCTTGAAACTCGACATCCGCAAAGCGTCAGCGGCATTCCAACCGCTCACGCCACGCGCAGCGGCAAGTTCTTCACGCCAACCGTGCGATTCGGCGCCATGCCGTTGGCCGCGAGCGTCTCGTCGACCGTCTCGTACTGCACGCCGATGCGGTAGATGTCGCGCGCCTCCTTGCCGGACGCAATCTCGCGGCCCAGCTCGCGCGCCACGCGCACGCACTGCTCGATCTGCTGCACCGAAGTCATCCGGTTGCCGTGCTGGTCGATGATCGTGTCTTCGATGCCGCAGCGAGGATGCAGGCCCATGGACAACGCCATCATGTTGAACGGCAATACGTTCTTGAGCAACGACTCGGCCGTGAGCGTACAGCCGTCCGGCGCGCGGTGCACGAAGTTGAAAAAGTTGAACGGGTTCGGACCGTCGAAGCCCCCGCCGATCCCGATCCACGTCAGATTGAGCGGCCCCTTGTAGGCGCCTTTGCGCACCAGACGATCGAGTGTCTCGAGCGCATGGATGCCCGTGAGCTGGAAGTGCGGCTGGATGCCCGAGGCCTGCAGGCGGCGCAGGTGCTCCTCGACCCATGCCGGACCGGCCGGAACCGTCATTTCGCTATAAGCGGCCATGAGCGCGGGATTGGACAAGGAGGTGCCTTCCAGGTACGCCGGATAGAGCAACTCCATGATGTTCATCTGCGTGGTGTTGATCGCCACCGTCACCTGATCCGGCCTTGGATCGAGATCGGCCAGCATGTGACGCGTATCGTCGGACAGCCACTTCGCGGCCTGGCCGTCGTCTTCCGGCGCGAACGAGATCGAACCGCCGACCTGGATGATCATGTCCGGCACGGCCGCGCGCACGCCCGCGATGAGTTCGTTGAATTTCGACAGGCGCTTGGAGCCCTTGCCATCCAGTTCGCGCACGTGCAGGTGCAGGACGGTCGCGCCGGCGTTGTAGCAATCGACGGCCTTCTGGATCTGCTCCTCCATCGTCACCGGAATGTCTTCCGGAAAGTCTTCGGGCATCCATTCCGGGCCGTAGGGAGCAGTCGTGATGACAACCTTGTCCTGGTTCTCGGGGTGCAGCGAATCGTCGAGGAATTGCATCGTGTTCTCCAATAAGGGGACGGTGTTCCGACGCTCGCGGCACGGCTGGCCGCATCAAAACTGGTCGGAACATGATGAACCGTTGAGATCGCACGATACGGCAATCCTGCGTTACACTTTTGTGATTGGGCGCCATCCTTTTAGGATCTCATGCCACTGCGCGTTAACACCAGTATGGGCGCGCGGCAGGCATTTCATGACCAGACACAGCGGCGCAGCCTGCGAGATGGGCGCGGAGACACAGCAATGGAAACGATGTTGCGCTCGGTGGCCATGAGCGGCTATTTCGATGTGACGCGGCGGGCCGGACTGAACCCGGTCGAGCTTGCACAGCAGGTCGGAATCGATACCGCCGCGCTTGCGAATCCGGACGATCGCATTCCGGCAGCCGCCGCGTGCCGACTGCTGGAACTGACGGCCGAAAAGGCGTCATGCCCGACTTTCGCGCTGCAGATGGCCGAGACCCGGCAGAAGTTCGGTACCGGAGTGGTCAATGTCCTGCTCGCGCACAAGCGCACGCTGCGCGAGGTATTGCTGGCCACGGCAGAGTACCGGCATCTGTTGAACGAAGCGCTTGCTGTGTACGTCGAGGACGTGGGCGAAACGGTTACCATCCGCGAAGAACTGGTCGTCGAGCCGGGTATCCCAACGAATCAGGCGATCGAACTCGCGGTCGGTGTTCTCTGGCGCCACTCAAGCGCCCTGCTTGGCGATCACTGGAAACCGCGCGCAGTCCATTTTGTTCATCAGGGACCGAAGGACCTGACGTTTCATCGCCGGTTCTTCGGCTGTCCGTTGGAGTTCGGTAGCGATTTCAATGGCTTCGTGTGTGCGGCCGCCGATCTCGACTACCCGAATCCCGCCGCTGACCCGGAGCTGGTGCGATATGCCGAGAGCCTCGCGGATTCACTCAACGTGACGGGTGTCGATTCGACCGCGCTGGAAGTACGCAAGGCGATCTACTTGTTGCTGCCCATCGAGCAGGCCACCGTCGAACGGGTTGCCCGCCATCTACGTCTGAGCGTTCGCACCATGCAACGCCAACTTGAACTGGCGCAGACCAGCTTCTCGCGTCTGGTCGAGGAAGTCAGAGGCGAACTCGCCGTGCGCTATATGAGCAATCCACGCTACCCCATCGGGCGAGTCGCCGCACTGCTAGGCTATTCGCAGCAGGGTTCCTTCACGAACTGGTTTAATTCACGCTTTGGCGTGACGCCGCGTGACTGGCGCAACAGTCATTTGAAATGATCGCGTTGCGCGAAACACCTCGCAATGCGAATACGCCCTTTCAGGACGTCCACCATACCTGGTTCGGATCGAACACCGGGAAGGCCGAACTTTCGGGCGCGTTACCGAGAGCGAGCCAACTTGGCGCGAGATCGGAGCGAATCATCACGCAATCGATCTCCAGAAGACAGGGGAAATGTCCCGAATTGTTTGGAACGAAAGCACTGAGCGAAAATCCGCAACGTTCGTACTCCGTGATGGCCTCGCGAAAGTCGACCGAGGTCTCGTAAAGCTTCGCGATCGCCAACTCGCTTTGCATCCCAACGAACTCTCGCATGATGCCCGCTGAGGCCTGCACGATCTTGACATCGAAACCTTGCGTGTCCATTTTCAGAAACGGGCGTTCGAATCCGTACTCGGCGCGCAAGCGCCGTAGCGTGGTTTCAAGGCGCTCTGTCTTTACCGTAATGGTCTCCGCGACCGAATTCACATGGCGGAACAGTTCGACATCGTCATTCTTCGGCGCGCTCAGTGAGCTGAACTGACTTGCACGCATCACATTGAACTGTGCGTCGCCGTCCGACTCCGAAATGGCTAGCTCAATTACGGTCCACTTGTCATCGCCCTCGGCGCGTTCCCGAGCGATACGGGCATCGTGCGGATTGGGTTCGAACGAAAAAATGTAGCCTTTATAAGCCGCTTTCTTTCTCAGCATCTCGGCGTATTCGCCCTGGCTGGCCCCGATATCGAAAACGCAATCGACATCGAGGTAGGCCAGTAGTTTTGTCAGTTGAATATGTTCCCAAGTCGCATAGAGCTTTCGCTTGTCAATCACGGTGGCGTTTTTGACCATATCGAAGGACTTCTTTGGCAATCGGGCAACTCGTTGAAGCATGGACATGACAACTCCTCCTGTTCGCGCGTTGAGTGCGGTCGGAATCCTGCTGCATCTGCGGCCACGTATAGCGAGACTTGGGGAAATACTATTGCTGCCGGTCCATATACGGCCTGCAAGGATCGAGGCGATCCGGGTTCTTCAATGGAGAATAAGGCGGTTCGTGGCATGGGTTCCGACGATGATGCTCAACAGAATAGCAGCCAGAAAGCGTGACAGCGAGTAGTCCGCAAAGCGCGTACATCCTTGTAAATTGACGAGATTTCCCCTGAAGAATTAGACACTCGCAATCGACCATAACGAGCAGGCATGCATGCTCGTTATGGTGCGAGTGAGGCGTCCTTTTCGAGCTACAGGTCAAACCCGAGTTGCGCGCTGCCAAGCGGTGTCAGATCGTCAACCGTCGCGCGTCCGGTGAAATCCACTTCGAAATGATCGGCCGGGAAATCAGGCGGGCTTTCGCCTTTGAGAAAGCTCGGCAACTGGCGCTTCAGATAAGCGTCGTTCTTGGCGCAGGCTGGCGCCGAGGCGATGTACATAACATTGCTGTAACCGGTGCCCTTATGTTCGTCTTCGACTGCGTGGATCACGTCGCTGTGCCAGAACACCGTGTCGCCCGCTTCCATTTTGGGAATCGACGACAGCGCCTCGAACAGCGGCGCATGAAATTCCGGCTTGATGGACAGCGCCCGCCCAGGCATCGCACCGCATAGGTCGTCCTCGGCAACATCGTCCTGTAGCGCGCGCAGCAGGATGTACGCCATCGAGTTGGCAATCGGTACGAGTTGCAGCGTGCCGTCGCCCGGACCTTGCGGCGTCAGGGCGGTCCAGCCCTGGAACGTGCGAAACATCGAACATACGGCGGGCGACGCGATCTCTTCCACGTCAGGTCGGAACGCCGCGTCGAACGGATCGTAGTCTCGCCAGTTTCCCGCGAACACATGGCGATACACCTGGCGGAAATTGCTTTCGATCCAGCGCTCGACCGAGCCGCCATCGCAATGCGCCGACAAGCCGAGCGACGCGGAACCCGGTGGCCTGCGGCGCAATCGGTCGGCATAAGCCGGCACGCGCTCCGGATCGAAGTGCACGCGGCCCTCGCTCTCGTTGCGCCACAACCGGTTCAGGAATACACGTGCCTCGGTCAATGCAGCCGACTGACGGGCCAGCACTTGCGGCTTCGACCAGTACACGCCATAGATCTGCGGCTTGCTGGACGCCAGTTGCCCAAAGTACTTGTCTTCGGCGCGGTTTTCCAGGTGCTTGTCGAGGTTATTGCAATCGACATAGTGGGCAATATCCTCGTCCCAGCCCTGCACCAGCGCACGAGGGAATACCTTCCGGATCACACATGCACCGCGCGCCTTGACGAGCGCAATCTGGTCCGCGGTGACGCTTTGTTCGGTGATGTCGGAAAACTGAATCTCGGGAATGACATCCTCACCTCGATCGCGTTGCGCGGCGATTCGCTGCGCCTCGGCGCCGATCGATTCTTCGACTTCGGCGAAGACCTCCCGGTAGTTCGGCAACGCTGCGCGCAACGTTCTTTTCGCTTGCCGGATCGCGCTCGGCAGGTCCTCGATTTTCAACGCCATGACTGTCTCCCTATCGATTTGATATGGGCGAGGATATGATGTGAACGCACTCCATGGTGATACTATTCAGCCAATTAATTTGCGTTTCCGGCCATGAAACCAGCCTATGAACACGTCGAGTTCGGCAAGGACTGCTCGCTCCGGGTTTACCATCGGCGGCTTCCGCGTATTCCGTTCGAGTGGCATCACCATCCCGAGTACGAGCTCACGCTGACAATGAACAGCCATGGCAAGCGCTACATCGGCGACTCGGTCAACGCATATGAAGCCGAGGATCTCGTCCTCGTGCCGCCGGATCTTCCCCACACCTGGGCATCGAATCGTTCGATCGACCCATCTGCGCCGCAGGTCGCCATCGTTATCTGGTTCGACGGCGATTGGGCGCGGCGTATGGCGGATTGCTGCCCCGAATACGAACCGCTGCGCAAGCTGTTACGCAGGGCCGCGTGTGGGTTGGCGTTCGAGCCGCCTGCTGGCGAATCGATGCGCGAGCGTCTCACGCAATTACTCTCGAACGAGGCACGCGAGCGCCTGAGCGCCGCCCTCGATATATTGTGCATGCTCGCCGACGCACCGGGCCAACCGCTCGCCTCGCCCAGTGCTTTCAATCATCCTGCCACGGGGCCGTCCGGCCACGAACCCGAACGGATCAACCGGGTTCTTTCGATGATTGATGCGCGCTTTGCCGAACCGCTGCGCATCTCGGAACTCTGCGCGGCTGCGAGCCTGTCGGAACGCACACTGACGCGTTACTTCGTTCAGCATATCGGTGAAAGCGTCGGCCGTTATATCGCCCGGGTTCGCATCGGGCACGCATGCCGGATGCTGTCTGATACCACTCTACCGGTCTCCGTTATCGCGACCCGTTCGGGCTTCGCGAACATCGCCAATTTCAATCGGCAGTTCAGGGCCGCCAGGCAAACCACGCCGGCTGAATATCGACGGCTGTTCGCATCCGCGGGCGCGGCGGATCAGGAAGTAGATGCTCGCCTGAAAGAGCGGTCGCCATCGCTTCAAAGGCATCGGACATTGGCGGGTCAGCGAGACGACGGAGGGACCGGCTAATCGTGCCGCGCGCTTCAGGAATTTGCGGCGCTGGCGGACCGGCAGTACGCCAGGACGAATTGCCCGGACGTACTCATGTTCGAGACTCAGGTTGTTCGCGAAGGCTGACGCGGTTCACTCTGACGCGAAGCAGATTCTGGAAGCGAAAGCGCGGCAACTGGTGGGCGGCTTACCAGTGCCTCAGGTTGCCGCCGCTCAGAATCCGCAAGCCGTTAGCGCTTGTATCCATCAGTTAGCGTCGCAAGAAATGCAGCCACGTCGTCGATATCCTGCTCCGACCACACGGGACGCTCGCCCGCTTTACGCGTAAGCGGCTCATCGGTCGTATCGACATTCACCCGCAGTGCAACCGGCAGGTCGTTGAATTTATCGACCTTGCCGTGCGCGTCTTTCGGATACCACTTCGCCGGATTGGTATCGCGCTGCACGTAAAAACGCAGTGCGTCCTTCAGCGTATGGAAGCGGCCGTTGTGGAAGAACACCTGGCGCGTCGCCGTGTTACGCAGCGACACCGACTTGAAGAGTCCGCAGTTGCTTTTGTCGCCCGACTGATCCGTGCGCAATGGTCCACACAATCCCATATCGAAGTACTTCGGGTCGGCGTTCGCACGCAACTCAGGATTGCGCGGCACACCGAGCGCCTGGAAGTTGAAGTCGGTGAAAAGCGGATGCGAGCCGTCGACGCCTACCTGATCGATGTGGCAGGAAGCGCAATTGCCGCCCGTCGGGCTGTCGAACAGTTTCTTGCCTCTCAACTCCTGCGCCGTCAGTTGCACTTTGCCGTCGAGGTAGTAATCGAACTTGCTGGTGTAGGGGTGGAAGCTCGGATCTTCGAGCTCGAAACGCTCGATCGCGGCCATCGCCTGCGCGAACGCTTTGGTGCGGTCGGCAAAAATGTTCTGGCCAAACACTTCCCTGAAGCGGGCGGCGTAGGGCGCCCGCTCCAGTTTCGCGAGTAAGGCCGCCGGGTCCCGGTTGGCCATCTCATTGGGATTGAACAGCGGGAAGCTCGCCTGATCGTGCAACTGGTTAAAGCGCCCGTCCCAGCCGAAGCCGCCAACCGGTGCGTTGTCCGTCTCGCTCAGCCGCTCGGACAGGCTGGCCGCCTGCGCATGACTCCACATCGGCGTGCGGTTCAGCACGTAGCGCAAGCTCGGCACGGCGCGCGTGCCTTGCCGGTGCATGTCGGGGCCGCCGAACTGCGCGGCCAGCCCGTTAGGCGGGCCGTACGCGTGCGACGGGCTATGGCAGCTCGCGCACGACATCTTGCCCGAGGCCGACAACGACGCATCGAAGAACATCAGCTTGCCGAGCGCCGCGGCGTCGCTGTAGACGGGCTGTGCGTCGTTGGGCGTCGCGCACGCTGCTATCGGTAGCAATGCAGCGCCCGCCAGTACAGCGCGCGCTGCGAATCGCGTTGCGGAGACCATCATCGGCTTAGAGGTTCGTGAAGATGTCGTTGCCGAATCCGACCAGGCCGGCCTGCCCCGCGTAGCCCAGATAACCCAGTTGGAAGATGTCTTCAATGCTCTTGAGCATCGAGTAGTGGTTGTACTGCACCGTCGACACCGTCCCCGGCTTGATGAACCTCGAAATCATCACCGCGCCGGTCTGGTCGCCGCCAAAGCTCTGCTTGGTCAGGTTGATCGTCGCGCCCTTGTATGACAGCGACGAAGTCTGCGGGAACGCCGGCAGATTCGGGCCGGGCTGCTGGCTACAGCAGGTTGTCCCTGCAAAGGTCAGTTGCGTTTGGCCCGCCGAAGGCTGGGTCACGGACGCGTAACTGCTTTCGTCGAAGTTGATGATCAGCAGGCCGTCCTTCTGGAATGCCGGCGAGGCGGTAATAATCGGCACCCACTTCTGCAGGAACGTGTTCGCGCTCGTCAGGCCGCCCGGCTGGCCGTTCACGCACGGCGAATCGTGACCGTCGTCGCACAGGTTCGGCGTGATCAGGTTGAAGTTGGCGGTGGTCGAGATCGACTGCAGGTCGGTGGTGAGCCTGTTCAGGTTCACGACGTTCTGGCCGCAATCGGGCGAATCGATGATCGAATGGAAGTACATGAACGGGTTGTGACGCGTCGCGTACTGGTCGCCCTGCGGTACTGCTGCACTCGGTGCTTCTCCAATCTGTGTGAGGTCGGTCGTGTTGAGCGTCGGGTGACCGCACGTAGCGGCTTCGCGCGTCGGGTCATTACCCATGTCGTCTTCATAGCCCTTCCAGGTGTAGCCGGCGGCCTTCAACTGGTCCGGCAACGTCTTGATGCTGGCCGGATACACGCAGCCCGAGCCGATCGCCTGACCATCGGGCGTCATGCCGGTGAGCGTGAAATCCTGATAGATCGGGCAATCATTATCCGTTTCCGGCGTCGGCGCCTGACCGCTGATCATCGAGATGTAGTTGTCGAGGCTCACGTGCCCGGTGCCGTAGTACTGCTGCACCAACGCGCCTTGTGAAGCCAGCGTCTGCGACAGATACGGCGCCTTACTATTGGCGCCGAACGTGGTCGCGTAGTTTTCGTTTTCGAGCGTGATGACGAAGACGTGGCGAATCTGCTGCTGCCCGGTCTGTGCGATCGATGAAGACGATGAGCCGCATGCGGCAACGATAACGCCAATTAAGGCGGCAGAAATGGCAGCGAAAAGTGTGCGCATCCAGGTGCGTTTTGACATTCCTTTCCCTTTTAATTGTGTTTTACCAAGCTGATTGGTTCGATATACCTTTCTATTATTTTGTATACCGAACTAAATCAGATTGAATCGATTAACCCGCGATCACCCATCACGGCCCATTGGCAAAAGAACCGGTGTATCCCGCGATCGGAGCCGCCGTTTTTGGTGCATGGCGAGGCTAACATGGCAGGTTTAACCGCACGTAGTCCATCTCGACTAGGGAGAAACGACGACTGCAGCTCCGCGGTCCACGCTGCCGGCGCAGCGACAACGGCATGGCCACCGGTTCAATCGGACCGTTCGTTGTGAATACAGCAGAGCAAATCTATCAAGCGGTGCGGGACTTCAATCATGGAGTGGACGCTTCGGGCAGATGAGGGCCGCGAGCGACGGACGCGCATAACGGTGCATCAGGCCGCAGGGATCGGGCCGCCAGGATCGCGCTGTCGGCGATAGCAAAGAGGCGCCGTGCGCTGATTCCATGCACGAAGAAGTCAGCCGGTTTTACGCAGAACCGCTTCGACGCTGGCACCGATCGCAAGCAGACGCCGGTCGCCCATGTGCCGCCCCATCAACATCAGGCCAACCGGTGCCTTGCCTGCCTCATGGCAAGGCACGGATAACGCGCATAGATCGAGCATGTTGGCAATTGCCGGATTGCGCAGCAGCAGCCGATTTGTCGACGTATAGACACTTTCATCAGCCAGATCCGCAATCCGTGGGGCAACGATCGGCACAGTCGGACACACCACCGCGTCGAACGGCTGCAACTCGCCGTCAGCCTGCCGGCATAACAGCGCACGGCGCGCCTTGGTACGCTGGTACTCCGCCGTACTTTGCTGGCTGCCGAAACGGATGCGGGACAAAACCCGCGGGTCATACCGATTCGCCTGCCTCGCGATCAGATCGACGTGCCATGCCCACGCCTCCGCCGCCACCAGGCCGCCGTGTTGCCCCAAGCCGGCAAGCGCGTTCCAGCTCCCGAATTCCACGTTCCGCACCAGATCCGGTCGATTTGCTAATCACGGACCGTGCACCTGCACCAGCGCCTATGCGGATATTCGCTCAAGCTAATCTCGAGGCCAGTTGGGGAGACTCGGACGAGCAGTGACGCGAGTCACATCTTCATGGACATGGCAGCGCGGTGGAGACCGTCATCGTGTTGGGGAAGGCGGAGACGCTCGATTACTACACCCACCGATTCGACATCATCGAACTTGGCCGGTTTCGCGAGCGGGACATTGAGCGATTGCGCAAGCAAGCCGCTCAATTCACCTCGGGCACCGAACTCTGCTCGTTCGCCTCGCGGACCTGACGCGACCGCCGTATGCGTTCCCGGCCATGATCCAGGTGGCTTCGGATCAAGCTCTCAGTGAGATTCGAATCACCAGCGGCAATTGCCTCGATGATCGCTTCGTGCTCGTGGGCAGACTGCTCGATCGCTTCTTCGTCAAGCGTCAGGGCTGTTTGCCGGAACAGGCTGAGTTCGCGGACGAGACCCCGGTACGTATCGAGCAATTTCTCGTTGCCGACCGCCGCAGCCATCGTGTCATGAAACTGCAGGTTCAGGTGGCCGTAAGTCTGCGCGTCGTGACTGTTCTGCGCGCGTTTCATCGACTCGACAATCTGGCGCAGCGAGTTCAGATGTTCGGCCGAGATACCATTGGCCAGCAATCGGCCAATGTGTTCGTCCAACATGGCGCGGACCTGATAGATCTCTTCCGCTTCCTTAAGGGACAACATCTTCACCGATACGCCGTGATTCTTTTCCGTGCGCAGCAATCCCGCCTGTTCGAGCGCGCGAAAAGCTTCCCGCACCGGACCGCGCGACACGCCCAGCCGAGTGGCCAGTTGTGCCTCGTTCAGCTTGTCACCCGGAGCGAGTTCGCCACGCAGAATCAGGCGTTCGAGCTCGTCCTGCACAAGCGTTGTAAGCGAGTGCTTTTTAAGCAACTGGATTGTACCGATCGATGGCGCGTCACTCATGGCGGACAGAGCAGAATTAATGTCCAACATTAGCAGACTGAATCGTCAACTGTCAACAAAATGACGGCTGGGTAAGGCATTTGAAGAGTGCCGCAGGAACGTCTGGAGACAGGGTCGCGCCGGCAGCGGCATAGGCGTCAGTGGAAAGATCCATTGCGGCGCGGCGCATCCGCAAGTTCTCTTTGGTCGCTTCGCGCTGATTTTGCGGGCTACTGCCTGGTCTCACTCTTCGACGAATAGCGCTGAGCCCATTGCGCAAGGATTTTGGCGCGGTTGTTTGCCGCCCACGTGAAGTCGTTTTTGACCAGCAGGCTGGCGTAATTCGCCGGCACATTCGGCAGCGGTTTGGCCGTCCCAGGCACTGCCGTGATCGCATAGCTTCTCGCGTACAGCGAGTTCGCTTCCCGGCTCGACGCAAAGTCGGCAAGCTTTTTCGCCGCGTCCAGCTTCGTCGTGTTCTTCATGATCGCGAACGCCTCCAGATCCCAACCCAGCCCCTCCTTCGGGAACACAAGATCAATCGGTGCGCCCTGCGCCTTCAGGGTAGCCGCGCGGTATTCGAACGAGATTCCGATTGGATACTCACCCGATGCAGCCATCGTGCACGGCGCGGAACCCGAATGGTTGTACTGCGCGATGTTCTTGTCGAGCGCATCCATGAATTGCCAGCCGCCCTGCTCGCCGAACAGTTGCAACCATGCGGTCACGTCGAAATATCCCGTCCCCGAGGAGGCAGGGTCCGCCATCACGATCTTGCCCTTGTAGACCGGTTTCGTCAGGTCCTGCCAGCTCTGCGGCTTAGGCAAATGCTGCTCCGCGGCAGCCGCGGTGTTGAAGCAGATCGTCGCGCCCCATACGTCCATGCCAAACCAGTTCGGCGGCGATTTAGGATCGCGGTACGCAGCGCTCATAGCAGGCAGATTCTTCGGCGCATACGGCAACAACATGCCGTCGCTTTCGAACTTCGCGATGCTGGTCGCGGCGAGGCCCCAGATCGCATCGGCCTGGGGGTTGTTCTTTTCGGCAAGAATCTTGGCTGTGATCACGCCAGTCGAGTCACGTACCCATTTGATCTCGATGTCCGGGTTGGCTTGCTCGAATGCGTCCGCGTACGGCTTGAGTTGCTCGTCCTCGAGCGCTGTATAGACCAGCAGCGTGGTCTTGGCGACCACCGTAGCCGTGCTGCCGACCAGCAGCGCTATCGCGGCAGTCGTCATTAGCGCGATCGTACGGACACGGTGCAAAGGGCGCGCGCTGCGCTGAGCGGTGACTGTTTGCTTGAACATTTCTTACTCCCGGTATGAGGATTTTTCACAAAGACCTCACCGTCGCCGGCGTATCAATGCGCTGACGTGATGAGATTGCCGCTGACAACAGTGGCCAGTCCGCCTTTCAATCCAGAACGCTAACGAAATTGCCACCAACACCCAGATGAGCCGCGCGGGCGACGCAACCGTCTTCGTGCTCTTACGCGACGATCTTGTGGGGTGAAATCTGCTTCACGCCCATTTCCGCGAGTGTTTCCTCGATCGCCCTTACTGCGCTGCGCATGACCTCGCGGTCGACGTCACCAATGCATCCGACACGAAACGTATCGACTTCAGTCAGGTTTCCCTGGTAAAGGATGAAGCCCTTGGCCTTGACCTTTTCGTAGAACGTGCGGAACTCGTAAGCCGGATTCTCCGGCGCGTGAAAGGTCGCATTCACGTTTCGTCTCCGTACTGTTAGTAGATCTGATAGATGTCACGCCTTGTCGGACTTGCCCGCCGCTTGCGCGAGACGGCTGAGCGCGACATCGAAGAACCAGGGTTTGGCGCCGGCGTCCTCCGCGCTTTCCTTGCGGCGAATCGCGTCGCGTACGACCAGTGAACCCACGTAGCGAATCGGTTCCGGCGGGAACACGCCGCGCGGCCCACGAACGAGCGGTGAGCGCGTCCACGCATTGTCGAGACCGAGTACGAGTGAAGACAGGATCTCGCCGCCCATATAGCTCGGACCGACGCCGTTGCCTGAATAGCCGAAGCCGTAGAACACGTCATGCCGTTCGTCGAGCCGGCCAAAGAACGGCAATCCGGTGGCCGACCGATCTGACGGCCCGTTCCAGCTTGCGGCGATCGGCACCGACGCGAGTTCAGGAAAAAACCCGCTCAGATCGCGCGCGAGCGCCGCCCGATACGGCGAGGGTTGATCGAATACCGGCAGCACGCGGCCGCCATACGCAAACGTATTGCCGCCCTTGCCGAGCATCAGCCTGCCATCGGGCGTAGTGCGGTAGTAGTAGACAAAGGTCCGTGAATCCAGCACCGACAGACCGTTCCTGAATCCCAGACGCTCCAGAATTTCAGGTGCGCGTTCGGTGATGATCATGTCGCTCGATACGAGCGCAATGCTGCGCTCGAACTGCGGGAAGGTTTTTGCCATCCACGCGTTGATCGCCAGCACAACGCGCTTCGCGCGCACCTCTCCGTACGTCGTGCGGACCAGCGGACCCGGCACATAACTCAGCGATTCGAAGGCGGTCTTCTCGTACAGGCGAACGCCCATCTCCAAGGCGACGCGCCGCAATCCGCGCACGAGCAAGGCGGGCTGCACCGTCGCGGCGACAGGCGAGAAATCACCCGCGAGGTGCCGCTTCGACCCTGCGCGCCGGCGGACTTCTTCGACGTCGAGACTGACGAATGAGCCCATGCCGCGTTCATCCAACGCGGCTTTGACGGCCTCGGCGCTGCCGATCTGAGCGGCGCTCGTCGCGGTGTATAACGTGCCGTCGACGCGAATCTGCGCATCGATTCGATGCTCGCGGCAGAAGGCCGTGATCTTATCGACCGTCTGCCGCGAAGCCTCTACGAGCCGTAGTGCCTCACTTTCGCCGAATAGTCGGCGCAGTGTGAGAAAACGGGTTTCCCAGGTCAGCAGGCAACCGCCGTTACGGCCACTCGCACCCGCACCGCAAATATCCGCTTCGATCAGCACGACATCCAGATGCGGATTGGCGCGCTTTAATTGCAGCGCTGTCCAAAGACCGGTAAAGCCGCCGCCGACGATACACACATCGGCGTTTACCGCGCCCTGCAAAGCCGGCGCGTCAGACGCTTCGCCGCGCAGTGCCTGTTCAAGCCAGAAAGGTCTCATCGTTATTTCCTGTTTGCTCTGCCAGGGTGTGTTATCGGTTGCGCGACGTATAGCGCCAGCGTTGCGTGCGTGCCAACAGGAAGCGATTCACTAACGCATAGAGCACACACACGAGGGTCGAGGTCACCACAATCAGCGTTGCCATCGCCGCGGCCGGCCCGATTTGTCCGGCTTCATCGAGATTCAGGATCGCCACCGACGCCGGTTGCGTCCCCGGCGAATAAAGGAAGGCAACCGCCGAGATCGTCGTCATGCCGTTAATGAAGAAATAGCGGCTAATTTCCAGAATGGCCGGCAAACATACCGGCACGGTGACGCGGAAAAACGTGACATAGAAGGGCACTTTCAGCGACGCGGATACCGCCTCGAACTCGTTGTCGATCTGTTTGAGCGCGGTAATGGCGGTCAGATGGCCCGACGAGTAGTAGTGAATGATCGTGACGATGGCAAGCAGCGGCAGCGACCCGTAGAGAAAATTAAGGGGATTGGCCGGATGATTGAAGAAGAAGATATAACCAATCCCAAGTACGAGACCCGGCACACCCATCGGCAAAACCGCGCACAGATTGATGACTGGGCGCAGCCAATCCATGCCGCGCGTTTTCTCGACCAGATAGGCCCCGCCAAACACCAGCATAGTCCCCGCTGTCGCGACCAGAGCCGCCATTTCCAGGCTGTTTTTGTACGCGCCGATGATGCCCGCGCCGATGAGCCCCATCCGGTAATGACTCAGCCCGAGCGTCAGGTTGTACGGCCAGAAGTGGACAAACGAGCCATAAATCGAAATGCCGACAATCGCCATCATCAGAAAACACACGACACTGCAGTACGCCAGCATCGCCAGGTCGAAACCGCGCGACCTCTTAGGTTCATATGGCACCGAACGCGCGCCAAGCAGCGAACGCTGTTTGCGCCTGACGAAAAAGTCGGTAGCAAAGCTGAGGAGTGCCGGCAGCAGCAGCAAGATGCTCACCACCGCGCTGGTATTGAAATCCTGCAGACCGACGATGAGCTTGTACACGTCGGTGGACAGCACGTTGTAAGAGCCGCCAATCACGATCGGTACGCCGAAGTCGTTCACACAGATGGTGAACACCACCATGGTCGCGCTGATCAGCCCATACTTCGCGCCGGGCAGCGTGATCGTGAAGAACTTGCGCAAACGGCTCGTACCCATCGCATCTGCGGCTTCATACAGGCGGGCGTCCGTCAACGACAGCGCAGTAATCAGGATCATCAGCACGTGCGGCATTGCCGCGTACACCAGACTCGCGATGATTCCCGGTGCGCCATAGATGCTGTGACCGGCTGTCCAGCGCCGCAACAAACCCGCGTTGCCGAACCAGTAAATAAATGACACTGCCGACAGCAGCGTCGGTGCGAGAAGCGGAATCAGGGCGATGTTGCGTACGAGTCCCTTGAGCGGCATGCAACTGCGCGTTAGCGCGTACGCGAACGTGAAGGCGAGCGGAATCGTAATCGCCGTCACCGAGACTGCAATGAACAGGGAATGTCCGACCGAATTCCACAGTGCCGGGGTCCGGAAATACGAGGTGAAATTGGCGAGACCGACGAAGCGCCCATCGCGATCCTCGACGCATCGCATGATGACCATCGCGAGCGGCGCAAGCAGGGCCAGCAGCAGAAAACATCCCATCAGCAGCATGCCGGCATGGCCGATGCGATCCTGCCAGTGGGTACGTTGCCGTACTTCGGTAAGCATCGCGTCTTTTCCCGGTTCGATGAGTGTCGTACTCATTGCACCCTCCGCTGGTCTTCACCGAAGATCCGCACGCGGTTGCCGAGGACAGCGAGATTAAGCACCGAGCCTTCCTGCAGGTCGAATTCAGTCATATCGTGATACGACAGATCGGCCAGTACTTCGGTCCCGGGCATGCCGTCCACCTGAACGCTGACCCGGCAGAACGCTCCCAGAAATTCCAGCTTCCCGATACGGCCACTCAGCGTGTTGCCGGCTTTCGTGTCGACGCCCCGCACGACGAGATCCTCCGGACGCAGGAACAGCGACACTCGCGAACCGCCCTTGAGCGACTCGCTCACCTTCACGCAGTTCAGGCCGACGTCACCCACCTGGATCGCGCCGTTCGCACTCACGGTGGCCGGCAGAATGTTGGCCTTGCCGACAAAGTCGGCAACGAACGGCGTTGCGGGCTCGCGATAAATCTCGGTCGGTGTGCCGATTTGCTCGATCACGCCGTGATTCATCACCACGATGCGGTCGGCCATCGAAAGCGCCTCCTCCTGATCGTGCGTCACCATGATCGTCGTCACCCCGAGACGCTGTTGCAGCTGGCGGATCTCCTGACGCAAGCGAACCCGCACCCGCGCATCGAGCGCGGACAGAGGTTCGTCGAGCAACAACAGACCGGGCGAAGTAGCCAGCGCCCGCGCCAGAGCGATGCGCTGCTGCTGGCCGCCGGACAGTTGACCGGGATGTTTTGGGCCGCTATCGGGCAGACCGACGAGCGCGAGCAGTTCGGCCACACGCTCGCGGATCACCGCTTTGCGCACTTTCCGGTTCGTCAGACCGTAGGCGACGTTCTCGTTGACCGTGAGATTCGGAAACAGCGCGTATGACTGAAACACGATGCCGTAGTCGCGCAGCATGGGCGGCAGCATCGAAATGTCCTTGCCGGCCTGCGCGATGGTGCCCGCGCTTTGCGTCTCCAGACCCGCGATGATCCGTAGCAAGGTGGTCTTGCCGCAACCCGAAGGGCCCAGAAAACAGACCATTTCCCCCTTGAAGATTGTCAGATTGACATCCTTCAGAACCGGGGTCGAACCGAACTGCTTGTGAATCCCTTCGATGCGCAGGTAATCCGACATCGTCATCCTCCTGGAAATTACTGTTCCGCCGCCGTGCTCTGGCCCTTCCAGGTCTTAGCCGACAACGCCCGCACTTCCTTAATTTCGCGGCGACTATGGGTTCGCGGTCGCGCGGTCTCCTCCCGAACCCATGGCAATCGGGCAGGAACACTCATCCGGTCGATCGACACGGCCGCCTTCTGACCCCATGCGTTGAAGCCCGCGGAATTTCGCCCGGCTGAGGGCTTGCGGGCCATCTAACCGTAGAGTGTATTTTGCCATCTGCATGTTGTTGACAATCTACGATCCACGAAGTTTAATGTCAAGCATGCAAAAACACTTTTCGATGCGTCCCGTGGAAACCCCTAATTCAGACCGCTCACAGCGAAACCCGGCGCATCGGAGTACCGCTCTCAACCCTCACCTGATCACTCAAAGGAAAACCTCATGAATACGAACACTCGAACGCTCAACGTAAATGGGCGTGACTACCGGTGGATGGACCAGCCTCTCGTCGTGGTCTGTGTGGACGGTTGCGAATACGACTATTTGACGGAGGCGGCTCGCGCCGGGGTCGCTCCGTTTCTGGCCCGGATTCTCGAAAATGGCGCTGCGCTCAAAGGCGACTGCGTCGTACCGAGTTTCACGAACCCGAACAACCTGTCGATCGTGACGGGCGTGCCCCCCTCCGTGCACGGCATTAGCGGCAACTACTTCTTCGATCGCGAGAGCGGCGCCGAAGTGTTGATGAACGACCCGAAGTACCTGCGCGCACCGACGGTATTGGCCGCGTTCGCCGATGCGGGTGCGAAAGTCGCCGTCGTTACCGCGAAGGACAAACTGCGCCGCCTGCTTGGCAACAAACTGAACGGTATCTGCTTCTCGTCCGAGAAAGCCGATGAAGTCACTCAGGCCGAAAACGGCATCACAGGTGTGGTGGAGCTGGTGGGCAAGCCGGTGCCGGACGTGTACAGCGCCGACCTGTCCGAGTTCGTGTTCGCGGCCGGCGTGCGCCTCCTCGAGACCCGCCCCATCGACCTGATGTACCTGTCGACCACCGACTACGTGCAGCACAAGTGCGCACCGGGCAGCACCGGGGCCAACGCGTTCTACGAAATGATGGACCCCTACTTGCAACGCATGGCCGAACTCGGGGCCACCGTCGCGATTACGGCGGACCACGGCATGAACGACAAGCATGACGCGGCCGGCAAGCCGAATGTGATCTATCTGCAGGACGAACTGGACGCATGGCTCGGCGCCGGCGTGGCACGTGTGATCCTGCCGATTACCGATCCGTATGTGGTGCACCACGGAGCCCTGGGCTCGTTTGCCACGATCTACCTGCCGGCTTCGGTCGATCAGGCTCGAGTACTGGCCAAACTGCGCGAGCGCACAGGCATCGAACTGGCGCTCACTGGCGCGGAAGGTTGCGAGCGCTTCGAGCTGCCGCGTGATCGACTCGGCGACATCATCGTGGTTTCCGGGCGGCATGTCGTGCTCGGCACCAGCGAATCGCGCCACGACCTGTCGGGTCTCAATGCCCCGCTGCGCTCGCACGGCGGCCTCTCCGAACAGACAGTGCCGCTGCTTTTCAGCCGCCCGGTGACACAGGCCGTGTCTCAGAGAAAGCGTCTGCGCAATTTCGACATCCTCGACCTCGCGCTCAACCACCTTCAATAGTCGTCAATAACCTTCTTGCACATCAGGAGACAGCATGAATGCCATCGTGGAATCGCGGCCATCTTTGCCGGTCCGTCATGAAGCCCTTCGAATCTGCGGAGAACAGATCCGGCGCGAACAGGTCATCGAGGTTCTGAATCCGTACAACGGCGAGCTGGTCGGCACCGTGCCCAAGGCGACGCTCGCCGACGTGAAGCGCGCCTTCGCGTACGCCCACGCTTACCGCGCCAGACTCACCCGCTACGAGCGCTCGCAGATCCTGCGGCGCGCCGCCGAGATCGTGCGGGAGCGCACCGAAGAGATTTCCGCCCTGATCACCGCCGAGGCCGGTCTGTGCCGGAAGGACTCCCTGTACGAAGCGGGCCGCGTCAGCGACGTGCTGATCTTCGGCGCAAACGAGGCGCTCAAGGACGACGGCCAGGTGTTTTCTTGCGATCTGACGCCCCATGGCAAGAAACGGCGTGTCTATACGTTGCGCGATCCTCTGCTGGGCGTGATTTCCGCCATCACGCCGTTTAACCACCCGATGAACCAGGTCGCGCACAAGATCGTGCCGTCTATCGCGACGAACAACCGGATCGTGGTCAAGCCGTCGGAAAAGGTGCCGCTGTCCACCTATCTGCTCGCCGACATCCTGTACACCGCCGGCCTGCCTCAGGAAATGCTGCAGGTTCTCACCGGCGACCCCAAAGAGATTGCCGACGAACTGATCACTAACGAGCACGTGGATCTGATCACCTTCACCGGAGGCGTGCCGATCGGCAAATACATCGCCGAGAAAATGGGCTACCGGCGTGCAGTGCTCGAACTTGGCGGCAACGACCCGATTATCGTCATGGAGGACGCCGATCTCGACGAGGCCAGCACGCTCGCCGTGTCGGGCTCGTACAAGAACTCCGGCCAACGCTGCACGGCGGTCAAGCGGATGCTGGTGCATGAAGCGGTGGCCGACCGTTTTGTGGAGTTGCTGGTGGAAAAGACCCGCGCGGTGCGCTATGGCGACCCGGCAGACCCGGCCACCGATATGGGTACCGTCATCGACGAGGCCGCAGCAAAGTTCTTCGAAGCGCAGGTCAACGACGCGGTGAGCCGCGGCGCGAAACTGCTGTACGGCAACATTCGCAAAGGCGCGCTCTACTCGCCGACCGTCGTGGACCACGTGACGCCCGATATGCCGCTCGTCAAATACGAAACCTTCGGACCGGTGTCGCCGGTGATCCGGTTCCGCGACATCGACGACGCGATCCGGATTTCGAATTCGACCGACTATGGACTGTCGTCCTCGGTCTGCACGAATCGTATGGACTACATCACGCGCTTCATCGCCGAACTCGAAGTCGGCAGTGTCAATGTGCGTGAAGTCCCCGGTTACCGGCTCGAACTCACACCGTTCGGCGGCATCAAGGACTCGGGTCTGGGTTACAAGGAAGGGGTGCAGGAAGCGATGAAGAGTTTCACTCACGTGAAGACATACTCGTTGCCCTGGAGTTGAGTATCGATCCTTCCCGGTGTCTCCGGTGACCGCCGGAAACATCGGGAAGAATGATTCCGACATGTTCTCCTCCATTCGCGCGCGCATCTTCGTCTGGGCGTCGCCATCGTTATGGCCGCGCCGACGTCGGCGCCCTCGCTCAATTCAAGCTTGACCAAGGTGCTTGCTCTAGCGCGCATGAACGGCCACTGCTATGGTTGCTGCTTTCACTTAACTACGTCGCATCCGGACCATGCTACGGGGAAACGCCGGACTCTCCGAGGCAGTCTCCCTAAGACATAGAATGTGTTTTTTGTGGCGTATCGACTGACTTTGTTGCAAACCTTAGCGCGAATTTCATGCGTCGATACAGGTGCCAAACGGACTTGCAGAGGAGAACTTTGATGACCAGCTCAACATATACCGCAGTGGCTGCTTCCGAAACGGGCGATCCGTTGTTGCTGACTCCCGGGCCGCTTACTACCTCGCGCACCGTCAAGGCTGCGATGCTGCACGATTGGGGCTCGCGAGACGCGAACTTCGTCGAGATCAACCGATCCACGCTCGCGCGCCTTGCCGACATCGCGAATGGCGCGGGCGAGTGGGTGACGGTGCCGATGCAGGGCTCGGGCACTTTCGCGGTCGAGGCGATGCTGACGAGCTTTGTGCCCCCGGACGGCACCGCGCTCGTGCTGATCAACGGCGCCTACGGCAAGCGGGCGAAGCGCATCCTCGAGATCGCGCGGCGCGAGACGTTGGTCTACGAGACCGCCGAGGACACGCCGCCCGACCTCGGCGAGGTCGAGGCGATCCTCGCACGCACGCCCTCGATCACCCATGTGTTTGCCGTCCACTGCGAAACCACGGCAGGCATACTGAACCCGATCGCGCAGCTTGGCGCACTCGCGGCGAAATACGGCAAGAGCTATCTGGTCGACTCGATGAGCGCGTTCGGCGCGCTGCCCCTCGACGTGCGGTCGATGCACATCGACGCGGTAGCTGCATCATCGAACAAATGCATCGAGGGCGTTCCCGGCCTCGGCTTTGTGATCTGCCGGCGCGAGGCGCTCGAGCGGACAAAGGGGAATGCGACTACGCTGGTGCTCGATCTGCAAGACCAGTGTGCCAACCTGGAGAAGACCAGCCAGTACCGCTTCACGCCGCCGACCCACGTGATTGTCGCGTTTCATCAGGCACTCGAAGAGTTTGTCGCCGAAGGCGGTGTGGCGGGTCGCGGGGCACGCTACCGGAACAATTGCCGGATACTCGTTGAGGGCATGCGCGCGCTCGGCTTCAGACCGCTGCTGCCGGATGAGTTGCAGGCTCCCATCATCGTCACGTTCCATATGCCCACGCATCCGCGTTTCGTGTTCCAGCGCTTCTACGACAGCCTCAAGCAACGGGGCTTCGTGATCTATCCGGGCAAGCTCACCGTGGCTGAATCGTTCCGGATTGGCTGCATCGGCCGCATCGGCGAGCCCGAGTTGCGCGCGGCACTCGCAGCGGTCCGCGAGGTGTTGGACGAGATGGGTGTGACCGGACTCGGCGCGTCAGTCACCGGCTCGTGAGCGGCTGCCAATCGCAGCACTCGCGCAACGCTCGAAACCTGAAACACCGCGTTCTGCCCGTAAGGCGCAGCAGCGCACCGACCGGCACCTTCAGTGACTGAAGATACGGCGCCCCACTACTTGTGAATGGCGCCGCGCACGCTCGTCACATCGCGTGTCGTAACGGGCGGCGCCGCGTTGCCCCACGTATTGCGGATAAACGTCAATACCTGGGCCATTTCCTCATTGGTCAGTTTGTCCGCGAAGGACGGCATTTTGCGCGAGGGCGGCCCATTCTCCGTGTGCGGAGCCGCGCCGCCTTCTACCAGCAGACGCACGAGCGATGTGCTTTGGCGCGCGAGCACCGCCGGATTGCCCGCCAGACGCGGATACTTCTGCGCGACGCCGAGCCCGTCCGCCTGATGGCAGCGCGCGCAGTAGCTCTGGAAAATGCCGGCGCCCGGTCGCTCGACGTCGCCGGTACGCAGCGCCTGCACGGTTTGCTGCGCCGCGCGCGAATGCATGTCGTAAAGCCCGGCCGGCTCACGCGCCGGCAAGCTCTTCAGGTACGCGGCGATGGCGTTCAGGTCGTCATCGCTCAGATACTGCGTGCTGTCTTCGACGACCTGAACCATGCTGCCGAACGTGACAAGTCCCCCACCGTGCCCGCTTCTCAGGAACGCTGCGATGTCCTGCGCCGGGACGCGTCCGAGACCCGCACCGGGATCGCCGGTCAGATTCGGCGCAAACCAGTGATCGTTGGTGCCGCCTGTCAGGTACAGATGCGCATTGCCGTCATAGCCGCGTTCCTCGTACGCCGGACCGCGCGGCGTATGGCAGGCGCCGCAGTGGCCGAGTGATTGCACGAGGTAGGCGCCACGATTCCACTGCGCATCGTGTCCGGGCTGCTGCACATATCGCCCGGCCGGCACGAACGCCCAGTCCCAGAACATCAGCGCCCAGCGCTGGTTGAACGGAAAAGGCAGGCGCGTTTGCGGCGCCGGCTTTGCGACGGGTTTGACGCCATGCATGAAGTAAGCGTAAAGCGCGTGCATGTCGTCGTCGTTGATCTTCGCGAACGATGGGAAAGGCATCGCCGGATAGAGCCGCTTGCCGCCGGGCGCAACCCCGTCGCGCAGCGCACGGGCGAAGTCGTCATAGGTGTAGCGGCCGATTCCATCGACAGGATCCGGCGTAATGTTCGACGAGTAGATCGTGCCGAACGGCGAGGCCATGCCCAGGCCACCGGCAAACGGAGCAGGCAGGGCCGCGGGGCCAGTCTGGCCGGCGGCGGGCGCTGCGGTGTGGCAGCCCGCGCAATCGGCCGCTTTGGCCAGATACGCGCCACGGGCAACCAATGCGGCATCGGGCACCGCTTGTGCGGCCTGCGCAGGCGGCGCAGCCTGCTCGGCCGCGCGAAGCACCGCTGACCCGCCCAGCGTTCCCCCACAGAGCACAGCGCAACCGGCCAACAGCGCCGCGTAGAGTCGCCGGTTGCCGAGCCGGCCACCGATTCGGCCACTGATGCGGCCTTTCGCGGCCAGGAGTAAAAAAAAGCGCACGTTCATCTTCACCACCGGCACGGCGAGACAATTAGCACAGCAATATCGGTGGCGATCAGTGCGAACACGAACAGCAGGCTGGTCATCACCCCAACCCGCGCGAGGAAACCATCCAGCAGACCGGGTTCGTTGTTCGCATTGCCTGGCATTCCAGAGCGAATCCGTTTGACGAATCGGACGTTGCGCCACGCAATGATGGCACCGCAACAGCCAAGCACAAGACAGACGGCGTTGACGGCAAGAATGGCCGCATCGAGCCACGGTATCGCCGGAGCCGCCAGCGGATGCGTGTGAGGAAAGCAACTTTGTGCGGCCAACGCCTCTGTGATGCCCATCTGCACAACCCATGCAAACGGCGCGGCAAGCATGCCGATCAACACGCGCGAGCCGTGCAGACGTGGCATACCGGCGAGCGTCGACGCATGCGCCGGTGGTGGCGTGTCAATTCTGGCCGGACTCACGATGCGCCCCGCAACAGATAGGGCGTCAGGTACAAGGTGGTGAAGATAAACAGCCACACCACATCGACGAAATGCCAGTACAGGCCGCCGATCGTCAGCGCGACGCAACGCCGCTCGTCGAAGTAGCCAAACGCCGTCCACAACAACAGCAGGAACAGCACGACGATGCCCACCGCGACGTGCATCATATGAAAGCCGGTGATCGTGAAGTAAAGCGAGCTGTACAGCTGCGCAGTCAGTCCGTATGGGTGGTTATGCCATTCGCGCAACTGGATGCCCATGAACGTCACGCCGAGTACGACTGCCACCGCCATCGACGCAACGCCCCAGCGTAAGCGTCGCCGCCGCACGCAGCGCTCGCAGAACCAGACAAAGCCGCTGCTCGACAGCAGGATACCGGTGTTCAGAATGCCGAGACCAAGCTTGGGCAGACCCTCCGGCGGCCATTGCTGACCGGTTTGCGACGCAAGGTACAGATACGAAAAGATCAGATAACCGAACAGCGCCCCCTCGGTAACGATCAACGTGAGACACCCCCACCAGCCGCCGGAGCGCTCGCCGGCACTGCCGACCGGCAGGGTGTAGTCGCTGCGTGCTGTGAGTGCGTCCATGTCAGTCCCCCGCGTCGGTCACGGTCTGCGGCTCGCGCTGGATCAGCGCGCGTTCGGGCCACAACCACACGACGATGGTGACCGCACACGCGAGCAATGCCGCCGCGGTAAAAATCCCGGCGCGCAGCGCGAGCCCGGCGAACACCAGCGTCGCGAACAGGCCGAGCCAGAACGGCGCATACGAGTCGTCCGGCATTTTCAGAATCACATCCGGTCTGCCTTCCAGCGCCGTCGTGCCGAGCGCCTCGCGGCCTTCGCCTAGCAGGAACCCTTCGTCGAGCTTCGAACGTTGACGTGGCGCCTCGCCTGCCGTCCCCTCGTCTATGCGCCCTTCCCACAGCGGGTGCCGGCTCGCGACGAACGGCAGCACCGCGAAGTTATACGGCGGCGGCGGCGACGAAACGGACCATTCGAGCGTCGGCGCATCCCACGGGTTGTCGCCGGCAACGGCACCATGCCTGATGCTATACAACAGATCGACAAGGAAAATCAGCACGCCGAACGCGAACACGAACGAACCGAGCGACGTCACCATGTTCACGGTATTCCAGCCCATATCGGGCGGATAGGTATAGATGCGCCTCGGCATACCCAACAGCCCGGCGATATGCATTGGAAAAAACGCCACGTTGAAACCGACGAACATCACCCAGAAGCCGATCTTGCCAAGCCGCTCGCTCATAATCCGGCCGGTGAATTTCGGAAACCAGAAGTAGATTCCGCCGATCACCGGAAACACGTTGATGCCGAGCAGCACGTAGTGCAGGTGCGCGACCACGAAATACGTATCGGTCAGTTGCCAGTCGAACGGCACGGCGGCCGTCATCACGCCCGACACGCCGCCCACCACGAACAGCAATACAAAGCCGGCGAAGAACAGGAACGGCACACGCATGACCGGCCTGCCCGTCCAGATCGTCGCGATCCATGCGAACGTCGCGACCGCGCTGGGCACCGCGATCACCATGCTGGCCGAGCCGAAAAATGACAGCGCGAGCGGCGGAATGCCAGTTGCAAACATATGATGGATCCACACGACAAAGCCCACCAGCATGGTCGCCACAGTGGAGATCGCCACCGGTCCGTAGCCGACCAGAGGTCTGCGGCAAAACACCGGCAACGCATCGGAGACGATACCCATTGCCGGCAACACAACCGCGTACACCCACGGGTGCGCGAAAATCCAGAACAGGTGTTGCCACAGCAAAGGCCGCCCGCCGTTGAGCACGTCAAAGAAATGGGTCCCTACGCGCCGGTCCAGCCAAAGCAGAAAAAACGCCAGGCTCACCGAAGGAACCGCCAGCAGGTTGGCGCCCGAAGCGGTCAACGTGCCCCACACCAGCACCGGCAGCCGGTCGAGCGACATACCCGGCGCACGCATTCGCAGCAGCGTGACGACAAAGTTGATCGAACCGACGGTGGTCGAAATGCCGAGCAGCACCATCCCGAGCGCATACACGTCGATGTTGGGTCCCGTGTTGTACTCGAGGCCGGATAGCGGCACGTAGTTGAACCAGCCCGCATTCGGCGCTTCGCCAAGTGGAAAGCTCGCATAGAGAAACAGGCCCGCGAACACAAACACCCAATAGGAAAATGCATTGAGGCGTGGAAACGCCATGTCGCGCGCGCCGAGAATCAGTGGCCACAGATAGTTCGAGAAGCCGGACAGCACGGGCAGCGCGTACAGGAAAATCATCGTCACGCCGTGCATCGTGAAGAGCTGGTCGTATTGTTCGGGCGTGAGCAGCGTCGCGTTGGGGCGCGCCAGTTGCAGACGCATCAGCAGCGCTTCAATGCCGCCCGCCAGCAGGAACAGAAAGGCGGTCACCAGATAGCGCAGACCAATGGTCTTGTGATCGACCGTCGAGAACCAGCCGCGCCAGCCCGGCCGCGCTTCCCATAGCTCCCGCAAGCGCTTCTCCTCGGCACTGCCTGCTTCGATACGGCCGACGCGCAACGTGCGCGACAGGCGTAACGGGTCGGCTTGCGCGGGTGACACGGTGGGTGCGGCCATCGGCTCGGCTCCTTTGTCAGTGCAGCGTGGACAGATACGCGGACAGCGCTGCGGCATCGGTAACGCTTAGCGCGATGGACGGCATCAGCGAGTCCGGTTTGATCCGTTGCGCGTGCTGGACCCAGTCGAGCTGATGCGCGGCGGTATTGGTCAGCGCGCCGGCGGCCAGCAGCCGGCGCGAGTTGAGATGCGTCAGATCGGGCGCCTGCACGCCCAGCGCATCGGTGCCGCGCACCGTGTGACAGCCGGCGCAGCGCTCGCCGAAGAGCCGCTGCCCCGCCACTGCTTCCGCGCCGCTCGCCGGTTGCGCGGCCTGCGCCTGAGCGCGGCGCCACGCGTCGAAATCCTGAGCGCTTTGCGCGACCACCTCGAACGCCATGTGCGCATGCTGCGCGCCGCAGAACTGCGAACACTGCCCGCGATAAGTGCCCGGCTGATCGGCCTCGATCCATTGTTCGTTGGTCTGCCCGGGAATCGTCTGTGTTTTGCCGGCCAGTTGCGGCACCCAGAATGCGTGAATCACATCTGCGCTCTGCAATTCGATCTTCACCGGTTCGCCCACCGGAATGTGGATTTCGTTGGCGGTCACGAAGTTGCGAGCCGGGTCGGGCGCATCGCTGTAAGCGACTTTCCACCACCAGTCGTAGGCGGTGACGGTGATTGTCAGGTTCGGCCGCCGGGCTGGTGAGGCGACGGTTTCGAGCGTCATCAGTACATAGACAAGCGTCGCGAATAACACAACCGACGATATCCCCGTGCCGACATACACCCACGCCATCCCGCCTTTATCCGCATGCAACGTGGCCGGGTCGGCGCGCGGCCGTCGGCGCATGATGGCTATACACAATAGAACCGCCACCAGCACCGACACCGAGACGGCCAAGGTGGCGAGCATCCAGCCGAGGCGCATGGTGGGCGCGGCGGCAGGACCGGCCGCGTGCAGAAAATAGTTGAGCGGCGCGCCGCCCGGCGCGTCTTGCGCGGCGGCGGGCATCGCGCCGAACGTTGCGGCGAGCCATACCGGCGCCGCCCATCCACGCATGGCAGCGCCGCCGCGAACTGTCGTTGCGAATCGTCGCCGTATCCGCATCCGTGCCGTCTCCGTGAACTCTGGTTTCTACGGCAGGACGCGCCGAACAAGAAGGTCCTGCGTGTGTGCAGGTAGCAAAAAACAGGCCGCGCCGCAAAAGGCCGGAGTCGACAAACGCGTGTAACGCCATGCAGGTGTGCCATCCCGAAAGCCGTGGCAGCAGGGCCAAACGGGCACATCGATTGCTGACCCACGTCGATACGCCGTAGACGCACGCAGCCGACGCAACGCACCGCCAGGGGTGCGCGTTGCGCCGACAAAATGTCGCCCGCCGCGTGGACTTCTGGCGCGATCCGGATGCAGGTCTTGACGATCACGCTGTCACGTTTTGCGAAAAAAGTACCCTTCGTCGGAACAAATTCCAATGTCAGATCAAAGCGCCCCCTCTCAAAGCGACCAGGACCGTGAAAGAACCGGTGAGGCGCCCGAGGGCACCCCCAGCAATCAACATCAGCAGAGCAACCAGGACGGCAAGGAAGGCAAGGACGGCGACTCGTCGGACACCCGCAAGCGCTCCGGCAAGAAACCTTTGATCATCCTCGGAGCGGTCGCCGTTCTGCTCGCGATTGCCGGGCTGGTCTGGTGGTTCGCGACACGCAATCAGGTCAGCACCGACGATGCCTACACGGACGGCAACGCCATCACGATGGCGCCGAAAGTATCGGGCTACGTGGTTCGGCTCGCGGTCAACGACAACGTCTATGTGCACAAAGGCGACCTGCTGCTTGTCATCGACAAGCGCGACTACCAGGCGCAGGTGGACGCGGCACGCGCGCAACTGGGCCTCGCGCAGGCCCAGTTAAACGCGGCCCAGGTACAGCTCGACATTGCGCGCGTGCAATATCCCGCTCAGTACCAGCAGGCGAAAGCGCAGATCTCGTCGGCCCAGGCGAACTACCATCAGGCGCAGGCTGCGTACGAGCGCCAGCATGCGGTCGACCAGCGCGCCACCTCGCAACAGAACATCGACACCGCCGACGCGCAGCGGCAAACGGCCAGCGCCAACGTCGAACAGGCCCGCGCGCAACTGCAAACCGCGAGTCTCGTGCCGCAGCAGATCAGACAGGCCGCAGCCGCCGTAGAAGAACGGCGTCAGCAGGTTCAGCAAGCGCGCGCGCAACTCGAGCAGGCCGAACTCAACCTCTCGTATTGCGAAGTACGCTCGCCATCGGACGGCTGGATCACGCGCCGCAACGTGCAATACGGCACCTTCCTGCAGGCAGGCGTATCGCTCTTTTCGATCGTCACGCCGCAAGTCTGGATCACCGCCAATTTCAAGGAGTCGCAACTCGAGCGTATGCGTCCGGGCGACAAAGTGAACGTCGAAGTCGATGCCTACCCCAAGCTCGATCTGCACGGCCATGTCGATAGCATCCAGCTTGGCAGCGGCTCGCGCTTCTCGGCGTTTCCGGCAGAAAACGCAACGGGCAATTTCGTCAAGATCGTCCAGCGAGTCCCCGTGAAGATCGTGATCGACGACGGTTTGCCGCGTGATCGGCCGCTCGCGCTCGGCTTGTCGGTGACGCCCAAGGTTTACCTCAAATGAGCGCAAGCGACGCAAGCGGCTCGAATTCGCCCCAGCAGGACGGCGCGCAGTCGAACTGGCGGCCCGCCGGCAACCCCTGGTTGATTGCCGTGGTTGTCACGCTCGCCGCGTTCATGGAAGTGCTCGACACGACGATCGTCAACGTGGCGCTGCCGCATATAGCCGGCACCATGTCGGCAAGCTACGACGAAGCCACCTGGACATTGACGTCGTATCTGGTCGCCAACGGTATCGTGCTGCCCATTTCAGGATTTTTGGGGCGTGTGCTGGGCCGCAAGCGCTATTTCCTCGTCTGTATTGTCGCGTTCACGATCTGCTCGTTCCTGTGCGGCATCGCAACCAATCTCGGGCAACTGATCGTATTCCGGCTTCTGCAGGGCTTCTTCGGCGGCGGTCTGCAACCGAATCAGCAGTCGATCATTCTCGACACCTTCCCGCCCGAACAGCGCGGCCGGGCGTTCTCGATCTCGGCGGTTGCGATCGTCGTCGCGCCCGTGCTTGGCCCCACGCTGGGCGGCTGGATCACCGACAATTTTTCGTGGCGCTGGGTGTTCCTGCTCAACGTGCCGGTGGGCGTGCTCACTTCGCTGGCGGTGATGCAACTGGTCGAAGATCCACCGTGGCGCAAACGCGAATCGAAGGTGTCGATCGACTATATCGGCATTGCGCTGATCGCAATCGGTCTCGGCTGCTTGCAGGTCATGCTCGATCGCGGCGAGGACGACGACTGGTTCTCGTCGCCCTTTATTCGCACCTTTGCGATCCTGGCGGCGCTGGGAATCGCCGGAGCGATCTGCTGGCTGCTGTATGCAAAGAAGCCTGTTGTCGATCTGGACTGCCTGAAGGACCGCAATTTCGCGCTCGGCTGCGTGACGATCGCCGCCTTCGCGTCGGTGCTTTATGGCAGCGCGGTACTGGTGCCGCAACTCGCGCAGCAGCAACTGGGATATACGGCGATGCTGGCCGGGCTCGTGCTGTCGCCAGGCGCACTGCTGATCACAATGGAAATTCCGCTTATCAGCAAGCTTATGCCCTATGTGCAAACGCGCTTTCTCGTCACCTGCGGATTTTTTCTGTTGACGTGTGCACTCGCCTATTCGCATACGCTCGTGCCGGATATCGACTACGCCACGCTCGTCAAGATGCGCAGCGCGCAGTCTCTGGCGATCGGCTTCCTGTTCGTGCCGATTACCACGCTCGCCTATCTGACCGTACCGCAGCGCCTGAACGACGATGCGTCGGCGCTCTTCACGATGTTTCGCAATGTGGCCGGTTCGATCGGCATCTCGCTGTCGACGGCATTGATCCGAGAGCGCACCCAGGCGCGCATGGCACACCTGTCCGGGCATCTTTCGCCGCTCTCGCAAAACTATAACGACACGCTGCAACGCACCGCGCAAACCGTCGCGGATATGACGGGCCAGCCCTTCGCGCAGGCCTTGCAGACCGCGTCAGGACGCCTCTACGAAACCTTCATTTCACAAGCGACGATTCTGGCCTATGTCGACGTGTTCGCGATTCTCGCGGTGTTCTGCTTTCTGTGCATTCCGGTCACGTTCTTCTTTTCGCCGGCCAAAGCGGCCGGCGGTGCGGGAGGCCACTGACATGTCGCGTGTGGTCGCCGCTCTTTCACTGCGTGTGCTGATCGTGGCGCTTGCCGGCTCGCTTGGCGCATGCACGGTCGGTCCGGATTTTCACGCGCCGCACGCCGATGTTCCCGCGCAATGGCACGATCCGCAGCAAGCGGCGTCAGCAGCATGTGCGGCATCGTCCGAGGCGGCGGCTTCAAAGCCGACTGAGGACTCCGATCCCGATCCGCGCTGGTGGCGCAGCTTCGGCGACCCGACACTGGACGCGCTGATCGACCGGGCCGCCAAAGGCAATCTCGATCTGCAGGAGGCGCTGCTGCGCATCGTCGAAGCGCGCACCCAGGTGCAAAGCGCCGCCGCTCAAGGACTGCCGGATGTGCGCGCCACCGGCAGCTATGCGCGCGAGCAGCTTGGCGTCAAAGGTTTCCTCGAATCGCAGGGGGTGTATAACAAAGTCGACCAACTGGGTGCGCCGAACTCGCCGGTCAATCAGATAGCGCCGGGCGCGGGCGCCGCAGTGCAAAACGGCGCCAATAACCTTCTCGATCAACTGACAGCGCCCGTCAATCTCTGGCAAGCCGGCTTCGACGCGTCATGGGAACTCGACCTGTTTGGCCGCGTGCGCCGTTCGGTCGAAGCAGCCAGGGCACAAACCCAGGCCGCCATCGAGAGCCGCAACGACGCATTGCTGTCGCTGGAGGCGGAGGTCGCGCAGACCTATGTGCAGTTGCGCGGCGCACAAGCGCAACGGCAGATCGGCGCCAACCTCGTCGACCAACAGCGCGAGATCGTGACACTCACACAGAGCCAGGCGCGGGTGGGCCTCGCCAGTGAACTCGACGTGAAAAGCGCGGCCGCGCAGCTCGCGCAAACGCAAGCGCAGTTGCCCCAGTTCGATCAGCAGATCGCCCAGGCGCTGAATGCGCTCTCGTATCTGCTCGGTGAGCCGCCGGGCTCGCTTGCCGGCGAACTCTCGGCGCCTGCCGCCGTGCCGCCGGTGCCGCCCGCGGTGCCGGTGGGGCTGCCCGCCACGCTGGCGCGGCGGCGGCCGGACATCCGTCGCGCCGAGGCGAATCTGCACGCGGCGACAGCCAATGTCGGGGTAGCGGTCGCCCAGTTCTACCCCGACATTTCGCTGACCGGCGAAATCGGTACACGCGCGACCCACGCGAGCGATCTGTCGCGCTGGTCGCATCTGTTCTATTCATTCGGCCCGAGCATTTCGCTGCCGGTGTTCGAAGGCGGCGCGCTCGTGTCGAACCTGCGTCTCTCGCAGGCGCAACAGGCGCAAGCAGCGCTGGACTACCGCAAGACCGTGCTGATGGCGCTGCGCGACGTGGACAACGCGCTCGCGGTGTACCGCACCGATCAGGACCGCCGCGCCGCGCTCGACGCGGATGTCGCCGCGCAGCAAGCCGCCTTCGAGCTGGCGCGCGAAAGCTACCGCAAGGGTCTTGTCACGTTCATCAACGTGCTCGATGCCGAGCGGCAACTGGCACAGGCGCGCCAGCAGGACGCGCAAGGCACGATGCAGGTCAGTACCGATCTGGTTGCACTTTACAAGGCGCTGGGCGGCGGCTGGCAGGACGCAGCAACAGCGGCCGCTGCACCGCGCGCGCCGCAGCGCCTCGAACCGATGCCGCAGTAGCAGCACCAAGGCGACAGATACGGAGCACCGTGCGCACGGCCGGCTCGGTGACTGGCGCTTCGCCGCGAAGCACACGACCATCTTCCTGCCGCGCGTATTTCTTTCGAAGCGGGCCCCACCGGCGGCCCAATGGAGATTCCACCCGAAGAGAGGCTCGACCATGCAACTCATGCCACTTGTCCTCACCTGGCAAGACTTCGCTATCCGTCTGGCGGTGGCGCTGGCCGCCGGCACCGCGATCGGTTTGAATCGCGGCGAATCGGGCAAGCCCGCAGGCTTGCGCACGACATTGCTGGTTTGCCTCGCCGCCTGCATCGCGATGCTTCAGGTCAATGTTCTGCTGCAGCAAGCCGGCAAACCCGAACATTCATTCGTCGTGCTCGATCTGATGCGTCTGCCGCTCGGCATCCTGTCCGGCGTCGGTTTCATCGGTGCCGGCGCAATTCTGCGCAAGGACGGTCTCATCACGGGTGTGACGACCGCCGCCACGCTGTGGTTCGTCACGGTGATCGGACTATGCGCGGGAGGCGGCCAGATCGCGTTGACCGCCGCCGGTACCGCCCTCGGACTAATCGTGTTGCAGGTGCTGGGCGTGCTCGAACGCCATCTGCCGCGCAATCATCACGCATGGCTAACGATCGAATACGCCGCTCTATCGCACGAGCGCGACGCAGCGCTCGCGCGTCTCGAACAACAGCGCTGCCACGTGGAGTCGAAGGGCATGCGCATGAATGCAAGCAACGGACTGCTTGAGGAGCGCTTCGACGTCCGCTGGCGCGCGACGCTGAAGAACGACGCGGTTGAACGCGCGATGAACGCGCTCGTCGGCGCCAGTCGTCACGCCGCGTCATGGTCTGTCGAGGAATGAGGCCGGCCGCCATGCCGCATCACGCCGGAACGGACGTATGAACGCCGTCGGCTCGCAAGGAGGTGTATTACGCGCGGGCCGTCAACGTCGCCGGTTGGCGCACGCGAATTCTTACGTTGTCTTTACCGTTTCTACGCCGAACCAAACAAAACAGACAGGTACGCGCGTTGCTCGACGTTGGAATACGCGCACTCAACCCGTGCTGCCGGACGCTGTGGATCACGCGTATTTACCTGACCTCTGGCGCGGCATGGCGTTACGCGTTGGACGCGACTCATGCCCGTCATCCGTTTGTGGAGACTGCAATGACTCAAACCGTCGGTGATTTTATTGTAGAAAGACTGCATGCCTGGGGCGTACGGCGTATCTACGGGTACCCGGGAGACGGCATCAACGGCGTGTTCGGTGCGCTGAACCGGGCGAAGGGAAAGATCGAGTTCATTCAGGTCCGGCACGAGGAAATGGCGGCATTCATGGCCTCGGCGCATGCGAAGTTCACCGGCGAATTGGGCGTATGTATCGCCACTTCCGGACCGGGCGCCTCGCATCTGATCACCGGACTTTACGACGCCCGTATGGATCATATGCCCGTGCTGGCGATTGCCGGTCAGCAGGCGCGTGCGGCACTCGGCGGCCACTACCAGCAGGAACTAGACCTGGTCTCCATGTTCAAGGACGTCGCCGGTGCATTCGTCGAACAAGCCAGCGTGCCGTCGCAAGTCCGGCATCTGGTCGACCGTGCGGTACGTACCGCGCTGTCGGAGCGCAAGGTCACGGCAATCGTGCTGCCCAACGATCTGCAGGACCTCGCCTATGAAGCGCCGGGCCGCAAACACGGCACCCTGCACTCCGGAGTCGGCTACCGCGCCCCGCGACTCGTTCCCTACCCTGACGATCTGCAGCAAGCCGCCGAGGTGCTCAACGCCGGCAAGAAAGTTGCCATTCTGGTCGGCGCCGGCGCGCTGCACGCTACTGACGAAGTCATCGCCGTCGCGGAAAAGCTTGGTGCGGGCGTTGCCAAGGCCCTGCTCGGCAAGGCCGTGCTGCCGGACGATTTGCCCTGGGTCACGGGTTCGATCGGGCTGCTCGGCACCAAGCCCAGCTACGAGCTGATGAGCGAGTGCGACACCTTGCTGATGATCGGCTCCGGTTTTCCCTACTCCGAGTTCCTGCCGAAAGAAGGCGCCGCCCGCGGCGTGCAGATCGACCTCAAGGCCGACATGCTGAGCTTGCGCTATCCAATGGAAGTCAACCTCGTGGGCGACAGCGTCGAGACGCTGCGCGCGTTGCTGCCGCTGCTCGAACAGAAGCAGGACCGCGCATGGCGCAAGAAAATCGAAGACTGGACGGCCGACTGGTGGAAGACGCTCGACAAACGCGCCCATGAAGCCGGCAAGGACGGTATGAACCCGCAGCGCAGCGTCTGGGAACTCTCGTCGCGCATCCCGGCAAATGCGATCGTTACAAGCGATTCGGGCTCATGCGCGAACTGGTATGCACGCGATCTGAAGGTCCAGCGCGGCATGATGTGCTCGCTCTCAGGCGGTCTCGCATCGATGGGCGCGGCGGTGCCCTACGCGATCGCCGCAAAATTCGCGTATCCCGAGCGGCCCGTGATCGCGCTGGTCGGTGACGGTGCGATGCAGATGAACAATATGGCGGAACTCATCACGGTGGCCAAATACTGGCAACAATGGGCCGATCCGCGCTGGATCTGCATGGTGCTCAACAATGGCGATCTGAATCAGGTGACGTGGGAGCAACGAGCCATGGAAGGCGATCCGAAGTTCGAGGCGTCGCAGAACATTCCTTCGGTGCCCTATCACCGTTTTGCGGAGTTGATCGGTCTCACCGGCATTTACGTCGACGACGCCGAGCGCATGGGCGAAGCATGGGACCGCGCGCTGTCCTCGGACCGCCCGGTCGTGATCGAGGTGAAGGCCGACCCGAATATTCCGCCTCTGCCGCCACATCTCACATTGGCGCAGGCGAAAGCATTCGCCTCGACGCTCATCAAGCGCGATCCGAACGAAGGCAACGTGATCGTCGAGACAGCGAAACAGGTACTCGACGCCGTGCTGCCGGGGCATCGCGACAAATGACGCCGCCTGTCGCCGAACCCTCCGCGTTGCCGCCCGGCACGGCACCGTCGCCTGCGCGAGTCCCCGTCACCGCGTTGCGGGTGCAAGCGTTTCGCATTCCGACTGACTTTCCTGAAGCCGACGGCACCTTTGCATGGGACGCTACAACGCTGGTGCTCGTCGAACTGGGCGCTGGCGGCCAGACCGGAACGGGCTACACGTATAGCGATGCGAGCATCGTCAAGCTGATTCATGACACGCTCGGCGCATGCGTGCTAGACGCCAACGCCTGGGATACCGGCGCGCTCTGGATACGCATGCAACGGCAGGTGCGCAACCTGGGCCGCGCGGGACTCGCGGCCACCGCCATCTCGGCCGTCGACTGCGCGCTATGGGATCTCAAGGCCAAACTGCTTGGCGTGCCGCTCGTGCAACTGCTCGGTGCACGGCGCACACATGTGCCGATTTACGGCAGCGGCGGCTTCACCACTTACGACGATAAGCAGTTATCCGAACAACTGGCGCGCTGGGTCGGCGAGGACGGGTGCCGCTGGGTCAAGATCAAGGTCGGCACGCACCCCGAGAAGGACCCCGCCCGCGTCGAGACCGCGCGCCTCGCGATTGGCGACGCGGGCCTGTTCGTCGACGCCAACGGCGCGCTCAGCGTCAAATCCGCGCTTCACTACGCGCAGCAGTTTGCAGCGCAAGGCGTCGAATGGTTCGAAGAGCCGGTTTCATCCGACGACCGCGCCGGCCTCGCCGCGCTACGCGAACGCGTGCCGCCGGCCATGGAGATCGCCGCGGGCGAATACGGCTACACACTCGACGATTTTCGCCTGTTGCTCGAAACGCGCGCTGTCGATGTGCTGCAAGCAGACGTTAGCCGTTGCGGCGGCGTCACCGGCTTTCTGCAAGTGGCGGCGCTTTGCGACGCTTTTCATATCCCGTTGTCGGCGCATTGCGCACCGGCGCTGCACCTGCATGTGGCTAGCGCTGTCCCCCGTCTGCGCCATCAGGAATGGTTCCACGATCATGTGCGCATCGAAGCGATGTTGTTCGAAGGCGCGCCGCAACCTTCGAATGGCGCTATCGCACCCGATATGACGCGGTCCGGCTGCGGTCTGGAATTCAGACATCGCGACGCGCAGCGCTATGTGATCCAATGAACGGAGCGATCTGACGAATGGGTTCTCAACGTCTTCTCGGTCTGGTTTGCGCCGCAGCAGGCGCGGCTGCACTGACCGCCGTCGCCTCGCGCCATGCGCCAACCAGTGCAATCAGGCCGGCCGCGCAGCGCCTGCCCGCCACTACGCGCTTTTCTTCGCGCGCGCAGCACGCCCCGCGCGAACTGGCTCACATTGCCGCGGCGCGCTCGCTCAACCATGGCTCAGCGCTGCTCGCCCTGTCGGTACTCGCCGACAGCGCGATGGAACACTATCGCGGCTCGTTCAACAATCCGGCGATGTACGTGCCACTCGTCTCGTCGACACTTTCGCTGCTTGCGGGTCTGCACGGCGGCGGCGATGCGATTGCTCACCGGCACACGCTCCGGCACGCGACCTATCTGACGGCGGCTGCCGTCGGCGTAGCGGGCACGGCGTTCCATTTCTACAACATCACGAAACGTCCCGGCGGCTGGAGCTGGAACAACCTGTTTTATGCCGCCCCGCTCGGCGCACCGATAGCGCTTCTGCTCACGGGCGCGCTCGGGACGGCCGCCGAACGTTTACGCGACGAGCCGGCCGTCGCGCCGCAACTGCTCGGCATGCCCGCCGGACGCGCGCTCAGCCTGCTGGTCGCGGCCGGTCTTGCCGGCACGGTTGCCGAGGCCGGGCTGCTGCATTTTCGCGGCGCCTTCCAGAACCCGGTCATGTATGCGCCCGTCAGTCTGCCGCCGGTCGCGGCCGCGCTACTCGTGCGTGCCGCGCTCGGCGCGCCGCGCGAACGGTGGTTCACGCGGCTATGGCTGCGGATCACGGTGGCGCTCGGCTTCGCCGGCGCCGGTTTCCACGCGCGCGGTGTTGCCCGCAACCAGGGCGGCTGGCGCAACTGGAGCCAGAATCTCTTCAACGGACCGCCGCTGCCCGCGCCGCCGAGTTTTTCGGCTCTGGCACTCGCCGGCCTGGCGGCGCTACGCCTGCGGGAGAAAGAAAAATGACACACGCGAGAAACACCCGCTACCCCGGCTACGACGTACTGAACAAACGCGCCACACCGTCGTGGGACGACGCGACGCGTGCGGTAGTCGACGAGCGCCTTGCCACGCCACGCGAGCCGCAATTTTTCAATGCCGTGCAATGGCTCGCTGTGGTTCATCTGTGCCGCTGCATCGTGCCACAAGCGGAGGCCGAACCGGTGGTGCCGCTCGCGGCCCTGCTCGACGCAAAGCTCACAAAGAATACGGGCGACGGTTATCGCGACGCGCGCCTGCCCGCGAGCCGCGACGCCTGGCGCATCGGCCTTGCCGCGCTCGATGCCGAAAGCCGCTCGCAATTCGACCTGCCGTTCTCGAGCCTGGAAAAACCTCGTCAGCACGCGTTGCTCGAACAGATGCAACGCGGCGATATGCATGACGTCACGTGGCAGGACATGCCCTCGAAGCTCTTCTTCAGCAAGCGGCTGCTGCACGATATTTGCAGCGCGTACTACTCGCATCCTCACGCATGGAGCGAAATCGGCTTTGGCGGACCGGCCAATCCGCGCGGCTACGTGCGCATGTATTTCGACCGGCGCGATCCATGGGAAGCCGCGGAAGCCCACCCCGGCGACGAGGATAAGGCACGCAAGGAGAACCGGCGTGCTCGATGACGCCCTGCATCACCCGCGCGGCAAGGATGGACGCGCCCCCGACGTGTTCCGCGCCGGCGCGTGGGTGCCGATGCGCACGTATCGTAACGACGAGGAAGTCGATTTTGCGATTGTCGGCACCGGCGCGGGCGGCGGCACTTTGGCGTGCCGCCTCGCCGAACAGGGCTTCAACGTGGTGGCGTTCGATGCGGGCGCGTGGTGGCGTCCGCTGGAAGAATTCGCGTCGGACGAAACGCACCAATCCAAACTATTCTGGACCGACGAGCGCATTTGCGACGGCGACAATCCGCTGCAACTCGGCAGCAATAACAGTGGCAAGGCGGTGGGCGGCAGCACCGTGCACTTCGCCATGGTGTCGCTGCGCTTTCGTCCCGAGTGGTTCAAGTCGCGCAGCCTGCTCGGGTACGGCGCGGACTGGCCACTCGATTGGCGTGAGATGTGGCGCTACTACGAGCAGGTCGAGAACGCTTTGAAGATAGCCGGCCCGGTAAGTTACCCATGGGGGCCGCCGCGGCCACGCTACCCGTACCGTGCGCATGAATTGAATGCCGCGGCGCTGGTGCTCGCGCGGGGCGCCGAAGCGATGGGCATCCGCTGGACCGAAACGCCGCTCGCCACGCTGTCCGCGCCGCGTGGACTCGCACATCCCTGCGTATATCGCGGCTTTTGCGTGTCCGGATGTGCGACCAACGCCAAGCAAAGCGCCCTGGTCACGTGGATCCCGCGTGCCTTGCAAGCGGGTGCCGAGGTCCGCGATCTGGCGATGGTCGGCCGCGTCGCGACCAATGCCGCCGGCCGCGTGAACGGGGTCGAGTATCTGCGTGAAGGACGTTGGCAATTTCAGCGCGCCAAAAACGTGGTGGTGGCGGGCTATGCGATCGAAACACCGCGTCTGCTGCTGATGTCGGCGACGAACCAGTACCCCGACGGTCTCGCGAACAGTTCGGGACTGGTCGGCAAGAACCTGATGGCGCAAGCGAACCAGGCGGCCTACGGCACGCTGGATGAAGAAATCCGCTGGTACAAGGGGCCGCCGTCGCTCGCCATCACCGAACACTGGAATTACACCGACACGGGCAAAGACTTCTTTGGCGGTTACGCATATATGAGTCAGGGACCGCTGCCGGAAGTGTGGGCCGCGGCGCAGAACAAACGCGGTTTGTGGGGCGAGGCGCTCACCGGGGAGATGCAGAAGTACAACCATCAGGCCGGACTGAAGATTGTTGGCGAAATGCTGCCTCAGGAACGCAACCGCGTCACACTCGCCGACGAGAAAGATCAGTACGGCCTGCCGGTCGCGCGCGTCACCTACTCGTGGTGCGACAACGACCGGCGGCTCATCGCGCATTCGCTCGATTTTATGGAGCAGGCACTCGGCGCCGCCGGCGCTCGCGACATATGGCGCGAAACCGACGATACCTGTCATCTGAACGGCACGGCGCGCATGGGTGACGATCCCGCGACCAGCGTTGTCAATGCGGACTGCCGAAGCTGGGACATACCCAACTTGTGGATTTGCGACGGTTCAGTGTTTCCGACGGTGGGCGGCGTGAATCCGTCGCTGACCATCCAGGCGATTGCCTGCCGCACGGCTGAACGCATCGCGCAGCTCGCCGCGCGCGGCGAACTGTAGCGGTAGCCCGTCTCTGCAAGCCCCTACGGTGCAAAGCCGCTATGCCCGCGCCATCGAGGGGACAACTCAGGAGGACTTATGTGGGGCGTGTTCAATCAGCCGAAAGTCGTGGTTATCACAGGGGCAAGCGCGGGCGTGGGGCGGGCTGCCGCCCTCGCCTTTGCGCAACGCGGCGCGCAGGTTGCGCTGCTGGCGCGCGATCAGGCCTCGCTCGAAGACACCGCCAGCCAGGTGCGCGAGCTCGGCGTGCAAGCCCTGCCGATTGCGCTCGACGTCAGCGATGCCGACGCGGTCGAGCGTGCGGCCGCACGCGTTGAAGCGGAGTTGGGGCCGATCGACGTATGGGTCAACAATGCGATGCTCACCGTGTTCGGCCCGGTAGCGAGCCTGACCCCGGACGAATTCTCGCGCGTCACGCACGTGACCTACCTCGGCTATGTCTGGGGCACGATGGCAGCGCTAAGGCGCATGGCACCGCGCAATCGCGGCTGCATCGTGCAGGTCGGCTCGGCCCTCGCCTACCGCTCGATTCCGCTACAGGCAGCCTATTGCGGCGCGAAGCATGCAATTCGCGGCTTCACCGATGCGCTGCGATGTGAACTGCTGCATGAGCACAGCCGTATTCATCTGACCATGGTGCAGATGCCCGCGCTGAACACGCCTCAGTTCGACTGGGCCGAGAATCACATGCCCCACGCTCCGCAGCCGGTGGCGCCCATCTATCAGCCGGAAGTCGCGGCACGCGCAATTGTGTGGGCCGCAACGCATCGGCGCAGGGAAGTGTATGTCGGCGTGTCGACGATCAAGGCCATTGTCGCCAACAAGATCGCCCCCGGCTTGCTGGATCGTTATCTCGGACGCACCGGCTATCAGTCACAGGAACGAGCGGCACCGGCTAATGCGGCGGCGCCTTCCAACCTGTGGCAACCCGTGGCGGGCGCCCATCGCGTTCACGGCCCGTTCGACGCGCACGCCAATGAGCACAGCGTCGCGCTATGGCTGAACACCCACCGGCCGCTCGCGCTGGGCGCTGCGCTTGCGATCGCGGTGCTGGGCTGGCAGCAGTGCCGTCGGCGTCCGCATCGTTAGGCGAATTTCCCATGGTCATGCGCATCGAAGACTACGCGTTACTTGGCGACGGTGAAAGCGCGGCGCTGGTCGACCGGCATGGCTCCATCGACTGGCTCTGCTGGCCGGCCTTCGACTCGGATACGTGTTTCGCGGCATTGCTCGGCGGCCCGCGCAACGGACACTGGCAGATAGCGCCACAGGACCCCTGGCTCACCAGCGCGCGGCGCTACTGCGGCGAGACGCTGATTCTCGAGACAACGTTCGAAAGCGCCTCGGGCACGCTGGTGCTGACCGACTGGATGGCGTGGAACGCGTCCCGGCCCGTGCTCGTCAGACAGTTGCGTTGCGAGCGCGGCAGCGTGAGGGTTGTCAGCAAACTGCTGGCGCGTTTCGACTATGGCAGGGCGATTCCCTGGTGCGTGAAGAGGGATGAGCGCATGCAGATGGTGTGCGGCCCGCGGGCCCTCTGGCTCGACGGCGCGAGCGGGGGCAGCACGATAGACAGGGACACGGTGCGCGCCAGCTTCGACATGTCGGCGGGCGAACGGCGCGACTTCGTTCTGACGTGTTGCCGATCGTACGAAGAGGCGCCGCCACGGCCGGACCTCGACCGGCTGTTGGCCGATACAAGCCGCTTCTGGAGCGACTGGTCCGCGCAGTGCGAGATCGACGGAGACTACGCCGAACCCATCCGGCGCTCGCTGATCGTCCTGCGAGCCTTGACCAGCACTGCCACTGGCGGAATCGTCGCGGCGCCGACCAGTTCGCTGCCTGAATTGATCGGCGGAACACGCAATTGGGACTATCGTTTTTGCTGGTTGCGCGACGCCGGTTTCACGCTGCTCGCATTGCTCAGCGGCGGCTATCACGCCGAGGCCGCGCGCTGGCGCGACTGGCTGGTGCGGGCAATCGCGGGGCATCCGGCGCAACTGCAGATTCTGTATGGCGTGGACGGCTCACGCCGGGCCGACGAGTGGGAATGCCCGTGGTTGCCCGGCTACGAACATTCAGCCCCGGTGCGTTTCGGCAATGCGGCCGTGAATCAGTCGCAACTCGACGTGTACGGAGAGGTGCTCAACGCGCTATATATGTCGCGATGCGCGGGACTGCCGCCGGACGCCGACGCGTGGTCTCTGGAGCAGCGTCTGGTCGATCACATGCAAGACATCTGGCGCGAACCGGACGACAGTATCTGGGAGGTGCGCAGCGGCCCGCGGCAATTCACGTTCTCCAAGGTGATGGCATGGGTCGCGGTCAACCGGGCGCTGCGCTCGGCCAGCGAGTTTGGCATGCCAGCGCCGACCGCGCGCTGGTCCACGCTGGCCGACGAAATCCGCGAGGACGTGCTCAAGCATGCCTTCGACCCGCAGCTTCAGACATTCACGCAAAGCTACGGCAGCCGGCGTCTTGACGCCAGTTGCCTGTTGATTCCCGTGGTGGGATTCCTGCCTGTTGACGATCCACGAGTCGCGGGAACGGTAAAAGCGATCGAACGGGACCTGATGGACGAAGGCCTGCTGCTGCGCTATCGCGAAGACGAGGGCGACGACGAAGGCGACAACGGCGTCCCAATCAGGGGTCAGCGCCCATTCTTGCCATGCAGCTTCTGGCTTGCCCAGGTGCGCCACATGCAAGGCCGCGATGAGGAGGCGCGCGAATTGTTCGACCGGTTGATCGCATTGCGAAACGACGTCGGTCTTCTTGCAGAAAAGTACGACAATCTGCGCAAGCGTCAGGTCGGCAATTTTCCGCAAGCGCTCTCGCACGTGGCGCTCGTCAACGCAGGATTATGTTTGCGCGAGCGCACGTGCGCAGAGTCTGCCGGTTCTACGTCACCCACACCCGGCGCGGCGCCCTCCTCGCCTTGACCGATGTAAAGTCCGACGCCGACGGGGCTCACGTCGTCGGCGTCGCGTCAACGTGCGGATATCCCGCAAGCGCGGACAGCGGCCATGCGCCTATCACGCGCGGCGCGGCTGACTCGAGAGTTGCTCGATCAGTTTCCTGTTGAATGCGGGCAGATCGTCCGGCTTGCGGCTCGTGATGAAGTTGCCATCCTCGACAACCTGTGCGTCCACCCACGTGCCGCCGGCATTGCGGATATCGTCCTGCAAGCTTGGCCAGCTCGTCATCTTGTGGCCCTTGACGATGCCCGCCGAGATCGGCAGCCAGCCGCCATGACAGATCACCGCCACGGGCTTGCTGGCGCCGTCGACGGCACGCACGAATGCCTGTGCTTCCGGAATCACGCGAATCGCGTCGCTGTTCACCACGCCGCCGGGCAATACCACCGCATCGTAATCGTCGGGGCTGACCTTGTCGAACGTGACGTCCACGTCGACTGTTTCACCTTTGTCGACGTGCTTGAAGCCCTGAATTTTGCCCGGTTTTTCCGAAATCACGTGCACCTCGGCCCCGGCGTCCATCAGCGCGCGCTTCGGTTCGAGCAACTCGGCCTGCTCGAAGCCGTCAACCGCGAGCACCGCTACCTTGCAGCCTGCGAGTTTATTGGCCATTTCTCCTTCTCCATTGGAAAACCTACAGAAAATCAGCGACGATCACATATCCGGTCCGATGCTTCCAGACGATTCGTCGCCCGTGAAAGCCACCGCCGCACGATTGCGTGCAACAGCAAAGCTCGCAGGATTTGCCGCATGCGCCGTGCCTGCCGCGCCCGAGGAAACCGCAACTCACCTCATACATCTGTCCCGGCGGGCGCGCGACCGGCATCGCCCTGTTCGTGCTTCTCTACTCGCGTCTCCACCTGCTTTTGCGCAGCCTGCGCGCAACGCCGCAGCAACTGCTGGAACGACGCAACAACGGGGACCGTGCGCGCCGGCACCGCGACGGACGAATAGTCGCTGGTGGATTCGCCTGCCGCCGCCATGCCCAATACCACCGCACGGGACAACCGCGCCTCGCTCAAGCGAAGCACCAGGTTCCGCAGATAGGGCGGCAATTCGCTTGCGTCGAACGAAATCACGCATATCAGCGGATGCGAGGCGAGCCGGGCTTCGTCAAGACGCCCTGCTGCAAACCGCTCATAGCTTGCCTGCGATGCGTCGAAACCGTGCCTGTTCAGCAGTTGCACGGCGATGGTGACCAGCAGATCGTCCAGCTTGCCGCGACCGCCTATACACAGCACGGGTACGCGTTGCAACGGCTCGCCGTCCGCTCCGAGTGCCATCACATCGCCGGCCTCTTTCAGTCCGGCGACGACCGCATGCGTCGCCGACCGCAGCAGCCTGATCTGAGCGGCCGGCACGACACCGCGCCGGATGTCGGCATGTGCCATCCGCAGGCCGGCCAGCACGGCGGTGTCGTAATACGCCGCCAGCGAGCACGTTTTCAGCATTGCGTTGGCCTGCTGCAACGCCTCCATCGGATCGTTGGCGAGCAGGCGCTGATAGAGATTTTCTGCCGGCGTGAGCCCAGGGCGATCGCCGAACAGGACATCGAGGAATTCAAGCCGCTCGACGTGGCGGCCGAGCGTTACCGCGCACAGCATCAGCGGGGTCGAAAGAACCAATCCCACTGGTCCCCACAGCCAGCTCCAGAAAATTGCCGCGACGATCACGGCAAGTGGCGAGAGCCCGTTACCATGCCCATACACTAGCGGCTCGATGAACTGACTCGCGACGCCCTCGGTCACGGCGAAGAGACCCACGGTGCCGACCGCCATCAACCAGCCGGGGCTGACTGCCGCGGCCATGACCGTGGCCATGAATGCCGCAATCCAGGCGCCGACGTACGGCACGAATCGCAGTAGCGCCGTCATGACGCCGAACAGCAGCGAGCCTGGCATCCCGATGATCGCAAGGCCGATTGCGACGACGACGCCGACGCCGGCATTGATCGCCAGTTGCATCGCAAAGTAGCGGCTCAGGCGGCCGGCGGCTTCGCCGATTGCCGTTGACGTGCGATGCAGGTCGCGCGAGCCGAAGAGCCGGATCATCCGGTCACGCAAGCGTTCGCGCTCAAGCAGGATGAAGATGGTGACCACCAGCACGATACCGGCTGTCGCGAGAGGACTGACCACGGGCGACAGATAGCGCTGCGCCAGATCGATCGGCGACGGCGTGGGTTCGTGCACCTCGACGGGTAGTGGCGCACTTTCATTCGCGGAAACCGGGTTGTCGGTCCTCCGCGCGTCGCGTGACGGCGGCGTAAAGCGCTTTAACGCATTCGACGTCATCGCGAGCAACGTGTCAGCGCGACCGAGCGTATTTTCCTGCACGACGTTGAGCTTGCGTTCAATGGTCCGCTGATACTGCGGCAGCCCCTCCGCCAGTTGCGCCACCTGCGCGCCGATCAGCACACCGACCGCCGACAGGGCTGAAAGCGCGAATAGCACCGCGACGATCACCGACGGCAACCGTCCAAGACGCAGCCGCCTGAGCAACCCGACGAGCGGCGCAACGATGAAGCTGAGCAGCACGGCCAATGTGATCGGAATCAGCACGCCCCGCCCGACATACAGCGCGGCGATTACGACCACGCCGCTCGCCAGCGAATTCAACGCTCGCAAACTCTGTGCAGCAGGGGCCAGTTCCGCGCGGACCGGCGACTGACGTGGGGGTATGCGGCTGTTCATGACGAGGGGCGAGCTGGGAGGGGCGCTATTCGCATAGCGAACCCTGTGCAAGCGCCGTACCCGGCGAGCGGGCGTCGCGAGCCGGAGGGCCGCCGCAGGCGCCGCGGAGAAAGCTGTCTTTTCAGCATGCCTCCCGTCTACTGACACGAGCGATCAGGCACAGGTTATGCGCGCCCGACATCGAACTGAAGCCAGTCAACCGACCAGCATACGGAGGGAAACGATGAACACCCATGCAGGACGTTCACAAGACGAGCGGGTCGCCGCACGGAAACATCGGAAACAGCAAGCGCAAGAACAGCCGGGAGGGCCAAAAGCTGTTGAAGGGACCCAACCCGATGCAACGCATAGCAGCGGCGAATTGTCCGAAGAAGGAAGGGAAGTGTGGCGCAGAGGAGCAGGTATGGACGGAGGCGGGAAGACGCGCTGACGAATTATCCGCTCGAATGGCTATGAGGATGCAGTCCGGTTAGCTGATCTGTAACCTCTACAACAGCGCGTAAATCGCGAACCTTACGTCCCGTCGCGCGAGTCTTCCGGCAATGTTCTCGCCAACGTGCCATCTTTCTTCGGAATGCGCATCATGGAAAGTCAATACAACGGATACTCCATCCATGTCTCGGCCAGCCTGATCGACGGCGAGATCGTGAGCTATGCGCGCATCTATAACTCGCAGGTCGATGCCGCTGTTGCCGAAGATACACACGAGATGGAATTCCATCTGCCGTTCGTCGACGAACATGAGGCAATGGCGCTTGCACGCGAGCGCGCCGTTGCCTGGATCGATGAACATTCGCCGTGACGTCTCCCACAGACGGAAGGGGCGCGTGCGGCGACCTGATCGGCGTAAGGCCAAAGTCTTTGCGACCCAATGCAAGAGGCCGTTTCTAGCTCGCTATGGCAATGACATTGCATGAACGCCTGCTCGTCATCTCGCCGCATCTAGACGACGCGGTTCTCAGTTGCGGCCTGCTGCTTGCCACTCGTCCGGCGGCGCTCGTGTGTACTGTTTTCGCTGGAGCACCGAGCAATAACATGACGACCGACTGGGACCAGGCGTCCGGATTCCCCGACGCGTTCACAGCGATGTCCACACGCAAAACGGAGGACGTCCACGCTCTCGCCCTACTGGGCGCCCATCCAATCCATCTTCCTTTCCGCGACGCGCAATACCACCAGTCGCCGCCTCTCGACTCGCTGGCCGCCGCTCTGGCGCAAATAGTCACGAAGGTCGACCCGGTGACAGTAGTCATTCCACTGGGTCTGTTCCATTCAGACCACAAACTGGTGGCTGACGCATGCCTCGCGATGCTGCGGGGCATCCCCGCTCCCTCGATATACGTCTATGAAGATGTGCCGTACCGGCGCATACCCGGCGTGGTGCAATCGCGCCTGGGCGAGCTCGCACGGCGCGGCTATGTAGCGAGTCCAGAGGACGGTCTCGGCGCGCAAGCAGATGCGCGGCATCGGCAAATGAAGCAGGCGGCGATTGGCGCGTATGAAAGTCAGTTGCGCGCATTCGGCCCAGACGGAAGAGCCGGTCTCGTCGCACCCGAACGCTACTGGCAGCTTCGCGATAAGGCGCGCACAGCCGGGATGGGCGAATGGCGCTCGAACGCGATCTGATGGGCACGGCGCTTGCGCGATTGCTCTGCCCGTCGCCAGAAGGAACGCACTGCATGGATTTGAAACGGCTTGATCAACGAATTTCCGTTGTCGTCCTGACCTGCAACCGGGCTGATGAACTGACGACGACTCTCGAGCATCTGCTTGCCCTTCCGGAAAATCCACCTATCGTTGTCGCCGACAATGGATCGAGCGACGGTACCGTCGCGCTCGTCAGGAAGCGGTTCCCAATGGTCCGCGTGATCGAATGCGGAGGCAATCTCGGCGCCGCCGGCCGCAACCGTGCGGTCGCGTGCGTGCGCACCGATTACGTGGCCTTCTGCGATGACGACACGTGGTGGGCACCCGGCTCGCTCGAGCACGCCGTGCAACTGCTCGACGCGTGGCCGACCGTGGGCGTGCTCAGCGCGCGCGTGGCCGTCGGCGATGATGAAACCACCGACCCGACCTGCGCCGCGATGCGCGCGAGCCCGCTCGGCAGCGACGGGCTGCCCGGCCCTGCGCTGATCGGCTACATGGCGGGTGCGTGCGTGTTCCGGACCTCGCTGTTTCGCGCCGTGGGCGGCTACGAGCCACGACTGTTTATCGGTGGCGAAGAAGAACTCGTGGCGCTCGACGTACTGGCAGCGAATCACTCAATCGTCTATTGCGAGCAAATGACGGTGCACCATAATCCGTCGGCTGTGCGCGATAGTGGCTTGCGACGCCGCATGCTCGCGCGTAACGCGGCATGGATCGCATGGTTGCGTCTGCCGTGGCCGCAAGCATGCCGCGCGACGCTACGCGCACTGGCTGCGCTTACGCGTGAAGGCAGCTTCGTGCACGACAGCGTTGCGTTGCTGCACGGACTCATGTGGGCACTGCCGCGTCGGCGCGTAGTGCCGCCGGCCGTACTGAGCCTGCGCGAACGCGTGCATGCCGTCGAGCAATCGACGGGCGAGATGTCAGCGAAGGACCGCGCCGAGGCCGTCGTGGGCGAAACGGAAGCCCGTACTTGAGCCGATACTGAGTTGATGCAGCGAGCGGCCGAAACGCGAAGGCGTTTAATGAGCCCTGGCTGCACGCGGTCGATCGGCTGCCAGCTTCCTGATCTCCGCGATCAGCTTTTCCGGCGCCACCGGTTTCGGCAAATGTGCCTTAAAGCCCGCTTGTTCGGCACGCACACGGTCTTCAGTCTCGGCGTAGCCGGTCAGCGCGATCGCCGGCAAGATCGCATGCGTGCTACCGGAGCGTTCGCTTTCGAGCGCGCGTATGCGACGCAACACGTCGTAACCGTCTTCCCCGGCAAGCACAATGTCGCACAACAGCAGGTTCGGCCAATCGCTCGTTTGCGTGCGTCCTAGCCAATCCAATGCTTCCGCACCCGACGACGCGAGCCGAACCCGCGCGCCATTCGCGCTCAACACCGCTTCGAGGGCGTCGCGCGCTTCCTCCTGATCGTCGATGGCCATCACGAGCAGATCGTCGAGCGGCTTCGCGCCTTCTTCACGCAGCGTCGGCGCCGCGTGCGGCCTCGCATCGGCGACGGCACGCAGCGGCAGTATCGCGACATACGCGAGCCGCCCGTGCAGCGGCATCAGCGTAAAAGCGCCGCCCGCGCTCGCGAGCGTCGCTTCCATGCGCTGGGCCGCCGACTCCGATAGCTCCGCCGGCTTGTCGCCCGACCCCAGCACGCTGAGCCACGCATGGTTGTTATGCCGCTCGACCCGCAGCACGATCCGCTCGCCGGGCCGCGCCTGCACGATCTCGTTGCGGCACAATTCCGCGATCGCGGGTTGCAGAACGCCAGGATCGCCGGTCACGCGCAAATCGCTGTCGCTGAGTTCCACCTGCACGGCCACGTGCCGCGCGGCGATTTCGTCGTGCAGCGCGTCGACCGCGCCGGAAGTCAACGTGGCGAGACTGACCGATTGCGCGGTCAGCTTGCGCTGCGCATGCTCGAGTTCACCTTGCTGCCCTTGCAGCGACCACATTTTCGCGTACACGCCGTCACGCGACAGCAGTTCCCGATGCGTGCCCTGTTCGACCACGCGGCCATGCTCCATCACAAGAATCCAGTCCGCGTCCACCACGGTGGAAAGCCGATGCGCGATCACGATCGACGTGCGGCCTTGTGCGAGGCGTGTCAATTCGGTCTGGATCGCGCGCTCGGAGCGCGTGTCGAGCGCCGACGTCGCCTCGTCGAAAACGATAATGCGCGGGTCTTTCAGAATGGCGCGAGCAATCGCGATGCGCTGACGCTCACCGCCCGACAGGCGCACGCCACGTTCGCCGACGCGGGTGTCGTAATGATCCGGCAGCCGCTCGATGAACTCGTCCAGTTGTGCGGCACGCGCGGCGCGCACGACATCCGCACGCGTGGCGGAGGGCCGCCCGTACGCAATGTTGTAGGCAATCGTCTCGTTGAACAGCACGGTGTCTTGCGGCACGATGCCGATGGCTTCGCGCAGGCTTTGCTGCGTCACCTTGCTCAAATCCTGGCCGTCGATCCGGATGGCGCCACGGTCGGGTTGATAGAGCCGGAACAAGAGCTTCACAATGGTCGACTTGCCCGACCCGCTGCCGCCGACCACGGCCAGCGTCTTGCCCGCATAGGCATGGAAATCGACATCGCGCAGGATCGGCCGCGCCGGGTCGTAGCCAAAGTCCACGTGCTCGAAGTCGATCTTGCCGACGCTCACGACCAGCGGTTGCGCGGCGGGTTCATCGATGTCCTCGCCCACTCGCCCGCGCGCCGCGAGAATCGCGAACATGCGCTCGACGTTGACCATCGCGTCATTAGTCTCGCGAAAGACGAAGCCGAGCGTATTCAGGGGCATGCAGATCTGAATCAGGTACGCATTAACCAGAATCAGATCGCCGACACTCATGGTGCCGCCCACCACACGTTGCGCCGCGAGCAGCATGATCGCCGCAATGCCGAGCGCAATCACCGCGCTCTGTCCAACATGCAACGCGGTCAAGGCACGCTGATTCGCCGTTCTGGCGTGTACCCACTGTTCCAGCACTTCGCTGAGCCGCCGTGTTTCTGTCTCCTCGGTTGCGAAGTACTTGACGGTGTCGTAGTTCAGCAAACTGTCGACCAGCCGCCCGTCCGATTTCGCCTCGAGTAAATTGACAGCGCGTTGAAATGCAACCCGCCGCCGGGTAAAGAAGAACGTATAGACCGCGTAGCAGCCAAAGGTGGCGGCAATCGCCAGTGTGAATTCGCGCGCGTAGCCGCGCACCATGATCGCGACGATCGCCGCGATCTCAAAGGCCGTCGGCACGATGGTGAACAAGGCGACGCCCAGCAAAAAGCCGATACCGTCCGCGCCTTTCTGTACGTCGCGCACGATTGCGCCGGTTTCTCGCCGGGTATGAAACCGCGCGCTCATACGGTGCAGGTGCGCGAACGTTCTCTCGGTGAATGCGGCTACGGTTCGCTGCGTGACGATGCTGAAGACCACATCGCGGGCTTCGTTGAGCGCGTCGCCGAGGAAGCGCAGCAACGCATATGCCAATACCAGAAAAACGGGAAATAGTGCCTGCGCAACGGGATGGCCGAGTTCGTCGACGATATGTTTCAAAACCAGCGGAATCAGCACCACCGCCAGTTTGGCCGCCACCATCAGCAAAATCGACAGCACCGTCTGTTTGCGATAGCGCCATACGGCGCGCGCGAGCTCGGAAACGATCCGACTGGTGAGCTGGGAACGGGGTAATCGCGCAGAAGACGGCGGGTTCGGTGAATGTGTCATGGGGTCCCGGATGCTGCATCTCGCCGCGAACGCGCAGCAAGCCGCACGCCCGCGGCGTCCGGAAAACGGCATACGTATTGCCGTTTTGGCAAATCTTCTAACTCCTCCGACCATATGCGTGGCAGTACGGAAGAAATTTCCACGCACCCAGCCTTACATCCGCGCTTGTAAAACAGGGAACGCCACAGCGTTTCTTGTCACGGGTTCGGAGGCCGTTAGCGCGCTTCGCCATTTACACGGGGCATTGCATTTCTATGCGGGCTGCAATCGGCGATTGGCACAGCGCATGCTCGGGCGCTACAAACCCCACAGCCCCCCGACTCTGCCCCTTTGCGAAGGAACGCCATGAAAATCGCTCTCGTCAGTGAACACGCCTCGCCACTCGCTGTTGCCGGAGGAGTCGACAGTGGCGGACAGAATATCTATGTCGCCAACGTCGCACGCGAGCTCGTGGCGATGGGGCATCAGGTCGATGTTTTCACGCGGCGCGACCGCGCATTGTTGCCGCTCGCTTCCGACATGGACGGCGTGCGTGTGATCCATGTTCCCGCCGGGCCGCCGAAACAGTTGCCGAAAGAGCAACTGCTGCCGTTCATGGATGAATTCGCGGCCTTCCTGATCGAGTTCCTCCGCGGCGAGCGCGAGCCGTACCACGTTATTCACGCGAACTTCTTCATGTCCGGGCTTGCCGCGCTGAAGGTCAAGGCCGCGCTCGGCGTACCGCTGGTAACGACTTTTCACGCGCTGGGCCGGGTGCGCCGGATTCATCAGGGGGCGGACGACGGCTTCCCGGACGAACGCTTCGCGATCGAAGACGAACTCGTCGCCCGCTCGGACATTGTCGTGGCCGAGTGTCCGCAGGACGAAGCCGACCTGGTCGAACACTATGACGCCGATCCGGCGCGTATCCAGATCGTGCCGTGCGGCTTCAACGCAGACGAATTCCGGCCCGTGGAGCGCCGTGCTGCTCGCGAAGCGCTCGGCTGGCAGCAGGACGAATTCATCGTGCTGCAACTCGGCCGTCTCGTGCAACGCAAAGGCATCGACAACGTGGTGCGCGGCGTCGGGCTCCTCAGGCAGACGTTTGAGGCAAGCGCGCGGCTTTACGTGGTGGGCGGCAACTCGGACGCGCCGAACGAACTCGCGACGCCCGAGATTGCGCGGCTGCGCGCCATCGCGCACGAATCGGGCGTGGCGGAGCAGACCGTCCTCGTTGGCCGACGCGGCCGGGCGCAGCTGCGCTATTTCTACAGCGCCGCGGATGTGTTCGTGACCACGCCCTGGTACGAACCGTTCGGCATCACGCCGGTCGAGGCAATGGCTTGCGGCACACCGGTGATCGGCGCCGACGTCGGCGGTATTCGCTTTTCGGTCGCCGACGGCCTGACCGGCTTCCTCGTGCCGCCACGCGATCCGGCTGCGCTGGCCGCGCGCCTCGCCCAATTGCGGCGCGACCCCGACCTTGCACGCCGCATGGGCGAGGCCGGACTCGCGCGGGCCCGCGCAGCGTTCACGTGGAAGGGCGTCGGCGAGTCGCTCGCGCAAATCTATGCGCGCGCCGCGGGTCTCGCGCCGGCCACCGGCGACTCCGAGCGTATCGCGCTGCCAAAACGCGCTGCGGCCGGCGCAGCCTTCCGTTGACGTCCGGATGATGCAAGCCGCTGTCTTCCTCGACAAGGACGGTACGCTGCTCGACGACGTGCCGTACAACGTCGACCGTTCGCGGATGCGCCTCGCGCCCGGCGCGCGCGAAGCGCTGGCGCTACTCGCCACGTTGCCCGTCGCGCTGTTCGTTATCAGCAATCAGTCCGGCGTCGCACTGGGCAAATTTGACGTTACCGCGTTGCGTGGGGTTGAAGCCGAATTGCATCGTCTGTTTGCCGGGTGCGGTGCGACCTTGAGTGGCGTGTACTGGTGCCCTCACCACCCACGCGGCAGCGTCGCGCGCTATGCGGCCTTGTGCAGTTGCCGGAAGCCCGCACCAGGCATGCTGCTGCGCGCGGCGCATGAACACCGGCTCGACCTCGCGAGCAGCTGGTTCATCGGCGATATTCTCGACGACGTCGAGGCCGGCAACCGCGCGGGTTGCCGCACGGTGCTGCTCGACAACGGTCACGAGACCGAGTGGCTCGACGGGCAGTACCGCGTGCCGACGGCGCGGGCGGTCAATCTGCACGAGGCAGCAACGCTGATCGCGAGCCGGCGCAATGCGGACGAATACGCTGCGTGGCCGCGCGGGGAAGCCACGCGATGAATGCCCCGCTGCTACTCCCCCAACCTACGCTCGCGCATGCACGGGTACCCGATACGTCGCCGCCCGCGCGGTGGGGCGAGGAGGTCAGGCGAATTCTGTGCGTGCGACTCGACAATCTCGGCGACGTCTTGATGACCACGCCCGCGCTGCATGCGCTGCGCCACTCGGCGCCCGATCGTCATATCACTTTGCTGGCGTCGCGCAGCGGTGTCGCGCTCGCGCCCTTTCTAGACGACGTCGACGACGTGATCGAGTACGACGCGCCGTGGGTCGCGCAGCCATCGAGCAGTGCGCGCAGTTCGCTCGACGACCACCGCATGCAGGAGCGCTTGCGTAGCGGCCGTTTCGATGCCGCGGTGATTTTCACGGTCTACAGTCAAAGCCCGCTGCCCGCCGCCATGCTTTGCTACCTCGCCGGCATTCCGCGCCGCCTCGCGCATTGCCGCGAGAATCCCTACGCGCTGTTGACCGACTGGCTGCGCGAACCTGAACCGCAGCAGCGCACCCGCCATGAGGTGGAGCGGCAACTCGATCTCGTCGGCCATATCGGCGCGCATGCGCAGGATACGGGCATGCGCTTTCGCGTTTCGGATGCCGAGCGCCGCACGCTGCAGGCGCAACTCGTTGCACGCGGCGTCGATCGAGAAGTCGGCTGGATCGTGCTGCATCCTGGGGCCACAGCCGCTTCGCGCCGCTATCCGCCCGAGCGGTTCGGCGAAGTCGCCACGCGCCTCGTCCGTGAAACCGGCGCGCCGCTGCTGATTTCCGGTGGCTCGAGCGAGCGGCCGCTGGTCGAAGCCGTGATCCGCGCCGCCGCGCCAGGCGTGCGCTCGCAGCTGCACGATCTCAGCGGCGCGCTCACGCTCGGCGAACTCGGCGCGCTGATCGAGGGCGCCAGCGTACTCGTCTCCAATAACAGCGGACCGGTGCATCTCGCGTCCGCGTTGAACACGCCGGTGGTCGATCTCTACGCGCTGACGAATCCGCAGCACACGCCATGGCAAACGCCGCAACGCGTGCTGTTTCACGACGTCGAGTGCCGCTGGTGTTATCGCAGCGTGTGTCCGCAACATCATCACGCCTGCCTGCTCGGTGTCACGCCGGGCGAAGTCGTGCAGGCGGCGCTCGACTTGCGCGCCGAGGCGGCTGTGCGCAACGCGGCTCGCGCTGCAGCAAGCGAGCCCGACCGCACCGCGGCGCCGCCTCTTGCCGATGAACCGATCGCTCCCTGAAACCCTTCTCTTTTGCGAACGACCATGTACACACTCGGAATCAATGCCGTCTATCACGACAGCGCCGCAGCCCTGCTGCGCGACGGTGTCGTGCTCGCCGCCGCCGAAGACGAACGCTTCACGCACGTCAAACATGCAAAGCGGCCCGTGCCGTTCTCGACCTGGCAGTTGCCCTTCGACGCGATCGACTATTGCCTGAAGGCCGCCGGCATTACGCTGGCCGACGTCGACCATGTCGCCTACTCGTACGATCCCACCTTGTTCGGCGGCATGCCGAGCCGCCCCGGCGCGACCATCGAGTTGCCGTTCGATCCGGCCAACACGCGTCTTTCAGACCCGTCCGCTTCGCCATGGGACCCACTGTTTCTCAGCTATATCGCGAATGCAAAAGGACAACTGCTCGACGGCGCGCCGCATCATCTGAAGAAACGTTTTCAGGGCGTGGATCGGGACAAGGGCTTCACGTGGCACTTCGTCGAACATCATCTCGCGCACGAAGCGAGCGCCTTTCTCGCCGCGCCGTTCGACGACACGGCCGTACTGACCATGGACGGCCGCGGCGAAGGCGTAACCACCAGCATGGGGCAGTTTGTCGGCGGCGAATACACGCGGCTCAAGCAGGTCGAACTGCCGCATTCGCTGGGCTTGCTCTACGAAGCCGTCACTGACTGGCTGGGCTTTCTGCACTCGTCGGACGAATACAAGGTGATGGCGCTCGCGTCGTACGGCAAACCCGCGTATGTCGATGTATTCCGTGAGATCGTTCGCTATCGCACTGACGGCAGCTACACGGTCGACGCCCCGCGTCTGGCCGAACGCTTCGGCCCAGCGCGCGAACGTGGCGGCCCGCTCGAGCAGCGCCACTTCGATATCGCGCATTCGTTGCAGCGCGTGCTGGAAGAGACGGTATTGCAACTGGCCGGCTGGCTGCACCGGCAGACCGGTTTGAGCAAACTCAGCATGGCCGGCGGCGTGGCGTTGAACTGCGTGATGAATTCGAAACTGCGCGACGCCGGCCCATTCGACGACGTATGGGTTCAGCCGGCGGCCGGCGACGCCGGAACCGCGCTCGGTGCGGCGCTATGGATCGACTATCGCGAGCGAGCCGCACACGGCGACCGGACACGTCGCTGGAAGATGGACCATGCATATCTCGGCCCGGAATACAGCGCAGCGGAAATCGAACAGTTCCTGAGCTGGTCGAAGGTGCCTTACCGCCGCCTCGACAACATCGCCGCCGAGACCGCCGATCTGCTCGCGAACGACAAAGTGATCGGCTGGTATCAGGGCCGCACGGAATTCGGCCCGCGTGCGCTTGGCGCGCGTTCGATTCTCGCCTCACCGACTGATCCGCGGATGCAGGCAAAGCTCAACGAGATCAAGGACCGTGAGGATTTTCGTCCGGTGGCGCCGGTCGTGATGGAAGAACACGCGCACGAGTGGTTCGTGAACGGCAAGGTCGCGCCGTTCATGCTGTTCGTGTTCGACGTGCGCGCGGAGAAGGCGGAGCGCATTCCGGCGGTGCGGCATGTGGACGGCACAGCGCGCGTGCAGACCGTGAACCGCGCGCAGCATGCGCTGTACTACGACCTGCTGGATGCGTTCAGGCAGCGCAAAGGTGTGCCGATTCTGGTCAACACCTCGTTCAATACGCGCGGCGAACCGATGGTGAATTCGCCACGCGATGCCGTGGAGTCTTTCTGGACCTCGCCGCTCGACGCGCTCGTGATCGGTCCGTTCCTCATCGAAAAAACGGGGGGACGCGTATGAGTCTGTCCGCTGCAGACGGTACGGGCGCGCGGCCGGCTCAGTTGGAGGTTTCCGTAGTGGTGCCGACCTATCGCCGCCCGGAAATGTTGGCTGCGTGCCTCGGCGCTTTGTGCCGGCAGGATTTTCCTGCCGGGCGCTACGAGATTATCGTATGCGACGACGGCCCCGACGACGCCACCCGCCACTGCGTTGCGCAATTCGCACGGGCGCAGGCCGGGCGCGGGCTGGCGGTGCACTATGTGCCGGTCACGCGCACCCAGGGGCCGGCCGGCGCGCGCAATTCGGGCTGGCGCGAGGCGCGCTCGCCGCTGATCGCTTTTACCGACGACGACACGTTGCCCGATCCGCATTGGCTCACAGCTGGCGTCGCGGCGCTCGCGAACGGCGCAGCGGCCGCGTCGGGCGCGATTGTAGTGCCGCTGCCAGAACGCCCTACCGATTACGAGGCCGACGCCAGCGGCCTCGAACGGGCCGAGTTCGCCACCGCCAACGCCTTCGTCGCGCGCGCATTTCTCGTGAAAACAGGCGGCTTCGACGAGCGCTTCACGTCGGCCTGGCGCGAAGACTCCGACCTGCAATTTTCGTTGCTGCAAGCCGGTGGGGAAATAGTGCGCGCGCCGGATGCCGTGGTCGTGCATCCGGTCCGGCCCGCACGTTGGGGCGTGAGCATCGCGCAACAGAAGAAGAGCCAGTTCGACGCACTGCTTTACAAGAAGCACCCACGACTATTCAAAGCACGCATTCGCGCAACGCCACCGCTTTTGTACTACGCGATTCTGTGCGCCGCGCTCATCGCACTAATCGCCGGTCTGGCCCGCGATTTTCGCACCGCGCTCGCGGCGCTGCTCGTGTGGGTGGCGTTGACCAGCTACTTCTGCGTGATGCGCTTGAGCAACCGCGATCGAAGCTGGCGGCACGTCGCCGAAATGGTCTGGACGTCGGTTCCGATTCCGTTTCTTTCGATCTATTGGCGGCTGTATGGCGCCTTTCGCTTCAAGGTGTTCTTTCCATGACTGAAGCCACGTTCCTCGGCGCCCTTGCGCCATGCCGCATCGTCGTTTTCCGCGCGCTGCAACTCGGCGACATGCTGTGCGCCGTCCCGGCGCTGCGGGCATTGCGCCGTGCGGCGCCGCACGCGCATATCGCGTTGATCGGGCTGCCTTGGGCGCAGACGTTTGTCGAACGCTACCAGGATCTCGTCGATGAACTGATCGTATTTCCCGGCGCAGTCGGTTTTCCGGAGCAGGCCGAAACGAACGCCGGGTTGCCGAGCTTTTTTTCGCGGATGCGCGCGCGGCGTTTCGATCTGGCTATCCAGTTGCATGGTAGCGGCGGCATTGCCAATGATCTGCTGCTCGAATTGGGCGCCAAAGCGCAAGCCGGCTTCGTGCAGCCTGACGAAGCGGCACGGCGGGGCTGCTTCGTCGACTGGCCCGACGATCTGCCCGAGGCCGACCGCTATCTGAAGTTGATGCAAGCGCTGGGTGCGCCCGCGACAGAGCGGCAAGCGGCGTTTCCGCTGAATGTTGAGGATAGGGAGGAATATGCCGCGCTGGTGGCGGCTCATGGCGTGGAAGCACAGCGGCTCGTGCTGATCCATCCGGGCGCGCAGTTGCCGTCGCGCCGCTGGCCAGCGGACCGCTTCGCCGCGGTGGCCGATAGTCTGGCGGGCGCCGGCTGGCAGATCGCCATTACCGGGACGGCAGCCGAAGCCCCGCTGACCTGCGCGGTATTGGGCGCGATGACCTCCCCCGCGCTACACCTTGCGGGCACCACTTCGCTCGGCGGACTTGCCGCGCTGGTCGCGCACGCGCGGCTGGTGGTCTGCAACGACACCGGCATCTCGCACATCGCGGCGGCCGTGGCCACAGCCTCCGTGGTGATCGCCTCGGGCAGCGACACGCGCCGCTGGGCGCCGTTAGACCACGCTCTGCACCGCGTACTCGCCGACTATCCGGCATGCCGGCCATGCATGTTCCGTGAGTGTCCATACGGTCATCCGTGCGCGCTGAACGTGAGCGTTGCACAGGTCGTGCAAGCGGCGCGCGCGCAACTTGCGCAGGTGCCGGATGCGCAACCCGGCGCGCCGAACGCGTTACACGGGAACGCCCGTCCCTTCAAGGAGACGCATCATGCTGCGTAACTGCCGCCGGCTGCGCGTTCTGACCTGGCACGTGCACGGCAATTATCTGTATTACCTCACTCAGGCGCCGCACGAGTTCTACCTCGTCACGAAACCCGGTCATCCGCCCGGTTACGCGGGCAAGGTCGGCGTGCTGCCGTGGGGCGCCAACGTCCATGAGATTCGTGCTGACGACGTGCCCAACCAGCCATTCGACGTGATTCTGTATCAGCACAAAACGCATTGGGAGTATGACCGCGAACATCTGTTGAGCGCCGCGCAGCGGCGTCTGCCGCGCGTCTATATCGAGCACGATCCGCCGCAGGACAATCCGTTCCAGCAGTGGCATTGGGTCGACGACCCCGACACGCTGATGGTCCACGTCACCCATTTCAACCGGTTGATGTGGGATTGCGGCGTCACGCCGACGCGCGTGATCGAGCACGGTGTACTGGTGCCCGCAGGCGCGCGTTATAGCGGTGAGCTGGAGCGCGGCATTGTGGTGGTGAATCATCTGGCGCAACGCGGACGGCGTCTGGGCGCCGATGTCTTCAACGCGGCGCGCACCCGCGTGCCGCTCGATCTGGTCGGCATGGACGCCGAGAGGCTCGGCGGTATCGGCGAAATCGGCAATCTCGATCTGGCCGCGTTCAGCGCCCGCTATCGCTTCTTTTTCAATCCGATTCGTTGGACCAGCCTCGGGCTCGCGATCGTGGAGGCGATGACGATTGGCATGCCGATCGTCGGTCTCGCCACGACCGAACTCGCCACCGTGATCCGCAATGGCGAGAACGGCTTCGTTCATACCGACCTGGATATGCTGGTGGACGCCATGACCGCGCTGCTGCGCGATCCCGCCGAGGCGCGGCGTCTCGGCGAAGGCGCACGGCGCACCGCGCTGGAGCGTTTCCATATCGACCGTTTTGCGCAGGACTGGCACGACACGCTGTTGAACGTCACCGCCTGACCGGTGGTGCAAACGCAGCTCAAGCAAGGACAACGCAACATGAAAGAACTTACCCGCAAGCGGATTCTGGTTACCGGCGGCGCAGGATTTCTCGGCTCGCATCTATGCGAACGGCTCGTGATGCAAGGGCACGACGTGCTGTGCGTGGACAACTTCTATACCGGCACGAAGGACAATATCGCGCATCTGCTCGACTGCGCGAATTTCGAACTGATGCGTCATGACGTGACATTCCCGCTGTATGTGGAAGTCGACGAAATCTATAACCTGGCCTGCCCGGCCTCACCGATCCATTACCAGCACGATCCGGTGCAAACCACCAAGACCAGTGTGCACGGCGCGATCAACATGCTGGGACTCGCCAAACGGGTGAAGGCGAAAATCTTTCAGGCATCGACCAGCGAAGTCTATGGCGACGCGCGCATGCATCCGCAAGCCGAAGATTACTGGGGACACGTCAATCCAATCGGCCCGCGTTCCTGCTACGACGAAGGCAAGCGTTGCGCCGAGACGCTGTTCATGGATTACCGGCGTCAACACGGGCTCTCGATCCGCATTGCGCGCATCTTCAATACTTACGGGCCGCGCATGCATCCCGCCGATGGCCGCGTCGTGTCGAACTTCATGATGCAGGCGCTGCAAGGCGAGCCGATCACGCTTTACGGGGACGGCTCGCAGACCCGCTCATTCTGTTATGTGGACGACATGATCGACGCATTCATCCGTTTGATGAACACGGAGGGCGATCCAGAGGGACCGGTCAACCTCGGGAATCCGCATGAAGTGAGCATGCGCGAGATTGCACAGCGTATTGTAAAGATCACCGGTTCAAGCTCACCTCTGGAATTGTGTCCGCTACCGATCGACGATCCGTGGCATCGGCAGCCGGATATCACGCGTGCGCGCGAAATGCTCGGCTGGCAGCCACAGACGTCGCTCGACGAGGGCCTCGCTGCCACCGCGCGTTATTTCCGCGCGCGGATCGAAGCGGGTAGCGCAAGGGGTAGTGCGACGGATGCTCACGCCAAAGCATGATTCGACCTAGAGCGTCGCGGTCTTGTCGCCCACCGACCGGCTGCCCACCGCATCAAGCTTGCTTTGCAATTCAGCCTTGCGTTTCGCTATCTTGTCGCCGAGGGTGCGCAGGTCGCATGACGATTTGCGCAGTTCGGGGAAGAGCGTCTGCTCTTCTTCTTCGACGTGATGCTCCACCATCTCGCTCATCACCTTGAACGTCGCGTCGAAACCCTTGTCGCCGGCCTTCAAGGTCTCAAACTTGGAGATCAGCGTCTTAACAAGGAAATGCTCGACATAGGCTTCTTCCACGTCGATCTTGTCGCTGTCGGGTAAAGCCTGCTGAGCCGCCGGGTACAGAAGCTCTTCTTCGAGCATCGTATGAATGGAAAGCTCTTCGCAGGCGCGCTGCGCCAGCGTCGCCTTCGCTTCGAGATCGTGGTCGGCGGCTTTCCTGAAAGCCGCGAACAACTTTTCGACAGCACGATGATCGGCCTCCAGCACCGCGAGCGCGTCTTGCGAGCCTGGCTGGGTCTTTGTCTCTTCCGGTTTCGTCGCTTGCATGTTGATCTCCTCTGCCATGCGGTTGCGCCGCGGCTAACGTGCCGCGGCTGACCGCTATGGCGAGCAAGCGATATGCCCATGGCAGCCTTGTTCGCCAACATAAGACTGGCGACTGTTTCCCCGTGCAGTTGTTCATCCGCCAATGCGCTACCGGTAATGTGCGGCAATGCGAACCGGTATCGACTTCGCACCTGGCACCTTGCTTTCCTTCGCGTGGTGCCAGAGCGGCAACAGCGGATTGCACTCCGGGAAATAACCAGCAACGCAGCCCAGCGGGATGTCATACGGGACGACCCGAAGTCCTTCGACGCGGCGCTCAACGCCGTCGTCGGCAATAGTCTGCAGCGTGACCTGTTCGCCCTCCTCAAGCGAGCGCGACGCCATGTCCGCGCGATTCATCAGGATCACCATGCGTGTACCCTTGATGCCGCGAAACCGGTCATCAAGGTTATAGATGGTCGTATTGAACTGGCTGTCGGAGCGCAGGGTCATCAGGCGCAATGCTTCCGGCTCACGCGCCGTCATATCCGGGTCTTCATCCAGCGACTCCGGCACCATGAATTCCGCCTTACCGCTTTTGGTTTGCCATTTTCTTTCGCGCGCCGGCAGGGGTCTTGGAAAACCGCCGGGGGTCCACATGCGCGCTTCGAAATCGTGAAAAATTGCCGGATAAGTTTCGGCGATCGCCGCACGCACACGACTGTAATCGTCGCGCCACGCGTTCCAGTCCACTGTCGACTTGCCCTGCAGTGTTGCGTTGGCTATGCCCGCAACGATAAATGGCTCGGAGCGGATGTCCGGACTAACCGGCTCCGTCACACCGTGCGAGCCGTGCATGCAACCGGTGCTGTCTTCCATCGACACGGCCTGCTCGCCATTCGCCTGCCGATCGATCTCAATGCGACTCAGGCACGGCAGAATGTAGGACACCGCGCCATGGACGAGGTGGCTCCGGTTGAGCTTGGTGGCGACATTGACAGTGAGGCGCAGACGCGCCCACGCCGGCTCGGTCCGTGACCGGTCTGGTACCGAACGCACGAGGTTGCCGCCGAGGTTGAAAACCGCAGTGACTTCTCCCTTTATCATCGCCTCGAACGCCTCGACAGTGTTCATCCCTTTTGTGCGCGGCGGTTCGAAAGAGAACTGCTGGGCCAGCTTGTCGAGCGGCGCGAGCTCAGGCTTCTCCGTAATGCCGACCGTGCGTTGCCCTTGCACGTTCGAATGCCCGCGTATCGGAGACGGCCCTGCACCGGGCTTGCCGATATTACCCCGAAGCAGCAGGAAATTGCACAGCATGCGCACGTTCTGCACACCCAGCCGATGCTGCGTCAGTCCCATGCCGTAATGGACAATCACGGCATTCGCCTTCATATATTCGTCGGCCGCGCGCTCGATGTCGGCGCGCATCAGTCCGCTGGCCCGCTCAATGTCGGCCCACTGAGCCTGCCGGACATAGCGAGAGAAGTCTTCAAAGCCATGCGTGTGTTCGCGAATAAAAGCAACGTCCAGCACACGCGGACGTCCGCTTTCTACCGCCGCGTCGTCCGCGCAGATGACGGCCTTGCAAAGGCCGAGAATCGCGGCGGTGTCGCCGCCTGTGCGCACCTGGTGATACTGGGTGCTGATCTGCGTATGGTCAGGCGAGAGCATCTGCACAGGAGATTGTGGATTCGCGAAGCTGACCAGGCCCGGCTCGCGCAACGGATTGAAGGTGATGATCGGCACGCCACGCTTGCGGGCGTCCTGCAGCGGGTGAAGCATTCGCGGACTGTTCGTGCCGACGTTCTGCCCGAAGAAAAACATGAGGTCCGTCTTTTCGAAGTCATCCAGCGTGATGGTTCCGACCCCGACGCCGATCGCCTCTTTCAGGCCTACGCTGCTGCTTTCATGACACATGTTCGAACTGTCTGGCAGATTGTTCGTACCATACATACGCGCAAAGAGTTGCAACATGTACGACGTTTCGAGCGATGCCCGCCCCGACGTATAGAACACCACCTGCTCCGGGTCCATCGTGTTCAGTTCCCGCCCGATCTCGTCGAACGCATCCTGCCATGCCACGGGTACGTAATGATCTGACGCGGGGTCATACCGTAGTGGTCCGCTCAGGCGCCCCGCTTCCTCCAGATCGTGGTCGTGCCACGTCAGAAGCTCGCTCACCGAATGGGTCTGGAAAAAATCGGCATCGACCCGTTTAGTCGTGGTATCCCATGCAGTCGCTTTTGCGCCGCTCTCGCAAAATTCGAACGTATGCGGATCAGCCGGTTTCGCCCATGAGCAACTGACACACATGAAACCATCCGGTTTGTTCTGACGCAGCAGAATCGCGCTATCTTTCAGCGCTACTTTCTCCTGGCTGAGAATTTTTGCGACGGCCTTTAACGACCCCCAACCGCCAGACGGGTGCGGATACGCTTCGTTTAATTTTTCCTTGTCCATGGAACGCTCCTCGCGACGGTGACATCCTGGATGTGAGCAAGCGGCATTCCAAAGTCAAGCGGTACATGTCGGGGGATTCAAACAACCAGAAAGGACGCAGCTACCGGGGCCAAACGTGATATGGATAATCGCCGAACCGGACGGCATGTGCGGGATCGCTGTCCCTGTCCGGCGGAGCTATACACTTCGTCGCCGCGCTTCAATTCGCTGACCCGTCACAGTATCTGGCCTGAGAACCTCGGGGCGCCGAACGGGTGAAGACGATCAACAAGCATGACGCTCATGATTAGTCGGACAACTTAACGCTTACAACTGCGGCCGGCCCGGCCAACGGCACACCAGAAGTCGGGGTGCCACCTGCCGGCCGCATCGATGCCTCGTTGATCTCACTTCCCCTTCGTATCGCTACTCGCATCCGCACCCGGGGTGTTAGTGGTGTCGTTCATCGGCTTCTTCTTCGACTTTGACATGTGATGCATCTTGGTCCCGCCGCTACTCATCGCGCCTGACGCCGGACTGCCGTTGGCCGTCGGCCCCGCAGTCGCGGCACCGTGCGCATTTCCCGAGCCACCTGCCGGACCGCCTCCGTTGCCATTGCCTCCACCCGTCTGCGCGAAGGTTGCGCCTGACACGGTCAAAATTGCTGCTGCTAAAAATGTCTTCGAGTATTTCATTTAAGCCACCCTATTTGAATGAAACGGACGGCACATGCCGCGCTCAAAGTGACGCTACTGCACGTGCGCTACCTTTGCCGGACAGCGTGCCTGCTATTACTGAACGAAGTGGCCACGGCTGCTCCACTGCTTCGGTTGCAGCAAGGGCTATGCCGCGCGTAATCGAAACTCTTCCGCACAAATGCCCGTGGGAATTCAGCCGGGCCATCGAGATGTAAGCACTACAAAAGCGCTGCAAGTCAGGCACGTTATGTCTCGTCAGGCAAATTAGTGATTCGTCGTCGTGTCGCTGGCGGCGCCAGTTTCCGGCGCTGTGTGCGTACCCGCAGCCGACGCCCGGGATTCTTTATCGCGCGTCATCTTGCTCCCTGTCTGGCCATTACCCTGCGCATTCGACGGCTTGGCCGAATGCGCCTCGGTCGAGTTCGCGCCGGGCTGAGCAAGCGGTTTATCTTTCTGGTTATAGGTGCTCGAACCGGTCTGTGCGTGGCTCGCCTCGACAAGGCATCCAGTCGCAATCACTAGCGCCAGCATGTTCGCCACGCAGCGTCGATATGAGGAATTCAAAACACTCTCCTTCAACCAGATCGGGTCTGCGAATACTCACGCCGCCCGAATGCACGATAAAAACACACACCGGCACCGCTACTAAATAATCGGCGCACCGCCGGTGACCGCGATCGTCGCGCCCGAAATGTAGCTAGCTTCGTCGGATGCCAGCATCACATAAGCCGCAGCGAGTTCCGCAGGTTGTCCCGGCCGCTTCATCGGAACCTGCTCGCCGAATTTCTCGACCTTCTCGCGCGGCATGGTCGACGGTATCAACGGTGTCCAGATCGGTCCGGGCGCCACGCAGTTCGCGCGAATTCCTTTCTCCGCGAGTAATTGCGCGAGTCCTCCAGTGAAGTTCTGGATCGCGCCCTTGGTGGTGGCGTAGGCAATGAGACCGGGATTGGGATGGTCGGCGTTGATCGACGAGGTGTTCACGATCGAAGCGCCAGGCTTCATATGTCTTACCGCGGCCCGTGTAATCCTGAACATCGCGCCGATATTGGTATCGAAGGTCTTATCCCATTCTTCGTCGCTGATTGCATCGAGCGACGGGTAGCTCATCTGATAAGCGGCGTTGTTGACCAGTACGTCGAGTCGGCCGAATGCGGCGATCGCGCGGGCGACGATCTCGTTACAGTGATCCCGGTTCGTAATATCGCCGCGCAGCAGGACCGCTTTACGGCCAGCCGCTTCTACCCAGTGTGCGGTTTCACGGGCATCCTCGTCTTCGTCGAGATACGAAATCAGGACGTCGGCGCCTTCGCGCGCGAACGCAATCGCCACGGCACGGCCGATGCCGCTGTCCCCGCCCGTCACAATCGCTGCTTTGCCCGCGAGGCGCCCTGTGCCCTTGTACGAATGCTCACCGTGGTCGGGCTTTGGCGTCATCGGGCTCGTGTGCCCGGGAGTCCGGTCCTGCTGCTGTCTCGGGAACGGTGGTGCGGAACGTGATAGATCGCTCATGACTCTCCTCAATGCGGTTACATGCGCCGCCTTGGGACGAAAACTGGCGGCACATGACACATAGCCAGCAAACGGTAGACCTGGGGCGACCTAAGGTGGACATGTTTCTTGCTGCGTTTTCCAGTAGTGCGGCGAACCGTCCGCCAAGGCATCGCAAGCGCGTTTCATGGAGACCGATCGTGAAGGTAAAACGCAATAGGACTTTGGTTATCCTGATTATTCTGGCAGCCACCGCACTCGCTGGATGCAAGAAAACGGATGACACGAGCCGGAACACCCTGAGTTCCGGCAGTAGCGGTGTGATGAGCAATTCGGCGGGGTTGAGCGGCACGCCCGGCAGCAGTGACGCCGCAAAGCGAGCCAGTGATGCCGCCGCGTCGAGCGGGGCGTCGGCGTCGGCGTCGGCGTCGGCGTCGGCGGCGCAATGAAAGCGTGGTTCGAGCGATCCGGTTCAGGTAATCCGCTCACGCCGCCGGGATAAACCCGGCACGGCGTAAGCGGTCAATGACGGACTGGTCAGACACGCGAGGCGACAGCGCTTTAGAGCTCGTCAGCACCAAGGGTTGGGTCGTTTTCCAGCGCTCCACGGCTCTCCAACCAATACGGCCGCCGGTTGTAGTAGCTATACGTCGATTCTCCCCATCTGGCGTCCGCCATTGTCGGCCAGTGATCCTTGTCGAAGCCGGGATCGTCCTTCAGCCGCTGTGCGGGAATATCGACGACGAAGCACTTCTCGTCGGTATCGAGCGTCAGCGCGCTCCACGGAATGGCGTGCAAGTTGGCGCCCATTCCGAGGAAACCGCCTTCGGACAGCACCGCGTAAGCGATGCGTCCGTTTCTGACGTCAAGCATGATGTCCGAAATTTTCCCGACGTGTTCGCCGTCGGAGGACATAACCTTGTTTCCATCGAGCGTTGCTGCCGCCATAATTTCCGGTCCCGGTCCCTCGCCTACACCACTGCCGACAATGTCAGCGCCGGACTGGCTAACGCCTTGCGGGTTAATAGGGTTCATGGTCCACCTCCTCAAGAAAAGTAACGAAGGGCGCGCAAGCGGTGTTCCCGAGTCGTTGGCCGATGTCCTCGCCGTGGAAATGCGGCTGGTTTGGCACGTGTACAAATCGTAATTCTTCACCTCTCCCGCCATGGGGCGAATCAGCCTGGCGGCGCCTCGCCGCGGCTCGTACAGACGGCACCGTTTCGTGGCCTGATTTGTGCTGCGTTCTGTGCGACCCGGCAGGAGGCCACCATGAAAACACGCATTTTTACTTACGTCGAATGCCCATGCGGACATCGCGGCGCCGTCATCGAAAGTCTGGATATTGGCGATTTTCAAGGCCCGCAGTATCGGACGTGGCTGCGCGACCTGAACCATGCCGGCACCTACGAAGGCGTAGACCGGTTGTTCGCAAGGGCGAAGCCCGGCTGCCCGGCGTGCGGTCGAAGTCTCGGTCCGGAAAACATAGTTGGACGCAGCGAACTGGAGGGCTCCGGCGCAGTGCTGCGGCCAAAGGAAGACAGCGCCGGCTGTATTAGCGCGTGAAAATGGGCCCGCTTTTCGGGCGCTCTGGTAGGCCGTACTGGATTCGAACCAGTGACCAACGGATTAAAAGTCCGCTGCTCTACCAACTGAGCTAACGACCCCTGCTGTTTTTTTCATTTTGTGGCGCGACCGGCGCGTCGTCGCCTAACCCTGCCCGTCGCCACCGCGCGTCTCCCACACCCGGCGGCGGCCATGAGACCGCCGCCGGTCTTCGTGCGTCAGTTCGTCTGCACCTCGATCCGTCGCGGCCGGGCTTCGTCGCGACGCGGAATGGTCAGCTTCAGCACCCCATCCTGCAAGTTCGCGTCGATCTTCGATGTATCGAAGTCCGGACTCAGCGAGAAAGACCGCGCGAAATGCGGTTCGCGGATTTCGGCGTGCTGCAGCCGTAGACCGGCGGGCGTCGGCACGACCGCTTCGGCCTCGATGTACAGATTGCCGTCGTGCACCTTCACGTCGAGTTTGTCCTTGGTGACGCCCGGCAGATCGGCCCACAGCGTGACGCCCTGGCTGTCCTCGAAGATGTCGACGGCCGGCGTGAGCGTTATCCGGCGTGCCGGCCGGTCACCCTCGCGTCGTGTCACGGGATTCTGGTCGCGCTCAGCAACCTGAGTTCTGTCATTCATGGTTTGCTCCTCAAATCACAGGCGTTACTGGACGGTAATGGCACGTGGCCTGGACGCTTCGCGCTTGCCGACGGTAACCGACAGACAGCCGTTGGTATAGCGCGCGTGCACCCGCTCAGGATCGGCATTCTGCGGAAGCTCGATCACGCGCCGGAAACTGCCGGTAAAGCGCTCCTGCGCATAGGTGCGGGTATCGTCACGCGGGTCGTCATCGGCCACCACGCGGGCAGGCTTGCGCTCACCGCTGATGATCAGCAGACCCTTGTCGATCGAAACGTCGATGTCGGCCGCCTTGAGTCCGGGCGCGAACGCGACGATTTCGATCGCGTCGTCGGTCGCACCGATGTTCACTTGCGGAAAGGCCCCGAAACGGCCAGAGCGGATGCTGGACGGGAAGCCGCCGAACAGGCTGTCCATCTGCCGCTGCAGACGGTCAAACTCACTGAACAGGTCGGCGCCGGAAAAGAGATCACTCATCGTATCCTCCTTCGATTCAGCGAGGAGGCGAACGGGCCTACGCTCCAGTTCGCCTGCCAGCTTGCTGACAAACAAATCGAAACGCAGCGCGCCGGCTGTAACCGACGCATCTGCCTGAGCGAAATCAAAGATATAACTTGCGGTGAAAATTTCAAGAGGTGGTGCCGAAATTGCAGCGTGGAATGAGTTAGCCGCGACGCATGCGCCGACCCACTGCAGCGAGAGCGGGTCGTCGGTCTGCTCAGGCCCGCCGGTTCCCTGCTCATGGCCCCTGCCGGCGCGCGTTGCAATCTCCGCTGATGCGGTCGTTCACCTGCTGCACCGCACAAGCTTCTCGTCGCTTATCACCTTGCTTCGGGATCTTCGCAGCCACGTCCAACGAACGCTTGCGCGTCAGCGCCGCAGAAGACGCCCCCGGGCGGAACGCCGTTTGCTCGCCTTACGAGAATTCCACGCAACAGGAGTTCATCATGTCGACCAGTAGAAACGAGCCGCACGATACCCGGCAAACCGCCGGTAAAAATCAGCCCTTGAAGGAACATCGTCCGGGCGTAAATAAAACCGAAGAGAAAATCGACGAGGCCGTCGAGAATACCTTTCCCGCTAGCGATCCGCCGTCGATGGGTGGCTCGACCCGAATAGATCCCGCGCAACCTGTCTCCCGCGAAACAGATCCGGGCGCGAGTTCACCCGCGGACACAGCGCAAAACGCGCAGGACGCACGGGAAAAACGCCACCATCCTCCGTCGGAGAATGCGCTCGAATCGTCGCAGGATAAGAATCCGATTCCTCAGGATTCAGTGCGAAAATAAATTGCCGCGCGTCGGGTCACGAAGGCCAAAGCGCGTCGCTCCCGTATTTTTTCAATCGGAGAGCGACGCCCCGCTCTCCTTTCAGTACCTGCGCGGCCAGCGTGCGGGCTGACGATCTGATGAACAATCTTGGCAACGAAAGAACCTACGCCGGTGGATCGTCCTCACGGCCGTCAAGATCTCCCTCTGCCGGATCGATGATGCGATCGGGTTCGATATCGCCGCTATCCACTAGCGTCGAGTCGCCGTCGGCGGCGAGGCGTTCGCCGGTACCTGTCCGGTCGGTGTCACCACCGAGTTCCGCGTCACCAGTTTCGAGCGCGTGATTGTCTAACTCGGAATCGACATCGAACTCATGACGCTTCGCACCGGCGACATCGCTGCCGCTATCGGATGAATCGCTCGGGCCGAGTGTGCCCGTCGTTCCTGAAGTTTGCTTGACTGTGTGCTGCGGCTCTTCGTCGGGGTTCAGCGTGCTGCTCATGGCGCTCTCCTTGGTTTATCCGGAAACGGCAGTGAGAGTGTGAGCAAGGACTGTTCCGCTGTGGCATCGGTACCGACCTCCATAAGAGCCAGCTTGACTGCCACGGTCGAACACCTCCAACGTAAAGGCATCTGCCCCGACGACGTCACGTGCGTTACTTAAAAAATAGCCCGCCACGGCGGCATGGAATCCTGGATGTGCTCGAGGGATTCCATCGCGCGTCGTAACGTCCTACTGAACAGTCCGTGCCGGCATGCTGTTGTCTTCGGGGCGCATGGTCGGCATGTTCATACTGCCGCTATCCCCCCTCTTGCTCATGTCGCCAGGAACCCGGTTCCACGGGCTCGATACGGGCTCGCTGTGGTACGTCATGCCTGCGGTTGCGGCACCGTGGGCGCCGCCGCTGCCATTGCCGCCGTTGCCGTTCCCTCCAGCTTGTGCAAGCGTCGCGGCACCCACACATAGCGATGCGATAGCGACACGTGCGAGCCGAGCTTTCATCGTCAACTTATCCATGGTGTTTCTCCTGTGATCCCGGCTCGTCCGTTAGCCGTGCCGAAGTCTCATATACCGCGAAAGGTCTGCCCGGCTGCGCGGCGGCAACGCGCAAGCAGGTGCCCGCTCAGGGACGGAGCAGAGATGGACCACGTCCAGTAGCGATGCATGCGTATGAGTCGAGGCTGGACAGCAAAAATGACTGCGATGTGCCGATTTTTGAGCCTCAGACTCTGCGTACTGTCTGCGCTACTTCGGCATCAGAACCTTGTCGACGACCATGATGACGCCGTTGCTCTGGGTAACGTCGTAGGTTGAAATGTCAGCAGTGTGGCCACCTGCGTCCGTCACTACGATATTGTGCGGACCGTTCTCTGTGAATGTCAGCGGCTCACCATTGACCGTTTTCAGTTCGGCCTTGCCACCGCCGGCCTTGATGGCCTGGTCGAGCTTGCGGAAGTCGTAGCGCCCAAGAATGACGTGATACGTCAGGATGCTGGTCAGCATCCCCTTGTTTTCAGGTTTGACGAGCGTATCGACCGTGCCAGCGGGTAACGCAGCAAACGCTTCGTTAGTTGGTGCGAACACCGTAAACGGTCCGGGGCTCTTTAAAGTGTCGACGAGGCCTGCCGCTTTGACCGCGGCGACGAGCGTGGTGTGGTCGGCCGAGTTGACTGCATTGTCCACGATGTCCTTGTTTGGATACATGGCCTGGCCACCGACCATGACCGTGTCGCTGGCCGCATAGGCGCTAGAGACGACTACCGACAAGGCGACAACGACGAGTATAGGTTTGCACTTCATGATGGACTTCCCCTGAGTCGCCAGGCGTAATTGCGTGGCTCTGACCGCATATACGGGGATTACGCGCGCCTGGATTCAAAAGCGGCCTGCATCCAGCGATACCGTTTTCACGGGCAGCCGGCTGCAGTGCCTCTGGCACGTCGCTATCGACTCATTTGATTAGGAGGATGTATGAACAGCAATCTCATCCTCTCAGCCCGTCGGGCAAAAAGATATCCTCGGACGGACGAGCTAGTGCTGCGTTTTCCTTAGCATCGAGGTATCGTAGCCGAGCGCCGCAACCCGCCTTACCAGTTCGGCACCCTGCGTGGGGTCGGGCTGCGCGGCACGCGTGAGAATCCACAAATAGCGGCCACTGGGCTCGCCGACAATCGACCAGCTATAGTCGTCCGCATGGTCCAGCACCCAGTAATTCCCCACATAGAAAGGTCCGAAGAACGACACTCTGAGTTTGGCGTTTGCCGAATCCGGCACGATCTTCGCACGCCCCTCCGACACGCGTAGCGGTCCGTCTGTACCTCCGTCGCGACAGCTGTTCGTTACGGCAATCAGGCCATCGTTGCGTTTCGCGTACTCGGCGCTCACGCTTTCGCAACCCTTCTCGAACCGGTTTTCATAGCGCGCAAACTCATACCACCGGCCGGTGTAGCGATCCAGATCCACCGGCCTCGCGGGCTCAGGAACCTGCGCATTGCCACTCTTGCCGCCTGTCAGCGATGCGCAAGCTGCCAATAGCCCAAGCGCGGAGACAGCGAGGATCGTTGCGGCGATACCTATCGGGCGCCGCTCTTTCGGCAGTGGCGACGGAGTTTGCGTTTCTGATTGATGCATCGAAATAGCCTTCGATCCGGTTTTCATAAGTCAAGCACCCCTGGTTTGATCAGGCCAGCCATGCAGTGGACCGCATCACCATTCCCTGATGCGAACAGACGCAGCTATGGCGGTGAGCGATCGGGTCAGTCATCGTGCCGCTGCTGCATGAGACGTTCCTCGTGCGCGATGTGCGCGAGCGCGGACTCGAACATCGCGAGGGCGCGGTTGGCTACGTCGCCAAGATTCCGGTGTAGCAATGCGTCCTCGGCAGAGCGCGATTCGCACTCGTCACTGTATTTTTCGAAGGCCGAGAGTTTCATGATGAGTTCGACAAGGTGCCGTGGACATTCGCACGCAATCGTTGACGAGCGGGTGGCCATCCGGCTCAGCGTCTGATCGTCGAAGCGGCGTGCTGCACGCAGCCAGAGACTGTCGGGCGATGCCGCGCCCCAGCCTCGTGCGGCGCGGACCAGCTCTTCGAGCACTTGCCGCCACTCGATACGGCTGTCGGGTTCGCGGTAAAGACGCACGCCGGATAACCGCAACATCTGGATGGCCCGCCCCGTACCGAACCCATAAGCTACTGCGATTGCCCTCGCCTGACACGTTTCGCCCAGACTCAGGACTTGCGATGCCACATCTTCGTGCAGCGAGGCAACCGACACCAGGAGGATGTCGGAGGCCTTATTGGCCAGCTTCGAACTCGCCTCATCCAGGCTCGCAAAGCGCTCGCAACTGACTACGCCTGCTTCTGAAAGATCGACATCGTCCGACTCGATGCGCCGCAAATAGGCGTCGCCGATGACCGCGAGCGTAATGCCCAGGCGAGGCGGCGTTGTGCCCGGCGCCACCTCGGCGAACTCCCTGCCGGAGCGGCCGAGCGCGAGCTGTTCTAGCTGTATCCGATCAAGCTTCGCGATAGCGCCGATTGCATGGCCGCGCTCAACGAGGCTCTTGATCAGCAACAGCCTGCGCACGTCGTCTTCCGAGTACAGGCGCTGCCCCGATTCGCTCCTGGGCGGCGCCACGACACCATAACGGCGCTCCCAGATACGCAGCGTGGTGACGGGCATCTTTGCCAGCCGCGCCGCGTCTCCGCTGCGGTAACGCTTCTGGGTCTTGTCATCTGTCGCAAAAGCCACTGCAGCTCCTTTCTCCTACCGTCCGTATCGGAATGATAGACGACATATGAGACATAGTGAGTCGGCAATGAGCAGCACACCGAGTCACTGACACTGTTCATTCTGTGCTATACGATATGTATGGGTCAGCCTTGACTCGGAACGCTCGGAACACTCGAAACCAGACCTGAAGCACCATGAATTCGCTGAATTGGGGTCCGCACGTTACTCGCTACAGTGACGAGGTAAAATCCCGCGTCTTAGCAGACGCGCGCGTTTTTGCACCGGTGCGATCCTTCAGGCACACGGATTGCTCACCCTTGTCAGTTGGCCTGCGCTCGCATCGACTCACCGGCCCCAGTTTGAACCTTCGAGCACGATTGAAAATGACACATCAAACATCTATGACATCGGACCAGTCGAACGTCGAAACGGGCGTCCCTGGTCTCGACGTTATCCTGGGTGGAGGTCTGAACCGCGGAGCGCTGTATCTGATTGAAGGCATGGCGGGCGCGGGCAAAACAATCCTGTCTAGCCAGATCGGTTTCCATCGCGTGCTGCAGGGCGAAAAGGTGCTGTATATGACCCTGATCGCTGAATCGCACGACAAGCTTCTTGCACACCTGAGCGGTCTGAATTTTTTTGACGCACAGGCAGTCGCGGAGAAGATGTTCTTCGTCTCGGGCTATCACGCGCTCATGCAGGGCGGGCTGGATGGCTTCCTGAAGCAGGTGGCCTCGAGCCTTCACCAGTATCGTCCAAGTCTTCTGATCATTGACGGGTTCCGCAGCGCGCGGGAGTTTAGCGAGACGGATCTCTCACTGTCCAAATTCATCCATGAGTTGAACGCGCTGGTTGCCGCGATGAACTGCACGACATTGCTGCTGGCGCCTCTGTCAGGCAACGAACCGCATCCCGAGCACACGCTTGTGGACGGCCTGATCGAACTCAACCGCTACAGCGACGGTATGCGCCGTACCCGCGAAATCGAAGTCCACAAGATGCGCGCCCGCGATCATTTATTGGGCAAGCATTTCTTCCGGATCACAGACAGCGGGCACGTCATGTTTCCGAGGCTGGAAGCACGATGCGCAACGCAACCGGGGCCGGCGGACCTCAAGGCGCGCCTCGGATCGGGTATCCCACGCCTTGACGAGTTGCTTGGCGGAGGGTTTATCAAGGGCTCCACGACTACGCTGATGGGTGCAACCGGAATCGGTAAGACACTCCTTGGGCTTCAGTTCCTGGCGGCCGGCGCCAAACGCGGCGAAAAGTCCGTCTACCTCGGCTTTTATGAGTCGCCACAACGATTGATCGGCAAGGCCGAGTCCGTTTCAATTCCGCTTCAGCAAGCCTGCGACAGTGGGCTTCTGACCATTCAGTGGCAACCTGCCATTGAACTGGCGATAGACGAACTCGCAGCCGTTGCTCTCGCGACGGTGAAGCGAACCGGCGCAACGAGGCTGGTACTCGACGGCATAGAAGGGTTCCGTGATTCCGCCATGCGCACAGGCCGGTTCGGTCTGTTTCTGAACGCATTGACGCATCAGTTGCGCGAAGCGGGAGTCACTACTCTTCTTACGGAGGAAGTACCGTTTTACTCCGATCCTGCCGCGACTCGCGGGATACGCCTGTCAGCCATGACCGAGAATCTCATTCTGTTGCGCTATGCCGAAACAGACACCGGGTTGCATCGGATGATTTCCGTGGTCAAGCAACGGGAAAGCATGCACGACTCTTCGCTTCGGGAGCTCGTCGTGTCCGAGAAAGGCCTCGATATCATCGACGCCTTTCCGGGCGCGGCAGATGTGCTCGCCGGTCGCGGGCGTGCCTCGGGAACACTTGGCCGGTTCCACAGCTGACGCCCATGAAAACAATCATGGTAGTGGACGACGAGTTCGATCTCCTGACTGTCTGGAGCCTCCTGCTCGAACAGGTCGGCTACACCGTCGTGACCGCGCCAAATGGAGCGGCCGCGCTCGAACTGGCGAGGAAGAGCAAGCCGGACCTCATCCTCAGCGACTGCATGATGCCGATCATGTCAGGTCCGCAGTTGTGCGCGGCGCTTTTCGAGGACCCGGAGTTGCGGTCAATTCCTGTCATCCTGTGCAGCGCAGCCGCCGATATACCGGTGCAAGCCAATCCGGTCATTGAATATTGCCGCAAACCTCTATCGATCGACACACTACTGCCGATCATTCAGAGAATGCTGCCTGAGGCGTAAGCGGGCCGCAAGGGAACGGGCCGGCCTCCAGCGCCGCGACAGAGACGAGCGGCCCGGTGTGAACGCGCATTGACACGCTTCGACGCATCGGTCGAATCACTGGATTGGGGTTGCCGCGCCAATCTTCTGCGCCAGCAACCGCTCGTAAGTGCCAAAACTCAAGTCCACCTCGTCCTGAGAAACAATGTTGACCGTCAACCCTACCTGTTCGGCGGTGAGACCGAGGACCGTGGCGAGTGCGACCTCGATTGGCGCGGCACACGCGCGGTCTTCCGCGATGGTCGTGCCCACAGCAATGTCATATGCGCCGTCCTGATCGCGCAACACGACTTCGATGAGGCGCGCCCGCGCGCTCATATTGCTTTCGATGGCTAACCGCGCGACCTCGGCCACAACGCGCAGCCGCTCGGTCGGAAAGCCACGAGTCGCATGCAGTCGGACACGGTGTTTGCCAAGCGTTATCCAGTCTGTGTCGAATTCCATGTTGCCTCCCAGAAGAATCTGCGGCGCTGAAATAGGGGCGGCCGCCGGGCGTTTCAATATATTCGAATCCATATATTCAGACTCAATCAATATTGGAAATGCTGAAGTTGAAAGTCTTCATCAAGCGCCTATTTTTGGCTCGCAAAACCCACTGCGCGATGCTCCCAGGAAGTCATTGGGGAAGGAGGTTTGTCCAACCGCCGCAGTGGGAAGACAACTTTGATGAGCTCGCACGACAGGAGATTAATTATGAGTGACTTCTACTTTGGCAACGACCTGTTCGGGGAACTCGATCGTCTGCAACGGCAGATGTCGGCGCTGTTCGGCAACCTTCCATCGAGCATCCGCTCGAGCCGCACGGACGCATTTCCTCCTCTGAATATAGGCAGCACCGACGACTCGATCAACATCGTCGCGTTCGCACCCGGCATTGACCCGGCCGCGCTCGACGTGACCGTCGACAAAGGCACGCTGACCATTGCGGGTGAGCGCAAGGCGCCTGAACTGTCCGCGGCGAGCGAAACCCGCTCTTACGCGAAGGAGCGCTTTTTCGGCAAGTTCCGCCGCGTCGTCGAACTGCCGCAGAACGCCGATCCGGACAAGGTCGTGGCCGGCTATTCGAACGGTTGCCTGACCATTCAGATCGGCAAGCGCGAGGCCTCGAAGCCGCGCTCCATCACCATTCAGTAAAGCGGAGGAACTCATGAACGAAACGACCCAAATCGCCCAACGCGACACCGGCGAGGTCGCTCGCCGCAACGAAAGCAACGCCCGCAGGCTCTCCCTCGCGCCGGCTGTGGACATCATCGAGGACAGTCACGGCATCACCCTGTGGGCCGACCTGCCGGGCGTGCCGCGCGAGCGGCTCGACGTGAAGGTGCACGACGGAAGACTTTACATCGAGGCAGAGGCCGTGGTGCCCACGCCCAGCGACCTGAGGCTGCACCATTCAGAGATTCGCGCGCCGCATTTCGCGCGAGTCTTCACGTTGAGCGACGACTTCGACACGTCGCAGGTGGACGCAAATCTGCATGACGGCGTGCTGAAACTCAGCATCCCGCGTCGTGAAGAGGCACGTCCGCGCCGCATCGAAGTGCGAGCGGATTGATGCCGATCTGAACGCCGGCGGCCCGCGACGAGGCGAGCTAAGCTCCTACCCGTGCGCGCGGCCGTCCGGCTGGTCCGTAAGGACATGAACCCCGTCCCAGCGCCGTGCCAACGCCAGCATCAGCGGCATCAGTACGGCCCAACCCACGCTCAGGGCGAACAATGACAGCACCGGATCGCCAAAGCGAACCGCGCCAAGCGCCGCACCCGCGCGAAACGACAGCGGGCCGGCCAGCGCGCCGACCATGGCGGCCAGAAAAAGCCGCCTCTTAAGCCAGCCGAACAGCACATTGAATTGGACTGCGAACAGAGCCCACAGGGCGAGCAGCCACCATGGGGCCGTGCCGCCAATCAGCGCGCCGCCCGGATAAACGAGCAGGCCACTCGCGACCAGCAGACTTTCCCATAGCGCACCGATCAGCACAGCCGTGGCGACCAGCTTCAGTTCGGGCACTGGCGCGGCGACACGCGTGGCGTGCCAAACGACCGTAGCCAGCACGAACGCGCCGCCGATCCACGCTACTCCCCTTGCGGCACTCAACACGCAGACAAACCAGCCCGCCTGACCGACAACGAAGTAGAGCCACACCCTGGGCGCTATCGGGCGCGGGGTATTTGAGGGAGACGGGCCCGGAGGAGTTGAGGACGACATGCGTTGAGGTTCGTGGATTCCTTAATTCTGTGTTTACGCGTCGAAGTCGCGCCTGGATGCAGAAAGCCTCACGAGCCGCAACATCCTCGCTGTCCCCTGCGGGCATACTCCCCGCATCTCTATGCGAAAATCCCGGTCAGATCGAGGAGCGAGCATGGCTGACCTTTCACATTCCACATCCGCTGCAGTCGAGAACTGCGCCAACGAGCCTATTCACATTCCCGGCGGCATTCAGCCACACGGCTTTCTGTTCAGCATCGCTGCGGACGGCACCGTGCTGCAGGCAAGCAGCAATGCCACCCAATTGAACGGCGAGCCGGCCCAAAATGCGCTGGGGCAGCCGCTTGCGCAATTTCTCGGGGCCGAATGGGCTACGAGAATCGTCACCGCACTCGACACCGAAGATCTCGAAGGCATCCCTCTTTACCTCGGCTCGATTGCGATTTCACCCGCGGGAAACGGTACACAGGCGTCGCCATTCGCGGTGATCGTCCATCGCAACCAGGGCGTCGCGATAGTCGAGCTGGAACCCGCTCAAGGCACGATTGACGTCTTCTCGTCGATGTATCCGCTGGTGCGCACCTTCATTAACCGCCTGCATGGCGTTCAGGACGTCCACGGACTGGCGCAGCTTGCCGCCGAAGAGGTCCAGCGCATTACCGGCTTCGGCCGCACAATTGTGTACAACTTCGACGCGGACGGTAGTGGATGCGTGATCGCCGAGCACATCGAACCCGGCTACGCGTCGTACGAAGGCCAACGCTTCCCCGCCTCGGATATTCCCGCGCAAGCCCGTGCGCTCTACATACGCAACCGCATCAGGCTGATTGCCGACGCCGGTTACACCCCCGTGCCATTGGTGCCGCCGCTGCATCCACTGACTGGAAACCCTACCGATCTCACCTACTCGTCGTTGCGCAGCGTGTCGCCGGTCCATGTCCAGTACATGAAGAACATGGGCACGCTGTCGTCAATGTCCATGTCGATCGTGGTCCGGGGTCAACTGTGGGGCCTGATTTCATGCCATCACGACACGGCGCGCATCCCATCGTTCGAAGTGCGCGCCGCATGCGAGCACATTGCCGAGGTGCTGTCGCTGCAGATCGAGGCCAAGGAGGAACATGCGCAAGCTGCCTACCGGTTGCGCCTGCGCCATACCCACACACGCCTGCTCGCGGCAATGGCCAACACCGAGAGCTTCGTGGACGCGCTCGCCGAGGACCCGCGGGACCTGCTGGATCTGACGGCGTCCGACGGCGCTGCAATCGTCTTCGACGGCCGTATTGTTCTCGTCGGCACGACGCCGGACCAAGCGGAGGTGGCCCGGCTCGTCGAGTGGCTCGATGCGCGGGTCGAGGACACCTTTCACACCGATCGTCTTGCCACCACCTGTCCCATCCTGGATCCTCATCCGAACTACGCCGGGATGCTGGCGGTATCGATCTCGAAGCTGTTTCGCAACTACGTGCTCTGGTTTCGCCCGGAGGTCGTACAGACGATCAAATGGGCCGGCGATCCACGCGCGAAGCTGCAGTCGCAGTCCGGCGCGCTGTCGCCGCGCAAGAGCTTCGATGCGTGGACGGAAACCGTGCGCGGACGCTCGCTGCCCTGGCGCGCCGCGGAACTTGAAATCGCCCTGGACTTTCGGGCTGCGCTGCTCGGCATCGTGCTGCGTCGCGCGGAAGAACTCGCGCAACTGGCGCTCGAACTGGGTCGGGCGAACAAGGAGCTTGAAGGATTTTCGTACACGGTTTCGCACGATTTGCGCGCACCGTTGCGGCATATAGTCGGCTTCGGCGAGCTGCTGCGCGAAACGGAAGCCGAACGGCTCTCCGAGCGCGGCAAGCACTTCGTCGAACGGATTGTCGCTTCGGCGCGCTTCGGCGGGAAACTGGTCGACGATCTGCTGGCGTTCTCGCAAATGGGCCGCTCCGCGTTGCATCCGCAGCGAGTGGACGTACGCGCCATGGTGGACGCCCTGATCGCCGACGAAACCAAAGAAGCGGGGTCGCGCACCATCGTGTGGCGGGTTGGCGAACTCGGCCACGTGACCGCAGACGCGGTACTCCTGCACGTCGTGCTGCGAAACCTTCTGGAGAACGCGGTAAAATTCACGCAAACCCGCGCCGAAACGGTCATCGAAGTAGGCCGTTATAGCGGCGAAGGTGATCTGGCCGACCAGCACGTGTTCTTCGTCAAGGACAACGGCGTCGGCTTCGACATGCGCTATGTCGACAAACTGTTCGGCGTGTTCCAGCGTCTTCATCGCGTGGAGGATTTCCACGGCACCGGAATCGGGCTGGCGGGCGTCAAACGCATCGTTGAGCGGCATGGCGGTAAAACCTGGGCAATCGGCGAACCGGAGCGCGGTGCCACGGTCTACTTTTCATTGCCGCATGAATTTGTCGCTGAAGCGAGCGAGGGCGAAGAATCCGCTAGCGCCGCGGTTGCCCGGCTCACGGCGCTGTCGCCCGGCAAGCGCTTTCGGCCTGTGCCCAAGGATATCCGGGGAGCGCGCGGCGGCGCTGAACATGAAGCACCATCTGATGAACCGAAGTAAAGGACCCCAACGTGCTACGCCCCATCCTGCTGGTTGAAGATAATCCGAACGACGTCGAGTTGACGCTGATCGCGCTGGAAAAAACGCGTCTCGCGAACCCGGTCGTGTCATTGCGCGACGGCGAGGAAGCGCTGCTGTACCTGCGTCGCGAGGGACCATGGGCGAGCCGTGCGGAAGAGAACCCGGCCGTGATCCTGCTCGATAAGAAACTGCCTAAAATCGACGGTCACGAATTGCTGAAGATCGTACGATCGGACGACAAGCTCAAGCGGATTCCGGTCGTCATGTTGACGTCGTCACGGGAGGAAACAGATCTGCTGCGCAGCTACGACCTGGGCGTGAACGCCTACGTCGTGAAGCCCGTCGCTTTCGACGACTTCATGGCTGCTATCAACGATCTGGGCATGTTCTGGGGTGTGCTGAACGAACCGCCGCCCTACCCACGTTGAGCGCCCGCCGGGTATGTGCCCCAGCCAGCATCACCGTCAGCACTCAATTTCGCACGCGCGACGACAGCGAAGCCCGCTTTAACACGTCACGCCGGACTAAGGAGCGACCTGGCGGGACGCCGCCAGCCGCACACGGAAAGTCGCGCCGCGCCCTGGCCCTTCGCTTTCCGCCGTGATGGTGCCGCCGTGCAGGTCCACGAGATTCTTCACCAGCCATAAGCCAAGCCCCAGCCCTGCCACGCGCCCGGAGCCGCTCGTGCCAAGCTGCTCGAAGCGCTCGAAGATGCGCTCGATCGATGCAGCATCCAGGCCGACACCGGTATCGCGCACCGCCAGTTCCACCTGATCACCGTCGGCAACCACGGACAACTCGATCGTTCCCTGCTCGGTAAACTTCACGGCGTTCGACACCAGATTCCACACGACCTGTTTCATCCGGTTCTCGTCCGCCAGCACCGTTACTGAAGATAGATCGTCAGCGATCAGCTGCAGGTTCTTTGCCTCCGCATGCACGCGCATATCTTCGGCAACGATGCCGGCGAGCGCGCCGAGATCGACCGGGCGTGGATGCACGGAGAGCTTGCCGGAGACGATCGCCCCGCTATCGAGCAGATCGTCGACCATGTGGGCAAGCTGGCGGACGTTGCGGCTGATCACGCTGACGGCGCGCGTCACATGCGCCGGGTCGGCGGCTCGCTCGAGCAGATTGGACCACGCCAGAATCGCGCTCAATGGCGAGCGCAATTCGTGACTCACTGTCGTGACGAAATGATCCATTGCGACGGCGAGCCGGTCGCTTTCCTCACGTGCGCGCTTCTCCGATTCGGCAATCTCGCGCTGCTCGAGTTCGGACTCCTTGCGGGCCGTGATATCGAGCGTGAATCCCAGTACCCTTGTGAGCGAGCCATCCTGCAGATAACGCCCTACGCCGCGCACAAGAATCCAGCGGACCCGCTCGTCCGCCCAACCGACGCGAAAATCCACCTCGAAAGGCTCGTGACTGGCGAGCGCTGCCGTCATCGCTTCGCGAAAGCGCGTTCGATCGTCAGGATGGACCACCTCGTCGATAAGTCGACTCTCGGTCAACGCGGCATTGGCCGGAATGCCGAGATTGACGCTGCATTGTTCGGTGCACTCCATCGTGCCGGTGGCAGGATCGATCTCCCACGCGCCGAGTTGCGAAAACGCCAGCGCGAACTGAAAGCGCTCCTGGTTGTCACGCAGTTTGGCCATCGCTTCGTCGGCGATGACCTGCCGTAACTGCGCCTGTGATCGCAGCTTCGCGCGTTCACGCTGGTTGCGCTCGTCTTCAGAAACGCTGTCGGTCACTTCGACAACGCATAAGGCGATCTTGCCGCCGTCGCCACGCCGGGCCGGCAGCCGATCTGCCTTGATTTTCCAGTAACGGATGACGGTCCCGTCCGTGACGGACAGGTCGCCGTTTTCGTCACGCCGACGTTCCGGCATTTCGTAGCGGAACAATGGAGACCACTGCGACGCCCCGGCCGACCCGGCTTTCAGTACGGAGTCGAGCCAGACGCGGCGCGCTTCACGCTGCTCGGGCGCGCCGAACTGGTTGATTTCATAAATCGACTTGCCTTGCAGGTCGCTCAGCGACTGCCCAGTCAAGGCGAGATAGCTTGCGTTGGCAAGCACAACCTCATAGCGCTGATTCAGGATCATATAGGCGTGGGGCAAAGCCTCGAACGCCCAGGCTGCATCAAACGAATCGTTGACGGCGGAAAGATTGTTACGGCGGAGATCCATTGAGGTTTCCCGGCTCCTCGTTAACCGGCGCCGGAACAGACGTCCTGGCTCGGACGCAGCGCGATATCAATGAGGCGGTCAAAAGCATCGACCGCGCCGTTACATGCTTCCTGTATCGCCTCGGGCGTGCACAGCTCATTCGTCATGAGGCTGACGAACGCTTTCCAGTGCGCCCCGGATGACTCGGAACACGGTTGCAGAAAACGGAGCGGATGCGGGGCAAGCCGCTCTTTCAGGTGCTTATAGAGCACGGCTCCGCCCAGTTGCGATCCTTCTACAACATAGCAAACACCCCATCGATAAGCCGGACTTGCCGTCTCCATGTAGCCTGACACGCGGGCCTGCAAGATCGACTGGTCGATGTGATCCTTGACGTGCAACGATGCAAAAACCAGATCTGCGTCGATCAATGCGATGCGCTCCGAAATCGATCGCAAGATATTTTCCCGTGGACCATCCGCAAACGCGCGCAACCACACATCGATGGGCGTAAGCCACTCGCGCAGCATCGAGAGGTGCAAGAGATAGTCACCCACGTCCGTACTTTCTACCGAAAGCGGCATGATGCAATGAAGCAATTCATGCCGATGCCTCGTCGCGGAACGCAGTGTTTCGATCGCATCGGGTACGGAGCCGATCGGCATGTCGGAGACGGACGCCTCCGCATTATTCATTCCAGACCCGGTGCCCGTCGTTTGATATAGAGAAGTGACTGTCACAAGCGTCAGAGGCGATATTGAGTAAACCCAACGGATTATATAGGCCTTCATTCTTCTGATGCGCTTATTAAGGAAAGCTTTCGTAACTCCATGTGACTTGCAGAATGGACGAGGATGGTTGCCCGTCAGCGGATACGCGTACGTCTTGAGCGTGCTGCCCAATTGCTGAACATGCTTGTGATTTCGACGTCGGGATTCGTGAGCGCGAATAACGCTTCGGTTGCTTCACGAAATGTGAGGTCGGTATTCGGCGATATATCGCGTACTTGTCTTTTGCGTACGACACCTCGACGCATGACGTGCGAACGCCCCTATGGCTGTCAATTTCACAAGAGTGCGTAACAGCGAATTCAGAACGGATGTTCGCGAATGCGCTGTGACAGACCGGGCTTGTTCACATCCGTACAACACGTCGGTAACTGACTGAGGGAGTCATCTTAGGGCATGCGTTACCGCGTGCTGACCGACAGCGCATCGACCCGGGCAAGTCCGATCCTGGGTGTTTCATGTCGCGCCATCTGATCGTATCGGCAACGGCCAGGTTACTTCATATCACCGGCGAATGCAGAAGATGCGGATGCTCGAGCGTTTCGGCGATAACGCGCAGCGCCCGCTCGCATTCGCTCCGATTCTTCGAGCCTCCCAGACATACCCGCATCGCGTCGGGTGGATTACCGTCGGTCGAGAACGCTGCGCCGGCGACAGCGGCGATGCCTTGACTACGCAACTGCAGCGCCAGTTCGGAAGCGCTCCAGCCGCCTTCGCGGGGAATCGGCAGCCACAGATGAAAGCCGTCCGGATGCGCGTCATAGGAAGACGCGCCGAGCACGCGAGCGGCAATCGCCTGGCGCGCTTTCGACTCGCTGCGAATCGCGCCGAGCATCTCCTGCGCCGTGCCATCGGCAACCCACTGTGTGGCGAGTGAAACGGTAAATGGACTCGCCATCACGGTGGTCGCGCGCAGTGCGCCTGCCAGACGCTGCGCCTGACGCGGAGTCGGAGCGTGCAGATAGGCGACGCGCAACCCGGCGCCCAGATTTTTCGACATTCCCGTGATGTAGTACGTCAGTTCAGGCGCGAAACTCGCCAGCGTATCCGGCGCTTGCTGCGGCAACATCGCATAGGCATCGTCCTCGATGATCGGCACGCTGTAGCGCAACGCCACATCGGCGAGCGCCTCACGCCGCCTTCGCGTGAGCGTCAGCGTGCTCGGGTTCTGCAGCGTCGGATTGCAATAGAGCGCGGCCGGCTTGTCGGTCTTGCAAAGCGCTTCGAACGAATGCGCCAGTGGCCCTTCGTCGTCGCGTGCGAGCGCCTGCAAGCGTACGCCCAGTTGCGCTGCGATCGCCTTGATGCCCGGGTAGGCGAGCGTGTCGAGACAGATTGTTGCGCCCTGACTTGCCAACTGCGAGACGAGTGCGACGAGCGCGCTGTGAATGCCCGGACACACCAGCACGTTGTCCGGCGAGCAATGAGTCAGGCGGCGCCTTAACCACTCCGCGCCCGCCGCCTTGTCGGCCGGCGTGCCGCCGAAATCCTGATAGCGCAACAGTTGGTACGGGTCGCTATTCGCCATCAGACGGGCGGCGGATTCACGCAAGTGCGCGGCGTAGTCCGCGGGCTCGGGGGGCGTGTTCATCGTCATTTCGATGCTGCTGCCACCGCTTAGCGGCAGCGTCACGGTGCGGCCGCGCACGAAGGTGCCGCTGCCGGCGCGCGCATCGAGCAGGCCGCGCTTTTTTGCCTCGGCATAGGCGCGCGCCACGGTGGTGTAGTTCAGTGACAGTTCGTCGGCCAGATCGCGCAGGCCCGGCAGCCGGTCGCGCGGGCGCAGGCGTCCGGTCGCGAGATCTTCTTCTATCAGATCCGGGATCGCGAGATAAGCCGGTTTGCGGATTTCGGCAAGGCGTTTGATCCAGTGGTGAGTCGGGCTGCTCATGGTGTTCATGGGGTTCGTGGAACTGGAAAACGATTGGAAAAGACGTCATGCAGGGTCGAATCAGCACTGCAAAGTGATCGCATAACGCGGCTCGAATGATCGGATCAAATGGACCGATTGAATGGACGGACGGATCGATTGCGGTGAATGACTGCACCCGATCGGCGCGCGTGCACCATCCGGATCGCACCCGGCTGGTGCGATCAACGCCCGCACGGCCGCTTCCATTGGCGCGGCTGACCGTACGCAACCTTCGGGCCAAAAAATTTTTGGGCGCGTTCGACGAATGATCGTCTGCTTGATTGGATAGTGATCGCATTCGCCGCGACGCCAGATGGCATAGCCGTTGCGTTATCGGGCTCGGAGCAAACGTCAAGCAGCGCCTTGATATGACGCTTCATTTCCTGTTCCGGCAATTCACATTGGAGAGTGCCATGCCAGTTGTCAACAAACCGCTGCATCAGAAGGGCGATTACCTCGTCGACTACGAAGAGAAAGTCTTCGAGGACGTGAAGGCCGAGCCAGGTGAAAAGGCGCTCGTCACGTTTCATACGGTGGCGTTTGAAGGCTCGATCGGCTTCGTCAATCTTCTGCAAGCCACGCGTTTGCAGCGCAAAGGTTTCGAAACCTCAGTGCTGCTCTATGGCCCGGGCGTGACGCTCGGTCTGCAGCGCGGTTTCCCAACGCTCGGCGACGAAGCGTTTCCGGGTCATCTGAACTTCAACAAGCAACTGATGAAGTTCATGGAAGAGGGAGGCAAGGTGTACGCGTGCCGCTTCGCATTGCAGGCGCTGTACGGGCATGGCGAAGCGTCGCTGATCGAGGGCATTCGTCCGATCAGTCCGCTCGACGTGCTGGATATCCAGCTTCTGCATCGCAAGGACAACGCACTGATCATCCACACCTGGACGGTCTGAGCACAGGCGGCTACCACCATGTCTGAAAAACGCATCGTTCGTGCCGCCGCAGTCCAGATTTCACCGGACTTCGAGCGCGGCGACGGCACGCTGAACAAGGTTTGTGAGGCGATCGATCAGGCGGCGCGCGAAGGCGTGCAGCTGATCGTGTTCCCCGAGACCTTCGTACCGTATTACCCGTACTTTTCGTTCGTGCGGCCACCGGTTGCCTCCGGCGCCGACCACATGCGGCTTTACGAAGAAGCGGTGGTGGTGCCCGGCCCCGTGACGCGGGCGGTGGCCGAGCGTGCCCGCCTGCATCGCATGGTCGTCGTGCTCGGGGTGAACGAGCGCGATTACGGCAGCTTGTACAACACGCAGCTGATCTTCGACGGGGATGGGCAGCTGTTGCTCAAGCGCCGCAAGATCACGCCGACGTTCCATGAACGAATGATCTGGGGACAAGGCGATGCGACGGGACTGAAGGTCGTGCAAACCGGCGTGGCGCGCGTGGGTGCGCTCGCCTGCTGGGAGCACTACAACCCGCTCGCCCGTTACGCGTTGATGACGCAGCACGAGGAGATTCACTGCAGCCAGTTTCCGGGATCGCTGGTGGGGCCGATTTTCGCCGAGCAGATTGAAGTGACGATTCGCCATCACGCGCTCGAGTCGGGCTGCTTCGTCGTGAACGCAACGGGGTGGCTGACCGAAGCGCAGATCGCATCTGTCACAAGCGATACGAATCTGCAAAAGGCGCTGCGCGGCGGCTGCAATACCGCAATCGTGTCGCCCGAGGGGCAGCATCTGGCTGCACCGCTGCGTGAAGGCGAAGGCATGGTGATCGCCGATCTCGACATGGCGCTGATCACCAAGCGCAAACGCATGATGGATTCGGTCGGCCACTATGCGCGGCCCGAATTGCTGAGCCTCGCCATCAACGAGCGGCCGGCTACGACCGTGGCGCCGATGCCGTCGCCGGGCGATGCGTGGAACGCCTCGTCCAGCACCGATTTCAACTCAACCATGGGATGCCGCGATGAATTCCAGCGAGACCCTGCCGGCCGCGAGCCGGCAATTGATGACTGAATTGCAGTCGGTCGGCTTGCGGCTGGCCGATCCCGGTACCGGCGTCGCCAGCCGGCGCGGCGGCGCGGGACCGTCCGATCACAAAGCCGTCACGGTGGATGGCGTGACCATCATGGTGCCGGTGCATACCAACACGGCGTGGCATTCGCCGTTCGTCGCCGCGCCTGCCGATGCGGACGGCACCAGCGCATTGCTGCGCGGCACGATTCCGATTGCCAATATCAGCTTTCCAAAGGCGCCACGCTTTTACGGCATGCAGACGCTCGACGGGGTGCCGTACTCGCACATCGCAACGCTGCACAGCGCCGATGTGCTGGCGACCACTGTGCTGCAAACCTGTATTCGCTATGAGAGCCGCCGCAAGACGTGCAAGTTTTGCGCGATCGGTCAATCGCTTGCCGCCGGTCGCACGATTGCGCGCAAGACGCCGGAGCAGCTCGCAGAAGTCGCGCGTGCGGCGGTGCTGCTAGACGGTGTCAGGCATATGGTGCTGACGACCGGCACGCCGCCCACCAGCGACCGTGGCGCGCAGATTCTTTGCGAGAGTGCGTTCGCGATCAGGGCCGCGGTCGATCTGCCGATCCAGGCGCAATGCGAACCACCGGACGACGATCAATGGTTCGCGCGCATGAAGGCGAGCGGCATCGATACGCTCGGCATGCATCTCGAAGTGGTGACGCCGTCGCTGCGCGAACGCATCATGCCGGGTAAATCGGGCGTACCGCTGTCGCGCTATATGGACGCGTTCAAGGCGGCGGTCGCCGTGTTCGGACGGGGACAGGTGAGCACTTATATCCTCGCGGGACTCGGCGACACCGCCGAAGCGATTCTCTCGATTTCGCGCGAGCTGATCGATCTTGGCGTGTATCCGTTCGTGGTGCCATTCGTGCCGATCAGCGGCACGCCGCTCGAAGATCATCCGGCGCCCTCGCCGGAGTTCATGAGGTCGGTGCTGCAGCCGCTTGGCTCAATGCTTGCCGCGGCAGAAATGCGCTCAGCGGACATCAAGGCGGGCTGCGGCAAGTGCGGCGCGTGCTCGTCCCTGTCTTCGTACGAGGTGTGATCATGTTTGGCGAAGCGATTGCGGGTGCATCGGGTGAACTGGACGACCCGGACGTCGCGCCGGCGGTTTACACGCCGACCGAATACCGGATCAAGTGGACCACGCTGCAGTGGGAGGCCGATGAGGCCTACAAGCTGCGGCGCGCGGTGTTCTGCATCGAACAGGGCATCTTTGTCGGCGACGACCGCGACGAAATCGACGAGCGTGCGCAGCAACTGGTGGCGGTGAGCTGTCTCGCCGGGATGCCGGAGCAGGTAGTGGGCACGGTGCGCATCCACGAGGAAGCGCCTGGCGTCTGGTTCGGTTCGCGGCTCGCCGTGCACGCTGCGTTTCGCCGTCACGGCAAGATCGGTGCAACGCTGATCCGTCTTGCCGTGACAAGCGCGCATGCGCTCGGCTGTCAGACATTCCTCGCGCATGTGCAGAGCCAGAATGTGCCGCTGTTTCGCCGTCTGCATTGGGATGTACTTGCAGAGGAAAGGATGCTCGGCCGTCCGCATCATCTGATGCAGGCGCAGCTTCAGCACTACCCGCCGTGTACGACACCGCGCAGCGGCTTTGTCACGCAATCGCGGAGCGGCTCATGAGTCTCGCGGATCTGGTCACCAGCTTGCGCGAAAGCCGCGGCTTTCGACACAAGACCGATATTGCCGGCGTAGTGTCGTCGCTGGCTGACCGCTTGCCGGGCGGCGCGCGCGATCTCGGCCAGGCGGTGGCGTTGGGCGACGACTGCGCAGCATTGCCGGATGGCGACGCTTACCTGTTGTTCGCCATCGAAGGTATGGTCAGCGACTTCGTGCAGGCGATGCCCTGGTTCGCCGGCTACAGCAGCGTGATGGTCAATGTCAGCGATATCTATGCGATGGGCGGCCGGCCGCTCGCTGTCGTGGATGCGCTATGGAGCAATGGCATCGACGCGGCGCACGAGGTGCTGGCCGGCATGGCCGCGGCGTCGGTGGCGTATGGCGTGCCGATTGTCGGCGGACACACCAACGCGCGAAGCGATCAGGCACAACTGGCGGTGTCGATTCTGGGCCGCGCTAACGCGCTGTTGTCGAGTTTCAACGCGAGACCGGGCGACCGCCTGCTGATGGCGGTCGATCTGCGCGGCCACTTCGAGGAACCGTATCCGTTCTGGAATGCTTCAGTCGGAGCGCCGGCCGCGCGGCTGCGCGGCGACCTCGAGTTATTGCCGGAGTTGGCCGAGAACGGGCTATGCGATGCAGCGAAGGATATCAGCATGGCGGGTACGCTGGGCACGGCATTGATGTTGCTCGAATGTTCGCGCGTCGGCGCTCGCATCGATCTCGATGCGATCCCGAAGCCGGCTGACGTGCCGCTCGCGCGTTGGGTCACCGCGTTTCCGAGTTTCGGCTATCTGCTCTCGGTGCGTGAAGCGCACGTCGAGCGCGTGCGGGCGCGATTCGACGCGCGTTCGCTGGCCTGCGCGGAGATTGGGACGGTAGACGCAACGCGCCAGGCGGTCGTCCATCGCGGTGACGATGCGGCGGTGTTGTGGGATTTCAGCGGCGAGCCGTTCATCGTCCCGGCCGGCCAGGTGCCGCGATGAGCATCGACGCGTTGCGGATCGCGCTGCTGGCACGCCAGCCGCCTGCTATCCACCAAGCCATCAGCAAAAAGAGGATTTCCATGCCTGTCATGCACTTCCGGATTCAATGGCCCGACGGGGAAGAAGCGAATTGCTATTCGCCGTCGCAGGTGGTCAGCGAGTTTTTTACGCCGGGCCATGCTTATCCGCTCGACGATTTCGTCAGACGCTCGCGCGAAGCGCTCAACATTGCCTCGGAGCGCGTGCGGCAGAAGTACGGTTTTGCCTGTTCGGCGGCGATGGATCAGCTCGCGCAGATCGAACAGGAGGCAGACCGCTTTCGCAATCGACCGGACGCGACCGTCAAGGTCATCGAACTGCTCTAAACCCGGGATGAACCGTCGAACCTGGCGCGCCGGGCGGCAGCGCCGTAACGGTAAGCCGATTTTTTACCTGCAAGGACCCATCATGTCGAACACAGCGTACTCCGTAAGCGCCGGGACGCGCGAGAATAGCCACTACAGCGTGCTCGTCGTGGGTGGCGGGCAGGCCGGCCTGTCGGTCAGCTACTATCTGAAACAGGCCGGCGTCGATCACCTTGTCGTCGAGAAGAACACCGTCACGCACACCTGGCGCAACCAGCGCTGGGACGCGTTCTGTCTCGTCACGCCGAACTGGCAATGCGCGCTGCCGGGTTACCCCTACCCGGGCGACGATCCGCATGGCTTTATGAAGAAGGATGAAATCATCGCGTATCTCGACGGTTTCATCGCGATGGTCGATGCGCCGGTCATTGAGCACACCCAGGTCAAACGCGTGAAGCGGCAGGACGACGGCACCTTTGCGGTGGCGACGAGCCAGGGCGATTTCACCGCCGATCAGGTCGTGGTGGCCTCGGGCGGTTATCACACGCCGATCGTGCCGCGCATGGCTGAACGCCTGCCCGCGCAGATCGTCCAGTTGCAGTCGTCGGAATATCGCAATCCGCAGGCGCTGCCCGACGGCGCGGTGCTGGTGGTGGGATCGGGGCAGTCCGGTGCGCAGATTGCCGAGGACCTGCATCTGGCCGGCCGACAGGTGGTGCTGGCCGTCGGCGAGGCGCCACGCTGTGCACGCTTCTACCGCGGGCGCGATGTGGTGGACTGGCTGGCCGACATGAAATACTACGACATGCCGGTGGAAAAGCACCCGTTGCGTGAGGGGGTGCGGGACAACACCAATCACTATGTGACCGGCCGCGACGGCGGACGCGACATCGATCTGCGCAAGTTCGCGGCCGAAGGGATGGAGTTATACGGACGGCTCGACGACCTGCGCGACGGGCGGCTGCACTTCGCGCCGAACCTCGCCGCCAATCTCGACAGCGCGGACGATACCTATAACCGCATCAACGCGAGCATCGACGGCTTCATTGAAAAGAACGGCATTGATGCACCGCCCGCCAGCGTCTATGAGCCTCTATGGCAGCCGCCTTGCGAGCGTACGACGCTCGAACTCGCAGGCAGCGGCATTACATCGATTATCTGGTGCATTGGCTTTACGCCGGACTTCGGCTGGATAGATGCGCCTGTGTTCAACGGCCGCGGTTATCCGGCGCACACGCGCGGCATCACGCCGGTTGAGGGGCTTTACTTCATCGGCTTGCCGTGGCTGCATACATGGGGCTCAGGGCGTTTCTCGGGCATCGCGCGCGATGCCGACCACGTGAGCCGGGCAATTCTCGCGAGCCTCCGCGAGCGAACCTCCTCTCGCGACACAGTAGTGGCCTGAAGCGCATGCAGCAAACAACACAGCGCTATCGCGCCGGGATGCCGCAATTGGCCTATACGGGGCTGTCCGAAAACTGGCTGATCAAGGAATGCGGACATCGCCACTGGGAGGCGTTGGCGGAGAATGCCGGCCGGCGCGCGCCGGATTTCGTCGATGACGGTGGGAGCAAATCGTATGCGGCCTTCACCGCAATCAGATTGACGGGGGCCACGCTCCACGCAATCGGTGAGAACGACGCTTTCGAGCTCGGTACCGAGCTTTGCCGAACCGGTCCGGCTCGCCACTTTAGCCGGCACCGTCTGGTTTCGGGCAATGGCGAGTGCGCCATCGTGTCGCTGTCGTCGACGTTCGTGCGGCGGCATGAGGCGCGCAACAACCGTTCGGTGACGCGCGCGACGTTCGCGGCAATGGCAGGCCCGACACCAACTCCGCCGGCGGACGCGGTGGACATGGGGTGGCGTGGCAAGCAGTTTCGCGCCGGGCAGTGGGACGAGCGGTTGCCCTTCACACGCGCCGATCGGGTCGAGAGCGACTGGATCGAATTTCTGCCCTGTCCGAACAACGATTTCAACGGCGCGGACTTTCTCTACTTTGCAAGCTTTCAGTCCTTTGTTGACCGTGCCGAATGGCAGCGCCACCGGTTTAACGAGCCACCCGTTATTACAGGCCGCGAGTTGTTCTTCTACGGCAACATCAATGTTGGTGACACCCTCGGACTGCGCGTGGTCGCGGAGCATAAGGATGAACGCGGCCTCGCCCATTGGTGCGAGCTTCGTCGTGGCAGCGATCAGCAGAAGATTGCCGACGTAGTAACAAGCAAGCATTGGAGGCAGCGATGAAGCGCGAGGGCGATATGCGCGGCGAGCGGAGCTTCGCCGATGAAAGTCGCGACTCGGTGCGACACCCGCCCCATGAGGTACCGCTTAAGGCGCTGTATACGGCGAGCGATCTTGAAGGGGTGTCGCATCTCGGCAGTCGGCCCGGTGAGGCGCCCTTCGTGCGAGGGCCCCATGCGTCGATGTATACGCAAAAGCCGTGGACGATCCGTCAATACGCAGGCTATGCGGACGCGGCCGATTCGAATCTCGCATTCCGGACGGCGCTTGCCGAAGGGGCGCAGGGTTTATCGGTCGCCTTCGATCTGCCGACGCATCGGGGCTACGATTCGGACGATCCTGCCGCGGCGGCCGACGTCGGCATGGCGGGAGTCGCAATCGACAGCGTCGAAGACATGAAGCGCCTGTTTCGGCAGATTCCGCTCGAACGGGTGTCGGTCTCGATGACAATGAACGGCGCCGTACTACCCGTACTGGCCGCATTCATCGTGGCAGCGCAAGAAAGCGGCGTGCGCACGGAGGCCCTGACGGGTACGATCCAGAATGACATCCTGAAGGAATACATGGTGCGCAATACCTGGATATTCGCGCCGGAGCCGTCCTTACGGATCGTCGCGGACGTCTTCGAGTATCTGGCCGAACGCGCGCCGCGCTTCAATGCAATGTCCATCTCCGGCTATCACTTTCAGGAAGCGGGCGCGGACGCGGTACTCGAACTCGCGCTGACGCTGTCCAACGCGCGCACCTACGTCGAGGCCCTGGTGAAGCGTGGCATGAATGTCGAGCGCATCGGCGAACGGCTGAGTTTCTTTTTTGGCGTCGGCACCGAATTCTTTGTGGAGGTCGCCAAACTTCGCGCCGCTCGGGTTCTGTGGGCCGGAATAATGAGCGAACTGGGAGCACGTGAGGCCAGAGCGCAAGCTTTGCGTATGCATTGCCAGACCTCGGGATGGTCGCTCACTGCGCAGCATCCACAGAACAACATCGTCCGGACGACGATCGAGGCGATGGCCGCAGTGTTCGGCGGCACCCAGTCGCTGCATACCAATGCGTACGATGAGGCGCTCGCCCTCCCAGGCGCGGATGCGTCGAGGCTCGCGCGTGACACGCAGTTGATCATGCAGCATGAGATGGGCCTGTGCGATGTTATCGACCCGTGGGCCGGCTCGTACATGATGGAGTCGCTTACCGCCGATATTACCCGGCGCGTGCGTGATCTGATGGCGCAAATTGCTGCGCATGGGGGCGTCGTCGAAGCGATCCGCTCGGGTTGGGTTCAGCAGCGCATTCACGAAGCGGCAACACGCACGCAGGCGCGGATCGATGCCGGGCAGCATGTCGTCGTGGGTGTAAACCGCTTCCGATCACCGGATGCGGATACTCCGTCCAATTGTCTCGAGATCGACGGTCGGCGAGTTCGTGCCAGGCAAGTTCGGCAGCTTGCAGAACTGAAGGCGCAGCGCGACGATGTTCTGGTCTCGCGCTCGCTGGCGGCGCTCGCTAAAGGTGCGCGTGACGGCACCGGCAACCTGCTGGCCCTCACTATCGAGTGTGTCCGCGCGCGCGCGACAATCGGCGAATGCACGCGCGCGCTGGAGGCCGTCTGGCCGCGCTACAGCACGCCCAGTCGTTTTAGCAGCGGAATCTACGGCGAAGCGCGGATCGCCGATGCGGCATGGCGTGACGCATGCCATCGTGCCAGCGCTCTTGCCGCGCGCCTCGGACGTCTGCCCAGGGTGCTCATCGCAAAGGTGGGGCAGGACGGCCACGATCGGGGTGCAAAGACCGTCGCGGCGGCGTTGGCCGATGCTGGATTCTACGTGTCGCTCGGCGCGCTGTTCCGCTCGCCGGGAGAGGTGGTCGACGACGCCATCGCAGCAAAGGCCGATGTCATCGGCGTTTCGTCCCTATCGGGTGCGCATCTTGACCTTGTTGGCGAGGTAGTGCGCACGTTGCGGGTCCGGCGACCGAGGGCAGCGGTTGTGGTTGGCGGCATCATTCCGGACGAGCACGTACGCTTGATCAAACGCCATGGCGTTTTTGCGGTGCTCGGACCGGGGACCGCGATGGAGTCGATTGTGGCGAGCTTTGTCGAAGCCGTCGAACTCGCATCGGCCTCGGCATCGGCATCGGCATCGGCCGTTGCGACGTGATGCCCGATATTCGGCTCCGTCGGAGCAGCGGTCACCCACCTTCCTTCGACGCACCGCCCAATGAAATATTCGCCGCCTCATAGCGAGCCCGGTTTGCTTCATTCGGCGGATAGAGGCCTGGCAAAGCAGCACCGCTTTCGACCTCGCTCATGATCCAGTTTTCCAGTCGCTCCTGTTCGACCGACGCGGCAACAACCTCGTCAAGCAGCGCAGCCGGAATAAGCACAGCGCCATCCCGGTCGACCACGATCACGTCGTTTGGAAATACCGCGACGCCGCCACAGTCGATAGGCTCCTGCCAGCCGACAAACGTCAGGCCGGCCACCGAGGGTGGCGATGCGGTACCCTGGCACCATACTGGCAGCCCGGTATTCAGCACGCCCACAATATCCCGAACCACGCCGTCCGTGACTAGCGCTGCGACTCCGCGCATGTGCATCCGTGCGCAGAGAATATCGCCGAAGATTCCCGCATCGGTCACGCCCAGGGCGCCCACTACGGCAATGCAGCCACGTGGCATCGCTTCAATCGCCGCGCGGGTCGAAATCGGCGAGCCCCACGAAGCGGGGGTCGCGAGGTCTTCCCGGGCCGGCACGAAACGGAGGGTGAAGGCACGGCCGACGAGCCGCGGCTGACCTTCCGCGATCGGCCGTGTACCCCGAAGCCACACGTTGCGCAGACCGTGCTTCAGCAGGACCGTCGTAAGCGTGGCCGTAGATATGCCCGAGAGGGCCGCAATGATTTTTTCGTCGAGCGGAAGTGAGTCGATGGTCATGATTTGGCGCCTCCCCAAAAAAGTGATCAGATGCTGGCGATGAGACCGCCGTCGATACGGACTGTCGAGCCAGTAATGTACGAAGCTCGGGGACTCGCAAGGAAGGTCACCACATCTGCGTATTCTTGCGGCTCGCCGTAGCGCCCCACCGGAATCGAGCCAGTGCTCTCGGCCGCAACGTCCTCGACCGATCGCCCTTCACGTTTGGCTTTGGCCTCGTCAAGGAAGCGTATGCGATCGGTGGCAATACGTCCGGGCAGCACGATGTTGCAGGTAACCCCGTCGCGACCGACTTCCCGCGCCAGTGTTTTCGACCAGCCGACGAGCGACATGCGCAGGGCGTTCGACAACCCGAGATTCGGTATGGGCGAGACAACACCCGATGAGGTGCTGGTGATCACCCTGCCGAAACCGCGTTCGCGCATTCCCGGAAGCACCCGGTCGGTGATGGTTACCACCGACAACACCATGCTCTCGAAGTGCTTGCGCCACAGTGCGGCATCCTGGCCGTGCGCCGGCGTCGGAGGGGGGCCTCCGGTATTGTTCACCAGTATGTCGATAGCCCCCAGTTCGTCCTCGATCCGGCTGATATGACTGTCCACGGCAGACAGATCACCAAGATCCCACTGAAGCGCGATGGCATGCGAGCCCGCCTCTCTCACCGCCTTGGCAGTCTTTTCGGCCGCCGCCAGATCAATGTCGGCAACGGCAACGCGAACGCCCTCGGCCGCAAGCGTTCGCGAGATGACGCCACCAAGACCGCCACCGCCGCCAAGCACGAGAGCGGTCTTATCTTTTAGCTGTAGGTCCATCGTCTTTCCCTGTCAGAAACTGGTTAGCTATTTACTGCCGGGCGGATCGGCGCGTCGCCGGCCTGCGCGACAGCATCGATTTCGATACGCACGCCATTCAACGCGCACCCGATAGTGGTTCGTACGGGAGCGGCAGTGCCCATCACCTGGGCGTAGACGGCGTTGAAGCGCTGGAATTCGCCGATGTCCGACAGATACACCTGGACGCGAACAAGTCGGCTGAAATCGGTGCCGGCTTCTTCCAGGACAAGACGCAAATTGTTGAGCACCGCGGTTGTTTGCTCTTCGATCGTGGCGCCAATAATGTTTCGCTCAGGATCTCGCGGAACCTGGCCTGCCACAAAAATCAGCTCGCCTGCGCGGCGCCATGGGCTGTAATGACCACCTGTGGACGGTTGCTTACTCGATTCTGTCATGTGCGAAGTCTCAAACTGTGAGGAAGATAGACGTGGGTCCGCAGGCCCCCGCCTTCTGGCGGTCATCGCGTCAACGCGACAACCGTACGTTCGTTGCCGAGCTGTTCGCGGTATTCCCACCGTCCGTCGAGAGATCGAACGAGGGCGTTGCTGTACAGGTAGGCGGTGGTACACGTGTGCTCCGGGATCAGTAACAGCCTGTCGCCGGTGTGAAGTGCGTCGCTGCGAATCACCGTGTGCTCTTCGTTCATCATCACGATCTCGCCGGCGCCGTCAAAACGCTGCCGCAGCGGTTTGTCCGGTGAGATCGCCTTGCTGCCGGCGTCCAGCGTCGACGTGCCATTGCGCGTTGAAACAACCGTTGTCAAAACAAAGCCGGCGGCAACCCAGTTGTGATGCGATAGCTCTCTCAGGTGCTGGGCGTTCGAATACACCCAGGTGCCCGGCGACACGTACTGCATCACCGAGCGCGGCCACAGGTCGAACGTATAGCTGCATGCGCCGACGACGTCGACATCGATGCCTTCTTCGCGCAGGCTCGACTGCAGAAACGCCAGCGTACCGGCAAGTTCTTCCACTGCGGCTTTGCGCTCGTCATACGCGCCGCGGATGTGGCCGTCGTAAACATGCCACCCCGCAAGCCGACCGAGCCGCGCCACCCCGCGCGCGAGTTCGAGCGCGGCCTCGTCCATCGCGACGCCCGTGCGCCCCATTCCGGGATCGAGATCGATACGCAGACGAACTGAAGGCGAAGCGCCGTCGAGTAGCCGCGTCCATACGTCCAGTCCCTCGCGGGAATCCACCAGGCCCGTGAGCTCGGCCTCCGGAAATGCTCGGGCCAATTCGATGAAGCGGCCGATATTTTGAGGATTGACAGTAGGAAACGCCCAGGTGACGCGCGTGCCGCCCGCGCTCAGGACCATTTCGACCTCGGCGAGCGTACTGGCTTTGAAAGCGAGGACGCCGTTGGCCAGTAGCAACGAAACGAGCCACGCCGCGCGGTGAGTCTTCACGTGCGGCATCAGGCGCTCAACGCCGCCGCACGCACGTGCAGTGACCGCCAGATTGTGCAGAACGCGGTCTTCCATCACCACAAAGCAAGGTGTTGCAACCGCCGGCACCAGGTCCGCGGCAATTGGATTAATCATGTTGCTCGTTGTCATATAGTCATAGTTAGGAATACATAGCCCGCTTCGCCGACATCAAACTTGTCGATGAGCACCTTCGTATCGATAATGCGTGGCTAGTGACGTAAGTCGGACAGAAATGCCTGTGCGCGTGGGTGCTGCGGCGATCGAAAGAACGTTTGCGGATCGGCCACCTCGAGAATCGCGCCGCGATCCATGAACCAGACGCTGTCGCTCACCTCGCGCGCGAATCCCATCTCGTGAGTCACGCACATCATCGTCATCCCATCTCTGGCAAGCGATTTCATCACGCTGAGCACTTCACCCACCATCTCGGGATCGAGCGCGCTCGTCGGCTCGTCGAACAGCATCACCGGCGGCTCCATTGCCAGCGCGCGGGCGATCGCCACGCGTTGCTGCTGTCCTCCGGATAACTGCTGCGGATACGAGTTGGCCTTGCTGGCAAGGCCAACTCGATCGAGCAACGCCAATGCCTGCCGCTTCGCATCCGCACGGCTTCTCCCGGCTGCCTTCATCGGCGCCAGACACACGTTGTCGAGCGCCGACAGATGAGGAAAGAGGTTGAACTGCTGAAACACGAAGCCGACACGCGTGCGAAACCGGTTCAGATTCAACGACGCCTGGTGGACGCTCGTTCCGTCGACCGTGATCCCGCCACCGTGAATCTCCTCGAGGCGGTTGACGGTACGGATAAGCGTGGATTTTCCCGATCCGGAAGGGCCGCACACGACCACCACTTCGCCTCGCTTCACCTCGGCCGTGACGTCGACGAGCGCTTGATACTCGCCGTACCACTTGTTAACTTTGGAGAATTGAATCATTGATGACATTCCTGAGTTCCTGAATCTTTCCTGAGGCACGCCGCTGCGCGATGCGCCGTTCCATGACATGCGCGCATCGGGTGAGCGTGTAGCACACCACGAAGTAGGTCAAAGCGAGAATGAAGAAAACCTGAAATGGCTGTGTGAGAAGACTGGCGTTGATCTGCTGAGCCGAGAACGTCAGTTCCTGGACGCTGATCACATAACCTATCGAGGTGTCCTTCACCGTCGATACGCATTGGCTAAGAATGCTCGGCAGCATGTTGTACAGCGCCTGCGGCAGAATTACATGACGCATCGTCGCAACGTAACTCATCCCGAGGGAACGTGCGGACTCGGTCTGTCCTTTCGGCAAGGACTCGATGCCGGCACGGACAATCTCGCTCAGGTAAGCCGCCTGATAAATCACCAGCGTGACGACCATGGTCGTGAATGCGCTCACCAGATGGCCGATCAAGCCCGGCACGAGGAAATAACTCCAGAACACGAGCATCACGAGCGGCACACCACGCACGATATAGACGAGCACCGTCGAAGGCACGCTCAACACCCTGTACGGCGAGACACGGCATAACGCCAGCAGCACACCGAGCGGAAACGCAAAAGCGAGACCGAGCAGCGCGAGAATCAGCGTTAGCGCAAGACCACCGACCGGCCCGCTCGGATACTGCCCGAGCAGCAGGAAATGCGCGTTGTGGATGAGTATGTCGAGCATCGCTTATTTCGCCAGGATACGGGTGCGGCGCGTGATCGCCGCGCCCGCACCCATCAGCCCCAATGAAATGGCCAGGTAGATGACCGTTCCAACGAGATAGATTTCGAAGGTTTGAAAGGTTTGGTTCTCAATGTCGCGCACTGTGTACGTCAACTCCGCAACGCCGATAGCCATCGCCAGACTGGTGTTCTTGAACAGCACCACCGTATGGTTGATGAACGGCGGCATTGCGATGCGAAAACCTTGCGGCAGGATCACGTAACGCATCGACTTCGAAAAGCTCAAACCCAGCGAGCGTGCAGCCTCAAGTTGACCTGACGATACCGCCCGCAGGCCACTTCTAATATCCTCCGAGTAGTAAGCCGCCATGCACAGGCCGATGGCAATCGATGCGAAGATGAATTCACCTCCATGGGCGTTGATCCATCCTTGCGCGCTGTCCGGCAACAGCGTTGGAAACCCGAAATACCAGAGGAACAGTTGCGCGAGCATCGGAACGTTCTGATGGTAGGCAACGTAGCCGGCGACGATTCTCTCGATGAACGGGTTACCTATCGCACGCAGCATCGCCAGCACCGTGCCGAGAGCAACCGCCAGTACCCAGCTCGTCAGCGTGAGCAGTACGGTGTACTGCATCCCCCACATCAAATGCTGCAGATTCTGCGCGGTGAAGATGCCGGAAAAGTTGAGATGCGCCAACATGAGTAATCCTCGTTACACAAACGGCATTGGGGTCAGCCTTTGATCGGCCCGATCCTGAAATCGCGATGCATCTGATAGATCGTATTGGGACCGAGCCATTTGTCGAAGATCTGCTGAGCCTCGCCTGATTTTTCCATGCCGTCCAGCGCGTTGTTCACCGCGCCGAGCAATGCCGGCTCCCCCTTCTTGATACCGAGTCCCCAGTATTCGAGACCCACCGGCGGCGACAGTGCTTCAACTTTTGTGCCTTGACCGAGTTTGGCGGCAAAGCGATGCATGATGGGTTCGGACACGACAAAACCATTGACCTTACCCTGCACCATGGCGAGGAAAGCGGATGGCGAGTCGTCATAGCTGACGAGCTGCACGCTCGGCATGACCTGACCCATGATGGCGATATTGCTGGAGCCTTTGATTGTGCTGACGCGCTTGCCGTTGAGATCGTCCCGTGCTTTGAACGGGCCAGCGGTCTTTACTGCAATGACCTGCCTGGCTACGTAATACTGATGCGTAAATGCGAGCTGTTCCGCGCGAGCCGGAGAGTAGCCGAGCACGGCGGCGAGCACATCGACACGGCCTTGCAGCAGCTCGGGAATACGCGCCTCCATCGACACCACCTGCAACACGGGCTTCACGCCCAGAGCCTTGGCAACGCCCTTGCAGTAGTCGACGTCGTATCCGACGATCTCCCGTGATGCCGGGTCCTGAAAGCCGAATGGCTCGAAGTTGGCGAGCACCCCGCACACCAGTGTTCCACGCGCCTTGATATCCGCGAGCTGGTCGGCCTGAGCGGTAGCCGCAACCACGGCCAGGGTGAGCCCCAGCAACGCAGCGATTATTTTGTTAGACGATTTCATGCGATCTCCATAGACAGTGTGCTTCAAGGCGCAACCGCGAGCGTTCGGCATGCTCGATCTGCATTGCAGGGGACGGGGAGACCTATTCTTGGCGGAAATAAATCCCAAATAAAGAGATATTTGTGCATACTTATCCATTCCAAAATGAGATGGATTCGAGAGAGGCCGCATGGCACGCCAGATCACTTTTCTGCAACTCGAGGCACTGGTTGCAATCGCGGATATGGGCTCGTTCGAAGCTGCCGGGCGCAAGCTCGGCAGCGTTCAGTCCGGCGTGTCGCGCCACGTTCGCGAGTTGGAGAGCCAGTTCCAGAAACCGCTGTTCGACCGCGGTTCGCGATCGGCACGGCTTACCGTCGACGGCCTCGAGGTGCTCTCGCAGGCCCGCACGATTCTTCAGCAACGCGACGCCCTGTTAAGTCAGTATGCGAGCGAGAAAGTATTACGGCGCTCGTTGAGACTCGGCGTGACTGAGCTCGCGGCGCTAACCTGGCTGCCAGGCTTCATCGATGCATTGCGTTCTACCTATCCGTTGGTGGACGTCGAACTGGAGGTGGGAGGCGTCGCGGTGGAACTCTACGAAAAACTCAGACTGGCGCAGCTGGATCTGGCCATCGTGCCTGACACGCCACGCTGGGCGGACATAGTGAGGTTCCCGCTCGCCAACGTGCGCAACGGCTGGTTCTGCAGTCCCGCGTTCGGTCTCAAGCGGCGCAGGCTCGCCGTGTCGGACCTCGGCCAGTTGACGTTGCTGTCCCAATCCGCCGACTCCGCGGTCGGCCATGTCATGAGCGAATGGCTCGAACGCAACGGTGTGCAACCGCGCAGCATTCTGACCTGCAACAACTTCGCGGCGCTTGGCGGCATGGCGAGCGCCGGTCTGGGAATCGCCTGTCTGCCAGACGCAATCTCGGGTGAACTCGTAACGCTGGGTCTGTTGCGTGCCGTCCATGTGACACCGGTGATGCCACCGGTGCGCTATGTAGCCGCTGCGCGGCAAGACGCGCTGACACCGTTCCACCGCAAGGTCATTACCCTCGCGCGCGCGACGTGCAACTATGGAATGCGCTATCAGGACGCACGCGAATCACTCGCCAACGAGGCTGAATAACAATGCTGACCGTCAAGCAGATCGAGACGTTCTACTGGGTAGCGAAGCTCGGCACCGTGCAGCGGGCGGCCGACAAGCTCCATATCACGCAGTCCGCGGCGACCAAGCGCCTGCAGGATGTCGAAGCGAAGTCCGCAGCACGTTTGTTCGAAGGCAGCGGCAAGAAAGCAAGGTTGTCCGCGAAAGGGCACGAGATGTTCACGCTGTGCGAAGGCTTGCTGGACAGTATCGAGCGACTGGAAGCCTATCAGGACGCCGACCGGCAGATGGCCCGCGTGCTACACATCGGTCTGACCGAACTGGTTGCGTTGACGTGGTTCCCAGCGTTCCTCCAGCAGATGCGCGACCTTTTTCCAAATCTCATCCTGCAACCCCATGTCGACATGTCCGGGCCGCTGCAAGAGCGGGTGATCGACGGACGCCTCGACTTCGCGATTTTGCCCGACGCAGCGCTTCCCGCATCAATCGAGCGCGTGATGCTCGGGAGTGCCCGCTTCGCCTGGTTTTGCCGTCCCGGTGCGTTCGAGAGCAACCGCACAGTGTCGCTGCACGAATTGAGCACTGTTCCGGTCATCGAGCAAATTCCGGCGTCGATCATCACCGTGCTGAGTTCCAGGAGCTTCGAAAGTGCGGGCGTCGAGCCTGAGCGAATTTGCGGCGGCAATAATGCGGTGGCAGTGGGCGGTCTCGTGGCGGCCGGGGTTGGCGTGAGCTTGCTGCCGGTCGACCTTTTCAGGCAGCAAATCCAGAACCGGCTCATGCAGATCGTGATGACCAACCCACCTGCACCGATGGTTCGCTACGACGCGATTTTTCAGAAGCAGTCACATTCCGCGCTGGGGCACATGGTTGCCGACGTAGCACGGCGTTGCTGCGACTTTAGTTCAGGCGTGCAACAACCCACAGCAGGTTAAGGGCAACCCGCTGCGTCCCGCCCGGGTCTGCCAGACGTTGACGGACGCGCGGCACTCACTGGCCGCGCGCCGCAACGGTCTCTCTCAGGCCTGTCTGCTGATGGTTTGAAGAACCGATGCATGCTGGTCAATCGAGCATGCCAAGCGATTATTTCAGCGAAATCCGGCGATCACAAGTAGGCACCTTCCGGTTTCATACTTTCCCCACGGAAACTAATTGCTGCGACGAGCCTTACGGCGACAAGAGTGCATAGAAACGAGCGCAAGACGTTGCGAATGAAGACGGCAGTTCGACTGCTCGAAAAGTCGAAGCACGATGCAGGGACCATACTCAGGGCGGTCTCCTATGCCGACTGCCAGACGCCGTCGGCAGCGTGAAAGCCATCCACCAGTCCACCTGTTTTGCGCACAACTGTTTTGCAGAAAAAGCCGTTTTTGCAAAACACCGTCTCCCGTTACGCTGCCCCTCGGCGCGCCACTGCGTTCAAAGCGTCAAAGTCGGCTTGCGAAGCTGGAAACTTTGTTGATTGAAAGTTTAGAGACGCCCTCCGGGCTCGGTATCGGCACGAATGTGCGCTTCTGCAGCGGTCCGTTAATCTCTTTTCATATGTACAGTTAGCATTACTATTAATAGAGCGATCCGTTGCTTTGTTGGTCAACTCTGAACACTTTCCCTCCTGAACAATTGGTAATAAAAAACGCGGGCGATCTGACGTTCACCGAAAGTGGCGCTCGCACTCCCCTTCCTGGTTCTTTCCCGCGTCACTCGCTCCAGCAACGACAAGGCATTCCCGGAGCGTGCAGGCAAAATGAAATGAGCTCACCCGGCAGCCATACGCGCCTGATGTCTCATTTGTCCTTCAGCAGAGATGCCGAGCTTTGTGTACATTCGCGCTTGGATTCAGGTACACGCACACGGCTACGAGTCATCGCGCGTCGCGCTAGCCTTCAAACAAGACACGCTTACGTTTTACCCCAAGCTCTGGAATTCTCATGCTCGGTCTAGTCCGTATCGCCCTTCGGCGACCCTACACCTTCGTAGTCCTGGCGATCTTCATCCTCATCATCGGTCCTTTATCTGCGATGAGGACGCCAACCGATATCTTTCCGGACATCAGGATTCCGGTGATCAGCGTCGTGTGGCAATACACGGGTCTGCCGCCAGACCAGATGGTCGGCCGCATTACGTCGCCATTCGAACGCACGCTGACGACTACGGTGAATGACGTCGAGCATATCGAGGCGGAATCGGTCGCCGGCTTCGGGATCATCAAGATCTTCTTCCAGCCGGGAGTGAACATCAGCACAGCGAATGCGCAGGTGACTTCGGTCGCGCAGACGCAACTGCGGCAGCTGCCTGCCGGGACGACACCTCCGCTGATCCTGAACTACAACGCTTCGACCGTGCCGATCATCCAGTTGGCGCTATCCGGCAAGGGACTTTCTGAACAGAACCTCGGTGACCTGGGCCTGAACGCAGTGCGCCCGGTTCTCACCACAGTCGCAGGCGCAGCAATTCCTTATCCGTTCGGCGGCAAGACACGTCAGGTACAGATCGACGTGGACCCCGCGGCGCTCCAGGCGCGCGGCTTATCCGCGCAGGACGTGGCCAACGCACTTGCCGGCCAGAACCTGATTACGCCGGTTGGGACTGAGAAGATCGGTAATTACGAATACACGCTGCAACTGAACAATGCCCCGTCAGAAATCAAAGCATTGGGCGACCTGCCTGTCAAAGCGGCCAATGGCACCACGGTCTACATTCGCGACATTGCGAATGTGCGCGACGGCAGCCCGCCGCAGACCAATATCGTGCACGTCGACGGCCGGCGCTCGGTATTGATGTCCGTGCTCAAGAACGGTTCAGTTTCGACGCTCGGCATCATCTCCGGCATCAAGCAGCGGCTTGCTGCAGGGAAAGCGTCGTGGCCCGATAACCTGCAGATCGAGCCCATCGGCGACCAGTCGCTGTTCGTACGGGCGGCGATCACCGGCGTGGCGCGCGAGGGTGTGATCGCGGCCGTGCTGACGAGCCTCATGATCCTGCTGTTCCTCGGCAGCTGGCGCTCGACGATCATCATCGCGACCTCGATCCCGCTCGCTATCCTCGGCTCCATCGCGACGCTGTCCGCGCTCGGCGAGACCTTGAACATCATGACGCTCGGCGGTCTTGCGTTAGCGGTGGGAATTCTGGTCGACGATGCCACGGTGACGATCGAGAACATCAACTGGCACCTCGAGCACGGCAAGGAAGTGGAGACGGCCATTCTCGACGGCGCCGCGCAGATCGTCACGCCGGCATTCGTCTCGCTGCTGTGTATCTGTATCGTGTTCGTGCCGATGTTCTTCCTGAACGGTGTTGCACGCTTCCTGTTCGTGCCGATGGCCGAAGCGGTGATCTTCGCGATGATCTCGTCGTTCATCCTGTCGCGAACCCTTGTGCCGACCATGGCGAAATACCTGCTGAAACAGCATGTAAAGGGCGAGCACGCCCATGAAACCAGCAGCCCCGGTCCGCTCGGACGTTTTCAGCGTGGCTTCGAAGCACGCTTTGAAAAGGTGCGTAGCGCCTACCGTGGCTTGCTCGAACTCGCGCTGACCCATCGGCGTCCGTTCGTCAGTTGCTTCCTCGGCTTTGTCGCACTCTCGTTCGCGCTGGTGCCGTTCCTCGGCCGCAACTTCTTCCCTTCGGTCGATTCCGGGCAAATCCTGATGCATGTGCGCGCACCGGTCGGTGTCCGCGTTGAAAGGACCGCACAGATCTTTGCGGATGTCGAAAGCACGATCCGCCAGATCATCCCACCGGCGGATCTCGGCACCGTGGTCGACAACATGGGTCTGCCGGTCAGCGGCATCAATACGGCGTACAACAACACCGGCACCGTCGGCTCGCAGGACGGTGATATCCAGATCGCGCTGAACGAAGGCCATCGTCCCACCGAAGAGTATGTTCGATTGATGCGCGAGAGATTGCCGCGGGAATTCCCGGGCGTGACGTTTTCATTCCCACCGGCGGACATCATCAGTCAGATCCTGAACTTCGGCTCGCCGGCGCCGATCGACCTGCAGATTCGCGGCAATAACCTGACCGCCAACTACGCCTACACGGATCGTCTGCTGCGCCAGATTCGCGATGTTCCGGGCGTGGTCGACGCGCGGATCGCGCAGTCGCACGGCAACCCGACTTTCAACGTCAATGTCGACCGCACGCGCGCGCAATTGCTCGGCATCACCGAGCGCGACGTGACGAACAGCATGGTGGTGAACCTCGCGGGTTCCAGCCAGGTCGCACCCACGTTCTGGCTGAACAACGCGAACGGTGTGTCTTATCCGATCGTGATGCAAACGCCGCAATACAGCCTCGATTCGCTCGCCGCCTTGCAAAACCTTCCGATCACAGCCAGCGGCGGAAGCTCCGCCCAGGTCCTCGGCGGTCTGGCGACCGTCGAACGGACCAGCAGCAACGAGGTTGTCAGCCAGTACAACATCCAGCCCATGGTCGAGATCTTCGCGACCACCCAGGGCCGCGACCTCGGCGCGGTGGCATCGGACATTCAGCGCATCGTGCACGACAACGCCGGCACCTTGCCCAAGGGTTCGACCGTCGCGCTGCTGGGCCAGGTGCAGACGATGAACAGCGCCTTTGCCGGCATGTTGTTCGGTCTGCTTGGTGCGGTGGTGCTGATCTATCTGCTGATCGTGGTCAATTTCCAGTCATGGGCCGACCCGTTCGTGATCGTGACCGCGTTGCCTGCCGCATTGGCCGGGATCGTCTGGATGCTGTTCGCGACCCACACAACGCTCTCCGTACCCGCGTTGACCGGCGCGATCATGTGCATGGGGGTGGCGACGGCCAACTCGATTCTGGTCGTCAGTTTCTGCCGCGAACGTTTTGCCGTACACGGCGACCCGTTCAAGGCCGCCCTCGAAGCAGGCTTTACGCGCTTTCGCCCCGTGCTCATGACCGCGCTCTCCATGATCATCGGCATGGCGCCGATGGCCCTCGCTCTCGGCGAGGGCGGCGAGCAAAACGCACCGCTTGGCCGCGCGGTCATTGGCGGCCTGCTGTTTGCGACCACCGCTTCGCTGTTCCTCGTCCCCGTCATTTTTTGTATCGTGCACGCGCGCCCAGGGCGCGCGGCTACCCCGGCATCCGTCTCGGGAGGTCCTGCTCATGTCGTCTGAATCCGCTTTCCCCACTAATACACCGTCGCGCCGCCCGCTTCTGGTAGCAGGCGTGATAGGCCTGCTGGTCGCATTAGGCATCGTCGTCGCCGGCGTCACACTGCGAGCCGCCGACGCCCGCAAGCTGAAAACCTGGACCGACGCTCAGGCCGTGCCGACCGTCAACCTGATACAACCCGTGCGCGACGCCAACGGCCCTGCGCTGCAACTGCCCGGCCGCCTCGAAGCGTTTACGCGGGCGCCGATCTTCGCGCAGGTCAGCGGCTATCTGAAATCATGGAGTGTCGATATCGGCGCGCCGGTCAAAGCGGGCCAGGTCCTCGCCGAAATCGAAACGCCCGAGCTCGACCAGCAGCTCTTGCAAGCGCGCGCGGATCTCCAGAGCGCGCAGGCGAATGCTTTAGTCGCGGGTACGACGGCGAAGCGCTGGGAAGCGCTAAGCGGCACCGATTCCGTTGCCCAGCAGGACGTCGACCAACGCACGGCCGACTACGCCGCCAAGGAGGCAATCGTTGCGGCCGCGAAGGCCAACGTCGATCGCCTCGTCGCCACCAAGGCCTTCGCGCGCATCGTCGCGCCTTTCGACGGCGTGGTGACGGCCCGCGATACCGACGTCGGTGCGTTGGTCAACGCCGGCAGCGGCGGGGTGGGACAGGAGCTGTTCGCGATTTCCGACGTCAAGCAGTTACGCGTGTATGTCCAGGTGCCGCAGAATTACGCACCAGCGATACACGACGGCACGACCGCCATCCTGACAGTCCCCGAGTATCCCGATCAGCATTTCGCCGCGCGCGTAGTGGCAGCCGCGGACTCGGTTAACTCGAGCTCGGGAACGACGCTGGTTCAACTACTGGTTGACAACGCTAACGGCAAGCTGCTGCCGGGTGGCTTCGCCAGCCTGAAGTTCACATTGCCCGTCTCCGCCGACTCGCTCCGCGTACCGGCCAGCGCGCTCGTGTTCGATAGCCGCGGCGTCGTGGTCGCCACGCTCGGCGCGAACGGTCGCGTGCTGTTCAAGCAGGTGAAGATCAACCGCGACCTGGGCGACTCAGTGGAGATCGGCTCAGGGCTCGCCGCAACCGACCGCGTGATCGATACACCGCCCGACGGACTCGCTGACGGCGACAACGTGCAAGTTGCGACTGCGACCGACAAGAAGGCGGCAGCACATGGTTAAGCATGGAATTCCGGTGCTTCTCGCGAGCGTCGTCGCGCTCAGCGCCTGCTCGCTCGCGCCGCAATACCGGGTCCCGCCGACGCCAATCGCCGCGCAATACAGGACGGTTGGCCCGTGGACCACGGCGCAGCCAGCCGACCGGATCGACCGCAATGGCTGGTGGAAGATGTATGGCGACGCGCAGCTCGACGATCTCGAAGCGCGCCTACTGGCAAACAACACCGATTTGCGCGCGGCGTACGCGCACTATGCGCAAGCGCAGGCTTTCGTGGCGCAGGTAGAGTCGGGACTGTACCCGTCGATCAGCGCGAGCGCCGTACCGCAGCGCGATCGCCAGTCCGACAGCCGGCCACTGCGCGCGGGCGGCCCGAACGACTACAACTCGGTCACGCTTGGCGGCGAAATCAACTACGACCTCGACCTCTGGGGTCGCGTGCGCGACTCCTTGGTGGCCGGCAAGGACGAGGCGCAGGCCACCAAAGCCGATCTGGCCTCGGTAAGGCTGAGCCTGCAGGTCCAACTGGCGGATAGTTACTTCCGCTTGCGCGGCCTCGACCAGCAAACCGAACTGTTGAACGAGACTGTCATGGCGTATGCAAAGGCCCTGCAACTCACGCAAACACTGCACACCAGTGGGATCGTGTCGGGCCTCGACGTTTCCCGAGCGCAAACGCAACTTTCGTCGGCAAAGTCACAGTTGTCGCAGAACCTGGCGCAACGGGCGCTGATTGAACACGCTATCGCGGTCCTGGTTGGAACCTCCGCGTCCGAATTCAGCCTGCCGTCCCAGACCGCCGTCATCGCGTTGCCGGCAATTCCGACCGGTCTGCCCTCCACGCTACTGCAGCGACGGCCCGATGTCGCCGCGGCTGAACGCCGGGTGGCCGAAGCCAACGCAAAAATTGGCGTCGCGCGGGCCGCCTACTTCCCGGACATCACACTAAGTTTGCAGGGTGGTGTGCAAAGCGCAGCGTACGCCGGCCTGGTTAGCGCGCCCAATCTGTTCTGGGCGATCGGCCCGCAGCTTGTGCAGTACGTGTTTGACGGCGGGTATCGTCGCGCGGAACTCGATTCCGCCAAGGCGGCAACCGAAGAAGCCGGAGAACTTTACCGCGGCGTGGTGCTGTCTGCATTCCAGCAGGTTGAAGACAACCTTGCCCTACTGTCGTATCTTGGCACCGCGCTGAGTGAGCAGCGAGATGCAGCAAACGCCGCGCAGTACTCGGTCGACCTCGCGTTACGCCAATACCGTCAGGGCACAGTGGGCTATCTCGACGTCGTGCAGGCGCAGACCGTCGCACTCGATGCGCAACGCAGCGTGCTCGATATCCAGACCCGCCAGCTAAGCGCGAATGTGCAACTCCTGCATGCGCTCGGCGGCGGATGGTCGAGCGATGAACTCGCTCAGGCGGCAGCAGCGCCCGCACTCGTCGCGACGGCAATGGAGCACAACGCGAATTGACCGCCGGCCGGCGCGGTCGCGACACTAATCGTGCTCTTCGAGCTTCGCGATAAGCGTTCCGATTGACTTGCCGGGCTTCACACGCGCGCAACGCCAAACGCCTTCACGACGTTCACCCAATACGATGCACCGGTAGCCAATGCGTCGTCATTGAAGTCGTAGTGCGGGTTGTGAAGCGGAGCGCCTGGCTCAGGCCCGTCGACGCCCATCCAGACATATGCACCTGGCCTCGCCTGCGCCATGAATGCGAAGTCCTCCGAAGCCATCGACGGCTTACAGCCTAACGTCACCTTCGCCGCGCCGACGGTCGCACGCGCCGCATCGAGCGCGACGTCGGCTTCGGCCGGTGCATTGATCGTTGCCGGATAGCCGTAGTGGTAGGACAGCGTTGCTTTTGCGCCATGCGCCCTGGCAGTGAGCGTGCCGATTTCGTCCAGCAGGCCCCGCACGCGCTCCTGCACGCCTCGCTCGAAGCAGCGCACCGTGCCTCGAATCACGGCGCGGTCGGGCAACACATTCCAGGCCTCGCCGCCATGAATCTGCGTGACGCTCACTACGCATGCTTCCTTCGGTGAGACGCGCCGGCTCACGATCGTCTGCAGCGCGATCACCACGTGGCTTGCGCAGACCAGCGCATCGATCCCCTCTTCCGGCATTGCGGCATGCGAGCCCCTGCCGTCGACCACAATCTCGAACGTATCGAACGAGGCCATCATCGGGCCACGGTTGATTGCGAAATGCCCGAGCGGCAAGCCTGGCCAGTTGTGCAGGCCGAAAACCGCGTCACACGGGAAACGCTCGAACAGTCCATCTTCGACCATGACGCGCCCGCCGCCCGCCACCTCTTCGGCCGGCTGGAAGATCACGTGAACCGTACCGCCCCAACCGGTATCGCGGCTTAACGAAGCAGCAGCACCCAGCAGCATCGCGGTGTGACCGTCGTGGCCGCACGCATGCATTTTTCCGCGGTGTTGCGAGCGGTGCGCGAATTCGTTGTACTCCACCATAGGCAGCGCATCCATATCCGCGCGCAAGCCGAGCGCAGGACCGTGCCCCCTTCGCAGCGTACCGACCACACCGGTTTTGCCGACACCTTCGGTCACTTCGAAACCGTATTCGCGCAGTGTCGATGCCACGAGGCGTGCTGTCGAGACTTCCTCAAACGCGGTCTCCGGGTGCGCGTGCAATGCACGACGCCACGACACCATCTTGCCGACCAAATCAGCTTCAATCATCGATTACCTCACAAACGCAGCGCGGCGCGGCAAGTACCGTTGCACGCTCCGCGAGTCAGAGAACTTCACCGCTTCGGCTGCTTCAGTCAGCCGGGCAAAACGGCACGGGGGCAAGGAACACCGACTCCTGATGCACCAGATACGGCAGGATGCGAGGCGTGAAGGCTTGCCAACGCTCGTCCGCCGCGAGCTTCGCGCGCTGCGCGGCGCGATGCGTGTAGTCGTCATAGCTCCAGCAGAACACGACCGAGTTCAGCGTGCCCGAGTCTTTGGTCCAGCAGCCCTTTAGCCGTGCGTACTGACTGATGATCGCGAGCCCTTCGCGCTCGTAGATTTGCAGAAACTCGCCCACCTTTCCTGCCGTAATCTGATACGTACGCATTTCCACCAGCATGATTGCCTCCTGTTGCAATTCAAACGCTCACAAAACGACGGCCACCGGGCACGCTGTCACGCCGCCCGGCAGACCTGTGCTCCACCGCAGGTTAAAAGTTGTGTCGGATACCCAAGCGCACCGCGACCTGATTCGGCGTCGACGAAGGCGACAGGTATGTCAGATCCGCCACGGCCGCATGCCCGGTCGAATCGACCCCGCTCGCGCGTTGCCATGCCACGATCAGATAGGTGAAAGTACGCTTGGAAAATGCATACTGGGAACCCGCAGCCACCTGGTTGTAATGCGCATGCGGCGACGACGTGTAGTCGTACGTGAGACCGGCCATGACTGCTGGCGTAAAGTTATGGCTAACGAATGCTTCGTACGAATCGAGCGTTGCCGAACCCTGGAACGTGGTGGTGGTTGTCGCGACTGCGTTGTTAAAGCGCGTATCGGTGTAAAGCGCGCCGAGTGTCGTCGCGCCGAACTGATAGTTGCCGCCCACGCCGAGGGTCTGCATGCTGTGCGCGGTCGCATAGCCGCTGTAGATCGGGTTCGTCACCGGGTTCGTAAACGCTCCGCCGGCTGTCGCCCCCGTGGTGCCGTCAAAGCGCGTCACCGCCGGGTTGTTCACGTAGAGATAGGCGGCCGCCAGCTTCAGCGGGCCATTCGCGTAGCTCAGACCGAAACCATACTGTCGCGATTCGCCTACCGAACCGGCCACGCCGCCGAAGCTGTAGAGCGCGCCCGCCGTGAGGCCGTGATACGTCGGGCTCACATACTTGATCGAGTTGCTGACGGGATACGTGCCCCAGATCCCGTCGACGTCGCCCGCATGCGACGACAGCGAGCCGCCGAACAGTTGCGCAGACGTCAGCGACTGCAGATTGGTCACCATGAAGTCATACTGCCGCCCAAGGCGCACGCTCCCGTAGTTGCCGGACAAGCCCACATAAGACTGACGGCCGAACAGCCGGTTGTTGTAACCGAGCTTGCCGCTGTTCAGGTCATAGCCGCTCTCCAGCTGGAAGATTGCACGCGTGCCACCGCCCAGATCCTCGCTGCCCAGCAGCCCGAACTTGCTTCCGCCCAGACCACCGCTGAAGGTCTGGTAATTGGCATGTCCGCCTTGATTGTTGGTGTAGGTAATGCCATCGTCAGCGACGCCGTACAGAGTCACGCTGCTTTGCGCCTGCGCTGCCTCGGCCAGACAGGTCAGCGCCATTAGGATAACTATTTTTTTACTCACGAGAATTCCTGTCCAATGAAAAAGTTGATTGGGTCAAACGCTGAACTACAGAACGAACAAGGTTGCCACTCGAACGGCTTGTAATCGATGCGCGGCGCGCTCAAGCATTGCAGCGCCCAGGCTCCTTACTTTTCAAAACGGTGCCCGGTCTGCACGCAGGCCGGGCGCCATCATCGCAACATGGACCGTCAGGCCGCATGCCCAATCAGGAATCCCACCAGTAAACCAAGCAGCCCGGAACCCGCTCCGACCAGCCAGACCCGCAGACCCGATGCCGAGCCGGGTTCGGACATGACGGTGGGCAGCTTCGTCTCGACGTGCGCTTGACCTTGCACGCTGCCCGTCAGTGGCGTGTCGTCCGGATGTATCCGCGGCGCCGGTTCGATGACTTGCATAGCGTCCACGGGTGCCGCCTCCTTTTCGATGTGCGCCTTCAGCGCGCCGAAGAAGGCGTCGAGATTCTTGCCCGCCGCGGACTGAATCAGGCGGGATCCCACGCTCATCAGCTTTCCGCCGATTTCGACGTCCGCGTCGTATGCGAGCACCGTGGTCCCGGCTGCCGGTTCGAGCTGCACGCGCGCCGTGACCTTGGCAAAGCCAACCGCGCCCGCGTTGCCCGTGCCGACAATTGTGTAAGCCCTTGGCGGATCGAGGTCCGACAGCTCGACATTGCTTTTAAAGGTCGCCGCCACCGGCCCCACGCGAATCTGCACGGTCGCTTCGAAATGCCGCTCGTCCAGCATCGCGAGCGTTTTACACCCGGGCAGACACGCCTCGAGCACGGCAGGATCGTTCAGCGCGCGCCACACGATATCGGGCCCGGCGGGCAGAATGCATTGATCAGCTAGTTTCATCGCCACACCTCAGCGCTCGTAGAGTTTGAAGAGCGCCTGGGTGCCGTTGCGCGTAAAGCCTTCCTCAGCGAGCTTCTGATAAAGACTGCGCACCAGGTTCAGACCCGGTAACTCACGTCCCATATGCGCGGCTTCCTCATGCGCGATCCGCATGTCCTTGATGAAATGTTCGATAAAGAAGCCCGGTGCGAAATCGCCTTTCGCGATGCGCGGCCCCAGGTTATTCAACTGAAAGCCGCCGGCCGCGCCACCACCGATCGCGCTCAGTACGGTTTGCGCATCCAGGCCGGCGCTGTGTGCATAAGCCAGGCCTTCGCACACGCCCAGCATCGTCGATGCGATCACGATCTGATTGCACAGCTTGGTATGCTGACCCGCACCCGGTCCGCCTTGCAGCACGATCTTGGAGCCGAGGTGGCGCAGGATCGGCTCGACGCGCGCGAGCACGTCGGCCGCGCCGCCCACCATGATGGACAGCCGTCCCTCGCGCGCGCCGACATCGCCGCCCGAAACCGGCGCGTCCAGCATGTGTACGCCGCTGGCTGCGGCGTGCACGGCTAGCTCTTCGGCGAGCTGCGGGCTCGAAGTCGTCATGTCGATCAGCACGGCATCGCGCCGCGCATTCGCGATCAGGCCGTCGTCGCCGAGGTACAGCGCGCGCACATCGTCAGGCATGCCGACGATCGTGATGATCACGTCGGTTGCTTCAGCGAGCGCCTTCGGCGTAGCGTGCCAGGATGCGCCCGCCTCGATGAGCGGCGCGGCCTTCGCACGCGTGCGGTTGTAGACGTGCAGCGGATAGCCGGCTGCGGCGAGCCGCGCCGCCATCGCGGCGCCCATGATGCCGAGGCCAATAAAGCCGATAGCGGGTTTGATCGCAGATTGATTCATGATTGTTCGTTCCAGTCAGAGTTTGTCGCGCAGCAGGTCGCGCAACAGCATGGGAGTCAAAGGATGACGGTCGGCCACCACGCCGAATGGCGCTAGCGCGTCGTTCACGGCGTTGGTCAAGGCACCGAGTGCGCCCATCACGCCGCCTTCGGCCATCCCTTTGATGCCCGCCGCCGTCGCACGGCTAGGCGTGTGCAACGGGATGATCTCGATGTTGGGTAATTCGGTCGAAGTGGCGATCATGTAGTCGGCAAGCGAGCCGGTCACGTTCTGTCCCGTTTCGTCGTAGCGCGTATGCTCGAACAACGCTCCGGACAATCCCATCGCCACGGCGCCATGTTGCTGCCCGGTCACCACGGTGGGATTGAGCAGCGTGCCGCAGTCTTCGGCGATCACGTAGCGCGCAAAATGGATTGCACCGGTGGCCACGTCCAGTTCGATCTCGCATCCGTGCGTCGAATTCGAATAGGTCATCGGCGGCGGGTCGTAGGTCAGGTGAAACTCGAGACCGGGCGTGAGGCCCTGCGGCAGCGAAGTAGGATCCATATAGGCACTCCGCGCCACGTCGGCGAGCGTTAGACCCGCGTCCACCCAGGTGTCGCCGCTACGGCGCTCGACGCGCGCATCGACAAGTCGCAGCGAGTCGCTATCGTCCAGGCCGAGACAGGCGGCGGCAATGGCGAGCACTTTGCGGCGCGCGTCGAGCGCGCACAAATACAGCGCACCGCCGCCCGCCGTGCCGCTGCGGGCGCCGCGGCTGCCCATCCCGTATGGCGCGATATCGGTATGGCCCAGATGAATATGCACGCTCGACGGATGGACACCGAGACCTTCCGCCACCGCGTTGGCCATCGCGCTTTCATAGCCCTGTCCGCTGGGGCCGAGACCCACCGACGCATTCACGACACCGCTCGGCTCGATACGGATCCAGCTCGCCTCGTGTCCCGAGCCCGGAATGCCGGCCGATTTATAGAAGCGCGAGCCGTAAGTCGTCGGTTCGACCACATTGCACAGACCCAGCCCAAGATAGCGGCCGGCCGCCCGCGCCGCCTGCTGGCGAACGCGAAACGCGTCGTAGTCGAAAGCTGCCAGCACCGCCTCGAAGGTCTGCGATGGCGTGATGTCGGCCAGTAATTCGCCAGTGGCCGTACGGTACGGCAGTTCTTCCGGCGTCAACAGGTTGCGGCGGCGCACTTCGACCGGATCCAGCTTCAGTTCGCGCGCGATGGCTTCCATCGTGCCTTCCATAACCCAGCTGGTGATGGACATCGGCGCGCGCATCGGGGCATTGCCGCATTTGTGACTGAGCACGACTTTCACGTCGAACGCGTAGTCCTGCAGCCGGTACGGTCCGCTCAACACCATCGCGACGACGCGTGCGAGGTAGTTCGCCGGAAAGAAGCAATACGCGCCAAAGTCCTCGCGGATCTCCAGATCGAGCGCGAGCAGCGTGCCGTGCTCGTCCACCGCGGCGCGCGTGCGGCAGAAGTCTTCGCGCGAATTAGCCGCTGCGGTCAGGTTCTCGAGACGGTCCTCGCGCCAGCGCACCGGCCGCTTCAGGTGACGCGCGAGCGCGGCGACGGTCAGCTCTTCGCGATACAACGCGATTTTCTGACCGAATGACCCGCCGACATCGGGCGAAATCACCGTCACCTGCGACTCGCTGAGCCTGAGCCGTTGCGCGAGTTGAGTGCGCAAGGGATGCGGCACCTGGGTTCCAATGTGAAACGTCAGGTGATCGCGCCCGGCGTCCCAGACCGCTGCGCAACCGCGCGTTTCGATGGGCACATGGGTCTGCCGCTGCTGCTGAAAGGTCGCCTCGACCACGCGGTAAGCGTGCCGGCTCACGCTCTGCGGGTCGCCGTTCGAGTAGGTCTGGTGCGACACCAGATTGCCGGGCACGCCGGGGTCGACTTGCACGGCATCGGCTTCGAGCGCCTGCCACATATCGGTCACCACAGGCAACGGCTCGAACTCGACCATGACCTGCTCCGCCGCGTCTTCCGCGAGGTACCGGTCCGTGGCGACCACACACGCCACAAGATCCCCCTGAAAGCGCACGATGTCGGTCGGCATCGTCGCGAACTCGACCGGCAATAAGCCCTCGATCGGCGCGGCGACGCGCATCGGCGTGGTCCACTGCGCCAGCTCCCGCCCGGTCACGACGGTCACGACACCAGGCATGCCGGCAGCCGCCGCGGTATCCACCGAGACGATGCGCGCATGCGCATGCGGCGAGCGCACGAAACTCACGTGCAGGGCACCCGCGATTTCGATGTCGTCGAGATAGCGGCCATAGCCCGTCAGCAGGCGATAGTCTTCGGTGCGCGGCACCGCCTTGTTGAGGTAGCGAAACGTCTGCTCAGACATCGGCGCTCTCCCCGCGCATCCGCGCGGCCGCGAGCAGGATCGCCCGCACGATGTTCTGGTACCCGGTGCAGCGGCACAGGTTGCCGGAAAGCGCCTCGCGCACCTCGGCCTCAGATGGGCTTGGATGCTCGCGCAGATAGGCCTCGAAGGTCATCACGATGCCGGGCGTGCAAAAGCCGCACTGCAGCCCATGACACTCGTGCAGCGCCTGTTGCAGCGGCGAGAGACGGCCGTCCTGCGCGACAGCTTCGATCGTCGTGATCCGCACTTCTTCCATCTGAACGGCGTACGCGAGGCACGAGCGCGCCGGGCGGCCGTCCATCAGCACGGTGCATGCACCACATACGCCATGCTCGCAGCCGACGTGGGTGCCGGTCAGACGGCAGTCTTCCCGAAGCACATCGGAGAGCAGCTTGCGAGGCTCGCAATGCAGTTCGTGACGGGTGCCGTTCACATCGAGATAAATTGCTTTCTTTTCCATGACTTACTTCGAGGTCGTGTTGGCCGGCCGCGTCGCGCGTTGCAACGCGCGCGCAGCGAGCGCCTTGACGAGATCGCGCCGGTAAGCGGCGCTGATGTCCGGTTGATCGTACGGATCGATAGCGCCTGCCACCGCGTCGGCGATTGCAGCCAGTGTCGGTGCATCGGCCAGTGCGCCCACGAAGGCTGCAGCGAGTTCGCTCAGCACGAGTGGCGCATCCGCCACGCCGCCGAGCCCGATGCGCAGGCTGGAGAATCGGTTGCCTTCGAGCACGACGCTGAGTGCGCAAGCCGCAATCGCGAAATCGCCGTGCCGCCTGCTAAACAGTTCGAATGCGTGTCGTTCGTCCGGGCGTGCCACCGGAAAGTGCACGGCACAAATGATTTCTTCCACGGCGAGATCGGTCGTCATCACCGCAATCAGGAACTCGGTGGCCGGCACTTCACGCCTGCCGTCCGGTCCGGCAATCTCGATGCGGGCACCCAGCGTGCTTGCGATCAACGGCATTTGCGCCGCAGGATCCGCATGGGCAAGGCTGCCCCCAAGCGTGCCGCGCTGGCGGATCGCGTAGTGCCCAATGGTCGCGGCCGCTTGCGCGAGCAGCGGGCAAGCGGCGCGCACCGTGCTGTTGGTGGCCACCTCGTGATGACGCGTCATCGCGCCAATGGATAGCGACTCACCCGTAAGCGTCACGCCGCTGAGTTGCGGCAACGCGTTGAGGTCGATCAGATGCGCCGGCTGCGCAAAGCGCATGTTCATCATCGGCGCGAGGCTTTGGCCGCCGGCGATGACCTTGGCGTCGAAGCCGTGAAGCGCGAGCAACGACAGCGCATCTTCAAGCGTGTGAGGCCGGTGATACGAAAATACCGCGGGTTTCATGCGTTCTGCGCCTTCAGGTTCACACCGCTCGCCTGATCGAACAGGTGCAGACGGCGGCGGTTGATCGACAGGGACACACGTTCACCGACCTTGCATGAACGCTCCTTGCCGACACGAAAAAACATCGACTGCCCCAAACATTGCAGGCCGATGAACTGATCGGAGCCGACCGGCAGCAACGAAGCGATATCGCCCGTCAGCGAACAGTCGGCCGACTCGCCATGCTCGTCGATGTCCTCGGCACGAATGCCGGCCGACACGGCCCGGCCACTGCATCCGGCAAGCAGGCGTTGCGTTTCGTCATCGAGGGCGAGCGAAAGATCGCCGCTGCGAAAATGCAGACCGCGCTCGCCTTGCATCAGCACGCCGTCGATAAAGTTGATCGGCGGGCTGCCGAGGAAATTGGCGACAAACTTATTGGCAGGCCGCTCGTAGATGTCGTCCGGCGAGCCGATCTGCTGCACGACGCCCTGGCGCATCACGACGATGCGGTCGGCCAGCGTGAGCGCTTCGGCCTGATCGTGCGTCACGTACACGAAGGTCGTCTGCATCGACTGATGCAATGCCTTGATGCTTGCGCGCATCGACACGCGCAGCGCAGCGTCGAGGTTCGACAGCGGTTCGTCCATCAGAAAGACCGCGGGCTGGCGCACCATTGCGCGGCCGAGCGCAACGCGCTGGCGCTGCCCGCCCGACAGTTGCCCGGGGCGCCGGTCAAGCAGATGCTCGATTTCAAGCGACTGCGCGGCTCTTCGCACCCGCGCATCGATCTCCTGTTGCGGATATTTGCGCATCCGCAGGCCGAAGGCGATGTTGTCGTACACGTTCTTGTGCGGATACAGCGCGTAGCTTTGAAACACCATCGCCACATCGCGCCGATGCGCCGGCAAGGCGTTGACTTCGACGTCGTCGAACCGCAAGCTGCCCTGCGTGACCTCCTCCAGGCCGGCGATCATGTTGAGCGTCGTCGACTTGCCGCATCCGGAGGGTCCGAGCAGAACGAGAAACTCCTTGTCCTTTATCTGCAGATTCAGGTTGTCCAGTGCAACGTGCCCGTTCGCGTACTGCTTGCCGACCTGCTGAAATTCGATTTGAGCCATGACGTTTCCCTTTATCCCTTTACCGCGCCGGCAGTCAGACCGGACACGATGTAACGCTCGAACACCACGGCAATGATCACCGGCGGCACGATCGCGACCACGCCGGCTGCGTTGATGAACGAAAAACTCGTGGTGAAATCCGACGTGAAAGACGCGACGATGATCGGGACGGTTTGCGACGCGGCGGTCTGCGTAAACATCAAGGCGAACAGGAACTCGTTCCAGCTCGTCAGGAATGTGAACATGATGACGGCGACGAGCGACGGCACCGCGAGCGGCAAAAACACCTTCAGCAAAGCCTGAATCCGCGAGCAGCCGTCGACCCGAGCCGCCTTGTCGAGTTCGTCCGGCAGTGACTCGAAATAGCTAAGCAACATGAAGACGCTGAACGGCACCGTAATCGCCAGATAAGTGATGATCAACGACCCGACGCTGTCGAGCAGCCCGAGCTTGCGCACGAACAGAAAGAACGGTACGACCAGTGCGATATCGGGAATCACGCGGGTAGCCAGCATGAAATACACCGACAGATCGCGGCCGATGTACCGGATCTTCGCCATCGCATAAGCGGCGGGAACGCTGACGAGCAGATTCAGCAACACCACCGCCGTGGCGACCACGAGGCTATTGCGCAGCGCCGGCAAGAGGTACTGCGCGGTGGACGGAATGAACGCGGCGTTGCCGTCGTCCGGCGCTGTGCCGGTGCTCGCCGCGACGATCGCCTTGAAGCTGGACAGCGTCGGCGGATGGGGAATCCAGTGCGGCGGAATGGACGTGATATCCGCTTCGCGCTGCAGCGAAGACGACAGCAGCCACGCAACCGGTGCCAGTACATACAGCAACATCACGATTGAACCGGCCAGCAGCGCCAGGCGTTTGAAAAACAGAGAAGATGACATCCCTTAGAGCCTCTTGCCGAGTAGACGGATGATGGCGTACGACATCGCGAACGTGGCGAGCGCGAGCACATACGCGACCGCCGCACCGGTGCCGAACGACAGGTTGCGGAACGTCTCCACGTAGATATGCCAGGAGAGCACGTGCGATGCGTCGGCCGGACCGCCTTCTGTCAGAATGAAGAAGAGGTCGAAGTGACGCACCGCCATCATCGCTTCGTAGATCATCACGAGCATGAAGCCAGGACGCATTGCCGGCAGCGTCACGTGCACGAATCGGCTCCACAGATTGGCGCCGTCCACGCGAGCGGCCGCGTACAGGTCCGACGGAATGGATTTCATCGTCACGAGCAACAGAATGGTTGCGAGCGGCACTTCCTTCCACACGAACGCGTTACAGATCAACGCCAGCGTCTTATGCGTGTCGCCCAGCCACACCATGTACTGCCCGATCACGCCAAGCTGCAACAGCAGTCCGTTGAGCGCACCGTACCCTGAGTCGTAGATCCATTTCCACATCAGACCGTCGACCACATACGGAATAGCCCATGGAATCAGCAAGGCGGTCGACAGAATGCGCCGGCCGGGAAACTCCTGATTCAGCAATAGCGCCATCAGCGTCGCGATGACCATGATCGCGAGCACCGACACGACGGTGAACCATGCGGTGCGCTCGACCGCTGCCCAGAACATCGGGTCGCGGAAGGTCTGGATGTAGTTGCCCAGTCCGACGAACGACACGCTGTTCATTCGCGTCAAATGAATGTCGGACAGGCTCGTCCAGAACGAGTAAAGCACCGGAAACACGGCGACCGCGAGCAGCACCAGCATCATCGGCGTCAGCAGCAGCATGGCGCTGCGCTGATCGGAGGGCGCCACGGAATGTCTGGCTAGCCAGCGGCGGCCTAAGGCTTGAACGCTCATATCGACCTCAGGCTTTGCTCAACGCGGTCCACTTCTGCGCGGACGTCTTCAGCGCATCAGCGACGCTCGATTGACCGAGGATCGCCGCTTGCCATGCCGTACCGTTGGTCTCATCCCACTCGCCGAACCAGCGCGTAATCACATCCTTTTTGCGCGCCAGATCCTGCTGCTTCTGAAACATCGAGAAATCGCCATACTTTTCGTACGCGGCGCGGACTTCCGGGTCGTTAAAGAGCGGTTTCACGCCGAACGCCGTGCCGGTATCGAGGAACATCGCCTTCTGGAATGCGTACTGCCCGTCGAATCGTCCGCCGAACGCTTCGATCAGGCGCGTCGCCTCGGCGGCCCGCGTCTTGTTGGCGCCGGCGGCGGCGCTCATCGCGTGCATGCGCATCCACGCAACCGTGGCGTGCGAACCGTTCGGGCCGGCCGGCATCAGCGCCTGTTTGATATGGCCCGCGACACGCGACTGGCGCGGATCGTTAAGCGCCTGAATCCGGTAGCGCGGCAACAACGCGAATGCGTGATTGCCTGACGCGACGGCCTTGAAACCGTTCAACTCGCCCAACTCGACGCAGGCAGGCGAAACGATGTGGTGCTTGTTGACCGCATCAGCAACCCATTGCAGCGACGTGAGCGCGCCGTGCTTCGGATCGTCCATCACCGCCTTGCCGCTGTCGTCGACAAAGCGTCCGCCGTTGGAAAACACCAGTGACGACATGAACTCGATCAGCCAGCTTTCGCGCGCCATCGAGAGCATCAGCGGGTATTGCGACAGACCCGCATTCTTGATCTTCAGCGATTGCGCGACCAGTTCGTCCCATGTTGCAGGCGGCGCCGCGATGCCCGCCTTGGCGAGCTTGTCTGCGTCGTACAGAAACGCCATATAGTCGGTGTAGTACGTGAGACCGTATTGACGCCCCTTGTAGCGCATCGATTGAGTGCAGAAGTCCTGTACCTCGCCGTTGTACTTGAGCAGTTGCGGATAACCGTCGAGCGGCGCAAGCCAGCCCGCGTCGGCCCACTCGGGCAGCCAGCCGTCGGACACCCACAGCACGTCGATCGGCGCCTGGCCGACGAACTTCGTCACCATCGCCTCCCGATACTGTGCGAACGGGAGGTTGTTGTAGTTGACGTTCAACCCCGCTTCCTTCTGAAACGGCACGAGCATGCGCTTCACCGTATCGACGCCGGCCGACCACGTATGGAGGTTCACGCTGTCTGCAGCGAAGGCCCGCGACATCCCACCGACCAGACCTGAAGCAGCGAGCCCCGCGCCCGCCGACAGCTGTAGAAATCGACGACGACCGTTCCCGAATCTATTCACGACGTTACTCATGGTTCGCTCCGACCGCCTGCGCGGCGCTGTTCACACGTGGCGTAGCCGCTGATCCGGCCACCTCTTGAGACGCGAAGATATCTTCGAGAAAATAAATCGTCAACTGACGACATAATTTTTTGTGGAAATTTTCCGCACGGGAGATTCATCTGGTTCGCCAGGCTATTATTGCTGTGCAAAGGGGATTTGCTGCTATTTGATCTGATGTATTCTTCTGTTCGACCGCGTAATTTTTGTCGTCAATCGACGATTCGATATGAAAAACATTGATTCCGGGCGAGTTTTGGAAGAGGGATGTGGCGGGAATTTCGCAGAGATCGGGCACGCACAGAAGTCCGCCCAGGACGGACGCACCCAAGCCGCATACACGACTGAGGCGGTCAAAAGTGATGGATGCTGGGCTGATGCGAATCCACCGAACCGGCAGACCGCTCAGCGCGTCACGCGCAAGTGAGTTCCAGCGCCGGCGGCAGTGAAGGTATGCCGGTGCGAAAAGCTCGGACGTGCATCGCCATCACCGCGTCGGAGCGCACAGTATTGTCATTCGAGTAGACGCGGCTCGCGTTGCCGAATCGAGAGTGTCCTCGTGGGCATCATGCAACGCGGGATGCTTTGCCGCATCCCTGCGCGCACTCCTTTGGCCGCCGGCTTCAGGTCAGTCCCGTCGAATACCGACAGCGCTTTCGCTCCGGCGATCCGGTGAACGACGGGGCTGCTGCTCTCCTTCATCGATGACACAGCGATCGCGAATCGCACGAATTGAACGCAATCCTCGATACGCGTGCTGGTTTCATGTTGAGCCGCTTGTGGGCAAACGGCGGAATGCACCCGCAGAGGGCCAGTCCGCTAACGACGATTTACCAGTGAGTTTGAGTCAACTTACGCCAATTCCGGCGCGTTTCAGGCGCGCGTGCTCTTAATCAGCTCGCTGGCCAGGATCACTGCATCGCTGTTAAGTGGGACAACCCGTCCTCGGATTCGGGGACGGTAGACCGGATCGCCCTTGTTGATGCGCTCGCCGGATAAGGCGCAACACCCCGCAGCGCGAGCGAGGCACGGTGCCCAGATTTGCTCCTCGTAGTTGCAAAATGTCGCGTCGTGCCAGCGCAATGCGAACAGTGAATTGGGCAGCTCCTCGACGACCGTCACAGTATAGGTGCGCACGTCACCACAGTCCGACTTGCGCGAATTGAGCGGCTCGCCACCCAGCCGGGAACGACCGGACAGGTCCGGAGAATTCCGCATCGGGTCTGAGGGAGAAAAAAAATTATCGATGACTGCGAGCGTCGTCGCCCACGGATCCCGAATCTCGGGCGCCGAAGTGAGTCGGTCCGGCCGATGCGATGGGTGATCGGATGGGGACAACGCGGGAAATTCAGGCGCATGAAGAGATTCACTTTCTGACCGGAAGTCAGCATTCGAATTGATTTCGATATTCAAAATCGTTAACCATCCTCAGCAAATAGTAAGCCAGCAGTCGAACAACTGGAGAGGTCGACCAACTCCCGACTTGCGGCTACTGGATGCATATAGCGGAGAAGTCGACCGTACGGCGATAAATGGTCCTGCCAAGCCACGGCACGAATGTGTACTCGTTATATGAGTTGCTGCCGATATGAATCCAGCTACGTAGGACATGTGACACGATGATTCCTTGCTGACATCAAGAAGGGAATCGGTCGGGCAGCCATCCGAAAGTGCCATGTGGTCGCCGTGCCGAACCGCGACCTATGCACTGCAATAACAGCAAGCATGTCGCGTTAAGAGAAGAGTAGGTTTAGCCGGACGGCGAGTCTACTCTACGGTCGGATAGGCGGATGCCGCGTTAGCGTAACGGTCTTATACGGACGTATAACGGGCAAGGAAACTTCGCTAAGCGAATAGTCGGAACTAGCGCTCGCGTAAGATTGCGCTCAGCAATGACGGTCGTCGGGCAGGAAGGGCTTGATACCAAGCGATTCAGCCTTGCGGACAAGGTCCGGCATCGAGCGCGCGTTCATTTTTCGCATGACCTGCCCACGGTGGACCTTGACCGTGATCTCGCTCAAGTTCATCTCAGAGGCAATCTGCTTGTTCAGCAGACCGGACAGGACAAAAGCCATCACCTCTTTCTCGCGCGGCGAAAGAGACCGGTACGAAGCGCGCAGACCGGCCAACGCGGCTTCTGCCGCGATTCGCTCGCTGTCACGCGCCAAGGCCTGAGCCACTGCGTCGAGCATGTCCTGGTCTTTGAACGGCTTCGCAAAGAAATCGAGGGCACCAGCCTTCATTGCCTTTACCCCCATCTCGATGTCTCCATGACCGGTCATGAATACGACGGGAATGCGCATACCGCTATTGACGATTTCCTGGTGAAAAGCCATGCCGCTTTTTCCGCGGAGTCGCACATCCAGAATTAGGCAACTCGGTCCCTCGGAGTGAGGAAACCGGAGAAATTCGTCCGGAGACTCGAACGTTTGGACACGCAAGCCTACGGAGCGCAATAGCAACTCAAGGGCGCGCCGGATTCCCTCGTCGTCGTCGACGACGTAGATGACGGAACAGTCTGTTGCTTCGGGTTTGTCCGTTGTTTGGCGGGCCGGTCTAGTAGTCATCTGGACACCTCGCGAAGCCGGAAGGCGATCACACCCTGCCGGCATGCATCCAATTTTACGCCGCCACCTTTGCGCGCGTCACTGATCCCAGACTGGTCGCAAGAGGGACTTGCCAATGCTCCCGCACCCCGCTGGCAACCGAGTAAACTAATTGTAAATCGTTGCGGGTAACCACGTGATCACTTTCGATGAGGCCAACATTCATGCAGGCCTGCGCCGCATTCAACAGCGGAATGCAAAGTGCAGGTGCAAGACCAGGTCGTCGGTAGACAAGGGGGCGCAATGATTATCGCGAATTGTCAGACCATTCATCGGGTCTACAAGACTGCGGGCTCGGCCCTCTACCGTGCCCGCCGGCTAACGGACGGAATGCCGGTGCTCCTGAAGCTCCTTCCCGAACATGCCGGCACAGTCCAATCCGCCCGTCTCAAGCGCGAATATCGGCTTCTTCAAACGTTGAAGGTCGCTGGGATTGCCAAACCGCATTCCTTGATCGATGACCGCGGTCGCCTGGTGTTGGTTCTGGAAGACTTCTCAGGCGAGTCGCTCGAAACCGTCTTGTGCCACGGCCCGCGCCTGGACCTTCCTCACTGCCTCGCGATTGCGCATCACCTGGCCGCTGCATTGGCGGGCATCGACACCGCCCACATCATCCATCGAGATCTGCGGCCGGCCAATATTCTGGTCGCCCCGGAAACTGGCCAGGTTCTGCTGGTGGATTTCAGCCTCGCGACGACCCAGGAACATACCGTCTCACCAGAGGACCTTTTCGTATCCGTGGGCGAGTGGGCGTACATGTCCCCCGAGCAAACCGGCCGCATGAATCGTCCGGTAGATTACCGGACCGATTGCTATTCGATGGGCGTCCTGCTCTATCGCATGCTGACCGGCCGGTTGCCGTTCCAGGCGAGCGATCCGCTGGAATGGACGCATTGCCATATCGCTCGCATGCCGCCGCCGCCGCATGACATTGCGCCTGCGGTGCCGCAACCGGTGTCGGACATCGTCATGAAACTACTGGCCAAACTGCCGGACGATCGCTATCAGAGCATGCGTGGAGTGCAATCCGATCTTGACCGCTGTCTGGCGCAATGCCATACCTCGGGCCAGATCGAACCGTTCCGGCTAGGCACGGACGATCTATCGGATCGCTTCCAGATCCCACACAGGCTGTATGGGCGCGACCAGGAGTCGAATATGCTGCTCGGGGTATTCGAACTCATGGCGGCCACCGGCCAGGCAGCGCTTGCGACCGTCTCCGGGTACTCGGGCATCGGCAAGTCGTCGCTCGTCGACGCCTTGCATAAGCCTATCGTCGCGAAGCGTTGCTACTTCATTTCCGGCAAGTTCGATCAGTACCAGCGAGACATCCCCTACGCCACCCTGACGCAAGCGTTTGGCGAGTTGGTGCAGCAACTGCTGGCCGAGAGTACAGCACGCATTGCCGGCTGGCGGCAACAACTGCAGGCTGCGGTCGGGGTCAATGGCCAGCTCATTCTCGATGTGCTGCCCAAGGTCGAGCTGATTATCGGCACGCAAGCTCCAGTACCGCCGCTGCCGCCGACGGAGGCTCAAAACCGGTTCCGCCTGGTCTTCCGGCAATTCGTGACAGTATTCACGAGCAAGGCACACCCGCTGGTCCTCTTCCTGGACGACTTGCAGTGGATCGACGCAGCCAGCCTGGCGCTCGTCGAGCACCTGCTCACCCACCCGGACACCTGTAATCTGCTGCTGATCGGCGCCTATCGGGACAACGAAGTGACCGGGGCGCATCCGCTGATGAAGAGCCTCGCTGCAATCCGCCACAGTGGCACGCAGGTGGTCGACATCCGGCTCGCGCCCTTGTCCGCCGTGCATCTGAACCAGTTGGTGGTCGACACGCTGCATGCGCCGCCCGCGTCCTGCGAACCGCTCACACAACTCATTTGTGAGCGCACCGAGAACAACCCGTTTTTCTTTACCCAGTTCCTCGATTCGCTGCACAAGGAGGGTTTGCTCCGGCATGACGCAAAAATTCGGGCATGGCGGTGGGACCTGGAACAGATCAAAGCGAAAGACTTTGCCGACAACGTCGTCGATCTGATGTTGGGCAAGTTACGGCAGCTCCCGATCCCGGCACAGGAAGCGCTGCAACTGGCCGCCTGCCTCGGCAATCAGTTCGACCTGCGGATCCTCGCGCTGGTCAGCGGCCAAGCCGAGGTTGAGCAACACCTTGCGCCCGCGGTACGGGAAAATCTGATCTTGCGCACCCACGGCGGCGGTAAGTTCCTGCACGACCGTATCCAGCAAGCCGCTTACTCACTGATTCCCGAAGGGCACCGCAGTGAGGTGCATCTGCGCATCGGCCGCGTGCTTCTCTCGAGCATGACGGCCGACGAACTCGCGGAGCGTCTGTTCGACGTGGCAAACCAGTTCAACCGGGGCGCCGCGCTGATCACGGCACAGGAGGAGCGCGAGCGCGTAGCTGAACTCAATCTCACCGCAGGCATGCGTGCCAAGGCAGCGACGGCTTACGCATCGGCACTGGCCTACTTCACTGCTGGCCACGCACTGGCGGCAAAGGATGGTCCGAACCGGCACGCAGCGCTCACCTTTGCGCTCGGTTTTCAGCGTGCCGAATGCGAATTCCTGAACGGCTACTTGACAACGGCGGAACAACAACTGTCGGTGCTTTCACACCAGGCCGCGAACCTCGTCGATAAGGCCGCCGTCGCGTGCCTGCGCATGGCGCTTTACATGAACGCCGGACAAGCCGACCGTGCCGTCGAAGTCAGCCTCGCGTATCTCCGTACCGTTGGGGTCACATGGTCGGCGCACCCGCGGAAAGAGGAGATGCAACAGGAATATGAACGATTGTGGCAACGGATGGGCAACCGCTCAATCGAGCAGCTCATCGATTTGCCTCTGATGACCGATCCCCTGTGCCGCGCTACCCTGGACGTGCTCACTGCCGTCCAGCCGCCGGCTCACGCCACCGACATGAACCTGTATTGCCTTATCGCCGGCCGCATGGCGAATCTGAGCCTCGAACATGGAAACAGCGACGGCTCGGGATTCGCCTATGTCATGCTCGGCATGACCCTCGGGCCGCAATTCGGCGATTACCGGGCCGGGTTCCGGTTCGGCAAGCTCGGCGTCGACCTCGTCGAGAAGCACGGGATGGATCGCTTCAAAGCCCGCGTCTACGCGGGCTTTGGCGCCTTCATCGTCCCCTGGACGAGGCCCGTACGTTCGGGTCGCGACTTGCTGCGGCTCGCCTTTGACACGGCCAACCAGACCGGCGACCTCACGTTCTCGGGCTATTGCGGCAACAACCTGATCACCAATCTTCTAGCTGCCGGAGATCCGCTCGGTGATGTGCAGCGAGAAGCCGAAAGCGGCATCGAACTTGCGCGCAAAATGCGGTTCGAATTTGTCGCGGACGTCATGACTGCTCAACTCAGGCTGATCAAAGCACTCCGCGGTCTGACGCCCGACTTCGGCTCCTTCAACGATGCTGCGTTCGACGAAGACAGGTTCGAGCAGCATTTGGACGCCGATCCGGGGCTGGCACTCGTCGCATGCTGGTATTGGATTCGCAAGTTGCAAGCGCGGTTCCATGCAGGCGACTACGCTTGCGCCATCGCGGCGGGATCGAATGCTGAGTTGTTGCTGTGGACGTCACCCTTCTGCTTCGAGGTGGCTGAATTTCATTTCTATGACGCACTGGCGCGCGCAGCACTCTGCGATTCGGTTTCGGCTGACGAACGACCCGGACATCTGGCGGCGTTGTCCGCTCACCATAAGCTGCTCGAGACGTGGGCGAACAATTGCCCCGAGAATTTCGCGGACCGCGCCGCGCTGATTGCTGCGGAGATCGCCCGCCTCGACGGGCACGACTCCGAGGCCATGCGACTGTACGAACAGGCCATCCGATCGGCACGCGAACACGGCTTCGTCCAGAACGAGGCAATGGCTTATGAACGCGCATCGGCGTTTTACCGGACGCGCGGATTCGAGACATTTGCCGACACCTATCTGCGCAAGGCGCGCGACGGCTTTGCGCGCTGGGGCGCCGACGGCAAGGTCAGGCAGATCGACGCGCGCGCGCCGCAACTGCGCGAAGAGCCGGCTTCCTCGGCGGCTGTAGCGTTCGGCAACGTTGCACAACTGGATCTGCTGTCGGTCACGAAAGCCTCGCAAGCCATCTCTGGCCAGATCGTGCTCGACGATCTCGTTGACACGCTGATACACATCCTGCTTGAAAATGCCGGGGCGCAGACCTGCCATTTGCTGCTCGCGCGCGACGAGAGCCTGATCCTCGCGGCCGAAGCGAGCGTCGAGCAGCAGACGATCCAGGTACGGCGGCATCTCGGCGAGGCGCTGCCCGTAGGGGCGTTGCCGGAGTCGGCTATACGCAAATCGGTGTTGCCCGAATCCATCATCAATTACGTGCGGCGCTGCCATGAGCAGGTACTGCTCACAGATGCAATGCAATTGAATCCCTTTGCGGCGGACGACTACTTCGCCCGCCGGCAACCGAAGTCAGTGTTGTGCATGCCGATCATGCGGCGCTCTGCGTTGATCGGCGTGTTGTATCTGGAGAACAACCTGACCACGCATGCATTCACGCCGGAACGGGTGTCCGTGCTGGAATTGCTGGCCTCCCAGGCGGCGATCTCACTGGAGAACGCTCTGCTCTATGCCGAACTGCAGCGGGAGAACAGCGAGCGCAAGCTCGCGGAGGAGGAACTGCGCGAGCGGGAAGCACGCATCCGGCGGCTCGTCGAGTCGAACATCATCGGCGTGTTCTTCTGGAACATGGCGGGTATCGTCAACGACGCTAACGACGCGTTTCTTCGCATCGTGGGCTATTCGCGACAAGATCTGCTTTCGGGCCAAGTTCAATGGGCCACCATGTCGCCACCGGAATATCTCGCCGCCGATGAGCAGGCGCTTGAAGAAGTCCGGCAGCACGGAAGTTGCCAGCCCTACGAGAAGGAATATATCCGCAAGGACGGCCGTCGCGTCCCGGTTCTGCTCGGCGGCGCGCTCATGGAAGGTTCACAGGAACATGGTGTCGGGTTCGTACTCGACCTGACCGAACAGAAGGACGCCGAGGCGGAACTCACAGCGCGGCGGACCGCGGCCGCGCGCGCGGAGGAGCAGCTGCAGGCGCTGCAGGTGGAACTGGCTCATGCCGCTCGCGTAACAACGCTTGGGGAATTGAGTGCATCCATTGCCCACGAAGTAGGCCAGCCGCTCGGTGCGATCGTGACCAGTGGCGAAGCCTGTCTGCGATGGCTCGGCCACAGCACGCCACAGCCGGAAGAGGTGCGGGCCTGTGTACAGCATATGATCGGCGAAGGTAGGCGCGCGAGCGAAATAGTCCGACGTATCCGCACGCTCACCAGCAAGGCTACCCCGCGGAAGACATCGCTGGAACTCAACGATGTGATCGATGAAGTTGTATCACTGGTTAAGCGCGAACTGTTGAATCATCGGGTTTCGTTGCGCCTTAAGCTCGCCTCCGGTTTGCCTCCGTTGCTCGGCGATCGGGTTCAGCTTCAGCAAGTGCTCATCAACCTGGTCATAAACGGTATCCAGGCGATGGCTGACATTGGCGACGACGCCCGCGAACTACTGATCGAGTCCCATCGGGATAACGATGGGTACGTGGTAGTCGCTGTCCAGGACTCTGGCCCGGGCATTGATCCGGAAAACGCAAAGCGGCTGTTCGACGCATTCTTCACCACGAAGGCTGACGGAATGGGCATGGGATTATCGATCTGCCGCTCGATCATCGAAGCCCACGGAGGACAGGTTTGGGCGTCAAACAATGCCGGGCGCGGGGCCGTATTCCAACTGAGTCTGCCCTCAATTAGCGTAGGCTCGCCTTGAATGGCAAGCCGGCGCGATAAACAAAGCGATATTCTGCAATTTCTGAGCGCGCGATCGAGACGCATCCGGATCGACGTCACGCTCATGAACAGTCTATACATTCGTATCATTTCCGTGCGGTGGTTTCCGGGCTACGATTAATTTGAGTCGCATGCCAGACGATTCTGTCTGGCACGGTCCGATTCCAGTGTGTCGAGGTCCGTCGCTTGTGTCTTCTCAAATCATTTCCATCGTCGATGACGATACGGGTGCCCGACTGGCGACCGCGAGTCTGGTTCGTTCGCTAGGGTGGCAGGCACAGGTTTTTGCATCGGCGGAAGAATTTCTGGAATCAGCATTAATCGACGAAACGTCATGCCTGATTTCGGACATACGGATGCCGGGCCTGTCCGGCATCGACATGCACGACCGCCTGCTCGCCCTCGGGTACGCAATTCCGATTATTTTCACCACGGCATTCCCGACTGCTCGCCTCGAGGCCGAAATCCAGGCCCGAGGTGCCCCCCCTTTACTCGAGAAACCCGTTGATGCCGCGACAGTCGAGAGACTGCTCAATCTTGCGCTGGGTTGACCGTAGGGCGTTGCCAGTTCGTCAGAACACTGCCGTCCTGCCGGGCCACGCAATCCTGGCCATCACCGCTTCAATTCCCCTCGCCGTCAGGACGACTTCGGCCCGTAGCATCACACCGGCGGATATTGCCCTTTAAACAATAACTTCATTGCCAACGACATATTTCACCGCCTTCAGTAATCTCGCGGGTTATACGCTCGTATCAGTTTCCTATCCACAGGCGCCGGCGTTCGAATCATTCGTAGAATGGTTTCATGTGTCTCGGACCTGTACATTGTTTTCAAAGGCCAATGTGCAAGCGCGATACGCCCGTCATGGCCAGTTTTGTTCATCCCCGGTTCGTTCGATCTACACACGAACCTGAATCCGGTTTCTTGATGACTGATGCTTACCGTGCGTCTCGCAGCTTGGGCCGCAGACCTGCTGCGCAATCGTTGCCCAGGTCGCCAGCCGGAGGTGGCCGCCGCAATTGCGGCAATCTGAAGAAGGAGCAAACGATGCTGACCATCGTGCTTATTTACGTACTTGGCTTCCTTGCCGTCGTGGCGACTGTGCTTGCCGCGATGATTAAGACCGTAGCGCATCCAAATCGTGGAAACGAATGAATATCGTATATGTTCGCAGCCGCCATTCGCATCCGCGGGATCTAACCACGTACATTTTCAATGTTGTGGAGGTTGTCATGTTTAACCCATCCGACCAGATAGCACTGCCCTCTTCCCGCGAACTGGACCTGTGCGCATGGGCGAAGGCCGTGTACGAAAAAGCCTTCGAAGAGGGCTTCATTCGCGTGCTTTGGGAACCGGACGATACGATCATCCACCGATTGCAGGCTTACTTCCACACTGGCCTCTCGCCTGCCGAAGCTGTGAGCGCGTGCTTCTGTCTGAACCACTGATGCGAAGCCGGCCGAGTTCATCACCAGGTGGCCGATCCGCCTGGATTGCGGCGCGCACAGCTTCATTGGCAAACTGACGCGGCACGGCAATTTCATTCAAAAATGCACGTAAGCATCTGAAATATAAGAAGTTGTGCGCAAAAAATCCACTGTGTGAAAAGCCGTCTGAGCGGCGTTATTGACGCGATACCTTTGTTGCCAGCCGCGAAGCTCCATTGCTAACCGGCCCTCGCGGGTGCGCACAGCGCACGCCAACACCATACTTAGCAACTCCGAGGAAAGCGAAATTGGAACAGCGTAAGTTAGGACATACAGGTATCAGCGTCGCGCCGTTTGCTTTAGGCGGGAATGTTTTTGGGTGGACCGTCGACGAAACTACCTCGTTCAGCATTCTGGACGCTTTTTCGTCGTCGGGTTTCAACCTGATCGATACGGCCGACGTCTATGCAAACTGGATCCCAGGACTAAAGGGCGGCGAGTCCGAGACGATCCTCGGCAAATGGCTAGCCCGCAGCGGCAAGCGGGACAAGATCGTGCTTGCTACCAAGGTGGGCATGGAGATGGCGCCGGGCCAAAAGGGGTTGTCGAAACGATACATCATCGAGGCCGTTGAGGCGTCATTGCGGCGGCTGAACACGGACTACATCGATCTCTATCAGTCGCATGAAGACGATCGCGGGACACCGCTTGAGGAAACCCTCGACACGTACGATGTCCTGATCAAGCAAGGCAAAGTGCGGGCCATCGGTGCTTCCAACTATTCGGCGGCGCGACTCGAAGAGAGTCTCCAGGTCAGCAGCAGCAAAGGCCTGCCTGCCTATCAGACGCTCCAACCGCATTACAACCTTTACGATCGGGCTGAATTCGAAAGTGCCGCTCGGGGTGTTTGCGAGAAGTACAACATCGGCGTGCTCTCGTACTTTTCATTGGCCAACGGATTCCTGACGGGCAAGTACCGCAACTCCGGGGACCTGACTGGCAGTGCGCGTAGCGATGCCGTCAAGCCCTACATGAACCCGCGCGGCATGCGCATTCTCGCGGCACTCGACGAAGTTGGACAGGGGCTGGGCAAGACACCCGCACAGATCGCACTGGCCTGGTTGATCGCGCAGCCAACTGTCGCTGCACCGATTGCCAGCGCCACCTCGCTCCGTCAACTGGACGACCTGATGGCAGCCGCACATGTGCGCCTTCCTTCCGAGGCCATTGCGATGCTCAACAAGGCAAGCGACTAGCATGCAAAACCGTTCGAATCGAGCACACGACGTGGAACTGCCGGGCAAACGTCCGGCACGGTTCGGTTCGAAAGGCCCGCATGCAACATATACGACTTGTTACGGTGCACGCCTCGCTTGCAAATGGTGAGGTGCGCCGAAACCGTGCATCCTTGCCACACCGTATCAAGAGCGATCGGCCACGAACGGCGGTCGCCCGGCCGTCTCCACCATAGCAAAACTTGGCATGTAACTTGCAAAACCAGGATCTCCCGAACAATGCACATCAGCGTACGTGCTCCCTTCAGCGGACAGGAGGTCTCAAAAAATGCAACGCGGATCACAAGCCCGACGTAAAAGTGAGGCCAATGTACATAGCATCGTTCGCGAGGATAAAAGCTCCGTGCAGGTTTTGCTGCGTGCGCTTTCGCTGCTTGAAATTCTCGCCGAAGATGATCAGGGTTACAGATTAATTGATCTATCGGAACGGACCGGCCTGCCGGCATCAACCGTACACCGATTGTTGACCACGCTGGAGCAAAAGCGCTTTGTCTGCTTTCAACGCGACAGGGCGTTATGGTACATCGGTGCGCAGTGCTTCTCGGTCGGGGCTGTGTTCGGAGGGCGCCGCCAATTGACCGAGCTGGCTACTCCAGCGATGCGCCGCCTGCGTGACCTCAGCGGCGAAACCGTCCAGCTCGGGTGTGTCGATGAACACGACATGCTGTTACTGTTGCAAATGCAAAGTCGAGAGATGATGCACGCGTCGTCCAGACCCGGAAATCGGACACCGTTAGCATGCACGGCGATGGGCAAAGCCGTTCTTGCTGCGATGTCAGACGCGCACATTGCGTCGTTCGTCCAGCGCGGTGGTTTGCAACGGCTCACCCATCAGTCAATTTCCCGTCCGACGGCACTGCATAACGAATTGCAGGAGGTACGCCGTGTGGGCTATGCCATAGATAACGAAGAGACCTCTCTGGGCGTACGCTGCGTAGCTGCGCCGATTTTTGACGAATTGTCGATACCGGTAGCTGCCCTGAGCGTAGTGGGTTCGACGCTGCGCGTGACGATGCAACGCATGGAAGAACTCGGGCACAGCACGATACTCGCGGCGCGAGAAATCACGGCCGCCTTCGGTGGCAGGCAGCCAGCCGACGTGCTCTCTTCGTCGGGGCTGCCCGCCAATGCGCGTTAAAACACGTGCTGTAGACCAGCGCGCAGTGCGACCTGCCGATTCGTGCTGGAAGCGTTAAAGCCAGTGATCTGCGCCTGCTCGGCGCCGCCCAACGCAAGCTGATACACCGCCAGCGCATAGACCGTGGTCCTCGCCGAGAGGGCATAGCTCGAAAACAGATTGAACTGATGGTAACGCGGATGCTGCCCCGTGGCGTCCACCTTTCCCGTCACATAGCCATAATCGGCAGCGACCAGCGTTGCGGGAGTGATCTGCCAGCCTGCGCCGGTTTCAGCAGTAACGAAGCTGACATCCTGGCGGTCGCTACCGTCCTTGAACACCACACCCGACACATTGCCAAGCAACTTGAGCTTGCCAAGCGTGTAAGCAGCGCCAAGTGCCGCAATCTTCTGGCTCGTCGCCGCACCAACATAGTTGCCGTAGATTACGTTGGTAAAAGTGGGGGTGTTCTGGTTGCCCTGCACCGCGGTCTCAGGATTGCGAATGTCGAGATAGGCACCCCCGATATGCAGCGGACCGCGATCGTACCCCGCAGCCGCGCTCCAGACCTGGTTTTCGCCATACTGTCCCGGCACTCCGCCGAAACTGTACATGCCGGAGAAGCGGAAGCCGCCATAGTCGGCGCTGGCGAACTTGATGCTACGGTCGACCACGAAGCTATTGTTAATGTTGTCGACGTCCTCCGCATGCGAGAAATACGCACCGCCCCAAACCCCGTTGGCGGCAAGCGGCTGCACATAGTCGACTACCAGGTCATACTGGCGCCCGAGAGTGAGGGTGCCGAATCTGCCGACCAGACCCATGAATGCTTGCCGCCCAAACTCTCTCCCGCCTTGACCCAGTTCGCCCGTGTTCAGGTCGAAGCCATTTTCCAGCGTAAAGATCGTCTTCAGATCCCCGCCGAGATCTTCCACACCGGTGAGACCCCACCGGCTTCCGGTGGGCATACCGCTGACGGCTTGAAGACTGCTTTTGCCGCCCTGATTGTTGGCGTAGGACAGTCCATCGTCCGCGGCTCCGTATAAGGTCACACTGCTTTGCGCGTGTGCAATGCCGGTACTCAATCCCAGCAATGCAATCATGTGAAACGACGCTTTCGACAACAGATGCTTCATCGGTGAGGCTCCAGGTGAGAAGTTTTTGATGACTTTTAAAGTCGTCCTAAGTTATCTCGCCAGAACTACCGCAATAGCGCAATTCTGCGCCGTGGAACGGCATCAATAAGGCGTTTAAAAACAGCCACATAGAAGAACAATCCGACGAAATAACAGACATCGGAGACAGGCTCTTCGAGCGTGTCTCCTGTTACGCTTCCGATCGTTTTACTCACTGGTAGATCAAAATAAAAAAGCCGGGGATAACCCCGGCTCGTTTGTCTTCACTCGCTGTGCTCTTTCAATCAAAGGCCTTCACTCTTCAAGACCTTTTGTTCGATGGGGCCGAAGATCGAACGCCCTCCACTGTCCAGCATCTCAATGCGAATCGTCTCGCCAAACTGCAAGTAACGAGTATGCGGTGTGCCGGCATCTGCGATTTCGAGCGCACGTCTCTCGATAATCGTGGCCGATCCCGCATCCCGCTGCGAGTTCGAGAACGTGCCGGAGCCCACGATCGTGCCCGCTCTCAGATTGCGCCGGCGTGCCGCGTGCTCGATCAGCATCGGAAAGGTGAAGTGCATGGCTTCGCCCCCCGGATGGCCGAACCACTCGCCGTTGCGCGATACCCGCATGGGCAATTCGATGCGCCCATCGCGCCAAGCCTTACCGAGTTCGTCAGGCGTGACTGCCACCGGCGCAAAACTGGTCACGCCCTTCGCATTGATGAAACCGAACCCGCCCGCACTTTCGCGAGGCGCATACGCGCGCAAGCTTATGTCGTTGAGGAGCATCACCAGCTTGATATGCTTGAGCGCGTCCTGCGCGGGAACCCCCATCGGTACGTCGTCGAGCACCACGGCAGCCTCGCCCTCGAAGTCGATTTCGTCGCTTTCGGCAGGCAGGTGTACCGGGTCGTGCGCGCCAATGAAGTCATCTGATGCACCTTGGTACATCAACGGAAATGCCGGCGGTGCGACTGGCGCCGACGCGTTGCCAGCATCGTTGATAACCCGCATGTGATTCGGAAAGCCCGAGCCATCCAACCACTGATAGGCGCGCGGCAGCGGCGCAGTGCAAGCGTGTGCGTCGAAGGCAGCGGCATTTTTCAACTGCCCCTCGTTGATCTGCCGGTACAGCGAATCAAGGACGGGGGCCACGTCACTCCATCGATCCAGAGCGGACTGCAGCGTCGGCGCGGCCGCCCCTGCCACCACCGCGCGTTGCAGATCGCGCGACACCACGAGCAGCGTGCCGTCTCGGCCGCCGGCCTTTAGCGAAGCGAGTTTCATACGGATCCCGGAAAGAGTCGAAGATTGTCGAAGCCGACCATCAGACAGCCGGTCATTTATCATGGCCCGAACTGATTGCAGCGCCTGCGGCTCGGGAGAAGCGACCAAGGACGTCAAAGCCCGCGGTGAACGCCGGCCGCTTCAGGTAACGCCCTGCCCCGGCCTTGGCTCGCAACTCGCCCTGCCTGAAAACAAGCTCGCCGCGGGATATCGTGTGGGTCGGAATGCCCGTTACCGTCCGCCCCTCGAATACATTGAAGTCGCTCTTGCCAAACTGCGTTTTCGCCGACAGCGTTTTGGTGCCCTTCGGATCCCATACCACAAGGTCCGCGTCGGCGCCCACGGCAATCAGTCCCTTGCGCGGGTAGAGATTGAACATCTGTGCGGCGTTGGTCGAAGTGATCTTGACGAACTCGCTCGGGCTCAGGCCGCGTTTGTTCACACCCTCGTCCCACACCGCCAGCATGCGCTCTTCGACACCGCCGCAGCCGTTTGGTATTTTCGTAAAATCGCCAAGACCAGCAGCTTTTTGCGCTGTGCAAAAGGAGCAATGGTCCGTGGCAGTGGTTTGCAACGTCCCGCTTTGCAGTGCTTTCCAAAGCGCCGTCTGGTGCTCCGGTGCACGAAACGGAGGGCTCATCACATGACCTGCGGCAAATGTGAAGTCGGGATTGCGATAGGCCGCATCGTCCACGCACAAATGACCCGCCAGCGCTTCGCCAAACACTTTCTGCCCGCGAGCTCGGGCCCGCGCGATCGCATCCACCCCGTCGCTGCTCGAGACGTGCACGATATACACCGGCACATCGAACACTTTCGCGATGGCAATGGCGCGCTCAGCGGCTTCACCTTCAAGCACGGGCGGCCGCGATAGAGGATGGCCCTCGGGGCCGGTGATGCCGCTTGCCAGCAGCTTTTGCTGCAGCACGAACACCATCTCGCCAAATTCCGCGTGCACGGTAGGCATTGCGCCGAGTTCAAGGCAGCGCTGGAAGCTATTGGCGAGGACACCGTCGTCAGCCATGATGCTGTCCTTGTAGGCCATGAAATGCTTGAAACTGTTGATTCCCTCGTCGCGGACGAGCGTACCCATATCGTCATGCACGCTCTGGTCCCACCAGGTCACCGCCACGTGAAACGTGTAGTCACACGCGGCTTTGGTAGCCCAATCTCGCCACGTCCGGTAAGCCTCCATCAGGGGTTGCTGCTGACCGGGTATGACAAAATCGATGATGGTGGTAGTGCCTCCCGCAAGGCCCGCTGATGTGCCCGTGTAGAAGTCGTCCATGGTAACGAACCCCATGAACGGCATCTGCATGTGGGTGTGCGGGTCGATGCCGCCCGGCATCACGTACTGCCCGCCTGCGTCGACGATCTCGGCCCCTGCGGGCGCATCGAGGTCGGGCCCGACGGCAGCGATGACCCCATCGACGCACAGCACGTCGGACTTGAACGCGCGATCGTGATTGATAACCGTGCCGCCGCGGATGACTGTTGCTTGCATGACGCTCTCCAGTTGTGGTTACTGCCGCCCCGAGCCAGCCAATGGCAGTTCATCGGGCGGAACTCTCTCGAAACGGAAACGGCAGGGCGTTCAGCGCCGACCGTTCTCCAGCATGTGCCAGAGATCGAAAATAGCTGCTCATATGTGCAACGCGAAGGAAATCCCGGGCGTCGGAATGGACATAAAAACCCGTTTGTAAACAGTGCGCTAGCGCTTCCGCGAGGTGGAATCTCAAGCACCCCGCGCGCCCGGCTCGAAAGACGGACAGCGGCGCCAGAAAAGCAAAAGGGGCCACGTGGCCCCTTTGACTCCTGTGTAGCATCCGCACGCTTGCCGCAAGATCCGGCTGCGATCGCCGTGAACGTCAGTCGACGACCGCCGTGGCCATGATTTCCACGAGCGTGCCTTCTATCGCCAGCCGCGATTCCACCGTCGCACGCGCCGGCGGACATTGCGGATCGATCCAACGCTCATAGACCTCGTTCATCGCATCGAAATCGCGCATGTCGTCGAGCCAGATGTTGATGCGAACCACTTTTGATTTTGACGTACTGGCTTTGGCCAGCAAGTCGTCAATTTGCGCCAGCACGTCAGCGGCCTGCGCCCGGACGTCACCCGGGGTCACCACATTGGCAGTAAAGCCCGAGAGGAATGCAAATCCGTTGGCGATCACGACCTTGCTCAAGCGTTTGCCGGAATCGATGCGTTCAATCATGTCGTACCTTGAAGTAGCTGGGGGTTGAAAACGACGGCGTTAAGCGACGCGCCGGCGTGGCTGGGCTCCGGGGGTCCACACGAGCACCTTCGACGCCAGCCAGTTGAACAGCGCGTAACTGATCGATGCGTAGACAACGATCACGAGCGCGATCAGGAACATGCGATCCACATAGCCGAACTGGCTCGCATACTCGATTACGTAACCGATGCCGGACTGGGCGCCGAGATACTCGGCCCCGAGCACGGCCGCCCAGGCGGTGCCCAGGCTGAGCAGGATAGAAGAACGCAGTTCGGGCAGGATCGCGGGAATGATCACCGTGCCGTACAGGCGCAAGCGAGACGCGCCGAGCGTGCGCGCATAGTCGATATACAACTGCGGCACATTGCTCACAGCGTTGACGACCCCCGCAAAGAAGATCACGCCGACGCCATAGGCGACGAAGAGAACTTTGCCGGCGAAGTAAGTACCGAACCACAATTCGAACAGCGGCACCATTGCGAGAAGAGGCAAGGTCCGCAAGAACTGCAAGGGCAAGTTGACCAGCCGGCGCGACCAGCTCGACCACGACACCGCGAGTCCAAGGGCCGTGCCGCCCAACGCACCGCACGCGAACCCGGTATAGAGGCGCAACATGGTGTCCCAGGAATGCAGCAGTACCGCGAGCGCAGCGGCTGTATAGCTGCGCGGTGCACCTTCGGCCACCGACGGCACACCCAGCCCGCCTGGCCAGTAATCGGACAGCGACTGGAACGTGTGCGTGAATAGCACCTGCCAGCCCGGCACCAACGGCTCACCCGGTGCAGCGTCGGCGATATAGATGAGTGACAGCACCTGCCAGCCGCCCGCCATGGCAAGCAGGACAAGTACGGAGACAGCCAGTTGGCCGCCACGCGAAAGTTGACGGTTCATGCGTGGCTCCGCTCGAGGCCGAGATGATTCAGCAAGGTATGCCGGGTGTGCACGAGATCTGCCCGCAACAGGCTGTCGGTATTGCGCGGACGTGGTGCGGCAACCGCGAGGTCGTCCACCAGTCGGCCGCCACGCAACACCAGGATGCGGTCAGCCAGCAGCAATGCCTCATCGACGTCGTGGGTGACGAAAATCACCGTGCGGCGATGGCCGCTTCCGGTCGTCTCACCCCACAACGTGAGTAACACCTCTTGCAACTGCCGACGCGTCACGTAGTCGAGTGCGCCGAATGGCTCGTCGAGCATTAGCACATTCGCGCCGTTGGCGAAGACCGTCGCGATCGCCACCCGCTTGAGCATACCGCCCGACAGCTCTCGTGGCCATGCACGACTGACGTGACTCAAGCCCACTCGTTCGAGGTAATGCTCGGCGATCTCGCGGCGCTTCCCCTTCTCAACGCCAGCACACTTCAGCCCGTACTCCACGTTGTCGATTACGCGCAGCCACGGAAACACGCTGTCTTTCTGGAACACGACACCGCGCTCAGGTGCAGGCTCAGTCACGCGTTTATTGCCTACCTCCAACGTGCCGTCGGTGGCAGGGAGCAAGCCGGACATGACTTGCAGCAGGGTACTTTTGCCGCAGCCCGACGGGCCCACCAGACATACGAACTGGCCCTCCGGGATGGTGAAGCTGACCGAAGCAAGCGCGTTCACAAGTTGCCCGTCGGCGCGCCTGAAGCGCTGTGACACGTTGTTGGCCGCGATCGTCGGGCCATCGATAAGCGAAGACATTTCCTTACTCCTTATGCCGGGCTGCAGCCGGACTCCACGGGGCCAGGCGCTCGATTACCCAGGCGGTCAATACATCACATGCGATCGCCACAATCGCTAACATCACCAACGCGGCGAAGATACCTTCTATGTCGATCGACTGGGCGAGTACTGAAACGATCTTGCCGATTCCCTGTTGCGCACCAAGCAGTTCGACGATCGCTTCAATGCCCCACGCGCCAGCCAGCGCGATGCGGATGCCCCCGAGAATCTGCGGCACCGTGCCTGGGATCAGCACATCGCGGATCACGCGCCGTGGGCTTGCGCCGAGCGTGCGCGCGTAATCCTCGAATACCGGGTCCAGGTTGTCAGCAGCGCGCTGGGCAAACACATAGAGGATCACGGCGCAATACACGAGGACCAGCAGGATCGAGCTGCCCCGCCCCACGCCGAACCAGATCAGAAAGAACGGCGCGATTACCAGCGTTGGCACGGTGCCCACGGTCATCATCACCGGCTGCACCACCGGGCCCAGCCATTTCGAGCGGGCCGCCAGCAGGCCTATCGCGATGCCGATAAGCGAACCGGCGAAGACGGCCACGAGCACATTGACACCGGTAAACACCAGGCTGTCGAAGAGCCCCGTGTTACCCAGCCCGTAATAGGTCAGCTCCCGCGCGACCCAGAAGTCTGCAGCGATGCGTCTGGCGACGTTCAACGGCGAGGGCAAAACGGACCCCGCCACGAAGCGACTGGCGATATGCCAGGAAAAGACCACGAGCACGATCCCGAGAAGTGCCAGCGGGTCGAAGCGTCGCCATAACGCGCGACTCAAGGCTCGCGGACGCGGGAGCTCCGTCCGGTTGCCTGCACCTGTCACTTGTGATGTCGTACTACGAAACATCGCAATGCTCCTTACGCCTTGCTGCTTGCGGCACTTGCGAGTCGATAGGCGTCCAGGAAATCGAACCATGTGTAGTACTGATGTGCCTGCTTGAGAAGATTCGCCTTGTCAGCCGGCAGACTCTCGCTATCAAGCGTCTTCAAAAGGGCATCGGTCCTGGTTTGATAATCCTTCATCTGTTGCCAGATCGGCGCGGCCCAGACGATATCTTCCGGCGTGACTGATCCCTTGTCGATGATCCCACTGGTGGCAATGTCGTCGATGATCGCTGACCACGCGTTCTTATAGAAGTACACATTCTTTTCATCGGTGAAATACGTAGCGTCGTAGTCATACGTCGAGAACGGGTCGAGCCGGTCCACCGCGCTCTGTACGTCCTTCGCATTTAGCGACGTGCCCGCCACGCTGTTCAGATATGGCGCCTGCAGCGCGAACAGCGACGGATCCTTCTTGACCGCGTCCAGGGTACGCCACACCACCGACATGAAACGCAGCATGGCGTTCGGGTGGCTATTGACAAAGTTTCCGTTGGCGCCAACTCCGACGACCGTCACCAGATGCTCGACCGGCGAGCCGGCTCCGGCAGGTGCGTACTTGTTCATGTCGCCCACGTCAAGGACATCGGTCCATCCTGCCTGTTCGAGCGAGTAGACGATCGGTGCCCCGTCGGGGTTGACGAAGTCTTCGCGACCGGCACGGGCGAGCACCACCGATTTCGAATCATCGAGCACCTGCAGGTTCCAGTTCACCTTCGACATGCTGGAGGCGAGGATTTCGAACGGCCGGTCGGTCACTTGCGGCGGACCTACCAGCGTCTTGCCCGCGAGCGGAGCCAGTGCCGCGTGGAGCGCGGCATCGAAGCTCATGCCCTGCGCGATGTAGTCCTTAAATGATTTGAGGTGCAAGCGCGGATTGGCGAGGATCGCGTTGCCGAGAAAGTTGTCCGTGAAGCCAACGCATTTGAGCGTCCGTGCCGATTTGTAGGTCGGCAGCATGTTGGGACAGTTTTCGCTGATCACATCCACCTGCCCGTTCAGCAGCAGCGCGGTGGCATTGGTGTCGTTGACCTTGAGCCCTTCGGGTGCGGGGTCGATCCTGATGCCGACATCCTTGAACCAGCCCTTCTGCATCGCAATGACGTAGAACGTGTTGTCGGCAAATGGACGCATCCCGAACTTCACCTGCTGCTGAGGGATGCTCGTCCCTGCTTCCGGCGGCGCGGGCACGAAGCGGTCTGCGGCGAAGGCCGCGATGCTCGTGACGAGTCCCAGACTGGCTAGCGCGATCGCCACGCCCGCCCGCCTCAAGGGATGGAAAAGATCTGATTGCGACATCATCAACTTCCTTATAAGTGGTGACATACCGTCTATGTGCGCTACGCGGGGCAAACACGCGGCCGCCGTTACGTGACGCGTTTGTCGCACCATCACTTCGTGCGGTGACCGGGCGATGCTGTCTTTCGAATGTCCTGATGTTGCTTGCTCATTTGTTGCGTCCAGTGTTTCGAGGGCCGGGTGCTGCATGACTCGCAATCAAGATATCGCGTCAATAATTGCCGTGAGACGCTGTTCCCGCACATCGGAAAGACAAAAAAATTGCTATATTTTTCATTGCCTTATCGCTTTGACAGGGTGAAATTGGTTTTGCCGCATCAAGCCGCTCTGCCGCGGCGCGTGTCCCATGACGAACGACGTTTTGATGATGCCGATGCATGCCGCGACGTTTCGCTGCGCGAGTTCCGCATCGTCGCCCGCCGTCTCTTCGGTCGACGCACGACAATAAATTGGGCTATCGGGATGAACTTCGGAAGGCTATCGAATGCCAGTTTCCCGTGCATTGCTGCACCATTGGCGTGCTGTGACGCGAAGGAATACCGCAAGGAGTGCGCGAAGTGGTGCGCGCCCGGCGCTTGCACAGGTCGTCTACGTGGCCTTGTTTGCTCTGCGTGAAATCTAAGCGATCTCGCTTCCATCGGGGGTTGCCAAGGATCGAAAAAACAACCACCGTACGGCGTCGCCCAAACTGGCATAGCCGTTGCTTAATAGGCCACTGAAGTTCGCAGTGCACGGCGAACTTCAAACAGCATTCCCGTTGCCCGAGACAAAGGCGTCTCGGATAACACCGGCCAAAAAGGTCCGACATCAGCTCGTCTGATGCCGGACCTTTTTTCGTTTTGCGGTCTCAATATTGTCGGAGTTGAAGCAATGAAACGACGTACGTTCCCAGCAGACGGTTCGGGCTCTGCTACCAGTGCTATACCCCAGCTTGGGCGTGTTCTGCTCGCCATGCTCAGCGCTTTCGGGTTCGCTCACTCCGCTGCCGCGGCGCCGCTGCAACCCATCGAATTCTCCGAGGCCGTACATAACCTCGGTTACATCGATCTTTACGTTGCACAGCACGCGAAACTGTTCGAGAAGCACGGGCTAACGGTGCACCTGACCGCAGCCGGTGGGGACACGCAAGCTTTCGCCGCGGTGCTCGGCAAGACCGCGCAGTTCGCCGTCGGCGATCCGACCATGGTGGAGATGTCTCGGGAGCGCGGCGGACCGGGCATGGTCGTCGGGACGCTGGTGCAGCGTGCACATTACTTTGGCGTATCGAAGACCGTGGCGCGCATCACCGATCCCAAGGCCTTCAAAGGCCTGACCCTGGTCACGTCGCCCGATCCGAATACCGAGTACAGCGTCACGAAGAAACTGCTGCAGGACAATGGCCTGAAAGTCGGCACGGACGCGAAGATCGTCGAAGTCACTCCAGGCACGGAGATCGGCGCCATGCTCGCGGGTCGCGCCGACATCGCGTTTGCGCAGCAGCCGATGGTGGCGGCGGCGATGGCGCAAGGGGCGAAAGTGGTATTCGACTTCTCGAGCTACATGGGTCCGTTCTGCAATACGGGGATCATGGTGCTGCCCGAGTATGCCAAGGCACATCCCGAGGTCGTGCAGTCGCTCGTAGACGCACTGGAAGAAGCCGCGCGTCTGACATATGCCAAGCCCGACTACGCAAAGGAGGTTGCCCGTGCGGAGTTCCCCGACCTGCCGCCCGACGTGGTGAACAAGGCAATCGACATGGAGTTGCAGTACAAGATCCCGGCGCAGACGCTGCCGGTCGACCGGCAGCAGTGGGACAAGCTGATCTCAATGCAGAAGTACCTGGGCAACGTACAAGGGACGCTGGCCTATAGCGACGTGATCGACAACTCCTTTTCTAACAAGGCCGCCAAGACCGCTGCGGCGGGCGCGGGCGTAACGGTGGCGGTGTCCAAATGAATGTAGCGGGCGCAGTAGTGCCCGCGGCGCAGGCGGGTGGGACGCTCCACTCGCATGCCCCGCTGGTTGCGCGCGGGGTCGGCAAATCGTACGGCGAAGATGAAGGGGAGTTGAATCAGGTCATCGGTGACATTTCCTTCAGCCTGCGCGCTGGGGAAATTGTCAGCCTGGTGGGCCCATCCGGTTGCGGCAAAACCACGCTGCTGAACCTGATGAGCGGTCTTACGCAGCCGACACGCGGCGAGGTGCTGTGGCACGGTCAGGCGCTGGACGACGTCCCCAAGGGCATCGGCTACATGCTGCAGAAGGACATGCTGATGCCATGGCGCAACGTGTTGGCCAACGTCACGCTTGGCCTCGAACTGACCGGGATGTCACGCGGGCACCGTGAGCAGAAAGCGCATGCGATGCTCGGCAAGGTCGGACTCGCCCCGTACTACAACTACTACCCGTCGGCTTTATCAGGCGGCATGCGTGCGCGTGTTGCACTTGCGCGCACGTTGGTGACGGACCCCGAAGTGATGCTGCTCGACGAGCCGTTCGCCGCGCTCGACTTCCAGACGAAACTGGTGCTGGAAAGCGATATGGCCAGGTTGGTCAGGGGCCAAGGTCGATCAGTTTTGTTGATCACACACGATGTCGAGGAGGCGGTCTCCTTGTCGGACCGCGTAATCGTCCTCACCCACCGTCCGTCCCGCATCAAGGCGATCCACGACATTCATCTGGATTGCGACCGCAACGACATGATGGCCGCCCGCGACGCCGCGGGCTTCACCGCCCACGTACGCGAGATCTGGTCTCAGCTCGACGTGCGCATGGGCGAACGTTGAAAAGGAACCCGCGTGCAAGAAACCCGCTCCTCTGCGCCCCCGTATGCCCCGGCATCCCTCAAATGGCGCAGGCTAATTCGCCGCTGGCGCGGCAGGCTCATCGTGGCTGCCTGCCAACTCGCGCTACTCGCCGCGCTGCTCGCCCTTTGGCAAGTCGCGACGTCGAGTCAGGCGCTGGCCTTCCTGTTCGGTTCGCCCAGCCAGATCTGGGGTTACCTGGTAAAGATGCAGCAGGACGGCAGTCTCGTGCACGACGCCGGCGTGACCGGCATGGAAACGCTGCTCGGATTCCTGTTCGGCAATGTCATCGGCACCGTGCTCGGCCTGTCGCTATGGTATTCACGCTTCGTCTCGAAGGTCATGCAGCCGTTTATCGTCGCGTTGGGCTCGATTCCGATCGTGGCACTCGCGCCTATCGTGATCATCTGGTTCGGTACCGGGCTCGGGTCGAAACTCGCCATGTCGACGCTGTCCGTCGTGGTAGTGGCGCTGGTCACCGCGTACAAAGGGGCGACCAGCGTCGATGACGATCAGATCAATCAGATGCGCACGCTCGGCGCGACCAAGCGGCAGACTTTCCGCAAGCTGGTGATCCCCGCCTCACTGCGGGACATCTTCGCGGGCCTCAGGCTCACGGTCGGCTTTGCGCTGATTGGCGCCATTGTGGGCGAATTCATGTCGTCAGACGATGGGCTCGGCCACGCGATCTTCAAGGCGGGCAGCCTTTACATCATCCCCAAAGTATTCGCCGGCGTGGTGGTCACCATCGCGCTCGCGCTCTTCCTGTCGTTTCTCGTCGGTCGGCTCGAGCGATTCCTCATGCCCTGGCACAAATTCGATTGATTCAAGCCATCCGCCGCGACGTCGCCGGCGGGTGGCATCTGGCAACCCCTGAAGGAGTAGGCAGCATCCTATGAGCACGCTATCCACACATCACCAGATCATCCGCAAGGATGACCTGAAGTACGCACTGACGGCTACCGATGGTTTCATCGCCGAAGTCTCTCCGGGCGAGACCTTCGAGGTCGAGACCGAATTGAACATCGGCGGCCACCTGATTACGGAGCTCGACGAAAAGCTGGACGAGTCGAAAGTGAAGCTCCCGTTCGTCAATCCGGCCACCGGCCCCGTGCGCCTGCGCGGCGCGAAGCCCGGCGATATGGTCGTGATCGACGTCCTCGAAGTTGGCGTGCACGGCCTCGGTTATACCGCGCTGTGGCCCGGCATCGGGATTTTTCCGGATTGGGTCCGTAAGAAGGAATTCGGCATCCAGAATCGCAACGTCGTCGTCGAAAATGGCATCGTCCACTGGAGCGACTCGCTCAAGCTGGAAGCCAAGCCGATGATCGGCGTGATCGGCGTGGCCCCGGTGGCGGGCGGCACGCTCACCGTCGACAACGGTACCCACGGTGGCAACCTGGATATCCAGGAAGTCACGAACGGCAATCGCATCATGTTTCCGGTGTTCCATGAAGGCGCGTACCTGTATTTCGGCGACGTGCACGCGTTGCAGGGCGACGCCGAGTGTAACGGCATGGGGGCAATCGAAATTCGCGGCCACCTGAAGCTCAAGGTCGATCTCGTCCGCGCGCCGAGCCGCATGACCTGGCCGCGCATCGAGACGCCGACGCACATCTGCACGGTCGGCTGCGCGCGGCCGCTCGACGATGCGCTGCGTATCGCGTTCGAGGAAATGGTCTATTGGCTGGAAGAAGGCTATGGCATCCCCGGCGCCGAAGCCTACATGCTGCTCGGCCAGATCGCGGAAGCACGCTGTACCCAGATGGTGAATCCGAAATACACCTATATCTGCAAGGTCGACAAAAAGTACTTGCCCAAGCGTTGAGGGAACGGCATCGGCCGCGAATTCCGTGCGCGGCTGAGCGGCACGGTTACAAGGCATCGGGACCGGACTCCCCGGTCACGATGCTGGCACCGGTTGGTGCGGGCACGGAGAACATTCCGTGGCCGACGATACTGTCGGTCACTGCGTAAATCATTTATTGATTTCGAAGAAAGAGGAAGGAAAGGCAATGCCGATTTATCCCTATCGTTGTGAAACCTGTGGCTCGTTCTCCGTCATGCGGCCTGTCGCTGAGCGCGACGCGAGCTGCGCTTGCCCGACGTGCAGCGCTATCGCACAGCGGATGCTGGCCATGCCAGCGCTTGGATTGATGTCGTCGTCCGGGAGTGCCGAACGCAGGGTCAACGAGCGTGCGGTGTACACGCATCAGCACAGCTCGGGGTGCGGCTGCGGGTCGCGCGCGCAGTCAAGCGCCGAATCGCCCGTAAGCTGATTGGCGTCGCCGCGAGCGTCTTCGGGCGCCCGGCACAAAACGCGGCACTGCCCACTGTTCGGAGCGGCGTGCTGCGGAGCGACGCGATGCATCGTATTGATACATGGAGGTTTGTCTTATGAGTTCAGAAGTCGGCAAGATCGCATTGATCACCGGAGCAGGCAGCGGTATCGGACGCGCGACCGCTCGCAAGCTGTTTCAGCACGGCTACCGTGTGGTGCTCGCTGGACGAAACAAAACACCCCTCGAGGCGTTAGCCGACGAGGCGCGGCAACTCGGACAAGAGGCACTTGCCGTTCCCACCGACGTCACCGACGCCGCTAGCGTCGCTGCCCTCTTCGACGCGATACGACAACGCTACAATCGCCTCGATCTTCTCTTCAACAATGCCGGCCGCGGTGCACCGGCCGTCGATATCGACGAACTCAGTCTGGACGATTGGCACGCGGTCGTGAACACGAATCTGACGGGTGCCTTCCTCTGCACGCGTGCTGCCGTCGCGCTGATGAAAACGCAACTGCCGCGCGGCGGCCGTATCATCAATAACGGCTCGATCTCCGCGCACGCACCACGTCCGAACAGTATCGCCTATACGGCCACCAAGCACGCGATCACTGGCCTCACCAAATCGACATCACTCGATGGACGCAAGTACGACATCGCCTGCGGACAGATCGACATCGGCAACGCTCTCACCGACCTGGCGGCACGCATGGCAAGAGGAGTTCCGCAGGCCAACGGTGAAATTGCCGTCGAACCGCTAATGGATGTCGAACACGTTGCCGGTGCGGTCCTGTATATGGCCGATTTGCCACTCGATGCGAACGTGCAGTTCATGACCATTATGGCTAGCAAGATGCCGTTTGTCGGACGTGGGTAGCGAAGAGACGACGGCCGAAGCCTCGTGGTCCGGCCTATATCTGCGGTGTGAGTTTGCGCATGGGAGATGATCCTTGAGCTAAAGAGCCAGCGTTTCGTGCGCCTTGACGATCTCGCTTGCCACCACCTCGATATGCTCGCGCTTGAGCATTGCCTTTGCGCGTAGCAACTGATACGCGTGTTCTTCCGATACGCCGCGCCGTTCCATCACGAGTTGCGTGGCCTGCTGGATCACCCGAACGCTCGCTTGCTTCTTTTCGAGCCGCTCAATGTATCGATCGCGCATTCGCAATGCCTGACATTGCGTCAACGCCACCGCAATCGCGGTCACCAATCCGAATGAGCGCACCGGCGACGGTATCACCGCCGGCGCCTTCAGGCGCAGCACCGCTTCGACGATAATCGGATTTTCATAGGTCACCACCGGAATCACGGGCGGCGACATGCTGGTTCCGAGCCACGGGAAATTGACCGAGAGCGTTTCGGTGCGCATCGCCATCAGCACGAGCCCGGTTCCGAAGGGCAATCTGTCGAGTGTCGGCCAGTAGACCTCCACGTCGCACCCAATGCGGTGGAGTTGCGCGACAAGCTGGTCGCCATCCTGATCCTGCGGATGAATCACAACGACTTTTAGTGAGCGCAAATCGCGCAGGATCGCTAAGGTATCCGCGGCCCAATTCATTGTTCCGCCCCGGTATGCAAGCACTCGTGACGGGTGTCTGCGGGTCGTTCCGGCGCGCTGCGCAAGGAGAGGTCGACCGTGCGGCGACGAACGGTCCTGCCAAACCTCAGCACGATCGTGTATTCGTCGTATGACTTGCTTTGAATATGGATCCGGCGATGTAGGGCATGTGGCACGATGATTCCTTGAAGACGCAAAATAGGAAATCGGCCGTGCGGGCATCCGGAAGCGCCGTGTCGTCGGGGGGGGCCGAACCGCGAGTTTTCCGCTGGTGTAGCCGCCAGCGTCTACCGATGAGAGAAGAATAAGTCGAGCCTGTGGACGAAGCTACTCTACGGTTGGATACGCCAATGCCGCGTTAGGGTACCCCGCTTATACGGACGTATAAGCACCGCGAGCGGTGAACGCTGCCGATCGACCGCCCGTCTCTGTCGATATCAGGACGGCGGTCTCGCAACACGTGATTGAACGCATTCAATTACCCATGCCCAATGCGCGCCGCTCATCAGTGACGCGGCGTTGCGGAACTTAGAGCTGCACTCCGCGCGTGAGGGCGCCATCCACTACCAGATTCGCCCCGCTCACGAAGCTCGCTGCCGGGCTCGCGACGAACGCGACCGCGTTCGCGATCTCCTGCGGGCGCGCCATGCGTCCGCTGGGATTCAACGCGAGGGCTTCCGCGAACAGCTGCGGATCGTTATGTTCGATGTGATCCCACACACCGCCTTCGAAATAGACATTGCCCGGCGACACGGCGTTCGCCCGGATGCCCTTCGGCGCGAGGTGGTACGCGAGGCCTTGCATGTAGTGGATCAGCGCCGCCTTGAAGGTCCCATACGGGCCGGCGGCAAAGTCGATCTCACGGCCCGACACGCTCGATATCGCGATGATCGAGGCAGCCTTGCTCGCCTCGAGAAACGGCAGCGCGGCGTCGACCAGGTTGACCGTACCCATCAAGTCGGTGTCGAACTCCTTGCGCCACGATTCGAGATCCTTGCCGATCGACAGCGCGCTCACATTGGCGACCACGATGTCGATGCCGCCCAGTTGCGCGGCTGCGTCGCGGGTCCAGGCCTGTAAAACCGGACCGTTCGAAACGTCGACCGACGCGCCGCACACCTTGACCGCACCAGCGGTGCGCTGCACGATGTCGGCCACCGTCTGTTCCACGGCGGCGCCATCACGCGCGCAAAGCGCGACGTCAGCGCCCTCCGCTGCCAGCGTTTGCGCGATGGCGCGGCCGATACCCTTGGTGCCGCCGGTTACGAGTGCCTTCAAACCTGTAAGTTTCAAATCCATAATGGCGTCTCCTTAGTCAGCCGGTGCGAGATATTTTTTGCTGATCGCGGCGCCGACCGAATACTTCGGGTCGACGAAATTGCCCAATCGCACCTTGCCGCATTGGCTGAGCATCATGTAGGCATCCCAGCGGTCGAAGCCGTATTCCTTTTCCATCCACAGCACCAGTTCGTGATACGCGATGCGCGTTGCGTCTTCAAGCGGGCGCGCGCTGCCGATCGCCATCAGTAGCTCATCGGTTTCGAGGCGCGGCCATTCGATGTGCCAGCCCTTGATCAGATCGACGTGAATCGTGGTCGTGCTGGCGTATTCAACGGCGGTGCCGCACACTTCGCCGTCGCCCTGACAGGCGTGTGCGTCGCCGATAAAGAGCCGTGCACCCGCGGAGCGGACCGGCAGATAAGTGATGCTGCCCGGGCCCATGTCGGGCACGTCCATATTGCCGCCGTGGTTGTCCGGCGTGAGCGAATTGATCGAGTCGATTTCCGGCGAAAGGCTCAGTGTGCCGATATGCGGCTTGTACGGCAGCGTAACGCGCCTGCTCCAGTAAACGCCTTCTTCGTCCACGTCGATCTTGCGGGTGATCTCGGGCAGCGGCTCATTGAGGGTTGCGGTGTACTCGGTACCGGTCAGCGCGCCGAAGCGCGGAATCAGGCAGCAGGTGCCGCGCGGATTGTCGCCGCGCGGCAACATCGACTCGATGTACACCGCTACCACGTCGCCCTTCTGCGCACCGTCGATCATGATCGGCCCGCTTTGCGGATTCAGGAACGGCACCCGCAGCTTCTGACTCGGCAGATCCTGTTCCGTGAGGATTTTGCCGTCGAATGCATCGCGTGTCTGAACCACAACCCGGTCGCCCGGGGCAATGTTCATGACCGGCGTCGAGTACGGTCCGATGGTGTAGTGAAATGTGCCCTGACGGGATTCGCTGAGTTCATGCGTCTCGCGGACCTGGCCGCGTGCGACGCCGCGCGTGTACATGATCGATTGTTCCAGCCAGTTCATCATGGTGTTCCTGCTCAATTGCGGGTTGTCGAAGTGAATGGGCGCAACGTTGACATCGCATCACACTGAAATTAGCGCTCTTACGTTATTGGTTTCCATCTCGTCTCCACGCCCCGCCGACACGACCTGGCCGCGTACCAGCACGACATAGTCGTCGGCTACCGCCTGCGCGAAATCGAAAAATTGTTCTACCAGCAGGATAGACAGCGATCCCTTCAGCGAACGGATCACCGCCTCGATCTCCATGACGATTGACGGCTGGATGCCCTCGGTTGGTTCGTCGAGAATCAGCAGCTTGGGATTGGTGAGAAGCGCCCGGCCGATCGCAAGCTGTTGCTGTTGTCCGCCGGACAGGTTCCCTGCAATGCGCCGGCGCATCGCCTTCAGCACAGGAAAGGTATGAAAGACATCGTCGAAGGAAAATTGCTTGCCCTTGGCGGTCTGATTGCGCTCGCCCGCGTAGGCGCCGATGCGCAGGTTTTCTTCGACGCTGAGTTGCGGAAAAATCTCGCGTCCTTGCGGTACATAGCCGAGACCCGCCAGCACGCGCCGGTGCGACGGCGCGCGCGTCAGCGGCTGGCCCGCCAGTTCGATTTCGCCGCCTTTGACCGGCAGCAACCCGACGAGGCACTTCAGCAAGGTCGTCTTGCCCACGCCATTGCGGCCGAGTACAACAGTGCATGCGCCTTCGGCCACGCTCAGCGACACGTCGCGCAATGTGTGGCTGCTGCCGTAAAACTGATTGAGTGCGGAAATTTTCAGCATGCTCACCGTCCGAGATAAACCTGGATCACGCGTGGATCGTGGCGCACGCTCTCCATCGATCCCTCACCGAGCAGCCGCCCCTCATGCAACACGCTGACGAGGTCCGCGATCTCGCCGACAAAATCCATGTCGTGCTCGATCACGACGACCGCCCGCTCGGGCGATTTGAGCCGCGCGATCAGTTCCGCGGTGCGTGCGGTTTCGTGGTCGGTCATGCCTGCAACCGGTTCGTCGAGCAGGATCACTTGCGGGTCTGCAACAAGCAGCATGCCGATTTCGAGCCACTGCTTCTGGCCGTGCGACAGCGTGCCCGCCATCCGCAGCCCTTGACTCTCGAGACCGATCGTCTCGAGCACTTCGTCGATGCGCCGGTTCTGCGGTACGCCGAGACGCGAGCGAACCATGTCCGCATAGCCGCGGCCGTTGCGAATCGCAAGTTCGAGGTTTTCGCGAACCCGCAGCGCTTCGAACACGCTCGGTTTCTGGAATTTCCGACCGATACCCAGGCGCGCGATGGATGTTTCGTCGAGCGTCGCGAGGTTCGTGACCTTGTTCAGAAATACCTCGCCGCCTGCCGGCCTGGTCTTTCCCGTGATGACGTCCATCAAGGTCGTCTTGCCCGCACCGTTCGGACCGATGATGGCGCGAATTTCGCCGTATCGAAACTCCATCGACAGGTTCGTGATCGCAGCAAAGCCGGAAAACACGACCGACAGGCCGCTGACGTAGACGGCGGTAGCCAGTTGTGGCTGGTTCATTGGCCGCCCCCGTTACTGCCACCACCAGCGGCCTTGAGCGTTCCCCATAGGCCATTGCCGAAATACACGACGATCACGAGCGTCACGCCGGCAAGGATGAACGGCCACAACGCAGGCAGTTGCGCCGTCAGCCAGAACTTGAGTCCGTTGACCACGATAGCGCCGACAATCGCGCCGATCAGGGTGCCGCGCCCACCGATGGCGACCCACACGGCAATCTCGACGGACAGTTGCGGCGATACGATAGTCGGGTTGACGATGCCGACCTGCGGCACGTACAGCATCCCGGCAAACGCCGCGAGGACCGCCGAGAGACACCACGCGAAGAGCTTTAGCGTATGCGTGCGGTAGCCGAGAAAGCGCATCCTCGCTTCGTCGTCGCGCACGGCGATTAGCGCCCTGCCAAAACTGGAGCGTGCGAGAAAGCGCACGCCGACATAGGCCACTACCAGCAGCAGACACGAACACACCGCGAGGCCTATCTGCGTAGAGGTATCGGCAAGCTTGTGTCCCGCGAGGCTCGTGAAACCGGTCATGCCGTTGTTGCCGCCGAGGCCCACGTCGTTGATGAACAACAGCAGCATCAGCGCATACGTGAGCGCCTGGGTGATGATCGACAGATACACGCCATTGATGCGTGAGCGGAACGTGACGAAGCCGAACGCGCCCGCGACCAGCACGGTGACGACGATCGTAGCGATGATCGTCACATCGAGCCGCGAGAGGATCTTCCATAGCGCGGGAAAGTCGCTCGCCCCCATGTACTGCAGAAAGTCCGGCAATACATGGGTGTCGGCATAGGCGCCGTTCAACAGATACATGGCCATCATATAGCCGCCTATGCCGAAGAAAATGCCGTGCCCGAGGCTCAGGATGCCCGCATAGCCCCATACCAGATCGAGCGCCAGCGCGAGCAACGCGAAGCACATGATCTGTCCGATCAGGTTGATGCCGAACAGCGACAGATGCAGCGCATTCGACTCGGGAATCACAAAATAGGCAAAGGGCAGATAGAGCGCGAGCAGGATCAGCACCGGGACGATGCCGACCTCCACGGACTGGCCCATCCATTTCGTTGCGAACGTCGACAAGGCGAATCTCCTGCTGGTACGCGGATCGGGAAACGTGTTCATACGCGAGTCTTCAAGGCAAAGAGTCCTTGCGGGCGCTTCTGGATAATCAGCACGATGAGCAGAAGCACGGCCACCTTGGCGGCAACGGCTCCGTAAAACGGTTCGATAAACTGGTTGATTTCGCCGAGCGCGAGCGACGATACGACTGTCCCCGCGAGACTGCCCGCACCGCCGAGCACCACCACCATGAAAGAGTCGACGACGAAGCCCGTGCCCATCGACGGATTGACGCTGGCAATCTGCGTCAGTACCACGCCGGCCAGTCCTGCGAGCCCGGCGCCGAGGCCGAACGCGATACGGTCCACGCGCTCGGCGGGTACGCCCAGGCAGCGCGCCATGTCGCGCAGCTGCGTGGTGGCGCGCATCAGCAAACCAAGCTTCGTGAAGCGAACCACAGCGAAGGTCGCGCCGAAGATCAGCACGGCGAGGACGATGGCAAACAGGCGGTTGTAGGTCACAAAAAAGCCGGGCGCGACCTGCATGCCGCCGTTGAGAAAGCCCGGGGTGATGAACTCCACATTCTGCGAGCCGAACAGAACCTGAATCAGCTTGATCAACGCAATGCTGACCGCCCAGGTAGCGAGCAGCGTCTCGAGCGGCCGGCGATACAGAAACCGGATGACGAAGAATTCGAGCAACATGCCGCACGCGGCGCAGATCACGAACGCCACGGGAATCGCAATGAAAATGTAGGCGTCGAACCAACCCGGCAGATACGCCTGCATGAAACGTTCGACGAGATACGTCGAGTACGCGCCGATCATGATGAATTCGCCATGCGCGAGATTGATAACGCCCATCAGGCCGAAGACGATCGACAGGCCGAGCGCCGTCAGCAACAACACGCCGGCATAGCTCAGGCCGCTAAACAGGATCGACAGGCCCTTGCCGAGCGACAGCCACGTGTCCATGTGGCGAATCGCGCCCTGCACTGCAGCCAGCACGTCCGGATCCGAGCGCACAGAATCCTGCGCCGCAAAGTTCGCCAGCGCGGTGCGCGCGGTTTCGCTCGGCGCTTCGGCCACAGCCTTGATCGCCGCCAGGCGGTCGGCCTTCACATTGCTGTTCAGCCCGCGTTTAGCCAGTGCCAGTGTGAGCATGGTCGCGATATCCGGGTCGCGCTGCGCCTTGACCGCGCGGGCAACGACAGCGGGATCGAGCAACGCAAAGAACTTGTCGACCTGCCGCGCAGCTGTCGCGCGGATGTCCTGCTGTGACGAGAACAGGTCCATTTCCGCCGATGCCACCGCGAGCTTGCGCATCATCACGATACTCGCCACATAGGGCGAATCCGCCGGCGCACTGGCGCGCGGCTGGAGGGTCGCGGCGTCGAGCGCGGGGTTCCCCTGCAGCGTCGCCTGACCGTCTGTGCCGCACACCAGCGCGCCATTGCGAATCGCATCGACGATCTGACGCGCCCATGCCCGCTCACGAATATCGTCCACCACGCCGGTTTCGACAAATTGCTCCAGTGCCGCGGCCTTATCGCTGTTCGTCGTGCAAAACGCCGCGAGCATCGCAGCACGGCTCGGCGCGGCGCTCGCGGTAGTGGCCCAGACAAGCGCCAGACAAGCGATCGCGAAAAAGATCTGCCTGAAATTGATCATGGGTGTTTCCATTCGATCCTGCTACGGCAGCCGGCATGCTTGCGCATACCGATCCCACCACGGCCAGACTGCCTGGCTACCAGACTGCCCGGCAGAAACTGTCAGGCCTTGCCGATGAACGGGCTGAACGGCACCGGCTTCTCGATGTCTTTAGACTTCCACAAGATGTCGAAGCCCTGAGTCGCATTGATCGAGCCGATCATGTCGCCACGCCATAAGTACTGCGTGGAAGCGTCCATCTTCACCGTGTAACCCGCCGGATCGACCATCGACTGACCCGCGAGCGCCTTGCGCACCGCGTCCGTGCTGGTCGAGTGCGCTTTCGCAGCAGCCTGCGCCCACAGATTGATGCCGAGATAGGTCGACACCATAGGGTCGATCACCATGTCCGGCCGATGCTTCAGGTTATGGGCGCTCACGTAGTTCTTCCAGTCGCTCTTGAACTGGCGGTTCTGCGGCGTATCGACGTTCTGGAAGTAGCACCAGCAACTCAGGTGGCCGACCAGCGGCTTCGTATCGAGGCCTTCCAGATCGCTGTCGACCACATCCAGACCTAGAATCGGAATATCGGTTGCGCGCACACCCTGATTGATCGCTTCCTTGAACATCGCCGGAATCGAATCGCCGACCACGGTCATCACGACGATGGCCTGGCCGCCCGGTTGCGCGGCGAAGTCCTTGATGTCGCGCACGATAGTCTGGAAGTTCGACTGCCCGAACGGCACGTAGTGTTCGCGCCATGCCGAGTCAGGAATGTTCTTTGTCTTCAGATAGCCCTTGAGCATCTTGTTGATCGTGCGTGGCCAGACGTAGTCGCTGCCGATCATGTAGAAGCGCCTGGCACCGCCGCCCTGGTCACTCATCAGGTAATCGATCGCCGGGAGCACCGAGCTGCTCGGCGGCGAGTTCAGATAGACAACGTTCTTCGACTGCTCTTCGCCTTCGAAGTGAAGCGGATAAAACAGCAGACTGTCCTGCGACTCGACCACCGGCAACACCGACTTGCGCGACACCGACGTCCAGCAGCCGAATAGCGCCGCGCATTGGTCGCGCAGGATTAGTTGCTTCGAGAGCTGCGCATACATGGGCCAATCCGACGCCGGATCGACGACAACGCCCTGAAGCTTGCGGCCGAGCACGCCGCCCTTGGCGTTGATCTGATCGATCGTCATCAGCGCCGTATCTTTCAGCAGCGACTCGCCGTTGGCCATCGTTCCCGATTGCGAAAACAGCAGGCCGAGTTTGATCGGATCGCTGGCTCCCGCGGCAAACGCAGCTTTAGGCAGCGCGGTGCCTGCAGCGCTCACCAATCCGGAGCCGACTGCCGACAGAAAGGTACGTCTTTTCATTTGCTTCACTCCGACATGGATTAGAAATCGCAAACGCAAAAAGCCCGAAACCAGACAAGCTGGTTTCGGGCTTTTTTGGCCGGTGCCGCTCAAGACGCCTTTGTCTCGAACAGCGAAATGGATGCTGTGGGTCCCCGTGATGCACGGCGGCTCAGCGCGACTTTACAAGCAATGGCCATGCCAGAAGTTCGGATTCAGAAGCGATGCTGCGGGCAAAACCCTTTTGTGAAATGGATGCAAATTGTCTGGTTGCGCATCGGCCAAAGCGGAGGGCATTATAAATAAGCAGTTTGCGCGACTGACTGCCCCGAGTACCGCCCAAAGACAGTGCGCACGCGCACCACTCACGTGCCACACGCACAGACAGCGTACTTCCCTAGTGACCCACCGGCTTTGACGAATGACTCGTATTGATGCCAGCCGTACCTCGGATCCAATCAGAATCGGCGTCCTGTATTCACGCTCAGGCGTAACCTCGGCCGCGGAACTCACGCAACTGCAAGCCACCATCCTTGCAGTGGAGGAGATCAATCGCGTGGGCGGCGTGTCAGGACGCGAGATCGAACTAGTCTGTCTGGATCCGCAATGCCAGCCGCGGCGGTATGCTGCCCTCGCCGAGCAACTGATTCTCGAACACCGGGTTCGGGTCATCGTCGGCTGTTATATGTCCAGCACGCGCAAGGCGGTTATCCCGATTGTCGAACGGCATAACGCGCTGCTCTTCTATGCGACACCGTATGAAGGCTTCGAATACAGCCGCAACGTGATCTACACGGGCGCAGCGCCCAATCAGAACACCCTGCCGCTGGCCGGTTTCATGCTCACTCAGTTCGGCTCACGCGTGAGCATGATCGGTTCAGATTATGTCTGCCCATACGAGTCGAATCGCGTGATGAGCGATCTGATCCTCGAACGCGGCGGAGAAAAGGTGGACGAAACCTATCTGTCGCTCGATGCGCCGTGGGAGAGTTATCTGGATGCCGCAAAGCGGATCAGGCAACTCGCACCTGACTTCATTTTCTCCACGGTAGTAGGCGAAGGCATTCCGCATCTGTATCGTGCGTTTGCACAGGTTGGGCTCGATCCGTACCGCACGCCTATCGCCAGCCACATGACCAGCGAAGCCGAAATCGCGGTAATGGGAAACGATCTCGCGCAGGGACACATCACCTCGGCCGTGTACTTCCAGAGTGTGGATACAGCCGCGAACCGCGGCGCCGTCGCCCGCTATCAGGCCCGCTTCGGCGACGACCAGCCCACCAACATGTGCTGGGAAGCCTCGTATTTCCAGATGCATCTGCTCGCGGATGCCATCCGCCGCGTCGGCTCCGACGACCCGACGCTGTTGCTGCGCGTGTTGCCCGGACTCGAATTCGATGCGCCGCAAGGCCGTGTGCGTATCGACGAGCACAATAACCACACTTACCTGCATCCGTTGATCGGCCGGGTCGACGCGCATGGCCGCTTCGATATCATCGGGCGTGCGCCTGAACGCGTAAAGGCGGATCCCTACGTCGTCTCTCACAGCACACCGGCGTGGACCGCGCATGCGCATCCTGAACTCACACGCGCGGGAGCAGATCGATGAAGCAGACCGCGCAGACGCCGGCGATCCTGCGCGACCTGCGTTCGCTGAAAGTCGTTGTGATTCATCCGCAGGATCAGGATGGCGAGGAGTTGCTCGCACAGCTTCAGCGCATTGGCTGTGACGTACAGGTGTGCTGGCCGCGCCTCGACAGCCTGCCTTGCGACACCGGCCTCGTCGTCATGGCGATGCGTCCTGAGACGCTGTCGGTCGATTATCCGTGGCTCGGAACCAGCACATCGCCGCCGGTGATTCCTGTCGTGACTTACGAGAACCCGATCACCATCGAAGCCGTGCTGCGGTTGAATGCATTCGCGACGATCCCGTCGCCGGTCCGCTCGTTTGGATTATTGACAGCCATCGCGGTCGCGCTCACGCAATTCAAGGCATCCCGCGCACGTGAGCGATACATCGAACGGCTCGAGCAGAAGCAGGCGAAGGTTCGAGTGATCCAGCAGGCCACGCGGATCGTCATGGACTCGCGCGGCATGTCTGAAGGAGATGCGTATCAGTTGCTGCGCTCACAGGCCATGCTGAAACGCGAACAGATCGAGACGGTGGCCGGGGACATCGTCAAGGCACACGAGACCCTGAGTTTCTAACCTCGGCGCGGTGGCGCCGCGACAGCCATGAAACACCGCGCCACCTGAACACCGCTGTACGGCACGGGAGAAAGTCGACACGTCGAAAAGCAGGCTGTCGACTGGATTCCCGGGCAAATGGCAAGTCGAGTATCAGGCGGCTGCCGAGTCCGGCCTATGGGCAATGAAGTCTATTTCGACGAGCGCGTCGCGCGCCAATCCAGTCACGCCGATGCAGGTCCGCGCCGGCAATTTCCCCTGCGGGAAACGGGCGGCATAGACCGCGTTCATCGTCGCATAATCCCGTTTGAACTCGGCCAGAAAGATCCGCACGGAGACGACATGTTCGAGGCCAAGTCCGATCCCCTTCAACACGAGGACCAGATTGTCCATCACCTGCGTCGTCTGTGCGGCAACGCCTTCGGGAAGCGGTGCGCTGTCGTCGTCCGGCAATGTCGGCATCTGGCCGGTGAGAAACACCCAGCCGCTCTGCTCGGTCGCATGAAAGAAGGGACCGACCGGGGTGGGTGCGTCCTCCACCATCCAGAATTTTGTTGATACATCCATCTGCCATCACTCCATGAATAAAAAAAGCGTCGTACGCGTACCACTGCTGGCAACGCCATAGCGAACGCATCGGAAATTGATTAGTCCGTGAACAAGGCCTTGCGGATGATCGCGTGCACACCCCAGTTGCCATCGACAACCTGTGTCACGCCGAAGTCGACCGCAACGGACATCAACGAGATTGCTTCATCTTCGGTGAGACCCTTGGTCGTCATCAGAAAGCGGCGCGTTTTGATGAACGCGTCGCGCATGGCGAGATCTAGCGTCGGCTTCTCGTAGACCTTACTCTGCGCGTGCGTGCCGAATTCGGCAAGATAGTTTGCATGGCTGAAGCCGTGCAACACCCACTCTTCAGGCGTTTCGACGAGCGGGTATGTCAAGTCCGCGTACGGTTGACCGGCCAGCGTCGCTCTCTTGTGCAAGACGAGTTGAAAGTCGCCGGTCAACGAGCATTCGATCGCGGTCCCACATAGCTCGGAATCGCCCTGCGACGCGTGCGGGTCCCCGAGCGACAGCAACGCGCCGGGAGCGCCAATCGGCAGATAGACGATCGCGCCCTGCGCGATGCGCCAGTTGTCGAGGTTGCCGCCGAACGCAGAGGGCGGGATCGAATCGATGAGGCCATCCTGTTGCGGCGCAACCGCGATCAGGCCGAAATGCGGGCGCACAGGGATCTTGACGCCCTTCAGGATCCCATGGTTCTCCTCAATGGTCGAATGGTCGACGGGCACGCCCGGATAATCGATCGTCGAGTGCACCACTCCGAATGGATCGCGCTGCGGCGTCCAGCGATAGTTGTAGACCGCACGCGCATGGGGCGGACCGTTGTGCGGCTGCGGTTCTGCGTCAAGCTCATAGATCGTGACAACTTCGCGCGGTTTCGGCTCGGTCAGCAGCTCGCGGTAATGAAACCCCCACCACGCAGCCGCATTGCTGCCGAACGCGCGCCCGCTGAACTGCGGATTCGCGCAGCGCCGCGGACGCACATCGAGAATCCTGACTTCCAGTACGTCGCCCGGTTCGGCGCCACGTACCGCGATCGGACCGGTACAGATATGCACTCCGAACCCTTCGCCGGCGCCACGTCCGTAGATCGATGCATCGAGCGGTCCGGCACCGCGCCGGTTGACGTTCTTGCGCTCGGCGGTCCAGTGGAACACGCTTTCGGCGCCCGGGTCGCCTGCAACCATGCGCGCCCAATCGTCCGATGCGTGCTGCGTCAGCGTCTCTATCGTCACCGTATCGCCGCTGTCGACTTCGAGCACGGGTTTCAGGTCGTGCGAGAAATAGCCCCAATGCACCGTGTTTGCTGTGGCCCGCAACAAGTGGTGGCGCGGCTTGCCCGCACGACGGGCAGCGCCGCTCGGGGGGGCGGTATCGACCTCGACAGGAGGACTGGCCACGACCGTATCCACGTCGCCGAGGGTTGCTTCTTGCAACCGTGCGGGCGCCGCGCCTTGCGCATGGAGCAGCAGCGCTTCCGTTTTAAAAGGCAGTCCGCGCGAAATGCGCTGCACCAGATGCCGGGCCAGATCGAGGCTCGCTTCGTGACGGAAGGCGCGCGGCGAGGTGTGATACTGCTCGCGAAACGCGCGACTGAAATGCGCGGGATCGTTGAAACCCCAACGGAAACAGATGTCCGAAATCGATGTCTTTTCGTACTGAGGATCGACGAGTTCGACCCTGCAACGTTCGAGGCGGCGCAGACGTAAATAGGTGGAGAAGCTCTGGCCCGCGGTTTCGAACAACTTTTGCAGATAGCGCTGCGAAACGCGCTCTTCCGCCGCGAGAAGCGCGAGACTGAGTTTCGGGTCGCCAAGGCGCGCATCGATACTACGGCAGACGCGCGAGAAGATGGCTGCCTGTGAGGATGTCAGTACGCTCGTCGGCGCTTCGCGCTGATGCGCCGCGAGCAGCGCCACCAGGAACTCAACCAGCACGAGTTCAAGCGGACGCAACTCGTCGGCCGGCAACGTATCCAGGCTTTCCGCCAGCGACGCCAGGAAACCGGAAAACACATGGCCGACGCCGCTATCGCCGGCAATCCGTCCGGCACTCGTCAACGACGGCGCAAGGAGCCGCCCTTTGATCGCCGCACGCGGCACACGCACCACGAAGGCGCGGAAATCCGTGGCGAAAACCAGCGAGGCGTCCTCATGCGACGGCAGATAGACGAGGTCGTTCAACGCCAGCGGCTCGCGTCGGCCGGCGGTGTCCAGCGTCGCCGCCCCGTCGAGGTGCAGTACGAGTAGCACACTTTCGCCGCCGGCGGCATTCGGCTCGAGCGTCTGCGCAGCGGACGCCAGCAGGCTCAACTCGAAGCCGCCGATCGACCGTTGAGCGTGGATCACTCCGTGTAACGCCCGTGCAGAGAGGATCGCGACGCTGCGCCATCCCATCCTGTCTAGCGCTTCCCGCCACGCGCGTGGCCGTTCAATTTCCGGATAGGATTCGGTTGTAAAGCGCGGCAGATCCAAGTGAACTCCAAGGCCGATGCCTGAGCGCGAACGCGTCACAGGTACCCGCTGCACCTCGATGGTTCAAAAAGGCGGGCTGGTCATCGCGGAGCAATATTCACGCCATCGCATGCCGACTGCATTGATGGCCCGCTGACGAAGACGTTCTTGCGGATCGAGCCATGCACCCCCCAGTTCCCGTCGACGACCTGAGTGACGCCGAAGTCCGCGGCGACCGACATCAACGCGATGGCCTCGTCCTCGCTCAGCCTGTGCACGGTCATCAGGAAGCGGCGCAGCTTGCGGAACGCGTCACGCATCGCCTTGTCCACGCTCGCGTGCTGGGCCACCTCGATCTGTCCGGCCGGGCCGAGTTCCGCCAGATAGTTCGGGAAGGTGAAGCCGTACACCGACCATTGGTCTTCGGTTTCCAGCATCGGGTGCGTGAGACCTTCGAGGAGCGTGCCGCCCAGGTCGTTCTTCTTGTGCAGCACGAATTCGAAGTCTCCGGTTAGCGAGGTCTCGATCGCAGTGCCGCCAAGCTCACTGTCTCCCTGCGCCGCATGCGGATCGCCGACCGAAAAGAAGGCGCCTTCGACAGCGACCGGGTAATACATCCGCGCCCCTTTGCCGACGCGCCAGTCGTCGATATTGCCGCCGGTGTAGCTGGGCGGATTGGAGCTGACATAGTCGAGCTCCGCCGGCGCGAGTCCCATGGTGCCGAAATGCAGCCGGGCGGGCACCTTCACGTTCGACAGAACGTTCTCCCGCTTCCTGACCGACGAATGGTCGACCTTCACGCCGGGATAATCGATCGTCTGATGCACGATGCCGTCCGGATCCGTCTGCGGCGTCCACACGTAGTTGTAGACCGCGCGTGCGAACGGCTCGCCGGACGTGTCGAGCTCGAAGATCGTCACGACTTCACGCGGCCTCGGCTCCTCGATCAGATCGTGATAGTGAAAGCCCCATGATGCTGCGACGTTCGAACCGAAACAGCGGCCGCGATAACACGCATTGCAGCTCGGCCGCGGCCGAACGTCGAGTATCCGCACTTCGAGCACATCGCCGGGCTCGGCCCCTTCGATTGCGACCGGCCCCGTCAGCAGATGCACGCCGACACCTTCGCCGGAACCGAACGTAAACGGTCCCTCGGTTGGCCCCGCGCCACGGCGCGGCATGGCCTTGTGCTCGCGGGTCCAGCGAAAAATACTTTCGGCGCCGGGGTCGCCCGCGACCATCCGCTCGTGATCGTCGTTCGCATGATGGGTCAGCGTCTCGATCGTGATCCGGTCGCCGGAGCGCACCGTCAACGCGGGCGCGACTTTCTTGCTGAAGTATCCCCAATGAACCGTTTCCGGCGACACAGGCAAAGTATGGTGCTTCATGGTAGTTCGAACCTCGTAAGGCGCCCGGCACAAACGGCCGGGCAATGCTGAATGGCGCGCGCCGTCAGGACGCGACTTCGAGCCGGTCGTCGGCACCCATCACGCTCAGGAATCGCGCCGTCAATGGATGGCGTGGGCGTGTGAGCACGTCGTGCGCAGGCCCCTGTTCGACCACCGCGCCGCCGCTCATGAAGACGACGCGATCGGCGACCTGATCGGCGAAGCGCAACTGGTGCGTCGAGATGATCATCGTCAGACCACCTTCGTCCACGAGCCGCTGGATGACGTCGAGCACTTCGCCGACCAGCTCGGGGTCGAGCGCGGACGTCGGTTCGTCAAGCAGCAGCACGCGAGGATTGGGGGCAAGCGCGCGGGCGATCGCGACGCGCTGCTGTTGGCCGCCGGACAGATGGCGCGGCAACGCGTCGGCGCGGTGACTGAGGCCGACGCGTTCGAGCAGCTCACGTGCTCTACGCTCGGCATCGGCAGGCGCCACGCCGTGCACCCAGCGCAGCGGCCCCGCGATGTTCTCGCATGCCGTCAGATGACTGAACAGGTTGAAATGCTGGAACACCATGCCGACGCCGGCACTCGCACGCTCGTTGGCGATATCGGCCTGGGTCATCGGCTGACCATCGACCCGAAAACCCAGGCGCTTGCCGCCGACGCGGATTTCCCCCGCATCCCACTGCTCCAGGTGATTGATACAGCGCAGCAGCGTGCTTTTTCCCGATCCGCTCGGCCCGAGCAGTGCGATAACTTCACCGAAGCGGACGGTGAGGTCAAAGCCGTCGAGCACCGTCTGCTCGCCGTAACGCTTGCTGAGCCCCTTCACCTGCACGGTCGGACTCTGTTTCTGGAGCGCCGCGTAGCGCTGCGCGCGCTCTGCGTGAGCGTCACGTCCGTTGCGCCCGTTACCCCCTTCTGGCAGGTGTCCGTGCGACGGCGTCGGCTCGGGCAACGCATCGGCGGGTAACGACACGCCCGCGCGGGGCGGGTTCGTCGTCATCCCGGCTCGGCGCCACGGCAGCAGCCGTGCAAAGCGTCCAGACGGGCTACGATCGAGATCGAGCGCGGTTTCTGCGAACAACTGGATCGCGGCGATCGCGCCGGTCAGCACGAGATACATCAGCCCGGACGCAAAGAAGATCGAAAAGAAATCGAACGTCGACGACGCGAGCTGGGTGCTGCGCAACGTCAGTTCGTCGACCGCGATCACGGATGCCAGCGACGAGTTCTTCAGCGCGCTGACCGATTCGTTGCCGAGCGCCGGTATCATCGTGCGGATCGCCTGCGGCGCGATCACGCGGCGCAGCAGCACGGTCGGCGTCATGCCGAGCGCTTGCCCCGCGAGCAGTTGTCCACGGTCGACACCGAGCACACCCGCGCGCAGGATTTCCGCAATGAACGGCCCCTCGTTCGCCGCGAGCGCGAGACCCGCTGCACCGATCGCGCTCAACTTCAACCCGATGTGCGGCAACGCGTCGTACGCGAACACGAGTTGCAGAATCAGCGGCGTACCGCGAAAAATGACCGTGTAGCCACGCGCGATAGCGGCGAGCGGTCCCACCTTGCTCAGTTGCATGCTCGCGAGCACCAGCCCCACGATCAGACCGCCCGCCAGCCCAAGGACCGTGACCTCGATCGTAAAACCGATGCCGCTAAGCAGATACGGCAGGCCGAGATAGTGCAGAAACAGATTCATCAGTTCGAAGCCACCAGCGTGGGGGTTTCGAGGTTCTCGACGCCGAGCGACCACTTCTTCAGCAAGTCGGCCTGGATGCCGGCCTTCTGAATCGCGACGAGCGCTGCCATCACGGCTGTGCGCATGGCCTGATTGGTCTTCGGCACGGCGATACCGATCGAATACGGCAGCGTTACCGCACTGGCCTTTTCGAGTTGGTTCGGATACGCCTTGACCGCCTGGTCCACCGTGTTCACGTCGTTGATATAGGTGTCGGCGCGGCCTGCGAGAATCGCCTGGATCGCGTTCGCGTTGTTGTCATACAGCTGCACGGACGCTTCCTGCCTGTGCGCCGCCTTGCAGGCCGGCGCAAGATTCTGGATCAGCGGCACTTCAACGTAGCCGGTGTTCTCGGCGGCAATCGTGCCGCACATCGTCGGGTTGATGCCGCTGATCTTCTTCGGATTGCCTTTCGCGACGAGCACGCCGTCGAACACTTTCGAATACGTGACGAAGTCCGCCGCCTTCGCGCGCTCTTCGGTCGCATACATGTCGGAGATCACGATGTCCGCCTGGCCGCTTTGCAGCGTCGGCAGCAGCGCTGCGAACGAGACCGGCTTGTACGCCATCTTGAAGCCGAGGCAGTTGCCTATTGCTTCGCCGAGGTCGATGTCGAAGCCGACATATTTACTCGGGTCATTCGGGTCCAGCGCTTCATAGCCCGGCGTGTGCGGGTTGATCGCGTTGATCAGCGTCTTGCCCTTGAATTGTGGGTATTTCGCCTGTAGCGCCGCGCATTCGGCAGGCGCCGGTGCGGCAGCCTTTGCGTGGCCCGACACCAGCAGCGTCAGCAGACAGACCGCACCAAGAACCAGCTCGCGCCAGTGCCGCGCAACACCGCCCGCGCGCCGGACTTGATGATCGACAAGATTGGTATACATCACTGAACTCCCTAAGCGGCAGATGACAATGGCCCACACGATGTACGCCTTGTTGCATCGCACCAGCGCGAGAGTATGTGAACGAAATTCCAGGGACTTGTCCCAGCACGCACAAATGCTTGTACGGGCGTGAAGTTCGATGGCGACGGCGTCGCGCTTCACGACCGCCGTACGTAAGGCACAAGGAAACGCCCGCTGCGAAACCATCCGCATGGTCCTGCTTCTCATCGCTGGAAAACTCGACCTTCTTGCGCTTAAACCAACGTCGCCGCCCCCTTACCCGGTGCGTTAAAAGAATAGCCATTTCCCGCAATTACAAACCGCAATTAACTTGATTAATGGAACAATTGGCACTTTATGAAATCACAATGAAAATTACCAAATTACTCATAATCCCATGCATAAAAATACTCAATCGAGTTGTAATTTTTCGAACCGTACGAAACGTGCAGCACCGGGCCGTCCAACGATCAATTGGCCCACAGGGGCAGCGAATTTCTGAATCACTCTCCCCGTCGCGCCTCACGGAGCAATGCACCGGCGGCAGGCTTTCACTCTCTTTAATTTCGTCGATTTCCTAATTAAATTCTGCCGCTATCGAAATGATAGGAAAAAGAGATTGGATAATGAAATGACTGAGCAATAGGATCACTCCGGTTTCCCCCTGAAACAGGAACTTAAAGTGAAAGTATTGAAGACACAGATTGCTGCAAGCATTTTCTCGATCGTCTCAGCAACGATGCTGGCTCAACCCGCGTACGCTGTGGATATGACCCAGGATAGCGGGTCACCGGTCGGCGACAACCAGAACTCCCAGACTGCCGGCCCCGAAGGTCCGGTTCTTTTGCAGGACTCCCATCTTATTGAGAAGTTGCAACGCTTCGACCGCGAGCGCATACCCGAGCGCGTCGTGCATGCGCGGGGCACGGGTATCTTTGGCGAATTCGTGCCCACCACGGACATCAGCGCCCTGACCTCTGCCCAGGTGTTCAAGCCTGGATCGAAGACGCCGGTGTTCGTTCGATTCTCGACAGTGATGGGCTATCGCGGCTCGCCCGAGCAGGCACGAGACCCGCGTGGTTTCGCTATCAAGTTCTACACGCAGCAAGGGAACTGGGACATGGTCGGCATCAACTGGCCGATCTTCTTCATTCGCGACGCCATCAAGTTTCCTGACTTTGTGCATGCGAACAAACCATCGGCAGTGACCGGCGTGCAGGATCCGAATCTGGCGTTCGACTTTTTCGCCCATACGCCCGAAGCAACCAACATGCTCACGCACCTCTACACAGACGAGGGCATGCCGGATTCGTATCGCCACATGGACGGCTACGGCGTGCACGCCTTCAAGTTCGTCAACGCGAAAGGTGAAGTTCACTACGTCAAGTTTCACTGGAAGAGCCGCCAGGGTATCCAGGGCATTCGCCCCCAGGATATCCCGCATTCGATCGGCGCGGACTGGAATCTGATGACCAATGACCTCTACAACTCGGTCAAGGCACATTCATACCCGCAGTGGGACCTTTACATCCAGGTCCTCTCGCCGAAGGATCTGGACAAGTTCGATTTCGATCCGCTGGATGACACGAAGGTATGGCCCACCTCCATCCCCGAACAGAAGGTGGGCACAATGACGCTCAACCGCGTTCCGGATAACTATTTCGAGTCCACGGAAGAATCGGCATTCGCGCCGTCGCGGCTCGTGCCCGGGATCGAGCCTTCAGAGGACCGGATGCTGCAGGGCCGCCTGTTCGCCTATGCCGACACGCAGATGTATCGCCTAGGCCCGAACTACAACCAGTTGCCGATCAACCGCCCCATCGTCCCGGTCTACAACAACAACCAGGACGGTCTCATGAACGAGGGAGATCGAAAAGGCGAGGTGAACTACGAGCCATCCGGAATCGCCGAAATCGCACAGCAGGATACGTACAAGTCCGTGCAGACGCCGCTGCAGGGAACGACCCAGCAAAAAGCGATTCACAAAACGCTCGACTTCCGTCAGGCCGGCGAGTACTACCGCACGCTGTCCGAGGCTGACAAGGCGGACCTGATCACGTCGCTCTCGGGCGACCTTGGCCGCGTAACCAACGACGCGAACAAGTACACGATGCTCTCGTACTTCTATAAAGCCGACACCGACTATGGCACCCGCCTCGCGCGGGCGATACACGCGGATGTCGCGCGCGTGCAGGATGCGGCGGCACACCTCAGCGACAACTAACGCACGCGGGGGCCTGCCGAGACAAGCCCCCGTCCGATTGAATCAGATTCCTTGCGGAGAAATGCAATGCGATGTTCATCTGCTACCCGGCGCCTTGTTCGGACCGTGGCGGCAACCGCCCTCAGCGCAATGGTCACGGCGAGTTGTGCGCATGTGTATCAGTCGGGCACCTATTCGGCCGTGACGGCCACACCGAGTTACACCGAGGACTGGTTTGCCGCGGCGCGTGCGGGGCGCACGGATATTGTTCAGGCGTTGATCGATGCCCATTTCCCGCTCGAGACAACCACGCCCGAAGGTTATACCGCGCTGATCCTCAGCGCATACGACAATCACCCGGAGACCTTGAAGGCGCTCCTTTCTGCGGACGCCAACGCCTGTGCGGCCGACCGGCACGGCAATACGGCGCTGATGGGGGCGCTCTTCAAAGGTGAGACGAATATTGCAAAGATGTTGCTCGACACGCATTGCGACATCGATCAAACCAATAACGCGGGGGAAACGGCATTGTCGTTTGCCGCGCTATTCGGCCGACTCGATATGATTCCGGTACTCGTCGCACACGGCGCCAACGCGAATCATGTCGACGCGCGCGGCGGGACCGCGCTGCAAATGGCGATCGCACAACACAATCCGGCTGCCGAGCAAGCGCTACGCCGCGTCGGCGCGACACAATGAGACCTGGGCGATGCGCCGCATTTCACGGCGCATCGCCTACTAGCAGAACAGGTGATCGCGACACCCGCATAAGCTCGCCTCCCCATCCGGCCATTCGCCGATCACGCCCGCTTCAGGAGCGCGCTATCGACCGGCAACGCCCGAACCCGCGTGCCGACAGCATTGGAGATCGCGTTGCAGATCGCGGCCATGGTCGGCGGCACACCCGGTTCGCCGACACCGCCGGGCGGCGCAGCGCTCGGCACGATATACACGTGAGTTTCCGGCACGGAGTCGATCCGGGCGACACGATAGTCTGTGAAGTTCGACTGATCGGCTGCGCCGCTACTGAACGTCAGTTCGCTGTATAGCGTATTGCCGAGTGCCATGACCACCGCTCCCTCGAACTGCGCGATCACGCGATCGGGATTCACGATACGTCCGCAGTCGATTGCCAGATCGACACGCGTCACGCGCACCGAGCCATCGTCGGCCACCTGCACCTGCGCGACTGCGGCGACGTACGTCAGAAAGCTGCGGTGAACGGCGATACCCCGCCCATGACGAGCCGGCAACGCGGCGGACCAGTTCGACCGCACCGCCGCCGCGCGGACCACTGCGGCAAAGCGCGCGGTATCGATCGGATACTCGTCGATCGACGCGCCGTAGTTCGGATAGTCCACTCCCAGCGCATGCAGATCGACATGGCGCGGACTGCCCAGTAGCGCGAGCAAATGCTGCACCGGATCCTGGCCTGCAGCAGCGGCGAGTTCGTCGACGAACGAGCCTTGCGCGAAGCCGTGCGGAATGTTGTACACCGAGCGATACCAACCGATGCGTGTATGCGCCCGCGCCGCCCCGTTTTCGCACTGCACGTTGGCGACCTCATAGGGCATGTCGGTCACACCCTGCCCCAGTTCGCCCGCCGAACCATAGACCACATCTGGTGTGAACGTCGAACCGATCGAGGGGAATACGCTCCGGTGCAACCACGCAATCGTCCTGCCCTGCGCGTCGAGTCCGCCTTCCATGTGCTGCGCGCACACCGCATGGAAGTAGTCGTTACGTATGTCGTCCTCGCGCGTCCACGTCAGCTTGACGGGTGCACCGACTTCGCGCGCCAGGAACGCGGCCTCGGCCACATAGTCCGGTTTCGACTTGCGGCCGAAGCCGCCGCCGAGCAACGTGACGTTGATCGTCACAGCCTGCTCTTGCAGGCCGAGCACCTGTGCGACGGTCGTGCGCGCTTGCTGCGGATTTTGCGTCGCGGTCCAGACCTCGACTGCGCCGTTTGCAAACGATGCAGTCGCAGCGAGCGGCTCCATCGTCGCATGCGCCAGATGGGGCACATAATAGTCTGCCGATACGTGTTTTGCAGCGTTTTTCAACGTGCCTGCGGTATCTCCATTGTTGCGCACGACCTTCCCGGGCTGCCGCGCGGTGTCTTCAAGCGCCTTGCGATACGCCCCGCTATCGTACGTGCCGTTCGGCCCGAGGTTCCATTCGAGCTTCAGCTTCTGGCGCCCTTGCATGGCGGCCCAGGTGTTGGTCGCGATCACCGCGACGCCGCCGAGCGGCTGGAAGCCTGCGGGTAGCGGCGCGGCAGGAATGCGCACCACGCGAAGCACGCCCGGCACCTTCGTCGCTTCAGTCGAGTCGACGCTTTTGAGTGTTGCACCATACACAGGCGACCGTTCGACCGACGCATACGTCATACCGGGCAACACGACATCGATGCCGTACGTCGCGCGGCCATGAACGATATCGTCGAGATCGACGATCGGCAGCGACTTGCCGATATAGCGCCACAGGTCCTCACTTTTCAACTGCAGCGTGTCGCGGCCGGGCACCGGCAGATGTGAGGCTGCCTGCGCGAGCGCGCCGTATGACAGGCGCCGCCCGCTCGCCGGATGCACCACGTGGCCGGGCTCGGTCCGGCAACTCGCCGGGCTGACGCGCCATTTCGAAGCGGCGGCGGCCACCAGCATCTGCCGCGCGGAACCGCCTGCCTCGCGCAGTGGCTGGAAGAACTGGCGGATACTGCGCGAGCCATCGGTATTCTGGTCGCCGTACTTCGCATCGCCTTGCGCCTGCACCACCTTGACGGTGTTCCAGTCGGCGTCGAGTTCGTCGGCAAGGATCATCGCGAGGCTGGTGCGGATGCCGGTGCCCATCTCGGAACGATGCACAACCAGCACGATCTCACCAGTCGGCGCGACCGACACATAGACGTTCGGCGCAAACACTGTTTTGACGCTGCTTGCCGAGGCGAGCGGGCTTGCCGCAAACGCCGTTGCTGTGCCGCCGACATACAGGCCGAGCACCACCCCGCCTGCCAGGGTGCCCTTCAGTACCCGGCGCCGGCTCAGATTGACGATCTCGCTCATTACGCCTGCTCCGCTGCGGCCTTGATGGCAACCTTGATGCGTTGATAGGTGCCGCAGCGGCAGACATTGCCGGACATCGCTTCGACGATCTGCTCGTCGCTCGGCTTCGGCGTCTGTTTGAGCAGCGACGCAGCCTGCATCATCTGGCCAGGTTGGCAGTAGCCGCACTGCGGAACATTCGCGGCTTTCCACGCTCGCTGCACGGGATGCTCGCCGCCGTTCCCCAAGCCTTCGATCGTCGTCACGGGCTTGCCTTGTGCGTCCGCCAGCGACGTAACACACGAGCGCACCGCCACGCCATCCAGATGTACGGTGCACGCGCCGCATGCACCTACGCCGCAGCCGAACTTGGTGCCATGCAGCCCCAACAGGTCACGTACCGCCCATAGCAAGGGCATGTTCGCGTCGGCGTCGACGTTGTGATGAACGCCATTCACAATCAGTTCCATCGGTTCACTCCTTGTTTGTCGACGCGCGTCACACTCGCGGGCGCTGCCTCGCGATCGCCTTACCTGCGCACGCCGTTCATGCTCTGGCCTGATAGGCCTTGCACCATCCGGCGCCACTCACCTGCTTCGCGCCGAACAGCGCGCAGAGCGCGTTGGCGTCAGCTGGCTTGCCCTGGTAGAACTGGCAGTTCGCGCAGCGCTGGTTGTCGCTGAAATGCGGATATTTCGTGCGGTCGACCTGGTTTGCATTGGCCTTGTACCCGAGCGCCTGCGCAGCGGGATCGCTCTCCTGAAGCTGAGAAGGCGCCGCCCACGCGTAGCGACCGGTGGTCGCGAGCGCTGTGGCGCCGATTGAATGGATCAGGAAGGTGCGTCGAGGGGTTCGCATGTTCGATGGCACCCCGTCAGGCTAACTGCACGCGGCGCGGCGGCGCCATAAACTCCGGCCCAATGGGGTCCTTGACGAACTGCGCGACAATCGCGTCGATCTGCTCGAAGGCCTTCTCGTCGAGGCGCCAGCCGAACACGTCTTCAATCCCGTCGAGTTGCGCCGGACGACGCGCACCCCACAGCGCGATCGTCGGGCCGCGATCGAGCACCCAGCGCACCGCCAGCGCGAGCACCGACTTGTCGAAGTTCTCGCGTGCGAACACGTCCAGTGCTTTCACCGCCGCGACGTACTGCTCGCGACGCGGCTCGCAAAACTTCGGGTCGCGCTGGCGCAGATCGTCGCCCTCGAAGCGCGTGTCGACGCCGATGCGCCCGGCCAGCAGCCCGCGACAGAGCGCCCCATAGGCAAGCGCGACAAGCCCATGCTGTTTTGCATACGGCAGCACGTCACGGTCGATATCGCGCTCGAACAGGTTGTACGGCGGTTGCGTGGCCGACAGCGGCGCCACACGCCGGAACGCGTCCATTTGCGCAGGCGAGAAGTTGCTGACGCCCAGCGCCAGCACCTTGCCCTCCTTGCGCAGATCGTCGAGCACCGCAGCGGTCTGTTCGATCGGTACCAACGGGTCGGGCCAATGAACCTGATACAGATCGATGTAATCTGTCCGCAAGCGCCGCAGCGTATCCTCTACTTCCTGACGAATGCGCACCGGTGACGAGTTGCGGAACACCGCGCCATCCTGCCATTCCAAAGCGACCTTGGTCGCGATGACCGCCTTGTGCCGATAACCATCGGCCAGCGCCTTGCCGACAATCTCCTCCGAAGCGCCGAAGCCATACACTGGCGCGGTGTCGATCAGATTGACACCGCTATCGAGCGCCCGGCGGATTACCGCGATCGAGTCTTTCTCATCGGTGCCGCCCCACATCCAGCCGCCGATCGCCCAGGTACCGAGGCCGATGCGTGAGACGGGGGTCGTTAAACCTTCAATTGCGATTGTTTCGATAGTCATGTGAAGCTCTCTAATCAATGCACTACGTAAGGCACCACATCCGGGTCGAGTGCGATCTGACAAATGGCGGCGCGCCCCGCGGACGGGCAAGCGAGCCGATTATTTCAGCGGCATCCGGCGATCACAAGAAGGCACCTGACGGTTTCATACTTTCCCCATGGAAACTAATTGCTACGACAGCGCTTACGCGCAAGACAACCCGCAGAAAAAAACCGACGACCTGGCGCGGAACATCATCGAGCAGATCGCGGACAAGTGGACCATCCTCGTCATCGATGCACTCGGCACGCATGGCGAAATGCGTTTTTCGCGCCTGCGCGAAGTGGTGGAGGGCGTGAGCCAGAAGATGCTCACCAAGACACTGCGGCAACTCGAGCGTGACGGCCTCGTTACGCGCTACGTGCATCCGGTGATCCCGCCGCGCGTCGACTATCAGCTAACGCCACTGGGGCGCAGCCTGCTCGACAAGATCTGCGGAATCTGGGACTGGGTCGAAATCCATATGGGTGAAATGGAATCAGCGCGACGCGAGTTCGATCGAGGCGAAAAGCGGGTCGATTACCTGCGTCCGCGTGACGCACCCAGCGCCTAGCGTCGCCGCCTTCATGCCAAGCCGAAGCTGACCGCCGCTGTCGAGCCGCCAGCAAGACCGCGAGAAATTACCCATAATTGCGCGCAATCTTCGAGCAACCGTTGGGACGTTTCATGAAAGCAGCTTCTGGCGCACCGCAATCCCCGATCGCATTTCTGGCCGTCGCGCTGGCGTTCGCGATCAACATGATGGGTACAACGCTACCGACATCAATTTATCGGTACTACCAACTGCAGTTCGGTTTTTCGCCAACCGTCATCACTGTGATCTACGCCTCGTATGCAGCCGGGGTGCTGGGCGCACTACTGTTGATCGGCAACTGGTCCGATCAGCTGGGCCGTCGTCGCATGCTGCTGGCGGGTCTGTGTGCGTCGGCCGCCTCGGCGCTGACGTTCCTGCTCAGCGACGGACTAGCGCTTCTGATGCTGGGCCGCCTGCTGTCGGGAATCTCTGCCGGCATCTTCACAGGAACCGCCACCGTCGCCGTGATCGAGCTCGCGCCACCTGCGTGGCGCGGCAAAGCCATGCTCGCGGCTACGGCGTCCAATATGCTCGGGCTGGGTTGCGGTCCTTTGCTAAGCGGCATCCTCGTCGAACTATTTCGCAGGCCGATGCAGTTGCCCTATGTGGTGCATCTCGCGCTTGTCGGCGTCGCCGCACTCGCCGTTTTCAGCGTGCCGGAGACTGCCACGACTCCCCCGCGGGTAAAACTCGGCATCCAGAAAATTTCGCTTCCAGCCGAGGTACGCCGTGCGTTCATCCCCGCCGCGCTGGCCGGGTTTGCCGGTTTTGTCGTGGTGGGATTCTTCGCTGCGGTCGCCCCTCAACTGATTCGGGGCGTGCTCGGCTTTCACAGCGGCATCGTGACCGGATCCATTGTGTTCCTGCTGTTCGCGTGCTCCGCCCTCGGACAGATCGTGCAGACGATCATTGCTGCCCGGTGGCGGCAAACGGCCGGCTGCATCGGACTCGTCGTGGGGCTGATATGTGTCGGTCTGTGCGTGCCGGAGCGCTCGCTCGGCGCGCTTTTGATCGGCACCGCTCTGGCGGGAATCGGGCAAGGCATCAGCTTCCGCGCGGGGTTAGGCGAGATCGCGTCCGCGGCGCCTGCACACCGGCGAGCGGAAGTCACGTCCAGCTTTTTCGTCGTGCTCTATGTGGCGATCTCGCTCCCCGTGATCGGCCTTGGCATCGCCGTGCAACTCGCCGACATTCAACGCGCGACGCTGCTCTTTGTCGGCCTGACGATCGTCCTCGTTCTTATCGCGCTGCTCCTGCTGATGCGCGGACAGATGAACCGGGAACGGGACGCCGAAGCAATCGGTAACTGAGCACGAAGCTCTTCCACGCGAGGCGGGGCCGCCGGCACATCACGCTCAGGCGCTTTCCAGGGCCGGCAGCAGCGCCGGCGCACTCGTGAGGAAGGCGCGCACGTGCATCGCAATCACCGCGTCGCTAGGCGTGGTGTTGTCGTTCGAATAGATACGGCGGCGAATTGCAAGGTGGGATACCGCGCCGTGCAGCAGCCAGCCGACCTCGGTCAGATGAGCCGGATCGGCCGGTACGCCGCGTCCTAATTCGTGCGCCGTCTCAGTGACGATGATCTCGAGCGCATGGGTCACAACGGCGTTCGTGTACGTCGGCGCCATTTGTAAGTCTTCAAGTGACGAGTAAAGGAACAGGCGAAGCCACTGCCGCGTCAGCAGCGTGTCGTAGTACTCGCGGTAAAAAGTATTCAGCCTGCTTTCAAGGGGCACACTGCGGTCTTTCAACTGAACAAACCACATCGCCTTGAAGGTTCCCACAATCTCGCGCTTGTAAACTTCGTCGATCAGCGCAGCCTTGCTAGGGAACAGACTATACAGCAAACGTTGCGACACGCCGCAGGCCTCGGCAATCGCGCGCGTCTGCGCGTTCAGGCCGTGCTCGGCGAAATATTCGGCGGCCTTCTCCAGCACACGCGCCTGACGCTCGGCACGCGGCAGACGCTGCGGTGCTTTCTTCATCGGCCGCCTGGTCGGCGCGCGACCCGCCGCGGTCTTGCTGCCCGGCTCTGCAACATCCCTGGATTTGGCCTTCATAACGCTCCCGTGTCCATCGATTTCTAAAATAAGTCTTCACATGACGACTTATGGTTTGGTAGAGTATATCGTCCGGGTACGCGGAAGAGTCTCGCCAGGCACCCGGACGCAGCCATCCATTATCTCAGGCTGCCGCGAACCGAGCTCCATCTTTGATTGCCGACGACCGCAAACCGCTCAATCCGAAGCGTTTGAGCGCCTGTCGCACAAACCGGATTCCGTTTTCCGCCCATGTCTTTGTCAAGCCGCCAGCCAGTCATCATCGCGCTGATCGTCGCCAGTGCCTATTTCATGGAGAATCTGGATGCGACGGTGATCGCGACCGCCCTGCCCCACATGGCCGCCACATTCGGCGTCACGTCCGTGAGCCTGAGTATCGGCATGACGGCCTATCTGCTGGCGCTCGCGGTTTTCATTCCAATCAGTGGATGGGTGGCGGACCGCTTTGGGCAACGCTCGGTGTTCGGTGGCGCGATCATCGTGTTCACCGGCGCCTCCATACTTTGCGGGCTGAGCAACGGCCTCGTCGAATTCACCATTGCGCGAATCCTGCAGGGCATCGGCGGCGCGATGATGGTGCCGGTAGGCCGCCTCGCCGTGCTACGCAGCACCGAAAAGCGTCACCTGATGCGCTCGATAGCCTACATCACGTGGCCCGGCCTCGCCGCACCGGTGTTAGGTCCGGCGTTGGGCGGCTTTATCTCGACCTATTTCAACTGGCGCTGGATCTTCCTGCTAAACATACCGATCGGTTTGCTGGGTCTGGTGCTCACCGTCCTGTTCATTCCGAACTACCGCGAACCCACTCGCCGCCCCTTCGATGTGTCAGGGTTCGTGCTGAGCGGTATCGCGCTGACTTGCCTGATGTACGGCATGGTCCTGATCGGGCAACTGCATAGCGACTGGCGCATCACGACCGCCGCGCTGATCTGCGGCTTTGCCGCCGCAATCCTGGCGATACGGCACTTCGGCCGCGCCGACCATCCCTTGATCGATCTTTCGCCCTGGCGAATTCCAACGTTCCGCGTGACCCTCGACGGCGGCTCGTTGTATGTCGTATCGGTTAGCGTCTCCCCCTTCCTGCTACCGCTGTTGTTCCAGCTCGGCTTCGGGATGAATGCGTTTGCTGCGGGTTTGCTCGTGCTCGCGTACGCGGCCGGCAATCTGGGCATGAAGACCGTCACCACGCCGATCCTCAAACGCTTTGGTTTTCGTAAGGTCATGATCGTCAACGGAATGCTTACCGCCGCGACCATTGCTTTGTGCAGCCTGCTTGCGCCGGACACGTCGCGCGCGCTGATCATGCTGGTGCTGCTGGTCGGCGGGCTGTGCCGGTCGATGCAATTCACGAGCATCAACACGCTCGCGTTCGCGGACGTCCCACCGGCGCGGATGAGTTCAGCGAGCACATTCTTCAGTATGGTCCAGCAGATGACCATCGGCCTCGGCATCGCATTTGGCGCGATCGCGCTACACGTTGCGGTCCTGGTTCATGGCAATCACGCACAGCTCTCGCTGGCCGATTTCCGCCTGGCCTTCCTGCTAGTGGCTGTGCTGGTGCTGTTCTCGGTCCTCTACTTTATCGGCATAGAACCGGATGCAGGCCGGGAGGTGAGTGGCCATAGGCGGGCCGCATCGCGATAGCGCTGAAATGAACCGTGTGATTCCGCATGTCGTGATGGGCATCACCGCGAAAGTTGAACAGAGAGATAGTCCGTGCAGGAAAAAAGCGTTACCCCGCGCCCAGGACGACCGGCCGCCTCGACTGGTGTCTTGCCAGTAGTAGACGCAGCGGTCCCCCGTAGCGCCTCGCAACAGATGTTGATCCTCGTCGGCATTTGCATCGCCGTGCTCGTGCTGCCGCTGAATTTCGGCGGTGCGGCCGTGTCCGCGCCGTCCATCGGCACCGCCCTGGGAGGCAGTCCAGTGGCGGTCAACTGGATTCTCAACGCCTTCATGCTGAGCTTCGGCAGCAGTCTGATGGCCTCGGGAGCGCTTGCCGACCTGTTCGGACGAAAGCGTGTATTCGCCATTGGCGTGGTGCTCTTCGCGTTGACGTCACTTGGGATCGCCGCGGCGCCGACCCTGTTGTGGGTCGATTTTCAGCGCGCGCTACAGGGCATTGCCGCCGCGTTTGTGCTGGCCGGTGCGTCGGCAGCACTCGCACAGGAGTTCGACGGACCTGGGCGCGCCCGCGCGTTCAGCATGCTCGGCACCACCTTCGGTATCGGCTTGGCGCTTGGCCCACTACTCGCCGGATTTCTCACGGAGACGTTCGGTTGGCGTTCGTTCTTCCTGGTCGATGCCGCCATCGGCTTGACCGGATTTGCACTCGGCGTTCCGAAGCTAAGAGAATCGTACGACCCGAGTGCCACGGGTCTCGATTGGCCTGGCGCCGCCAGCTTCACCGCCGCGCTGACACTCTTCACGTTCGGGCTGTTGCAAGGCCCGGAAAGCGGCTGGGAGAGCCCTCTCATTATCGGATTGTTCTCAGGCGCCATGGCGATGTTCATCGCGTTCGTCCACATCGAAAGGCGTGCTTCCCGGCCCATGCTCGACCTGTCGCTGTTTCGCTATCCGCGCTTCGTGGGTGTGCAGGCGCTCCCGCTAGCGACGGCATTTTGTTACGTTACGCTGCTTCTGGTCTTGCCTACGCGCTTTATCGGAATTGAAGGACATTCTGCGATCGACGCCGGCTTGATGATGCTCTCGCTATCGGCGCCGATGCTCTTTGTTCCTATCACGGCGGCACTGCTCACGCGATGGATGTCGGCCGGCGTCATTTCAGCGGCCGGCCTCATCATCGCGGCGCTCGGTATGCTTTGGTTCAGTGGCATCGCGCCTGACGCGCCATCCGGCAGCCTGACACTTCCGCTGTTCATCATCGGAGTGGGAGCCGGTCTGCCGTGGGGTCTGATGGATGGCTTGTCAGTCAGTGTCGTTCCAAAGGAACGCGCGGGCATGGCAACCGGCATCTTCAGCACGACGCGTGTAGCCGGAGAGGGCATGACGCTCGCAATTGCCGGCGCGGTGCTGGCGGTCCTCACGCGTCTACGGCTATCCGACGCACTCGCAGCGTTCCCGTCCGTTTCGCGCGAGGCCGCCGCGCAAGCCGCCCAGCGCGTGGCAACCGGCGATCTCCCACAGGCCATCGCTCTTCTGCCCGCGCTGGGGCAGCCCGTTCTCGCGCAGGCATACGACAGCGCATTCCGTATCCTGCTTCACATTCTCGTGGCGATCACACTGGCCTCCGCGCTCGTCGTGCTTGGATTTCTCGGTCGCACGCCATCCGCCGCGAGCCCGACCGATGCCGGTCCCGCGCTTCTGGGCGGCGAAGGGGCGGTTGATTGAGAACACGTTCGAGGTGAATTGGCGATGCGTCATGCGCCCGCCTCGCGCCCCCGGTCTGTGACGTTTCCTCACAAAGTCAATATTTTTCGTGCATTGTCGTACCCTTGGTCAGGGCGCTTAATCATCCTCAAGAGGATTCCGTAACGCGTAAATCTGGAGGAAGCCATGGATCTCGGGCCGCGCAAACCTGCGATTTCCGATCGGTTGATGAAGCGGATCGCCTGGCGGCTCGCGCCGCTGATGATCGTGATGTACATAGCGAACCAGCTTGACCGCGCGAACATCGGCTATGCGGCGCTGACCATGAACGCCGAACTCCACATGACGACGGCGCAATACGGCTTCGCGGCAAGCCTGTTTTTTCTCGGCTATATTCTGTTCGAAGTGCCGAGCAATCTGTGCATGCATCGGTTTGGCGCGCGGCTGTGGATGACGCGCATTCTGCTCAGCTGGGGTCTGCTCTCCTCGCTGACGAGCTTCGTCCCTGACTCCCGCTGGCTTTATATCGCCCGCTTCTTTCTCGGCGCGTTCGAAGCCGGCCTGTTTCCGGGCATGGTGTATTACCTGACGCTGTGGATGCCGGCGCGCAATCGCGTATGGATGATGTCTCTGTTCGTGACAGCAATCCCGCTAACCGGCGTGCTCGGGGCACCGGTGTCCACCTGGCTGATGGCACATGCGAATGTGTTCGGCATCACCGGCTGGCGCGCAATGATTCTGCTGGAGGGGGTCCCTGCAATCGTCCTGGCCGGGATCGTCTATTTCCGGCTGACGGACGACCCGTCCCGCACGCACTGGCTTTCCGCTGCGGAAAAGAGCGAAATCGCCGCGGCGCTGGCTGCCGAACGGGCCGAGGCGGCGGCCGCCACCTCGCCGTCGAGCGCCTGGAAAGCGCTCGGCAATCCGAAAGTCTGGGCGCTGGGTGTCGTCTACTTCGGCACCAACGCCGGCATCATCGGCCTGCTCTATTTCCTGCCGCAAGTCGTTAAAACGTTTGAAAGCACTTTCGGGGTGAAGTACAGCCTCGTGGATATCGGACTGATCACAGCGATTCCATTCGGCGTGGCCGTTGTCGCGACGCTCATCTGGGGCCGCGTCGTGAGTCGCCACCAGGTCGGCGCCTGGCACGTAGCCGGCCCGTTGCTGGTGTGCGCGGCCGCACTCTCGGTAGCCCTGCTGCTGAAATCTCCCTACCAATCGATCATTGCCCTTTCGATCGGCTCCGCGGCCTGCTTCTGCAGCATTACGACCTTCTGGCAATTGCCGAGTCGTATCCTCACCGATCGCGCCGCAGCGGCCGGCATCGCGCTAATCACAAGCATCGGGGTATCGTCAGGATTCTTGCTGCCCTATTTCATCGGATGGGTGAAGGATACGACCGGCACGTTTGTCCTCGCGTTTGTGGGCATCGCCATGACGATGGTGCTCGCCGCGATCACGGTCACGCTGCTCGAAACGCGTCGGCGAAAAATTAGCCAGCCGCAGCTTGCCAGTGAATAAGCGCGGCCGGCGCCTCGCCGTCCTTAGGACTATCATCGAGGGACCCATTGCCCATTTCCTTTTGCCAGCAAGGATTCTCGATGCGCCGCGGTGTCCCCAGTCTCAGTGCGCTGCAAGCTTTTGAAGCCGCAGCGCGCCATGAAAGTTTTTCGAAAGCCGCGATCGAGCTGTCGCAAACGCATGGCGCAGTGTGCAAAAAGGTCAACGAACTCGAAGCTCATCTGGGCATCGCCCTGTTCGAGCGGGTGCGTCAGCGCCTGGTATTGTCCGCGGCTGGCGCAGAGTACGCGCGGAGAATTCGGGTTCATCTCGACCAGATTCGCCGGGATACGCTCGAGCTGATGCGCCAGCAAAGCGAAGTGAAGATCCAGTTGGCCGTCGGCGTCACGTTCGCGTCTCAATGGCTGATTCCGCGCCTGCGTGACTTCTACGAGTCCAACCCGGACCTGCAACTTCATATCATGGGGCGCGACCAGCCGACGTTCTTCGACAATTCAAGCTTCGATGCCGCGATCTATTTCGGGCAGAGCCTATGGCCCGCTATGCCCGGACAACCGCTTGTGAGCGACGATAAGATTCTGGCTGTCTGTGCGCCCGGGTTGAGCGGCGGGCACGATAGCCTGAGCAGTGAAAAGATCAGTGCGCTGCCCTGGATCCACACCCGCGATCTTCCGCGCGCGTGGCTTGCATGGTCCGAAAGCGCGTCCACGCAGCTCACCGAACATCGTGCGGCGGACCAGCATTACGACATGTTCATCATGGCAATCAACGCCGCGATTTCAGGACTGGGCGTGGCCTTGCTTCCGCGCATCCTGATTGAACGGGAGCTGCGCAGCGGTGCACTCGTCCAGGTGCATCCTCATTCGATCCCGAATCCGGAGACTGTCTACTACTCATTTCCCGAGCAGAAACGTGACTGGGAGCCGCTTAAACGCTTCGATCGATGGCTATGCGCCGCCGTGCGCGACTATCGCGAAGGCTGCCGGCTCGACCGAACGGCAGCCTTCGAAGCGACGCTTGCGCCAAACTGAGGCCAGCGGTATGAGCACGTCCGTGTTCAAGCGAGTTCGCGCAGATCAGGGCTGTCGCGCAGGAGTTGCTGGTAGAGCCCCTGGAAGCTGAGCCACGCGACGTAGTCGGACCCCAGTTGCGCGTGCGTGGTCCGCGCGTCCTCGTCCGATAGCGGCTCAATGGGACCCGCCGCCTCGGCCAGCAACTGCACCTGGCAGCAACGCTCCATTGCAATGAAACGGTACGCCGCGGCGTCGACCGATGAACCGACAGTCAGCAAGCCATGATTGAGCAGAACGGCGGCGCGCCTGGTGCCCATTGTCTGCGCGATTCGGCGACCCTCGTCCGTCGCGAGCACGACCACGTCGCCTCGAAACAGGACGTGATCGTCGTAGAAGAGACAGGCTTCCTGATTGAGCGGAGCAAGAAGCCGTGCGCGCGCTGAAAACGCGCGGCCGGAAGGCGTGTGTGTATGGGCTGCGGCAACGACGTTCGGATTAGCGCCGTGGATGCCGCAGTGAATCGCCGCGGCAGCGGCGTTGACGGGTCCGGTCCCATGGTAAACGTTGGCCTCCTCGTCGATACAGACGAGATCGTCGGGATGGATGGACGAAAAATGCTGTGCGTACGGATTGACCCAGAACCGGTCGTGAAACTCCGGGTCGCGCACCGTGATATGCCCGGCTATGCCTTCGGCCAGTCCGAATCGCGCAAAGATGCGAAATGCCGCAGCCAGTTTGAGCTTGCGATGTTGCCGTTCATCGTCGAGGCTGGCGAATACCGGCGGCTCCGGCAAGCGCCCGCCGATTGGTTTCGGAATGTGCAACTCGCGGACTTCCGCATGGCCCATGACTTACTCCTTGGTGCTGGTCTGAGCCTTGATTTTCGTGTGCATAGACGACACCGTCCATCGACGATTTGTCACAAGGTCGCTTCTTGCGCTCACACGCGCCGCCTCGTGATTCGACCGTGGTGTCCAGATACGCAAGGAAGCGTCCGGCGCCGGGTCATGAAACATGGTGTACATGAAAATTCAATCGCAAGTGTTTCGGTAGTCATGCGATACTCGTTTTTTGACAAACCGAGCCCAAGTCGGATGCTGTCCGATTAACTGAGGCCTGCTGATTACCCACCAGGTCGACATACACGTCAGCCACATCAGGCAACCACCAAACACCTCGCGGCCCCACACTTTCCCCATGGAAACACATTGCGACGATGCGCTTTGCGCCGACGAAAACGCGCAAAAGAAAACCGATGATCTTGCGCGCGACATCATCGAGCAGATCGCCGATAAGTGGACCATTCTGGTGATCGATGCACTTGGGACTGACGGCGAGATGCGTTTTTCACGCCTGCGCGAACACATCGGTGGCGTCAGTCAGAAGATGCTCACGAAGACGTTGCGCCAACTCGAGCGCGACGGCCTGGTTTCGCGACACGTGCATCCGGTGATACCGCCGCGTGTCGACTATCGGCTGACACCGCTGGGAGGCAGCCTTCTGGACAAAATCTGCGGAATCTGGGATTGGGCGGAAAGTCACATGAGCGAAATGGAAGCGGCGCGGCTGCAGTTCGATCGCGGAGAAAAGCGGGTAAACACCTCGCGCTCACCCAACGGAGCGACTCTTTAGACCGCGAGGTTGAAACTTGTGAGTTGTGAAGGCGCGCGGCGCTTTGATGCCGACGCTTTGCTCTTACGGCGCCGCGGCGATCTCGGCCATGATCTCGTTGAACCGCCCTGCCGAATGCAAAATCTCGGCCATCGTCGCCCCGGTGTCGCGATTCAGGCTGTGCGCTTGCGTCGTGCCGGCGGGACTGTCCACTCCCCGCCCTCCTCAACGTGTTCCGTCAGCTTGTCGATGCAGTGAAACAGCACTCGCTTTTCCTCCGTTGACAGAACGGACATGAGCTGCTCGTCGAACATTTTGCCGATCCGATCGCACTTGCTGACGATCGTCTTGCCCTTCCTGGTCAAGTTCAGGTTGATGACCCGTGCATCCGTCGTGCCGGTTGAACGGGTCAGCAAGCCACGGTTGGCTAGCGTGGTGACCAGCTTTGAAACCAGCGTCTTCTCAAGATATGTCAGCTCGATGAGCGGACCGAGAGAGATACCCGGCTGCATACCGACGAAGCGCAGCACGCGCAAATCGCGCAGGGTGACATCGCATTCGGCTTCGTAAAGGCCAGACGCCACGCCCTTGGCCAACTCACTGAGTACGTCGAGGCGAAAATTCAGATGCTCCAGTCTTGGATACGGCGCCTTCGACATGCTGTTCTCCTATTCCCATACTCTGATTTAGCTGCACACCACAACTTTTGAATTTTACGCGTTTCCCGCACGGAACTTATCACCGTATGGCAACATCGCCAGATGTCCTCTGCCCGCGGCATGAATCTTCTGATGTAGCCACGTTGGTACGACACATCAATTTTTAGCCGATTCTCGCACCGACTCAAAATCCCAAGTTCCTTTCAACGGCCCTTCGCCGACGACCATGGCGTTTAGCCCTGATGTAGTGCGTGGCCAATTTCGTTGTGCCCGCTGCACCTTCCTTGCGCGCATCCGCACTCTTTCCGACCATGGTAGTGGGTTCACGTCGGCTTGAAAATACCCGATTCGCGCTTGCATACAGGGTTTTCGATCGATGGCATGCTTTATGCAATTCCAATCAATGTGAATATTTCAATTGTTGCGATTTGCATCTATATGTCGTCGGCAACCGACGAATCCAGCAACAAAACTCCCCGGTCGAGTCCTTCCAGATCGTCGACAAACCGTGTGTCCACTCTGCCCTGAGCGGTCACGCAAACCAAGAGAAGTGATTCAGGTTCAGCACGAGGATCAGCATGTCAGTTCAATTAGCGTTGCGAAACATTCGAAAATCCTTCTCCGGCAAACAGGGATCGGTCGATGTGCTGGGTGGCTTGTCGTTCGACATCAACGAACGGGATTTCGTCAGCATCATCGGCCCGTCGGGTTGCGGCAAGACGACAGTGTTCAACGTGATCGCCGGCCTCCTGGAACCCGACAGCGGCGAGATCGTCTATCGAGGGCAAGCGGTGACCGGCTTGCGCGGCAAAGTCGGCTACATGATGCAGCGTGACCTGCTGTTGCCGTGGCGCACCGTATTGCAGAACGTCCTGATCGGCCCCGAGTTGTCCCGCATGCCGGCTGCGCAAGCGCGCGAAACGGCAATGGAATACCTGAACACCTACGGCCTCGCGGGTTTCGAAAATGCCTATCCGCGCATGCTGTCCGGTGGCATGCGCCAGCGCGTCGCGCTGATCCGCACCTTGATCAATGATCCCGACATCATCCTGCTCGATGAGCCGTTTTCGGCGCTCGACTATCAGACCCGGCTGTATCTGGAAGGCGTGCTGATGGAAGCGGTCGAGACGTTCCACAAGACGGTCGTACTGGTCACGCACGACATCGACGAAGCAGTCGCGCTATCGAAGCGTGTGGTGGTACTGGGCGGACGGCCTTCGCAAGTCAAGAAGGTCTATGACATCGAGATCGGCGCGCGCACGCCGATCGGTGCGCGCAGCGATCCGAACTTTTCTGGTTACTTTCACGCGCTGTGCGCGGAACTCGATATCCAGACCGAGGTGAAGGCAGCATGAACCATTCCGCATCCATCAATAGCACGAAAGTGTCGGCGCCACGCAGCCAGACGCATTCGCGCCCCATTCTGAATACCGGATGGGGACGCACAGTCCTGCAGCTCGTCGCCGTGATTGCATTCTTTGCGATATGGGAAGGCGCCGCGCGGCTTGGCTGGGTATCCAACTTCCTGGTCGGCTCGCCGACGAAAATCTACGACGCGCTCGCTCGCTCCGCTGAATCAGGCGACCTCTTCGTCGATATCGGCTACACCATGTTCGAAGCGATGCTCGGCTTTCTGTTCGGCACGGCGGTCGGCTCGGTCTGCGGCCTCGCGCTATGGTATTCGCCATTCGTCGCACGACTGATCGAGCCGTTTATCGTCGCGATCAACAGCGTGCCGAAGATCGCCTTCGCCCCGATTGTGATTCTCTGGTTCGGCACCGGACTCGTTTCGAAAGTTGCGCTGGCAATTTCGCTGACAGCGATCGTCGCGCTGATAGCCGCTTACGAGGCGGCGAAAGAAGCCGATCCTGATCTTCAGGCGCTGCTCGTCACGCTCGGTGCGAACAAAAACGACGTGTTCCTGAAGGTCGTTATCCCGTTCACGCTGCCTTACGTGATCTCGACGTTCCGCATCAATATCGGCTTTGGTCTGGTGGGCGCAGTGGTGGGGGAATTCATTTCGTCAGAGAAAGGGCTCGGCCACATGATCTTTACCGCCTCGAGTCTTTACGACCTGAACACCGTGTGGGCCGGCCTCTTCGTGCTGATGGCGATCGGCTTCGTGTTGTATTTCCTGATTGACCTGGTCGAACGCAAGCTGCTGCCGTGGCGACAGATATCGAATGCACCGACGCTACGGGTTTGACGCCATCGCCACTCAAGCTCGAATTGTTTGCTTTTTGCCCGTCAATCTAACCTTTCTCTGGACCTGAAAAATGGCAATCCTTGCAAGAAAAATGCTGGTTGCTTTGACAACAGCAGTCGCAGTTTCGGCCGCCACCATCGCAACGCCCGTCCTCGCCGCCAACAAAAAAGCCGTTATTTCGCAGGCTTTCCAGTCGATGCTGTATCTGCCCCTTTACGTCGCCATCGACGGCGGTTTCTTCACCAGGGAGGGGCTGGACGTGACAAAGCAGACTGCGGGCAGTCCGAGCGCGGCGTTGTCGGCAGTATTGTCGGGAAGTGCGGACTTCTCGCTGCATGGTCCCGAATGGACCGCGGTCGCCGCCGAAAAAGGCGCGGATGTCGATGTGATCGCCAACGTTGTGAACGGCGCGGCGGTGTGGATCGTCACTACGCCGGATAGCAAATTCACCGGTATCAAGGACGTGAAGGGCCAGACAGTCGTGTCGGGACAAATGCCGACGACCAGCACGTCGCTGTTCTTCAAGTTGCTGAAAGAGAACGGCATGTCGCCCGCTGACGTAAAACTATCCCAGGTACCGCTCGGCTCCGAGATCGGTCCGCTGGTTGCCGGCCAGTCCAAGGTTGCGGTGATGTATGAACCCGGCCTTGATCAGGCCGTTGCCAGAGGCATGAAGGTGGTGCTCGGCTTTCCGAAGTTGTACGGCGAATACGCATTCTCGTCCATCTCGGCGAAGAGGAGCGTGGACCCCGATGTGGCGGCGCGGTTCGTGAAAGGTATGGAACAGGCACTCGTCTTCATGCAGAACAATCCCACGGAAACCCTGGCGATCGCCCGCCGTGAGTTTCCAGGCCTCGATCCGGAGATCGTCAACGCTGCGGTGAAGCGCATGTTGAACGAAGGCGTATATCCGAGGAACGTCGACATCACCCCGAAAGCGCTGACGGTGGCAATGGATACGCAGATCTCGCTCGGCAACTTGAAGCAGCAGCCGAATTACAGCACGTTCGTCGTGCAGAACTACATTCATCAAGCACTAGCCGCAAAATGAACCATTCTTCCCCCTCCCCCACCATCCGCGAAATCCGCGACGCGATCCGCGCGGGAACCCGCACCATCGATCAGACTGTCCAGCAGGCATTTGATGCGGCACAACGGCTGCAACCCGAGTTGCAAGCGTTCATCCATCTGCCGGCGGCGCCGGTAATCAATCGCGCCGCTCCCCACGCACCGCTCGCGGGCGTCCCTGTCGGCGTAAAGGATCTGATCGATACGGCCGACATGCCCACTGCGTACGGGTCGCCGGCCTACGAAGGCCGCAGGCCCGACAAGGACGCATGGGTGGTCGCCCGTTTGCGCGAAGCCGGTGCCACGGTGCTCGGCAAAACGGTCACCACCGAATTCGCCTGGCGTCAGCCAGGCGCCACGACCAACCCGTGGAACAGCAATCACACGCCTGGCGGTTCATCGAGCGGCTCGGCCGCGGCCGTTGCGGCCGGCATCGTGCCGCTCGCGCTCGGCACGCAGACGTTCGGATCGGTCATCCGCCCCGCCGCGTATTGCGGTGTGGTTGGGGTAAAGCCGAGCTACGGCACGATTGCGCGGACCGGCGTGTTGCCGTTGTCAGGGTCGCTCGATCATCTTGGCGTTTTCACCACCAATGTCGCCGATGCAGTTCATGTGCTGTCGATTCTGGCGGGGAGCGATGCGGACGATCCCCACCCGTCGCATAACGGTCGCCAGAGAAAAGACCCGGGCGACGCGGCGAAGCGGCCGCCACGTATCGGCGTGTTGCGCGAGCAGATCGGCGGGGCGATCGATAAAGCGCAGCAACACGTGCTGAATCAGCTCGCCTTACGTTTGCGAGCTGACGGCGCAGAAATCGTCGGTGCGGACGTGCCGGCCGAACTGTTCGACGCTGCCCGGCATGCTTCGATCCTCGTCGCAGTTGAAGCAGCGCTGGTACACGGCGAACTGGTAGATCGTTCACCTGATCTTGTCAGCGCGCCGATCAAGGCTCTGGTCGCGGAAGGCCGAGCATTGCCCGCCACCGAGTATGCGAAAGCGAAGGCATTGCAGGTACAGATGGCGCTTCGCTTCGACCGGTGGCTCACCGAAGAAGCCGGACTGGATGCGCTGCTGGTAGCGCCGGCATCGGGCGAGGCGCCCCGCGGGCTCGACTATACGGGCGACGCGGCGTTCTGCGCGCCCTGGACCTTCCTCGGCGTGCCGGCGGTGACGTTACCGGTGAACTTCGGTCCGGCGGGGCTGCCGCTTGGCGTGCAACTGGTCGGGGCGGGTCAGCACGACGCCGCGTTGCTGTCGCTTGCCGAGTGGGTGGAAGGCAGAACCGGCTGGAACATCGCGGTTGCGTCTCGCTGAGGCCGGCTTCGTTGTGCACAACAGTATCAAGTGATCATGCGAAAGCCGTAGCGGCTGAGCGGGTAGTGAAGTTCGATTGAGGGTTTGAGGAAATATGTCTGCAGAATTTTTAAATCCGGTGCGAGGCATCCGCGGGATGGCGGTGACCCCCCATGCGCTGGCGTCGCAAAGCGCGCTCGCGATCCTGCGCGACGGCGGCAATGCCGTCGAGGCGATGATTGCCGCCGCGGCGACCATCGCAGCGGTGTATCCGCATATGAACAGCATCGGCGGCGACGGCTTCTGGTTGATTTCGCGGCCGGGCGAAGAGCCCGTCGGCATCGAGGCATGTGGAGCGGCGGCATCAGCGGCGACGATCGACGCCTATCGCGCACGCGGCCTGCAATCGATCCCGTTTCGCGGACCGCTGGCGGCGAATACGGTGGCCGGCACAGTGTCGGGTTGGGCGTTGGCGCATCAGTGGTCCACTGACACGCTCGGCGGCAAGCTGCCGGTCGCACGGCTGCTGGAAGACGCGATCGCCTACGCAGGCGGCGGTATTCCAGTCACGCGCAGTCAGTCCGAATGCGTCGCGCTCAAACGGCAGGAACTCGAATCGGTCGCGGGGTTCGCACAGACGTTTCTGACAGGTGACGACCCGTCCGGCGTGCCGGCTGTCGGCGACCGCTTTGTCCAGCCGCGCCTCGCCGCGACACTCGAGCGCCTCGCCCACGCGGGTCTCGACGACTTCTACCGGGGCGACCTCGCCCGCAGCATCGCGGCCGACCTGCGCGCCCTCGAAAGTCCGCTGTCGCTAGCCGACCTCGAACGGCATCGCGCAAGGCTGCGCACGCCGCTGGCACTCGCGCATTCGCTCGGCACGATCTACAACATGCCGCCGCCCACACAAGGGCTTGTCTCGCTGCAGATTCTCGGTGTGCTTGACCGTGTCTTGCGCGACGATATGGATCCGCTCGGTCCGGAGTACGTCCACGCGTGCGTGGAGGCAACCAAGCTCGCGTTCGCCATCCGCGACAAGCACATCACCGACCCGGATTACATGGACATCGATCCGCAGGCGTTGCTCGCGCCGCCTGTGCTCGACGCCATGGCCGAGCGGATTTCGATGTCCGCGGCGGCCCCGTGGGGTCGCGGTCTCGGACCGGCCGACACAGTATGGCTCGGCGTGATCGACGCCGACGGCGTAGCCGTCAGCTTCATCCAGAGCATCTATCACGAGTTCGGCAGCGGCCTCGTGCTTGCGGATTCGGGCATCAACTGGCAAAACCGCGGCTGTAGCTTCTCGCTCGATCCGTCTGCGCGCAATCCGCTAACGCCGGGACGACGGCCGTTTCACACGCTGAACCCGGCACTCGCGCGCTTCAATGACGGACGCACGATGGTGTACGGAAACATGGGCGGCGACGGCCAGCCCCAATCGCAAAGCGCCGTGTTTTCGCGCATCGCGCATTTCGGCTGGAATCCGCAAGCCGCGATCGATGCGCCTCGCTGGCTGCTGGGCCGGACCTGGGGGCGAAGCAATGAATCACTCAAGCTCGAGGCGCGGTTTCCCGCCAATACATTCAACGTGCTGCGCCGTCTCGGCCATGAAGTCGAACAGATGCGGCCATACGACGAAGCAATGGGCCACGCCGGCGCGATTGTCCGGCACGGCAACGGATGTCTGGAGGCAGGCTTCGACCCGCGCAGCGACGGAGCCGCCGCTGGCTGGTAGGCGCATCCGCTAGACAGCGGGCGGCCGCGCCGCCCGCACCTTTTCTGAACCAATAACCCGCGAGCGTTCGCGCCCGCGGTAAGGACGGCGCACGTCCGTCCATCTGTCGATCTTTCAATCCAGAGCGGAGAAGCACCTTGAACACCCCCACGCAATCACTGAAAGGCGCCGCCTCACCCGCCGCGCAAACAGCCGGGTATACCCGCTGGATCCAGCTCGGACTCGGCCTTGTTTGCATGATGACGATTTCGAGTCCGCAATATGTATGGACGCTGATGACGAAGCCTCTCATGGCCAAACTCGGCATCGCGCTGCCGGAACTGCAGGTGACATTCTCACTGCTCGTGCTGCTGCAAGCATTTTTCTCACCATTCCAGGGCGCTCTGATCGATCGTTTCGGGCCGCGCCGGCTGATCTCGATCGGTACGTTGCTGGCAGGCCTCAGCTGGGTGCTCGCTTCGTACGCGCACAGTACGTCGATGCTGTACCTCACCTATGGCTGCGTCGGCGGTCTCGGTACCGGCATCGTCTACGTCGGCGTGGTGGGATTCGTGGTTCGCTGGTTTCCCGATCGACGCGGTTTCGCCGCCGGCGTAGCGGCCGCAGGCTACGGCATGGGCGCCATTGTCACCACCTTTCCAATCTCGGCATCGCTTGCAACGCACGGTGTCGAATCCACGCTGTGGCTGTACGGCATCATCTTCGCAGCGGTCGGTCTCCTCGCCTCGCAGGGTCTGCGGGTACCGCCTGCGGCGGACAGTATCGGCTCGGCAGTATCCCGGGCAGCGGTCGCGACGCGCGACTACCGCCCATCCGAAATGCTCAGGACGCCGCTCTTCTGGCTGATGTTCCTGATGATGACGATGATGTCTACCTCGGGCCTCATGGTCACGTCGCAGATGGCAAGCTTCGCCGCCGACTTCGGGGTCAGCAAGGTGCTGGTCTTCGGGCTCGCCGCACTGCCGCTGGCACTGACGATCGACCGCTTCACGAACGGCCTGACCCGTCCGCTGTTCGGCTGGATCTCGGATCGCCTGGGACGCGAAAACACGATGTGTTTCGCGTTCGCGCTGGAAGGTGTGGCGATGGCGCTCTGGCTGCTGACGCGCGACAACGCGGTCCTGTTCGTCTTGCTGTCCGGCGTGGTGTTCTTCGGTTGGGGCGAAATTTTTTCGCTGTTCCCTTCGACCCTGACCGATACGTTCGGTACCCGCTATGCCACCGCTAACTATGGATGGCTTTACATCTCGTTCGGCATCGGCTCGATCTTCGGCGGGCCGCTGGCCGCACTGCTGCATCAGCATACCGGCAGCTGGGTGCCGGTGTTCGGCTGTGCGATCGTGCTCGACCTGAGCACTGCCGCGCTTGCGATGTTCATGCTGAAGCCGAAGCGCGCGCGCTTTGCTGCAAACGTGCACCGATGATCGGCGATTTCTATCGGTTGCGCGGGTCATTTTCGATTATCTCCATTCAGATCCGCGCACCTATACTCATTTTTAACCAGCACGAAACGGCTGCCCGCGGCGTGGCAGATGACCGTTCATCCATCGCCGATGCGCAATGCGCCGAGCGTGTGTCTGACATTCAAACGGCGAATCAGGAGAACAGGCATGAGCAGAGCACCCGCAGCGGTCATGGCGTACGCCCAACCGAAAACATCGGTTCGCTGGAAGATTTTCCTCATCATGTTGCTGCTGGTTACGGTCAACTACATCGACCGTGCCTCCCTGTCCGTCGCGATGCCGATGATCGCAAGCGAGTTCACGCTTACACCGGTCATGCAAGGCCTCATTATGAGTTCCTTCTTCTGGTCTTACACGCTGATGCAGATTCCTGGCGGCATGGCCGTCGACCGCTTCAAGCCGCGGCTCGTCCTCGCGTTGTGCACTTTGCTCTGGGGTGCCTTCCAGGGTCTTGGCGCATTGACGACCAATGCAGTGTCCCTGCTCGCCACGAGGCTCGGACTCGGTGTGGCGGAAGCACCCGTAGCCTCGGCGGGAGGTGCGCTCAATGCAATGTGGCTCACGCAGCATGAGCGGGTGCGCGGCGCATCGCTGATGGATGGCGGCTCGCCGCTCGGCGCGGCGCTCGGATCGGTGCTGATCACCTGGCTGATCGTAGTCGCGCACTCATGGCGCGCAGCGTTCGCGATTGCCGGCGTAGGCACGGTCCTGTGCGGCATAGGCGCCTGGTATTACATCAAGAATCAACCGCGCGAACACGCCGGCGTCAATGAAGCCGAAGCGGAACACATCGAGCAGGCCCGGCGGAAGGAAGATGAAAAAGAAGCGAAGAACCTGTCGGGCAATTCGCTCGATTTCTTCAGGTATCGCTCAGTGCTGCTGATGTTCGTCGGCTTCATGTGTTGCACGACGCTTTACTACGGCCTGTTGACCTGGATGCCCACCTATCTTCAGAAAGTGCAAGGCTTCAACATTCAGCAAATGGGCGGTGCCAGCTTCGTGATCTTCTTCTGCGGTTTCATTGGCGAACTCTTCGGTGCCTACGTCGCCGACAAGTGGCTCGCCAGCGGCGCCGCGCCGAACCGCGTCATGCGCACGATTTTCGGTATCGCTGGGGTGGTTGCCACGATTGCGGTGTTTTCGGTGGCACACGCGACGAGCCCCACGATGGTCGTGATCCTGCTGTCCATCACGCTCTTCTTTCTACGGTGGGGCGGACTGTACTGGTCGATCCCAGCAATGCTCGCCTCGCGCAACAAGGTGGGCACGCTCGGTGGGCTGCTCAACTTCGGCGGAAATATCGGCGGCATGGTGATCCCGATTGCGATTGGCGCGATCGTTCAGTTCACGGGCTCCTATTTCCTTGCGCTGATGTGCTTCGCCGCAATGGGCGTCGGCCTGCTGGTCTGTTCGGTCGGAATCGATTATGAAACGAAGATTCCGGTCTGAGCGAAACGTCACGCCTCTCATGAACAACGTTGCAACTGAGATCGGAAAATGGGAATAGCAAAAGTCGAGGACATCATTGGCCAAACCGTCCGCCGCGACATTGGCCGCATGAAGCGGTTCGTTGAAGGTCAGCTGGAAGCGGCCGCGCGTTCGATCATCGGCACACCGAACGCCCACGTCGGTATCGTGACGGGTTTCTTCATACGCAATGCCGTGCCGCCCTCGCCGGAGACGGACGGGCTCGGCGGCATGGCCCATCTGGCCGCCGCACTTTCTAACCTCGGCATACCGGTCACAGTGATCTCGGATGCGCCATGCTGCAAGGCCGTCTGGGCCGTCACCACGGAATTGCCGAAAGACGTGGCGTTCGAGATCACCTCGGTGAGCGCGGCATCGGTCAGGTCATTGAGAGCCCGGTTAAGCGAGGCTGAACGTCCGATCACGCATATGATCGCAATCGAGCGGGTGTCCCCCGCGAGCGACGGCAAACCGCACCGCGAGTACGGCGCGGATATGTCCGACGATACCGCTCCGCTGCACCTTCTGTTCGAGGATCCCGAGTGGTCGCGTCCGTGGGTCACGATCGGCATCGGCGACGGTGGCAATGAAATCGGCATGGGCGTGCTGCCCGAGGAAATCGTCCACGACGACATTCCCAACGGCCCCTTGATCAGCGCAGCCATTCCCGCGGACTACCTGATCGTTTCCAGCGTCTCGAACTGGGGCGGTTGGGGTCTGGTATCCGCGATGGCAATGGTCGCGCCGCGAGACGCAGCCGTGCGGTTGCTCACCGACTTCACACCGGAGCGCGACCGGGCGTATCTGGCAGCGGCCGTCGACGTCGGACAGGCGGTTGACGATAGCCGCATCGACCGCCCCGCGACGCCGAAGATGAGCGTCGACCGGTTGTCGTGGGAACAGCATGCACAGGTACTGGGTCAGCTCAGGGCGCACGTCGACGGATACCTCGCAGCGCCGTCGCACGCGTGAGCGCCGCATTGTCGATGGCCTGCATGCGACTGCCCGCGCGCGTGATCGGGCTGTCGGCGACCGGGTGATGCTATTGCCGCGCCATGCTTGCACGACTGCTCATCTCTGCCCCAGCGCGGTGGTGCTTAACACCGAAGGGTCGTGGCAAGTGCTTGAGCGACTCGCGAGCCGCCTATAGGCAACGAGGTCCGCACGCTAGAAGCCGTAGAGCCTCGCAGGATTTTCGACGAGGATTCGATGCCGCGTCGATTCATCAGGTATCCACAGCGTCAGATCATCCAGCAAGCGAGCGGCGTCCGGCTTGTTGTCGGCCGCTTGCGTCGGATGCGGCCAGTCCGATCCCCACAGCACCCTGTCCGCGGCAAGCTCGGCAAACCTGAGCGCGACCAGGCCGGCGTCGGCGTAGACCGGCGCTCCGCTTTGCGACACGAGATACGGTCCGCTCAATTTGACCCAGGTACGGCCGTTGGCCACCAGCGCCTCGACCATCCGGAACGCGGCATGCTCCGCGCCGCCCGGTTGCGGGATCTGCCCCATATGATCGATCACGAGGGGCGAAGACAGATTCGCCAGCAACTGCCGATGCGCGAGTAGCTGCCGGGCGGTGGCGTTGACCTGAATGTGCCAGCCGAGCGGTTCGATCCGCTTCGAGAGCGGCTCCATCATCGATACCGTGACGCCGACCAGGTATTCGAGGTTAAAGCGCAGCCCGCGCACGCCCCTATCGTGAAGGCCGGCCAGCTCACCATCCGTAACGGTAACGGGCACGGTCGCGATGCCGCGCGCGGTCTTTCCGAATTGCGCCAAGGCATCGAGCAGGCAACGGTTGTCGGTCCCATACGTAGACGGTTGAACGACGACATGTCGCTCGACGCCGAGCATTTGCTGCAGCGCGCGATAGTCGCCGACCGTCGCGTCCGGCGGCTGCAATCGCGCCGACGGATCAACCGGATACCGCGCGTCGTAGATGTGGTGATGACTATCGGTCGCGTTCGGCGGAACCGGAAAGCGCGGCCGGCCGAGGCCGCCAACGCGTGCGCGCTCGTCAGGGAAAGCAGATTCGTCGGGTGAGGCTGGCATGGTCGCGAGGCCGATCGCCGTGTTGCTGCGCTCAGGGTATTTGCCACCGTGGGAGATATCGCGACGGTTTTGCTTCTGTTGCTTCAAGCGGCAACTCCTTTAGCCGGCGGGTCAATCGGTGCTACGAACTGTCCTGCTGCAAACGATCAACGATCGCGGCGCGTTATGGTGCAACGAAAAGAGTGGACTACTATACGCATGCATTTTTTCCGGGAGATAATCAAAGTTAGCCACGTCATCTGATAGAAACCTTCGATCATGCGCATTTCTCTTCAGCAAATTGAAACCTTTTATTGGGTGGCACGGTTAGGCGGATTTCATGCGGCAGCGCGTCATCAGCATCTCACGCAGCCGACCATTTCGGCACGCATCCAGGAGTTCGAAGAGCATCTCGGCGTGCAACTCTTCACGCGCAGCCGGACCCGCTCCGAACTCACGCTCGCCGGTCACGACGCGCTCGCCAATGCGGAACAGATGCTAAGGCTCGCCGAACGGCTCGAGCAGATTGCGAAGCGTACCGACCCCATGTACGGGCTTCTACGTCTCGGCGCGATCGAGTCCATCGCTCTCGCGGGGCTCGCGGATCTGCTGACGCAGCTCAAGTCGCGATATCCGCACATGAAGATCGAACTGACAATCGACGTGGGCGTCGCATTAGGACGCAAGCTCGGCGCTCACGAACTGGACATAGCGATACTGAACGATTCCACCGATGCGCCTCACGTGGTCGAGACTGCCATCGGCTACACCGATCTGCACTGGGTTGCGTCGCCGCAACTCGTACCCAACTGCAGTGTCGCGCCTCACGAGCTTGCGTCGGTGCCGATCATTACTGTCTCGCAGCCGTCATCGAACCATTCGCTTGTGATGAACTGGTTACGCAGCGCCGGTTGCAATCCGGACAACATCAGCTCATGCAATTCCCTGTCGATGATGTCGCGACTGGTGGCGGCCGGACATGCGGCCGCCGTGTTGTCGCCCGCGATCATGCGCGCGGAGATCGATGCCGGGCTGATTCATGTGCTCAACACTGAACGGCCGATCACTCAGCAGGGGTTTTTTGTCGCCTATCAGGAAGAGTGTCTGAGCGGCGCGGACACCATCGTGGCGCTGGCAAAAGAGGTGCTCACACGCAGTCGCGTGCTGATTCCGGGGTAGCCGGCGCGAGGGCGCCGGTCAGCATGTCTGAGTCCACGCTTGAGTCTGCCTGCGAAAAGCGCCCCTCGATTCGCATCGGGCGCGCTTGTTCGCAGGGCGGATCAATCGATGCGGAGCGGATCACCGTCGAATTCGACCAGGCAGCCGAAGCCGCCATGAAACAACGCTTCACGCGCATCTTCCGTCTTTCCCGTCGCCTCGATCTCAGCCGCGTACAGTTCGGCATCATCTTCCGGCGCGAAGCCGAGATAGCGCACGTTGGCGTTGTCCCAGCGATTGCGCGCGTTATTGGATACGCCGTACACGACCGCGAAGTGAAAGTCCGGATAGTCGATGCAACGGCGCGCTACCTGTACCATGTCGCGATGACTGATCCAGGTGAACAGGTGGCGCGGTGCCGTTGGCCGATTGTCCGGACGGAATGAACCAATCCGGATGCAGGCAACCGACATGCCATGCTTGTCCGCATACATCCGGCCTAGCGCCTCGCCGAACACCTTCGAGATGCCGTAGCGGCTGTCGGGGCGCGGCTCGACGCTGTTGTCGATCATCCGGTCGCGACGATGAAAACCCACTGCGTGGTTCGAACTCGCGAACACGACGCGCTTGACGCCCGCTTGCCGGGCCGCTTCGAACACGTTGTAGCAACCCTCGATGTTCATATCGCGGATGCGTTCCCAGCGATCCTCGTCAGGAATGCCGGCGAGATGCACGACGACATCGACGCCCTGCATAACCGGCAGGAGCTCCTCCAGCCGCGTGATGTCCGCGGTCACGATTTCCTCACCTGGCTGCGCGTCCGCCTGCGGCGCAATATCCGCGAGGCGCAGTTCATAGTGGCCCTGGAAACCGGCGCGAAGCACACGTCCAATGTGGCCGGCCGCGCCGGTAATCAGTACTCGAGTCATTGATACCCTCTCCGTGATTCAGATAAATGCGGTTATTCGGTCTCGCCCTTCTGTACGACATAGCCGGCCGAGCGGCGATGGTGCGCTTCAAGATACGCATCGCGCGATGGCACCAGGTGCTCCCGGCATAACTTGATCAACGATTCCCGGTCGCCGGATCGGAGCGCCTCGATCATCTGATGATGATCGGCGCGAGCCTTCTCCAGATACTGGGGAAACACGATCGATACCGAACGAATGGCATGCGTGCGGCGTTCATATTCGTGAATCGCCTCGGTTAAAACCTGGCTTTCCGACAGCGCAAAGAACGCATGGTGAAAGGCCATGTTCGCGCGAAACACACGCCGCAGATCGCCGGCGATGGCTGCTTCGTCGTGCTCTGCCTGAATCGCCGTTAATGCATCGAGCGCCTCGCTGCTGACCGGAAAAACGATGCGCCTCGCCGCGTCTGCTTCCAGGAGTTCGCGTAGCGCATACAGTTCCGTGACCTCGCGCGGCGTAAACGACTTGACCACCGCGCCGACATTTTTGCGGCGCTCCGCCAGCCCGCGCCGCTCCAGCTCGACCAGCACCTGACGGGCTACGTGACGCTTCAGGTTGAAGCGCTCGCAGAGATCGTCTTCCACGAGACGTTCGCGCGGATGCAGAACGCCAAGGACGATCTGCTCCTCGAGTTCGTCCGCGACGCTGCGCAGCGTCTCGTCGATATTGCGGTCGCGCTCGACCGTCTTCGTCGTGGGTGCATTGGAGCGTTTGGGCGTGGCAGCGTTGCTCATAAAAGGGATCCGCAAAATGATCTAAGCCGCGAGCCTATACGAAAATGCGATCTTTAACCCTTGTTTCTGTCGCCAGGAACCGTCGCGGTAATCCGGGACGCTTGCAAAAAGTCAAAGTCGCAGCCCTCGTCAGCCTGAGTGATCGTCGTCAGGAACAGCTTGCGATAACCACGCTCCTCGGGATCCACCTTGTGCGCCGGCAGCGCGGCGAGACGCGCTGCAATTTCCTCGTCGCTGAGAGCAAGTTCGATGGAACGATCCGCCACGCTCAGGCGAATCCGGTCGCCCGTTTGTACGATCGCGAGCGGACCGCCGATCGCCGCTTCAGGCGTGACGTGCAGGACCACTGTGCCGGATGCCGTGCCGCTCATGCGTCCATCGGAAATGCGCACCATGTCTTTCACACCCAGGCGGCCGAGCTTGCGCGGGATCGGAATGTAGCCCGCTTCCGGCATCCCCGGTGCGCCGACCGGTCCGATCCGCTTGAGCACCAGTACGTCGTGCGCTTCCACTTCCAGCTCCGGATCGTCGATACGGCGCGCCAGATCCTCCGCGTCCTCGAAGACGACAGCCCGCCCTTCGTGCTCCATCAGGCTGGCGCTCGCCGCCGACTGCTTGATGATCGCGCCGCCCGGCGCGAGATTGCCGCGCAACACCGCGATACCGCCTTGCGGAAAGATCGGCCGGTCAAGCGGGCGCACAACGTCTTGCGGGAAGCTCGCCGGGGCGAGGTCCAGCTCCTCGCCGAGCGTACGGCCGGTCACAGTGAGAGCGTCGAGATGCAGCAGCCCTTTGATCTCGCGCATGACCGTGGTGAGGCCGCCGGCGCGATGCAGATCTTCCATGTAGTGCTGCCCAGACGGTTTCAGATCGACGAGTACCGGTGTTTCACGCGCCATCTGGTCGAGTTTCTCAAGGTCGATGCGAATGCCGAGCCGGCCCGCGATTGCCGTGAGGTGGATGATGCCGTTGGTCGAGCCGCCGATTGCGAGCAGCACCCGCAACGCGTTTTCGATCGCCTTGGGGGTCAGGATTTTCGCCGGACTCAGATCCTGCCCGATCATCGCCACGGCCTGCGCGCCGGTGCGCTCCGCAATGCGGATGCGATCGGCGGTCACGGCAGGCGCTGACGCACCACCCGGCAGCATGATGCCCAAGGCTTCCGCAATGCAAGCCATCGTGCTTGCCGTGCCCATCACCGAACAGGTCCCGACCGTCGCGACAAGCTGATTGTTGACCGCCTCGATCTCGGCTGCGTCGATCTGATCGCCGCGGAAACTCGCCCAGAAACGACGGCAGTCCGTACATGCGCCCACCCGTTCACCGCGGTGCGAGCCCGTGAGCATGGCGCCCGTCACCAGTTGAATAGCAGGAACGCCCGCCGCCGCCGCACCCATCAACTGGGCCGGGACGGTTTTGTCGCAGCCGCCGATCAGCACCACCGCGTCCATCGGCTGGGCCCGGATCATCTCCTCCGTGTCCATCGACATCAGGTTGCGCAGGTACATGCTGGTCGGATGCGAAAAGCTCTCGGCGATCGAAATGGTCGGGAATTCGACCGGCAGCCCGCCAGCCAGCATCACGCCGCGCTTTACCGCCTCGATCAGCTGCGGCGCGTTGCCGTGGCATGGGTTGTAGGCACTGCCCGTGTTCGCGATGGCCACGATCGGACGCGACAGCGCGTCGTCCGTATAGCCCGCACCCTTGATGAAGGCCTTGCGCAGAAAAAGCGAGAAACCTTCATCCCCGTAGTTCGTCAGGCCCTTCCGCAAGCCGCTTTTCTTCTCGCTCATAGCTACTCCTGAATCTTCGATGAAATTATCAATAATCTTGACGAGAATCTTACCGATACTTATAGTCTGTCCGCAAGCGATTCTTTTTCGTTGCGGCCGATGCCGCACATCAACCTCTCTAACAGCATTCCGCTGAGGTCTTCATGAAGCATGTCGTGGCCTATCGTTCGTTGCCTCCTGCCGTGCTGGGGCTCCTTCGTGAGCACTGTTCCGTCGAGCTGGTCGACGTTTCCTCCGGCGACCTGGCGCCATTCAGGCGGGCCTTGGGCACGGCTCATGGCATGGTCGGCAACAATCTCAAGATCACGCCAGAGATCCTCGATGCAGCGCCCCTGCTTCAGGTTGCGTCGACCATTTCGGCGGGCTTCGACGCGTTCGACGTTCCCGAACTCTCGCGCCGCGGCATTGTTCTGACGAATACGCCAGAAGAAGTCACCGAAACCACCGCGGACCTTGTATTCAGCCTGATCCTCGCGACCGCCCGCCGCATTTCCGAACTCGCCGACTGGACGCGGCGCGGCCAGTGGACGCGGACCATCGGCGAGGCGCAATTCGGTGTCGACGTACATCACAAGACGCTGGGCATCGTCGGGCTTGGACGCATTGGCAGCGCCGTCGCCAAACGCGCCGCCCTCGGCTTCGGCATGGACGTGATCTATTCCAATCGCTCCCGCAACCCTGAAGCAGAGGAACGCTACGGCGCGCAATGGCGGCCGCTTCCCGAACTGCTTGCGACTGCGGATTTCGTCTGCGTGCTGGTGCCGCTATCGCCCGCCACCGAGCGACTGATAGGCAGCGCCGAACTCGCGACCATGAAGCCGTCGGCCATTCTCATCAACTGTGCTCGCGGACAGGTCGTCGACGAAGCCGCCCTCATCGCGCATCTCCGTGAAGGCCGCATTCTCGGCGCCGGTCTCGACGTGTTCGAACGCGAACCGGTGTCGCCGGACTCGCCGCTGCTCCAGTTATCGAACGTGGTAGCGGTGCCGCATATCGGTTCCGCTACACAACAGACCCGCGAAAACATGGCGATGCGCGCGGTGCGCAATCTCATCGAAGCACTCGATGGCCAGCTCTCGTCGACCTGTGTCAACCCCGAAGCGCTCCACGCCCGCTCGTCCGCGCAGCAGATCGCCGGCTGAATGGCGCGAAACACCCCCACCCCAAGCAAAAGGAACACGCGATGACCTCAGTCAACCGGCCCCGCGGCGTCTACTCGCCCGTGGTCACGCCGTTCACAAAAGATCTTCTCCCCGACCACGACCGCTACGTCCGTCACTGCCGATGGCTGATCGAACAGGATGTCGGACTCGCTGTTTTCGGCACCAATTCGGAAGCGAATTCGCTCGCCGTCAGCGAAAAAATGAAGCTGCTCGAAACGCTGGTTGGCGCGGACATTCCGGTCGATCGGTTGATGCCCGGCACCGGCTGCTCGGCCCTCACTGACACAGTCGAACTGACACGCCATGCGCTTTCGCTGGGGGTGAACAATGTGCTGATGCTGCCGCCATTCTTCTACAAGGGCGTCACTGACGAAGGCTTGTTCCGCAGCTATGCGCAAATCATCGAGCGCGTGGGTTCCGACGCACTGCGCATTTATCTGTATCACATCCCGCCTGTGTCCCAGGTGCCGCTCAGCCTCGCGCTGATCGAGCGGCTGCTCGCTGCTTTCCCGGGCGTGATCGCCGGCGTGAAGGACAGTTCGGGCGACTGGAGCAACACGCAGGCCATGCTCGAGCGCTTCCAGCCGCAAGGTTTTGACGTGTTCGCCGGCAACGAAAACTTCCTGCTGGCTACCATGCGCGCGGGCGGCGTCGGCTGTATCACGGCAACCGGGAACGTCAATCCGGCAGCTATTGTGGAACTGTATCGTCACTGGCAATCGGCCGACGCCGACGCCCGTCAGGCAGCCCTGGACGCCACGCGTGCGGCGTTCGCGAGGTTCCCGATGATCCCCGCGCTCAAGGCCGCGATCGGCGTGTATTCGAACGATCCCGACTGGGGCATCGTGCGTCCTCCTCTAGTCGATCTGACGCCAGTGCAGTGCGATGCGCTCGCCACCGCACTCCGCGAAATCGACTTCTCGATGCCGGGAGTCGAAGTCGCCGCCTGATGTGCCCTGAAGAACAAGGCCGCCGGTTGCATATGCACCCGGCGGCCTTGCTGCTATTCACTGCTTTCACGCCCAATCGTCCTGCGCGTATTCGTTGAGCGCGGCTTCGTCGAAGTCGAAGCCGAGGCCTGGACGAGTCGGCACGGTCAGCCTGCCGTCTGCGAACGACAGTTGCGTATCCACCAGTCGACGAAAGTTCAGCACCTGATCGTCAGGAAAAAATTCGACGTAGCGTGCATTGGTCGTCGATGCCACCAGATGAACGTGCAGATCGTGGAACCAGTGCGGGCACATCGTCACGCCCACGGCCGCGGCGGACGCCGCAATCCGCCGCCATTCGCTAATCCCGCCGCATACCGCCGCGTCGGACTGAAGAATCAGGGCCGCGCGCTTGTCGAGCAACTCCTGATGCCGCCAGCGCCCTGCTTCTATCTCGCCGGTAGCGACAGTCACCGGCGTGCGCCGGCTCAGTTGCGCATGGCTCTCGATGTCGTCCGGACTGAACGGCTCTTCTATCCAGTACGGGTTGAACGGCTCGTACCGGCGCATGTACTCGAGCGCGGTCGGAACGTCGGACCAGGCGTTGTTGGCATCGAGCATCAACAGCACGTCGTCGCCGATCGCCTCTCGTGCAGCCCTGATCCGCGCTTCCTCGCTGCGCGGATCGAGCCGCCCCACTTTCATTTTCACCGCGCGAAACCCGAGCGCCACGTAGCCCGCCATCTCCTCGCCGAGATGCTCGGGCGTCTTGCCTTCGAGGTAGTAACCACCGCTGGCGTAGGCCGGCACGGTGGCACTGCATGTGCCGCCGAGATAGCGGCTCAACGGCAGCCCCGTAGCGCGTGCATTCCGGTCCCACAAGGCGATGTCGAGGATGGACAGTGCCCGCATGACCGAGCCGGCCCGCCCTTGCAGCAGCGACTCGTCGTACATCGCGCACCACGAGCCTTCGACGTCGAGCGCGGAGCGCCCGAGCAACAGCGGCGCGAACAATTCACGCACGGCATACGTGACCAGCATGCCGGCGCGGTTGCCGCTGTAGCAAAAGCCAATGCCGTAATGGCCATCGGCTGTCGTGACGCGCACGACCGTGTAGTCGCGGGCAGTGACAAGACGGGTCGAGAATGCAGTGCTGCGCTCAAGCGGCACGCGGATGGTGCGCGCCTCCACCGATACGACCCGCGAACGTGTCTGATAACCGGTTTCCTCAGTTTCAACGATGACGTGTTTCATAGCAGTGGATCGACTCGAAAAAATACCGATGCTCATGGGACCGATCGTGCGGCCGCACTCACCGTCGCAGGTGGATGGCTCTGCGTACCACGCCCTGACCGCTTGCGCGGCAGGACGGACCGCTCATGCGGCGGTGGTAGGCGTCCCGGCGGGCTCGCCTGACGCGCGCCGGCCGATCACCAGCAGCATGGCCAGCACGCCGACCAGATCGACTGCCGCGCCGAGCATGAAGCCGCTGCTGTAACCGCCCAGGTACTGGACCGCCAAACCCATCATGGTCGGACCGACGATGCCCGAAATGTTGCTCATCAGGTGAACGAATCCGCTCACGCCCCCGAGATGCCTGCCTGGCACAAGCTCGTGCATGATGGCCCAGCAGGCTTGCGACGAAGCCGTCAGGAACAGCACGGCGAACGCGACAAGCAGGACTGCGGGCGTCACGGAATCGACCATGCTGACGCCCACCAGGGCGAGACCCGACAGCGCCAGCGGTACGATTGCCGAGACCTTGCGCGCCAGCAGCTTGTTGCTCATGCGCTTGAAATACGCGTCGGCGAGCAGGCCGCCGCCGAAGTATCCGATCCCGCCGCAGGCCCAGGGCACTGCGCTCAGAATGCTCATGTGCTTCATGTCCAGATGCAGCGCGTTGGTGAAATAGCTCGGCATCCACGAGATGAACACGAACAGTGTGTAGTTCACCGCGAAAAGTCCGACGCCAAGCGCGAGCGTGCTCGGCCGAAACAGGTAGCTGCGCAGCGGCGTGCTTTCGTCGCCGCCTTCCGCCGGATGTGCCGCGCCACGGCTCGCTTCGACCATCTCGCGTTCCGCTTCGCCAACCCACGCGCTTTGCGCCGGCTTGTCGGTCGCGAATATGCGCCAGGCGACGATCCACACCAGTCCGAGCGCGGCGATAATCACAAACGACGTGCGCCAGCCGTACGCAATGGCAATCAGTCCGACCACCGGCCCGGCGATCGCACTGCCCACCGTCTGGCCCGAAAACGTAAAGCCGACCATGGTTGCGGTTTCATGCCGGGGAAACCAGTTGGTGATGGTCCGGTTGGTCGTCGAATTCATCGGCCCCTCTCCGAAGCCGAAGAGTGCCCGGGAGACCAGCAGCGTGCCAAATCCAGTGGCGGCCGCAGTGAGCCCGCAGAGAATGGACCACGTCCCCATTGCCCAGGAGAAAACCCGGCGCGGCCCGTACTTATCGGCGAGTTGACCACCGACGAATGCGAAGATGGAATAGCCAAAGAAAAAACTGCTGAACACCACGCCGAGTTGCGATGGTGAAAGACTCAGCTCCTTGTTCAGGATGGGCGCGACCACGCCAAGCGCCGCGCGGTCCATGTAATTGATCGCGCCCGCAACAAACAAAAGCAACGCGACAACGTAACGATACTTCCCAGTCTTCATGTTGCCTCTATTCCATGTAATTAAGGATGCCGAACATTATTGTCTGGCACTTCTCTCGAGTGCCATGGAGGTACTACCGGTTGACAAGCTTCGCGGGAAGCTGCGTCAAGATGAGACATGCGGAGACGATCAGCGACCCCGCAATCAGGAACAGGCTCGAATCAAGCGAATGCGTGACCGTTTTCAGCCATCCGACAAGCGTAGGGCTTACGAATCCCGCGAGATTGCCCGTCGAATTGATCAATGCAATGCCGGCGGCCGCACCGGTGCCGCCGAGAAAGGACGTTGGCAAGGCCCAGAACATCGGTAAGGCCGTAATGACGCCCGAAGCGGCGAGCGTCAGTCCAAGCAACGCAATATACGTATTGCTGCCCGCGTAGGCGCACATCACGAAACCCGCCGCCGCCACGCATTGCGGCAACACGACGTGCCAGCGGCGTTCACGCGTACGGTCCGCATGGCGGCCGACCACAATCATCGAAATCAAGGCGGCCAGATAAGGCACGACCGTGAGCAGTCCGATGGTGAAGGCGTCCTTGATTCCGGAACTCTTTATGATGGTTGGCTGCCAGAAGCCGACGGCATAGGAGCCCATCACGATACCGAACAGAATCGCGCACAGGGTCCAGACTTTGAGCGACGTGAAGACCTCGCGCACGGATCCGTGGCTTTTGGTGCGTTCTTCCGCATCGATTTCCGCTGCAATGAAGTCGCGATCCTGCACCGGCAGCCACTTTGCGTCCTTCACCCGGTCGTCGAGGAACCAGAAAATGACGGCCGCCAGGATCAGCGCGGGGACGGCTTCCAGAATGAACAGCCACTGCCAGCCGGCAAGCCCCGCGTTCCCCGCCAGGCGCTGCATGATAAAGCCCGATATCGGGCCGCCGACAATACCCGCCACCGGATTGCCGGCCATCAGGAAAGCGATCATCTTGCCGCGCCGATGCGACGGAAACCAGTAGGTGAGATACAGCACCAACCCCGGAAAAAAGCCCGCTTCGGCCACGCCCAGAAAGAAACGCAATACGTAGAACATCGTGGGCGTGGTGACCCAGGCGGTCGCGGCCGAGAGCACGGCCCACGTGAGCATGATCCGGGCGATCCAGCGGCGCGCGCCGAGCCGATGCAGAAGCAAATTGCTCGGCACCTCGAAAAAGAAATAGCCGACGAAAAAAATGCCGGCGCCGAAGCCGTACATCGCCTCGCTGAAGTTCAAATCGCTGAGCATCTGGAGCTTGGCGAAGCCCACGTTGACCCGATCCAGATAGGCCACCACGTAGCAGACAAACAGCAAGGGCATGAAGCGCCAGGTCACTCGCGTGTAGATCGAGTTGCTTGCCGCGCTGTCGGGTATTCGTATTGCCGTGGTTTGGGTACTCAAGGGCTGTCTCCGCTACTTTTATCCGACTATCTACAGGGCGGCGGTTTTACTTATGGGTGTAAATGACCGTTCGCCCTCGCGATGCGCTGAGCCGCTGCGGACTCAACTCATGATGCCGATCTGCCACGGCACGAATTCGTGGTCACCGAGCCCGAGCATTTCGCTTTTGGTGCGCTCGCCCGACGCGGCCGCAAGAATAGCGTCGAAGATTTTTTGGCCCGTACTCCGGATCGACGCAACGCCATCCAGGATCCCGCCGCAGTTCAGATCCATGTCTTCGCTCAGACGGGTGTACATAGGCGTGTTGGTGGCGAGCTTCAGCGACGGCACGGGCTTGGCGCCGAACATCGAACCGCGCCCTGTCGTGAAGGCAATGAGATTCGCGCCGCCCGCAATCTGCCCCGTCGCGGAGACCGGGTCGAATCCGGGCGTGTCCATGAAAACGAGTCCAGGTTGCTTCACCGGCTCGGCGTATCGATACACTTCCATCAGCGGGCCGGTGCCGCCTTTCATCGCCGACCCAATCGACTTTTCGAAGATGTTCGCCAGTCCGCCCACCTGATTGCCCGGGCTGACCTGGCCGTTGATCTGAACGTCCCGACCCACCGAATACTCGTCCTTCCACCAGCGGATCCGTTCAACGAGCTTCTCGCCGACTTCGCGGCTGACCGCACGCCGCGTGAGGGTATGTTCCACGCCGTAGATTTCGGGTGTTTCGGAGAGGATGGCCGTGCCGCCGTGACGGACCAGCAAATCCACCGCCGCGCCAAGCGCGGGATTGGCGGTGATCGACGAAAAGCCGTCCGAGCCGCCGCATTGCAGACCGATCTTCAGGTGGCTTGCCGGAACCGTCGTGCGCTTCACGCGATTGGCCTCGGGCAGCAGCGCCTTTACCGCAGCCACGCCCGCCTCGATGGTGCGGCGGGTGCCGCCGTTCTCCTGCATGATGAACGTGTGCAGCCGCGAATCAGCCGTGAGTCCCTCCTGATCCATCAGCCCGGCCAACTGGTTGCGCTCGCATCCAAGCCCGACGATCAGCGCCGCGGCGAGATTGGGATGGCGCGCGTAACCCGCCATGGTCCGACGCAGCAGCGCCATCGGCTCGCCGCTCATTTCCATGCCGCAACCGATCGAGTGCGTAAATGCGACCACGCCGTCGACGTTGGGGTAATCCGCCAGCCGTTCCGGCGTGAACCATTCGGCGATCCTGTGCGCGACCGTGGCCGAACAATTGACTGTCGACAACACGCCGATGTAGTTGCGCGTGGCAACCTCGCCGTTGTCGCGCACGATGCCCTGGAACGTGGCGCGCCCGGCTTCGGGCACCATCTCGACGGGGCGGTAGTCAGCGCCGAATGCGTAGTCCCGGTCGAACTCGCGGAACTCGACGTTATGGCTATGAACCATCGTGCCGGGGGCAATATCCGTCGCGGCGAAACCGATCACCACGTTGTATTTGCGGACCGGCTCACCTTTTTTGATGGGCCTCGCCGCGATCTTGTAACCCGCGGCCACCTGGCTGCGGCAAACAAAATCTTCCGCCGGAACCGGCGTACCGATTGCGACGTCGATGCGCGCGATTACCACATTGTCAGCGGGATGCAACCGGATCACGGGGCCGGTTACGTCCTTGCTCGTCATCTCAGACATCAGGCATTGCCCTTCCAAAAATTTGCACCGGACGATCAAACAGGGCGCGAACCGAGTAATCGCTTTCTTGCATAACCGCTACAGCCAATGTTCGGCTGCTCAAAACTCAAGAATTTCAGGCATCTTATGGTACTTCAGTCTCGAATTCAAGAGAAAGCGCTTACTCATTTACCTTTATACTACCGGTCGTGCCGCCGCAGAGGCGGAATTGCCGGCTACCCGAACTGGAGATTGAGATGTGGCAACAAGCTGAGCGATACCCCGACCCCCGGGTGATTTCGCTAGACCCTTCCTTCGATAAATACCGCGTGGCCTTTTCGGCTGTCGAACGGCTGGCGACAGGCTACCGGTGGACCGAGGGTCCAGTCTGGTTCGGCGATGGACGCTATCTGCTCTGGAGCGACATTCCGAACAACCAGATGCTGAAATGGGAGGAGGAAACAGGCGTGGTCAGCGTGTTCCGGAAACCTTCCAACTACGCAAACGGCAACACCCGTGACCGGCAGGGACGACTCGTCACCTGCGAGCACGGGCGCCGCGTCACACGCACGGAATACGACGGCAGCATCACCGTCCTTCTCGATTCCTTTGAAGGCAAATCACTTAATTCCCCCAACGATCTGGTAGTGAAATCGGACGGCTCCATCTGGTTCACCGATCCGCCGATGGGCATTTCCGGACACTACGAAGGAATCAAGGCGGAACAGGAACTCCCGCACTCCGTCTACCGGATCGACGGCGTGACGGGCGAAGCGTCCGTCGTCACGCGTGACCTGAAAGGGCCAAACGGCCTGTGCTTTTCACCCGACGAGAAGCTGCTCTACATCATCGAATCGCGCGGCGTGCCCAACCGGATGATTCACGTCTATGAAATGGACGCGGACGGTCGCGGAATCGGTAAAGGGCGGATGTTCTACGACGCCGGAGTCGGCACGATCGACGGAATGCGCGCGGACATCGACGGCAATTTGTGGTGCGGCTGGGGCATGGGCAACGACGAACTCGATGGCGTCATGGTCATTTCGCCGCAAGGAAAGATGATTGGCCGGATCGCCCTGCCCGAGCGCTGCGCGAATTTGTGTTTTGGCGGACGTGCACGTAACCGGCTGTTCATGGCCGCGTCGCAGTCCATTTATGCGGTCCACGTCAACACCCAGGGCGCCCTGGGTGGCTAACCCGGTTCGCCGCGCAACGTATCCCGGTCACCGGCATGCGCCGGTGGCGACGCTTCACTTTGAAACCCAGACTTGATAACCCCGACATGCAAAGCAAACCCGTATTGACCGTTGTAGAAGCTACGCGAATCCTCGAAGCCGCGCGCGCGGAAGCAGAGAAAAACCAGTGGGCAGTCACCATTGCGGTTGCGGATGACGGAGGCCACCTGCTGGCCCTGCTCCGACTCGACGGCTGTGCGCCGATCGGCGCTTACATCGCGACCGAAAAGGCGCGTACCTCGGCGCTCGGCCGGCGTGAATCGAAGCAGTACGAAGACATGATCAACGGCGGCCGGACCGCATTCCTGAGCGCGCCGCTGGCCGGCACGCTGGAAGGCGGCGTCCCGGTCGTGGTCGACGGGCACATTGTGGGCGCAGTCGGCGTGTCCGGGGTCAAGCCGGAGCAGGATTCGCAAGTGGCCAGAACCGCAGCAAACAGCCTCAACGGCTGATTGATACATTGGAAATGTTGGAGCACATGATGGGTGAAATGATCGAGCGAAACGGGCTGCGTGTTGCGGCTGTTTTGAGTAAATTTGTCGACGATGAAGCATTGCGCGGGACCGGCATCGACAGCGAGGTGTTCTGGAAAGGCTTCGATGCCCTCGTCCACGACCTCGCGCCGAAGAACCGCGCGTTGCTCGCAGAACGCGACCGTCTGCAGACGGAGCTGGACCAATGGCACCGCGCAAACCCAGGGCCGGTGCGCGATCTGACGGCATACCGCGCATTTCTCGAAGGCATCGGCTATATCGTGCCGGCGAGCGCAGCCGTGAAAGCGACGACTGAGAACGTCGATACCGAAATCGCCGAACAGGCGGGACCGCAACTCGTCGTGCCGCTCTCGAACCAGCGCTACGCGCTCAACGCCGCGAATGCGCGCTGGGGCAGCCTGTACGACGCGCTCTATGGCACCGACGCCATCCCCGAAACCGACGGCGCGGTACGCACCGCTTACTACAACGTAGTCCGCGGTGCGCGCGTGATCGCGCGTGCCCGTGCCTTCCTCGACGAAGCCGCGCCGCTCGCCAACGGCTCGCACGCCGACGCCATCGCATACCGCGTGGAATGCGGCAAGCTCGCCGTCACGCTCAAGAACGGCTCGTCGGCATTGAAGGTTCCGGCACAGTTCATCGGCTATCAGGGCGACGCTGGCTCCCCTTCCGCCGTCCTGCTTAAGCACCACGGCCTGCACTTCGAGATCCAGATCGACGCCACGCACCCGATCGGCAAGACCGACGCAGCGCGCGTGAAAGACGTGCTGATGGAAGCGGCCGTCTCGACGATTATCGATTGCGAAGACTCGGTTGCCGCCGTCGACGCCGGCGACAAGGTCCAGCTTTACCGCAACTGGCTCGGCCTCGCGAAAGGCGAACTGACCGAGCAAGTCACGAAGAACGGCAAGACCTTCACGCGCCGCCTGAACGCCGATCGCACATACACCGCGCCCGACGGCTCGACCGTGAAGCTGCATGGCCGCTCGTTGCTGTTCATTCGCAACGTGGGGCATCTGATGACAAACCCGGCGATCGTCGATCGCGACGGTCATGAGATTCCCGAAGGCATTCTGGATGCCGTGATGACATCGCTGGGCGCGATGCACGACCTGCAAAACAAGCTCAATTCGCGCACCGGCTCGATTTACATCGTCAAGCCGAAGATGCACGGGCCGGCCGAAGTCGCGTTCGCCAATGAACTGTTCGGTCGCGTCGAAGATCTGCTGGGGCTGCCGCGCCACACCATCAAGATGGGCATCATGGACGAGGAGCGCCGCACGAGCGTCAACCTGCCGGCGTGCATTGCGGCGGCATCGGCACGCGTGGCGTTCATCAATACGGGCTTCCTGGATCGCACCGGCGACGAGATGCACAGCGTCATGGAAGCGGGTCCGATGATGCGCAAGGGCGATATGAAATCGTCGGCGTGGATCGCGGCTTACGAGCGTAATAACGTACTGGCCGGCCTAAGCTCGGGATTGCGCGGACGCGCGCAGATCGGCAAGGGCATGTGGGCGATGCCCGACCTGATGCACGCGATGCTCGAACAGAAGATCGCGCATCCGAAAGCGGGCGCGAACACGGCCTGGGTGCCGTCGCCGACCGCCGCAACGCTGCACGCGCTGCACTACCATCAAGTTGACGTTCAGGCCGTGCAGCAGGAGCTGGAAACGACGGGCTACGACAACGTACGCGATGAACTGCTCGATGGCTTGCTGACCATACCTGTGGTCGAAAAGGCGCAGTGGTCGGAGGAGGAAATCCGCGAGGAAATCGAGAACAACGCGCAAGGGATTCTGGGTTACGTGGTGCGCTGGATCGATCAGGGCGTCGGATGCTCGAAGGTGCCGGATATTCACGATATCGGTCTGATGGAAGACCGCGCGACGCTGCGCATTTCGAGCCAGCACATTGCGAACTGGCTGCATCACGGGGTGGTGTCGGAGGCGCTGGTGAACGAAACGTTCAAGCGCATGGCGAAAGTGGTGGATGCGCAGAACGCCAACGACCCGCAGTACCAGCCCATGACCGGTCACCTGGACACATCCCTCGCCTTCAAGGCGGCGAAGGCGCTGGTTTTTGAAGGGCGCGCGCAGCCTGCCGGGTATACGGAGCCATTGCTGCACAAGTTCCGGCTGGGCGCGAAGGCTTAGGCGCGGATTGCAGTCGAAACCGCGGGACGATTCCAGCCTGCATGGAGGGCCACCGCCGTCGTCCCGCGCGTCCATGCGTCTGGCGACTGGCGGCCCCGGTTCGTGTTTTCACAAGGCGCCACGCCGTGTGCCGCCGACCTAGGTGGTGCGAGGGCGCCCCGTTGTACCGCGCACGATCAGGTCGGTCGGCACGATGTACTGCGAACTGACCGGCCGCCCTTCGATCCGGGCGAGCAGATACTCGGCGCTGCGCGCGCCGATTTCGTCGGCTGCGAGCCGCATGGTCGTCAACGGCGGCGACGTGAAGCTGGAAAACTCGATGTCGTTGATGCCCGCTATCGACAGCTCGCCCGGTACGTCGATACCCGACTCGCGCGCTTCGGCAAGCGCGCCGATTGCAAGCAGATCGGTACCGCAGATGACAGCCGTTGGACGCTCGGGACCGTTCATCAGCGCCTTCATCGCCATCTGGCCTTCAATGATCTTATGCGGCATCTCGATCAGATGCTCGTGGCGCAACTGCAGCCCACGTGACTGCAGCGCCGCGCGCACACCAACGACGCGATCAGCCGCACGATCGCTGTGCTGCGTCATCTGGGTAATCATGCCGAATCGCACATGCCCGAGTTCGAGCAGATACTCGGCGAGGCGCCGACCCACCGCGACATTGTCGAATCCGACATAAGGATGATCGTGATCGACGGTCCAGCCGTTGACGAGCGGAATCTGCTCCTTTTCGATCAGTTCGTACAGCGCAGGCGAGTGGTTACGGCCTACCAGCATCAGGCCGGCAATGCCGTCCGCGATCAGCGCACGCACCTGCTTCAGTTCGTCCTCCTGGTCGTAGTACGAACAGCCAAGCAGCAACGTATAGCCGGCTTCCCCAATGCGCTTTTGCAGCGCGAACACACCGATCGCGAAGTTCTGGTTTTCCAGCGACGGAATCACCGCACCGATCGTCTTCGAGCGCTGCGACGCCAGCGCGCGCGCCGCGGCGTGCGGCGTGTAGCCGAGTGTCTGCGCGATCTCGCGTACACGGTTCTGCAGTTCGGCCGCTACCGTCGCGTTGCCGTTCAGCACACGCGAAACGGTCGCGGTCGATACACCCGCTGCGCGTGCCACGTCCAACACGGAAATTGCATTCGATTTGCGACGCGGCGCTCTTTTCTTTGTTTCTGCGGTCAACTTGCACCCTGCCCGGTGTCGAGGCGCACGATCGCGCCTTCTTAGCCGCATTCTATAACGAGGCGCACCGGGAAATGGAGGCCGCCGGGATCCGGATTCAGGCACCGGTCGAGGGATTGCGGCCAACCCGCGCGGCAAGCAGCAATTGATGAAATGCACTGAACACCCGGCGCATTTGCGCAAGCTTGTACGGAAACAAGGCCGCATCGTCCATATCGTGGACGACCATAGCTGTCGCGATTTCGAAAATAAGCAGCCGTCCGTCTTCTGTTTCGGCGCAATCGAATCCGACGTAGTCCAGGCCTGTTCGCTCGACTACGGCGCGCAAAGCTTCGCGATGGCGCACCGCAAAGGTGGTGTCGAAATTGGCCATGAGACGCTCCTCCTCGGCCCGGCGCTCCGGATGTGCGATCATTTCCGCGTAGGGGTAGTGAACCATCCAGTGCGCCGAAATGCCCATATGACACAAAAAAGGCGTCATCGCGATCATTACGATCCGGTATTTACGGAACAGACCGTCCGCACTGCTGTAGTCGATGAAGGGCGCGATGTAAAACTCGGCGACAGCCGAACGATCCACGTAATCGGCAAGTTCCGCGGCGGAGGAAATGCGCTCCAACCCCTCGCCGGCATGCGATCCGACCGGGCGGACGATGAGCGGATAATCCGCGTCCAGCATGACGAGGTTGTCGGATCGACCCGCGAGCAGATCCAGAATTTCAGCGCGCGAAACGCGTGTCGTCGGCGCCATACAGATATCCGGGACGCCGCCCAGCAGCGCGTAGGCCGCTTCGCGCGTCGTGTGCGCGATACGTTCGGGCAGGTTGAGCACGGGCTTTGTTGTCGTGGGTAACAACGAGGCGATCAGGTCGAGAGCCGCGATATTCTCATCCAGCGCGCACGCTGCCACCAACACGACATCATGCTCCGGCAACCGGCATTCCTGCGTGGAGTGTTCGTCGATATAGAGCACGTCGACCTGCAAGTCGGCGTGTTCAAGAAGGCACTCGACCGGCGTATTCGCCATCAGGTCGCCGGGCGCTTTCAGCACCAGCAACTTTACCGAGGGACTTTCCGTGCTGGCATTTTTTATCCGGTAAAGTCGGCGCATCTGCAATGCCTGCCGCTGAACGGCAAGCGCCGCCGGCTTTTCGTATTTCATCTCCAGAACCAGCGAGAGGTCGAGCAGCGCGCCAGGATCGTCATGGCGCTGCGCGTACTCAAGTAGACTCACGCCCAGTGGCGTCAGATCATTGCCCGCGGTCGCCGCCCTTAACAATACACTCAGGCCCAGGGACTGATAGGCCTCGCAGGTTGCTTCAGTCATGGCCGTCACGTCCGCTTTCATCCGGGTCCGCCAGAGCGTGAACCGCCGAAGGCAGCGCGCCGACATATCCAACTTCTTCCTCGAACCAGCCTTCAGGAATACCCTCCGCGGACGGCGCTTCGCGATATGTTGCCCTGTCACCCACCGTCGAGTTATCGACAACCAGCGACAAACCTACCGGCTTTGCGTGGTGCTTCGCTGCGCACATGTGTGTTCCCTTAAATGTTGATGCGACGGCTCGCGCGAGCCACAAGCCGCTATGCGAAGGCATACCCGAGGCACGCGCTGCAATGCAGTTGCACTCCACGCTTCGTGTAGTTAACGAAACGGTAATCCTGCGGTCAACGCGTCGACAGCCGGAATGACAACAATAGGAATGGTGGTGCAAGCCATTCATTCCTCGCCAACCGGAGAAACACCATGAAACTGCTTACCGCCTTCGCTGTGATCGCCTTCAGCTTGTCGTTCGGCGCCAATGCTTTCGCCCAGTCATCCACCGGCGGCTTGACGCGGGCCGAGGTGTACGCTCAACTCGTGCAGGCCGAGGCAGACGGCCTCGTACCGGCACCCAGGAGCGACTATCCGCCGTCTGCAGAGGCCGTCGCCCGCAATCGGGAAATCTATGCGATCCGGCATGGCACCGACGCCGCAAGCCCGACAACGACCACAGACTCCGCAGCCGCCCATTCGGAGTCGGCGTCGAACTGATGCCGTGAAGCAATGCGTGCCGCCCAGTCATCGGGCAAACACTGCCCGATGACCGCAAAGCGCAAGCGATCAGAATTTGTGCCGGATACCGACGCGCGCGAGGACCTCATTCGCGCTCGACGACGGTGCATCCGCGCCCGTTATATACGCGGTATTCAATGGAGCCGACACCGTGCCGCCACCCGATGCGTGCTGGTACATACCCTGCACGTAGACGTCGGTGCGCGCTGACAGGTTATAGTCCGCCATCAAGCCCACCTGCTGGTATTTCGGCTTCGAATTGCCCGCACTGGAGTCGAAGTGGGCAATCGTGTAGTTGTACATCGCGCCGACATACGCGGCCTTCGTCAATTGATACTTGGCGTTGAGTTCGAAGTTATCGAATTTCAGGCTGGTCGCGGTGTTTGCGAAGTTGCCGACGTAGACCGAGCCGGTCGCGTCGTTCAGGCTCGTATGGCTATACACAAAGCCGAGCAACGTCGGTCCGATCGTGTAGTTGATGCCCGCGCCCCAGACTTGTTGACGGCCGGCGAAAAAGTCGGTGTCGTCGGCAGCGAGCGAACCGCCTGTCGTGCCGCCCGGATTGTTGATCTGCATATAGGCCGCGGCCACCGTCACATTGCTGCCAACGTATTGCGCGCCGAGGCTGTAAGACCGATTGTTCGCGAAGCCGCCTGCCTGGTTGCTGAAGCCGTACAGGCCGCCGAACGTAACGCCGCCGTACGTGTTGCTCGTGTACTTCACGCTGTTGTTCAAACGGAAGGAGTTGTCGGTGTTGTCGTTATCGTACGGATGCGACATCAGATAGCCCGCCCAGTTTCCGTTTGCCGTGAGCGGCGCGAGGAAGTCGACGACGGAGTCATATTGCCGGCCCATCGTCAGCGTGCCGAATTGCGTTGAGCTCAGGCCGACGTACGCCTGACGTCCGAACATCCGGCCGCCCTGGCCGAGCTTGCCCGAGTTGACGTCGAATCCGTTTTCCAACTGAAAGACTGCCTTGGTCCCACCGCCCAGGTCCTCCGCCCCCTTCAGACCCCAGCGGGAGCCTTGCGCAAAACCGCTTTCCATCTGTACGTTCGAATGGCCGCCGGTATTGTTGGTGTAATTCAGGCCTTCGTCGATCAGGCCGTACAGCGTGACGCTGCTTTGCGCCATCGCGCTGATAGGGGCAAATGTACAGCCGAGCGCGGTATTGGCGACCGCGGCAATCAGGAGTCTTTTCATGTAGTCGGATCCTTGTGGGTAAGAACACCGCGCCGCTGCGCCACCCGCGCTATTTGCGCGGAGTCCGGGCGCAGCCGACGTCGGTTGTTCGCACTTTAGGACCTACAAAATCCCGCCCCACAGCAATTCAGTATTGCTCGATTGGTGTTGTACGGGGCCTACGCGTACGTCGCTTTGTGCCTTGCCTTCGAACGGTTTCCGACGATAGCGCTCCACGACGAAATCAACGAAGCTGCGCAAAGCAACCGCCATGTGCGGCTGCCCGAGATAGAGCAGCCACACAGTGCGTTCGTCGCCGCATAGCGCGACGTCATCCAGCAACGCACACAAGCTGCCGCTGGTCAGTTCGTTCTGTACGAACGAACGTGATAAGCGCGCGATTCCGAGTCCCGCCAGCACCGCACGCTTGATGACGTGAGGACTTTGTATGTTCAGGATCGGCCGCACAACGACGCGTTGTGTGCCGTGGGCGTCGCGAAACTCCCAGTAACGGCTCGGCGCATCCGACGCGACGAGCACGTCGTGCGAGTCCAGCTCGCCCGGCGTGCACGGCGCAGGGCGACGCGCCAGATAGTCGGGGCTTGCAACAATCACGTCGCGTGTTTGCGCGAGCGGCCGGCACACCAGCGACGAATCACGCAGGCGACGCTCCGCACTGAAGCACACATCGAACTCGCTGGCCGCGACGTCGCTCATATTGTCGAACACGGTCAGGTCGAAACTCACGCGGGGTTCGTGGGCACGGTAGGCGGCCAGCATGTCCGGTAGATCGGTAGTCGCGTACAGCGAAGACGCCGCAATCCGCAGCGACCCGGTAGGCTGTCCCACTGCGGCCGCGATACATTCGTCCATGTCGTCGAGCTGCCTGAGCAACTCGGTGCAGCGCTCCCAATACAGCCGGCCTGTCGCCGTCAACGATACGCGCCGCGTAGTCCGATTGATCAGCCGAACGCCTAAGTGTTCCTCGAGCATCGCGACACTGCGCGTGACAACCGAATTGGAAATGCCCAATTGCTTGGCGGCTTCGGCGAAATTCAGGCACTCCGCAACCTTGGCGAAGATGCGTATCGAAGCCAACTGGTTCATCGTGTTCCCCGGCGCATGCTGGCTGGCAAGTTTCGGGCGCAATACAGCAGCGTGAGGGGGCGAGAAAGCATAGGTGTGCACTCCATCTGTTAGACGTCGAGCTCCTCGCGGGGGATGGAGTCGCGTCGCTACGCGCGCGCCTAACCGCGAGAGGTTAGTTCCCAGCATAGCGACCACTTCGTTACCCCAGGCCGTCCGGCAGATTACAGGATCGTTATTTTTCCGGTTAAAACGGCGGGTTAAAAATACCAAAGCAACAGTGCTGGTTAGTATCTGTTGCATGGGCTCTGTCAAGTTGGCGAGCGCAGACGATCTGCGCGGCTGCGGCGCGCGACTTGCCGCCGCGGCGCCGGATCGACGCTATCCGGCATGCGCCGCAGACGCAATACGGCAAGCCAGCAATGGACCACGCTTACTTAAGTTGCGCGACGAGCACTTCGAACGTGTGAGGAATGATCGTTGGACGCGGATGAGGATCTTGCGCCGTCGCCGCTTCGGCAGGACCGAACTTCGAAGACACCAGGTACACGCGGTGCGTCTGCGGATCGAGGGCCATCGTCTTTGCGCCTTCCTGCGTCTGCACGTTCTGCATGACCCTGTAGTGATCCGCGTCGTCTTCGTGGACCACCGTCAGCGTGCCATTCGCACCGTTGGAACTGAACGCCAGCTTCAACGCCGGATCGAACGCGGCGGCATCTGGATGGCCGCCAATCGGCAAGTCGGCCACCGCATGGCCTGACTTCGCATCCACCACCATCATGTGTTCGTTCGCGCACACGGTGAACAGGCGCTCGTTCTTAGCGTCGATGGCGAGTCCCGACGGCTTCTCGCAGGGCGCAAGCGGCCAACGCGCCACTACTTCAGCAGAACTCGCATCAATCTCGACGATCTCACTCCTGTCTTCCACGTTGACGAAAACGTGCCCCTGACCGTCGGCGGCAAGCGCCTCCGGCTTGCCGCCGACCTGCGTGGTCGCGACAATCTTGCGCGTCGCAACGTCAATTGCGCTCACGCTTTTGTCATGCCCGTTGCTGACGTAGACGCGCTGCAGTGACGGCACATACAGAATGCCGTCCGGATCGGGACCCGCGGCTTTAATGGTGTCGACCACCTTCAGCGTATCGAGGTTGATGACCGTTATCGTATTCGCGCGGCCGTTGGTCACGAAACCGAGCTTGCGATCCTGGACGAACGCGAAACCGTGCACACCGTCGGTGTTTTTTATTTCGCCGAACAGCTTTCCGGTATGCGTGTCGACCACTTGAACGTGGTCATCGCGGCTCACGAACAGATGATGCCGCACCGGATCGTATGCGACGTAGTCCCAACGCTCGGCGCCTTGCAGCGCATAACGCCCGGTCACTTCGAACTGCGCGCCGGTCTTCGCGGTCACGGCGTGCGCCGCGCTACATAACAATCCGGATAGAAGACCGCCGGCAATCAGCATGTGCAAAGTTTTGCTTCGTTTCACGTCGAAATGACTCCAGTTAATTCTGTTGATTTGATTGGGGTGCGCGCGCCTTCTCGGTCAGTCGGGGCGATCGAGATCGAACGTGACCCACAACTGCTCGGAAAGCGTCTTACCCACGAAGGCCGGATCGGGCTTTGGATAAGCCGCGTCGCGCACTGCCGCGACCGCCGCGCGGTCCAGCAAGCCCAGTCCGCTTGGGACGATCACGCGCACATCCGACACCACGCCGTCGCGATACTGAAACGCGACTCGTGTGCGTCCCGACATGCCGGCCATACGCGCCGACTCGGGGTAACGCAGCGCCGCCTGAATCGCCGCGCGCAATGCGCCCTCGAAACTCGGCGATGCCGTAGTAGGAGCGGCAGGCGGTGCAGGCGCTGGAGGCGGCGCGGGCGCCGGCTCAGTCGGCGCGACCGAAGGCAGCACCGGGGCGGGCGATTGAACCGGCTGCAGCGGCGGCGCAACCGCAGGCTTCGGCGGCGGTGTATGCGTCACCAGGTGATGCACCGGCACAACCGGCCGCACCGGCGGCGTCTCGAGCTTCGGCGGTGTTGGAACAACCGGCTTTGGCGCCGGCGGGGTCGGCGCGGGTGGCGCAGCAAGGGTCAGCGTGGTCGGCGGAAGCTCGACCGGGGCCGGCGCCTTGTGCGTCAGGAACACTAACGCACCGCCGAGCAACAGCGCCTCCGCGACCAGCGCAAGCGCCGCGGCGGGAAATAGGCGGGTGCGTTCTTGCGGCATGCCGGAGACGGGTACAGTCGCCATATCAGTTCGCCACAGGTTGCGCGGCCAGCGCGATCTGCGTGACGCCCGCGGCCCGGCACGCGTCCATCACCGCGACGAGCTTCTGGAGCTGCGCTTCCTTCGAGCCGGCAATCGTCACCGCCGTGTGGGCGACATCCGGGCGCGCCGCAAGCATCGCCGTCAGTTGCGCGGTGCTGAGCGTCTTACCGTCGACGGACACGCTGCCGTCAACGGCAAGCGTGATCGTCACTTTCGGCGGCGGCAACGACTGCGTCGTAGCACTCGAAGGCAATTGCGTGCGCAGACCCGCATTCGGGATCATGTGCAGCGTGATCATGATGAAGAACACCAGCAGAAAGAACATGATGTCGATCATCGGAATGATCTCGATGCGAGCCTTGCGCGCTTCGAAGTACTTCATCGTCACACTCCCTGCGACGCGAGCTTGCCGACTACCGCGCGCGGCGTTTCACGCACTGGCTTCGCGGTTTCCTGCGAGGTTGCCGCGAGGCGGTTGACGAGTGCGGCCTTCAAGGTCTCGAGCTGATGCAATACGGCGCGTGCCCGATTGTGCAGGCCGTTGAAAAATACCAGCCCGATCATCGCCACGAACAAGCCCGATGCCGTCGCGACCAGCGCTTCGGCGACGCCGCCCGTGACCTGGGTCGGCGCATTGCCCGGATTCGACAGGACCTGAAACGCGTTGAACATGCCCACGATCGTGCCGAAGAGGCCAAGCAACGGCGCCAGCGTGACGATCGTATCGAGCACCCACAGCAGGCGGTCGATGCGCGGCGCCTCGCGCATGATCGCTTCGTCGAGGCAAGCGCCAAGTTCTTCGCGCGACGCCTGCCCTGGAACGCTCGCCGCCGTCTTTATCAGTCTGCCGGTGGGCAAGTCGTCGAATTGCTCGGCGCAGGATACGAGCGCGGCCACATTCAACGGATTGAGGTGGTCGAGTTGCTCGAGCGCATCGCGGCCACTACCCGCTACACGGTGCAGATACCAGAGGCGCTCGATGATAATCGTCAAGGCGATGAACAGCATCGTAGCGATGACGTAGAGTACGCCGCCTGAATCGTTCGCAAGGTCGGTGAGGTGAGCAAGGTTCATGGATAGAAGTTTCCTGGTGAAGATCAGAAGTCCATCTGCATCGTTCCGATGAACGCGCGGCCCGGGACCGTGTAGTAGAGCGGCGTACCGTCAGCAACAGTCTGGCCGGCGAGCCAGTCGATGCTGGTCCGGTTGAAGAGGTTGTCGATCTGGAAACCGAGGCGTACGTCGCGGAACCACGGCGAGGGGCTCTTGAACGTGTAACCGGTGGCGAGGTTCGTCACGGCATAACCGCCGATCGGGATCTGATTGCCCGTGAGGCCGTACTGCCGGCCGATGAACTTTGTGATTAGCGAGCCGGTCAACGGACCGTGTTCATAGATCACGCCGAACGCGGCCGTCTCGCGCGGCGAGTTGGGCATCCAGTCGTTAGTGCCCTTCTGCTTCGCCGAGTTGACCGTGAAGTTGCCGTACAGGCTGAAGCCGAGCCCCGCGTAGTACGTTCCTTCCGTTTCGACGCCCTTGTAGATCGCCCCACCGGCGTTCTGGAAGAATGTGACGCCGCCGATCGTCTGGTTCGTGACCGCATTCTTGAAGTTCACGTAGTACAGGTCGACGGAGGCCGTGACGCGATCGGTCTTATAGGTGGTGCCGATCTGATAGTTGTCGGTCTGCTCCGGCGAGGGCTGGCCGGAGATAGCCGGATTGTTGACGTAAAGCGCGTTCAGATTGGGTGCGAGAAAGCCCTGCGCATACTGAGCGTAGGCACTCCAGACCGGATTGATCTGCTCGTGGATCTGCAGCGACGGCAGCACCTTGGTCCAGGTATGGCTGAAGTCCACCGGCGTGCCCGAGCCCTGGTTCATGTCCGAGTACAGATGACGCGTGAACGACGCGTATTTCACACCGGGCGTGATCGTGAGGCCGTACGGCAACTTCAGCGCGTATTGGATATACGGCTGCCACGTGAGGAAGTTGTCGTTCATGGCGAAGTTCGGCGACGTGAACGCGAAGTTGAGGCTGTCGTCGACGTTGAAGTTGTTGCGGAAATTCGTCTGGTACGCGAGCCAGGTTCCGAGTTCCAGCGTGCCCGGACCGAGATCTCTTTGGGCGCGCAGCACATCGCCCCACGCGCGGTAGTTGTTGTTCATCTCCTGGCCTGGTACGTTGTTCGCGCCGTAGATGGTGCCGTTCGGCGTTTCGCCGTTCGGATCCATGCCGTTGAAGCCGTTGTGGTAGTACCCGTACGTGTAGAGCTTGTTGTCGATCGCCCACTGCGCGACTTTAGACTGGATGCCGATGTACTCGAAGTCCGTATTGATCAGGTCGAAGTTGTAACCCGAGAACGCCTGGCTCGTCGGATCGCTGGACAGTCCGTAGTTGGGGCCGAACTGCGCGATCTGGGCCGCGGTCGTGCCGTACGAGACGTCCTGATGGATCTTGCTGTAGGTGGCAAACAGCGTGAGCAGCGTATCGTCGCCAAGCGGCTTCTCAAGCTTGAAGTAGACGTTCTGCCGACGCTGGGCCGCACCGGTCAGATAACCGTCGCTGCTGCTTTGCGTGTAGCCGAACATTGCGCGTGCGTCACCCAGCTGCTGTACGTCGCCCGTGTTGAACTCGGCGCCGGCGAGCCAGGTGTTATAGCTGCCATACGAGCCGATCAGCGAGGCCGATGGGGTCATCGTTGGGTCCTTCGACTGCATGCCGAGCAGGCCGCCGAACGTGGCGAAGCCGATTTGCGACGCGTCGCCGGGCCCGCGATCGACGGTGATGCCGTTGAGGAATTGCGATGTGAAGAACGATGTCGAGTGATGAGTGAAGTCGTTCGTGTCGCCGAACGGAATGCCGTCGAATGTCACGTTGTACTGACCGTCCTGAAAGCCACGGATGGTGACACCCGCCGACTCCATCAGACCGGGGCCGTTCGGATTGACGCTCTGAACACTCGGCGCGATATTGGCGATGTCGCTATAGGTTGCAGTCGGCGCGGTGCTGTTTTCAATGTAGCGGCGGCTGATCGTCGACTGCGGTTCGGTTGCCGTGAGTGAGCCTTGCGAAGGTGCTTGAGCCGGTGCGGATTCGACTTTCCTGCTTGCAGCCGCGCTGTTACCCGACGACGAAACGGCCGTGCTTTGCACGGAGCCCAGGTCGCCCGAGGTCTGTGCGCCGGCGGCCTGAGCGTAAGAGACCTGCGTTCCGGCGGCGCAGAGTGTGGCGATAACGAACTGCGTCAGCGGCGTCTTACACAGCGTTGAACGTACCCGTTGCATGGTGCATGGATCCTTGTTTTTGAATGTGGCCGTGGGGCGTTGAATCAAACAAGCCGCGATGTTAAGGGCGGTCCATTAATGCCCAGTGATGGTTAACTTACGAAATTAAAGTTCTCGTTACGGATCGACAACGAGCTGCGTGAATCGCAAGGACGGCCCCGCGCGAGCTTAGATTTGTAAGTTTTCGGACACCGCTCATTCATCTGCTCACACTAGGATCAGCCCTCAGCCACGCTCGACGTGTGGTTGAAATCAGTTAGCCTGGCGCACGTTGCGTGCGCTACGTCTAGGCTTCGCTGCAAGCCATCTTCTCTTCACGGGCACCATGAAACGTCTTCATTCTTTGCCGCTGGTTATCTGTCTAATGATTGCAGCGGGCACAACAGGTGCGCTAAGCCAGCCTGTGCTCGCGCAAACCGCCACGTATCTCGACGCACACCAGGTTGACCTAAGCAAGCTTCTCGCGCCGCCTCCCGCGGCTGACTCCGCCCGTGGACAGGCGGATATGGCAACTGTTCTGGAGGTGCAGCGCACCCGCACGCCTGAACAGGTGGAGCGCGCGAGGGCCGACGTCAAAAAGACGGTATTTCGCTTTGCAGATGTGCTCGGCCCGGAGTTCAACGAAGTCAATCTTCCCAAGACCGCGGCGCTCTTCGATGCCGCGAACCATGACGCGTCGACGATCGCGAAAACCGGCAAGGACTTTTTCTCGCGAGCACGCCCTTATATTGCGAACCCGGGCGTGCATCCGTCGGTTCCGCTCAATCCTAAGGATGGCTACGATTCTTATCCCAGCGGTCACTCCACCTTTGGCTATATGACCGCGATCCTGCTCGCGCAGATGGTCCCTGAAAAGCGCGATGCGCTTTTTGCACGCGGCCGCGAATACGGCGAAAACCGCGTGGTGGATGGCGTTCACTATCCGAGCGATGTGGAAGCCGGCCGGATTGACGGCACGCTCGTCGCCGAGGCGCTAATGGCGAACCCCGCGTTTCAGAAGGCGTTTGCTGAAGCGCGAGCCGAAGTACGCGCAGCCTTGAAGCTCAATTGATTCGACGTTGGCGAGTGGCTGCCCGCATGTCACGAGGCGGAAATATTTTCATGTCACGCTGTGCGGCCACGCGTGTTAAGTCCGAGCGGCCGGCTCATCCTGTCGCGAATCGGCTGAAGGATCCCTGCTGGCCCCTGTGACGCATGAATCAAATGGGAAAACGTTCGTTTGGAAAGTGAATCGCTGCCCGCCTGGCCGAAGGCGCGCAAACCGCGCGTGCTGGTTGTTGAAGACGACGATCCCGTGCGTCTTGAAGTCGTCGCTGCGCTCGAAGACTACGGATTCGCGGTGGATGGTGTCGCAAGCGGACACCTTGGCCTGCTGCGCATGCTGGAAGGCGATTTCGATGCGGTCGTCATGGATCGCATGTTGCCCGATGTCGATGGCCTGTCGATTTTGTCCACCTTGCGCAATGTCGGCAAGCAAACGCCGGTATTGATCCTGAGCGCGTTGTCCGCGGTCGACGAGCGCGTGCGAGGTCTGCGCGCGGGCGGTGACGATTATCTGACCAAGCCGTTCGACAGTCTCGAGCTGACCGCCCGTCTGAGTGCGTTGCTGCGGCGCCGTTCGTCGCTGACGGAGCCGTCGGCGATAAGCGTCGGCGATCTCGTCCTCGATATGAGCACGCATGTTGTGGCGCGCGCCGGAGACGTGATCGATCTGAAACCACGCGAGTATCAGTTGCTCGAATATATGATGCGTCACGCGGGACAACCGGTCACGCGCGCAATGCTCTTCGAGTCCGTCTGGAATTACCGTTTCAACGCTCAAACCAACGTAATCGATATGCACATAGGCCAGCTACGCCGCAAGATCAGCCTGGATGGCCGCCTCTCAGCGATGATCCACACGGTGCGCAATGTCGGCTACATCCTCCATGCCGGCGAGTAGACGCCGCCCGCGCATGCACATCAGCAGCATTACGTGGCTGCTGGCAGTGTTCATCAGTTCGGCGATCGCGTTGTTCGGGACGCTGTACTGGGTGACGCACGGTTATTTACTGCACGAGGTCGACGAGCGTTTGCTCGGCGAGGTCGCGGAATTTCGCTCGATTGGACGTGACGAGGCAATCTCGGACGTGGCGGCGTTGAGCCGGCGCGACGTGGCGAGCAGCAGACCCTACGGTGCGTTCGATGCCAATGGCCGATGGCTCGCGGGCAATATCCCCATGCTGCCGGACGAGCGCGAAGGCAAGCCGTTCTATTACGATCAAGCCGTGGCCGACGGCAACCGCGTGAGAGACGCCCACTTTCGCGGCATCATCGTGCCGACGGCTAGCGGCCTGCGCATTGTCGTCGGTCACTCGATCGACGAAATTCGCAACTTCGATCGTATGCTCGTGAATGTGCTCTGCGTGGGCCTGACACTGACTATCATTCTCGCCGTGGGTTGCGGCGCGGCGCTCAACGCGATGTCGAATCGGCGTATCCGAGCGATTAGCCTTACCGCAGGCGAAATCATGGCGGGGCAACTGAGCCGCCGCTTGCCGACGCGCGGCACGCATCACGACCTGGATCGCCTTGTCGGGATCGTCAATTTGATGCTCGACGAAATCGAACGGCTCGTCGCCGAGGTACGCGGAGTATGCGCGGGCATCGCACACGACTTGCGCACGCCGATGACGCACCTGCGCGCGGGCCTCGAACGAGCGCGGCGGCGCGCCGATACCGTGGCCGGCTATGAAAACGCTGTCGATGCCGCCATTCTGCAATCCGACGTCGTGCTGAACCGCTTTACGGCGCTACTTCGAATTGCGGAAATCGAAGCCGACGGCAGGCGTGCGAGCTTTGGCGACGTGTCGCTGGACACGGTGTTGCGTGATGTCGTCGATCTGTACGAGCCGGCAGCGGAACAGCGCGGCTTATCGGTCTCGGTGCAGGCTCCGGAAACGGTGAAAGTGCGTGGCGACGTCGACCTGTTGTTCGGTGCGGTAGAAAATCTGCTCGACAACGCGCTCAAATTCACGCCTGGCGGAGGCACGATTACGCTCGGAGCGGGCACGGATGCGGGGAAACCGGTCTTGCACGTTGCAGACTCGGGCCCAGGCATCGAAGTCGGGGAACGCGAAGCCGTACTACGTCCGTTCTACCGCGGCCCAAGTCAGCAAGCGCGTGCAACCACCGGGCATGGCCTTGGTCTCAGTCTCGTCGCGGCGATTGCGCGCGTCCACGACGCAGACCTTGAAATCCACGACAACCAGCCGGGATGCAAAGTGGTGCTGCGTTTCAGAGGATGCTTGCTGGCGCGGTGATATTCGTTCGCGCTTGCCTGGTCCGACCCAGTGCGCCGGTCGCAAGCGGCCTCACAAGAATGAGGCATGAGGCGGTTGCGCAATACCAGATCGTTGATTTAACGGATATGCCTTTGTGCTTAGTCCGTCCAGTTCCTACGTCCAGTGGCGAGTTCGAGCGAGTCGAGCAGCACTTCTTCCTCAAACGGTTTGCGCAGGAAACTGACCGCCCCATGTTGCATGGCGCGTTGAACGATGTCGTCGTCGCCATGCGCGGACATGAATACTACCGGAATGCGCCTGTGTTCCGCTTTCAATTGACGCTGCACTTCGAGGCCCTGCATGCCCTGCATTCTCACGTCCAGCAAAACACATAACGCATCGTCAATCAACGGAGAAGCAAGGAATTCCTCTCCCGATGAAAACGTCACAGTCGTATATCCCGCTGACTTAAGCAGGTTTCCGACACCACTTCTTACCGAGGCGTCATCGTCGACGATGCAAACAAAGCTCATAGCTGCCAATACTCCAATTGCGCCGACCTGGTTACAGAGAAAAATATCCGGCGCGATATTTATTGCCTCGTGATGCTCATCGTGCCCGGCGAATCACTTCCCACATTCTGGCCAGCTCGATGAGCGTCCTTGCCTGCATCTTGCTCATTACGCGCCGTTTGTGAACCTTCACCGTTACCTCCTGCGTGCCTAACTCGTGCGCCATCTGCTTGATCATTCTGCCTTCCACTGCAAGTTCGAACACATCCATTTCGCGCGGCGTGAGCAACGCGGCACGTCGCAGTACATCGGCGTTGAACGCACGCTCGGCGAGGTTCGCCTCGTCCTGAGCGAGCGCTCGCCTGACGGCCTCGAGCAATTCGTCGTCGTCGACCGGTTTGGTGAGAAACTCATGCGCACCCGCCTTGATTGCTCTCACGGACATCGGGATCGATCCGTAGCCGGTCAGGAAAATCACGGGTACCTGAATACCCTTCTGCGCGAGCTGGTTTTGCACGTCGAAGCCATTCGTGGTCTTCAGGTTCATATCCAGCAGGATGCACATCGGCACGGCCGGTATTTCTTGTGAAAGCACTTCCGTGGCCGACGCGAAACCCTGCGCTTTGAAACCCGCCGAACGCAATAGGCGCGCCAGCGCTTCCCGCACCATTTCTTCGTCGTCAATCACATACACCATCGGTTCGAGTTCCGAAGGAACGGGCATTCCAGATTCCAGAAAAATGGGGATTTGAGTGCCGTCATGGTACATGAGACTCAGCATCTAACGCTCCTTTCCAGACCGCGGCTCATACCGCTCTCAACGCGCCGCGACGGCATCCACTGCAGGCGAGCCGCCGAGCGACGCTGCGCTGAAAACCCGCCCATACAGCTGCTCTTCAGCCGACGCCAGACAGGTCGCTTTTCTTGCGAGGATTTCGTCCATCTCGTCCGATTCGTACAGCTTGAGCAGCGCATATTCACGCGTCGTTTCCAGCAGGAAGTATTCCTTGATCTTGCTGTCGAAGGTCGTCATGAGAAAACACTTTGAGGCAAGGCCTACGATTGCTTCCGTCACGTCGTTGCGCGACAGCCGCCCGCACGCCGCCACCGCGCAGGCCGCCTCCAGCGTAAATCGCTCGGAGAAAACGCCTAGCCTCTGCAGCACCACGCGCTCCGTCATGTTGAGAAGCTGGTAGCTCCAGTCGAGCGCAGCCTCCAGCGTCTGTTGCCTCGCCGGCGCAGTCCGGCGGCCGCCTGTCAGCGCCCGGAAGCGGTCGTCCAGCTCGGACACCAGCTTGCGAATGCCGAAGACCGCGGCCCGGGCCGCAGCCAGCTCAAGCGCGAGCGGCACGCCGTCGAGCCGGCGGCAGATCGTCGCGACCATCTCGAGACCGCTCCTGTCGATTTCGACCGGCGAATTGAGCCCGCTCATCTGCGCCAGGAACACACGGACCGAACTACAGGCGAGAATGGCCTGCGAGTTGGCGTCTGCGTCAGGCGTATCGAGCGGCGCAAGCCAATAGAACTTTTCATCCCGGGTCCGTAGCGGCTCGCGGCTCGTCGCCAGAATGCGCAGGTCCGCGCAGGCCTGAACGAGCGGCTCGCAAATAGTTGCCGCGGCCTCGATCACATGCTCGCAGTTGTCCAAAAGGACCAATAGCTTGCGGCCGCGAATCGCGGCGACTATCGATTGCAGCGGGATCTCGCCCTCCGGGCACGCCATGCCCAGTGCTTTGGCCACCGTGCTGGCGACGCCCTCGGCGTTGTCCACCGAGGCCAGCGTGATAAAGCAGACTTCCATGTCCGACACGGCCGCAATTGCCCTCGCGACCGCAATGCCGAGCTGCGTCTTGCCGATGCCGCCCGGGCCGAGCAAGGTGACGATCGGCGTTCCCTTCAGTGCGCGGGTGATTTCAGCGATCGCCTCATCGCGTCCGATCAACGGCGTATGGCAAACCGGCAAGCGCGCGAGGCGCGGCGTGCCGGTTTGCATGGCAGCAGCGCTAGTGGGCGCGCTGACCGGATCAGGCGTCTCGGTTGGCATGGTCAGCCGGTAGCCACGACCGGAGATCGTTCGAATCACCTGACTGTCGCCCCCGAAAATCTTTCTGAGCGCCGACAGCTGGACGTGAATATTGTTTTCCTCTACGACCGAGTTCGGCCACACATGCCGAAAAATCTCGTCTTTTGTGACCGTTTTCCCCTCTGCACGGATCAGCAGTTCGAGGATATCGAATGCACGCGAGCCGAGTTGGAGCACACGGTCCTCCAGGTACACTTCGCGCGTTTCCAGCGACACTGTCAGTCGACCGATCATTATCATGCTGCTCTCACGCCTGGTTGATTAGCGGGACGGGCACGTTTGAATACTTCACCCATTGCACCAACGCGGCCGGTGCGCAGACTTGCGTCGTTAGACCCATACTAGTCGGGAATATCATCCGAGCCTATTATCCATAGGGATACGGTGGGCGCCCCTGCGGTTGCCTTCTCCCACCTGCTTCCGCGCGACCGGCAAACGCCGGCGCCAGTCTCCGGCAGGGTCATCCTGCAGGCCACATGCCGGGCGTCATACTTTGGTATGACTCCGGCATACGTCCGGCTGGATGCCGCTCAGGGCGGCACACCCGCGGCCACCGCCCTTGCGCGGCGACGCCACCACTTGAGTGCGAATCGACAAGTCACCGTGCTGAGGCGAAAGATCGAGCCGGGTCGGCCCGGGATACTGGTTCTCGACAACCCAGCCTTCATCGATTCAGCGACGCAGCCCTTCGCCGTCGGCGCCCGGAGAACCCATCATGCAAGCTCAAAAAGCAGTCTGGTATCGACCCGCTTACGGCTATGCGGCCGCCGTCGTCTGTGTGGCGCTCGCCGTCTGCGGCGCGTCGAGCCCGCCTCGGGCGGTTAGCTTCAGGCAGGCGGTCGACCAGGCGGGGTGGGATGCGCAACTGCCGCTCGAACGGCTTGCGGTCGAAGCACGCAATCCGGCCGCCGTGCCGTCGCAATCGCAGTCACCGCTGCAACCGGCAGCGCAGTCGTCACGGCGCCAGCCGGAGCAATGCGTGCATGCCACGGAGTGCAACGGGCCGAAACAGCCTCATATCGGCATGGCAAAACTACCCACGCTACGTTCGGAACCTCGCGTGCACGGCTATTACATGAAAATCAAAGACTGGAAGAACTGGACGTGACGCGGCCTCGGCGGCACCTGACGGATCACGCTTCGTCGGGATAGATGCCGGCGGAAACGAGGCAAACAAAGGCCGTCGCCTTCAAGACACACTCCACCGAAGACAGCACGAACCCCACCGGGAACATCCGATATTCGGCAGGCAACCCGAACGCCACCGCCATCAGACCGATCGTGCAAAGAACCGCGAAGGCGATGCGCGCCACCCGGTTGCCGGCCAGAACGAAGGCCACCAGCGCGACCCACAGCAGCTTTGCCGTGACGCAGGCCAGTGCGTTGCGGGCGGAGGTGCTGACCCAGATTTCAAACGGCAACTCGATGACCGACCAGACGGCGGTCGCAATGACCACCCAGCGCGTCCATCCTCCAAGGACGGCGGGTTCGGCGGGCGCCAGAGCGGTCGCGCGCCAGTCCGGCAGGTCGAGCCCGTCGGCGTCCCGCTGAAGTCTTGCATTGCTGCCGCTGATGTCATGGGTCGAATTGTCCAGATATCGCATAGTGGTTGCTCCGGTGAACTCAGGCATCGGCGCGGAACAGACCGCGAGGAACGCGGCGCCCCTCCCCGCGTCGACTTCTCGCGGCCCCGCCGGTTGAACCCATTGTGTGTCGAGGCGATCGGCCAATCTTTCCAGATCGACAGCGAGCTTTCGAAAATGCACGGCGCGTCCATGGCGCCATCGGACGCACGGCGCATCCGGCGTGCGTTCGATGGCGTGCGTCGGCGGCGTGCGAATCCGAAACGGACGGGCATTTCAACAAGAGGCGGCGTCGACGGCAGCCCATGCTTTCACCCTAAGTTCCTCAACGAAACATTAGGGAAACGCCCATGGCCAACAAGAAAACCGTCCGCATTTACAGCGAACCCGCCGGAGGCTGGGGTGCGCTGAAGGCAACCGGCGAGGCGCTCGCGCTGCAAGGCGTGGCCGTCTCCGGCGCCAAGACGCTTCTGCGGATGAACCAGCCGGAAGGCTTCGACTGTCCGGGCTGCGCGTGGCCTGACGCGAAGCACACGTCGTCGTTCGAGTTCTGTGAGAACGGCGCCAAGGCGGTAGCGTGGGAAGCCACGGCCTATCGCTGTACGCCCGACTTCTTTGCCGCGCACAGCGTCTCCGAACTGACTGCCTGGGACGACTACGACCTGGAAATGGCCGGCCGTCTGACTCACCCGATGGCTTACGACGCCACCTCCGACCGTTATCTGCCGATCGAATGGGACGATGCCTTCGCGTTGATCGCGAAACATCTGAACGGTCTCGACAGCGCCGATCAGGCGGATTTCTATACCTCGGGACGCGCGTCCAACGAAGCCGCATTTCTCTACCAGATCTTCGTGCGCGAGTTCGGGACCAACAACTTTCCCGACTGCTCGAACATGTGCCACGAGGCAACCAGCGTCGGCCTGCCCGAATCGATCGGCGTCGGCAAAGGCACGGTGCTGCTGGACGATTTCGAGGAAGCCGACGCGATTTTCATCTTCGGCCAGAATCCCGGCACCAACAGCCCGCGCATGATGAGCGATCTGCATAGCGCCTCGCGGCGCGGCGCGAAGATCGTGTCGTTCAATCCGTTTCGTGAACGGGCGCTGGAACGCTTCGCGTCGCCGCAAAATCCGGTGGAAATGGCTACCCTCGGCTTTACGCAGATCAGTTCGTTTCTCTACCAGGTCCGCGTCGGCGGCGACGTCGCGGTGCTCAAAGGCATGATGAAAGCGATCGTCGAAGCCGACGACGCCGCGCTCGCCGCCGACGCCCCCCGTGTGCTCGATGTCGCATTCATCGAAGGGCATACGCACGGCATAGGCGAACTGCTCGCCGATCTGCGCGCCACCAGTTGGGACGCAATCGTTCGCCAAAGCGGCCTGTCGCGCGGCGACATTCAAAATGCCGCCGATATCTACATGCAAGCGAAGAACGTGATTCTGGTCTACGGCATGGGGCTGACGCAGCATCATCGCGGTACGGAAAACGTCCAGCAGGTCGCCAATCTGGCGCTGCTGCGCGGCAATATCGGCCGGCCTGGCGCGGGCGTGTGCCCGGTACGCGGGCATTCGAACGTGCAGGGCAACCGGACCGTCGGCATCACGGAGAAGCCTTCGCCGGCACTGATTGACGGCGTTGAACGGGCCTTCGGCTTCCGGCCGCCGGCAACGCACGGCCACGACGTGATCGCCACGATCGACTCGATGATGCGTGGCGACGCCAAGGTATTCATGGCGCTCGGCGGCAATTTCGCGGCGGCCGTGCCGGACTGGATTCGCGTGCAGGCGGCGATTCGCAAGCTCGACCTGACGGTTCATATCGCGACCAAACTCAATCGCAGCCACCTGGTGCATGGCAAGGATGCGTTGATTCTGCCCTGTCTCGGGCGCACCGAGATCGATGTGCAGGCCGACGGTCCGCAATCGATCACCGTCGAAGATTCAATGTCGATGGTGCACGCCTCCGGCGGCCGCAACGAACCCGCCTCGCCCCATCTGAAGAGCGAACCGGCGATCGTCGCGGGCATTGCCCGCGCCACGCTGGGCCCCGACTCCCACGTCGAATGGGAACATCTCGTCGCAAGTTACGACCGTATCCGCGACAAGATCGAAATCGTCTATCCGATATTCCAGGCGTACAACGAACGGATTCGCGTGCCGGGCGGCTTCCATCTCGCCTCGAGCGCACGCGAACGCGTGTGGACCACGCCGACCGGCCGCGCGAATTTTCTCGTCTTCAAAGGACTCGACGAAGACCCCGCGCATAACGACCCGGAAGCATTGTGGCTCACCACCATGCGCAGCCACGACCAGTACAACACCACGCTCTACTCGCATTCGGACCGTTACCGCGGCGTTTTCGGCCAGCGTGACGTCATCTTCATGAACTCCCGTGAGCTCGAGAAGCGTGCCCTGCATCCGGGCGAACGCGTCGATGTGTACGCGCTCTCGGCCGATGGCATCGAGCGTGTAATCCGCAGCTTCAAGGTGATCGAATATTCGCTGCCGGACGGATGCTGCGGCGCTTACTACCCGGAGGCGAATCCGCTCGTGCCGCTCTATGCATTCGATCCGAAAAGTCGCACCCCCTCATACAAATCCGTACCGGTGAAGATCGCGCGCGCGGCGGCGGTCGGTCCCGACTCTACTCATCAGGCGGCCCTCGTCGGCAGCGCGGGAGCTCATCATGCATCTGAGTAACGTACTCGATCTGTCACGCGCCCAGTTCGCGATGACGGCCATTTTCCACATCATGTGGCCGATTCTGACGATCAGCCTGTCCGCGTTCCTGGTACTCGTCGAAGTACTGTGGCTGCGTACCGGCAAGGTCGGTTACTACCGGCATGCGCGCTTCTGGAGCAAGCTGCTGGTGCTGAATTTCGCGGTCGGAGTAGTCAGCGGCATTCCGATGGAGTTTCAGTTCGGCACCAACTGGGCCGGCTTTTCACGCTACAGCGGCCAGTTCTTTGGCAATATTCTCGGCTTCGAAGGCGCGATGGCCTTCATGCTCGAAGCGGGCTTTATCGGCGTGATGCTGCTGGGCTGGGGACGGGTGCCGCGCGCCGTGCATCTGTTCGCCACCTCCATGGTCGCGCTGGGGTCCAGCATCTCCGCATTCTGGATCATGGTCGCCAATTCGTGGATGCAAACGCCGGCCGGCGTGACGGTCGAGAACGGCAAGATTATCGTGACCGACTATGCGGCCGCGATCTTCAATCCGGATATGGTGTGGGGCGTCACGCACATGTGGGTTGCGGCGATCGAAACCGGCATGTTCGTGATCGCCGGCATTTCCGCGTGGAATCTGTTCAAGCGGCGCAATCCGGAATTCTTCGCGCGCTCGTTCAAGATCGCTTTACTGGTGCTCGTGTTCGTCGCGCCGCTCCAGATCTGGCTGGGCGATTCGAGCGGAGGCAGCGTGTTCGCGTCGCAACCGGCCAAAGGCGCCGCGATCGAAGGACACTGGATCACGAACAAGCCCGGCACCGCCGCGTCATGGTCGCTGCTTGCATGGCCGGACAAGCAGGCGCAGCGCAACGACTGGTCGATCGAAGTGCCCGGCATGTTGAGCGTGCTCGCCACCCATACGCTGGACGGCACGGTCAAGGGTCTCACCGACTTCCCCCCCGCCGACCAGCCGCCCATGCTGCCCTTGCTCTATTACGCATTCCGCGTAATGGCCGGCATCGGCTTCGCTTTCATGGTGCTCGCGTTCTGGACCGCTTACGTCCTGCGCAAGACACGCGGCAATCTCGAACAATTACTCGCGCAACGCAAACTTCTGCTCGCATGGGTGCTGTGCATTCCGCTGCCCTATGTGGCTGTCGAAGCCGGCTGGATTGTGCGCGAGGTGGGACGTCAGCCGTGGGTTGTCTACGGGTTGCTGCGTACGAAAGACGCTGTGTCGACGGTGGCCGCGTCGTCGGTGACGCTGAGCATGGCGATGTTCTTTGCTTTCTACGTGGTGCTGCTCGGCACATTCTTCGTGCTCGCGCGCAACTGGCTGCGCGCCGGCCCCGACCTCACATTGAATCCGCCCGCGCCGCTCGAAGCTGAGCGCGCGGCCGCTGTCTCCGAGTACTGAATCATTCCCATTGCGAGGAAGTCCCATGGATAACACAACTCACACGATGCTCGCCATCACCTGGTTCGGCCTGATCGGCCTTATGCTGGTGTTTTATGTCGTCACTGACGGCTTCGATCTCGGCATCGGCATACTCAGCCTGCTGCGCAAACGTCGTGAGGATCACGACGTCATGGTACAGACGATCGGCCACGTCTGGGACGCTAACGAAACATGGCTCGTCGTGCTTGGCGGCGCCTTGTTCGGCGCCTTTCCCGATGCGTATGCGTTGCTCTTGCAGGATCTGTACCTGCCGGTGATGCTTCTGATTGCGGGGTTGATCATGCGAGGCGCCGCCATCGAGTTTCGTCATAGCGTGTCGCATGGTGTGCTCTGGGACAAGGTGTTTGGAATTGGCAGCCTCGTCGCGGCGATCGCCCAAGGCGTGATACTCGGCAAGGTGCTTACGGGCCTGGCCCCCGGCGAGTTGAGCGGCGTGTTCGTCGCTGTCTCGGCGGTCGGCGTGGTGGCGGGTTATTCGTTGCTCGGCTCGACTTATCTGGTCAAGAGGACGGTCGGTACGCTCGAACAATGGTCGCGGCGTCTCGCTTTGCTGAGCGCGTTTGTCACCGTGGCCGCGGCGGTGGTGCTGACCGCCGCCACGTGGTTTATTAGCGCCGTGGGGCACGAGCGCTGGACTCAACCCGGGGTGTTTCATTTGCTTATTGCTTTAGGTGTGGCGGCTGGGTTGGCTTTTGCTTACATCATGGGGGCGTTGTATCTCGGGAGTTCCAGCGGACCATTTCGGGCGTCTGTTGCACTGTTTTTTCTGTCGTTTGCCGGGCTTGCAGTTAGCCTCTTTCCGGATTTTGTTCCGGGGAAACTCGGTATCGTGGAGTCGGCGTCGGATACGTCGACGCTGGCGTTCATGTTGATCGGGATTGGAGTTATCTTTCCTGTGATGATCGGGTACAACTTGTATCAGTATTATATTTTTCGGGGGAAGGTGATGGGGAATGGGGTCCGGGCTGGGGAGTGATGGTTTGTGCCCCTGCCTCCGCGGGCCTTGTTTTGCGGTTATTTTTTTGTCGGTGTGCTTACATTTGTTGGCGGTGTATTGCAGACCAAGGCCAGGTTGTGTCAGCACGAAGCGCTTCAAAGCGTACACCGCTTCTCGAGTTCTTCGCTAGACGCGCACCTTCGACTGTTGTGATGGAAGCGGGTGGCAGCGCACACGACTGGGCGAGACGGCTGCACTGCCGAGAGCAAAAAAACCCCGAACCTCACTCCTCGACCGCCGCATGCACCACACCCCGAAGAATCATAGCCCCGGCATTAAGCGGCGCCGGCCTGCAAGGCCTGGGCTTATAAATAGCATCACCCGGCCGAATAGCGCGCCCGCTCATCGCGCAAACACCGGCCGTTCTAGCGCGACTAGCGTGCCAAACCTGATCTCCATAAGAACAGCGCATCGAATCACGCCATACGACCGTCGCGGTCGACTGGGTAGGCCGATCGATCACATAAACCCGCACATCAAACCGCTCCCCCATCACCGGCAAGCGGCACCCCTTCCGCGCTGCGGGCGCCAACATCTTCGCGGCAGCCGCTTCGCCAGCACCACCGCCAATATCCCCTGAAAGAGCGGACAACAACCCAAGGGTCTGCAGCCACGGGTCAGTAAAATCAGCTTTCGCCAGCATGATTGCACTCCTGTTTCAGATAACCTTGTTGATCATCGCGACAGCTTCGCCAAACACCGCAAATCCAAATGCCCTGTCAGGCATCCGGTCACGCTCGAGCTTCTCCCGATCCTCCTCCACCCCATCCGTACCGCCGTGCGACAGCCGGTACTCATTCGGCCATTCAGCGTCGGACTGCCGCAGGAATACTTCGCTTACAGCGAGAAACGCCTGAATCTGCTTAACGATCGACATTCGCTTTCACCCTCCAGCAATACGGTGTCTCGCCAACAAGGCGCTTGAACACCGTCGTAAAGTGGGCCTGCGACCGAAAACCGCAACTCAGTGCAACATCGAGCACGTTGTGTTTCGACGCAAGTAAAAGATGCTGTGCATGTTCTATCCGCCGCCGCAACAGGTACTCGTGCGGCCGCATGCCGGTCGCGCGACGGAACTGCGACGCGAAATGCATGCGGGTCAGACCCGTGCTGTTGGCAATATCGGCAAGTCCAATCGACTCGGAAAGGTGCGCGTCGACATATTCAATCGCGCGGCTCAGTCGCCACGACGGCAACGCACTCGCTTCACGCGCCTGCCGCTCAGCCACCGTGAAATGCCGCGCAATCACGCGCGAAACGATCGCAAGACTCACGCTGTCGGTAAAGACCTTGCCGAGCGCGGCGTCGTCAGATTGCGATACGGCGAGCGCCTGACCCAAGCGCTCCAGCGCCGGGTCGCGCACAAGCTTTGGGTTGTCGATGCGAATCTCGCCTGCATGTGGCTGGCCAAACATGTCCTCGAAACACTCGCCCAACACCTGCTGCGAGACGAACAGGTGCAGCACGTCGGCCGGCGACTCGAACACGGCGTTGCACGGCACATCCGGTGCCGTGATCTGTGCGACCCCCGCCGTCACCCGTCCGCGAACCAGCGTCTTGCCGGCATGAGCGAACGTCAGTGACGTGCACTTGAGATTCATCGCGATGCAATGGTGCGCAGCGCTACCCGGATTGACAACCTCCAGCGGTTGGGCCTCGTTACGGGTCCAACGCGCGGCGAGAATCCCGCCTCGCTGCGGCGTATCGGCATGGTCGCCACCAGGGCAGCGCCATTGACGCTCCTTGCCGATCGGGCTCGCCCAACTCTTCCGGACGACCTCCGCCGCGGGGTCGGGATACAACGTCGACGAGCTGATCATGATCTGGTCATCCGGTTAGGTGGTGAGACAGTGCCGAACAAGTGCGGCGCTGCAGTGACTCCAAGGTATCGCATGGGAATTCGTCCAACTAGCCCTACATACGGTTGTCTGAAATGACCAATGGTTGGGTCGTTTCATATCCAGGTTTAGTCGCATCACAAAGCGCGCAGGCAGCGCTGCGCCGCGCCCGGACTTGACGAGCGCCGACGCTTGTCGGAACGAACGGGAGCTGCCGTGCTTCTTTAGCTCTCAGCGTTGAACGACCTATACCTGCGTATAGATTCGATAGCTGCCGGGTACGGCGACGCAGTACGCAAGCCGCGTGGCATCGCGCGCCGTGAGTCAGACGCGCGAATTACGCGCCTGTGTCGTCATGCCTTGCGGCGGCTTGATGCCGAGCGCTTCTGCCTTCAGCACGAAGTCGGCAAGCGAGCGCGCGCCCATCTTGCGCATCGCCTGCCCGCGATGAATCTTGACGGTGATTTCGCTAAGGTTCATTTCACCCGCAATCTGCTTGTTCATCAGACCGGAAGCGACAAAGGCCATGACTTCGCGCTCGCGCGCCGTCAGCGAATCGTAGCAACGCCGCAGATCCGCCACGGAGCGGCAGGCCTCGCGGCGCTCCTCGTCACTCGCCAGGGCATTCGCAACGGCGTCCAGCATGTCCTGATCGCGAAACGGTTTGGCCAGAAAATCCTTGGCGCCGGCTTTCTTGGCCTTGACCGTCATGGCGATGTCGCCATGCGCGGTCATGAACACGATCGGTAAGCCTAACTGGCTCGCCGAGATCTGTTCCTGCACCGCGAGTCCGCTCTGGCCTTTAAGGCGGACATCGAGAATCAGACAGCTCGGCACGTCCGGCATGTCGAAGGCGAGGAATTCCTGCGCAGACCCGAAGGTTTCCACATTCAGGCCGACCGAGCGCAGCAAATTGCGGACGGCGTCGCGCATCGATTCGTCATCGTCCACGACATACACCATGGTGTTGCTCGCACTGTTATCCGTGTCCATGTCCATTTCGTTGTGCCCATTACTGCTCATGACACCTCCCTTCATCAACGGGCAGGATGAACTGCAATACGGCGCCGCCCGCTTGCGGCGATTCGGCCCAGATGCGGCCGCCGTGCGCTTCGACGATCGAACGGCAGATCGACAATCCCATACCCATTCCCTCAGCTTTTGTCGTAAAGAAAGGATTGAACAGACTCCCGGCGCTTTCCTGGCTAATACCCGTACCAAAGTCCTGCACGATCACCTGGGCCTGCCCGTCGTCGAACGGGCGCGTCGTGACCGTGAGCTTGCGCGGTCCGGCGACCTCGGCCATGGCCTGCACGCTGTTCAAAATCAGGTTGATCATGACCTGCTGCAGTTGCACGCGATCGCAGCACGCCGTGAGCGACCGCCCCGCAAGATCGACGCGCAATTCGATACGATGGCGCTCGAGTTCGGCCCGCACAAGCTCGATCGATTCGCTGACGATCGCATTCACATCCACGATCGACGGCAGCCGGTCGCGCCGTTTCGCCACCGAGCGGATGCGCTGGATCACCTCGTCGGCGCGCTTCGCGTCGCGAATCATCTGCGCGACCGACTGCGCCGCTTCATTGAGTTCCGGTGTGGGACGGTTCAGCCAGCGCAACGCGGCGCCGCCACACGTCAGGATCGCGGCGATCGGCTGCGTGACTTCGTGCGCAATGGAGGCCGCCAGCTCGCCGAGCATGGTAATTCGCGTAACGTGGGCGAGTTCGTCGTTGGAACGCGCCAGCGCTTCCTGCGCGCGCTTGGTCTCGGTGACATCCATCAGTGCGCCGACATACTCGCGCTCGCCCGCCTGGGTCGTCGTGAGATGGGCGACGTAATGCACGTGCTTGACGCTGCCGTCGGGCATCGCGAGCCGGTGTTCGACATCGACCTGCGGCACGCCGGCCGCTGCCTGTTCAAACGCGCCACGCACACGCACGCGATCGTCGGGATGGGTGCGTGCGAGGATGGCCTCGACCGATGGCACGGTCTGCCGCGCGTAATCAAAAATGCGGTAAGCCTCGTCGGACCACCACATCTCGCCATCGGCAAACCGCAGCGCAATGCTGCCGGTGCGGCTCAGCCGCTGCGCGTGACGCAGGAAGGCCTCGCTGCGCTCGAGCGCCTGCTCCGCCCGCTTGCGCGCGGTGATGTCATTGTTGGTCGCGAGCACCGCCCGCGGGCTGCCGTTCGCGTCGCGCCACAAGGCCGCACGGCTCGAAATCACCACGGCGCGCCCGTCGTGCCGCACGCGCAGCAACTCGCCATGCCAGCGGCCCGTGCGCAACAGTTCGTCGAGGATCTGCTCGTAAGGGGCGGGAAACGACGTCTGCGTCATCTTTTGCAGCGGCTGGCCGAGCGCCTGCTGAGCGGTCCAGCCGTACAGCACCTCGGCGCCGCGACTCCAGAAGGTGATGCGGTCGTTCATATCGTGCACGACGATCGCATCGTGCGTGAGGTTGAGCAGTTCGACCTGCTCCTGCAAAGTCGCTGTCGCGGTCAGGTTTCTCAATGCAAGGATCGAGGTGGTGACGACCGCCAGCAGACTCACCACGCAACGCGCAACCGCGCCGCTGGAATAGGCGCCGTCGTGCGACAGCACAAAGCCAAGCAGCGTCAGCACAACGCAGCCCCACGCGGCGCCGAGCGTGGACGCACGGCTGCCCGTCGAAGCGACCAGCAGCACGACGACGACGTAAAAGACGGCGACCGCGATATCGAGCGGGGTAAACGCGTCGATTGCGAACACGACGAACGCGACGGCGGCGGCCAGCATCGACACGACATTGGTATCGATGCGGACCGTGGGGAGCGCGCGCCGGTGCGTATTCATGGCAGCCGGATCAACGCGCCGTCGCACGGCAACTGAACGAAGCGGAAGGGTTAAGCGTGGACATGGCTTTCGAAGCGGGCATGCGTTGGCGGATACCGGCAGCCTGTCCGTCAGGATGACAGCCAGCAGGGCTGTCAAGGCACATGACACTCAGACCTACCGGCGAGCGATAGCTTTCAATCTGGATGTGATCATGCGCGAGCCCGCTTCAACGGCGGTACTTATTTTTCCTTAAACCTTCCAAAATGCTTCTCGGGCGCGACCCCATTTTCAGGCTGGGAGGCCCGTCTGACGGGAGTCTCAGGCGATGCGCCGAGTCTGCTGCGCTGCCGCAATCCATCCCGCATGGCGGGAGCCGGGGAGCGTCAAGCCTGCGTGGCGCGCGTCCGCGCCGCGCAGGCGCGTGCCTCAGTGATGACCGAAGTCCTTACGGGCGATCGGCACCGTGCGAACCTTCGAGTACTGGAAGGCGGGAATGGCCTTGACCGCGTCGCGTGTGGCGCCGGCCCAGATCAGCTTGCCGTCCACATAGTCCAGTTGCGACAGCGGAATCGCTACGTCGTGCTGCGACACGCCGAGAAACTGGTGCGCCGCGACGATCCCGAACGACACCGCGTTGTCCGGGGCAATGATGATGTCGTGCAGCACGCCGACCTTCTCGCCGCTGTCGTTATAGATGCTTTTGCCCAACAGGCTTTTCTTGACGCTCCAGCCTTCAACGATCAGTTGCGTTTGCTCCACGCTCACGCCGATAGGCTGTTCGCCTGCCACCTGAGCGGTGGCCTGTTGGCACACTGCACCGAACGCCGACGCCGCCAGAAATACGAGTGCCCATTTTGCCTTCATGATGATTTCTCCACGAGATGCACTAATTAAAAAAGATGAATCGCGACACGGTGACGGCATCTGCGATGCCGCTTACCCGGCTCGCGCCAGGCATCACTATTAACCTGTTGCGCCCGCGCCGTTTTCGAATTCGCACGGTGGCAAAGCGCCACGCGCGCAACCTGAGGCGCCACGTTCCGCCGTGAGATCAATCGCCGCGCCGCGGGCGCAGCGTAACTGTGCAGGTCATGCCCATCGCAAGCTTGACCCCGGCGGGGATCTGGTCGAGGTGAATCCGCACGGGCACACGCTGGGCGAGCCGCACCCATGTGAAGATCGGATTGACGTCCGCCAGCAGGCCGCCGTTGCTGGTCGGGTTGTCGCGATCGGCAATCCCGCTCGCCAGACTATCGACGTGCCCCTGAATGTCCTTGCCGCCCGACAGCAGCCGCACCACCGCCTGATCGCCGACATGCACGTGCGGCAACTTGGTCTCTTCGAAATAGCCGTAGACCCAGAACGAGTGCGAGTCGATCAGCGCGATGCGCGCGACGCCAGCGGTCGCGAAATCGCCGGGATAGAGGTTCAGATTGGTGATGTAGCCGTCCGACGGCGCGCGCACTTCGCTGCGCGTCAGATTGAGCAGCGCCGTCTGCTGCGCCACCACGGCCGCCTTGTACATGGCCTCTGCCGCGCTATACGCGGCGACATCAGCGGCATAGGCGGCGCCGGACTGTCTCGCGAGCGAGGCCGAATCTTGCCGGCTTTCGTCCGAGATCACGTCGCCGGCCAGGTTGGCCCGGCGCGCCGCCTGTGCGCGCTTCATCGCGAAGCCGGACTCGCTACCCGCCATCTGCGCCTTGGCCTGCGCCATCTGCGCCTGAGCCCGCAGGACATCGGAGTCGGCCTGCGCGACCGCGTAGTGGAAGCGGGCGGGGTCGAGCACGAACAGAATGTCGCCTTTTCGCACCAGCTGGTTGTCCTTCACGCGCACTTCGCTGACCAGCCCCGAGACGTCGGTGGCGACCTGCACGACCTGCGCGCGCACGCGGCCGTCGCGAGTCCAGGGGGAGAACATATAGTCGACCCACAGCATGCGAACCAGCACGATCGCCACCACGAGTAGCGTGAGCGTGAACCCTGCGCGCAGGAAGGATTGCTTTTTCATCGTAAAGGTCCGGCGTGAGCAGTCAATGGATTCATGGGAGGCGTGCCGATCCGGATTCATTGCCACAGCAGCAACGAAGCACCGCTGAACAGGGTGGCGAACAGCGCAATCCGGACCAGGGCCGGATGCCAGGTGTAGCGATAGAAACCGAGCCTCGCCAGCACCAGATCGAGGACGACGAACACCAGCACGCAGCCGGCGAGAATCGGCAACAGCCCTGGCACGAGCAGCGACAGCAGATCAATTTCGCCCGGCATCGCCCGCTCCTTGCGACACCCGCTCGCCCGGCGCCGCCGCGAAGCCGCCGCCCAACTCCTTCATCAGCAACGCCCAGGCATCGAGTCGTTTGGCCTCGATTGCCGCGAGGCTTTCCTCCTGCTGCAACTGTTCGTTCTGTGCCGCCAGCACGTTGAGGAATTCAGTGATGCCGCTGCGATAACCCGAGTCGGCGAGCCGGAACGATTTGCGCGCCGAATCGAGCGTGTTTTCAACCGATGCCTGCTGTTGCTCGAGCGAGCGCAACGATACGACCTGCACAGCAACGGCCTGCATCGCATTCACCACACTCTGGTTGTACTGATCCACCGCCGCGTCGCGGGAGGCCACCGCCACGCCGTAATTGCCGCGCCGCCGTCCACCGTCGAAGATCGGCAGCGAGAACGCCGCGCCCACGCCGTGGCCCATGCCGTCGCTATTCACGAAGTTGAAGAAGCCCCCGAAAGTCGCGGCCGATCCCAGCGACGCAGTCGCCAGCAAATTGATGTCCGGGTAGAAATCGGCGTGCGCCGCGTCGATGCCTTTGTCGGCAGCGAGCACGCGCCAGCGGGCCGCCACCACATCCGCGCGATGCCCGATCAGCTCGGCCGGCAGCGACGCCGGCAGCACCACCGGCACGCTCAGCGCAAGGCTGGGCCGGCGCAGCGAATCGCCATAACCCGGCCCTTTGCCGGCGAGACCGGCGATGCTGATGCGTCCGAGCGCAAGCTGCTGCTGCGCCGCTTCTACTCGCGTCGTGCTCATGGCTAACTGGGTTCGCGCCTGGCTGACCTCGAGATTGCTGCCCACACCCGCGCGCCAGCGGCGCGTCGCGATGTCGACGGTGCGCTGCTGTTCGCTCTGCACCGCGCGGTAGACGTCGAGCAATGCATATTGGAGCGACAACTGGACGTAGCTGCGCACCACGGCGGTCTGCAGCTCGACTTGCGCGAAGCGCGCGTCGGCGGCCGCCGCCTGCACATTGTCCAGCGCGCCCTTGCGAAGCGCGCGCGACTTGCCCCATAGATCGAGGTCATAGGACAGATCCGCCTCGACGCTGTTGCTCCATACGGTCGTGCCGCCCGGCGGCGCCGGAGTCGTGTAGCGCGCGTAGCGCCTGCGCTCGAAACTGCCGCCCGCATTGAGTTGAGGCAATTCGGCGGCGCCGGCGATCTGCGCCTGAAAGCGCGCTGCGTCCAGCCGCTCCTGCACGACGCGCAGACCCGGGTTGCCGTCGGTGGCGTCCTGCACCAGCGTGTCGAGTTGCGGATCGTTCCATTGATGCCACCAGTCGTCGGCCGGCCACTTCGCGTCGGCCTGGGTGACGCGCAACGCCGCGCCCGGGTCGAGTGTCGTGGAATCCATCATCGACGCTTGCGTGTGAATCCCGCCACTGTCGATACAAGCGGAGAGCAGCAGCGCACAGGCTAGCGCGGCTGCAACCGGGCGGCGCACCGCGAACGTGGGCAGTTCATGCGGTTTCATGCCTGGGTCTCCGCGCTTTGCCAGAGGGACAAGGTGTCGTCGCGCAGCGTCAATTCGGTGAAATGCAGCAGGGCCCGCATCCGGCAGCGCGTGAGCATGGTCGCATCGACCGTGATGGCGTGCGCGAGTGGCAATGTGTCCAGCGCCCGCCGCGTCGCGGCCAGCGCGCCTTCGGCGGCCTGCGGCGTGGCGGCGGCGAACACATTGGCGAGCGCCGCCAGCCATGTGCGCTGCACGTCCGGCCAGTTCGCCGGCAACATATTGCCGAGCCGTTCGGTGTCGAGCCGCATCTGGATCATCGCGCGGCCAATCTCCAGCGCCGCGAACGCCCAGCCGATCAGATAGTTGCGATTCACGCGCGCATCGGCCGGCGCGGACGCAATCTGGATGATGAAATCACGCAAGCTCAACTCGACGGTAAAGAGCAGATCGTCGAGGTTGTCGTCATACGCGCTGTCCGCCACCAACGCGCGAATCTGCTTCAGGTATTGCGCGGAAATCCAGTCGCCCGCGCGCGGCGCAATGACTGAAAACGCGACCGCGGCTGCCGCAATGCCGAACAGCAACGCAAAACCAGTATCGAGGTACGCGCTCGGGTTATAGACAGTCGGATTCGACATGCCGACGATAAAACAGAAATAGATGCTGAACCCGAGCCCGAGAATCGCCGTCTTCGCAAACGTGTTCACGTAGCTGCCCACCATCACGAAGATGGCAATCGACGCGGCCAGCAGCACGAATCCGTCGAGCTTCGGCAGCACGAAAAAGTTGAACGCAAAACCGGCGAGCCAACCGGCGAGGCAACCGCAGAAAATCTGCCAGCTCGCGACGGCCGGATTCGGTACGAGCGCAAACAGCGCACTCGTGATCGCCACTGCGACGATCGCGCTCGATCCGCCGACCCAGCCCGATGCAAGCCACGCCGCGCCGACCAGCAACACGGCCACGGCGGCACGCGCGCCGGCAATGGTCGCGGCCGTGCGATTGGCCGTCGCCCGGGTTCTGCCAATGTGGGTAATCGCCTGAATCACCGACTGCGACCACGGCAGCCGATCCATCGTGCGTGCTTCAATGTAGCTTCTGCACAGCATGCGCAGATCGGCGATTGAAAAGAACAACGCGGAGCCGGTGGTCGCAACGAACTGGCGCTGATGCGGCCCCAGGTCCGACAGTGATTGCAGCAGCCGGCTCAGATGCGCGGGCAAGGCCTGCTCGAAAGCGTCGAGGCGGCTCGACACGATCTCGATCTGTTCGAGCGTGACCATTTCCAGCGGCGCCTCGTTCGGCACGATCGCAAGCAGGCCGCCGATCAGCTCGTCGACCGCCGCGAGCGCCCGCGGATCGGCTTCCGCCGCCACCCGCGCCTTCAACTGATGCAGCGCGTGAATCCATGCGAGCGTGTCGAGAAAACTGCGGTCGAGCTCGAGAAAGACATGGTTGTGCAGGCGAATCGACGGGTCTTCGAACACCGCCCCGCTGCGCAGACTTTCCACCCCTGCGCGCTCGCGGATCAGGTCGAGAAACGTGTCGAAGCCGCCGACGGCGGTCGCACGGTCGAGCATTGCGTGGACCGCGTTCAACAGGTTCGTAAAGTTGCGCCGGCTCGATGCGTACAGCGCCGGCGTGACCCGCTGCGGAAAAATCACCGCGCTGACCACGCTCGCGCAGACCACGCCGATCACCACTTCGCTCACGGTGAACACAACGTTGTCGAATACACCGTAGGGATTGGACCAGACCGGCATCGCCGTGATGGCGGTGCCGTACCCGGCCAGCACGAATCCATACGACTGAAAGTTGCGGTAGTACGACGCCCCGAATACGCACGCGCCGATCCATGCCGCTAACGCGATAAAGAACGGCAAGGGCTGTTGCGGAAAGAACGCAATGAGCAAAAGGCCCGCAAAGCTGCCGCACACCATGCCGAGGCCGCGATAGAACCCGCGCGCGATCACCATGCCGCTTTGCTGATGCATCATCACGATGACGCACGACACCATCGCCGTGGCGGGCGTGCGAAGCTCGAGGCGCATGCACAGTCCCATCGCCAGCGTCATCGCCATGGCGACCTTGGCGATATGCAGGAACCGCGGGCCGTCGTCTTTCCAGTAGGCCTTCAGCTCGTCCCGCCATCGTGGCAGGACCGTGCTGCCGGCATCCGCTTGCAAGGTCATAGGGCACTCGTCAATCGCTGATGGTCCATGCAATGCCGGTCATGCAGGGCGTGGAGCCTTGCGAACGCCGCTGTGCATACGGTGTGTAGTGTGTGGCACACGGGATGGGCGGTTTTGCGCAATCGCACGCTTTTTGCGCATACGCTGGACGGTGTGCATGCAATACGTGAGATGGCCCGCGATGGCTGCTTGAGGCGGCGCCCGGGATCCCGGGCGCCGTGCCGCGAACCAGCGCGTGCGACTAGCGCAGGTTAGTGCGCGCCAGTTCGACGATCTCATCACCGCGTCCATTGAGAATGGCGCGCATCATATAGAGGCTGAAGCCCTTCGCCTGGGCGAGTTCGATCGTGGGCGGCATTGCGAGCTCGTGTTTCGATGTGACCACGTCCACGAGCGCCGGCCCTGGATGGCCGAACGCCTGCTTCAACGCGCCCGCCACGTCTTCCGATTCTTCCACGCGAATGCTGAAGATGCCGGCGCCTTTCGCAATGGCTGCAAAGTCGGTTTTGCTGAGATCGACATTGGTATCGAGGTAACCACCCGCCTTCAATTCCATCGAGACAAAGCCGAGCAGGCTGTTGTTGAACACCACCACCTTGATCGGCAAATCGAGCTGCCTTGCCGTGAGCAGATCGCCGAGCAACATCGACAAGCCACCGTCGCCCGATAGCGACACGACCTGCCGGCCGGGATGTGCGCCTTGTGCACCCAGCGCCTGCGGCATCGCGTTGGCCATCGACCCGTGATTGAACGAGCCATGCAACTGACGCTTGCCGTTCATCGTCAGATAGCGCGCGGCCCAGACGGTCGGCGTGCCGACGTCGGCAGTGAAGATCGCGTCGTCGCTGGCGGCTTCGTCGATCATCTTTGCCAGATACTGCGGGTGGATCGGTCGGCCCGGACCGGCCGGCGTAGCCAGATCGTCGAGGCCCTGGCGGGCGGACGCATAGTGCTTGCGCGCGTTGTCGATGAAACCGCGGTCCGTTTTGCGCTGCAGCCTGGGCAGCGTCGCGGCGATGGTTTCCTTCACCGTGCCGACGAGGCCGAGCGACAGGGGCGCGCGATGGCCGAGTTGCGAGCCCTTCCAGTCGATCTGGATGATCTTTGCGTCGGCCGGATAGAATGGGCGATAGGGGAAGTCGCAGCCGAGCAACAGCAGCGTGTCGCAGGACATCATGGCGTGATAGCCCGAGCTGAAGCCGATCAGCCCGGTCATGCCGACGTCGTACGGATTGTCGTACTCGATGAACTGCTTGCCGCGCAGCGCGTGGACCACCGGTGCGCCGAGCGTATCGGCGAGCGCCACCACTTCGTCGTGTGCGCCTTGCGTGCCGCTGCCGCACATGATGGTGACCGCGTCGGAGTCATTCAGCAGCGCGGCGAGGCGATCGAGATCCGCCTCGGCAGGCAGAATCCGCGGCGGCATGCTTTCCGTCCAGGACGGTATTTCGGCGGGGCCTTCGCTCAGCGCCACATCGCCCGGCAACACGATCACCGCCACGCCGCGCTCCTCGACAGCGGTGCGCATCGCGCGCGCCAGCACGCGCGGAAACTGCGCCGCGGAGGACACCACCTCCACGTAATGACTGCATTCCTTGAACAATTCCTGCGGGTGCGTTTCCTGAAAGTAGCCCAGACCGATTTCGGTCGACGGAATGTGCGCGGCGATGGCAAGCACCGGCTGATGATTGCGATGACAATCGAAGAGGCCGTTGATCAGATGCAGGTTGCCAGGACCGCAGCTGCCGGCGCAGACGGCGAGACGTCCGGTCGAGGCCGCGTCCGCACCGGCGGCAAAGGCGGCCGCTTCCTCGTGGCGGGTATGCATCCAGCGGATCGAGCCGAGCTGATCAAGGCTGTAGGCCAATCCATTCAAACTATCTCCCGTCACGCCCCAGATCCGTTCAACGCCCGCGGCGGCGAGTGTGGCGGCGAGATAGGCGGCAATGGTAGTACTGGCCATGCTTGACTCCTTTTGACGGTAGAGGGGGCTCGGCCGGGCGTTAAAAACCACGACCGCGGCCGCGAAGCCGGCACAGACAGGGGCGCCGGTATGCCACGTCTATCAAGCTAGGGGATCGGCGGAAAAAAGTCCTGAATTCAGTCTGAAAACAGCTGAATCGAACTGACCTAAAGTGATCGGCAATGCTGCAACGTACGCGTTTTCATCGATACGTGGTGGCGCACGGCGGGGATTCCAGTATCCTGATGGTCCGCCTCAAATCCGGCCGTGTGACATGAATCTCTCTTTTGAAGTCCTGCAGGTCCTCGACGCGATCGATCGGACAGGCACCTTTGCGAGCGCGGCGGAAACGCTGCACAAAGTCCCGTCGTCGTTGACCTATCTGGTGCAGAAACTGGAGCTCGATCTCGGCGTGAAACTGTTCGACCGCAGCGGCCGCCGGGCAATTCTCACGCATGCCGGGCGCGTGGTCGTCGAGGAAGGACGCCGCCTTCTGGAGGCGGCGGAAGACCTCGAATGCAAGGCAAAGAGGATCCAGCATGGCTGGGAATCCGACCTGCATGTCGCCATCGACGAGATCATTCCATTCGACCTGCTATGGGATCACGTCGGCGCGTTCTACAAGTTGAAGCTGGAGACCCGGCTGCATCTGTCGAAAGAAGTCCTGGGCGGCTCGTGGGATGCGCTCCTGACGCGCCGCGCGGATCTCGTCGTCGGCGCGGCGGGCGATCCGCCGCCGATTCCCAATCTGATTGCCAAGCCGATCGGCTCGCTGCGCCACGTGTTCGTGGTGGCGCCGCATCATCCGCTTGCGTCAATGCCGGAGCCGCTGACTCAGGATATCGTGGCGCGCCATCGGGTAGTCGCGATCGGCGACACGTCGCGCAAGCTCGCGCCGCGCACAATCGCGATTGCCGCGAATCAGGAAGTCATGACAGTCCCAACGCTCGAAGCGAAGCTCGCCGCGCAAATCAGAGGTCTCGCCGCGGGCACGATTCCGGAATGCCTCGCCGCCGAGCCGTTGGTGCGGGGGGAGCTGGTGCAAAAGGAAGTGCTCGGCATGCGCGACATCACGCATTTCTATCTGGCGTGGCGCGGTGATGAAACCGGCAAAGCGCTGCGCTGGTGGGTCGAGCAGTTAGACCGGCCGGATCTGATCGACGAGGTTGTACAACAGAGGCTGCTGAACGGCTGAATGCCGTTCAGCCGCGTTGCGCGACTTTTTGAGGCGGCGCCTCAGAAGTATTCGCTGCCGCCGGCCGGCCAGCCGGGCAAACGCCCGGCGCGGCGTGGGGGTGAGCGCTCGCCCGCGTCGCGATCTGCAACAGACGGGTGGCGGCGTCGAAATCGTCCCAGTCCAGACCTTCGGCGACTGCCGTGGTGGCAGGCCGTATCAGCCCAACAGCCTCCGCGCTCCGGCCTTGCGCATGCCAGAGGCTCCCCAGGCTGATCGCGGCGCGCAATTGCAGCGAGCGGCAGCCCCGCATCAGCGAATCCTCGAGCGCGGCAACAAAGCAAACCTCCGCGTCCCGAGCAACCGCGACCGACGGCGGCGCGCCGCCCTCCGCCATGAGCAGCAGCTCGCCATGAATGCGCCGCAACTCGCCGGCATACCAGTGGTCGCCGGTTTCATCGCACTGAGCCAGCGCGCGCACCACTGTGGCAATGCCCTGGTCCCGCTGACCCGAACGGCCGAGCGCGAGACCGTATTGCCCGGCGAGCATGGCGCGCGGCGCGCCGAATTCGAGCGACTCCAGATCGTCCAACGCGTTTCGGAAGGCGTTCAGGCGCTCTGCCGCGGCTTCCCCCATCGAATGCAGGTATTCGTCGAAACACCGGCAACAGGCTTGCGATACGCTAAGGCCGGCGCGCGCCGACACCTCCCCCAGCAAGGCGATCGCCTGAGCCGCGCGCTCGCGCTTGTCCGACAGCAGCATCAGCGGCACCAGCGCCTCGACCAGTACATAACACGTCACAATCGCCTGTTGCTGATCGCACGCGGCCATCACGCTGTCCTCGGCGAGCTGCAGCGCCTGATCGCGGAAGCCCTGCAACCAGAGCACCCGCGCAAGAGTCGCCTGGCCGACAATGCGCTGGTCGACGGACTGTCCGAGCGGCAAGCCATGCTGCAAGTCCTCGCTGTGCCGTAGCAGTTGTTCGAGCGACGCCCGCGCTTGCTGTTGATCGCCCGTGTAATGCGACGCGATCCCCAGCAGCCGGTGCGCGAGGATCGTGCCGCTCGCGTCGCCGACCTCGAGGGCGAGCAACTCGAAGCGTCGCGCGAATGCCAGCGCATTGCGCGCCGCGCCGGACGATTGGCTGCCATTCCACATGCCCCACAAGGCGCGGGCCTCGAACGCCCGGTCGCCCAGCCCGATCGCCGAAGCCAGAATCTCCGACCAGAGGCCGAGCGTTTCCCGATTCGGCCCGCTGACGTAAACGAGCGCCGCAGCCAGCGCCGCCTGCAGTTGCATGCGCACACGCAAATGGCGCGTCGAACGCGAGCCCTGATGGTTGGCGGCCACCCTGTCGAGCGCACGCCGCGCCCATGCGCAGCACTCTTCCACCAAAGACAGCTCATACAGAAGAAACACGACCTTGACCGCCAGCGCCTCACCGAGCACGTCGTCGCCCTTCGGCGTCAAGGCCCACGCCAGCGCCGCGCGCAGATCGTCGAGCAGGCCGCGCATCCGCCGATGCCAGCCGTCGCGCTGCTCGCCTTGCGGCTCGGCGCGGCCCTGCTCATCGCGCTCGAGCAGACCGAGGAAATATTGCGCATGACGCAGAGTAACGATGCGCCGCTCGCCGTTATCTTCGAGCTTCTGCATGGCGTAGGCGCGCGTGGTTTCCAACAGGCGATAGCTCGGCCGGCCGCTTGCAACGTGCGTCACCAGCAGCGATTTTTCGACCAGCCCCGATACCGCGGCGATCACATCGAGCTCACGCAATACGCGGTCGCCGACGACAGCGATGGCCGCGTCCATGGAGAAGCTATTGACGAAAATGGCAAGTCTGCGCAGCGTGGTGCGCTCGGCATCGTCAAGCATCGCGTGACTCCAGTCGAGCGTCGCCTTCAAGGTCTGATGGCGCGGCAAGGCCGTGCGATTGCCGCCGGTCAGCATGTTGAAGCGGTCGTCCAGATGGCCGGCGAGCGTTTCGATACCGAGTATGGCGGCGCGCGCGGCCGCCAGTTCGAGCGCCAACGGTATGCCGTCGAGGCGGCGGCACACCATGCCGGTCAACCGGATGCTTCTGTCGTCGGACGAAAAACGGGCGTCGATCGCGCGTGCGCGCGACAGGAACAATTCGACGGCGCTACATTGCAGAACGTCTTGCCCCTGATCCTCCTGCGCAGGCACCTGGAGCGACGCGACCCAATACAGATGCTCGTTCGCAACCCGCAGCGGCTCGCGGCTGGTCGCGAGCACGCGGACCGCGGGGCCGACGCCGAGCAGCGTCTCGGCGAGCTCTGCCGCGGGCCCGAGCACATGCTCGCAGTTGTCGAGCACGAACAGCACGCGCCGTTCGCTGAGTTCTTTGCTGACGCGCGCGAGTGTCAGCGGTCCAAGGCCGGGGTTCACGCCCATGGAAGCTGCAAACGCCGTGAGAACACTGCTGGCGTCGGTGGTGGAGGCGAGCGGCACCAGATAGATACCGTCCGGAAAACGCGTCAACAAGCCACGCGCGACCTCCACCGCCAGCCGAGTCTTGCCGATGCCGCCCGAGCCGACCAGGGTCACATGGCGCGCGGCGGCAAGCGCCAACGAGACGTCGTCAAGCGCCTGGTCGCGACCGATCAGCGGGGAAAATTGAGCAGGCAGATTGTTCGGGACGCTTCGGCCATGCGGGGGCGCTTCTACCAACTCGTTGCGCTGGCCGGCTTCATCGGCAGCGCTCACCGTCGACACGCCCGGCACCAGCCGGTAACCGCGTCCGGACACCGTCTGTATGAGTCCGCGATTTTCGCCGAGCATCTTGCGAAGCGCCGACATATGCACTTGCAGATTGTTCTCTTCAACGAATGCATTCGGCCAGACCCGCTTGAGCAGGTCGCTCTTCGACACCAGCCCGCCTTTCGCCTCGATCAGCACCACGAGCATGTCGAATGCACGGCTGCCCAGTCGCACAGGCTCGCCGTCGAGAAACACTTCCCGACGGTCGATGTCCACGTGAAGCGGGCCAATGCGAATCATGCGGGATATCCTGTACGCAGCGATTTGAAGAGCAGTCAGCAGACACGGAAGCGCTTGAAAAAACCACCTGGCGTTGCGTCCCCGAAGTCTAGATCAACGGGCGTTCCACATGCGCGGAAAAAACTGAACCTACCGTTCAAATTTTTTGTACTAAGCGCGCAACTAAGCGCACGCTTTTCGAGCGCCGTGAGTACCCGTTGACGCTTTGCAGCGCCGCGCCCGGCGGGTCTCTTGCAGTACCGCACAGCCGCGCCGCCTGCCGTGGGCCGTTGCCTAGCCAGACGGGGGTAATCTTTGTATGATGCGTCCCACCATACTGGGGTGCCCAACAAGCCATGCCGAGAAAAGCACGAGCGGTCGAGACAGCGTCGGAAAACGAAGTGCATGACAACGAGAAAGTCGTCACGCGCCGCCTTGCGCCCGAAGTCCGGGAACGCCAGATCGTGCTCAAGGCCGTCGACCACTTTGCTACCCATGGCTTCTCCGGCAGCACCCGTGAACTCGCGCGCCAGCTCGGCGTCACGCAACCGCTGCTCTACCGTTATTTTCCGAGCAAGGAAGCATTGATCGACCGCGTGTACGAAGAGGTCTATCAATGGGACACCGGCTGGGAAAAGCTCATCAAGGACCGCTCCGTCCCAATCCAGGAGCGCATGGTCAGGTTCTACTCGTCGTACGCGGTGGTGATTTTGCGGCGCGAGTGGATCCGGATTTTCATCTTTGCCGGCCTGACGCGCGAAGGCATCAACTCCAAATATCTCGCACGCCTGCGTGAACGCGTGTTTCTGCCCGTCATGGCGGAAATCCGCTCGGCCTATGACCTTCCGGCGCCCACGGGGGCCAGGCAGCGCGAAATCGATCTGGAGTTGATCTGGAGCCTGCACGCGAGCATCTTCTATCTCGGCGTGCGCAAATGGATCTACGGCCTGCCGGTCACGGACGACATCGACGACCACATCGCGCGTCAGATCGACGCGTTCCTCAATGGCGTGCCCGCGGCGCTCGAGCACGCGTCCAAAGAAGCTGCCCGCTCGAAGCTCCCCTCCAAAGCCTGACCCCGCGCTGCAGCCGGGCCGCCGGTCACGCCGACTGCGCAGCCGGCCGGTCGCTTCACCTCTCATCGCTCACTCCCGTCTTTTCGAGTTCTACCGGGTAAACACCGGCATTACGCTGCTTTCTCCCGCCTGCGGATTCACCTACAATTTATCCATCGATCACTAATCGATCGATAAATAGCATAGCAGGAGTCGAACATGCCCGTTTCAAAACTTGCCCACTACTCGATTCGCACGACCGACCTCGAGCAATCGTGCCGCTTCTATGAGCGGATCCTCGGTTTCAGGCAGGGCTACCGTCCGCCCTTCGATTTTCCCGGCGCGTGGCTCTACAACGGCGGCGATGAAGCCGACTTCGGTACGGTCCATATCATCGGCGTGGATCCGCACAATCCCGCCGGACTCGCCGCCTATCTCGGCGACAAGCCACTGCCCGCCAGCGGCACGGGCACCGTCGACCATATTGCATTCCTCGCCACGGGCGTCGAACAGATATGGGAGACGCTCAAGGCGGAAGGCATCGCTTATCGCGAGCGCACCGTGCCAAGCCTCGGTCTGCACCAGGTGTTCATTGAAGACCCGTCCGGCGTGACCATTGAATTGAACTTCCCCGCCGAAGAAATCAGCCGTCTGGTTGAAGCACAGCCAGCCATCGCGCAAGCCACCCTCAGCGCCGGAGCGTAACCATGACCCATGCTTCTACACGCGCCAGGGCCATTATTGTCGGCGGCTCGCTGGGCGGCCTGTTCGCAGCCAATCTGCTGGTGCGCAACGGCTGGAGCGTCGACGTGTTCGAGCGGGTTCCGGAAGAACTCGCCGGACGCGGCGCCGGTATTGTCACGCACCCCGAATTGTTCGAAGCGCTGGCGGCGGCCGGTATCGATTTCGACGACTCCATCGGTGTCAAGGTGCAATCACGCGTCACGTTCGCGCAGAACGGCGCGGTGCTGTCGGCGCGCGATCTGCCACAAACACTGACAGCGTGGGGCAAGATGTATCACGTGTTGCGCGCCGCGTTGCCCGACGTTCACTACCATGCAGGCGGCACGGTCGCAGCGGTACAGGACGGCCCCGAAAAGGCGCTCGTGACGCTCGCCGACGGCACCGTATTGCATGCCGACCTGGTGATCGCCGCGGACGGCTTCAAATCGTCGATACGCGAGCAATTCCTGCCCGACGTCAAGCTTCAATACGCCGGTTATGTCGCATGGCGCGGTCTCGTCGACGAAGCAGCGCTGTCGCGCGAAACCCGCGAGGCGCTATTCGAGAAGTTTGCCTTTTGCCTGCCGCCGCGCGAGCAGATTCTCGGCTATCCGGTCGCAGGCCAGGGCAATAGCACGACCCCGGGCGAGCGCCGCTACAACTTCGTCTGGTATCGCGCGACGAGCGAAGACATTCAGTTGCCGAACCTGCTGACCGATCAGTCCGGCAAGCGCTGGGTGGGCGGTATTCCGCCGACGCTGATCCGTCAGGACATCCTCGCCGATATGGAGGAGGCCGCGCTCACGTTGCTTGCCCCGCAATTCGGCGAAGTCGTGACCAAGGCGAAGCAACCGCTCTTTCAGCCGATCTTCGATCTCGAAGTGCCGCAGATGGCGTTCGGCCGGATCGCCTTGCTCGGCGACGCCGCCTTCGTCGCGCGTCCGCATTGCGGCATGGGTGTCACCAAGGCGGCGAGCGACGCCATGGCGCTGGTCAAGGCGCTGCAAGCCCGCACGGACGTTAGGGAGGCTCTGGCGGACTACAGCCGCGAGCGCACCCAGGTCGGCGCGGCCGTCGTGCAGCATGCGCGCCACCTCGGCGCCTATATGCAGGCGCAGTTGAAAAACGAAGTCGACCGTGAAATGGCCGAGCGCTATCGCACGCCCGACGCCGTGATGCGCGAAACCGCGGTACCCGCCCGTTTTTAATCTCCGCTGCGTGAGCGGCGGGTCCGATCAGTTAATGCAGCATCGAAACGCAGTCGTTTCGAAAGGACACACAGTGGAACATGGTGCCCCAACCTACTCGATGAGCGCGCAGTACGTCGCCACCGACCGGCCGCCCGCGGCCAATCCGCTACTCGACGATCCGCGCTTCCGCGCGCTCGTGCGTGAGCGGCGTATCTTCTCGTGGACGCTCACGATCCTCATGCTGGTCGTGTACTTCGCGTTTATCCTCACGCTCGCCTTCGCGCCCGCGCTGCTCGGACGGCCGATCGTCGACGGCTCGCCCGCACCGTGGGGCATTCCGGTCGGCTTCGGCATGTTCGTCTTTACCTTCGTGCTGGTCGCGGTATATGTCGCGCGGGCCAACACCCTCCACGATCGCGCCGTGAATGAGATCCGGCAAGGAGTACGGCCATGACACGCATCGCTCGATGGCGCGCCGCGCTGCTTTTTTGCGCCTGCAACGCGCTCACCGCTCTGCCCGCGGCCGCTGCCGGCACCGCGGCGCCGGCACGATCGCACAATCCGATTGCAATCGGCATGTTCCTGCTGTTCGTCGCGTCGACGCTGTTCATTACGCGCTGGGCGGCGAGGAAAAACAACAGCGTCTCCGATCACTACGCGGCAGGCGGCAAAATCACCGCGTTTCAGAACGGCTGGGCGATTGCCGGCGACTACATGTCCGCCGCGTCGCTGCTCGGGATCTCCGCCCTCGTCTTCACAAGCGGCTATGACGGCTTGATCTATTCGATCGGCTTTCTCGCCAGCTGGCCGGTCATTCTCTTTCTGATCGCCGAGCCGTTGCGCAATCTCGGCCGCTATACGCTCGCCGACGTCGTGTCGTACCGGCTGCAACAGCGGCCCATTCGCGCCTTCGCCGCTTCCAGCTCGATCGTGATCGTTCTGCTCTATCTGGTCTCGCAGATGGTCGGCGCGGGTAAGCTCGTCGAATTGCTGTTTGGCTTCAACTACACGGTTGCTGTCGTGATGGTGGGCGTGCTGATGGTGGTGTATGTGTTTTTTGGCGGCATGCTCGCCACCACGTGGATTCAGATCATCAAGGCTGCCCTGCTGCTCGCGGGCGCCGCCTTCATGGCGTTCATGGTGCTGAGCCGCTTCGGCTTCAGTATGAACGCACTGTTCGCGCAGGCGATACTGGCGCATCCGAAGCATGCTGCGATCATGAGTCCGGGCGGCCTGGTCTCGGATCCGGTTTCCGCCGTCTCGCTCGGTTTGGCGCTGATCTTCGGTACGGCCGGACTGCCGCATATCCTGATGCGCTTTTTCACCGTGAGCGACGCCAAAGCCGCGCGCAAGAGCATCCTGTACGCGACCGGCATTGTCGGTATCGGCTACGCGCTGATCATCATTATCGGCTTCGGGACGATTGCTCTGGTGGCGACCGATCCGCACTATCACACGGCCTCCGGCGCCGTGATCGGCGGCGTGAATATGGTGGCCATCCATCTGGCGCACGCGGTGGGCGGCAACGTGTTTCTCGGCTTCATCTGCGCGGTGGCCTTCTCGACCATTCTCGCGGTCGTCGCAGGGCTGACGCTGGCCGGCTCTTCCGCGGTCTCGCATGATCTGTACGCGAACGTGATTCGTCGCGGCGCCGCCACGGATCGCGAGGAAATGCACGTCTCGCGAATCACCACGCTGGTGCTCGGTGTGCTCGCGATTCTGCTGGGGATCGCCTTCGAGAAACAGAACATCGCGTTTATCGTCAGTCTGACTTTCTCGATTGCGGCCAGCTCGAATTTCCCGGTGCTGCTGCTGTCGATCTACTGGCGCGGACTGACTACGCGAGGCGCGGTGCTGGGCAGCTCGCTCGGCCTGATCTCGGCCGTCACCTTGACCATTCTGAGCCCGACCGTCTGGGTGCAGGTGCTCGGTCATGCGCATGCGATCTATCCGTATGAATACCCCGCGCTGTTCTCGATGATCGTGGCCTTCGCCGGCGTGTTCTTTTTCTCCATCACCGATACCTCGGCACGCGGTGCACGCGAACGCGCGCTGTATGGCGACCAGCTGGTGGACTGCGAACTCGGCATGGTGAAGCACGGATAACACTCGCCACTAAAAAACCCATCACGGAGACTGATTCATGGATTGCACGTGTTGTATTTCGCCGAAACGCCGCCGCTTGCTCGGAACGATGGCCGCACTCGCCGGCGGTCTCGCCTCGGGAGGCCCCGCCACCGCCGCCACGCCCTCGGCCACCGGCATGGCCGGCGCCGCGGGCGTGTCCAGCACGCTCGGTAAAGGCCGCTCGATTGATATCCACGCGCACTACTACCCGGAAAGCTATTGTGAAAGGGTGGGCAGCGAAGGCGCGAAGTTCGGCGGCAAGTTCACCTGCGACGCCACCAGTTTCAGCTTCCAGACACCGGCAGGCGGACTGGGACCGCTGCCGCTTAAATTCATCAGGATAGACGAACGGCTCGCCGACATGGATGCGTCCGGCGTCGACATGCAAGCGCTGTCATTGAGCGTGCCGATGGCCTACTGGGCCGACCGTGCCTTCAATGCAGAGCTTGCGAGGACATGGAACGACGCGGCTTCGCAGGTCCATCTCCAACATCCGACCCGCTTCGTGGTGCTGGCCACCTTGCCGATGCTCAATCCACACGACGCAATCGACGAACTCGAACGCGCGTCCGAGTTGCCCGGCGTGCGCGGGGTCTATATGGGGACCAACATCAACAATCGGGATCTCGACGACCCGCTGTTCGAACCGGTCTTCGCTCGCATTGAACAGCTGGATCTGCCGGTGTTTCTGCATCCCCAGCAGACAGTCGGCGGTGCGCGACTCGGCGACTTCTACCTGAGCAACCTGCTGGGCAACCCGTTCGACACGGCCATTGCCGGTTCGCATCTGATCCTGGGCGGCGTGCTGGACCGGCACCCCAGGTTGAACATTACGTTGCCGCACGCCGGCGGCGCATTGCCGATCCTGATGGGTCGCATCGACGCAGGCTGGACAGTTCGCCCTGAAACGCGGCGACTGGCGCAGAAGCCAAGCAGCTATTTGCGCCGCTTCAACTACGACACGGTCTCGCACTCCGGACCCGTGCTGGACTTCCTGATCCAGAACGTCGGCATCGACCGGCTGGTGCTCGGCAGCGACTACTGCTTCGATATGGGCTACGAGCAGCCGGTCACGTTCCTGGATCGTCTCACGCTGCCCCCCGACCAGAAGAACCTGATTCTTGGCGGCAACGCGGCACAGTTGCTGAAAATCTAGTACGCCTCGGCTTTCTGCGCCATGACCGGCATCCGGTCGATGGCGGAGGCCAGCATCATGGCCGCGGCGTTAACCGGTTTCGTGCTCCGCACTCTCGGTTTATAGATCAGATCGTCGCGGCGGATCACCAGCCCACTCAGCGCACAGCGCCCCTTCAGGCGGGCGCGGCAACCGATCCACACCTGGTCGTCGTAGCGGCAGCGGGTTGCGTCCTGCCACCGCACGGCAATCAACGTCTCGGACAGACGCTCGATCACTTCCACCACGATATGCGACGACAACCCGTAAGCGGCCACGCGAGACGCCGCTCGTGCCGGGTAAGCCTCGCCTGCGCCCTGGAGGCGATGGTGCGGCAAAAGCTCATGAATCACGTGATCCCAGACGGCGACACTATCCGTGTAATGCGCGACCGCGATCGTTTCTGTTGCCGTTTCCATGGGTTGTTTCCTCGAATGCATGAAAAAAAGCATACGACGGCGCGTTCCAAAGCGTTGCTAATTTTTATTAATTGTCCTGAGGCCACGTGCCGATCGACGGGTTCGCGCAGGCATGATTCGCTTATGCGCCCACTGGAGAGCAACATGAACACAGCATCGAGGCCGACATGAAGATTGCCATCGCCGGAGGTTCCATCGCCGGACTCGCATGCGCGTTGACGCTGACGTGCACGGGTCACGAGGTGCACATTTACGAGCGCTCCGCCGCGCCGCTGCGAGGCCGCGGCGGCGGCGTCGTGGTGCTGCGGCAGATGCTGCAGTTTCTCGACCAGCACGGCCACCGGACACGCGCCATGCTGGCGGTGCCGACCCGCCGGCGGCGCTGGATCGATAGCGCCGGCACGGTCATCCGCGACGACCCCGAGTTGCTGCCGTTTTCATCGTGGGACACCGTCTACCGGTCGCTGTGCAGCATGCTGCCGCCGGGAGCGGTTCACTACGGGCACGCCGTGGCAAGCGTGGCCGAAGACGCGGAAGGTGTCGAGATCCGTTTCGACGACGACATGGCACCGGTTCACGCGGACCTGCTGATCGCCGCCGACGGCACCGCCTCGCGACTTCGCGCCATGCTGTTTCCCGGCAGCGTCGCGTCGTACGCCGGCTACCTGGCGTGGCGCGGGGTGGTCGAGGAAAACGCTTTCGGCCACGCCGACATCGCGGAACTGACCGAGAACATGACCTTGTTCCAGGCGCCGGGCGAACTGTTCATGACGTTCCTGATTCCCGCACTGGACGGCTCCCTCGAACCCGGCAGGCGTCGTTTTAACTGGCTCTGGTATCGCAACGAAACCGACGCCTCGGCGATCGACGCGTTTCTGACCGGACGCGACGGTCGGCGGCATCATGCCTCTGTGGCGCCCGGCGAACTGTCCGCGCAGTCGCAGTCGTACTTGCAGCGCACGGCGCTCGACGGACTGCCCCGAACGCTTTCGCAACTCGTGCTCGCAACCGGGGCACCTTTCCTTCAGGCCATCTCCGACGCGCTGAGCCCGTCGTTCGCCAAAGGCCGGATTGCGCTGGTCGGCGACGCCGCGTGCACACTGCGCCCTCATACGGGCTCCGGCACCTCGAAAGCGGCCGGCGACGCCGTCAGCCTCGCGCAAGCCCTGAGCGAGCCCGCTGAGGACGTGGTGCAGGTACTCGCCGACTGGGCCGCGGCACGGCGCGCGGCGGTCGAGCCCCTGCTTCTCAAGGGCCCGCGGCTTGCCCAGTCGTTCGGGCTCGGTTCGGCTTGACGCTCGCGCAGGCGTTTCTGCGGCAGTCCGTCCAGCCGCCGCCTTGACCCTATACGAGCGGATTAGACGCGTGAATGCATTGATGAATGCGCGAACCGTATGTAGGGATGGCGCGAGCCCGCTACGGATCGTATTGTGTCCACATCAGGCAAGACGTGCCGCCTGGTTCAACCGGATCAAGAGGTCAAAGCGGCTATGGACAGAATTTTCAGCATGCGCGTGTTCTCGCGGGTCGCGGAGACCGGCAACTTCAGTGCGGTTGCAAAACACATGGAATGCAGCGCGGGCAATATTTCTCGCGCGGTCGTGTCGCTCGAAGAACATCTCCACACGCGGCTCCTGCAACGGACAACGCGCAGTGTCTCGCTCACCGAATGCGGCGAGCGATACTACCAGCGCTGCAAGAAAATTCTCGCGGATATCGACGACGCCGACGCCGAAGCCAGCGACGCCCACACACTCCCGCGCGGCAAGCTGAGAGTTCACGCCGTGCCCGACATCGGGCTGAAACAGTTGACGTCCACGATCGTCGAATACCGGCACGCGTTTCCAGCGGTCTCCGTCGATCTGAAACTGCTGCCCGGCATGGCGAATCTGATTGAAGACGAGTTCGACGTGTCGATCGTATCGGTGTCGTCGTTGCCGGACTCCCGCAACGTGAGCCGGCTTATCGGACGGTGCGAGCGCATTCTGGTGGCCGCGCCGGACTATCTCACGCGGCATCCTGTCCAAAGTGTGAACGACCTGCCGAATCACACGCTCATGCAGACCAGTTCGTCCTTCGATCCGCCCTCGGACTGGCCATCGGAGCTTACCGGCCATAGCGCAGCGAACCCGGAGGTGGCCGGACACTTTGTCGTCAACACCATGCAGGCGCTCAGGGTCGCGTTGCTGGCGGGGGCCGGCGTGGGCGCCGTACCGACTTACTCGGTCGTGGACGAACTCAGGGAAGGCAAGCTGGTTCAGCTCTTTCCGGATTATCCGCTTCAGACCACCAATGTCTTTGTCGTTTATCCGTCACGCCAATTCGTCGACGCGAAAATAAAAACGTTCGTTGAATTCCTGATCGTGTCGCTCAAACAGAAACTCGATTTGCGAATTGCGAATCTGACAGTGGACTCCGCCGTACATACCGAGCCCGAGCTGCAGGCCTGATACACGTTGCGCATCAGAATCCGCCAAATTAATTGATCGCTTGCAAAACCCGGAGCACATTAAAAATTAATATTCGACACGCATAATTTTCCGACATAATCTGGGCAGCACGCCGATTATCACCACTCCCTGCTTTTGCAACGCGAACGGACTTGCGTATGTAACGCGACAAACAGAGGTGACGGATCATGTCGAACCATGCAAATACATCGATTGCCCCGGCATCCCGGCGGAAAGATTCGCTCGGATGTCTATCGAATCAATTACACAAAGATCTCGAACTCGCAGCAGACCAATTCTCGTTTTATCGCAAGTGCAGGCGCGAGGAGAAGACCAGCGAAGTGGCCACGCCCGCTTCGGATCGCGGCTTCCTGGTCGGCGTTTCGCTAACTGCTGGCCACCGCCGCCGGATCATGTCGGGAAACCGCTCGACGGTCTATGACTTCGAAAAGGATTCGGTCTACGTTCGCAATTTCGCGGAAGACTACCGCGCCGATCTGCACGGTGCGTTCGACTTCGTGTTAGTCGAGTTCTCCCATGCCTTCATCAGGAACACCTGCTACGAGCGAAACGGCTCGGCAATCAGCGGCTTTCTGGCTCCCGCCGGCCGCAACGACGCGGTCTTCGGTCACCTCGCGCGAGTGCTCGCGCTGACACTGGAGCGCCCGGGTGAGGCGAGCCCGCTATTTGTCGAACAACTGGGCATCACCCTTGCCATGCATTTAATCGACCGGTACGGCAACGCGCCGGCTCAATCGGTCAGCAAAAACCAGCGACTCTCGCGCCTGCTCGAAACGCGCGCGAAAGACATGCTGCTTTCGAAAGCCCAAGGCAACGTTTCGCTCGAGGAAATCGCGAGCGCCTGCAACCTGTCGCGCAGCTACTTCATCCGCGCATTCCGCGAAACCACGGGTCGCACGCCGCATCAGTGGCTGTTGGAGCAGCGCATTGAACGTGCGCGCGAACTGCTTCGGCATTCCGATTCGTCGCTGCCGGAGATTGCCATTGCGTGCGGCTTTTCCGACCAAAGTCACTTCACGCGAACCTTCTCGCAACTGGTGGGCACCCCGCCAGGAAGCTGGCGCCGCCAGGCCGGCAACTGAGTGAACGCCGAGCAAACCGCACGCTTCGCGATTGGCTCAGACCCGGTTTGCTTCTGCCGCTTTCATCAGACATGCGCGAGCCGGATGCATAGCGTTCTGGCTACACGGTAGACTTTCCTGCAAAACATCGCACTAACGTGCAAGACGCTCGACCGGTGGCGCGATAGGCTCGCACCATGCAAGGTCCGGCGCATGCTCCGCCTCCTCCCGTTCGTGTAGCGCCCGCGCATGCTCCGCTGCCTCGGTCTCTTGTGTTCAACCCGTAAACATCATGATCGAAATAGGTCGCTTTCAAATCGATCTGGAGATGCGCACGTTGCGGCGAAACGGTGAAGTCGTGCGTCTCGGCTCGCGTGCATTCGATATCCTTGCCGTGGTCGCTGCGGCCGGCGGCCAGCTCGTCACGAAGGACGCGTTGATGAATGCGGTGTGGCCCAACACCGTCGTCGAAGAAAACAATATTCAGGTTCACCTCTCGGCGTTGCGAAAAATACTCGGCCCGGACCGGGACATGATTCTCACGGTGCCGGGCCGCGGTTATCAACTTGTGCAACGGCAGAAGACCGCCGCGCCCGACGAGACCCGTGCGCCGGCGTCAGGCGTGCGACATGCGCCGCCGCCCGAATCCGGGTTGCTGGGGCGCAACGCCGAGGTCGAGTTGATCCGCTCGATGCTGCGACAGACTCATGTGTTGACGCTGGTGGGTGCCGGAGGAATCGGCAAAACGCGGCTGGCAATCGAGGCCGCTCGCCATACCCCGGCGAGTTTGACGGAGCCTGTCTGCTTAGTCGAACTCGCTGCGCTGACGACGCAGGAGGCCGTGCTCGGCGCCATTGCGGAAAGCTGCGGCGTGGCGCGAACTGGCGCGCAAATCGACATCGCCCGCCTGGCGGCGGCGCTAGCCGGCCAATCCAGGCTCCTGGTGCTCGATAACGCGGAGCATGTCATCTGCGCCGTGGCGCTTATCGTGGACGCGCTAGTCGCCGTCAACGATACGCTCCGGGTGCTGGTCACAAGCCGCGAGCCGCTTCGGATCATGGCCGAAACGGTATTTCGCGTCGATCCGCTCGATGTGCCGCCGCCTGATGCCGGCGATGCGGACATTCTGCGTTGTTCGGCGGTGAAGCTGTTCCTGCTGCGCGCCGAGTCGTTGCAAACAAGCGTGGCCACCGATAGCGCGGAGATCCGGCTCGTCGGCGAGATTTGCCGCCGGCTGGACGGCATTCCGCTCGCCATCGAACTGGCGGCCGCTCGCGTGGCCACGCTCGGCGTGGAAGGCGTATGCCGCCGGCTGGATGACCGCATGGCGATTCTGGCGGGCGGCTACCGCACCGCGCTGCCGCGTCATCAAACCTTGCGCGCCACCTTCGACTGGAGCTTTGCGTTACTCGACACAGGCACGCAATCCATCTTCCGGCGTCTGGCGATATTCGGCGGCAGCTTTACGTTCGAGGCGATGTGCGCCGTCGTGTGCGACGACGAACTCATGGCGGCGAATGCGATTGGCGGCATCGCCGAGCTCGTGGCGAAATCGCTCGTCAGCGTGAGTTTCGAAGGACCGGCGGCGAACTATCGCCTGTCCGAATCGACCCGCGCCTATGCGTTGGAAAAGCTTCAGGCCGAAGGCGAAGTGCAGGACATCACGTTGCGCCATGCGCGCTATCTGTCCTTGAGCTTTCAGACTCGAGCGTCGGCCGATCGTGTGAACGAGCGCGGCAATCCGCCGGATTTTCAGCAAACACTCGACGATGCGCGCGCCGCATTCGACTGGGCGTTTTCCGCCGATGGCGACCCGCGCGTCGGCGTCGAACTGGCCTCGAATCTGGTCGGGGCATTACGCGACGCCGGCATGATCGAAGAGTGCTGCACGCGCGCCGCACAGGCCGCCCGTGCGCTGGACCAGTTGCCGGCCGGATCGGTGGACGCCGCCAGCGAGCGGCGCGTGCGCGCTCCGCTGGCCGGTGACGCCCGCGTACCCGGTTACGACTCGAGGAATTCCAGCAGATCCGCATTCACACGGTCCGCGTGCGTCGTGCACAGACCGTGGGGCGCACCTTCATAGACCTTCAGCTGCGCATTCGGCATGATTTTCGCCGACAGCTTGCCGGAGTCGTCAAGCGGCACGATCTGGTCGGCGTCGCCCTGCAGGACGAGTGCGGGCACCGTCACCTTCTTCAGATCGTCGTTGAAATCGGTTTCCGAAAAGGCCTTCACGCAGTCGTACAGACCCTTGATCGAGCCTTGCATACCGATCTGCCAGAACGCATCGATTGTGCCTTGCGACACCTTCGCGTCCGGGCGATTGAAGCCATAGAACGGCACGGCCAGATCCTTGAAGAACTGCGAGCGGTTGTTTTTCACACCATCGCGAATGTCGTTGAACACCGAGATCGGCAAGCCGCCTGGATTCGCTTCCGTCTTCAACATGATCGGCGGGACTGCCGCGATGAGCACAGCCTTCGCCACCCGCTTCGTACCATGCCGGCCAATGTAGCGCGCCACTTCTCCGCCGCCGGTCGAGTGCCCGACCATCACGATGTTCGTCAGATCGAGCGCTTCGATCAGCTCGGCGAGATCGTCCGCATAGGTGTCCATTTCATTGCCGTTCCACGGCTGCGATGAACGGCCGTGACCTCGACGGTCATGCGCAATCACGCGATAACCGCGTTCCGCGAGGAAGAACATCTGCGCGTCCCATGCGTCCGCGTCGAGCGGCCAGCCATGCGAGAACGTAACCGGTTGGCCCGTGCCCCAATCCTTGTAATAGAGTTCCGTACCGTCCTTGGTGGTGAAATATGCCATCGCTGTTGCTCCTGTGGAAATCGTTGACCGGCATGCACCGGTGGGCCATGCGTTTGCTGAGTATTCGCTATGGGCCGCCCGCGCTTCTTTCCAATCGCCCGACTTTTTCACATTTGCACGGTTGAGCGACGACTCGACGCGCGGTCGCTCTGCCCACGACAAACCACCGTGCGAATTCACAAAGACGGTGCCGCGCACTGAATCCTCATGGCCCGAAACGCCCTAAGCTGCAGCCATCTCAAGTGACCGCTCCGGTCCACTGGGCACCCACGTCGGCCCCCGCGTGCAGCGCACGCCTGCAACCCATCCGTCTTCCGTCATCAGGACACCGTCATGTGGATCGTCAGACTCGCGTTGCAACGGCCCTATACGTTTATCGTTCTGGCCGTACTGTTGTTTATCCTGGGCCCGCTGGCGATCCTCCGCACGCCCACGGACATCTTTCCGAATATCAACATTCCGGTGGTCAGCATTGTCTGGTCGTACAACGGCTTTTCCGCCGAGGACATGGCGCACCGGATCACCTCGAACTACGAACGCGCGCTGACGACCGACGTGGACGATATCGAACATATCGAATCCCAGTCGCTCAACGGTGTCTCCGTCGTGAAGATCTTCTTTCACCCCGGCGCCGACATCAACCGCGCGATTGCCGAAGCCGCCTCGAATTCCGCGTCGATTCTGCGCGTCCTGCCGCCGGGTACGCTGCCGCCGAACATCATCACTTACAACGCCTCGACCGTGCCGGTGCTTCAGCTCGGCCTGTCCAGCAATACACTGCCCGAACAGACGCTGTACGACCTCGGCAACAGCTTCATCCGCACCCAGCTCGCCACCGTGCAAGGCGCCGCAGTGCCGCTGCCGTTCGGTGGCAAGATTCGCCAGATCATGGTCGAACTCGATCCGCAGGCCTTGCAGGCAAAAGGGCTTGCGCCGGCTGACGTCGTCAACGCCGTGAACGCGCAGAATCTCATCCTGCCGGGCGGCACCGCGAAGATCGGCGCAAAGGAATACAACGTGCAGATGAACGGCAGCACCGATACGGTCGCCGCGCTGAACAATCTGCCGGTCAAAACGATCGACGGCGGCGTGGTGTACGTGCGCGATCTGGCCCACGTGATCGACGGCTATGCCCCCCAAACCAATATCGTACGCAGCGACGGCAAGCGCGCCGCGTTGCTCCAGGTGGAAAAGACCGGCAGCGCGTCCACGCTCACCATCATTCAGCAGGTCAAGGCCATGCTGCCGAAAATCGCAGCGGGCCTGCCGAAGGCGCTGGTCATCACGCCGCTGTCGGATCAATCGGTGTTCGTAAAGTCGGCGATCATGGGCGTGGTGCGCGAAGCACTGATCGCGGCTTGCCTTACGGCAGTGATGATCCTGCTGTTTCTCGGCAGCTGGCGCGCCACACTGATCATCGCCGTGTCGATTCCGCTCGCCGTTCTGACGTCCCTGATCGCGTTGTCGGCTCTCGGCGAGACCATCAACATCATGACGTTGGGCGGCCTCGCATTGGCGGTCGGGATTCTGGTCGACGACGCCACCGTTGCGATCGAAAACATCACGCATCATCTGGAAAACGGCGAGCCGCTACACGATGCCATCCTGAACGGCTCAGGCGAGATCGCCGTGCCGACCTTCGTCTCCACGCTGTCCATCTGCATCGTATTCGTGCCGATGTTCCTGCTCTCCGGCGTCGCGCGCTATCTTTTCGTGCCGCTTGCGGAGGCGGTCGTGTTCGCGATGTGCGCGTCGTATTTCTTCTCGCGCACCCTGATTCCGACGCTCGCGATGTATCTGATGCGCGCCCCGTCGAAGGACGGCGCCGCCGCGCAGGGGCGCTTCGGTGTGCTGGTCCGGTTTCAGGCCGGTTTCGAACATCGCTTCGAGACACTGCGCAACGGCTATCGCACCGTGCTGCAAGGGGCGATTGCTCGCCGCGGCCGTTTTATCGGCATCTTCCTGCTGTTGTGCTTCAGTTCGCTCGCGCTGATTCCGTGTGCGGGGCGCGACTTCTTCCCCGCAGTCGATACCGGTGAAATCCGCCTGCATCTGCGTGCGCCTACCGGCACCCGCATCGAACAGACCGCCCGTATCACCGACGAGGTCGAATCCCGCATCGACAGCGTCATTCCCAAACAGGATCAGGCGGCCGTGCTCGACAACATCGGCGTGCCGGTCAGCGGCATCAACCTGACCTACGACTCGTCCGACCCGATCGGCCCGGAAGACGCCGATATCATGCTGACGCTCAAGCCCGGCGCCGGCCCGACCGCGGCCTATATCGCGAAGCTGCGCAACGTGCTGAACGTATCGTTCCCCGGGGTGACGTTTTCGTTCCTGCCGGCCGATATCGTCAGTCAGATTCTCAACTTCGGCCTGCCCGCGCCGATCGATATCCAGATCGTCGGCAATAAGCTGGAAGCGAACCGCGTTGTCGCGGATCACCTGCTGGCGAAGCTGCGCAGCGTGCGCGGCCTCGTCGACGCGCGCATTCAGCAACCGGGCGACGCCCCCGCGATCGACGTGGACGTCGATCGGACGAAGGCGATTCAGGCCGGCCTCACGCAACGCGACGTCGCGCAGAATCTGCTGATCGCGCTCTCCGGCAGTTCGCAAACCACGCCGAACTTCTGGCTCGATCCGAAGAACGGGGTGAGTTATCCGCTGATGGCTGAAGTGCCGCAGTACGATATTCACTCGCTGCAAACGCTGGCCAACATTCCGATCACCACCTTGGGGCCCGCCACGGCGCCGCGCAATCTGCTCGGCACGCTCGGTGTGATGTCGCGCAGCACGCAACAGGCCGTTGTCTCGCACTACAACGTGCAACCCGTGCTCGACATCTTTGCGTCAACGCAGGGCCGCGATCTGGGCGGCGTCGCCGCCGACGTGTCGCATCTCGTCGATGCCGCGCGCGCCGAGTTGCCAGCCGGTTCGTCGATCGTGATCCGCGGCCAGGTGCAGTCGATGAACGAATCGTTCAGCGGCCTCGAATCAGGACTCATCTTCGCGATCGCGCTTGTCTACCTGCTGATGGTTGTGAATTTCCAGTCGTGGATCGACCCGCTCATCATCGTGAGCGGTTTGCCGGGCTCGCTGGCCGGCATCGCGTGGATGCTGTTCACGACGCACACCACGCTCAGCGTGCCCGCCTTGACCGGCACGATCCTGTGCATCGGCATTGCCACGGCGAACAGCATTCTCGTGATCAACACTGCGCGCGAGCTGCTGCAACACGGCGCCGATCCGCTCACCGCCGCGCTCGAGGCGGGATTCAGCCGCTTTCGCCCGGTGCTGATGACCGCGCTCGCCATGCTGATCGGCATGACGCCGATGGCGCTCGGTCTCGGCGACGGCGGCGAACAGAATGCGCCGCTCGGCCGCGCCGTGATCGGCGGTCTCGGCATCGGCACCGTTTCCACGCTGCTGTTCGTACCGGTGGTATTTGCGGTAGTTCACACCTTGCTCGCCAGGCGCCGCGCCCGATACGCCGAGGCCACCGCCACGCCCCAAGTGCAATGAAAAATGCCCACGACAGGAACCCATCATGAACACCCCTGATACTCGTCCGGAACGCGACGGCGCCGCCACGAGCGCGTGCCTGCCTGCGCTGCGCGCGACGCCGCCACGCATGCCCGTCCGCTCGCGCGCGTGGAGCCGCTACCGCCTGCCGCTGATTCTGACGGGCGTGGCCGCGGTGCTGCTGATCATCGGTATCGTGCCCCGACTGCGAGCCGGTTCTGCGCTTGGCGAACAGGTCGCCGCGCAAAGCGCGTTGACCGTCAAGGTCGTGTCGCCGGGCCTCGCGCCGGCTTCGCAAGACCTGCTGTTGCCCGGCGCGGTCATGCCCTATGCGGATGCCTCCGTGTATGCGCGAACCAGCGGCTATATTCAGCGCTGGTACGCCGATATCGGCACGAAGGTGAAGGCGGGCCAACTGCTCGCGACCATCGCAACACCGGAGCTCGACGCGCAATTGCAGCAGGCGCGCGCCGACGCCGCCACCGCACAGGCCAACTACAACTACGCCCTCACCACCTCGCAACGCTGGCAGCAAATGCTGCAGACCCAGTCCGTTTCGCAACAGGACGCGGATACCAAAACCGCCGACATGCAGGCTAAACGCGCCACCCTGGCATCGGCTCGGGCGAACGTCGCGCGGCTCACCGAGATGGTGTCGTATGAAAAAGTCACCGCGCCGTTCGACGGAGTGGTGACCGTGCGCAACGTGGACGTCGGCGCGCTGGTCACCGCGGGTGGAACGCCCGGGCTCGCCGCGCCCGCCAACGAACTGTTCCACGTCGCGCAGACGGATGTGTTGCGCACCTTCACCGATATTCCGCAGAACGACGCGAGCTTCATCACCGTGGGCACCCAGGTCTATCTGACGACCCAGCAGTATCCGGGCCGCCACTTCGCGGCGCGGGTCGCGCGCAGTTCGGACGTGATCGATCCCACGAGCCGCACGATGCGCGTGGAAGTCGACGTGGACAACACGGACGGCGCGCTGCGTCCCGGCGCTTACGTCCAGGTGCATCTCGCGCTGGACACCGCGCACCCCGCGCTCGAACTGCCGGTGAGCGCGTTGCTGTTCCGCCCGGGCGGCGTGACCGTAGCGGTGGTCGGCGACGACAACAAGGTCACGCTGAAGAACGTGACCATCGGCCGCGATTTCGGCACCTATGTGGAAATCGCCACGGGTCTCGCAGCGTCAGACCGCGCGATCGACAACCCCGGCGACGCCGTCACTGCCGGCGACACCGTGCAGGTGCTGCGCCCGTCCGCCGCCGAGCCGGCGTCTGGCACTTCGGCCGCACACGGCTGATGCCGTCCCACCCAAGGAAGCGGATCATGCCCATCCTGCCCATGACATTCCCGCGCAAAACGCTGGCCCTCGGCGTCGCGTGCGCGCTGACGGCATGCTCGACCTTACCCCGTTACAGCGTCCCCGAGGCGGCCGTGCCGGCTCGCTACGCGGCGCCTGCCGGCCCTGCGGAAGCGGCGCCTGGCTGGGCCGTGGCGACACCGGGCGATACGCAAGCGCGCGGCGACTGGTGGACGCTCTTCAACGACCCCGAGTTGAACCGGCGCGAAGACCAGCTGGCCGTATCGAATCAAACTGTCAAACGGGCAGTCGCGCAGTTGCAGCAGGCGCGCTCGATGATCGACTACCAGCACGCGGGCCTTCTACCCACGATAACGGCCGGCGCCGCGCAATCGCGCGCGCGCCTTTCGCAGAACGTGGAAGGCCATTCGCTTGCCGGCCGTACGGTACCCGACTATGCGCTGGGTCTGAACGCTTCGTGGGAACCGGATCTGTTCGGGCGGGTACGCGACGCCGAGGTGAATGCGCGCGACAACGCCCAGGCGAGCGAAGCGGATCTCGAGGCGGTGCGTCTCTCCATGAGCACTGACCTGGCGCGCGATTACTTCGCGCTGCGTGCGCTCGACATCCAGAAGAAACTGCTCGACGACAGCGTGAGCGCTTATGCTGCGGCACTGGCCATCCTCAGACAACAACTGGCCGACGGCGCGATCGATGCGTCCGCAACCGCGCAAGCCGAAACACAACTGGAAGAGACGCGTTCGCAGGCAACCGATATCGCGGTCCAGCGCGCCCAGATGGTCCATGCCATCGCGACTCTGATCGGCGTGCCCGCCTCGTCGTTTTCGCTTGCCCCAAAGGTCGAATCGATTCCCGTGCCGCAGATTCCGGCGGGCGTGCCGTCGCAACTGCTCGAACGCCGGCCCGACATCGCCGCAGCAGAACGGCGTGTCGCCGCCGCCAACGCGCAGATCGGCGAAGCCAAGGCGGCGTTCTATCCAGACCTCACGCTGAGCGCCAGCGCCGGTCTCGAAAGCACCTTCTTTGCGCCGTGGCTGACGGCGCCGAGTCTGTTCTGGTCGATCGGTCCGCAACTCGTCGGCACGCTGTTCGACGGCGGCAAACGCGACGCCGCGTTAAATGGCGCCACGGCTCAATACGATGGTTCGGTGGCCGATTACCGGCAAACGGTGCTTGTCGCATTCCAGCAGGTCGAGGACAACCTCTCGGCGCTCGACACGCTCGCGAGCGAAGCGCAAAGCCAGCAGCGCGCCACGGCCGCCGCGGAACGCTCGCTCAGGCTGACCCAGAACCGCTATCAGGCCGGCGCGGTCAGTTACCTCGACGTCGTCACCGTGCAAACCATTGCGCTGACCAACCAGCGCACGGAAGCTCGGATCCAGGCAAGACGCGTGGATGCGAGCGTGCAGTTGTTGAAGGCGCTCGGAGGCGGATGGGATCGCACGCTGCTCTCGTCGTCGCGAAGCAAGGATTAAGGTGCCTACCGGCGGCGGCGTGCGAATCGGCAAGTGAGTCGAGATCGCCTCGGCGGCGCCTGAATGGCACGCATGCGACGCGAATGCCGCAAAACGGCCAACGCTACCCACAGGGCAGCCTCGGCCGTTTTGAATTGTGGATCCTCACGGGGAGAATCCTGGCGAATCAACTGCTAAAAGAAGATCGACATGCCGCGGCTCGCGGCATGTCGATTTGAGCTTACTTCGCGAGCGCCTGATCCAGCATGCTGCCTGCCAGTGCGGTGGCGCCCAGCGCAGCAGGCGTATTGCGCAGCGGGTTCAGCATCATGAAGTCATGCATCGTGCCGAGGAAACGTACAGCCGTCACATTGACACCGGCCTGCGCGAGCTTGTGCGCATACGCCTCGCCCTCATGCCGCAGCACGTCGTTCTCATCGGTGATGACGAGCGCCGGCGGCAAGCCCTTGAGCGCGTCGAGCGATGCCCGCAGCGGCGAGACGTGCGGGTCGTTAGCCTGCGCTTCAGTGGCGTTCGGCAGATACGCGTCCCAGAACCATTTCATCGCCGGCTTCGTGAGCCACGGGCCGTTCGGGAACGCCTCGTAGGTCGAATCGTCCAGGGTGTAATCGGTCACGGGGTAGAACATCGCCTGAAAGCGGATCGCCGGGCCATGACGCTCTTTCGCCATCTGCGCGACCACGGCCACCATGTTGCCGCCCACGCTGTCGCCGGCGAGAGCGAGACGGTTTGCATCGACATCGAACTCTTGCGGATGCTCGGCGACATATTTCGTTGCGGCGTAGTCCTGCTCGATTGCCACCGGGAATTGCGCTTCGGGCGAAGGTTCATATTCCACGAAAACGACCGTTGCATGCGCGCGGTTCGCGAGTTCGCGGACCAGTCGGTCGTGCGTGGCGGCGTTACCCAGAATCCAGCCGCCGCCGTGGAAGTACATGATGACCGGCGTCGTGCCCTTGACGTCGGCCGGCCGGATCACGCGAACCATCGTCTTGCCGGTCGGACCGACGGGCAGCGTAACTTCCTTCTCATGTGCCGGGGCGAGTTTGCCGTTCGGATCGGCCTGCACGTCGTCCAGCACCTTGCGCGCGGCCTGCGGCGTCATGGTGTACAGCGGCGGCCCACCTGCGGCGGTCAGCTTGTCGATAAACGCCTGGGTTGTGGGCTCGAGTTGCGGGATCGTTTCCGCCGACGCAGCACTCGCAAGCGAACCGGCTAGCAACGCCGAACCGACAGCCACCAATGAAACGACTTTCTTCATTTCCTTCTCCGTAGTACCGGCATTGAGCCGATCGTTTGAAAAACTGCCCCGTGTCGCGCCGTCGTATCAACGTGATGCAAACCGTCCCACGAACACCGGCAAGCCACGAAAGAACGTTATCCGAAGCACATGGCGACAACCATCCCTACATCCGTTTCACGGACGCTGCGAATGGTTTGGCTTCCTCATATCTAGGTTTGGCTCGGAGAAGAAAAGTCCTCCCGCGAGCGGTCAACGAAAAGCGCCCGCTGCATGAGCGGGCGGGTTCGTCGAATGCCTGTGGACTTGCGAGGGGTTAAAGGCGCGCTGTATGCGCCGTGACACATACGCTAAACGCGCGGCTCGTTGAGCATCGCTAGCCGGACATCGGCAGCGTGAAGACGAAGACCGTTCCACCCGGGGATCCGGGCGCGGCAGTAAGCGTCCCGCCATGCGCATCGATGATGGATTTGCAGATTGCAAGTCCCATCCCCATGCCGGTTTCTTTTGTCGTGAAGAAGGCGTCGAAGATGCGCGAGGCGATCTCCTCGCTGATCCCGCTGCCGTTGTCTTGTACCGATACGGCCACCATCCCCTGTTCGTTGATGCAGGAGGTCACGCTCAGCCAGCGCTGCTTCGCGTCGAGATGACTCATTGCGTCGGCGGCGTTCATCACAAGGTTGAACAGCACCTGCTGCAACTGCACCCGATCGGCCATCACCGAACAGTCGGCAGAAAGATCGAGCCGGACTGCCAGGCTGCGTTGCTCGATTTCAGCGGCCGCCAGTTCGAATACTTCACGCACGACCCCGTCGATCGGGATCGGGATGAAACTCGGCTTGGATTCCTTCGCCAGCGACTGCAATGAACGGATGATGTCGCCCGCCCGCTTGCCGTCCTTCACGATATCGCGCAGACCGCCCAGCGCTTCGGGAATGTCCGGCACCGGCCGGTTGAGCCAGCGCACGCCGGCACTCGCGTTCGACACGATCGATGCCAGCGGCTGATTGATCTCGTGCGCAATCGAGGCCGCCAGCTCACCCATGGTGGTCGCCCGCGACGCCTTGGCCAGTTCGATCTTGGCGTTCTGCAAGGCGAGCTCGGTGGTATGCCGATCGGTGAAATCCGTGACGACGCCGACAAAATTGGTCTCGCCCGACGGTTCGCCGAGCACTTCGAGGTGTTTAATGGTTCCCGCGGGCGTCACCACCCGGAACTTCTGCCGAAACGGCATGCGATTGCGCGCCGCCCGCTCAACGGTCTCCTGGTAGACGCCCACGTCTTCCGGGTGAATCCGCTCGAGGATGGCCTGGGTGCCTAAACTCCCTTCTTCCATCGGCAGGCCGAACACGTTGTAAAGCTCTTTGGACCAGTAGCGTTCACCCGTCTGCGCGTTCCAGATATAGCTTCCGGAGCGACTGATCCGTTGCCCCAGCGCAAGCGCCTCCTCGCTCATACGCAAAGCCGCTTCGGTTTCCCGACGGCGCTTATTTTCTTCCACAAGCTCGGCGTAGAGGCGCGCCGTTTCGAGTGAAATAGCCGCTTGCGACGCGAGCAATTCGAGCACGGACGTGCGGTTCTCCGTGAACACGCCGGCAGTCAGGTTGTTCTCCAGATAGAGCGCGCCGACTGCATTGCCCTGTTTGACCAGCGGCAAACAACACATTGAGCGAACGGGCCGGCTCGCGAAGGCGGCATCGAACGAAAAGCGCGGATCGCTCTGCACGTCATCCACCACGACCGGTTTGCGTGTGCGCAAGGCCGTGTAGAACACGGAGGCCGGCACCTGCTCACGCGTAACCGTGTCGACGCTCAGCGTCACCCGAACGCCCTCTGGCGCCTCCTGCCCGCTCGCCTCGACAACCGGCACATTGCCCTTCAACAGGATCAACATGCCGCGCTGCGCACCGGCATGAACAATCGCCAGCGTGACGAGGGTGCGGATCAGTTTGTCGAGCACGATCTCCTCGGACAGCGCCTGCGACGACTTCAGCGCGGACACGAGATCGAATTGCGCCTGCGCATCGGCAATTTCAACCGAGGGGCGCGACGCCGCCGGCCGCTCGATCGATACCTGTGCGGGACGACCCGCGCGTTCGAGTTGTTTGACCTTGGCGAGCGCGCCCCAACGTGTGTAACTGTCGATCGCGTGGCGACGATGGTGGCGCGCCGCGCTGAAGAGACCGTTTGCTTCGCAACACACCGACGCCAGTTCGTGAGCAAGCGCGGTGCTATGGTTGAAGCCGTTTTCCGAGCCGGCCACGGCGGCCTGCTCGTACAGCGCCATGGCGGCGAGCGGCGTACCCTTAAGCCGCGCCACTTCTGCCTCGACGAGAAGCATCTTGTCGCGGAAGGTCGCCGGATTGAGCTGCGCCCAAGTCCTGAGTCTCGCGAGATGCGGTTCGATTTGCGCCACCGCGCCAGCCGCTTCGTCTTCCGCCGCAGCCACCTTCGCGAGATTGAGCGCCGCATAAAAATGATAGTCGAGCAGATGAATATGCGCGGGAGTCGCCCACTTCAATTTACCGGCTTCGACAAGACAATACTGCGCGTGCTCGTATTCACCGTGAAAATAACAGGACACGCCTTTGAGCAGCCAGATCCAGAAGCGCAGCGTCGCCATCTGGGTGTCGAGCAGGTCGGCGTCGAATGTCATGCGTCCGTCGACCACCACGCCGAAGTTGCCCGGCAAACCGGGACCGCCAGTCAAACTATGCACATAGCGCTTCTGCAGTTCGAGGATATCCTCGACGTCCTTGAATCGCACGCGTCTCGCGTATGACAGGCCGAGGTCGATTTCCCGGTCGACCTGGTCCAACGGGACGCCCATCGTCAACAGATCCGAGACGATGTGATTGCATGAATAGCAACTCATGATCAGATCGCCGCTGGGACGCGCCGACTCGAATGCGTCGCGTGCGCATGCCAGCACATAGGGAAGCGGCTGAGTCCAGACAGCGACCGTATCGAGCGCCACCAGTGCGCTCGTGGCCACCGTGTTGAAGCCGCGCGCTTCCACCAGCGTGCGTGCCAGGCGGGAGAACTCGAAGCCCTCTTCGTAGCGGCCGAAAAATTCCGCCACGTACACGCCGAACCACGCGAGACAATGGGCCGATGCCGCGGTGATACCGTGATCGACGGTGAGTTGCACCATGCGGCACAAATGCAGGAAACCCAGCCGTTCGTTTACGAACGAGGCGGGTGCGTAGATACTGGCCAGCAGATTCATTTCCGACTCGATGACCTCGTCGTGCAAGGTCGGCAAGTCGGCGAGCGAAGCGACCGTGCGCGCCTTGAGCGACTCGGTGAGCCGGCTGTAAGCGGTTTCGACGTCGGCGGCTTCCGGATAGCGGGGCAGATACGTACCGAATAGCCTGAAGCCTTCGAGCGCCGTCTCGACTGCGGCCTCATAGTCCGACAGATGCTGGTACATGCTGGCTTTCAGCCTGTACACCAATGCGCGCGCAACGACAGACAGCTCGCGGCTCAGCAGCTTCTCGATCTCCGTCCCCGCCGCCTCGAAGTTCGCATCCATCATATGGCACTGCACGCGCAGAACCCCCATATCGAAGCTGAGGGTTTGCACGTAGTCCAGGCCGCTCGCGTCGAGCAGCTTTTGCGCGACGTCGATGTAACCCAGGGCGGACTGAATAGCGACCGCTTCTTTCGCATGACGCGCCGCCTGCAGGCAAATCCTCGCGAAAACCGTGGTCTCGTTCACGTCCAGATCACCTAGCGCGCCGGCTGCCTGCGCGCGCTCAATATGGTGGGCAAGGTAGAACGCCGACTGCTGAACCGCGTGCACATCGAAATCCTGCAACAGGATGCGTGCAATACGGGCATGTTCGATGCCACGCTCAGCGGCCGGCGTCAACTCGTAGGCGGCCTCCTGAATCCGGTCATGAGCAAACGCGAAGCCCGTGCGGTCGGAGACGATCAGGCCCGCCTCAAAGGCGGCATGCAGGCGCTGCTCCAAATCCAGGCCGTCTGCGTGATCGATCCGCGCGAGGATCGATCTGTCAAGCCGACGCCCCATAAAGGCCAGCAGTCTCAGAACGGCCTGCGCCTCGCGAGGCAATCGCGACAGACGCGCCACCATCAGGTCGACGACGTTATCAGACGACTCGTACTCGCCGATGTGATCGATACGCCACGTCCAGCTCGCCGTACCGCCGTCGTAGGCAATCAGTTGATGATCGACCAGCGCGAGCAGCAACTGCTTGATAAAAAATGGATTGCCGCCGGTCTTTTCGTACACGACGGCGGCCAGCGGAAGGACATGCGCGGCATCGCAATGCAGCGCATCGGCCAGCAACGCGGCAACGTTCGCGGTGTCGAGAGGCGTGACGACGAGTGTGGTCACGCGCGCACCGGTGTTCGGCAGCGACGTCAGGAAAGACTTGAACTTGGGCGAGCGCTCGACTTCGTTGTCGCGATAGGCGCAGATCAGCAGCACGTGCCGGATCTCGGCGGTCGTGACGAAGCTGGCGATGAAATTCAAGGTGGCGTCGTCGAACCAGTGTACGTCGTCGAAGAACAGGATCAATGGGTGCGCTTGCGTCGCGAAGACCGACAGCAGGCGCGTGATCAGCGCCTGAAAACGAAGTTGCGCTTCCACCGGCGGGAGATCGGTCACGTCCGGCTGCGGGCCAAGCACCACTTCCAGTTCGGGAACGAAGCTCACCAGGAGTTTGCCTTGAAGGCCGATCGCGTCGCGCAGCACCGCGCGCCAGCGGTCCAACTCGCTGTCGCTCTCGCCGAGAATGCGCTGGAACAGCGAGCGTATCGCCTGCATCAAAGGCGCGTAGGGCGCGTTCTGGCCGTACTGTTCGAGCTTCCCCGACGCAAACAGCGTCGGCGTCTGCGCGGTCGCACGGTGCACGCTGCGCACGAGTTCGGATTTCCCCGCGCCAGAGTAACCGGACACGAAAATCAGTTCCGCGACACCCTGCTGCGCATTGCGTGCGAACGCGTCCAGCAGAGCCCCATATTCTTGCGCGCGACCGAACAGCCGCGTGGTGACGGCGAGGTTTCTGACGTTGTCTTCCGCGGCCGGCTCGAATGGGACGATGTGCTGCATTTCGTTCCAGTCGGCGAGGCAACGCCGCAGATCGGCCTCGAGACTCGAGGCGCTTTGATAGCGCTCCGCAGCGTTTTTGGCCAGCAGCTTCAGTACGATCGATCCAAGTACGGCGGGCAAGGACCGACGATATTGCCGCGGGTCGGCAGGCTGACGGGCCACGTGGTTATACACCCACTCGAGCGGCTCGGTCGCCTCGAAAGGCAACTGCCCGGTGAGCAACTCGTACAACGTCACGCCGAGCGAATAGAGATCGCTACGCTCGTCGGCCAGGCCTTCCGCACGCCGCGCCTGTTCCGGCGACATATAGGCCAGCGTACCGTACAGAGTATCCACGGGCTCGGCGGACGGATCGCCGGCCTGCCCGAGGGCGTCGCGAAAACCGAGCAGGCGGATCGTGCCGTTGGCTGCTTCGATCAGATTGGTCGGCTTGATATCCCGATGCAGCACGCCGCGCGTATGCGCGAGCCGCAGCGCGCGCGCGGCGCCGATCGCAATGCGTAGAAAGCGGCCAATCGCAAGGGTGCTGTCGACCGGCGGAAAAATCAGCGCACCGCCGTTGTCCTCGTACACCAGCACCGGACCTCGCGAGAGTCGTATCAGCGCGAGCGGCCGCACGGCCCATGCGGAATCGAGTTTGCCGGCCAGTACGAACTCGCGCTGCAGGCGCCGGGACACGGCGTCCAAAGGCGCATCGGCCGGCACGGCGACCAGCCACGACTGGACGCCGTCGTGCGACCTCGCGCGATACCGCACGATATTGCCGTCGACCAGCAGCGCCTCGAGCGACAACTGGTCGAACCAGACCTGATCGAAATGCACCGTAACACCGGGGTCCTGCGACGATCCGCGAAAACCCTCGACCAATGCCTGCGTGCTCAATTCACTTCTCCCTTTCGTCCGGTGGCAAGCAGGATCGAATCGAGCAGTACGTCTTCCACAAAGGGTTTGTGCAGAAAACCGACTGCCTCGTGCAGCGTTGCTCGCCTAACCGTTTCGTCGTCACCGTGCGCCGACATGATCTCGTTCGGCAGTTTCTGGCGCGAAGTGTACAGCGTTGGATGCGTCCCGGTCTGTCTGGACCGTGCGGACCCCACGCCTGTGTTCGCCAGCGAGATGCGCGGATGCGCGAGCGGACCCCATCGCATGTTACGGGCGGGAGGGGGTTCCGCGACATCACACGTAGGTATAGCTTCCGCGTGCGGGCCGCCGGACGGCCAGACCCCATCGAGAATGGGCCGCTCGCGCCGGGCAGACATTGCACAGGCTTACACCCCATTGCCTTAGGCCGCCGTGGTGACGAGCCGGCTCAGATAGGCGTGAATCTGGCTCACGACGGCCGCGCCGTCGCCGACCGCGGCGGCCACCCGCTTTGCGGATTCCGACCGCACATCACCGACGGCGAACATGCCGGGCACGCTGGTTTCGAGCGGATAGCGCGCGCCGCCTTCAGACACACCCTGTTCGCTGCGGGCGAAGCCGGTCACAACAAAGCCGCGGTTGTCGAGCTCAACACCGCTCGAACCGAGCCAATCGGTTTTCGGGTCCGCGCCGATAAAGAGAAACAGATGGCGCGTGGGAATGACTTCATCCACCCCCTCTTCTTCATGCCTGATATGCAAGCCGGTGAGTCCGGCTTCGTCGCCTTCGAGGCAGCGCAACACACACCGCGTGCAGAGCGTGACGTTCGGCAAGGAGGCGATCCGGTCGATCAGATATTTCGACATGCTCGCGTTCAGATCCTCGCCACGAATCAACACGCGAATGCTACGCGCGAAGTTGGCGAGAAACACGATCGCCTGGCCGGCGGAATTGCCGCCGCCCATCAGAACGATATCCTGCCCTTTCGCCAGCCTGGCTTCGATTGTCGATGCCCAGTAATAGGTGCCGCGCCCTTCAAAGCGCTCGAAGCCGGGGGCCGTAGGTTTGCGGTAAGCGGCGCCGCTGGCGACGACGACGGTACGCGCGCTGATACGCTGCCCGTCGAGCAGCGTCAGCAGGAAGATGCCTGCATGGCGGCTCACGTCCACGACCTTGCCCGGAATCGCCAGATGCGCGCCGAATTTCAGCGCCTGCTGGAATGCGCGCGCCGCGAGCGCCTGACCCGAAATTCCCGTGGGAAAGCCCAGATAGTTTTCGATCCGGGCGCTGGCGCCGGCCTGACCGCCCGGCGCACGTTGATCGAAGACGGCGACCGATAAACCTTCAGTCGCCGCGTACACGGATGCCGCCAGACCCGCGGGCCCGGCGCCGACAATCGCCACGTCATAGACATGCGAGGGTTCAAAGGTCGGTACGAGTCCGAGGCACGATGCGAGCTGCGCCTCGTCCGGCGCACGCAGCACATAGCCGTTCGGGCAGAACACGAGCGGAAAGTCGCCGGGGCCGGTCGTCATGCCGCCGAGCAGCGTGATCGCCTCGGGATCGGTGCGGGCGTCGATCACCATCGCCGGATAGGCATTGCGGCGCAGGAAGCCTTGCAGCCGGATGAGCCGCGCGTCGTCGCCATTGCCGACGATGACGGGCCCGAGCCCCTGTTCGATCAGCCCGAGCCGCCGCAAAATCAGCGCGCGCATGATGTGCTCGCCCAGTTGCGCGTCGGCCACGATCAGCGCACGCAAGCGCTCCGGTTCGAGCACGAGAGTCTCGACATCCGTCAACGCGATGCCGTCGATCAACGCGGGCTTGCCGGAGAGTTGCGCCATCTCCGCCATGAAGTGCCCGTCATCGTGTTCGGTAATGACGGTCGAGCGCCCGAAGCTGTCGCGCGACACGATCCGCACGCGGCCATGCAACAGCACGAACAGCCCGAGCGCCACCTGCCCGGTTTCGAAAATCAGTTCACCGGCTTTGAACGACATCGGCCGGGCAAAGCGTCGCAGACTTTGAATCTCGTGCGCCGAAAGACGGGGGAACATCTGGTGCCGACGGTACTCCAGCGACGAGTACGGGTTCTCGAGTTCCGAGGGGGGCGCTGCGTCTGCGGATACGTCCGTGGTGCTCATAACTTGACCTCATTTGGCTCGCCATCGCCATGACGGTTTGCCGATAGCGTGCCGGCTTCTACCAGCCGAATTTGAGTTCGGCGCCTACATAGTCGGCATTACGCGCGCCGAGATCGCGCAGCGATGGGCCGACCTGGAAATGCACCGCTTCCAGCGCCGCGGCGAGATTCGCAGTGACCGCCCAGTCGGCGCGCAGCTGCGTATAAAAACCGGTCCACGGACTGCCATGCCCCGCTGTGCCCGGCACGACCGCCGAGCCTTGCTGGTACACCGCATCCGCGGTGGTCTCGCGCCATTGCAAACCCACACCCGCTAGCAGCGTCAGCTTGCTGTTGGGCTTGAGGATCAGCGTCGGCTTGACGTGCACGAGGTTCGTGTAGCCGGTATAGCCGGCCAGCGCGAAGTAGTAGCCATTCGGGAACAGCGGATTGAACGTGCCGATGCGGCCGTCGCCCGGATGACTGTCGCCTGATGCGGCGTCCACCTGAATGCCGACGCGCGGCGTCCACGGCGCGGACGCCAGCGTATAGCCGGCCAGCGAACCCACCGCCCAGGCGCCGATCGTCTTGGCGCCGACATGTCCGGACTGATACATCGCCTCGACGTCCCAGTCGATATGAGCGACAGTGCCCGCGTATCGGGCATCGAACACGTCGCGATGTTCGGCACCGCTCGCGTCGACAAAATGCGCGTTATTGCGGTTGTAGCGCGAGTAGTACGCGGACAGGTCGCCTGGTCCGACGTTCTTGCGCTCCACGCGCACGCCACTGAAGGTCAGATCGCGATTGGAGACATCGTCGAAATCCGCGTTGTCGCGGTACTGAACCGGCTGGGTCGCGTAGGCGATCCAGCGCCAGGGGCCGGTTTCATAGTCGGCCCAGATTGCGTCGAACGCCTGACGCACGTTCGGGCCGTCTCGAACGGAGATGAAGCGTTGCAAATCGAACGCCATCTCCTGGCGGCCGACACGGACCTTGAAGGTGCCAGGCCCGAGCGGCTCGGTCACCGCGACGAACGCCTGCCGTAAATCCAGCGGGTTTTTGTCCACCGGCGTGACGAAGTCTTTGCCGTAGGGTTGCGCGCTTTCGAACTGCGTGAAGATCTGCACGTGGGGGCCGAGGCGCACGTCCGCGTGGACTTCGAGCCGTTGCAGCAGGTACGTGTCGTCATGCGCCGCGCCGAGCCCGAAAAGCGGCGCGTCGTTGATTTCCAGCCGCTCGCGCAGCACCATGCCGAGCGAGATATACGCGTCGGGATTGCCGAACAGCGGAATGTACTTCAGCGAATCGAAAGGCGCTTTCGGCACGCAGGGGTTGGCCAGCGCCGACCAGTTTTCCTGCCAGCGGTTGAACATGATCGCGGGCCGCGCGCACGACGCCGCCGCTGCGGCGGGAGTGGCGGGGGCGGCCGCGCTGCCGGTCGCGGCGGTATTGTCGGCGCCGCCCAGCGCCGTGTCCGCGGCCGAAGCCGGCAGCGCCGCCGCCAGCCCGGTGCTGATAAGCAGCGTGCGGACGGCGCGCAGCGTGCGACCGCGCTGCGCACGCCGACATGCCTTCATCGGCGTGGTGACGGGTGCGTCACTGGCCATCGTGCACTTCAGCAATGTAGCCGCCCGGGAATTCGAGTACCGCGGTCTTGCCCGACGCAGTGCTATACGCCGGATACAGCACCTTCGCGCCGGCCGCTTGCGCGCGATCCAGCGTCTGCGCCAGATCGGCGACGCCGTAGCCGGTCGTTTCACGCCCGAACGGGAACGGCAGCTTGCCATCCGTCACGAATACGACCATGCGGCCAAAACCCGATGTGATCAGAATCTCGCGGACCGTCTCACCAGGGCGGCCGATCACGCCGGCGTCCGCATGCGGGTTATCCGACACCACCTTACCGTGCGAGAAGTGCACCCAGCGGCGCACGAAGTTGTTCGCCTCGTCACGCGAGACGTACACGCGGTTATCCGGCACGCTTTGCAGCGGTGCGTAGTTCGGCGCCTTGGTGTGCCAGTAAAGCTGCATCGTCAGGCCGCCCGGCCATTGAATGATCGCGTCCTTGCCGATCGGGTCGTCGAACGGTTCGACCAGCACGTTAGCGCCGGCCGCCCGCGCCGCCTTCACACCCTGATCGATGTCGGTGACGAGATAGCCGGTTCTCTCATTGCCGAACGGATACGGAATCGGCGTCTCGAAGCCGAACACCGACAACATGCCGACCGGCGTTTGCACGTACTGCGAGGCGGTCTTGCTCGGCGTCGGCGTCACGGTAAAGACCGCGCGCGGCGAGGCCTTACCGCCGAAGGTCGCGAGGAAGCTGTTGACGAACGCGTCGAGGTCGGCCGAAGCGACATACACGTGGGTGGTGTCGTACTGGGCGCCCACCGACACGTCGGGATGTTTCGCCAGCGCGATTTTGCCGGTGGATAGTTCCGGCGGACCGGCATCGGCGAAGGCGGAAGAAACCGGCGCCAACCCGATCAGCAGCGCGGCGGAAAGAAGCGCGACGGGGCGCAACCGTTGAAGGGACTTGAACATTTGATTATCCGATTGAATTAGCAACGTTTGAAGAGTCGGCCTCCGGCCGAGGCCATGTATGCGATATGTGCGATATGTGCGATGCCAGTGGAGCGTTGGTGCGCGTCGTCAAGCAGTCAACGCGCATCTGTATCCACCGCCGCTCTGGTGGCACCCGGCGTCGCCGGCTGTTGCGCCACGCCGTCCTTGGTCTGCCCGGCGACCTGCGTCGTGCTGGTCTGGGCAAACAGCTGCGCTTTCACCACCGGTATCGCGTGCTCGCCCAGCACCATGCCGAGCAGACCGGCCAGCGCGATCAGCGGCGGCGCCGGCGATTGCACCTTGAGCAGCCAGTAGAGAAGTCCGACGCCAAAGCCGACGCCCAGTGAAATGATGTAGCCCATGGTGATCGTCCTTTCAATAAAACATCTGTCAATTCGGCCAGTCCGATCCCAGCACCAGTCCGCAAAAATTCAGCCGCCGATAGTTCGGATCCCAGCGGTCCAGCACATCGGCATTCACGGTCCCGAAAGTTGTTTCAGGACGATGCGCCATGCCACGCGCATACGCTTCGATCAGCTTCTTCTTGAAGCCCGATTCGCGCGGGTAGGCCTGCACGATCTCATCGCGCTGCTGCGCGGTGAATTCGTCGTAGCGCGCACCTCGCACATCCATCTGCACGCCGGCGCTAATCAGCGCAACCAGCGCTGACAGGTGCTCCGGAATGCCTGGCGTCGTGTGCAGGGCGATCCCCACCCAGACCTCTTCAATCTCGCGCCCGGCAATGTCGTACTGCTGCATGAACTCGCGCGCCGCGTTGGCGCCATCCACTTCAAACCGGTACGCCGACCCTTGATACTGTGAGTTCAGCCCGACGTTGTGGAACATCGTGGCGACATACAGCAAATCCGGATCGAATGTCAGATTCTCGCGATATCCGGTGAGCGCCCCGAACAGAAACGACCGTAGCGCGTGATGGAACATCAACTCGGATTCTGTGGTCCGCATAAGATCAGTTGCCGCCTGCGCCATGACTCCATCAGGGATGTCAACGCCGGCAATGGTTCTCTTCATATCGACTCCTCCGTGGCACCCCCCCGGCGCACCCCTGTGCACGTGCCGAACGGGCAGCGCAACCGGGCGACGTCCTGTCGCGTCAGCAGTCCAGGGGCCTATCCATTGCAGCGTAGCGAATTAAACCTATAAAGACTTTGGCGAATTCTTAAAAAGACTTAATCGGCGCGTGTCCTGTGCCGATTGCTTTAAAGCGTCAGTTCATGGAAGCGCCGCACGCCATCGTGAATCCATTGCAACAAACCGCCCGAGCTCTCGTCGACATTGCTCGGCGATGCAAGCAGCATTTCCTCGGTGGCGTGGTGCTCCGACAATAGCCGGCACATCTCGCGCGCCACCTCGGGGCGCCGCGCGAGCACCGGCGTCAAGGCGGTCTTGTCGAGCCGGAACACGGTGGCGCGCGTGAGCGCCCGCGCGATCACAGCGGTCTTCACGCCGGCTAGAATCCCCGACTGGCCGATCGAATCGCCCGGCGCGAGCCTTCGCAACTCGATCTCGGCGCCGTCCTTGGGCAGTATCACTTTCGCGATGCCGCGCGCCAGAATATGAAGCTCGTGGCCGGTCTCATCCGCCGCGGTGTAAATGGTCTCGTCCACGTCGAACTCGTGTCTGGTCAGCCGCTCTTCGAGCGCCGATATTTCGTCATCGTCGAGCGTCTGGAAGATCGTCACGTTGCGCAGCAAGCGGTGCTTTTCATCCGCGCCGCCGAGCGGCGGCTCCGGCACCGATAACGGCCGCAAGACGACACCGCGCGACAGCAGATGACGATGCGCGAGATCGAAAAGATCGTTACGTACATTGATCTTCTGGTCCAGCGAGTCGACATAGCAGACGATCTCGTACTCGATTGCGTCGTTCGTCGCGCGGCGCACGCTTACGGTGGGCTTGGGATCCCTCAGTACCCGCTCGGAGCTGTTCGCCGCATTGGCGAGCGCGGCCAATACAAGCGCCGGCCGGATCGACGGATTGACCGGCAGCATGACGCTGAGGCCGTGCGTATGCGACGGCTGATTCGCGTTGACGATATTGGTGCGCGCGGCCACGCTGTTCGGAATCACGACGAGATTGCCCTGACCGTTGAGCAGACTCGTCGCGCGCCAGTTGCTCTCGACCACCTTGCCTTCCACATCGCCGATGGTGACCCAGTCGCCCAAACGGAACGGCTGCGTCGCATTGAGAACGATGCCGGAAAACACGTCGTTGAGCGTGCTTTGAATCGCCAGACCGAGAACGACCGCGAGCGCGCCGGAGGTGGCGAGCAGGCCCCGCACCGGCAGTTGCAACACGAATGCGATCGCGCCTACCGACGCGGCCAGAAACACCAGCGCGCCGAGCACGTCCTGAAACAGCCGCTCCTTGTGCCACGCCTCGGGCAACACCGCGCGATCCAGCATGATGGTCACGAGACGCGCGCCTTGCAGCCACCACACCACCTCCAGCACCTGCGCGAGCAGATGGCGCAGCCCCTCGTCCGGCCAGGGCGCCGCGCGCAGCGGGTTCATGCCGTAACTGAACAGAACGTAGGTCGACAGCGCGAACATGAGCGCACGCAAAGCGAGACGAAGCTGGTCGTTGCGCCCGTCCAGAAAACGCCAGGCGAGAAAATCGAGGACCAGGATGCCCAGGCCAAACAGCACACCGTCAGTTAGCGTCGGCATCGAGGTCCTCGCTCGCGGGGTTGCACGAACCGGTGGAAATCAGAACGCGAAACAACTACAGCCCAACGCGCCCCAGAATCCGTTCGAATCGCTGACCGGCACGTTTTTTCGCCATGCCCAGCCATGCGCATGCGCGTGCACGCCGCACAGATTCACGCAGCCGTCCACGCAGGCCACCGCTGTCGGCTTGTAACGGCTATAGCCGCCGAATTCGGCAACCGGCGACCACGACGGGCTAACCGGCAGATCAGGCGGCGCAAGCGGCGCGAATTCGTCGTCCGCGTACACAACCTTGCCGCCCACCACCGTCATGGCCGAGGTCAGGAACTTGATGCGGCTTTCGTCGATGGAAAAGTAGTCTTCGCTCAACACCGCGAAGTCTGCGAACTGGCCCGGAACCAGTGCGCCTTTGCGTTCCTCCTCGCTCGAGAACCACGCACTGCCCACCGTGTAACGGCGCAATGCCTCCATCCGGTCGAGCTTGTTTTCGTTGGTGTACATCGACGTGCCGCCGACCGTTTTGCCCGACACCATCCAGTAGAGCGAGACGAACGGGTTAAAGCTCGCGACGCGGGTGGCGTCCGTACCTGCGCCGACCGGCAGGCCGGCGTCGAGCATGTGCCGGATCGGCGGCGTGCGCTTCACGGCCTCCGCGCCATAGCGCTCGATGAAATACTCGCCCTGGAAGGCCATCCGGTGCTGGATCGCGATACCGCCGCCAAGCGCACGCACTCGTTCGATATTTTTCTGCGTGATGGTTTCGCAGTGGTCGAAGAACCAGCGCAGCCCATTAAACGGAATCTCGGCATTCACCCGTTCGAACACATTCAGGAAGCGCTCGATAGATTCGTTGTACGTGGCATGGAGCCGGAACGGCCAGCGGTTTGCGACCAGCAGTTTGACGACCGCTTCCAGTTCGTCTTCCAGCGTGTCGGGCAGATCCGGACGCGGCTCGAGAAAGTCTTCGAAGTCCGCCGCCGAGAACACCAGCATTTCGCCGGCGCCGTTGACGCGCAGGAAATCGTCGCCTTCGCCCGGCTTGGTCATCTTCACCCACTTCGCGAAGTCCTCGATTTCCTTCTTCGCGTTCTGCGTGAACAGGTTGTAGGCAATCCGTACCGTCAGTTCGCTTTTCTTCGCGAGGTCCATGATGACAGCGTAGTCATCCGGATAGGCCTGGTAGCCGCCGCCCGCGTCGATCGCGCTCGTCACGCCCAGACGGTTCAGTTCGCGCATGAAATGACGGGTGGAATTGCGTTGATCCTCCAGCCCGAGTTTCGGACCTTTTGCCAGCGTCGCGTACAGCAGGCCGGCGTTCGGCCGCGCGATCAGCATGCCGGTCGGGTTGCCGCGCTTGTCGCGCTGGATTTCCCCGCCGGGAGGATTGGGGGTGTCTTTCGTATAGCCCACCGCGCGCAGCGCCGCCGCATTCAGCAGCGCGCTGTCGTACAGGTGCAGGATGAACACCGGCGTATCCGGTGCAATGGCATTGATTTCTTCGAGCGTCGGGCCGCGCCGCTCGGCAAACTGGAATTCGTTCCAACCGCCCACCACGCGAACCCATTGCGGCGCCGGTGTGCGAGCCACCTGCTTCTTCAGCATGTCCAGCGCATCTGCCAGCGAGGGCACGCCGTCCCAGCGCAATTCCATGTTGAAGTTCAACCCGCCGCGAATGATGTGCAGGTGGGAGTCGTTCAGACCGGGAATGACAGTCCGGCCTTTGAGGTCGACCTGCCGCGTATTGCCGTTCACGTGGCGCATCACGGCGTCGCGCGAACCCGCAGCGATAATGCGGCCGTCCGCGACGGCGAGCGAATCGGCAAAAGAACGCTTGTCGTCCTGCGTGGCGATCTTGCCGTTAAAGAAGACAACCTCGGCCGGCGTCGGCACGGAAGTATGGGAAGTCATGTCGGTCCTCATTGGGAGCGCTCCGCTTTTCATGCGCGGAGCTATTCATGGGAAGCGGGCGCTCGTCGCGACTCGTTACTTCTTTGCCGGCACGGGTGCCAGAACTTCGTGGGCGCCCGTCGCGCGTTGCGCAGCCTTGTGCACCATGGTGTAGGCGTAGTCCACGCCCATCCCGTAGGCACCCGAATGCTCCTTGGCAATCGCCATGACTTCGTTGTACGTCTCCTTGTGCGCCCAATCGCGTTGCCATTCCAGCAGCACCTGTTGCCAGGTCATCGGCACCACGCCGGCCTGAATCATGCGTTGCATCGCATAGTCGTGCGCGTCCTTGGACGTGCCGCCCGATGCGTCGGCGACCATATAGATTTCGTAGTCACCCTCGGCCATCGCGCAAAGCGCAAAGGTGTTGTTGCAGACTTCGGTCCACAGACCGGCCACCACCACCTTCTTGCGGCCGTTTGCAGCCAGCGAGTCGCGCACCTTCTGGTCGTCCCACGAATTCATGGACGAACGTTCAAGCACTTTGTGGCCCGGGAAGACGTCGAGCAATTCAGGGAATGTGTAGCCCGAAAAGCTTTCGGATTCCACGGTCGTGATGGTGGTCGGAATGTTGAAAACGCGCGCGGCCTTCGCGAGACCGACTACGTTGTTCTTGAGAACCTGGCGGTCGATGGACTGGACGCCAAAAGCCATTTGCGGCTGTTGGTCGATGAAGATGATCTGCGAGTTAGCAGGCGTCAGCACTTCGAGTTTCGGATTTGCCATGGCGTCGTACGTCCTATAGGTGGTTTGGTGAACATGGGAGAAGATGCCGCACGTGTTTCAGGTGCGAGGACAACTGAGGCCCAGTCTATCCACGGCAGTTCTGCGAGTCCTTGGCAGAGTCCTTAATAGTTCTTAAATAAACCTTGGCGCGCGAGATCTTCGCGCGGCCATGACGCGGACATCCGGATTGGCGCTTCAGAACATTTCATGTTTTCTGCAGGACTTTACGTGCGCCGCATTCCTACAATGCAAGCGCTTGAAGTCAGACATTCACACGCTGCCGCACTCGACCATGACAAGGACTCGCTATGACAGAAGCGCTTACCGCAGCCGCCCATCGCGCGGCCCCGCTTAACACCCCGACCCGCCTGACCGAAGACGCGACCCGCGATATCGCCGCCGCGCTGACAACTTTGCTGGCCGACGTATTCGCGGTGTATCTGAAGACGAAAAACTTCCACTGGCATATGTCGGGGCCGTACTTCCGCGACTATCACCTGTTGCTCGACGAGCAATCGGATCAGATCTTCGCGACGACGGACCCGATCGCGGAACGCGCCCGCAAGCTAGGCGGCAAGACGCTGCATTCCACCGGCCAGATCACGAAGTTGCAGCGAATCCTCGACAACGACGCGGAGTACGTGACGCCGAGCGACATGCTGGCGGAATTGCGTGAGGACAATCTGGCGCTCGCCGGCTACATGCGTGAGACGCATTCGCTGTGCAGCGAATACAACGATGTCGCGACGGCCAGCCTGCTCGAAAACTGGATAGACGAGGCCGAACGGCGCGTCTGGTTTCTGTTCGAATCGGGACGCCACGCGTAGGACTGCTTAAGCGGGTGCCGCGCAACCTGCGGTGAGAACCGAGGTGACGCGCGAGCAGGGCACCCACCGTTCAGCCTTCGAGGGCAGCGTGAAGACGTGCTTCGAGAAACTGGATAAGTGCCCGCACCTTACTGGACTGGCGGCGATTGGGAAGGTAGGCGGCGTACACGAACGCATCGCCTGGATGGGGACTCGCATCGAATTGCTCCAGCAGGCGCATGAGGCGTCCCGCGCGAATCTCGGCGGCGACGTGCCACTCCGGCAGCAACGCAATGCCGCGTCCCGCCAGCACGGCTTCGAGCAGGATGTCGAGATTGTTCGACAGCAGATGACCACGCACGTCGACGCGCTGCTGCGCGTCGTCGCGCCGGAAAGTCCAGACCTGCCGGGAGCGATAGCCGCCGCCGTATGCGAAGCGAAGGCACTCGTGAGCGCCCAGTTCCTCCGCAGTTCGTGGCGTGCCGTTGCGTTCGAGGTAGTCGTGGCTTGCCACCACGTAGCGCGGATTGTCCGCCAGCTTTTTGACAATCAGGTTGGCGTCGCGGTCGAGCAGGCCGATCCGGATCGCGACGTCGATCCGCTCGAGCGCGAGGTCGACAAAGTGATCGGCAACGACCACATCGAGAAAGACGCGGGGATGGGCCGAGAGAAACGCCGCCAGGTGCGGTGCGAGCCGAAGGCGGCTATAGGTGGACGGCACCGCGATGCGCAATGCGCCGACCGGCGACGCGCCGCTGTCGAACACGCTCTCGTCAGCCTCGGCCAGCTCGTCGAGCACCTTGCTGACCTGTTCGGCGTAAGCAATGCCGGCGTCCGTGAGGCTGACCTTTCTCGGGGTACGGGTCAGCAGCGCAGTGCCAAGGGAGGCTTCCAGCGCGTCCATCAAGCGTGTGACCGAGGAGGTGGCCACGCCAAGACGTTGGGCGGCTTTCGAGAAGCCGCCGGCGTCCGCCACCTCCAATAGCGTTTTCACCGCGAGGAATTTGTCCATGATCGTTCCGGCTTCCGAATTGGTTGCGAAAAACGCAACGCTAGCTTGCATTTTATCCCCATTCAACGATCGAAACGCAACGTATAAGCTGCATCCATTACCTAGTGAGGGGTGCAACATGCAAGCCATTCAGATCGAAATCAATTACGACTTCATTTGTCCGTGGTGCTGGATCGGTCAACGCAATCTTGCTGCGGCGCTGGCGCAAGCCGGCACGGGCGCGGCTGTGTCGATCCGTTACGTGCCGTTCGAATTGAATCCGCTCATGCCGGTCGAGGGCATGGACCGGCGTGCCTACCGAAGCCAGAAATTCGGCAGCTGGGCGCGCTCGCAAGTCATGGACTCGCAAGTGACGGCCGCGGGCCTGGCGGCCGGCGCGCCGTTCAATTACGACGTAGTGTTGCGCACACCGAACACGCGTCTGGCGCATCGCCTGATGCAGTTCGCGCAACAGCGCAATGAACCGCTGAAGACCGCCGCCTTGTATCAGGCCATCTACGCGGCCTACTTTTCCGAAGGCCGCGACATCGGCTCGCTCGATACCTTGACCGCGATCGCCGCGGAGAACGCGTTCGATGCCGGCGACGTGCGCGCCTACCTGCTCTCCGAGGCCGGCAATCAGGAGATGGACGCCGCGCGGGCGCGGGCCGACAAGCTCGGCGTGCAGGCCGTGCCGACCATCCTGATAGACGGCAATGTGATCAGCGGCGCCCAGCCGCCCGTGGTCTTCACCAACGCGCTGCGTTCGGCAACGCAAAGGAACGCAGCATGAGATCGCATGAAAAACCGCGCGCCGTTGTGATCGGCGGATCGCTTGGCGGGTTGCTCTCGGCCAATACCTTGCGAGCGGCCGGCTGGGAGGTCGACGTATTCGAAACCTCGCCCAATCAACTGGAAAGCCGCGGCGGCGGCGTCGTACTGCAACCGGACGTGCTGGATGCGTTGCAGTTCGCCGGCGTCGCGTTGCCGGTGCCCCCTGGCGTGGCGTCGGGCGAGCGCATCTATCTGGATCGCAACGACCAGCGTATCGAACAGTTTTACATGCCACAAATGCAGACGTCGTGGAGCCTGCTGTATCGCGCCATGAAAAATGCGTTGCCGGCGCAGGCGCTGCACGCCGGCGAGACGTTTGTCGATTTCCGTATGGAGGACGAACAGATCGTCGCGCAGTTCGAGAGCGGCCGCAGCGAACGGGCTGACTTGCTGATCGGCGCCGACGGTATTCGTTCGACGCTGCGGCGCCGCCTGCTCCCCGAAGTCGTGCCGGCTTACGCAGGCTATGTGGCGTGGCGCGGGCTGGTTGAGGAAGCCGATCTGCCGTTGCCGGCCGCGAACATGCTGCGCGAGCGCTTCAGCTTTCAGCAAGGCGACGGGCATTCGGGACTCTGCTACCTGATTCCGGGCGACAACGATTCGACCGCGGTCGGTGAGCGTCGCTGGAACTGGGTGTGGTATCGCAAATACAGTCAGTCGCAACTCGACGCATTGCTGGTCGACCGACACGGCGTCGCGCGTGCATTTTCGCTGCCGCCCGGCTCGACCAAGAGCGCAGACATCGCCCAGTTGCGCGACGAGGCCAAAACGTGGCTCGGGCCGACGTTTCGCGCGCTAGTCGAGGCCACCGACGATCCGTTCATGCAGCCGATCGTCGACCTGCGCTCGCCGAGGATGGTGTTCGGCCGCGCGGTGCTGCTCGGCGACGCCGCTTCGGTGCCGCGCCCCCATACGGCGGGCAGCACCGCGAAGGCGGCGGCCAATGCCCATTCATTGGCGCTCGCGTTGTCCTCGACATGGCAAAGCGGCACGACGATCGATTCAGCGCTCAAGCGTTGGGAGAACCAGCAGTTGCAACGCGGCAAGTTGATGACCGATCTGGGCATTTCGCTCGGCGACCGGCTGATGAACATCGCCCGCTGAACCAATTTTTTCGTTTCTCACTTCAGGGAGTTTTTCATGTCAACCCAGGCATCCACCGCGACGGGCGGCACCCATCCCGTCAAAATGACACGCAGTCTGATCGCGCTGTTCGCGTTCTGCTGCGGCGCGATCGTCGCGAACCTGTACTACGCGCAACCGATCACCGAACTGATCGCACCGGACATTCACATGTCCGGCGGCACAGCCAGCCTGATCGTCTCGCTCACGCAGATCGGCTATGCGTTCGGTCTGTTCTTTCTGGTGCCACTCGGCGACCTGCTGGAAAACCGCAAGCTGATGATCGTGACGGCCCTCGTGTCGATCGTGAGTCTGGCCGCCGCGGCGTTCGCGCAACAGCCGGGCTGGTTCCTCGCGATCTCGCTGCTGGTCGGCTTCAGCTCCGTCGCCGTGCAGATCCTGATTCCGCTCGCCGCGCATCTCGCGCCGGACGAATCGCGCGGCAAAGTGGTCGGCACCATTATGAGCGGGCTGCTCCTCGGCATTCTGCTGTCGCGTCCGATCTCCAGCGTCATAGCCGGGCATTTCGGCTGGCGTGCGGTGTTCGGCGCCGCAGCCGTGCTGATGACGATCGTGACCAGCGTGCTCGCGCTGACCATTCCACGCCGCCAACCGGATCACAAGGCGACCTACTTCGAACTGATCGGCTCGCTCAGCCACCTGCTCCGCACGATGCCGGTGTTGCGCCATCGCTCGCTGTATCAGGGGCTGATGTTCGCTTCGTTCAGTTTGTTCTGGACCGCGATCCCCGTCGAGTTGACCCGTCATTTCGGGCTGTCGCAGACCGAGATCGGCATCTTCGCGCTAGTAGGCGCGATCGGCGCCACCTCGGCACCGGTCGCGGGCCGTCTGGCCGACGCGGGTCACACGGTGCGCGCCACCTTGATCGCGCTGGTCGTGGGCGCGCTCGCCTACGCACCGGCACTGATCCATCCGGCGTGGGGCGTGTTGGGCCTCGTGGCAACCGGCATCGTGCTCGATTTCGCCGTGCAGATGAACATGGTGCTGGGTCAACGCGAGATCTATGCGTTGCATGCCGCGAGCAGAAACCGCCTGAACGCGCTGTATATGACGAGCATTTTCGTGGGCGGTGCGTTCGGTTCCGCACTCGCCAGCCCGCTCTACGAGCACGGTGGCTGGCCGCTGGTAGCCGCCGTCGCGACGGCCTTCCCAATCATTGCGCTGGCTCACTATCTCGCGATCGGCCGTCCGCACGCCGCCAGCATCGCCTGATCTACACCCAATCACGAGACCGGACGGCCTGCTGTCCGGCTTAACAACATTTCAGGGCGTCTTCAGGAATTTCCGCGAGGTTGACGATACGCTAACCCACATAGTCAATTACCTGAACGACGCTCAATCGCCTGCAAAGGAATCACCATGTCCTCCCTTTCACCCCTGCTCGACGGTTACGATCTGAATGGACTGCGCCTGCCGAACCGCGTCGTGATGGCGCCGATGACGCGCTCGCGCGCGCCGTTGCAAGGCCGTCCGACGCAGATGATGGCGCAATATTACGCGCAGCGCGCGTCGGCGGGATTGATCATTACCGAGGCCACCAATGTCAGCCCGGCCTCGGCCGCCTTCGAACTCACGCCCGGCATCATCACGACCGAGCAGATCGACGGCTGGCGCCATATTACAAGCCAGGTGCACGCCGCCGGCGGCCGCATCTTCATGCAGTTGTGGCATGGCGGGCGCGTCAGTTCATTTGCGCTGCTGGGCGGTGAAGCGCCGCTCTCCCCTTCGGGCGTGAATGACGACCTCGAACAGTTGCAGGTCTGGGCGCAATTGCAAAACGGCCAGTACACCAAGATCCACGCCACGCCGTCGCGCGCCATGTCGCTCGACGAAGTGAAGCTCACCATCGACGCGTTCAAACAGGGCGCGGTCAACGCGATCGCGGCCGGCTTCGACGGTGTCGAAGTCCACGCGGCGAACGGCTACCTGCCACATCAGTTCCTCTCGTCGACGACCAATACGCGCGATGATCGCTACGGCGGTTCGATTGCGAACCGCGCCAACTTCCTGCGCGACATTCTCACGGAGATCGGCTCGGTGGTCTCGCTCGACCGGGTCGGCGTGCGCATCTCGCCTTACGCGCACTACAACAACGTGCGCGACGCGGACCCGGACGGCACCTACGACTACGTCGGCAAGATGCTCGGCGAATTCGGCGTCGCCTACCTGCACGCGGCGGACACTAACGGATGGAGCGGCGCGCCGGACTTGCCGCGGATCATCGAACGCATGCGCCGCGCGTTCCCGGGCACCCTGATGCTCAACGGCGGCATTGCCATCGACCAGGCCGACGCGCTGATCCGCGACGGCCACGCCGACCTGGTGGCATTCGCCCGCGCGTATATCGCCAACCCCGATCTGGTCGAACGCATTGCAACCCACGCGCCGCTCGCGTCACCGAAGGCGGTCGGCTGGTATGGCGGCGACCACACCGGCTATATCGACTATCCGTTCGACAGCAGCGCCGGCCAGGCCGCCCAGCCCGGCACCGCGCACGCATGACGCATGCCCTAAGCCGCGCACCCGGCGTAGTCCGTGCGGCTTCTTCGATTCAAGACTTCTATGACAGGTGCGTGAATGACTCGCAAGTCTAAATGGCTGACGGTGGGCGGCGTGGTCGTCGTGGCCGCGCTGATCGTCGCTACGCTGCTGATGTGGAGGCCTGGCATCGCACCGATCAGTCCTCCGGCGGCTTCGTCGTTCGACGCGCAAACGAAGCTCGCCGGCGCGCGCGTGGTCGCGCTCGGCGATTGCATCGTCTGCCATACCGCGAAGGGCGGCCAGCCATTCGCCGGCGGTCTGCCGCTCGCCACGCCGTTCGGCACGATCTACGCCACCAACATCACGCCCGACGTCGAAACCGGCATCGGCAGCTGGTCGCTTGAAGCCTTCACGCGCGCGGTGCGTTACGGCGTCGCGCGCGACGGGCATCTGCTGTATCCGGCGTTTCCGTATATTCACTTCACGCGCATGTCCGACGGCGACATTTCAGCGGCCTACGCGTACCTGATGACGCGTGAACCGGTCAATGCGACCACTCCCGCCAACGACCTGATTTTCCCGTTGAACTTCCGGCCCTTGCTGGCGTTCTGGAACGTGTTGTTCCTGCACCCGGGCGCCCAGCAGGCGGACGCCTCGAAGGATGCCCAGTGGAACCGCGGCAAGCTGCTGGTGGATGGTCCCGGCCACTGCGCGTCGTGCCATTCGCCACTCAATGCGATTGGCGGCGAGAAGTCGGGGCAGGCCTTCGGCGGGGGCATGGTCGACGGCTGGGAAGCGCCTGCGCTTACGGCGCTGGGCGCAGCACCGAAACCGTGGACCCAGGACCAGCTCGTCATGTATCTGCGCACCGGCCGCGCCAGCGAACACGGTGCCGCCGCCGGCCCCATGTTGCCCGTCACGCGCGATCTGGCCACCGTGCCTGAAGAGGATGTACAGGCGATCGCCACGTACATCCTGTCGATCCAGAAGCCGCAGCCGGCCGCAGCGCAAGCCGTCGCCACCGGCAGCGCCGCTCAAGCCGCCGACTCGCCGGACGTGCAACGCGGCGCGACCTTGTTCACTGCCTCGTGCGCGCAATGCCACGGCCCTGCTGCGCCGATGCAGTCGATCGGCGAGCGCCCCACGCTGGCCTTCAGCACCGCCGTCAATGCCGCAACGCCGCGCAACGCGGTCCAGATGATATTGAGCGGCAACGGCTGGCACGGCGAGGACAGCATGAACTACATGCCCGCCTTCAATCAGGTTTACAACGACCGGCAGATCGCCGATCTTGCGTCCTACATTCGCGCAACCTATTCGCAGCGCGGGCCGTGGCAGGACGTCGAGACAATGGCGGCCAAAGTCAGACAGGAGAACACCGCGCGATGATCAACCTTACCGTCAATGGCGTGCAACATGCGCTCGATATCGATCCGGCCACACCGCTGCTCTACGCGCTGCGCAACGACCTGCAACTGCACGGTGCGAAGTTCGGCTGCGGCCTAGGGCAATGCGGCGCATGCACCGTGATCGTGGACGGCGAGGCCGTGTTCTCGTGCCTGATGCCCGTATCGGCAGTCGGCAAGCGGCCGGTGCGCACGATCGAGAGTCTCGGCACGGCCGAGCATCCCGGTCCGCTACAGAAGTCCTTTATCGACCATCAGGCTGTGCAGTGCGGCTACTGCATCGCCGGCATGATCATGCGCGCTCAGGCGTTGCTCGATCGCAATCCGCGGCCGACCGAACGCGAACTCCGCGACCACATGGAACCGAACCTCTGCCGTTGCGGCACACACACGCGCATCCTTGCGGCGATTCGCGAAGTGGCGCACCTGCCGGCCGCCGGCGCAGCATCCGGCTCATCCGAAGGTGCGGTCAGTCACGGAGGCGCGCAATGAGCGTCAAAGAGGAAGAAATCAACGAGGGACGCCGCCGCTTCATGATGTCCGGCGCGCTCGTGGTGAGTTTCAGTCTGTTCCCCGGCGTGTCGGCCATGGCACAGGAAGTGATCGCCGACGAAGGCGCCGCGGTGCATATCGGCAAAGCGACCCAGGCGCTCGCCGGCAGTCTGAAGACCAATCCCTATCTGGACGCGTGGATCAAGATCGATGCGGCAGGCAAGGTAACCGTCTACACCGGTAAGGTCGAACTGGGCACGGGCGTGCGTACCGCGCTGCTACAAGTCGCCGCCGAAGAGCTGGACATGGCGCCGTCGCTCATCACTTTCCTGACTGCCGACACCGGTGCCTCGCCCGACGAAGGGCTCACGGCCGGCAGCCATACGATGGCGGACAGCGGCAGCGCGTTGCTGAACGCGTCCGCGCAAGTGCGGGGTCTGCTGATCGACGCCGCCGCCAAGCATTTCGGCGTCGACAGCCAGACCTTGAGCGCGCATAACGCGATTATCAAGGCGCCGGACGGCCGCAGCATGACTTACGGCGAAGCGGTGAGTCTCGTCGACCTGCATCGCATGGCGTCGCCGACTTCGCCCTTAAAAAGCCCCACGACGTTCGATACGATCGGCACGTCATTGCCTCGTGTGGATATTCCCGGCAAAGTCACCGGCGGCCCGAGCTACGTTCAGGACATGTTGCTGCCGGGCATGCTGCATGCCCGCGTGGTGATGCCGCCCGTCTATGACGCCAGGCTGCTCGACACCAATACGCCCGAGATTCTGAAGATGCCGGGCGTCGTCAAGGTAATCCGGAACGGCAGCATGCTGGCCGTGGTCGCCAAAGGCGAATGGCAAGCCGTGCAGGCGCAGCGCGCGTTGGCGGCGGGAAGCCACTGGAGCGCCGGGCGTGTATTACCCGATCCCGCCACCGTGCACCGCGATCTGAAACAGATCTCCACCGAACACATCGAGATCGCGAACACCCACAATGCAGCCGGTGCGCCGGTGAAAACGCTCAGCGCAAAATACAGCAAGCGCTACATGATGCACGGCTCGATCGGCCCATCCTGCTCGGTGGCGCAGTTCAAGGACGGCAACATGACCGTCTGGACGCACTCGCAAGGTGTCTATCCCCTGCGCGACGGGCTCGCGGAAATGTTGTCGCTGCCCAAGGACAAGGTGCGCTGCATTCACGTCGAAGGGTCGGGTTGCTACGGCCACAACGGCGCGGACGACGTGGCGGCGCACGCCGCGTTGATCGCGCGTGAAACCGGCGGCCTGCCGGTGCGCGTGCAATGGATGCGCGAGCAGGAACACACCTGGGACCATTTCACGCCCGCCATGGTGACCGAAGTGAGCGCTTCACTCGACGCGAGCGGCATGATCGTCGACTGGAACTACGCGCTGTGGAGCAGTTCGCACAACGAGCGGATCGTGAATGCCGGGCGCCTGATTCCGGCGCAGTTGCTGGAGAAGCCGTTCGTGCCGGCGCCCTCGGTGCCGATGTTGCAACCCGAAGGCGGCGGCGACCGCAACGCGATACCGCTGTATGCGCTGCCGAACATGCACATCATGAACAATTTTTCGCCGACCATGCCGTTGCACTCGTCGGCCATGCGCTCACTCGGCGCGCACATGAACGTCTTCGCAATCGAAACGTTCATGGATGAATTGAGCGCCGCCGCCGGGGTCGATCCGGTCGCCTTCCGGCTCAAACATATGCAGGATCCGCGCGCCCGCGACGTCATTAAACTGGTGGCCGAAAAATTCGGCTGGCCGCGGCCGCCACGCAAGGCCAATCATGGCGTCGGCTTCGCGTTCGGCAAGTATAAGAACCTGATGGCTTACGTGGCGATCGCAGTCGAGATTTCTGTCGTGCCCGAAACCGGCCAGGTCACCCTGGAACGCGCCGAAGTGGCGGTGGACGCCGGACAGATCGTCAACCCCGACGGCATCCGCAATCAGATCGAAGGCGGCATCGTGCAATCGGCAAGCTGGACGCTCTACGAAGAGTTGAAGTTCGATCAGGAGCGGATCAGAAGCTTCGACTGGAGCAGCTATCCGATTCTGCGTTATTCCGCCGTGCCGCGTAGCATTAACGTGCATCTTATCGATCGCCCCGGCGCGCCGTTTCTGGGCGCCGCGGAAGCATCCATGGGACCGACCGCCGGCGCGCTCGGCAACGCATTATTCGACGCGACCGGCAAGCGCTTGCGCGACATGCCGTTGGGCGGCGACGGTTTGCGCCGTCAAATAGACGCATAGTGAGTCCCCGAAGTGCCGCTCGGTGCCGCTCGGTACCGCCAGTGACAGCATTGGCGGCACGACGTGTGCTAACGACTGGCGGCACATGACATTTCCACCAGGAGTGAACCCGTGATCATCGATCTATCCGGCAAAACCGCCGTTGTCAGCGCCTCCACCGCGGGCATCGGTCACGCCATTGCAACCGGACTCGCCGCAGCCGGCGCGCACACCCTTGTTAACGGACGCAAGCAGGAAGCCGTCGACCGTGCCATCGCATCCATTCTCAAGACGGTGCCGCACGCGAAACTGCAAGGCTTTGCCGGCGACCTGGGCACGCGCGCGGGCTGCGACGCGCTGGCGCAAGCCGTGCCGCAAACTGACATTCTCGTGAACAATCTGGGCGTGTTCGGCCCCGGCGATATTTTCAGCACCGGCGACGACGACTGGGAGCGCTACTTTCAGGTCAACGTGATGTCAGGCGTCCGGCTCACGCGCGCCTATCTGAAAGGGATGATGGAACGTAAGTGGGGACGCGTCGTGTTCATCTCGTCGGAATCGGGCCTGAATATCCCGGCCGATATGCTGGCCTACGGTTTTTCCAAAACCGCGCAACTGAGCATCGCACGCGGTATCGCCAAAGAGGCGGCGGGTAGTGGTGTCACGGTGAATGCCGTCCTACCGGGTCCCACGTTGTCGGACGGCTTTCGCACGATGGTGGAAGACACCGCCCGGGCGCAGGGTAAAACCGTCGAACAGGTCGGGATCGAGTTCGTGCGGGAGCACCGCAGCACGTCGCTCATCCAGCGGCCCGCCAGCACCGAAGAGATCGCCAACATGGTCGTGTATGCCTGCTCGCCGCAGGCCTCAGCGACCACGGGCGCCGCACTGCGAGTGGACGGCGGCGTGGTCGATTCGATTGCGTGACCGACTGGCTTACGCGTGCCGGATGGCGGCACGCAGGGCCGCGACCAGACTCTCGGCGTCGCGGTCCCCGTCGTAGCGATGGCCGTTGATGAACAACGTGGGCGTGCCGTTCACGCCGCTTCGCAAACCACTGTCGAAGTCTTTCTGAACGGCCTCGTCGTAAGTCCCTTCAAATGCGCTCGCCACGTCCTGTGCGCGCATCCCGAGATACGCCCCATAGCGGCGCAGATCCGCGTCCGTCAAAGCGTTCTGATTTTCGTACAGGACATCATGCGCCTGCCAGAATTTGCCGACCGTGGCCGCCGCTTCCGCGAATTCGGCGGCGTGCAGCGCATGCGGATGCATGTCGGCCAGCGGAAAATGCCGGAACACGATGCGGAGCCGGTCGCCCATCGCCTGCTGCACCGCTTTGAGCACTCCGTACATCGCCCCACAATACGGGCACTCGAAATCACCGTACTCGACCAGCGTCACCGGTGCATCGGCGGGACCTTGCGTGTGATCGAAGTTTTCGACGGGCGGGTAAAGATGGCTCATAGCGCTTCCTGTTGGATAGACGTGTGGATCTGCTCAAGTGCGCCGAGTATGCCGTCGACGCCGGGGTTGATTGCGATAGGGGAGACGTGGGCCCATCGAACGATGCCCTCGTCATCGAGAACGAACAGCGCGCGCTCGCAAACGCCTTCGGTTACGCGGTACGCGCCATAGGCCTGGGCCACGGCCCCTTTAGGTTCGAAATCGGCAAGCAGGGGGAAATGGAAATTGCGTTGCGACGCATAGGCGGCATGCGACCAGACACTGTCGACGGAGATCGCAAGGAGTTGCGCACCGAACGGGCGAAATGAGCCCAACGCCGCGTTGAACAATGCCAGTTCGTCGCTGCAGACCGGGCTCCAGTCAGCGGGATAGAACACCAGGATGACCGGCGAACCGCGTAATTCGGACAGCGATATTTTCTGGTCAGGCGTGGCGGCCAAGGTGAATTCCGGCGCGCGCATGCCGGAGCGAAGAACCGGGCCCGCGGATGGGGATTGAGTCGTGGTCATGGTCGATTACTCTCCTGGAGAATTTCGCCTCGTCAGGCATGCGCTCGCACGAACGAGGACACGTCGCTGGGCACCACTTCGACAAAAGACGTGCTGTCATGGTGCGAGCGCTGTTCCACTCTGTTTCAAATGGTCCTAAGCAGAATAGGCCGAACGCGATCGTCGAAACAGCTATCCATTGAGATGACCCGCTCAACGGAAAAGGTATCTATCCAGGACCTTTGTATAGTTCTCTCCGTATGACTAACGTCTTTGACAGTTGCAGTGCCCGCTCATGCATAAAGCGGGTAGCGGTACGTCAAGTCCTGGCTCGCGGCCTGTGCATTTCGGTCATGACGCGCCTGCGTCGTTCGCATGGCATCGCCCAGCGCAGGCGCATATCGCACCGGCGACGCTCGCGGCGCAGCGTCCGGATCGCCTGCGCCTTGCAACAGGCCATAGGCACGTGCCGTTATTCCAAGTATTCGCGAGATGACTTCAGGGTCCATCAGGTGGCTCCTACACATCAGTAGAGATTCACGCCGCCAGCAACGCACGGTGCGCGCCGGCCTCTGCGGAGATCATGTGGGTGGGTGACAACGGGCTGAACGGTGCCGGCTCGGAATCGGGATCGGCGTTCTCGTTAAAGGAGCGCACGAGATGATCAATCAGTCTGCGCACACGCATTGGCTGGTTACGTCGCGAGCGGTACAACAACTGGGTCTCCAGCGACGGTGCTTGCCAATCGGTCAGAATCCGAACCAGTTCGCCACGCGATTGCGCAGTACGCGCGATCTGCTCCGGCGCGATCACCACCCCGAGGCCATCAACGGCGGCGGAAATCAATGCGCTCGGGCAATTGGTGCGAAATGGGCTACGCGCGCCGAGCACCGAGCGCTCGGCCGTCGATGAATGGCTAAGCTGCCATGAAGCTTGATGCGAACCGGCCATGACCGCCATGCACAGATCCGGGCGCACATCGTCTGGATGGCCGGGCAGGCCGGCACCGTCCAGAAAGCTCGGGCTTGCGTAGATCCCCAGGCGCGTCGCGGCGAGCGAGCGCGCTACATATGAGGGTGGCACGGACCGGCCGACAACAATGGAAAGATCGGCCAGGTCGCCCAAGGTCTCGACACTGTTATCCACGAGGCGCGTATCCACTCGCACCTTGGGATACGCGCGCATGAAGCTGGACAGAGCCGGTGCAAGGCGGTTCATGCCGAACAGGACGGAAACTTCGACACGCAGATCCCCCGAAACGTCGAGCGCGATATCGCTACTGATCCGCGCAAGGTCTTCGTAACAGTCCAGAACTCCGGTGGCGTGCTCAAGCACCGTTAGCCCAACCGTTGTCAACGACACCTTCCGCGTGGTCCGATTGAAAAGTTGAACGCCGAGAAGCGCCTCCAGATCCTGCACCGCCCGACTCACCGAGGGAACGCCTATATGGGCGGCGTCGGCCGCCTTGGTGAAGCTGCCGTGGTCCACTACGGCTTTGAAAATCTCCAGCGCTTTCAGACGTTCCATGATGATCTCCGCGTCAAAGGACAGATTGCATGGACCGAATAGTGAGCTGCCGGGTCCTCGAACGCGAGTTACGTGGTGTTAAGTTTTGCTAGCCGCGCATAGCGGGCGGAAAACCGCGCGTTGCGACTCTGTTCCGGCGCGCTTGCCGCCTCGTTCGATTTCAGATCTTTTAAGTTGGCGGCAGTGTGGGGGTGCGCGATGATGCAATATTTTTTCCGGATGCCACACTCCGGAAGCGTTGCTACTGTTGACGACACTCCATAAGTAAAGGTGGTTTGATGGTTCCCCCGTACAGCCTGACGTTCGGCCCATTCAGCTTGCATTTTCCGCAGCGCGCGCTGACAAAGGACGGCGAACCCGTCCGGCTCGGCAGCCGCGCGCTCGACATTCTGGTGGTGCTGGTCGAAAGCGCCGGCCAGCTGATGTCGACACGGGATCTGTGCGACCGCGTGTGGGCCGGCAGCGTGGTCGACGAAGGCGCCCTCCGCGTGCATATGTCGGCTTTACGCAAGGCTTTGGGCGATAGCAACGAGGGCGTCCGCTACGTCGTCAACGAGACGGGGCGCGGCTACCGGTTCGCGGTGCCGGTGACGAAATCCGTTTCGCAAGCCCCTCCCGTTCGGCCCTCCGGCGACGCTCGAACATTGCCAGTCAGCCTGGCACGGGTGATCGGCCGCGACGACATCATTGCGGGCCTCACGGATCAGCTCCCCGAGCGACGCTTTCTGACCATCACCGGGCCCGGCGGAATGGGGAAGACGACCGTCGCATTGGCCATCGCCCATCGATTTTCCGAGCGCACCGGCACCCGCGCCCTGTTCGTCAATTTCGCCCCTGTCTCGGAGACCTCCAGCGCGGCCAGTACGGTGGCCTCCGCCGTGGGCGTCGCTGTGTTCAGCGGCGATCCGGTGCCGGACCTGATCAAGGCGCTGGGCAACACGCCTGTGCTGCTGGTGCTCGATAACTGCGAGCACCTGATCGACGCCGTCGCCGAACTGGCCGAACAGTTGCTGCAGGGCTCGCCCGGGGTCCATCTGCTCGTCACGAGCCGGGAGCCGCTGCGGGCAGACGGCGAGTCGGTGCACCGGCTCGCGGCACTGCCGTCGCCGGGATCGGGCACGGAACTTAGCACGGACGAAGCGCGGGCATATCCCGCGATCGCGCTGTTTCACGACCGCGCCAAGGCCGCGAACGATTCATTTGCGTTGACGGCATCGAACGTCACGGCGGTGTGCGACATCTGTCGCAGACTCGACGGCATCCCGCTGGCGATCGAATTCGCCGCGGCCCGGGTCGGCTTGATGGATGTCCACGCGATTTCAGCGCGCCTCGACGACCGCTTCGCGTTGCTCACCCAGGGCCGCCGCACCGCCCTGCCCCGGCAGCAAACGCTTCGTGCGACGCTGGACTGGAGCTATGAACTGCTGCAGCCTCAGGAGCAGCAGGTTCTGCGGCGCCTGTCCGTCATGCGCGGGTCCTTCGACATGAGCGGGGTGGCCGCGGTCGCGCGCTGCCCGGAACTCGACGATCTCGCCGTGTTCGACGCCACCACGGGCCTGATCGCCAAATCGCTGGTTTCCTGCGACGTCAACGGGTCGCCCTTACCTTACCGGCTGCTGGACACCACTCGCCACTATGCGCATCTGCGCCTCGTGGAGGCCCACGAGGTCGACGCGGTGAGGGCCCGGCACGCGGAACATTGTTGCCAGATCTTTGCGGATCCGGTGGCGGCGTGGGAAGGCAAGGCGCCCCGCGAATGGCTCGCCATCCACAGCGGGCGTATCGACGACATCCGGGCCGCGTTCGACTGGGCATCGCGTCAGGAAGGCGACCCTACCCTCGCCATCCGGCTGGTGATCGTGACTGCGCCGCTCTGGTTTCACCTGTCCTTGCCCCATGAGTTTCTGGCGATGGCAGAACATGCCATCGCCGCCGCGGAGCGCTCCGATCTGGCGGGCACGCCCCAGCACATCGAATTGCTCGCGGCTTACGGCCATGCCCTGTGGCATACGCGCGGGCCGACAACCGCGATGGCGCACGCCTTCGAGCACGCCTATGAAGCGGCCACGCGTCTGAACGACGTGGGCCTCGCGTTGCGAACGTTGTGGGGCATCTGGGCCCAGCGCATCCTGGCGGGAAGCTATTCGGAAAGCTTGCAGCGGGCCGAACAGTTCAGCGGCCTCGCGTCCGGCACCGGTGATTTCTCTGCCGCACAGACCGCCGATCACATGCTGGCCCTGTCGCATCATTTTCTGGGCAATCAGGTCAAGGCGCGCGCCTTGATCGAGGACGTCATCGCTCGCGACGAAGATCCGGTTCGGGCGAATCATGCGAACCATGCGCAGGTCGACGGCCGAATTGCCTCGATGTCCCTCCAGATGCGCATCCTCTGGCTGCAGGGCTCAGCCGCCGAGGCCGTGGCGCTCGCCCGGGAGTGCGCCGACCTCGCGTTGGCGATTGACCACGATCTATCGATTTGCTATGGCCTCGCGATCGGCGCCATCCCGATCGCGCTATGGGAAGGCAATACGGCGATGGCGCGCGAACTCACCGCCCAATTGCGCGAACGGACTCGCAAACGCGGGCTGTCACACTGGGATAAATGGGCGGAGGGGTTCGAACACCTGCTGGAAGGACGGCAAACCGTCGTGCGAGACGCCACCGTCATGCAGCTGGAGCTGTTTGCGAGCACCGGCTCCGAGGCTTGCGTCGACGTACTGATCGCGCAAGGTCGTCTCGACCAGCCCTCATGGATGCGCGAGCGCCTGCTCGAACGGCCTCGCGCGGGCGGAGCACAATCCGACGAGTTCGCCGCGGCATAAGCTAAAAGCCACTTGGCGCGCCCCGGCCGCCTGGCCGGAGAGGCCCGCCTGGCGGGCTGATAACAGTTCTTAGCAAAGCTTAACTGACGCCCTCGCCGGTGTCCGCATGAGAATAGCTTCAGACGGAATGTTCGTGATTGGCAGAACGACCCGCGCTCTACGAAGAGCCGCGCAAGGTGTCGATTCCGAGCATCCACAACGGCCCTTCTCATCGGAACCCGACTCATGAATCAACCCGCGTCCACCGCCACCTCCCAGCGCTCGACATCGACTCTGGTGAAGCCGTCGTCGGCACACCCGGTCCTGGATCCCGAGATCCAGCAATTTCTCGATCTGGTCGCAGAGGCCGGCCAACATCCCGATCGTTTGCTGCTTCAACAGCCGGTCTCGTCCGGCGAGTCGGACCAGCGGCAAGCTCAGTCCGCCGACCGGTTTCCTGTGACCACCCAAGATCTGACGCTGCCCACCGGCCCGACCGGTTCGGTCAATATTCGCATCCTGCGCCCGCTCGCCGCGTCGTCCGCGCTGCCCGCCGTCCTGTATTTTCCGGGCGGCGGATGGAGCATGGGCGATCGTCTCACCCATGATCGACTGATCCGCCGGCTGGCAGTGCAAGCCGAGGCGGCGGTCGTATTCGTCGAGTACACGCGCACGCCGGAAGCACGTTACCCCACGCAGAACGAACAGGCCTACGCGGCGTTGCTCTACGTGGTCGAGCATGCCGGTGTGCTGGGAATCGATAGCCGGGCGATCGCCGTTGCCGGCGATGGCGCGGGCGGCAATATGGCTGCCGTGATCGCGCTTCTGGCCAAAGTGCGGCGCGGCCCGCGCGTCACGCTGCAGCTTCTGTTCTGCCCAATTCTGTCGGCAAACATGACGTCGGACTCTTACGGCCGCTACGCCGACGGCCCCGGATTGACTGCGCTTGCGTTGCAATCGTTCATTCGCGCGCAGTTCCCCGTTGAGCGCCTGACCGACACGACGGCGATGCCCCTCCATGCCACGACCGCCGATCTTGAGGGCCTCCCGCCCACCCTGATCATCACGGCAGAAAACGACGTGGTACGGGACGATGCCGAGGCCTACGCACGCAACCTGATGCGCGCCGGCGTTCAGGTCAATGCAACCCGCTATCTCGGCACGATCCATGACTTCGTCGTCCTCGAAGGACTCGCTGACACGTTCCTCACGGATGCCGCACTGATGCAAGCGTGCAACACGTTGAAAACGTCGCTGCGACTTGCGGCGAGCCCCGTGCTTTCCTGAAGCTACCCACGCGATCGGCATGTCATCAGAATTCGATGCGATTGCCGCTTGATCCGGGAACGTAGTTATTTTTCTTAATTGGGACATTGCATCATGATGAAACTGGGACGCTTCGACATTGACCTGGGAATGCGCCGCTTGCGGCTGGATGGGCAGTCCGTCCGCCTCGGGTCCCGCGCCTTCGACATTCTGGCCGTGATCGTCTCCGCAAATGGGCGCCTCGTGACGCGTGACGAATTGATGAAGGCAGTCTGGCCGGGCATCATCGTTGAAGAAGGCAATATCGACGTGCACTTGTCCGCCTTGCGCAAGGCACTCGGCGCAGATCGGGATCTCATTGTGACCGTCTCCGGCCGCGGCTATCAATTGGCACAGCCTCGGATGCCTGAGGCGCCTGAACAGCCGCGGGCCATGTCGGCGCTGAAACCCTCCTTGCCGGCCCGTCGCGCAGCGTTAGTCGGGCGCGAGACCGCGACCCGCCAACTGTGCGAGGCCCTGACGTGCTCGCAGCTAGTGACGCTCACCGGCACGGGTGGCATCGGCAAGACAAGTCTCGCGATTGACGTGGCGCATCAGAAGGCCTCCCAGTTTGATGAACGCGTGTCGTTCGTGGAGTTGACTGCGCTGACCACCCAGGAAGCGGTGCTGCGCGCGATCGCGGAAAGCGGCTCGCTCGCCGTGGACAGCGCCGGCATCACCGTCCACGCAGTCGCGGCGGCGCTCTCTGAAACGCCGCGCCTGCTTGTGCTCGACAACGCGGAACATGTTGTCGGCAGCGTGGCGGAACTCATCGAGCGCTTACTCGCGGGAAACAATGCGCTGCGCGTGCTGGTCACAAGTCGAGAGCCCTTGCGTATCCGTTCGGAAGTGCTCTTCAGAGTGGACCCGCTGGCACTACCGAAAACCTGTTCCACCCACGAAGACATTCTGCAAAGTCCCGCCGTCGACCTGTTCATTCAGCGCGCGAACTCGCTGCCGGCCAATGTCCGCACCGATCGCGGCGAAATCCGCCTGATCGGCGAGATTTGCCGCAGACTGGACGGCATTCCGCTGGCCATCGAGTTGGCCGCGGCCCGGGTCGAAGCGCTGGGTGTCGACGGCGTGCGTCGCCGACTGGATGACCGGCTGGCAATCCTGACAGGCGGCTACCGCACCGCAATGCCGCGCCACCGAACGTTGCGCGCTACCTTTGATGCGAGTTTCGCGCTATTGAGCGAAACCGCTCAATGCCTGTTCCAGCGGCTCTCCCTATTCACCGCCCCGTTTACCTTCGAGTCCATGCATGCCGTTGTGTGCGATTCGGAACTGTCGGAAGAGGACGTGACCGATGGAATCGGCGAGCTGATTGCAAAATCCCTGGTCAACGTCAGTCTCGACGAATCGGAAGCGAAGTATCGGCTGTTCGAGTCCACCCGCGCTTACGCCGCCGACAAACTGCGAGAGCAAGCCGACATGTCGCGTCTTGCATCGCGCTACGCGCAGTATTTTTCGATGGACGCCGACGCACGCTCTGACGGTGAGGTCGCCATGGCTGACGCGCCGGCGGATTTGCTGGCTGCATGACCATGTGGACGACTCTCCGGCAATGCAAATCTGGTGAGACCAGGTCAGAGGCGTCACCCTGTCACGAGGGAACGGGGAGGCGGGTTCACGGAGACTGTCGCGCCTTGATGTTCTTGCAAAGCCAGAAGAAGTGCGAACAACGTGCGAATATCGGCAACCGTACTCTTCTCATCGAAGTCGTCGGCAAGCAAAGCAAGCAGTTCGATAGCCTCAGGCGTTCTGCCCCACTCGTGAAGCAGGCGGCCCAGCAAGATCGACGCCCGTAACGCCAACATTTTTGCGCCCTGCTCGCGGGACAGTTCAATGGATGTCTGGAAACAAGCGAACGCAGTGTTGAGTTTTTCCATAGCGGCCTCGCTATCGGCGTTGTGAGCGCGCGATTCGGCTTGAGCCAGTGTGCCACGCACACGCCACACCTCCGGCAGGAAGAAAAGCTCGCCATTCGCCTGGCAAAAATTCTGCGCCTCGCTCAGCCAGACGGATGCCCGGTTCAGGTCGCCGTCCGCAATCAGCGCTTCCGCGCAGGTAACGATCAATGGCGTAACCAGACGTCTGAAGCCGCGCGCAAGTAATGCCTCAAGCTTTTGCTCGAGCAATGCGGTCGCCGCCGCCCCTCGTCCGTCCAGTAGGTCGCGGCATGCCGCCAGACAATCGCAGTAATCCAGCCAGATTCCGAAACCATGCAGCGCGGCTTGCGATCGCATGATGTCGATATAGCGCGAGGCACGCTCCACGTCGCCGAACATTAGCGCGAGCGGTATCGCGGCCGCACCCAATACGTGCGTTAGCGAGGGTTCAAGCGTCTCCGAGCGCACCTGGTTGATGAGGGCGTCAAGGCGCGACAGCGACTCATCGGTCTTGCCCTCCAGCCAGGCAATTCGGACCAGCGTGCCGTTGCACATCACAGCTGGATCGACGGCGAACTTCCCACCGCCTTGCGGTCTGCTCTCCAGCCGTTCGAAGCGCTCCACTGCCTGCTCGAGAACCCACCGTGCCTCGGCGTGCCGGCCAAGGCAGTGCTGGGAAATGGCGAGCAGTTGATCCCCAAGGATAACGTGCCAGGCCATGCCGCTCTGGCTAACGAATTGCTGAAACCGCCTGGCGTAATGCTCCGACGCGTGGATATTTCCGGCGGACAGCATCGCGTTCCAAAGCCCCCAGAGGGCGCGGGCGTGGCACGGCCCGTCGCCGGTTTCCTCTGCGAGCGCAAGCACGTTTCCCCATAGTTCCACCGGCTTCGAGACATGGCCGCCAGCATAAGGCAACACAGAGGCAAGCGTAGCAAGCAACCGCATTTCCGCGCGAGTGTCGACCGATGCCGGGCGCAATTCATTCAGCGCTTCAATGGCCTGCTCGGCGCGCATGCAACATTCGTCGATCAGTCCCGTCTCGAGTAGCACCTCTGTGAGACTGGCGGCCAGTCCTACGCCGATTTGGACGTCGCCTTGCTCAGAGAACGCCCAATCGAAAGCACTACGTGCGTTCTCCAGCCACTCATTGAGTTCTGTCTCCCGGCCGGATGGCTCGGAAGGGCTATCGCCCGATTGCGGGTGCCAGCAGCGAGAAAGGTAAGACGCATGGCGCGCGGCGATCCGCTTCTGCTCGCCCTCGGCGAGCAGCTTTTCAAGCGCATAGGCACGCGTCGATTCGGACAGGCGATAGAGGCTTACCGGTCCGTCGAACTCAACGTTGACCAGCGATTTCGCCACCAGATCGTTAATGCAACTGATCGCGTCCGCTACCGCATAACTTTCGTCGCAGACCACCCCGCACATCGCCTCGAAATTAAAGCCGCCGCTGAATACCGCGAGCCGCCCGAAGAGTAGCTGGCTTGCCGGATTCAGCAGGGAAAAGCTCCAGTCGAAGGTCGCGCGCAAGGTTTGATGACGCGGCAGCGCGGTTCGGTAGCCGCCTGTCAGTAATGAAAAGCGGTCGTTCAGGTAGCGATGAACCTGCTCCAGGCCTAGCGCTTCCACGCGTGCCGCTGCCAACTCTAGCGCTAGCGGAATGCCGTCGAGCCGACGGCAGATATCGCCGACAAGATGAACATTCGCGCCGACCGCATCCCTGCTTTGTTGCAGCGTATTCGCCCGCAACAAGAAAAGCCGGATCGCTGAACACCCCAAAATCTCAGCCTCGGTCGAACCCGGCGTGGGGACATCGAGTGGCTCAACCTTGTAGATCGTCTCGCCCATGATACGCAGCGGTTCGCGGCTCGTGACAAGCACCCGCAGGTGTTCGCAGTCCGCGATGAGCCTGTCGACTACCCAGGCGACGGCGTCGATCACATGCTCGGCGTTGTCGAGCACGAGCAGCCTTCTTGTGCCGGACAGCGCCGCAGCCAGTTGCGATATCTCGAGCGTCGCGTCAGCACTGCACAGGCCGCATGCTTCTGCGATCTTGCGCAAAACCGCATCGTGCGTGGTTACAGTGGCCAATTCGACGAAACAGACCGTTCCGTAGAGGCCATCCGAGGCACGGCGGGCAATTTCTTTGGCGAGGCTCGTCTTGCCTATTCCGCCGGCACCCACCAGCGTCAGCAGATGCGCGGTCTGGAGCAACGTGCGGATTTCACCTAGCGAGGTGTCGCGACCGGTTAATTCGATGTCGCGGAATATCGCGCCCGGTTTAAGCGAGGCGCGGGAGTCGGTCACGGCCGCCCGAACGGCCCGTGGTCGTTGATTCAGATGATAGCCGCGGCCCGGAATGGTGACGATCAGGCTACGATCCGCGCCAAGCGCTTTACGCAACGCGGACAGTTGCACATGGATATTGCATTCGTCGACCACGGTCTCCGGCCAGACGGCGTCCATCAATTCGCTTTTCGTTACGACCCGCCCGGCGGCGGAAGCGAGCACGGCAAGAATCTCGAAGGCGCGCGATCCCAAGGGTACAATTTTGCCGTCCTGGAACAGCGTTCGAATCCCCAGATCGATTTGAAAACGGCCCAACTCGATCACGCCACTACCGGGGTTCGCAGGTCGAATGGAATCCGTCATCTTCTTACTCGTATTTGAGGAGGCAGATCCTTATATCCGTTTGCGCCAAAATCTTATCGCATGCAGACAGTAAAACACACGGGTGTGAAAAAGCACAAGCGGTCGCAGCGTAAGCAGGCAAACGCTGAATTCTGAGGGCACTCAGGCCCGACGTTAATGGCAATTTTTTGTTGACCGTGACGGCGCCTGTCGCACGAGGCTCGCGCTTGCCACGTTATTGTTTTTTGCAACATCACGCTGCGAGTGTGCCCGCTTTACGCGCGTCGAGATACGGGTCCATAAACAAATCTCTTTTGAACAAAAGTCAACAATGAACGTCACCCTCGACGAATTGGAAGCCTTCATCGCCGTAGCCAATACAGGTTCGATGACAGCGGCCGCCCGCCAGCTTGAGCAGACGGTGTCGGCAACAAGCCGAACATTGGGGCGCCTCGAAGAAAAACTGAGGACGACGTTAATGCGTCGAAACACGCGCAGGATGGCGTTGACCGAGGAGGGGCGTCTTTTCCTTCAACACGCCCGCTCCATTATCGACTCCGTAGAGAACGCAGAAGAGCAGATGGTTGCACGGCGTGAGAATCCGTCGGGACTCTTGCGGGTCAATGCCGCGTCACCTTTTATGCTGCACGTAATTGCCCCACTCGTGAAAGGCTTCCACGAGCGTTATCCGCACGTTCACCTGGAACTGAACACGAACGACGATATCATCGATTTGCTCGAAAGTCGGACCGACGTCGCGATCCGGATTGGCCAACTGAAGGATTCGACGCTGCACAGCCGCCTCATTGGCAGCAGCCGCATGCGTGTTCTTGCAAGTCGGGAATACCTTGAGGCGCACGGGTGTCCACGCAAGGTTTCTGATCTTCGCAAGCACGCCCTACTGGGTTTCACGCAACCAGAGTCGCTCAATGTATGGCCATTGCTCGGGATCAACGGTGAACCTTTCCGTATAGAACCCACGCTTAGTTCGTCGAGTGGGGAGACGATTCGTCAATTAGCGCTCGAAGGCGTCGGTATAGTCTGCCTGTCGGATTTTATGACCCACCGAGACCGCGAAGCAGGACGCCTTACTCAGATCCTGGCTTCTCAGACTAAAGAGGTTCGACAGCCGATCCATGCTGTGTACTATCGCAATACAGCGGTCTCTTCGCGAATAGCTTCGTTCGTCGATTATCTGATCGAAGAAATTACCGGCGCCGGGACAACGACGCATCAGACCAAGTGGGCGCATCAAGTATAGATGAGCTACACGGCGCGGCTCTCGGCCTCGAAGATGGCAAATTGGGTTCGACTGCCCCCACTGTCGGAGATCCTGCGAAGAAAGGTCGCCGCGAGGCTGAATGTGCGAGCGACGGTGCCATCGATGAATGGGCTGATCCTGCGGGCACCCCAAACAAGCCTCCATGAACGCCGCTGTCAGGAGGCTGGCACTTCGATGTCAAAGCTGTGAACGGCGAACATGCGTCGCCGAGTTTTCTCACACGACATACTCGCGCGGGGGGGTGCCGGTCGAGAATGCGAAAAAAACCCAGACCATCAAGGTCCGGGAAAATCTAGCAAACTGGGGCGCCCGCTGGAGGAGGTTCGATACGAAACTGGCTCGCTGCCGGGCATTGCCGCGATAGCGAGTCAGTTATTGAAATGAGAGCGCGCAACGGGTGCTGTGCGCTCAGATGGCGGTGCTCAATGACTAGATGCGTTCAGCATCTTGTTGGCTATCAGGTATCAAGGCATTAAGGATGGTTGTACATCGCGTTCCAGTCCGCCTTTGACACTGCCGGGCGTCCTGCTTCCGACGAACCGCTCACCACTCCGCCGTAACTATTTGCCGCGCCGTTCTGCGCAGCAACCTTCGCTTCAGCAGCCTGAATTTCAGCCGGATAGGTCGCATCGTTACGGGCTGACGGGTCATAGCCTGCCTTTTCGAGTTGAATCAATTCAGCGCGCACCTGCGCACGGGTCACTGGCTGGCTCGATTGGGCGAACACGGCAACCGGCGCTGCAAGGGCAGCGGCGACGACGACAGCTTCAATAAGGGACTTCATGGTACTTACCTCGAGACTTTGTTTTGTCCTGCTACGAACACCTTGTTCGTAACCATGAGCATATTTTAGGTAAGCGGACGCTTAAGATTAAGCCCAAGGTCAGGAAGGGATTGTTGCAATATATAGGGTAAACCCTGATTCTCGCGGAGGGTTGCCACCAAAAATACCGCCACGAGAGGCGGGCGCAACCCACATGCCGACACAGCAAATAAACAACACTCCGCAATTGGTATCTGTGCTTCCACGAAATGACAGACTACGCTTCGTTCACGGTTCTATTGTTCGAGCGTTGAAAAACTTTCCCGGTCACTTACCAATTACTGTGGATTGCTAATGAACAAGATACTTATTTCCGCGGCTACTGGCGCGCTTTTCGCTGCCGCGGCATCGTCGGTATTTGCGCAAAGCTCGGTCACGCTATACGGCATTGTCGATGAAGCCGTCCGGTATCAGACGAATGCCGGCCCCGGTGGCAAAGACCAGGTCGCCATGACATCCGGGCCGGAAACCCACAGCCGCTGGGGCCTGAGGGGCAGCGAGGATCTGGGCGATGGCTGGTCCGCAATCTTCCGCCTTGAAAACGGCTTCGAAGCTTTTAATGGGCAACTACACGTCCCCGGCACCCTGTTCAGTCGACAAGCTTTCGTGGGTCTGTCGAACAAAACGTGGGGCTCGCTGACTTTTGGCAGGCAATATGCACCGGCCTATGACACCTTGGGCGACATCTTCGACCCGCTGACCGTTGGCAACTATTGGCAAAACAGCTGGATGTATAACGGCATCGGCCCTTACCTCGAAGTGAACAACTCGGTCAAGTACAAGGGCAGCTTCGATGGCCTGGATGTCAATGCCCTTTACGGCTTTGGCAACCAGGCCGGCGCGGTCGGTCTCGGCGCCACCTATGCCGTGGAACTGACGTACACGTACGGCCCCGCCATGCTCAACGCGGGTTTCCAGCAGGTCTCCGTTCCGACATCTGCGACTGGCTCTTCGGTTGGCACCAGTGTCGGCAGTTCAATCAATGGCGCCAAGACCAATTTCCTGCACATCAGCGGCGCGTTTCAGATCACCCACGACATCCGCCTCCTGGCCGGTTGGCTGCGGGGACAGGACAAGACGGGGTTGACCGACAGCTACATGCAGCAATCTGGCGCGCCAACACTGAAAGGTGGCAGTCCGAACCGTATCGACGACACTTATTACGTCGGTGCGAACTGGCACGCCATGCCTGCACTGCTGTTCACGTTCGCCTACTACTACGGGCAGACGCGCAATGCTGAGCTGCTCGACGGCACGCTCGGGAGGGGGGTGAACCAATCGGCCACCGTTCTCGCCGAATACTCGTTCACGAAGCGCACGGAAGTCTACGGGATCACGGACTTCGCGCGCGGCACAGGCGCCTTCTCCGCCGACTACCCCGGCGGGGTCAACGGCGAGGGCGTTCCGACCAACACCATCGGCCGGACCAATCAGGTAGGCGTGGCAATCGGACTTCGCACGATGTTCTGAAGACGCATTCGTACCCTCCGACGCGGGCAGCGAAAAGGACAGCGGGCCGCCCGCGCAGCGGTTTCATGCAACCGGAAGTGACAGAGGGGCGGTCATTATTCACTTGAACAAATCCCGGCCCTGAGACTTGCGACGCACGCGCTAAACGGCGGCAGGGCGTGCGTCGCTCAAACGTATTTTGTCAGACGCCTTCGACGAGAACTGCGCGATAGCGCGCGCCCTTGAATCGGTGCTGCACAACCTCCTGATACGCCGGGCTGTCGTACCACGCACGCGCGGCAGCTGTCGACGGAAACTCCACGATCACGACGCCCTCTGGCGCGTCGCCCTCCAGGACCTGCTGAGGTCCGTAGGCAGCGAGAATCTTGACAGGATGACCTTTGAAGGTCTCGCCAACCTTGCTTTGGTAGACGTCGAGCTCAGCCTGATCCTGCGTGCTTTCCCTTGTGAAGACAATATAAGTCGCCATGACGTGCGCTCCCGCAGTGGTGTGAAGGTGCACAGGATAATGCCATGAAACCGCATTGCGCCTCCATACGCAGCGTCGGCGCGGATGCCGACCCGTTACCTGGGCGAGACAACCGCCCGATCATTGCAGACCGACATTCCCCGAATCGATCGCCGCCGGAATTTCCCAAGGCGATCTCCCTCCTCGCGTCGGACGCCTGGCGGACCCACTTCGACAATACGAGGGTCTGCCATGCAGGAGCGGTTCAACACGACTGGCGACTCTCCGGGAAACTTCCCTGAGAGTCTGCGCAGGTCGCGTGTATTGAGCGCGATGCGCACGTCGCGCAGGCTTTCGATCGACGGATGGGTGAGATTGGCACCCTGGAGGTGGAGAATGTTCGCGTCCGAGGCACTACCGATACCGAAAAAGGTCGCGGTCGTCGGCGAAACAAGGGGCGATATCAATGCCCATTTTGGGCGAGCCATCAATAGCAACTTTCCGAAGCTGCAGTTGACGTCGTCGGGATGCGACGGCTGGAGTGTCTCGGCATCAGCCGATCGCATCGGATCGTAGTCAGCTTGAATATGCTGCTTGTGGTCCGGGAACCCGAGTGGCCAGGTCATCTTTCACCTGCACTTCGATAGCATTCGAGCGCATGGGAACCGGTAGATGCTTCAAGTATCTCCGCCACGCATGGCAAACGTCGGACGTGTGGGATCACTGAGTGCAGCGTCTTCCCGAGACAGTGCGGCGGGAAGGATCATCTCGCCTGCGTTGGCGGGGCGGGGACGCGAAAACGGCATGAACACGGGTGTCCCGGCGGCGATTGCGCGCCCGCTGAGCACGCACGTCCCCTTATGTGGTGCATGCCTCAGTCGCCACATCTGCTCTGCGTAACAGCACCCCTGCGGATCACGCCAGGAAACGGTAATGGCGTTCTGGTCCGGCCGGTCGAGAACGACCACCAGTTGGTTTCGGCTGTGAGGATGCACCCCGGACCGACGCTCTGCGTCGCGCGTCGGCGCTGTCCGGCGTAGAAGTCCCTGCGACAGAACAGACGGGTGATCGGTTGGCGTTTTCGATCGCAGCAGATCGAGAATGCCCGACCAGATTCGGCGCTGCTGCCGCCTCGTGACCATGACGTGTTGTCCTCCGTACTGAGCCACCAGCCTCTCAACCGCATCATCGAAGCGACACCACCGCATGAAAAACCTGCTCCATCGCAGAAAGCCGCGGTCTCACGGACACCGGCCCTGGGCGAGGAGATGACCTACCGTTAGCCAAGCAGGTTAGCTACCCTGATAAATATCGCACGACAGCCCGATCACGCACGGTTGAGCTCCCCGGGTTTTGCCATAACCATTCCGTCCGCCGGGCTGGGCGCCGTAGTCCCAGACATTGTCGCGATCCATCGGCCTCGCGGGCTGCGTTGCATTCATTGGCTGCTGCCCGGATGACTGATCGACATTGCCCGACGGTTGCATTCCTTAAGCGTCGGCAGCACCAGCCGCCGTGAGCAAAAATATCGCAACGACCGCGGACGGTTGCACTTTCATTTCATCACCTCTTCGTAGTCAACGGGTCGCACCAGCGACTCCGGCTTAGCTGGGGAGCGACTCCCCACAAGAGAACGCACGACTGAACCGTCGCGAAAAGTGAGCCGCGGCGTTACTCGCGTATCTCGAGATCGAAATCCAAACAAGATTTTCGAACGTGCGAAACCTGCTTTGGATCTTCGGGCCAGATTGCCCGAGCCTATATTTCCAGGGGATTGGGAGAGTGCTGAGTGCAGCGCGCCTGGTTGGGAGTCCAAGGTGCGAGTCGGCGTCCGAATTGGCAATGTCAACGGACGTTGTGACCGCTAGGCATGTAGCGTTCGCCCCTTCAAATATGTTATAGCGCAGGCAGTGACACAGAGTTAGCGAATAATCGAGTCAGCCCTCCGGATGCTGTGGAGGAGGCTTTTGCCAATGAAGGGAGTACGACGTCGTGAGCGACATCGCGCAGCGTTCCCGCGAAGTCCGTCCCTCTTGCCGATTCAGTCATTCGGATAACGCGAGATGAAGCAAGATTTCGACACGTTTTGACAGAAACTAGAAAGAAACGCCGCCCTCCTCGCTCTAAACTTAATCCCGTCGCCCGAAGGGTTGTAGTGCAAATAGCGATCAACGAACCGCTTAGCGTGTCGGACTGACCGAATTGAGAGTTCGCGGTGAGCAAGCTGAAGAGTCTGGACGGACCGTTCGCCAGCCGCCACTCTGCACCTCAAAAATACCACCATGCCTACCGCCCGGAATGTGGTTCTCGCCGCCCATTAAGGTATCCTGATCTGATGGCGTTAGCTCGCCAAAATCGTCTATTTGTACGCGGCGCTACTTCCCGCAGGTGAAATCGCTGGTGCGCGCTTTGACCGTGAACACGCGCTGGAGTCGGTCAAACACGATGCCGACTACATGGTGCGAGGAAACCTTGGAGTCCGTCCTGCTGCTCGGCCGTCAGGCCGTGCTGACTCTGCGGGCGTCGGAACTCGAAGCCGACGCGGTGACCGACGAAGTGCACAAATGCGATGCCGAACGTTCTGCCCTGGAAACATCGGGTAGCCCCTTTGAAAGCGCTGATCAGATACGTGCTCGCTGGCGTTTTTTCAGCCCTCAGAAATCTATGTGTTGAAATATGCAGGCCAGAGCATGTTTACTCCAAATTCCATTCCCTATCAGCAACAACCTGGCTTTCAGCGCACCTACCGGCAAGGCCGCCTGAGCCTGGGTCTTTTCTTTCCCCTCGAAGCCTTCACCGGCGACACCCCGAGTATGCTCGACCAGGTGAGCCTGGCCCACCGTGCCGAAAAGCTGGGTTTCTCTGCTCTCTGGTTTCGCGACGTGCCGTTACGCGACCCCAGCTTCGGTGATTCGGGCCAAGTCTTCGATCCGTGGGTCTACCTGGGTTTTATGGCGGCACACACTCGCTCGATTGCGCTGGGTACCGCGTCGGTCATCCTGCCAATCCGTAATCCCCTACACACCGCCAAGGCCGCAACCAGTGTCGATCAGCTCAGTGGTGGCCGCCTGCTACTCGGCGTGGCTTCCGGCGACCGGCCAGTAGAGTTTCCAGCATTCGGTGTGGACCCGGAGCAGCGCGGCAGCCTGTTCCGCGAATATCTCGAGGTATTTCGCAAGGTTCAGCTCACCAGTTTCGTGCCTTTGACCTGGTCCGGCGGCAGACTTGAGGGGGCAGATCTGATTCCCAAACCGACCACGGCGGAAATTCCTTTCTTCGTCACCGGCCATAGCCGCCAGACGCTGGAGTGGATCGCCCGCTGCAGTCATGGCTGGATCACCTATCCGCGTGCGCCGAAGGCTCAGCAGTTGATTGTCGAGCGCTGGCGCACGGCGGTTCGTGCCGAATGTGGTGAACTGTTCAAACCCTTCACCCAGTCGCTATACATCGACCTGACAGCTAACCCGCAGACACCACCGCGGCCGATCCACCTGGGCTACCAACTGGGACGACATCACCTGATCGCGCTGCTGCACAGCTTGCAGGAGGTCGGCGTTAACCATGTAATCGTCAATTTGAAATACGGCCAACGCCCCGCAGGGGAGGTCATTGAGGAGATCGGTGAGTTCGTTCTACCTGACTTCGTCATGTCAACCTAAGCCGGCATGGTGCTGGAAAGCGACGAACGGCGCTTTCTATCGATGCCGCTTCGCGGGACTGGGAAGTAGCAGACATGAAGTCGCGATTGACTGAACATTCTCGTTACGAAACTCTGGAGAGCAGACGAACATGAAAACAGTAGTCGTAGCAGGCGCGGTTGGAGTTATCGGACGCGGAGTACTCGCACACTATGAAACCAGGGGAGTCGATCTGGTCGCCGTTTCCCGACGCGCACCTGATTTCCCGACCCGCGCCAGGCATTTGGCCGTCGACTTGCTGGACAGAGAGTCCTGCGAAGCGCTACTTGCACAAGTACCGGAAGCGACGCATCTCGTGTTCGCAGCCTACCAGGAGAAGCCAACGCCTGCGGAACTGGTCGCAGTGAATCTGCGGATGCTGAAGAACACGGTTGAGGTCATGGAGAAGTACGCTCCGAAGCTGCAGCACGTCACGCTGATGCAGGGAGGCAAGGCATACGGCGTGCATATTGGCCCGATTCCGTCGCCCGCGAAGGAGAGCGACCCGCGCCATATGCCACCGAACTTCTACTACGACCAGGAGGATTTCCTTCGGGAACGTTCAGTCGGCAAATCGTGGTCCTGGACTGCATTTCGCCCCGAGGGCGTCGCAGGGGTGGCGGTGGGCAATCCCATGAATCTGCTGATGGTGATTGCCGTCTATGGCACCTTAGCGAAGGCTCTGGGCGTTCCAATGTCTTTTCCCGGCCCGCGCGCCGCTTACGACGCGCTCTACCAGATCACCGATACTCGAATTCTCGCGAGCGCCGTCGATTGGGCAGGCGAGACCGACGCATGCCGAGGCGAGATTTACAACATCACGAACGGCGATTACTTCAGATGGTCTCGCGTCTGGCCGCGTCTGGCGGGGTTTTTCAATGCGCCGGTCGGTGAGCCGTTCCCCATGTCGTTACAGCAGACGATGGCCGACAAGGCAGAACTGTGGAACAGGCTGGTCGAGAAGCACAACCTTCGAGACTACCCGTATGACCAAATCGTATCGTGGAAATTTGGCGACATGATTTTCAAAACGACCTTTGACAACATCTCCAGCACGATAAAGGCGCGCAAACATGGCTTCCATGATTGCATCGATTCAGAGGAAATGTACATCGAGATGCTGACCGATCTCAGGGAGCAACGTTACATTCCCTGACAGCTTCCGTCGCGCGAAAGCCGTCATGTAAAAATTCGGCCACCGACGTTGACATGACCACGACGGCCGTAACGGGCAAACGGCTGCAGCACGACAAAGGAGGCGCCCTCCGCGCCATTACGCCAACGGCGGTGGCGTTTACGTGCACTCAGGTTGCGTGACAGACAATTGAGCATCGCCCGGACAAACCAGGGCGAAGCCACAGGCCTCACAACGGCGCCATCGTTCTATTCGTGATCACTCCGCCGTCCTGCTGCGCCGACAACAACCCGTCGGCGATCTTCTCCGCCACCATGATGGTGGGTGCGTTCGTGTTGGCACCCGGAACGACCGGAAAGATGGACGCGTCGACAACTCGCAATCCCTGCACACCACGCACCCGCGCAAACTCGTCCGTCACGGCCAGTGGATCGTCGGTGCCACCCATGCGGCAAGTACACGAGGCATGCCATACACCAACGCACGCGCTCCGAATGAAAGCGCGCAACGCAGTATCGTCCCCGAGCAATTCGTCCAGCGTCGGACCGCCGGCCACGACACGCCGCATCAGGAAGCTGCGCAAGGGTGCCGGACCGTCGAGCAGTTTCGCCAGTACGTCCGTAATGAATCTGTTCTTCGCGCTCAGCATCGCTACCTGCCGCACCTTCTCACTGTAACTGGCGGGAAAAGGATCTTTGGTCACGGCCTGCATGCTCGCACTCGCCTGCAACAAGGCCATGCGCTGGAAACCGTCGACGAGCCGGTCCAGATCGCGTTCGTCGTCCAGCAGATTCAATGCGACGTTGGGTCGAACACGCCAGTCGCGCGACTGCAGCGTAACCTCGCCTCGCTTCGAGAACGGGTTGTTGACGTAGTTAAGCAAGGTGCCGATGCGGCGGCCCACCGCGTGCCACGATGTTTTCGTGACGCCGAGAATCAGCATATCGCCTTGCGGCGCACCGCCGATCTTCGACGAATAGCGCGCTCCGATGCGGATATGGTGGCGCGTCACATCGTTGATGCGCGCGCCGTCGTCGATGAACGACGCCAGTGCGATCGACGGATGTTCCATCAGGTTCTGCCCGACACCCGGCAGCGCCGCCACTATATCGACGCCGAGATCGCGCAGATGCGCGACCGGACCGATCCCGGAGCGCAGCAGCAACGCCGGCGAACCGATTGCGCCCGACGAGACGATGATCTCGCCGCCGCCCACGCGTTTGCCCTTGTCGCCTTCCTGAATCACGACGCCGGTGCAACGCGTGCCATCGAAGATCAGGCTCGATACTTCGGTGCCGGTTCTGATCGTCAGGTTCGGCCGACTGCGCGTCGCCGCGTCCAGGTAAGTCGTCGCGACCGACACGCGCTGCTCGTTGAAATTGGAAATCGCAATCGGGAAATAGCCGTCGCGGAAGTCGCCGTTCTGATCCGGCAGATAGTCATAACCTTGCGCCTCGAGTGCCGCGGCGACAGCTCGCGCATGGCCGCACCATTGCTCGGGGAAAATGCGCCGCACACGTATCGGCCCATCCGTGCCGTGCAGCGCATCATGAAAGTCAATATCCGTTTCCATTCGCTTGAAGAATGGCAGCACGGATTGCCAATTCCAGCCCCGCGCGCCGTGCGCCTCCCACGCGTCGTAATCGGACGGCGCCCCACGATTCAAGAACTGGCCGTTGATCGACGAACCGCCGCCGAGAATGCGTGCCTGTTCATACTTGCGTGCGCGGCCCGCTACACCGTTAATCCGCACAGTCGTCGCTTGCAAATCCGGCCAGACGTAGTCGGGATTCAGATAAGCGGTGCCCGGATAGCTGTCGAGGATCGCGGGCGGTACGTTGTCGAGCGAAATGTCGGCGCCCGCCTCGCAGAGAAGCACGCGGTTGGCGGCCTTCGCTGACAGGCGGCTCGCCAGTACGCAGCCGGCCGATCCGCCGCCGACGATGATGTAGTCGAAATGCTCAGAGAAAGACGTTGCAGGCATGTGGCACTCCTTTCACATGCGCGCGCGGTAACGCTGCGGAAATCGCGCACTTCGGGTTCGAGCGGTTGGCTGGTCGGGGCAGGTGCACGAGCGCATGGCATCCATGGTTATGCATTGATCCACACCGCCTTGGTATTGAGGAACCCCTCGACGTGTTCGCGTCCAGACTCGCGGCCGTAACCGCTCATCTTGTAACCGCCGAACGGCACCGCTGGATCCATCGCCTGATAGCAATTGACCCACACGGAACCCGTGCGCAGGCCACGTGTGACCTGCTGCGCCGTGGCGAGGCTGCGGGTCCACACACCGCCGCCGAGGCCGAAGTCCGAGGTGTTGGCACGCGCGATCACGTCGGCCGCGTCGCTGAAACGCAGCGCGGAAATCACCGGACCGAAGATTTCCTCTTTCGCGATGCGCATCTCGTCGCGCACGTTGGCGAACACCGTGGGGCGCACGAAGAATCCGTTGCTCAATTCGGACTGGCCAGCCGGCAGGCCTCCGCCGAGCAGCGTCGCGCCTTCATCCTGACCGGCGCGCAAATAGCCGGCGACGCGCGCCAATTGTTGCTCGGACACGAGCGGCCCGAGCTGCGTGCCGGGGTCGGCGGGATCGCCAACGCGCAATGCATTGCCGAACGCCGCGACCTTTTCGACGAACTCGTCGTACACCGCCTCCTGCACGAACAGCCGCGTGCCGGCGCTGCAGATCTGCCCGGAGTTGGCGAATACCGCCATCGCGGCAGCCGGCACCGCGGCGTCGAGATCGGCGTCGGCGAAAATGATGTGAGGCGATTTACCACCCAATTCGAGCGACAGACGCTTGATGTTGCCGGCCGACGCCTCGATGATCTTCTGCCCGACGTGGGTGGATCCGGTGAAGGCGATCTTGTCGACGTCATGGTGCGCGGCCAATGCCGCGCCCGCGTTACCACGTCCGGTGACCACGTTCAGCACGCCCGCCGGCAAGCCCGCTTCGAGGCAGAGTTCTCCTAACCGCAACGACGACAGCGGTGACTGCTCAGCGGGTTTCAGCACCACCGTGCAGCCGGTGGCCAACGCCGGGCCGATCTTCCATAACGCCAGGGTCAGTGGTCCATTCCAGGGCGTAATGGCGCCGACCACACCGACCGGCTCCTTCACCGTGTACGAAAAGATATCGCCTGGAACCGAATTCGGAATTGTCTCGCCATGAATGCTCATCGCAAGACCGGCGTAATAACGAATCAGACCGACGGCACGCTCGCGCGAAGCACGCGTGCGCAGCAAAGGTGCGCCCATATCGAGCGTATCCAGCGACGCCAGTTCTTCATAATGTTCGTCGAGGACATCGGCGAGACGCAGCAGCAGCGCCTGGCGCCCGGCCGGCTTGAAACGGCTCCACGGCCCTTCGAAAGCCTTGCGCGCCGAGGCGACAGCGCGATCGATATCGACCGCGTCGCCATCGGACACGGTCGCGATCACGCGCCCCGTAGCCGGATTGATCGACGTGAACGTCTGCCCGGAGGCTGCGCACACATGCTGACCGTCGATCAGTAGTCGTTTCTCGCCTTCGCGAAGGAAAGTCTGCTTGTCGCGCAAGGCGTCATTGAATGACATCATGCCTGTCTCCTGTGAGCGGCGGCGTGACCGCTCCGTTTTGTATCGCGAGCTTTCGCACGCGGCTTTGAGTCTCTATGCGATCGACGTCTTCGCGACAGGCGGGACTGCGCTTTGCGAGGCGACGCGTGGCTCGCTGATCAACTCGCCCGCCGCGATCTGCTCACGCAACCTGTACTTCTGGATCTTCCCCGACGACGTTGCGGGAAACTCGTCGACGAAGAACCACAACGCCGGCGTCTTGTACGCTGCGAGCCGCGCGCGGCAGAAGGCGTGCAGGTCGTCGGCGGCCGGCTTCGGTGCGTCGGCTTTGAAGCGAACCACCGCAGCCACGATTTCGCCCCACTTCGCATCCGGCGCTCCGACCACCGCGACCTGCGCAACGGCCGCGTGGGTCCACAGCACGTCTTCGATCTCTTTCGGGTAGATGTTCTCGCCGCCGCGGATGATCGAATCCTTCAAACGCCCGGTGATGCGCAGATAGCCGTGCTCGTCCATTCGTGCCTGGTCGCCGGTGCGCAGCCAGCCGTCCTCGCGAAGCGTGCTTTTCGACGCTTCGTGCATGTCGAAATAGCCGAGCATGGATTGATAACCGCGTGCCCAGATTTCGCCCGTCTGGCCGAGCGGCAGAGTGGCGCCGGTTTGCGGGTCGGCAATCTTCACTTCCATCTGCGGCGCGGGACGTCCAATGGTTTCGGCCTGGCGCTCCGGTGTGTCGTCCGGAAAGGTCTGGCAGATGACGCCGTTCAGTTCCGTTTGCCCAAACGTGATCGTGAAGCGGCAATCGAAAGTCTGCATGACTTTGACCACCAGCGGCGCGGGCACGGGCGTGCCGCCGCTCATGATCATCTTCAGACTCGTCAGATCCAGTCGCGGCCGGCTCGGGTGCTCCATCAACGCGATCACCATGGTGGGCACCGCATGAATGTGATTGCCCCGCTCCGCGGCGATCAGGTCGAGCATGAAGGCAGCGTCGAACTGCGTGAGCATCACGAACGTGCCCAGCCGCGTGAACGCGCCCAACTGACTCCCCGCGCAGCCGCCGACGTGAAAGAGCGGCATTGCGCTGATCCACACGCCGCCTTCCGGAAAGTCCGCGCGCAACGATGCGAAGCGTGATGCGTTGACCAGGCCGCGATGGTGCAGGCACGCCCCCTTCGGAAAACCGGTGGTACCGGACGTGAACTGAATCTGCACCATATCGGTGGCTTGCACGCGCGGCAATTCAACCGGCGTGTCGCCAGCCTCGCAGAATCGCGCCCAGTCGTCGAAGCAGACCGTCTCGCGCAGATGCGGCAAGCTCGGAGCAATCGCGTCGACGATCGCACGTTGATCGGTGTTGCGATACGCCGCCGTGAAAAATATCCCCGCTGCTCGGGCACTGCGCAAAACATGGCGGACTTCATCGGCGAGATAGGCGGGGTTGACCGTCACGAGCACCAGACCCGCGAGACTCGCGCCATGCTGCAACAGAATCCATTCGGCGGAATTGGGCGACCACACCGCCACTCTGTCACCGGGAGCGAAGCGTTTCAGCAAGGCAAACGCCACCCGTTCGGCGGCGCTTAACAGTTCGCGGTAGGTCCAGCGGCGCGTGGCCTTCGTGGCGGCGTTGCCTTCCACGAACGCAATTCGATCGGGCACCTGCCGTGCGGCGTCACGCAACACGTCGCCGAGCGTGGTTTCCCACAGATCCGGAGCGCGGTCCGCTGGCCAATATGACTCTTCAAGTTTCAACTCAGCTTGCATCCCGTTTCTCCTTCCTGCCCGACGTCGATGCAGACTGGCGGTCAGCATCACGTGTGTCCCGTTTCAGCGTACAGCCGACTGCGCGGTTCACGGCGCCGCCAACGCAGCGAACGCCGGCGCGCGTTTTTCCTGCATCGACTTGACGCCTTCCTGATAGTCGGGCGCCTTCATCAGTTCGCCGATCAGCCGCTTCGAATCTTCCACAGCAGCGCCCACGTTGGCGCTCAGCAACTCGGCATAGACCTGCCGCTTGGCGGTTTTGACCGCGATCGGCGAGGTGGTCTTCGCAAGGTCTTTGGCGATCTGCATGATCCGCGATTCGAATGTTTCCGCCTCGAACACGCCGTTCAGCCAGCCCATCCGGTCCGCTTCCTCGGCAACCAGCACGCGGCCGGAGATCAGAATATCCATGGCATGCGTCAGGCCGACGATGCGCGGCAGTATCCACGCGAGCCCGTATTCGGCCGGCAGGCCCAGGCGCGGCGTCGAGGTGGTCAGCTTGGCGCCGCTCACGGCATAGCGCAGGTCGCAGAACGACGCGAGTGCAACGGCAATGCCCGCGCAGGCGCCATTGATCGCAGCGATCACAGGCTTTTGCAAACCCCAGTGCCAGACCATCTCGTGATCGAATTCCTCACGCACACCATGTCCCGGTTGTGGCAACGCCTGTGCGTTGGTGCTTTCCACATAATCCTGTTTTGCGTCGACGTAGTGATCGAGCGCCTTGAAATCGGCGCCGACGCAAAACTGCCGCCCGGCGCCCGTCACGACGATGACCCGCACCTCCGGATCCGCGTCGTGACTCGCCATCAGCCAGCGATACTCCTCGTTCATGCGTTTGGTCCAGGAATTGCCGCGACCGGGGCGGCTCAAACGCACAATCGCCACGCCATCTTCCTTGCTCGTTTCCGTGACATGCAGATTCATACTCGTCTCCTCTCATGTGCATGCGACAGGCGCTCAATCACGGCGCCGTCGATGTCCGCGCAACGCAGGCGAATCAGTCGAACACCTTGTTGCGTTCCTTGAAGGCAGCAGTCGTGCCTTTGTCGCGCCGCTCGCGCAAAAAGTTGTATTCATCTTCTTCCAGCCGAAGATTGGTGCCGAGCGTGTGGCCTACATAGCCACGATAGAACTGCTGAGAACCACCCAGACTGTCGAGCGCCATCTGGAACATTGCCTTGCCGGTGACGAGCGCGTCGCGTGGATGTTGCGCGACGCGGCGGGCCCAGTCTTCGACAGTGGATTCGAGTTGCTCCTGCGGCACGCTTTGATTCACGAGGCCAAGGCGTTCGGCATCGCGGCCGTCGAAGTTGTCGCCCAGCAGCAGTAACTCGCGCGCTTTCTTCGGACCATAGGTCATGATCTGCGTATTCAGATGCCACGTATTGCCGGCGAGTCCAAGGCGTTGTTCCGAATGGCTGAAGCGGGCGTCGTCCGCGGCAATCGCGAGGTCCACCAGTTCCACCAGATAGAGCCCGGCGCCCGTGCACCACCCCTGCACCTGCGCGATCACCGGCTTTAGCGAATACTGGAATGCCATGTAGTTCTCGCCGAGCTTGCGGTCGCGCAGCAAGCGCGAACGCTGACTCGGCCGGCGCGGTTTCACACCCGGCTCGGTCACTTCGAGGCCGTACGAACGCACGGCGTCGTTGTAATCGTGCCCGGAGCAGAACGACTGCCCTCGCCCCTTCAGGACGATCACCTTGATGTCGTCGTCGGCCTCCGCTTCGTGCAACGCTTCGACCAGCGTGTCGAGGTCGTCGAATTTCAGCGCGTTGTGCTTTTCGGGACGATTGAGGATCAACCGCGCAACCGGACCGTCTTTCTCGACCAGGATCGCTGGTTCCATACATAGCTCCATGCAAAAGGTTACCGACCGCGAGGACGGGGCCGCCGACCGTTCAATCCGGTCTACTGCGCCAGCGCTCGAATAAATGCTACATCGTTTGACTAATAGTATCAACGAATGTAGTATTTTTTCAAGGCCAACCCGATCCCTCGCAAGAACCGCATTGCCATTTCAGGCTTCATTGATCGGGATGCCTCTGGAAAACCCTGGAGAACAGATATGAGCGAGACCTCGCACGGCGAACACGCAGCGCCGCACGATCAAGGCGCACAGCCGCTGGCTGGCATACGGGTGATCGAATTTGCGCACTGGATGGCCGGCCCGCTCGCTGGCGGCCTGCTGGCCGATTGGGGTGCGGATGTGATCAAGATCGAGCCGCCGGGCGGCGAGCCGATGCGGGCAATTTTCTCGTCGCTAGGCGCGCGCAGCGACACGCCCAATGGTGCGTTTCTGGCGGCCAATCGCGGCAAACGGTCGGTGGCGCTCGAAATCAAAACCGAGGCCGGCATGCAGGCATTCGACGCCCTGCTGGGCAGCGCTGACGTGCTGCTCACCAACTTGCGCCCCGACGCACTGATGCGTCTCGAACTGACACCCGAAGCAATTCGCGAGCGCTATCCGCGGCTCGTCTATTGCTCGGTTAGCGCTTATGGCTGGGGTGGTCCCGACCAGAACCGCCCGGGTTACGACGTGGCGGCTTTTTTCGCGCGCACCGGCATTTCGCACGAGATCACTCAGCAGGACAGCGCGCCGCTTGCGCTGATGCAAGGCATCGGCGACAGCTTCACCGCGATGACGGCGGCGACCGGCACGCTCGCTGCATTGCTGGAGCGCGAGCGCACTGGCCGGGGCCAATTCGTCGAGGCGTCGTTACTACGCACCGGCATGTGGGCGCTGTGCGGCGAACTCGGCGTGCAAGCCATGGGTGGCAACCCGAAGCCGCCGTACCCGCGCGGTGAATCGCGTACCCCCCTGTACAACTCCTATCGCGCGCAGGACGGCCGCTGGTTCTTCCTGGTGGGAGTGGAGGCACAACGCCATCTGCCCTCGGTGCTCGCCGCGATCGGCCGCAGCGACTTGCTGGGCGACGAGCGCTTCAACAGCGCCCGGGCGATCGCGAAGCATCGCGCTGAATTCATTCCCATGCTCGACGCCGCGTTTGCCGCGCATCCGCTCGCGCATTGGGCCGACGTTTTCGACGAACACGGCGTGTGGTGGGCGCCGGTGCAAACGCCGGCGGATCTGATCGACGACGCGCAGGCCGCCGCCACGGGCGCATGGATCGAAGTGGACACCGGCGCCGGTTCCGCATCGGTGAAATCGGTTGAAGCGCCGATCCGTTTCGACGGCAAGCGACGTTCGCACGTGGCCGCGTCGCCCTCCGTCGGCGAACACACTGAAGAAGTCCTCGGCGCGCTCGGTTTCGCCACGCGTTAGCGCGCCGGTTCCCGATCCACGCAATGCAATTCGCGCACGGCGCGTTTTCTATCCATCACAGAGGTAACAAATGGCGGAAGTCATGACCGAAGCCGGTCAATCCCAACGTTGGGGCCGCGATGTCGAATCGATCACGGTCGATCAGCATGCCTGCCGCGCCTATCGAAACCGGCCACGCTCGCTCGCCGAATTGCTGACCGATAGCCTGCGCTGGGGCGAGCGACCGTTTCTCGTCGAAGGACAGCGGCGCCTCAGCTTCGAGACGCATGCGCGCGCCGTCGGCGTGGTGGCAACACAGCTTCGCGCAGCCGGCGTGCGCACTGGCGACCGTGTGATGCTGCTCGGCTTCAACAGCGTCGAATGGCTGCTCGCGTTCTGGGCGACCCAGCGCCTGGGCGCCGTCGCCGCACTCGGCAATGCCTGGTGGAGCGACACGGAAACGGCTCACGCAGTGGATCTGGTGAAGCCCGCGCTGATCGTCACCGACCGCCCCGCCGACCGAGCGTTTCCAGCCGGCTATACACGGCTCGCCTTCGATCAGTTGCACGCGGAACATGGCGCCGACGCAATGTTCCATCTGCCCGACGCGACTATTGCGGAAGATGATCCGGCCATTCTCATGTTCAGTTCGGGCACGACAGGCGCAGCCAAGGCCGTAGTGATGTCGCATCGCGCCGTGATCGCGAACATCCAGAATCTGCTGGTGCTGACCGGCCGCCTGCCGAATGAACTGGGCCCGGACCACGCCGGCACGACCAGCTTGCTGAGCGTGCCGCTGTTTCATTTGTCGGGCATTCAGATCAGCTTCTCCACGCTGCTGTCCGGCGGCGCACTGATTTTTCTGGAAGGCCGCTTCACACCCGAAAAGGTATTGAGCCTGATCCAGCAGGAACGCGTACGCGTCTGGGGCGGCATTCCAACGATGGTGTCACGCGTAGTCGAGTTCGAGCACTTCGCCGACTACGACACCTCCAGCGTCAAATCCATTCCGATGGGCGGTGCCGCCGTGTCGCCCGAACTGCGCGCGAAAATTCAGGCGGCGTTTCCGCTCATCAAGAAGCGCGTCAATAGCTTGTATGGGTTGACGGAAGCGGGCGGCGTGCTGGCCGCGGCATCCGGTGCGGAGTTGCAGGGGCGGCCAGGTTGCGTCGGCCGGCCGTTGCCGGTGGTCGAGATCAGGATCGATAAAGCGGATCCGCACGGCGTGGGCGAAATCTGCGCGCGCACGCCTTCAGCGGCCAGCCGCTATTGGGGCGAAGAAGCGTCGATCGCCGACAAGGACGGTTGGATTCGTACGGGCGACCTCGGCCGTCTCGACGAAGAGAATCGACTCTACGTAGTGGGCCGTTCGAAAGACATCATCATTCGCGGCGGCGAGAATATCGCGTCGGCTCATGTAGAGCGCTGCCTGGCTACGCATCCGGATGTGCTCGAGGTCGCCGTCGTCGCATTGCCGCATGACGATCTCGGCGAGGAAGTGGCGGCCGCTGTGGTGCTGCGCTCGGGCGCGACGCTATGCGCGGACGATCTCGCGGCGCACGCCGGCGCGACGCTCGGTCGCTTCGAAATTCCGTCCCGCTGGTGGCTGCGCTACGACGCGTTGCCGACCAATGCATCAGGCAAGATTCTCAAGCGCGAACTCGTTGAGCAATGGCCCGCCACCGATGCACCGGGCAGCCCGCGGGACACGCCGCTCACCGCGCCTTCGAGTGTCGCCCCCAACTGCTGAGCCGGTTAGCGCGCCGGCGCGGTACCGGTTAGCTCCGTCCACCTCGCGTGGGCGGCGTCTTGCCAGCGCGCCCGAATCGCGCCCAGCTTCGCGGCGTCCTGGCGCCCCTGCCAACCGGCTGGCAACAGAATGTCCGGCAGACCGGGATCGATATAGGGCAGGCGTTGCAACTGATTGACCAGTTGCACGTGCGCAAACAGGATCGCGTCGTCCGAGCGCGGCCGCATTTTCTGGAACGTCGAGGCGAGTTCGCGATAATGCTCCGACACGGCGTCGAGATTCCATGCGCGCTGCGCGAGCTCGGCATCGCTCACGCCGAGATCGAACGATTTGCCGACAAACCCGAACGCCACCCCCGACAGACCTAGCTCCGCAAGTACCGCCTTCGTTTCACCCTGCCTGTTCACGTGAGGGTTGACCCACAGGGCTGGCGATGGATTGCCGAAGCCCAACCAGCTCAGTGCGCGATAGGCTTTAACGCGCATCGTGCGATGCGTTTCGGGCAAGGACAGATGCAGGACCAGCCAATGACCATTCCACGCTTCGCCCGCCAGCGATTTCACACGCAGCGAACCCGCTGCGATCAGCTCGCGGCCGCGCGTGGTCAGCGACCAGCTGGCGCGCCGGCCGTCACGTGCATTCTCGATCCATCCCGCCGTTGCCGCACGCGCAATCGCCTGACGAGCCGCTTTTTCGGCCACGCCAACACCTTCTAATGCGTGCAGCAGGGTAGCCGTCCACACGGGACGATCCTCGCGCACGACGAACTCGCCGAGCAGCGTCAACAGGAGCGAGCGAGCGCTGCCCGGCGTGACGCGTTCTGCGGTATCGGCTTCGTCGCCGAATTCAATTGCGTTGTGAGACGAATCTGCCATTCCGCGTTCCTGATCTGACGAGCGTAAAAATTGAGGGTGCTGTAAAAAACGTCCGATGGTAGGCAGTTTGCCACGGACACGTCAAGCCGCGAAGCGCGCCCACATGAGCCGCGGCCCGCTGCTTCACGCCGCAAACGTGGCGTGGCTGAACACGCCTTGCGCGGTGGCCATAAGCACACCGCTATCGGTCCATGCCTCGCCGTTGGCAAAGAACACTGACCGGCCTTCGCGCTGAACATAGCCCCTGCCGACGATATGTGTGCCCACGCCCTTTTCCAGATACGAGAGCGTCAGCGAGAGGGTCGAACCGACGCGCTGCTTCCCCGCTTCACGATTGAACAGGCCCGCGAGGCCGCATACCGAATCCAGCAGCGCGGCGGTCACACCGCCGTGAAGGATGCCGCCGGAATTCAGCAGGTTCGGCGTAACCGGTAAAACGATCTCGGCATAGCCATCACGCCACACTTCGACCCTTGCACCCAGCAGATCGATGAACGGATTGAGCTTCATATGTCCCTGCTCCATGGTGGACTGGCGAGCGCATTCCCCGCCGCCGCCAATCGGCGTTTAAGGGTAAACACGTCGCTGCATAAATGCTACATGCGATGTAAATTGTTATCGCACAATGTAGCACATCAGAAGCGCTCCGCAAACGACCCACGTTCCGCGACGAACGAATCGTAGCTACGCAAAGCGCGACGCCAGATCAAAATCCTTAGTCCTACGTATAACAAAAAGAATCTTGAACATTCGGAGACGTTGATGAAAAAGATTGCTTTCGGCATAACCTGTCTTGCGTTCACAGGCGCCGCGCACGCGACGGTGACGCTCTATGGCCTGATCGACGCGGGCCTCACCTATACCAACAATCAGAAGGGATCATCGAACTGGCAAACCGCCAGCAGCGTGATGCAGGGCGACGCCTGGGGACTGCGTGTCACGGAAGACCTGGGCGGTGGATTAACAAGCGTCGCGGTGGTGGAAAGCGGCTTCAACCTGTTCGACGGCACTTTCATGCAAGGCGGCCGCGAATTTGGCAGGCAAGCTTATCTTGGCCTGTCGAATCAGTACGGCACCGTGTCGGTCGGCCGGCAATACGACCTTGTCGCGGATTTCGTCATCCCAGTCAGTTCGGTACCGTATCTCGGCGTCTATTCCGGACACATTCAGGACAACGACAACCTCCAGCACACGTTCCGTCTTAGCAACGCAGTGAAATACATCAGTCCGAGCTACGGCGGTTTTTCGTTCGGCGGTATTTACGCGTTCGGCAACGAGGCGGGCTCGTTCGCGACCAACCGGGCATGGAACGTCGGGGCAAGCTATAAACACGGCGCGTTTTCAATCGCCGCGGCATACGAGGCGTTAAGCCAGCCGGCCGGCAACACGACGGGCGCGGTGGGCATGTCCGGAACTTCCGGCTCCGATTATCCGTCGCTCCCCGCGCTCTACGAGACCGGCACCGTGCTCAAACAACAGATCGCGGTCGTGTCCGGCAACTACCAGATCGGCAAGTTCACCGTCGGCGCGACCTACAGCCATGTGCGTTTCGACGTCACCACCTCGCCCGTGAATGTCGACAACTTCGAGGTCTTCGGCAGTTACGCGGCGAGTCCCGCACTATTTCTGACCACCGCGCTCGCACAGAGCAACGTCAAGCTGGTGGATTCCGGCATGAAGCCGAAGTACCAGCAGGTTAGCGGCACCGTGGATTACTTCCTCTCCAAACGCACGGACGTCTACACGTCGGTCTCTTACCAGCATGCGGGTGGCGATGCCAAGGTGGCCAACCTGTACTCGCTGCCTGCTTCCTCCACGACCAATCAGCTCGCGGTACGCATCGGTTTGCGGCACAAATTCTAGGTCACGCGGCGTCGCTCCTGTTCCCCTCCCGCCACCGCACGTGCAAGCTCAAAGGAAAACCAAATGCAACCGACTTATGAAGCGTCCGGCATCGCGTTGCCCGTTGCAACGACGGCGTCGATATACCGGAAGATCACCTGGCGGCTCACCCCGTTTCTGTGCCTTTGTTATCTCGCCGCGTATCTCGACCGCATCAACATCGGTCTGGCGAAATTACAGATGTCAGTCGATCTGCAGTTCAGCGAAACGGTTTACGGGCTCGGCGCGGGCCTGTTCTTCGTCGGCTATGTCGCGCTGGAAGTGCCGAGCAATCTCTTGCTACATCGCTTCGGCGCGCGGCTGTGGATCAGCCGCATCATGATCACGTGGGGCGCGTTGTCCATGTGCACGTTGCTCGTGACGACACCAACGCAGTTCTATGTCGTGCGCTTCCTGCTCGGCGCGGCCGAGGCCGGCTTTCTGCCCGGCGTGCTGCTCTATCTGACGCAGTGGTATCCGCCGGACCTGCGCGGCCGCGCAGTCGGGCTGTTTCTGATGGGACTGCCGCTCGCGAGTCTGATCGGCAACCCGCTGTCAGGCTGGATCATGGGCGCCTACGCCGGCGTGCATGGCTGGACCGGCTGGCAATGGTTGTTTTTTCTCGAAGGCATTCCATCGATCGCCCTCGGCCTGCTGGTGCTGATTCTGTTGCCGCGCAACGCTCAGGCGGCGGCCTGGCTGACCGCAAGCGAAAAAGACGCGTTACGCGCCGATCTCGAACGCCATCCGCCGATGCTGAAGCACGAAGGCGCCGGCCCGGCGTTGCGTAACGGCTATGTGTGGGTATTGTCTTTGATCAACATGACGCTGGCGCTGATCATCTATGTGATCGGCTTCTGGTTGCCGACCATCATTCGCGAGTCGGGCGTCCAGGGCAGTCTGCGAATCGGCCTCCTCACCGCGATTCCGAGCCTCGCGGCGATCCTGTTGATGCTGGTGCTTGCGACACGTTCGGATAAACATCGCGAGCGGCGCTGGCATCTGATCATTCCGCTGTTCACCGCGGGTGTCTGCATCGCCATCGCGGCACGCTTTCTCGACAATACGTTCATCACGCTCGCCCTTCTCACCGTCGCCAACGCCTGCATTTTTGCGTCCTTTCCCGTGTTCTGGGCGATACCCGGCAGTCTGCTGAAAGGACGCGCCGCGGCGGCAGGCATTGCGCTCATCAACTCCGTGGCCAACCTCGGCGGGTTCTTTGCGACCTTCCTCATCGGCTGGATCAAGGATGCCACGCATAGCGTGAGCGCCGGGCTCGTGGTATTCGCCGGACTGGCCATGCTGGGCTGCCTGCTCACATTCCTGCTGCCGGCCAGGATCACCAACCGCTAGCGCAACGAGCCGGCGCGACGCCGCTCAGAGCACCGGCGCGGCGCCCGCGAGTTCATCCCAACGAGCATGCGCCGCGCCGCTCCATTGCTCGCGCAGCGACTCGAGCTTCGCGGCCACCTCGCGGCCCCGCCAGCGCGACGGCAGCAAGGCGGCCGGCAGACCCGGATCGATGAACGGCACGCGCTGCCACGCGTTCACCAGTTTGACGTGCGTGAACAGGATCGAGTCATCGGAGCGCGGTCGCAGCTTGCCGAACTGTTCGCGCAGCAAGTCATAATGTGCTGCGACCGACTCCAGGTCCCAAGACTTTTCGACCAACTGCCGGTCCGTCAAACCGAAACGCAATCCGGAACCGGCGAATGCGCACGTGAAGGTGGACAGACCCAGTTGTTCGACCACGCGATGCGTCTCGTCTTCACGTTCCGTGTGCGGATTGACCCAGAGCCCCGGCATGGGATTGCCGAAACCCGCCCACGACAGCGCGCGATACAGCTTGATGCGCTCGGGCCGGTGCGATTCCGGCAGCGAAATCGCGACCACCAGCCAGCGGCCGTCCCACGGCGCAGTGCGGCTCATCGACTGCACGCGCTGCGCGCCCTCGTCGATGATGCGGCGTCCGCGCGCGGTCAGCACCCAGCAGGTCTCGCGGCCGATGCGGTGCGCCTCGATCCATCCCGACGCCCCCGCCCGCGCGATCGCCTGACGCGCCGACTTTTCCGTGATCCCGATTCCGCCCATCGCTTGAACGAGTGTGGCGGTCCAGACCGCGCGTCCGCCGGGTCGCACGAATTCGCCGAGCAAAGTGAGCAGCAAGGAACGGGCGCTGCCGGAACTCATGCGCCGCGCAGCGGAATCTGTGGAAGCGGCCCGCATCGAGGCGCTTGTCGCAAGGGCGAGGCGTGCAGTCATGCGGCTAGCCAGCTCAACCGGCTGGTCGCGCGGGCGTCTTCGTGGCAACCAGTCCGCGATGGCCGCCACCGAGGATCTGCTCACGCAGCACATGCCTGCGTACTTTGCCGCTCGCGGTGAGCGGCCATTCGTCGATAAAGAACCAGATAGCAGGCGTCTTGTAGGCGGCGAGACGGCTGCGGCACCACGCATGCAAGCCGTCGACAAATGCCGCGCAAGGAGGTGCTGTATCAGGAGCCGCCCCGTCGTTAGCCGAGAGCCGTATGACTGCCGCCACGACCTCACCCCACCGCTCGTCGGGCAGACCTATCACGCACACGTGCGCAATGTCGGGATGATCGAACAACACCTCTTCGATCTCACGCGGATAAATATTCTCGCCGCCGCGAATGATCATGTCCTTGAGTCGGCCTGTGACGCGTACATATCCGCGCTCATCCATGGCACCGAGATCGCCCGTGTGAAGCCAGCCGTCTTCACGCAGCGTGGCGCTGGTTGCATCGGCCGCGTTGAAATAGCCTTGCATGGTCTGATAACCACGCGCGCAGATTTCGCCCGACGTATCGAGCGGCAGCACTTCGCCCGAAATCGGGTCGGCAATTTTCAGTTCCATCTGCGGTAACGGACGGCCTGCCGTTTCGGCCTGATCCTCGGGCGAGTCGTCGCCACTGGTTTGCGTAATGACGCCGTTCAGTTCCGTCTGACCGAAGAGGATCGAAAACTTGCAGCCGAACGTCGTGGTTGTCCGCCTGACGAGCGCGGAGGGAACAGCCGACGCGCCGGAGAGAATCAGCTTGAGCGACGACAGATCGCGGCGCGGCCGATCAGGATGATCGAGCATCGCAACCAGCATTGTGGGCACGACCAGCGTGGCCGTACCTCGCTCGCTTTCGATCATTTCCAGCATCTTCGCGGCATCGAAACCCGGCATCAGCACGAAGGTCCCGCGTTGCGCCAGCGCACCGACCGCGGACACGCCGCAGCCGCCCACATGAAACAGCGGCATCGCGTTGATCCACACGCCGCCGTCGCCGAAGCCCGCGCGCAACGCGGCGAAGCGCGATGCGTTGACGATGCCGCGTTGATGCAGACAGGCACCTTTGGGAAATCCAGTGGTGCCGGACGTGTACTGTATCTGCACCATGTCGCCGGGGGCGATTGCCGGCAGCGGCGTTCTCGCGCTGGCCGAATCGACGAAGTCCTCCCAATCGCTCAGACACACCGTTTCGCGCAGATGCGGCAGGCGCGCGCGCACCGACGAGAGGACCGCCGACAGATCGTTATTGCGGTAGAGCGATGCGTAGAAGACGCCAGCGACTTCCGACGTCTTCAGAACGTGCGTGAGTTCGTCCGCGAGAAAAGCCGGGTTGACCGGCACCAGAACGATTCCCGCGAGCCCTGCGCCGTGTTGCAACAGGATCCACTCGGGACAGTTCGGCGCCCACACCGCAATCCGCTCGCCGGGCGCGAAACGGGAAAGCAGCGCATGCGCCACCTGCTCGGCTGCTTCGAGCAACGCGCGATAACTCCAGCGCCGCCGCGCCGCGTAGCCGTCGATGCCTTCAACCAGTGCGATGCGCTCGGGCACCTCCGCCGCTGCTTTACGCAACAGGTCGCCGAGCGTGCAGTCCAGCACCTCCAACGATGTGTCTTTCGCCCAGTATGACCCGGCCAATCCAACCTCCACGCCCATCGCTTCGCTCCATCGATTGTAGTGAATGCGGGCTGTGGCGCGCCATGTTTGTTACGGACTGCCGGAACACCGCGACGCACACAGATTTTATCTACCTAATTCATTCCTATGTTTATTTTTATGTAGAACATAGACAAGTCTAGTTCATCGCTTGCGTCAACCTCGATAGGTGTAAACGCGGCGTCGGCACGGCGACCTTTGCCAGCAGGTTATAGGCAATCTCCGACGACAGCCGGAAGGCATCCTGTCGCTTCGGATGTCACATAAAACGTTCTACACACTTTGACATTTTGGATTGTTATATGTAGTGTTAACTGCACGTGACAGGGAACGACACCGGAGACACTCATGAGCGACACAACGAACGCAGGCAACGTAAAGGACGGCTACGACATCTTCGCAGGCGACTACGCCAACGACCCGGACGCACTATGGGCTGCAATGCGCAAAGGCGGCTGTCCCGTGGCGCACAGTGACAAGTGGGGCGGCTCATGGGTCGTCACCCGTTATGACGACGTGCGCGACATCGCTCACGACGGCGCGCGCTTTTCGTCGCGCGCCGTCGAAGTGGCCGGACCGATCCCGGAGATCGGCCATGAACTCTTTTTGCCGCCGCTCACGTCGAGTCCTGACGACCACAAGGCACATCGCGATCTGCTCGCGCCTTTCTTCACGCCCGCGAAGATCGCCGAACTGGAACCGTTCGTGCGCGACGAAGCACGCCGGCTCGCCACGGCCATCGCCGAGCGAGGCGAAGGCGATGCCGTCGGCGATTTCGCGCGCCCGCTCGCGCTCTCGGTGATTTCGCACATTCTCAAGGTCCCGCTCGACGCACAGAACCGTTTCGTCGATTGGGTCGTCAGACTGGTGCGGCTTGGCCCGCTCGACCAGAAGGTGCGCAGCGCCGTCGTGCAAGAAAAGCTGGCGTATCTGGAGAAGCTTCTCGAAGAACGCGCGAGCGCGCCGGGTGACGATCTGATCAGCTATCTCGCCCATGCCACGCTGAACGGCGAACCGCTTAGCCGCAAGCACAAGCTGGGCAGCCTGTTCCTGCTAGTCCTGGCCGGTGCCGACACGACGTGGAGCGCGATGGGCGCAAGCCTGTGGCACCTCGCATCGCACGCCGACGATCGCGCGCAACTGTTGGCCCAGCCGGACATGATGCGCACCACTGCGGTCGAAGAATTGTTGCGCGCTTATGCGCCGGTTTCGATTGCGCGCCTGACCGCGGAGCCGGTCGAACTGCACGGCCGCTGCATCGCTGCGCAGGAGCGCGTGATTCTGCCGCTGGCCGCCGCCAATCGCGATCCGGCCGTGTTCGACGAGCCCGATACCGTCAAACTCGATCGCAAACGCAATCGGCATCTGACGTTTTCCTCCGGCGAGCATCGTTGCCTCGGCTCGAACGTGGCGCGCCTCGAATTACGCGTGGCGCTCGAAGAATGGTTGCGTGTGATGCCGAATTTTCATCTCACCGCGCCGGACGCGGTCGAATGGACCGCCGGTCAAACGCGCGGACCGGAACAGGTTCTGATCGCTGTCGATCGCTGACTGGCCGGCATACCCACCCACCGTCTCTCTCCTCTCCGCGGAAATTTCCTCGCTTATGAAAACGCAAGCCGCCGTCCTCAGCCGTCCGGGCGAACCGATCCGGATGATCGATCTGGATCTCGAACCGCCGCGCGCCGGCGAAGTGCTCGTCGCAATCGGCGCATCGGGCGTCTGCCATTCGGATCTGTCCGTCTTCACCGGGCGCTTGCCCAATCCATTGCCTGTCGTTCTCGGTCACGAAGGCGCCGGCACGGTGGTCGAAGTCGGCGAAGACGTGACCGAACTCGCCGCGGGCGATCGCGTCGTGTTGAGCTGGCTCACCCAGTGCGGCCGATGCTTTTACTGCCAGCACGAGCAGCCGTCGCTATGCGACTCGGGCACGGCGGCGATGGCGCGCGGCACGATGCCCGACGGCACGACTCGCTACCGATGGAACGGCGAGCCGGTTTATCACATGGCCGGCCTCGGCACCTTCTCGAGGCATTGCGTCGTGCCCGCGCGCGCCGCCGTCAAACTGCCGCCCGAGATGGATCTCGCCCCGGCTTCATTGATCGGTTGTGGCGTGCTGACCGGGTTCGGCGCGGCGGTCAACACGGCCCGCGTCGCAGTGGGCGAATCGGTTGCGGTGATCGGTTGCGGCGGAGTCGGACTGAACGCGATACAAGGCGCGCGTATCAGCGGCGCGCGCCAGATCATCGCGATCGATCCGAGCGAGGAACGGCTCGCGTTCGCCCGTGAATTCGGCGCGACGCTGACGCTACAGCCAGGCGCCGAACTGATCCGCCAGATTCGTAAGGCGACAGAGGGACGCGGCGTGGACGCCGCCATCGAGGTGGTCGGCCATCAGGACACTGTGCGCGACGCGGTCCGCATGACGCGGCGCGGCGGCCGTGCCGTGCTGGTCGGCGCGGGCCCCGACGACGTGGTGGTCAATGTGCCGTCGTTCACCGGCATCGTCATGACCGAGAAAACCATTCGCGGTTCCCTTTATGGTTCTGCGCACGTTCATCGCGAAGTGCAACGCCTGATTGGTCTCTACGAACAGAAACTGTTGAAGCTCGACGAGCTGGTGACCCGCACGTTCGAGTTTCCCGCCGTCAACGACGCACTCGACTACTGCGCATCTGGACGCGGCGCACGCGCCGTCCTGCGGTTCTGACCGAACGCAAAGCCACCGTTTTCCAATCTGGAGTTTTAATGAACCTCTACAAAATGACGATCGACGGCGGCGAGACGAGCGCTGCCTCGTGGTTCGACGTCGTCAATCCGGCCACCGGCGAGATCTTTGCGCAAGCCCCGCAATGCACCCAGGATCAGCTCGACGACGCGATGGCCAGTGCGGCGCGCGCTTTCGTGTCGTGGGGCGTAAGCGACGACAGCGTGCGCCGCGCGGCGCTGCAAGGCATTGCCAATGCATTGATCGCGGCACAACTGGAGCTTGCGGAACTGGTGACAAAAGAACAAGGCAAGCCACTCATGGCGGCCGCCTTCGAAGTGACCGAGACCGCGCGCTGGTTCAGCTATTTTGCGGAGCTGCCGCTGCGGCCGGAGGCGCTTCAGGACGATGCACGGGGTCAGGCAGTGCTCGTGCGCCGTCCGCTGGGCGTCGTCGCCGCGATCACACCGTGGAATTTCCCGTTGCTTCTACTCGGAATGAAGCTCGCGCCCGCACTGCTCGCGGGCAATACGATCGTGTTGAAGCCTTCGCCGTTTACGCCATTGTCGACACTCGCCGCGGGGCGAATCATCGCCGGGCATTTACCGCCCGGCGTACTCAACGTGGTCAGCGGCGGCGATGCGCTGGGTGCGTGGATGACCGGTCATCCGGCGGTTCGCAAGATCAGCTTTACAGGATCCGTCGCAACGGGCAAGGCGGTTGCCGCTGCGGCATCTCCGGACCTCAAGCGCATCACTCTCGAACTGGGCGGCAACGACGCCGCGATCGTGCTGGATGACGCCGATCCCTCACGTGTCGCGGCGGGCATTTTCTGGGGAGCGTTCACGAACAACGGACAGATTTGCGCGGGAATCAAGCGCGTTTATGTGCCGGACCGGCTGCATGATGCAGTGGTCGAAGCGCTCGCGGAGCGCGCCCGTCGAGCACGGGTCGGCAACGGCATGGACGATGGCGTGCAGCTAGGTCCGATCAACAACAAGCCACAGTTCGAGCGGGTCTCGAGCCTCGTCGCTGATGCGTTGGCTGACGGCGCACTGGCCGCCGCCGGCGGACACGCGATGGACAGGCCGGGCTACTTCTTCGAGCCGACGATTTTGCACGAGGCGCGTGAGGGCATGCGCATCGTCGATGAGGAGCAGTTCGGTCCGGCGTTGCCCGTTCTGCGCTACAGCGATCTCGACGAAGCGATCGCACGGGCCAATGCAACGCCGTACGGATTGTCTGGATCGGTCTGGAGCTCGAACGAGGAGCGTGCGGCACGCGTGGCCGCCCGGCTCGAGTGCGGAAGCGCCTACGTCAATACGCACCTGGTCGTGCAGCCGCATTTACCGTTCGGTGGCTGGAAATGGAGCGGCATCGGCATAGAGAACGGCTCATGGGGACTCGACGCGTTCTGTTCGCTTCAGGTCCGCTATTGCCCTCGCGGCCGTTCGTGACGGTACGCCAGCCGCGGCTGTTTATCGCTGACGACAGTCGCGGGTCCTCACGATCTCATATCGCACACTGCAGGGACAACCATGAAATTAAGCATTACACCGGGCCTCTGTCACGGCCACAACAATTGCAGCCGGCTTGCCCCGGAACTGTTTGGACTCGACAACGGTGGCTACGCTATCGTACGAATTCAATCGACACTGCCGAAGGAATTGGAAGAGTTGGCGGAACTCGCGGCCGAGAATTGCCCCGAGTGTGCGATATATGTGGAGACAGAGGACGAGGTCGGCGAACCTACGACCGAAGGGCGGACGTTGTAGCCATCAACGCGGTCGCGTCGAACGAGCTCCGCAAACGCCCGTATAGCGCAGGACACCGGACGAAGCCGACATCTGGCTGCAACCAGTCAAACTGCCACCAAAGTTGAGGCGGCGCGCGGGAGTGCCCGTCGCAGATTCGTCGCCAGGAACACGCTGCGTGGTTGATCCCCGCGTTCGGTTCGCGCCTTCGACGTCACGCTATTCAAGCCACCTCGGGCGATATCTTCGCAGTGGCAATCCGCGGCACGCTCGTCGATTCACGCACCACCAATTGGGTATCGAGCCGCGCCGACATGACACGCCGCCCCGCGGTCAGCGCGCCGATCAGCGAGCGCGCCGCATGACGCCCCATCTCCGCGGCCGGAACCGCGATCGTCGTCAATGCGGGAGAAAAAATGGTCGTGTAATCGTCGTCGTCAAAACCGACCACGGAAATATCCTCGGGCACGCGCAGGCCGAGACGTCGGCATTCCGCAATGGCGCTCAGCGCGAACACATCCGCGTTGCACACTACAGCGGTCACACCGGGGAATTCGTAGTAGATCTGCCGCATCGCATCGGCGCCCTGCATCATCGCCGCACCGTAGCTCTTTTCGATAATGTGAATGCCGTCGTTCAAACCATGCGCTCGCATGGTTTCCTCGAAGCCGCGCATGCGCGCCTGTTGACGGTCGTTGCCCTGCAGCGGACCGGCGACCATTGCCATATTCCTGTGACCAAGCCGGATCAGAAACTCGACGGCCTGCTTCGTCGCCGCGTAATTGTCGAAGCCGATGGACGGCACGATCGGATCTTCGTTATACGAATACGTGGTCACACAGGGAATCTGCGTTTCTTCCAGGTAGCTCCTGAGTCGCGGATCTTCGATCTTGCCGACCAGCAACAGCGCCTCGGCGCCGCGCTCGACGATCTTCTTGACCGCATCGAGCATGTTCCGGTTGTCGAACCCGTTCGTCACCACGAACACGCTATACCCCGCGGCCGTGAGTTGTTCCTCGAACGCGTGCGTCATGCGCGCAAACATCGAGTAATCGAGCGACGGAATCACTGCGCCGATGATGAACGACTTCTGCAGGCGCAGTGCCTTGGCCGCCGGATTCGGGCTGTAGCCCAATTGCACCGCGGCGTTGAATACCTTTTCGCGGGCCTCTGCGCCGACGCGATCGGGAATGTTGAACGCACGGGAGACGGTCGCGACCGAGACGCCCGCCGCCTTCGCAACGTCGAATACGTTCGCTTTTGCTTTCTGACTTTTCATGGCTCAGCAAGATGGGAACGGCGGACAGGGTCCGCTATTCCTGTTTTGACGAGCCAAGTGTATCACCGCGAGGCCGGTTGGAAAACGATTACACGCATGCCCGCCGTACCGCGGCGGGGTAATCATCCGGCAACCCGTGGGCGCTCGCGCAGCCATCAGTACGGACCTCTTTCACAGGTTTTCGTGGTTCGGTGAACGGCACCGTGCGCCTCGAGCCAGTCCGACGCAAGCGCCTCGCCGGGGTCGCACACGTACCACACGGCGTTCGGGTCGGGCATCTCTTCGGTCCATACGCCGCGCAACCCCGGCGGTCGGGCGGTCGCGATCGCAGAGGCCACCGCTGCGGCCTTGCCGGTTCTGCACCGGACGGTCGTGAAGACAATCGGCGCGGCGCCGAAATCGTCGATGGCAACCCCGGGCAGCCCGTCGATCGCGTAAGGGGTCAAGATCGTGAGCCGCTGGCTGCTGACCAGCGCGGCCGCCCCCGGCAGAAAATCGCGCGTCCACCGTTCGACCTGCGCCAACGCGGCACGCTTTGCCGTGCGCTCGCCCAACGAGTCGTATTCCCACAGGTGATAAAACGTCACCACCTCGCCGGGGATCAGCCAGTTGGCCACCAGCCGACCGTAAGCGCTGCCCCGGATCGGCATCGCAAGATCCCTGAACAGGCTGAAGTAAGCATCCGCGGCCCGTACGTCGATCCGGTACTCGCGCAACTCGTGAATCATGTCGAAGCACCCCTGTTCTGCTATCGGGCGGTATAGCCGCCATCCACCGTGAACATTGCGCCCGTGGCGAACGACGACTCGTCTGACGCGAGGAACAAAGCCATCGTCGCAATCTCATGCGGCTGTCCCATCCGGTTGACCGGCGCACGCGCCTTCAGTCCGCTGACGAAGCCGTCCGGATCGGGCACGGAGCGCAGCATCTCTTCGTAGTAGCTCGACCAGATCACGCCGGGCGCGATGCTGTTGATGCGGATGTTCTGCTCCGCGTGATCGAGCGCCATCGAACGCGTCAACGCAGCCACGCCACCCTTCGCCGCGACGTACGCCGCGCGGTCCGGAATGCCGCACACGGCGGCCGTGGACGAAATATTGACGATGGCCCCTTTGCCGCGCCGCGCAATCTCGGGAATTGCATACTTCGAACAGAGAAAAACGCTTTTCAGATTGACCTCCATAATGCGGTCCCAGTCGTCTTCCTCCGTGTTCACGACGGTCCCGCGAATCCCCAGTCCCGCGTTGTTGACCAGGATATCAAGACCGCCGAACGCACTGATCGTCGCGCCCACCGCGTCGCGAATCTGCTGCGACACGACCACATCGGCGCCCACCGCGAGTGCGCGCTCGCCCAGCGCCGCAGCCACGCGCCGCGCCTGGTCGAGATTGCGGTCCGCTAACACGACCCGCGCGCCTTCCTTCACAAAAAGTTCGGCGGTTGCTGCTCCAATGCCTGAAGCCGCGCCCGTCACCAGGGCTACTTTTCCTTCGAGTCGCATATCGTTTCTCATCTTTGGATTAAATGTTCAAGACGGCGGAAAACCGCTTCTTCGATGCTCATTGCCGCGAGCCACGAGGTGCGCGGGTTGTCCGGTAAAGGATTGTTTTCGAGGCGGATGAACAGATGCCCGAAGGCACCCTGGGCCTCGACTTCATGAATGTTCCTGTCGATGCCGGGATCGGCCGTCAGGACGACCGTCGTGTTGTCGAAGCCGATGCCGGCGAGCGCGACCGCGGCCGTGACGTTGGCGTTCTTCGGGTAAAGTCGCGCCGATTCGCCGGCGCTGCCCTCGAAAATGACTGTCGGCCGATCGATCGCCGGCAAATCGAATTGCGACTCGGCAGGCGATCCGAGCCACGCGTGCGGCGGCTTTCTGCCCGTGTAGCGCACGAAATCGAGGCCACCTGTGCGCGCCGCACGCAATGCGTCGATACCGCCGATGGCGCCGGACACCAGCGTGACCCGCGCGCCGCCGGCCTTCGCTGCGGCAGCGATCTCCTCGCGCAGCGATGACGAAGCGAGCGCGCCCACCGACACGACGATTGCGTCAACCCCACGCTCGAGCAGCGGCACCACCGTTTCGTGCACGGCGGCATGACCGGCGCACTCCACTGCGAGAGTCGGCCGCCACGCCACGAGCGCGTCGGCATCATGAAAGACCTCGACGCCGTAAGTCTGCTTCAGCAGATCGGACTCGCCTGCGGCGTCCGGCACAAGGCAGCACCAATCGACATTCGCGGTGCCCAGGGTCTGCAACGCGGTGGCGACGCGCTTTCCCATCGCCCCCATGCCGATGATCACAATACGTTCGCGAACCTCCGCGGACTCAAGAGGCGCCGGCGCTAACTCGCGGACCGTCATGCCGCCCTCCGGTCCAGAAAAGCGGCCACGTGGTCCGCAAACACATCCGGATAAACCTGCGGAAAAAAATGCCCCCCCACGGCGCCGACGAGCATCGCATTGCGGATGCGGCGCGCGAGATCTTCTGAATGGTGAAACGGGACGATGAAATCGTCTCGCGCGCCGACAATCAGCGCCTCGATATCGAGTGCGGCCAGTTCTTCTGAGCGCTCATAGCCGAGCAGCATCTCGATCCGGCGCAACACCGTCTGCACATCGAACTCGTCGTCGCCGTCGAATCGCAGGCGGTCCGCAGCGAGATGCTGCTCGTACCAGCAGGCGTCGTAACCGAAGAGCCGCGCGAACGCCGAATGAGCACGCGTGCCGAGCTTTTCGAGCATCAGGTGACGCAGATCGAACAGATCCCTGAAGCGGCGATCCGGCTTCGCCCACCCGCCGCTGAGTACGATCTTCGCGCAACGCGAGCGGTGATCGATTGCGAGCGTTTGCGCGACGAGGCTGCCTGTCGAATGGCCGATCATATGAGCCACACGCACGTCCTCCGCGTCGAGCACCTCGAGCGCCGCCTGCGCAATCAGTGCAATACGCTGATCCGCGGCCTTCGTACTGCCGCCGACACCGGGATGATCGAACGCGATCACCCGGAAGCGGTCTGCGAGAAGTTCCGCCACAGGCCGCCAGAACGATGCGTGTCCACCGAGACCTGCGATGCACACAATCGCATCGCCGCTCCCGAGCGCCTCGTAATAGACACCTGAGCTTGTATGCCTGCCCATCGCTCAGCTCCCAGCCCGTGGAGTGGAAAAGACCGTTCGAGCCTCGATTTCCGCGACGTTCTCCGGTCGCGCAAACGGTTCAGGAGCAGCTTCGCCCGGCTTGCGTGGACGGCCGATTTGCTGGAAGAAAGTCTCGAGACCCGACGGCAGGAAGAACCAGGCCCAGTGCAGATCGACATCGCCGTCGTTGATGAAGGTGTGGGTACGCAGCTTGCCGAGAAACAGCGTCATGCCCGGCTCGAGCCGGTACTCGGCGCCATCCAGAACGGCCTTGCCGTGACCCGCGATGAAATGCAGGACTTCCTCATTGTCGGTATGCGAATGCAGCCTGACGACGCCGCCGGGCGGCACCGTCTGGGTTCCCACCGAGAACGGCCGATCCATCGGGACGAGATGCGGCGCCACATGGACCGACGCATAGCCATTGGCCGGCTGCGGCTGCCAGTAACTCTCTTCGTCGCGTGGATGCACGAGCAGAAACTTGCCGCCCTCGCCTGCCGCGCGTTGCGCCGGCTGCTTCAATCCACCTGTTTCATCACCATTACTGCTCATGCTCACTCTCCGTACGGAATGACATGTGACCTATAAATACGAAATCGATTACCGCTCAATGAATCACGCTATAGCGCTCTATTTGCTTGAATTACCTTGTATTTTGGTAATCGATTTCACCTTGAGGCGAGTGTGACGCCTTACGACTCCACGCCGGCCTAGTCTCTCCAGATGTCGTTTAACCGATAGCCGGTGGGGAACGGGTCGGACCGATCGAGGACGTACTGATGAAACCCGGTGATCCACGCACTCCCCGTGATCGCGGGACGAATGCCAGGTCGGCCGCCCACCGTCAGCGTCTCGACGATCTCGCCTGTGAACTCCGTGCCGATAATCGACCGGTTCAAGAACTTCTCGCCCGGCTCGATCAGACCGCGTGCGTGCAGCACGGCAAGCCGCGCACTGGTGCCGGTGCCGCAAGGCGAGCGATCCAGCCTGCCCGGCGACACGATCACACCGTTTTTCGACGCCAGTCCCGTCGGGGTACGTTCGAGCGGACCTGCAAACAGCGTCTGATTGATCGTGTGAATCTCCGGCGTTTCCGGATGGACTGCCGGAATCTGTTCGGCTGCGGCGGCCTTGATCGCTTCACCGATCTTCACCATGTCTGCCGCTTCGGACGGCTCAACTGAAAATCCTGCGGAAGCCGCATCGACCAGCACATAGATCATCCCGCCGTACGCAACGTCCACGGTCAGCGTTCCGAGGCCGGGTACTTCGACAGGAAGATCCAGGCCGAACACGAAGCACGGTACATTGGCGAACCGGACATTCAGGCACTTGCCGTCCCGACACTCCGCCTGCACTTCCACGAGGCCGCCTGGCGCCTCGAGGACCAGACGCGTATAAGGTTCCTGCATCGGCAACATGCCGGTTTCGAGCAACGCAGTCACGGTGCAGATCGTGTTGCTGCCGGACATGGGTACGTAGTACTCCGACTCCATGATGACGAACCCCGCGTCCGCCCTGGGATCGCAGGGCGGCAGCACCAGATTGATACATTGCGTGACGCTGCCGCGCGGCTCCTGCAACAGTAACTTGCGCAGATCGTCTGCCTCGCGCTCGAGATATTGCATCTTCTCGAACATCGTCTTGCCTGGCACGTCGAGCACGCCGCCGGTAATCACGTCGTTGCGTTCGCCGGCTGTGTGAACGCCGACCACCGTAATCATTCGCTTCATTTCCATGGCCTGATTTCCTGCCTGAGTTCGTGCCTGATTCTCGATCGGAAGCGGCGTCGCCGCCCCTGTCCATGTCCCTGCCCGCCTAGAAGCGCTTCAGCACTTTTCGCTCGATCCTGCCGACGCAGCGCGTGAGCGGAAACGCGACGACGAAGTAGATGAGCGCCGTTGTCGTGAGAACTTCAACCGGACGCGCGCTCGTATTGGCAATGTTCTGGCCGACGAACATCAGGTCCGCCATGCCGAGCGCGGACACCAGCGCACTCTCCTTGAACAGGCTGACGATGTTCGACAGCAGCGGCGGCATCGCACGCACGAAAGTCAGCGGCAAGATGACATGGACGATGCGCGTCATCCGGCCAAGACCCAGCGCCACGCACGCGTCGAGCTCTTCCTTGCGGATCAGCGCGAGGGAGCCGCGGAACGTTTCGCACGTAATCGCGCCCATGTACAAGGACAGCGCCGTCAGCGATGCGGCGACGATGCCGACGTCGACGTGCAGCAGAAGCGGCAGGCAGAAGAAGAACCAGAACAGTTGCACGAGCAACGGTGTGCCGCGGAACAGCTCCACATAGCCGGCCGCCAATGCACGCACAGGCGCGCTGCCGTAAGTGCGCAACAGGCTCGCAATGAACCCGAGCACGATGCCCGCAATCGACGCGCCGACGGTCAGCTTCAATGTGAGCGCGAGCCCGGCGAGCAGAGGGTGGATGTATCCGAGAAGAAACAGAAAATTGAATTTCATACCGTTACACCGAATAGCGCAGCGCACGCCGGCGTTCGACGCCCCGAAGAATCTGGGCAACAGCCACCGATACGGCCAGGTACAGCAACCCTACTGTCGTAAAGACCTCGAGCGGCCGGTAGGTGTCGGACGCCAGTTCCTTGCCGCGATACATCAGTTCCTGAATCGCCACGACGGAAAGCAACGAGGTCTGCTGCAATGCTGAAATGCCGTTCGTCACGAGTACCGGATAGGCGCTTCGGAACGCATGCGGAAGGACGATATGGATGGCGCGCTGAAACGGCGACAAGCCGAGCGCGATACCCGCGTCATGTTGTTCCCGCGGCACCGACTGAATGCCGGCACGGTAGGCTTCCGCGTTGAAGGCCGTGAGATTGAGCGAGATGACGAGGACGCCCATCGTCACCGGTGTCAGAAATACGTTGAAGATGATCGGCACGCAGTAAAAGAACCACACCACCTGGACCAGCGCGGGCGTGCAACGAAAAAATTCGACGAATGCAGAAACCAGCATACGGATCAGCCGCGAGCGGGCCTGCGACAGCAGGCCAACCCCGAACCCTGCCACCACGCCGATTGCGTTCGCACACAGCGCGATCAGGAAAGTGATCGCGAGACCCTGACGCAGTGCGTCGAGCCCCGACGAGATCGACGAAAAGTCGAAGGAGTAAGTCACGCTGGCACTCCTAGTCAATGTGCAGGACGTTGTTCAGAAATTCCCGGGTCCGCTCATGCTGCGGGTTCCTGAACAACTGCTCGGGCGTACCCGACTCGACGACGACGCCGTCCGCGCAGAAGAGAATCCGTGAGGCGACCTTCTTCGCGAACCACATGTCGTGCGTGACCATGATCATCGGCATCGCGTTCGCGGCCAGTTCCTGAATCACCAGTTCGACTTCCGCGACCAGTTCCGGGTCGAGTGCCGACGTGACCTCGTCGAACAGCATGAGCTTCGGGTCGAGCATCAACGCGCGCGCGATCGCCACGCGCTGCTTCTGGCCGCCCGAGAGCTGGGCCGGATAGGCGCGTGCCTTCGCTGCGAGACCCAGCCGTTCCAGAAGGTGGAGCGCGCGCTGTTCAGCCGAGTTGCGCGACTCCCCTTGTGTCTTGCATGGGGCCAATGTGAGATTGCGCAGCACATCCAGATGCGGGAAAAGCGTGTAGTGCTGAAACACCATGCCGATCCGCTTGCGAATCGCCAGATCCATGCGGGTTTGCCGGGATTTGGGATCGAAAGACAGATAGCGCTGACCGTCGAATTCGACGCTCCCGCCGTCGATCGTCTCAAGACCCATCAACACGCGCAGCAACGTGCTTTTGCCGCCGCCGCTCGGGCCGATTACGACGAGCCGGTCGTCGTGTCGCATGTCGAAATCCAGCCCTTTCAACACCCGCAGAGTGGGACTGTATTGCTTGCACAGCCCTCGCATCCGGACCAGCGGTTGTACACCGCCGTATGCGGGTGCATCTGCCGGGTTGAAGCCGTCCCGCGACGGCGCTGCTTCCCTCTCGTCCATGGTTTGCCGGCCCACCTTCATCACTTGTTCCATTTGCTTTCCTCGCAACGGCTGCGCGCGTCATCAGCTTATTGCTTGACCGACTGTGCAGCCTGCTTGACCGCGGCGTCCACGCTTGTCTTCACGAAACCCATCCGGGTCTGCTGCTCGATAAACTGGTTGAGCAGATTCAGGTCGGCAGCAGTGAAGCTTTTGTTCAGGCCAAACGCGACGTCCTGCAGATTGAACGAAGGGGTCGCGCGGAAAATCTCGGCCCAGTCGGGATGCGCCGCCTGGAAAATCAGATTCGCGTCGGATTGGTCGGCCAGCAGATCGGCGCGATGGGAAATCACTGCAAGACGGGTGCTGTCTGCATCCGGCAGACGGAGGATTTGCGCCTGTTTGATGGCCGGCGTGATGGCCTTGTCGTCGGTGGTTCCCTGCACCACCGCGATCACGATGCCCGGCTTGTCGATGTCGGCCACCGACTTGATCGGCGTCGGCAACTTCGAATCGGTGCGGCTGTACACGAAGTCCGTATCGTTGCGAACCACCGCGGTCGAGAAGTTGATCACCTGTTCCCGAACCGGCGTACGGTTGATGGCCATCGCCAGGTCCCACTTGTTCGTTTGCAGCCCCGCGACCATGTTGTCCCACGTCGTATCGACGAAGCGGACTTTCACCTTCAGTACGCTCTCGCCGAACTTGCGGCACAGATCGCTAAAGGCACCGGAGTAATCGCCGGTTTTCGGATCGCGCACGACGAACGGCGGCGCCAGCGCCGCGCCGCAGCGCAGTTCGCCGGCTTTGCGGATCGACGCAAACGTGGTTTCTTCCGCACTGGCGGGCGCCATCGCGCTGCCGATTCCGCTCGCAATACACACACTCAGCACAATCGACTTCAGGATTGAGCGCAGGGTCTTCCGCTCGAAAATCGATTGCGCCTCAGCAGGATGCATGGTCTTCATGATAGTCGTAGGTTCCAAAGAATGAACACAGGTGCACGGGTTCGAAGGCTCTGTATCCGGGTCGCGCCGCGCCTTCCCGGCGCGACGCTCCCGACGGTTTTTCAGCCTATTCGTCTGACGTGGTAATCGATTACACAAAATACTGAAAAACACACGATGATCTGCGTGCTCCGCGCTGGTGACCTAGCGCTTGCTGCTCTTGGCGCATCCGGAGTGCGTAAAACCATGCTAGGTGAAAAAAAAATGCGTGTAAAGGATTACACGCATCCGTAGATACGAGCATTCGCCGGCAACGGTTGATACCAAGTTAAGCCGCTTCCCTCCCGCTTGGACTCGAACTGTTCGCGCCAAAGCGCCGCAGCGTACCGGGCTCGCGGTCACCGCGCGGTTCGGCGTGCTGTACGGCAGCGCGCTGCGCACGATGTCGGCGGCCCGCTCACAAAGCGGCACGGGGGCTCGCTGCACGATCGACACTCGCCTCGTCAAAAGGCAAGCCGCACGTTACGCCCGCCGGACCAATTACGTCGAACGCGTCCACTGGCGGCAAACCCAGAATCACGATCCGCTTGCGCGCAGTGCGTATGCGTGGGACGGCGCGGGCGTGCTGTCGTACGGTCTGAAGACTTCGATGACCCAGTCGACAAATACCTTCAGACGGGCGCTGTTGTACTTCGATTGCGGGAAGACGATATGCATCGGATGGAGTGGCCGCTTCCAGTGCGGCAGGACCTAGACGAGATCACCGTTTTTCAGCCACGGCTGCGCCATGAACGAAAAAGTCTGTCCGACACCAAGTCCGCTTACCAGCGACGTGAGATGAGCCGTGCTTTCGTTCACGAAGACGCCTCTCGCTCCTTTTGGATCGACGGTGATCGTTTCGTCGCCCTGCTCGAAAAGAAGGGGGAATACACGACCGCTCAACGAGGAAAAATAGCCCACCACTTCATGACGTGCGAGCAGATCGTCGGGATGCGATGGCGTGCCGCGTTCGGCGAGGTAGCTCGAGCCGGCATACGTGCCCCATTCGAGCCCCGCGAGGCGCCGCGCGACGAGCGACATATCGGTCAGTTCACCGCCACGGATCACACAGTCAACGCCCTCGCCGATCAGGTCGACCTGACGGTCGCTCACGCCAACGTCAAGCTGGATTTCCGGGTAACGCTTGCGGAACGCGGGCAGGTGTGGAAGAAGGATCAGGTTGGCGAGAGAGGAGCCGATATCGACACGGATCCGACCGCGCGGATTGCCGTGAGAGTCCGCAAACAGACCATCCATCTCGTCGATGTCGGCGAGCAGCTTGACCGCGTTGTGATAGTAAACCTGGCCTTCTTCTGTCACCACTACGCGACGGGTTGAACGCTGGAAGAGCCTCACCCGAAGATGGGTTTCCAGTTCCTGAATGAGTTTGGAGACCGTGGCGCGCGGCACGTTCAAGGCGTCGGCCGCCTTGCTGAAGCCCCCCGATTCGGCAATCCGTACGAAAACGCGCAGTGCTTGCAGCTGATCCATTGATTCTTCCTCATAGCAGATGAGCCTTTAGCTTAACGATTATCCATGTACGTGGAAAATCAATTCGCTGTAGCGGGGTTTATTCGTGTCTCATGGACGTCTATCGTTACTTCCATCAACACTTAACAACCCGGAGCAAAATCATGAGCAAAAAACTGGAAGGTAAGGTAGCCCTCGTCACTGGCGGCACCAGCGGTATTGGCCTGGCGGCAGCAAAAGACCTCGCCGCGGAAGGTGCGAAGGTGTACATCACAGGGCGCCGGCAGGCCGAACTGGAAGCTGCAGTTGAAGCGGTCGGGCACGGTGCTCTCGGCGTGCGGGGTGATGTCACCCGCCCCGAGGATCTCGACGCACTTTTTGCAGAGATTCGAAAGAACGACGGTCGTCTTGACATTCTCTACGCCAACGCAGGTGGCGGCACGATGGCGCCGCTGGGCGACATCTCCGAGCAACATTTCGACGACACGTTCAACCGCAATGTGCGCGCAGTTGTGTTCACAGTGCAGAAGGCACTTCCACTGATTCAAAAGGGTGGCTCGATCATCCTGACGGGGTCTATCGCGGGGTCAACCGGTACAGCGGCGTTCAGTATTTACAGCGCCTCGAAAGCGGCGGTGCGCGCTCTGGCCCGCAGCTGGGTGCTCGATCTGAAGGACCGCGGCATCCGGGTGAACGTGGTAAGCCCGGGTTCGACGCACACGGTTGGCCTCGCCGAACTCGGTGGCGATACCAAGGACGGTCAGGATGGTCTGCTTGGCTACCTGGCCTCGCTCGTGCCGATTGGCCGCCTCGCTGACCCGTCGGAAATTGCCAGGGTCGTCACGTTCCTCGCATCGGACGATTCGAGCTTCATCAACGGCGCGGAGATTACGGCTGATGGTGGTCAGGCGCAAGTCTGATCGGCATGCTTAAAGTATGAGGTTGCTGCCGGACAGCGCATATGATGATCCGCGAGCGCCTACCCGCCCGTGTGCGCGCTGTCCGCCGCCGCGATGACATGCGTTTCCGCGTTTCCGCTTTTCCGCGCACCGGGCAATAACTCGATGATGACTCGAAACACCCGCTTCTGCTTTTGATGACAATGGCGTGAATCGCAAGGACGTCGACCTCAGGCAGGCTGCGGCGGCTGGCGCGCGCCTTTGGAGAGTGCAGTCGCACGCTCGCACAACGCAACAAATGTGTGACGATACCAACCGCTCTTCAAGCCGTCCGATACGCTAAAGATTGACTGCTTCAGATAGCGGCGATCCGCATCTCCTGCCCGATCGCCGCAAGTCAGGACATTGCGTCCCTCAAACCCCCGGCCTCGGAATATGGCGCTTGACCACCGTCAGCGCAACCATCACGATCAACATCGCGATTCCGAGCATCCACAGGTACGACGATGCCCCGCCGGCCGTAATCACCACCGCACCCGCGAACGCGCTGGCAATCGCACCGAGCCGGCCGAACGCGAGCGCCGATGCGGTGCCGGTGGCACGCACACGGGTCGGATAAACATACGCACACAGCGCGAACATCGTCGACTGAACCGCGTTGACAAACAGTCCGTGCATGCCCAGACCGAAGATCAGCAAGCCAGTGTGATCGGAAATATTCACGCCGAGCAGCAGCAGCGCGCTCGCCGCGCCACCCGCGCTACAGAGAATCAACGGCCAACGCGAGCCGGTGCGCGCAATCACCGCGGCGCACAGCAACGCACCCACCACGCCACCCAGGTTGTACGCGGTGAGCCCCGCACCCGCCACCGATACCGACAGGCCCTGCGTGCTCAGCATGGTCGGCAACCAGCTGAACGCGCTATAGACGGCCAGCAGGCATAAGCAGAACGCGCACCAGATCGCCACCGTATCGCGCGCCAGACCTTCGCGGAACAGTGCGGTAAAACCCGTGTGTTTCTCGACGGCCTGTTCGCGCGAGTCGGTAAATACGCAGTTGCTTGCGACCGGACGCGACATCCGCCCAAGCAGGCGTTTGAGTTCCTGCCAGCGTTGCGGGTGCCGGGCGAGAAAGCGCGGCGACTCGGGCAACGTGAAGATCAGCAACACGCCGAGCGCGAGCGGCAGCACGCCGCCGACCATGAACAGCGCGCGCCATCCATACGTCGGCAGAATTTCGTGCGCGAACAATCCCGCCACCATGCCGCCGAGCGGCACGCAGACAATCGTCGCCGTGACGGCCAGGGTGCGGCGGCGAGCCGGCGTAAACTCCGCGGTCATGGTGGTCGAACTCGGCAACGCGCCGCCAATGCCGAGGCCGGCGATAAAACGCAGCACGGCAATCGTCACGATGCCGGGCGCAGAGCTGATACCGCAAGTGGCGGCACCGAATACCAGCACGCTGCCGATCACCGCCCAGCGGCGGCCAAAGCGGTCGGCCAGCAATCCGGCGCACGCACTGCCGATGCCCATGCCGATCAAACCGGCCGCGACCACCGGCGCAAAAGCCGCGCGTGTAACGCCCCATTCCTTGATCAGCACGGGAATTGCAAAACCGATCAACTGACTGTCGAACCCGTCCAGCACGATCGACAACGCCGCGAGCAGCACCACGATCTTTTGCATGGCGGTGTAAGGACCTTCGTCGAGCGCACGGCCGATGTCGACCGCGTGACGCCCCTCTCCGATTCCCGCGTGATTGCCGGCGAGCGACGCATCGGCCGGGCCGGCCGGTGGTACATAACTGGTCATGCAACTGTCTCCTGATATGTGCGCGCGATCTGAGCGCCGCGCTTTTGCCGTCATGCTTCGGGGTCACGCTTTGGGCTCAGTATGTGAGCGAGCGGCCGCCTTCTGACATTGCCATTTCGAGCAAAAGCCATGACATGTATGCATGGCTTTCGCGGCGCGTATCGTTGCGGCGCTCAACGGCACGAGGACACGTTGGGACACGCAAGAACATGCAGCGTCCGCAACGGCGCTTGTCCCTTCAGAACGGATAATGACGTGGCGTGGTTTGCACGGTCATCCAGCGCAGATCCGTGAATTCAGCAACGCCCGCCTGCCCGCCGAAGCGTCCAAAGCCGCTGCCTTTCACGCCGCCGAACGGCATTTGCGCTTCGTCGTGAACGGTCGGTCCATTGACATGACAGATGCCCGATTCGATGCGCCTTGCAACATTCATCGCGCGTGCTACATCGCGGCTGAACACCGCCGATGAAAGCCCATACTCGTTGTCATTTGCACAGGCCACGGCTTCGTCTTCGCCGTTGACGCGCACGATGCCCTTCACGGGCCCGAACGATTCCTCGCCATAGATGCGCATGGCGGGTGTGACATGATCGAGCAGCGTGGCGGGCATCAGGGTGCTGTCCGCCTTGCCGCCGCAGACGAGCGTGGCGCCTTTCGCCAGCGCGTCGTCGATCAGCGCGTTGCAGCGTTCCACCGTCGCCATATCGACGACCGATCCCAACACCACGGGACCTTTGCGAGGATCGCCGAGCGGCAGGCCGCGCGCCTTCTGCGCGAGCTTTGCAACAAACTGATCAGCGATCCGTTCGTCGACGATGATCCGCTCCGTCGACATGCAGATCTGCCCGGAGTTGGCGAACGCGCCGAATGCCGCGGCATTGACGGCTGCGTCGAGATCCGCGTCGTCGAGCACGATCAACGGAGCCTTGCCGCCGAGCTCCAATACCGACGGCTTCAGATAGCGTGCGCAGGTGGCCGCGATAATCTTGCCCACGTGCGTGGAGCCCGTGAAATTGACACGCCGGACTTTAGGATGGGCAATCAGCGCCTCGACCACAGCGCCGGCGTCGGCCGGCGCGTTGGTGACGAAGTTCACCACGCCCTTGGGCAGACCCGCTTCCTGCAGCACTTCGATAATCATCCCGTGCGTGCCGGGGCAGATCTCCGAACCCTTCAGCACGACGGTATTTCCACACGCAAGCGGCAGCGCAATCGCCCGCACCGCGAGGATCACCGGCGCATTCCACGGCGCGATGCCGAGCACGACGCCAGCCGGCTGACGCACGCCCATCGCGAGACTGCCGGGCACATCGGACGGGATCAACTCGCCGCCAATCTGCGTCGTGAGCGCCGCGGCTTCCATCAATCCGCCAGCCGCGAGATGGACATTGAAGCCCGCCCACATCGCCGACGCCCCCGTCTCCGCGGCCATCACGCTGGCGAACGCCTCGCTGCGCGCCTCGAGGGCGTGCGCTGCTTTCATCAGCAGCGCGCGGCGCTCGCCCGGCCCGAGTGCGGACCATGCAGGAAATGCCGCTGCCGCCGCATCAGCCGCGGCTACCGCATCGGCAACCGTGGCGGCGGGAGCGCGCGTCGCGACTTCGCCATCCAGCGGATTGCGACGCTCGAAGGTGGCGCCGTTACTCGCTTGCACGGCTGCGCCGGCGATCAGCATGGAAATACTCTGCATCGTGTTGTCTCCTGCGGAAAATTGTATGAATGCGGGCGTGGGGCTCGCTTAAGGTCAAGCCACGACGACTTCAACGAGCCTCGGTCCGGTTGATGCCAACGCCTCGCGCAAGACTTCATGCAAGCGTTCGGCATCGGTCACACGCGTGCCATGGCAACCCATGCCCGCGGCCAGCGCTACGAAGTCGAGTCCCGGCAGATCGGTGCCTTGTACAGGATCGTCCGGGCCAAAACCGAATTCCGGCGCAAAGTCCTGCAACGCGGCGTAGCGCGAATTGTTCAGGATCACGAATTTGATCGGAAGTTTCATCTGTACGGCGCTGTAGATTGCCTGGATCGAATACATGCTGGAACCGTCGCCGATCAGACCGATCACGCGCGTGCCGGGTTTCGCCAACGCCACGCCGACAGCAGCCGGCATGCCATAACCGAGGCCGCCGCTATCCATCGTGTAGAAAGTGCCGCTGCGCGTGAACGGCAGATAGTTCTGCATCACCGGCCGCGAACTCGGCGCCTCCTCGACCACGATATCGTCCGCGCGGCGCACCTCGGCGAGCGTCTGCAATGCGAAAGCCACTGACATTAACGCAGACGGCTCCGCGCGCGGACGTGCGGCGCGCGGCGCGGGCAACGGACGCGGTTTCGGTGCGGGCCGCGACAGCAGATCGGCCACGCCCAAGCGAATATTGCCGACCGCCGCTGTTCCGGTCGGCGCCCATGCCGCGATAGCCGGATCGTCGATCAACTGGCACAGCGTGGCGCCGGCCGGCAGATGCGGGCCGTGACCTTCGACGTGATACGTGAAGGCCGGTGCGCCGATCACGAAGATCAGATCGTGGCCGCCGAGCAGTTCGACGATCTTCTCGCGCATGGCCGGCAGGAAACCGGCGAACAGGCGATGGTCTTCAGGGAACGCGCAACGGCCGGTCATCGGCGCGACGAACACCCGGGCGTTGTGACGCTCAGCGAGGCTCACCACTTCGTCCCAGCCGCCGGCCCGGTCGACCGCGCCGCCCACCACGAAAGCCGGCCGTTCACAGGTATCGAGCGCCGCGCCGATCTGCTCCAGCACGAACGGCTCGGGCCGCGTCTCGTTACTGACTACGCGTGCCGGCACCGGCTGCGCCGCGCGGTCCCAATCGTCGACGGGAATCGACACCAGCACCGGCCCGCGCGGCTCCTGCATTGCCATGTAATAGGCCCGCGCGATCGCCAACGGCACGTCTTCGGCGCGCGCCGGCTCGATGCTCCATTTGACGTACGGCTTCGGCAATTCGGTGGCCTGGTTCGACGCGAGAAACGGGTCGAACGGCAGAATCGAACGGGCCTGCTGCCCGGCGGTGATCACGATCGGCGTGCGGTTGCGGAATGCGGTGAAGATATTGCCCATCGCATTGCCCACCCCCGCCGCCGAATGCAGATTGACGAATGAAGCGTTGCGGGTGGCCTGCGCATAACCGTCGGCCATGCCGACCACGACCGCTTCCTGCAAACCCAGCACGTAACGGAAATCCTGCGGGAAATCGCGGAACAACGGCAATTCCGTCGAACCCGGATTGGCGAACACCGAGGTCATGCCGAGGCGGCGCATGAGATCGATGACGGCGTCGCGCACGGTGAACGGCTTGGATTGAGCGAGTCCCGATGCATCTGAACGGGGCGCGTTGCTGGTCATGCCTGTCTCCTGTAGATGAGCGCCGTTTCCTGAAGACCCATTATCGGAAGCCGGAGGTTAATTGAAAATTGCCTTTTTCGAGAAAAGGCATTACTTTTGCGCATGACTTTCAATCTTCAACAATTGCATGCGTTCGCCACCATTGTGGCGAGCGGCAGCCTCGGCCGTGCCGCGGAAGTGCTGCATGTCACACAGCCCGCGCTGAGCCGCACCATCAAACGGCTCGAGGATGAGGTCGGCGCGCCGCTGTTCGAACGGCACTCGAAGGGTATGCAGCTTACTGCGATCGGCAGCGCGCTGTTGCCGCACGCCACCCTGCTGCAACGCGAAGCCGATCACGCCCGCGAGGAAATCGACGCGATGCGCGGTCTCGCGAAAGGAACGATTCGCGTCGGCGCGGTGGCAAGCATTGCGACGCTCGTGCTGCCGCTCGCGGTGAGCGGCGTGCTCGCGCGCTGGCCGAATCTGCGTGTGGAGATTATGGAAGGGGTGTGGGACCGTCTTGCGGACAGTCTGATGAAACACGAGATCGATCTCGCGCTCAGCATGGCGGTGCCCGACACGGATGAGATCACCGCGATTGCCGATTGCCGTTGGGAAGACACAAGCTATGTGGTCGCCGCGCTCGATCATCCGCTGCGCAACAAAGCGGATTTGTCGCTTGCCGACACGCTCGATCAGCAGTGGTGCGTCCCGCCGCGCGGGACGGGTCCGTTCGAGCATATGCAACGCGTGTTTGCCGAGCACGGCTTCGGCATGCCGCCGATCGCCGTCGAGACGCGTTCGATCACGGTGTTGAAGAGCCTCGTGACGCGCGCGGGGTTTCTGAGCTGGATGGCCATGCCGATGTACGACACCGAAAGCGCCGCCGGCGTGTTCGATACGCTGCCGATTCCGGGCCTCGTCGCACGCCGCACGTTAACGGCGTTTCGCCGCCGTCAGGGGATTTTGCCGAGTCCGGCAGTGAAGTTACTGGAGCAGCTTCGGCTGCTGACCGCGTCGCAGAATTGACCGCACGTGCGCGCGCCAAGACGGTGCTGGAAAATCGCTCGGCTTTCAGACGCACAGTTCCGAGTTCCGTTTGCCGGGCGCCTTCCCGCAGCGTGAATCGATACACTGCGCGAGCAGTGGAATGGACTCCCGAAACTGACGACCAGATTGCGGCGCCTTGTCAAGATGACGGTTGCAGACTGCCTTCCTGGTAAAATAGTAGGTATCCTTATTAGATAGCTTATGAGATGCGGCAGTGGCAGCCGAACCATGCTATGTGATGAAGCGTTCACCGACAGGAACAGCTCGTCGAGCAGCGGCAGATAGCCTATCGCGAAGTCGATCTGCCCGATTTCGAGCGCCTGGGCCAACTCGGTGCTGCCGAACTGGCAGGTTTCGACGCGCACGCCCAACGCGCACTCCCGAAGTTCCCTTACTGACGCTGGCAGGAAGACTGTCTTGCCGAAATCGATCACGTGAATCAGTAAGGTCCGCCGTCTGGTCGTCAGCTGGTCGGGTCGAAACTCAAACCCTCGTCGAACGTTAACTGCAGTGCCGGACCGCGGCACGGCTCACGCTGCGCTCCACGTCGATCGCGTCGCATACCTCAAGTCGACCGAATAAATATTCATGCTGTCTATATGAAAAATATACCGCCCTGCATGGACACCGGCGCTATCGCTTCCTTAGACTGCGTGCGTTGCTTCGTTTTTTACCCAACAAAGGCCTCAAAGCAAATCGCGTAGCAAGGCACGCGGATACGGTAGCGGTCCATCAGTCAGCCAGTAAAGCCGGTCATAAAAATCGCTCGCATCGCGCACACAGCCCGTATTGCGATGCACAGGAGGGGACATGAACACGACAAATCAGGTCGATCTGGAAACACTCATCAACTCGCAGCGAGTCGGGCGCTTCCAGATCCTCGTCATTGCGTTGTGCGGACTCGTCGCGATGATGGATGGCTTCGACATGCAGTCGATCGCGTTCATCGGGCCCGAGATCGCCGTCGCATGGCACATCACACCGCGCGTATTCGGCTTCATTTTTAGCGCTGGCCTGCTCGGCGGGCTGGTCGGCGCCGTGCTGTTCGGCCGCATCGGCGACAGTCGGGGCCGCAAGGGCGCGTTGCTGGTCACGCTGCTGCTCGTGAGCATCGGTTCGCTGCTCACACCGTTTGCGTCGTCGATTCCCGGCTTGATCGCTGCGCTCGCGTTCACCGGCCTCGGGCTGGGTGGCGCGATGCCTAACTTCATCGCGCTGGCATCCGAATACTCGCCCGGCCGCAGAAGGGCCTCGCTCGTCGCGATGATGTTCTGCGGCTTTCCGCTGGGTGCCGTAGTCGGCGGCTTCATCTCGGCGCGGCTGATTCCGCTGTTCGGCTGGCAAAGCGTCTTCTTTACGGGCGGCGCGTTCTCGCTATTCGCGCTGGTGGTGGCCTTCGCGTTCATTCCTGAATCCGCGCGCCTGCTGGCTTTGCGCGGCAAGCGCGACGAGGTGCTGCCGATCCTCGAGCGGATGGGCTGCGCCGCCGCATGGAACGGCGAAATCGGCGCCGCCACGGGCGGCCGCGTGTCGGTGCGCAGCCTCTTCAGCGACGGACGCGCGCGGGGCACGCTGCTGCTGTGGATCGCGACCCTTCTCAGCATGTGCATGCTGTACATGCTGATCAACTGGATCCCGATGATGGCTCGGCGCAGCGGCCTAAGCATAGAAAACGCGGTGATCGCGGTGGCGATGCTGAATCTCGGCGGCATCGTCGGCAGCACAACGCTCGGGCGCGTGTCCGACGCGCTCGGCCGGCCCGCGATCGTGGTCGGCAGCGCGTTCTCTATCGGCGCGCTCGTGAACGCATTGATCGGCTACGCGCTGCACTCGGGTCCTGGCGTGTGGGCTGTCGCGGTGCTGGCCGGCTTCTTCAGCTACGGCGCGCAGCTCTGCACGGTTGCGCTCAGCACAGCCTTTTACGACACCTTCTCGCGTGCAACCGGGATCGGCTGCTGCATGGCGGCGGGGCGGGTCGGCGCGATCGCCGGGCCGATCTTCGGCGGCATGCTGCTCGGTTCCGGCTTGGGAGCGCCGTCACTCTTCATGCTCACCGGCCTGACCTCGCTCGGTGCCGGCGTAGCGATCCTGACCATGGGAATCTTCGTGCTGAAAGGACGTCGGCGCGACCCGCATGGTGCCGACAGTCCGGCCGTCATCCGGCGCGCGACCTGAACCACACATAACGAACCATCAACCCGGAGCACCGCGAATGAAAATCGTCCCTTTCGTCAATTCAGACTGGGCCAGCGACCATCCACTCGGAACGATTCTGTTCAAGCACCTGTTGAGTGGCGAACCCGGCTCGCCCGACAACTTCATGTACATCCTGGGCCGCCAGGATGGCGACTTCTCGATGCCGACGCATCGCCACAACTTCGAACAGATTCGCCTGCCTCTGCGCGGCGCGATGGATCACGGCCGCACCGGCGTGCTGCGCGAGAACGAGATCGGCTATTTCCCGGAAGGGCTCGCGTATGGACCGCAGAACGATCCGCTCGGCAACACGCCGCCCGGCGAGCGCATGCAGCTGGTGCTGCAGTTCGGCGGCGCGTCCGGCTATGGGTTTCTCGACATCGAACGGCGCCGCAAGGCCCGCGCAGAGCTAACCGCGATCGGCGAATTCAAGGGGCCGTTCTATCACTGGCCCGACGGCAGGAAGGACTGGGCGCTCAGTGCAATCTGGGAACGCGCGATGGGAAGCCGGTTGCGCTACCCGCACCCGCGTTACCGCCATCCGATCTTCATCAACCCCGAGTCGTTCAACTGGCTGGCGATGACGGGCACGAATGGGGTCACGCACAAGTTCCTCGGCGCGTTCTCCGAGCGCGGCGTGTGGATTGAGATGATCCGGCTCGAGTCCGGCGCCGTCTGGCGCTCTGCTGATCCGCGCGGCCGCCGGATCCTGACCGTGCTTGAAGGCGAAGGCACCGTAAAGGGACAACCGGTGGGCTATCTCGGCACGCTGCAGGTGGAATCCGACGAAACCGTCACCATCGAGGCCACGCAGGCGATGGAGCTCTTTCTCGTCGGCCTGCCGCCGGTCGAATTGCCCGGAAAGGAATCGGACCGCTACGACGAGGAGCCGATGCCGGACGAATCAACCGTGCACCAATGAGCTCCATCCGTAGCCAACTGGAACCACCCGAAACCATTTGAGGAATCGAGAAAAACCGATGCCAAGCCTGTCCCTTAGCGCCGCTTCACAGATCGCCGATACCGCGCTCACCCGCGCACGCGCGATCGACTGCAAACCGTTGACCGTCGCTGTGCTCGATCCCGGCGGCCATCTAATCGTGCTCAAGCGGGAGGACAACTCCGGCATCCTGCGCCCGCAGATCGCCCACGCGAAAGCCTGGGGCGTGCTCGGCATGGGCCACGGCGGCCGCCTGCTTGCGGAGCGCGCCGCGCTAGCGCCCGCGTTCTTCGCGTCATTGGGGGATATCTCCGGCGGCCGTATCGCGCCCGTTCCCGGTGGCGTGCTGGTGCGCGACAGCCATGACAACCTGCTGGGCGCGGTCGGCATCAGCGGCGACACATCCGACGTCGACGAAAGCTGCGCGGTGTTCGCGATCGAAAGCGTCGGCTTTAAGGCTATCTGCGACTGACGGCGCCCGGTTGCGGATCTGGCGGCTCCGCACCGCGCCCTCCCGCATCAATAAATATTCGGTAACGCATTGAAATAAATTAAAAGATTGATCGACTCAATCAGGAGACCTATATGAAACTTCGCTGGCTGCTTCTCGTCGTTGGCCTTTCCCTCAGTTCGGCAGTCTTTGCGCAAAGCAGTGTCCAGTTGTTCGGCATACTCGATTCCGGCATCACCTACGTGTCCAACCAGAACGGCAAGAGTAACGTTTTCTATCAGAGCGGCACGATGGTGCCGACCATCGTTGGCCTGCGCGGCACCGAAGACCTGGGCGGAGGACTTCGAGCGATCTTCAAGCTGGTCGACAACTTCAACGACGGCACCGGCGCAATGGTCAACGGCCTGCTGTTTGGCAAGGAAGCGTGGGTCGGTCTTCAGGACCAGAAGTACGGCACGCTGACGCTCGGCAACCAGTTCGATTACATGTTCCGCTACATGACGATCGACCGCTGGGGTTACATGCTGAAGTACAACCCCGTGTACTACACGCAGCAGGGTCCGTTCTCGAAGCTCGGGCTGCCGGGCGGCGCGTTTGACTTCGACCGCACAGCGGGCAGCATCACCACCAACAACTCGGTTTCCTATGAGAGCCCAATCTTCCATGGTTTCGGGTTCGGCGCGATGTACGGGCTCGGCGGACAGGCTGGATCGACCACCCAGGACAGCACGCAGAGCTTCGGGCTGCGCTACTCCAATGCGCTTGTCACGCTCGACGCCGCCTACACCTACACGCGGTTTCCCGGCATCAACAACGGCAACAACGGCATTCGCAACTGGGGGATCGGTGGTCGCGTCAACATTTACAACGCCGCCATCGACGCGATGTTCACGAACACCGAGAACACCTACAACGGCGGACGCGTGAACGTGTACGAGATCGGCGGCTACTACTCGCTCACCGGTGTGGACGAAGTCACGCTCGAGTACCAGTACGACCAGGGTAACGCGGTGCTGAGCGACAACAAGGCGCAGCAGGTCAATCTGACCTACGCGCACGACCTGTCCAAGAGGACTTTGGTGTACGTGACCCTGGCCCATCAATGGGCAGGCGGCGACGGACAGGCGCTCGCGACGATCATCGGGTCGACCGCGAGTTCGTCGAACGGCAACCAGACGCTCGCGCGGGTTGGTTTGACGGTGCGTTTTTGAACCGCGGCGCTTGCCGCGATGCGTCGCGCGCGAAGGGTCATCACTGTTTCGGATAACCAGGAGATTGTTTGTGATAAGTAACGAAGACGTCCGCGCCATCGAGCGCCTGCTGAGCGATTTCGCGTGGTGCGCGGATCGCGGAGACGGCGAATCGATAGGCCGGCTGTTCGTGCCGGATGGCGTGCTGCACGTGGGCGGTGCCATCCTGAGCGGACGCGACGCGATTGCGCGCGACTGCGAGCGGCGCCATGCCGAGCCAGGCCGCAAGACCCGCCACCTCTGGTCGAACCTGCGCGTCGACGCGATCGACGCGAACCGCTCACAGTCGACCGCGGTGCAGATTACGTTCGAGCACCGCGCATCGGACGGCTCGCTGCAGGTGCGGGTCAACGACGTCTTCGACCAGCTGCGCCGCGCCGAAAACGGTGGGTGGCTGATCGAGAAGCGCGTCATCCAGCGTGAAATCGCGTTCTAGCGGGGAAAGCCATGTACCTGGACCAACGGAGTACGGCCGGAGCCGCCCGCGTGCGGCTTTCCGGCCAGCAGTTGCGCATCATCTTGCTGTGCGCGGCCGTCACGCTGGTCGACGGTTTCGACACGCAGTCGATCGCGTTCGTCGCGCCGCATATCGTCGATGTCTGGCGAGTCAGCCCGGTCCTGTTCGCGCCGGTTTTCGCGGCCGGTTTGCTGGCCAGCTTTATCGGCGCGCTCGTGTTGGGCCCGATGGGCGACCGGGTCGGACGCAAGCCGGCCCTCGTGATCTCGCTCGCAATCTTCGCAGCAGGCTCGCTCGGAACGGCGTTCAGCGACTCGATCGCATCGCTGATCGCGATGCGGCTCGTCACTGGGCTTGGCCTCGGCGGCGCACTGCCCTGCTCCATCACGCTCGCGTCCGAACATGCACCCGCCGAGCGGCGCGAATCGCTGGTTTCGCTGATGTTCTGCGGATTCCCGCTCGGCGCGGTACTGGGCGGCCTGTCGTCCGAAGCGATGGTCGCGCTGTGGGGATGGAAGAGCGTGTTCATCGTCGGCGGCCTGTTGCCGATCGTGCTGGGTGCGCTGTTCGTGCCGCTCGTGCCTGAATCGGCCAGCTTTCTCGCGAGTCGCGGGTCGTCGGCACCGGGCAACGCGAGCGCCGGGCGCACGGCGCCCTCCTCGCGCGCCGTTACCGTACACCTGCTCTTCACCGAAGGCCGCGCCGTCGGCACGCTGCTGCTGTGGACGACGCTGTTTCTTAGCCTGCTGCTGACGTACTTCCTGATCTCGTGGATTCCACTGATCGCTCGTGCCAGCGGCGCAAACGTCCGTGCCGGCGTGATCGCCGTGTCGTTGCTCAATCTCGGCGCGGTGTGCGGCTCGATTCCGCTCGGCCGGCTCGGCGACCGCTACAGCCCCTGGCGGGTGATCCGAGCCGGCTTCGCCGCGGGGGCGGTCCCGATCTTCTTCATCGGCCTCGGCCAGCATTCGCCCGTACTGCTATGCGTCGCTACCTTCGTTGCGGGGATGCTGAGCATCGGCGCGCAGATGTGCACCGTGTCCTACGCGGCTGCCCTCTACAGCACGCAACTGCGCGGCACAGGCGTCGGCTGGGCGATGGGCATCGGCCGTCTGGGCGCAATCGCAGGCCCTATGCTCGGCGGCTTGCTCGTGAATGTCAGCATGAATCCTCCTATCCTGTTTGCGTTCGCCGCGGGCGCGTCGCTCGCGGCCGGCGGCTCAATGTGGGCGCTCGGGACGACGGGCAGCGGCCTCGCGGAACAGATCGTGGACGGCGGCACGCGATAACTGCGGCAGACCATTGGCCCCGCGGATGGCAAACCGACGGTATCGCGGCGTCTCTGGTGATCTCGACGAAGCTGCGATCAGCGATGTGCTGGCCGCGTGGGCTCTATCGTGCGAATGCGCCCGGCTAAAATTCACGTTCGGGTGAGAATGACGAACGAGCAGGACCCGGAGCATGGGCGAGAGTCTGCTACGAATACAAGCGAAGTTTGTGATGCTGTACTGAAGATGGTTCTGTCGCGGGCTATGAAATCAAGAAAACTCTGACATCAGGAGCAACAGCATGAAACCGATTAAAAAACTTAGCCTGGCCGCTGGGGCAATGTTGATCGCCGCCGCCTCGCTTCAAGCGTATGCCCAGGACGCATCTGCGCCCGCCACGGCTACGAGCGGTGCGACTTCAACCGCCAGGCAACAGTCCAAGGCTGCAAGGGCGGCCAACCGCGCGCTGTCCCGCAAGGTTCGCGCTGCGCTCGCGAAGGACAGGGACCTCAGCGGCGCCAGCATCACCGTACGGGTGAAGGACGGCGCGGTCACGCTGCAAGGAATCGTGCCGGAGCAGTCGCAGATTGACCGCGCAGCCCAAGTCGCCAAGGGCGTTGCTGGCGTGACGTCCGTCAAGAATGCATTGACGATCCGGGCGCTCGGAAGCTGACCCGCACAACGTGCCGGTAGCCGCCGAGCGCGTTGGGACACAGATGAGCCACCAGGCGGTCCACTTGCCGGATCGCCTGGACGGCTTTTTTTTTGATTGGTTTCCTACGTTCATGTCGCAACCTGATGCATCTGCAGGCTCTGTCATCTTGACGATGGCGGACGGACTGTTCCGGCAGGCAAATCGGTTTCCTTATCAACTGGGGTGGCGTGCAATATCGGTCACTGTCCAACGATGCCGTGCGACCAGGTGAGCCCCAGCTTCGCGCGATGACGGGACCGAGTCGTCTTGCGGCGTCGTCGCAAGGCAGAATGCGGAGCCAGGCTACCAAGGAATGCCTGCTGGCGCACCGGATCACGAAATCCGGATTCAAGACATCACTGAGAAAGTTTCGCCAAAAATGAGCCGCAAATCCTCCGTCCTGGTCTCGCCGACGGGAAAAGCGAAGCTTGCCCTGGAGTGCAATACTCCCAAGGCCAGATAAGGTAGATATGCCGGGCCTACGCACTTCACCGCCGTGATCGTCGGGGGGCTGCGCCGTCGCGCTTTTCTCCAGCATCATTTTCAAAGAACAGCGCGTGGACTGGCCGATAAGCTGACTCAGCGAACGTAAACCTCGGTAATGACCGTTGTAACTCAAGTAACGTGCGCTGAATCTAGACTGTGGCCAATTCACTGAACGGCCTCCATTCATGACCTGGCAAGCGCTTCGCCAACTGTTGAGAGTGCGCCAATGGAATGTATCTATGCGGCAGGCAATCCAAACAGTAACCCGTGTGGCATTGATTCTTTCACCGGCAGTGGGCGACTCACTGCTGATGATGACGGTTGCGCGTAACCTTCAGAAACACAGTATTGCAGTCACCGTGTTTGGCCAGCATGCGCATGCTTTGCGCGATTGGTTTCCCGGCGTCGATATCCAGGCAGAGTTAGGCGATGATCATCTTGCACATAAACTGCACCGCTTTGATACGGTCATCCAGATGCACAGCAATAGACCGTTTGCGGGGCTGGATCGCATGCATCCCCGGGTAATCCTGCTCGATCACATCTGTCGCGCCCGTTCGTCAGAATCGATGGCCGACAGGCTGGCTCTATTTTGTCGTGACGAGTTCGGTTTGCCGGATGCCGGGAAAAGTAACGGCATCACGCCGCCGCCAGGACTTCAGCATCGGAACTACCCGCTTCGCGTCGCCATCCATCCAACGGCGAGCACCGTGGACAAACGCTGGCTGGCGTCCCGCTTCGTTCAACTGGGGGTGGAATTACGCGACCAGGGTTTCAGCCCGCAATTTGTGGTTGCACCGCACGAACGCGCGGACTGGAAACACGTCGAGCGTTTAGGCATGGCGCTGCCTGATCTCTCTTCGCTTGATCACGTCGCCGCATGGCTTTTCGAGTGCGGGTGGTTCATCGGCAACGATTCAGGAATTGGCCATCTTGCATCGAACCTGCAGATTCCCACCCTCTCATTGTTCATGCGCCGCGGTATCGCGCGCACGTGGCGCCCCGACTGGGGGACCGGACGAGTGCTGATTGGAGGCGCCTACTTGCCCACGGGACGTCTGAAGGAACGCTACTGGAAATACCTGTTGTCCGTCGGCAAGGTGATTCAGGCATTCGAGCAGCTACGCGCCAATTTCTCATGAATCCGCTACCTTTCCCTGGCCTGGCGGGAGACGGACCCAGACGCATCGCAGTAGTCATGTCCAACGCAATTGGCGACACGCTGGTGTTGATGGTCATCGTGCAAAATCTCTTGAGAAACGGCATGGATGTCACGGTATTCGGGCGCCCAGCTCACGCATTGCGACACTGGTTCCCCGATGTGACAATTCAACCATTGCCATGCGAGGCGGATGCCAGGGCAATGCTGGCGCCCTACCACGCTGTCCTGCAAATGCATCGGAATCAGCCGATTCCTCGCCTGACGGAAATCCACCCTTGTGTCCTCGATCTGGACGGGGTCGTATTCGGGGACCGCACAGGGTGTATGGCGGAACGCTTCGCCGACTTCTGCCGCGACGAACTCGCACTATCGAATGTCGATTTAAACAACGGGATGAGGCCCCCGCCCGCGCTACGACACCGCCAATACATTCGCCGGATCGCAATTCATCCCGAGGCCAGCACGGAGGACAAGCGCTGGCTATCGCGACGTTTCGTGAAATTGGCCCACAATTTGCGTCGGCGTGGATATGACGTCAACTTCGTGATTGCACCACACGAACGCGAGCGCTGGTTCGAACTGGAAAGATGGGGCATCCCCGCGCCGGAATTTAGCAGCCCTCATGAGCTGGCATGCTGGTTATACGAATCTGGCTGGTTTATCGGAAACGACTCAGGTGTCGGGCATCTTGCTTCAAGTCTTAATATTCCGACCATCAGCCTGTTCCGACGGCGCCGCGTATCTGAGCGCTGGCGCCCAGCGTGGGGAACCGTCAACGTTGTTTTACCCTGGCAATGGGTTCCTACCGCACGGCTCAAAGAGAAACTCTGGCGCCAAACACTCACGTGCGCACGCGTGTTGTCGGCGTTTCAGCGCATGGTTCGAGATGACGGCGACACAGCGAAACCTGGTTCAGGTCAGCGATAAAGCGATTGCTGGTTCCGAAATGCCAGTACGTTGTGCTGTTGCCTGAGCCACGGTGTACGGACACCACTGGCGCCCTGTTGACTGCGGCTCTCCCGGGTTCGCGCATGGAGGAAGGCTTTCCCCGGCGCGATGGTTCACAACCACTTATCGGAATTCAACTTGCGCTACGCTCGATGATGTCAGAAACCAAAGCAGTGTTCTTGCATGCCGGATACAGAACGGCGGGCACATGGCTATGGTCGTGTTTCCGCCGCCTCAACGAAGTCACCGCCTACTATGAACCGTTGCACGAGATGTTGTCGACGATCGACTCGACAAATCTGGCGACGAGTACGGCCGACAGTTGGCATTCGGGCCATCCGAGACTAGAGAAACCGTATTTCGCCGAATTCGCTCATCTGCTTGGAACTGATGGACGAGGTATCCCCGGCTACGAAGAGCGCTTTTCAATCGATTGCTTCACGGGACAAACTCCCGACGGGGCTGACCGGCTTGAGACCTATCTACGCAACCTGATTGCCGCGGCTCATGAGCAAGGCGGCGTGCCTGTCTTCAAGTTCTGCCGGTCGTCAGGTCGACTTCCGTGGTTCCGCAGCACCTTCCCGGAGGCCGTGCACATCGTGGTCGAGAAAAACCCGATTTCTCAATGGCTGTCCTGCTGGGATCTGCTCGCCGCTCACGAAAACCCGCATTTTGTGGCCGTGCCGTTTGCCGTTCTGGCGTTGAACAGACATGCACCGATGGTCGGCAGGGTGCTCGACGCGCTACACATCGATCTGCCAGATGTATCGCACGAGCCTGGAGAAGAATCGTTTGGAACATTCCTCGATTTTTGCAGGCAACATGCCGTGAGCGTTGCACCCGCCGCTGCGTATCGGGCCTTTCTTGGACATTGGCTCCTTACATTACAGCATGCGGCAACCCACGCACATGCGATCTTCGATTGCGATCTTGCAGCGCGGTCGCCCGCTTATACGCAGGCCGCCGAACGCTGGGTGGCCGATCTAACGGGACTTGCGCCATCGTTCGGAACCGTGCGTCAAGCGAGCGGGGACAATCGCGACTGTGGGTTCGACGCGTCGGAAGGATTGAAGATCCATCTCGAAGCCATGCATTTCGGCAAGGAAATGGTGCGTAGGGGCGCCGTGCATCCCGATACCTTTTCGCTCTGGGCCAGCAAACTCGCTCAGGCGACGCAGGTATTGGCTTTCGGTGCACAGGCAAACTGGCCGCAGATGCAGGTTCCTCTTCATCGGGCTACACGTATCGTGGATATCGCGTTGATCGACGGTGCGGGGTTTGACACAGTGTTGGCAGGTGAACTCGCCGCAACGCGGACGGCTTTAGGAGAAGTGAGGCAGCAACTTGCCAGACTGCAGGGTTCGCCGTTCTGGCGCCTGACGGAGTTGGTACGCCAGCTGTGCTCGCCGAAACGTTCCACCAGTTCTGTCAACGACCGATGAGGGGAGCAAGCCCACCAGTCCATACGGAAATTGAGAAAAACACGCAACGATGAGCGCCTGAATCAGGCCACCTCCCTCCTTATGTCACGCCGCAAGACATTCCAGATATCGTCTTCCTGCACGTAGCCGCGCGCCAGCGGCGCGGATGCCTGACTGGTGTCGAGACGGGCTGACTGACTTCGTTCAATTGATGCATAACAATGTAGACGATAGGTTTGCGGCCATGACATTGCGCAGTGATCGAATGTTCTATAGTTCGACTCTAGCGAATTCCATGACGCCCTCGACTAAAGCATGTAACGCGAATCTCGTTCTATAACAAACGATTTTTCTGCAATCGATCGTTATATCTTTGGCAGCGCATTTTTTTTGTTATCCAAATTTATTACGCCAACGAAGGACAATGAGCTTCGATCTGGAATAATCGAAGCCGGTCCTCAGATCAACTTTCGAGCGTGCTGAGATTCGTCCTCCTCGCAACACAAGACAGGGCTCGTCACATTTTCCGTGAAATGCTGCTGCGACATTCCTCCAGAGCGCAAAACTCGCCTGCGTTTTACGCGCTCCCGACGGCCGTCCCATTCAGGACGCGCCCGCCCCCGGCGCGCGCGTCGACTTTCAGGCAGAAAATGAACTCGATCAGAATCGAACGCGTATGCCCGCAGTGACGGCCAGCTGCTCATTCGAGCTCGACATAGACAGCCCATTGATCACCGCATGGATGCCGCTGTTGCCAGTATCGCTGACGTGCTGGTACACACCTTGAAGATAGACGTCCGTGCGCTTGGACAGCGCATAGTCCGTCTGCAGCGTGAACTGGTTCCACTTCGGCGCTACACCATCGATACGACTATCGGTGAAGGTATAAGCCGCTGACACCGAGACCGCCGGAGTGAAGTAGTAGTGTCCATTCAGTTCATAGTTGCTAAAGCGCGCACTATTGCTGGCGAAGGAAAGTCCGTTCGACGTGCCGGACGCTGAAGCTCCGATTCCCGCCAGATTACCGACGATCGTTTGCGTGAATACGAGGCCCACCGTCGCGTTAGCAAACGCATAGTTGGCGCCTGCGCCCCACGTCCTCTGCAAGCTAGACGTAAAGGTCGCGTCGTTAGTCACCGCTCCACCGGAGTTCAGGTCTGTCCCACTATTGTTCAGCTGTAAATACCCAGCGGCAAAATTGACCGGGCCATAGTTATACGTAGCGCCCACACTGTACGCCCGGTTTGTTGAGAAGTTGCCGGCGCTATTCGAGAAACCGTACAGGCCGCCGAATTTCAAACCGCCATAGTTGACGCTTGCGTACTTGATCGAATTATTGATGCGGAAAGAGTTATCAAGGTTGTCGTTATCAAACGGATGAGCGGCTTGTGTGCCGCCGAATCCCGTGCCCGTTAGCGAAAGAGGTGCAAGGTAGTCAACGACTGAATCGTACTGACGACCCAGTGTAACAGCACCATACTGATCGCTCGAGAGACCTACGAACGCCTGACGTCCAAATTCGAGACCATTCTGACCCAGCTTCCCATTCGCGATATTGAAGCCGTTTTCAAGTACGAAAACAGCCTTAAGCCCTCCGCCCAGATCTTCGCTTCCGCGCAGGCCAAATCGACTCCCATTGACCGACCCGCTCGTTTCCTGAAAATTTTTGCTACCGCCCTGGTTATTCGTGTACGTCAGGCCGGCATCGATAAGGCCGTAGAGTGTCACGCTGTTTTGCGCATGCGCAGTGGCTGCGAAAGTAAATGCGCTCGAGGCTCCGAGCACCATGAGAATTCTTTTCATCAACATATCCTTCAAAGAAAGTTTACCGCGCATGGAAAAGTCATTTCGACGCGGCGAATACACAGCAAGACAACGAGCTAATGACCCTGCACCCGTTGATCAGCGATTAGAACTGAATGGAGAACAAGCACTGTGGGGCGGTGACAACGCCTGCGTTTACCGGTCGTTTCATAAATCGATACCTGTAACAAGGGTTCGCTGCCGACTGTTCGATCACGTCGACCGGAATCCTTTGCGATACGGGCTGATATCGTCCAGCGATGCGAAATACCCCGGGTAGTCGTCAATGACATCGTCACGCCTCGAAACTCAGGGTAAGGTCCAGGAAGGGCTGTCAGTTACTGAAAGCCATGCAAACGTAGTCGTTAATCAGAGAGCAATCAATGCATGCGCCGCGATGCTATCCACGATGTCTGCAATGGTTATGGATAGCTCGAAAAGCGCGATTCGGGCAATGCGGACGGCGCGACAGAATAGCCCGGGATGCTTGCACGGAACTGCTGCTGCAATCCATTGTCGATGTGACTCAAACCATTGAGTTGCAGTTGCATCAGGAAGCGAGTGCCTGTAGTGGGTGTCGTTGTCGAACTGACGTTCGTGTATTTCTGAAAGGCAAAGCTAACGCTCCAACAATCAGCCAGGTATTTCAGACCAATCAACCCGGCGAGCACTCGATGACTGACAATGTCGTAGTCGATCTGGCCGACACCAGACAGGCGCCGTGTCAATGGAAACTGCCCCGAGAGCAGTACCTGATTCTCCGTCTCATCGTCGAGGGTCGCATTGGCTCTCGCGTACAGGTACGCCGCATTGAAGACACTCCCCGCGGCGCGCTTCCACCCAAGGCCGATCGTGGCCTGCGTAAACTCCCCGCTGGACTGGTTGTATTCAATCCCTTGCTGAACCGAGACGGCGCCGATGTTCAGTGAGTCGCCAGCGATAAGATTCGACGGGCCGACAGTCGGCGGCGAATCGCCCGGCATCGTCACCTGCGTGTTCCGGAAGTAGTATTCCTGCGCGAGTACAAAGCGCGCCAGCTCATTGCCGTTCGCGGCATCGACGAAGCGCGTGGTGATCCCCGCTGTGATGCGGTTCATGTCGGATACGCGGTCGCCACCGACAAAGCGATTGCTTGTGAAAACCTCAGCGAGGCCAAAGTCGAGCGGCGCGGTGTCGAAGATTGGCGCGTAGTTCTGGTTTCGATACGGTGTGTAAACGTAATAGAGCCGAAGTTCGAGCGTCTGGATCAGACCGACACCGAAGAGATTCACACTGCGCTCGAATGTCATGCCGGAATCAAACGATAGCGTCGGCACGTTGAAGCTAAACGTCGTCGGTTGACCCGCCGGTGCACCCGTGCCGATAGAGCTCAGGTCGTATGAAGCAAAGTGCCACTGCAGTTTGGGTGTCGCATACCAGCCGGGTTGCCCGAACTCATAGCTGACATACGGGTCGAACAGAAGCCGCTCGCCTTGCGTCGAATTTCCAACCGGGATCGTAAAGCGCGTTGCGTCCCATGTCGCGCCGAAGTCAAAGCCGTCGACATCGTAGCGCGCGTACTTGACGTTTAGTTCCGGCTCGCGGTTGTACGGCGGAGTCGCATCGGAAAACGACTGCCAGTACTGCACGCGCGTCAGCACGGACCACGGTCCATGGTTAAAAGCAACGCCCGCTTCCTGCTGGAACAGGCTTTGGCCGCCGACCACCACTGAACTTGAATTCGCGAGGTCAGTCGTCACGTTCGCATCTGAAACGCGCTGGTAGTTCACATAGGCGGAAAAACCGTCGCCAAGTGTTTGTTGATGCTGAAAGGAAATCGAGTAACGGTTTGTGTCCGTCAATGCATCGTTCGGAAGATAAGCAAATGACAGCGTCCCCGAATACGACGGTGTCAGATAGCGAAAGTCCGTCGTCAACATCACGCCGCGTTTCGACATCAGGCGTGGTGTGAGCGTCAGGTCATAGTTCGGCGCGAGATTGAAGTAGACGGGCACCGCGACATCGTAGCCGTTCGTCGAGCTAATCGAAAACGTAGGCGGCAGAATGCCGCTTCGGCGCGTCCCGTCGAGCGGAAACGACAACCACGGCGAGGCGAAGATCGGTACACCGAGGAAGAACAGAACGCCGTTATGCGCTACGCCGTTGTTTTGCGCGTTGTCGAGGTCGAGCCGCGACGCACGCACATACCACGCCGGATCGTCGACACACTGGCACGTCGTATACGTGCCGTCGTAAAGCGTTTCTTGCTGATCGTCGTGCAGTTCGACGCGGGAACCACTGCCTTTGCCGTCGCTCAGGATGAAATGGTATCGCGGCGTCGTCATCATGCCTTCGTTCGAATCGACATGAAGATGCGCGTAGGGCCCGATAAACTGATTTCCGTCGCGAGTCAGCACCACGTGCCCGAATGCATCCGCGACGTCCTGATCTACGTCGTAATGGATCGCGTCAGCCTGCACGACAGAGGTGGCACGACGCAACTCGGCGCTGCCCTTCAGTGACAGATCCGCATCGTATGTGCCTGTCGCTTCGCTACCGAGACCAAAAGTCACGGCAGACATCCCTGGCGCGAGCGGATGCTCCTCGAGCCGCGGTGCGAGCAACAGGCTCCATGGGTCGTTCGTCAGCTCCGGCTGCGCGGGCATGCTGCTGGACTGCGCATACACATGACTCATGCATACGGGCAGCACAAACAGGATATCGAGCGACCGTCTGAGTAACCACGAGCGCGCGCGACGCACCACGGGCGCACAACGAGCGAGCGATACGGCACAGAAAATGGGCCTGAGCGCGGAAACGACTGCCTTTCCGGATCTGGAGCGCACAGCTTCCAGCGTTACCAGAAGGACACTCCGATAGGAAACTGGAACTTCTGATACCGGTCGCCGGCATTCTTGAGCGCCTTGGTCAGATTGTCTTTGTCGAATTCATGCATACCGGCAAAATCAATCGTGGCGATTGCTAGCTGCTCCGCCACCTGTACGATGAATGGCGCAGCCGCATGCGAAAGACGCGTGACGAGCGTATTCACCATGATGGGAGTCAAACTCTTCAACGCGAGCTTAAGGAGCCGCCTTACGATCGTCATCAACTCGGCTCCTGATGAACGTCGTTCTGCACAACGCCGGCGCCTCGCATCTTCGACACGAGTCTGGACACGGCACTCGCAGCGTAGTCCACCGTTTGATGAACCTCGGCGTAGCCAGTGAATGCGGGCGGTTTCGTCGTCGCGAGAGGCGAGTAGGCGCCTTGAGGCGGCAATCCATGCATATGCCATTCGCAGGCCGCCCAATCGCCTGGCTCGCACATGGCGACATGATGAAACACATTCTCTGAACCGTACTTTTCGTTGCGCAAACCGTTCCTTTCAACAACTGAGATGAAAGAATCTGCTCGAATCAATGCCGCGTAGAATCCTGGAAAGACGACTTTCATCATGATGTGCTCCTGCTACTCAACCGAAGATGAGAAGCAAGATAGACGACACGGAGACTTTATTGGTTACCGGTTGTTTACCCGGTTTTACTCAAGCGCCCGCGATTGCTGATAAGGCCTGGTTCAAGGCATCAAACGACGTGCCCACTCATAGCGCGCTGTTCCAGCAAGTCATTGCGCGCGGAGAGTATCCGAAAGATAGCGACGCGATTTGACGGCGCGACTGTACAAGTTGAGTACACGCCCATAGCGAGTATCTGAAATTCGGAATGGCAAAACGATCAGTTGATCATGGAGCCAGGGACGAAACTGGCCGGTTTTACTGTTAGCGCCGTGCAAAGCCGCTTGACACTCTCCGTTGGCAACGAATAAGCCATCCAACCCACTCCGGGGTGCCGCAGGAGAATGACGAGCCCCAGTAGCGGCGAATGTTCGACATACCAGCAGGGATCCATCTCGAGAGGATAGTTTGACGATCTGACGGGTTCCCGAGGCTGCGGGGGATCAAGACGGCCGCGCAAGGCAATTAACTGTTGAATCAGCTCATCAACAGCGGATGTCTGCAGCAGACAAGACTTATCTGCAATGGTGAAACGGAGCGCTGGTACGTCAGCATGGTCGAAAAGATCCAATGTCATCGATTCGTACACGGTATTTCCCTTATTCAATGAACCTACTCTGTACTGCGTGAGGCTATTCGAACGGACAAGGAGAGCGCATGTAGATGCAGTTCGTCGCATTGAACTGGAGTGGCATTTCGCCGACATGTGCCTATGCGACTAAAAAATATGTCGGCAACCGGGAAGACGCTCACGAAGCAAATCATGACGGACTTTTCGCCCCTAAACGGATAGCTCGGTTCGCCGTCGTGTATCGCGTGTGTATCCACCACCTGTTTCACGTCCGGCAGTCTTCGTGCCGACGTCAATACGCCAAACAACGAACGCCATCTTCACACCGTACGGTCCGCGTGCCGAATACCCTTTCGACCCATGCATCGACGCCAACGAAAGTTCCCTAGCGAAGAGGAGTGTAGAACTCACACGCAACAACACAACCGCTACGGTCGGCGAGAAATACTTATCCATAATATTTGCTCCAGAAGCACGATGAACTCATCGTTACTACGGACAATAGCTGGCGCAATACGCCATTGTGTTACGCGCGGATTACGCCAGGTTACGCCGGATTAACCGGCACCGAGGCGCAGAGGCGCAGGGACCGCCACGATCGACAATTGCGCAAACCAACGTATAGGGGTACTTGCACGGTCTTTCGCCCTAACGAAATTTCCCCGTTAAAGCATTACCCAGACTTACATATCCGCGTTGTCGTAAAAAATCGCAATTTCTCTAAGGATTACTTGAGTTATAAATTCATTCCTGCCGGAGAGTCTTCATGTCATGGTTACTCAGATGCTTGTCGTTGACAACGACGTCGACCTTCGCGAACTGCTGACGTCGACACAGACAGGCTGCGCTCCTGAGACCAACCCTCCACCCCGCGCTTCACCCAAACCGTGCGTGGACACAACTACGTACTTGCGCCGGACGACAAACAACATGCGCCAACTGATTGATTCATTGTTTGGACGGCTCGCGTTGCTGGTCGTCGCGGTCCTGTTGCTTTCCCATTTCGCCTGGTACGCGCTGTATCGCCTCGAGGATAATCGGATGCAAACCCACTATGCCGTTGAAGAGGCTGTGTTCCTCGTTAGCGCCGTGCGCCAGCACATCGCTAACACGCCCAATCTGCCGCTGCCATCGTGGGTATTCCTCATCGACCCGTCCAGCAGCGCCGTGCCGTCGATGCAGAGCGATAGATATTCGGATATGCCGTTGGCCCGCTTTCTCAATGACGTACGCACCCGGATGCCGCCGGGCACCCGGGTGCGGGCCGGCAAGCCGCCAGGGTTGTGGTTATGGGTGCTCGAGCCGACCGATCGCAACTGGATCGTGGTGCCGGCATCGCCGTTGGGGTTGCCTCACGCGCTTGAAAGGATGGTGCTATGGCTAATTGCCATCTTCACGTCTGCGGTGATCGCGGCACTCTTTGCAGCGTGGCAATTGCAGCAGCCCTTGCGCGCGCTCGCCGACGCGGTCGCCCGCTTTGGCCTTGGCCAGCCAGTGTCGCCGGTGCAGGAACGTGGGCCGCAAGAATTGCGTCAGTTGATCCATGGCTTTAACCAGATGGTCCAGGAGGCGGCGCGCACGGAAAACGATCGCGGGGTGATGCTCGGGGGTGTCGCGCATGACATAAAGACGCCGCTGGCGCGGCTGCGATTGCGCGCTGAGATGATGGGCGAAGCCAGGGTGCGCGACGGGGTACTGCGTGACATCGCTTCGATGACGCATATCGTCGAGCAGTTTCTTGTGTTTGCACACGACGACGCCGATAGCAGCGAAGCTGTAGAGGTCGATGCTCAATGCGAGCGGGTGGTGCGCAGTTACCAGATAGTCGCAGATGGTACGCCGGGTGTGCTGACCGACCTGAAGGCAGGCCCCGGCTTCCTGCTGCCGACCGCCACGCTCGACCGCATTCTTGCAAACCTGCTCGACAACGCGCATGCCTACGGTGCACCGCCTGTCGTGGTGGCAACCGCCCGTACTCCGACGGGCTACAGCTTGTCCGTCCAAGACAATGGCAGCGGGATCGCGGCGCAGAATCTGATCAACGCGCGCCGACCGTTCGGGCGCCTCGACCCGGCACGCGGCGGCAACGGCAATAGCGGGCTGGGGCTGGCGATCGTTGAACGGTTGGTGCGGCGCGCGGGTGGAGAATGGGAAATCGACAATCACAGCGGGCGCGGCATGCGAGTACTAATGTGCTTCCAGACTGCTGCTGTCCACACCCTTACTGGAGACGTCGCTCATGACCCATGCGATGGCGCATGACTAGCCCCCGCCGGAGGTGGCCGACGCGCCGCGCATCGTACCGTGGTGCGCACGCTGCTGAATTGCCTCGACTACCTGCCGCTGCCGGTCCGTAAGCAGCGGGTCAATCTCCTTGTGTGTTTCGTCGCTGATAGCGTGTGCTTGTGCGCGACGATCATCGGACGAAAGCGACGTATTCTGATGAAGCGCCTGCTCTTTTCGTTGGTGTTCCACCAGTATCGGCAAAATCCGTTCGCGCTGCTCCTCGGTAAGATCCAGCTCCTTCGTCAGGTGCGCCAGTTCTGAGTCGACATCCATTGATCGGTGGAACTCACCGGAACCCCATTCCCGCGCCTGGTCCGCATCGCCGCCAGCCGTTGAAACTCCAGGCATACCGATCGTTAGCATGCTCGCGAGCACTAATCTTAAAGTTCTGGTTAGCACAATTACAATGCTCCCAATGGCATGGCAACTATCGTTCTCGACGCCATCTTTTCCGAAGAAAACATCCTCTTTGTGTCGCAGCATATACTTTTCCCTTGCCGCACCTTTGCCACTGCATCGTGGCCGCCAACACGAGAAGCCAGTCACCTTGTCTTACGCAGGGTGACCGGAACTTCGCGACATTCGGTCGGATTACCCGACCGTCCCGTTAGAACTTGTGACGGATCCCAAAGCTGACCATTTCCTGCGAACTCGTCCCCGCAACACCATATGAACCAATGGAAGCCTCTGCGCTGCTCACCGTGCCGTCGCTGTTCAACTGATTCCCACTTGCGTGTTGCCATGCCCCGACGAGGTACACGTCCGTGCGCTTCGACAAGTTGTAATCTGCGCCCAAGGAAATCTGGTTATACGATGCTCCCGTGTCGCCGCTCGCCCTCGTGTAGCTGTAGCCCAACCCCAGTAGCAACGCCGGCGTCGCCTGGTAATTCAGGAAAGCCTGCCCGCTGTTGTATTTTTCCGTATCGACAAACGCGGACTGGGCGTCAGCCCTGTATTGCGAGTTGCTGTAGCTCAAACCGAACGTATACGGACCGGCAACATACTGGGCCGCGACGCGTGCAATATTGATCGACTTAGCCGTGTCGTAGCCGGAGTTGACTGGACCATCGAACGTGCCGTCCGAGGTCGACGACCAGCCGGTACGCGTCGTGGTGGCGCTAGCGTTGTCGGCAACAAAATAACCGGCGGACAGCGAGAGCGGACCGTTGTTATACGCGGCCGCCAACGACCAGGTCTGCCCGGAACCGGTCTTTCCCGCGACACCACCCAGTGCGTAGAGGCCCTCGACCTGCAGCCCACCGAAGACCGGTGAGACGTACTTCAACGCATTGTTGGTGCGGGAACTATTGTCGTAGTTGTCCACGTCGCCAGCGGTCGCGAACGTGCTGCCGAAGTAGTTGTCCTCCGTAATGCCCTGGACCATATCGACTAACGGATCGTACTGGCGCCCTGCCGTAAAGGTGCCGTAGCGGTCGCTTTGCAGGCCGACGTAGGCTTGGCGGCCGAACTCCGAAGTCGTGCCGTTGTAGCTGCCCATCTTGCCGTTGTTTACATTGAAGCCGTCTTCCAACTGGAAAATGGCCTTCAGACCATCGCCCAGATCCTCCGAACCCTTCAGGCCCCAACGACTGCCAGACAGGTTGCCGGAATAGAGCCCCACCTGACTGCTGCCGGTCGGCGTAGCGTTATGGGTGTACTGGATAGATTCATCGATTACCCCGTACAGGGTGACGCTGTTCTGAGCGTAAGCGACGTTGACGGCGGCAACTAGCAGCGCCAAAGTCACAATGGATTTTTTCATTTTTGATTCTCCGAGGATAAACGTTGAATAGCGCAATGCACGCCGCAATCGGATCAACCAGAACATCAGGATCCGCTTACGCGCACATAAAACGTTGCCTTTAATATCCGACTCGTTGACCAACACTCACCGGATGTCGTTATTAGCTCACAACGATTTTCGCGAAGCGTTGGCAACGCGCCACAACGAACTTACCCTTCCTTTCGCGATCCGAAATTAGTAATTCGGATAGCGTCACGATAGAAAGTACAAAACACGATCGACTGATACCTGGTGCGATCGCCGACTGCACGATGGTCCGGATCGCCTTGACGACCTCAATGACGGCAGGCAGCGCTTTGCCTGCATCCTGGTCCAGTTTTTGTCAGCACCAGCGTAGGCGCAGACTTGACGGACCCGTGCAGGCATCCTGACTGCCGGATAAACAATCAATAACTATCCGCCTGAGGCACCGAGCAGTTTCTTCAATTCCAATAACGCGTAAACATATCGAAACACATTTCGTGGCGGCTCGACCTATGCTGGTCTCTCAAACATAAATGCGAAAGCTATATGTCTTGCTAGTCGATGCATGCACAAGGGGCAGGACAAGGAGAAGCGGAGGATTCCCCCGGTTCAACCAGGCCAGACCTTACGTCAGCAGCTAGCTTCCCGTATCCAGAGGTATCCTTATGTACAAACGTCTGTCGGTCGAACCACTTCAAGAATCCGGAACACCCGCGCTCCGCCTTGTCATCGGAAACAATGCGGCTCTGCTCGATGTCAACGAGGTTGATGACCTCATTGCCCACCTGGGCCAAGTCCGCGCGCACATGCTGCCGGCGCCGCCGCCGCAACCGGACCGTTCCAGGCTTTACCCGCTCGAAGCCGACCCGTGCTGGCATGTCGACAGAAGCCCTCTGTTTGACGGCGTCGTCCTTCTGCTAAGACATACAGGATATGGTTGGATCGCGTTTTCACTGCCCCCGCCGAGCGTCTCCAAACTGGACATTGCGCTAACGGCACAGCCTCCCATGCAGCTTGCGATGAACGAGGTGGCAAACTGAACTTCTCTTCGGCCTGGCGAGAGATCCGACACCTTCGGGTTCTCTGAGCCCGGCCGGGAAAGTCCGTTCATATGCTTCACATCGTTCCAGGGAAGAATTAGTAAGCCCCCCCGTAACAACGGACCACATTCGATAGCCTAGACTTTGTCCTCACATTCTCGAGGAGGACTTTCATGTTGCCGCCAGTCGCCTTGGTGATTCACTCTCTGCATACATTCGAACTGACTGACGACGGCCAGTACCTGATGCTAAACGGTGACCAACTGGACAGCATCGCCTTGCATCATTCGGTCATGCATCAACTGTTGGCAGCGGTCTCGAACGCCATCGGCTGGTCGCGGCGAATTCGGCAAAACGAGAATGACATGAGGTTCGCCATGCCGTGCGAGGCATGGGCAATCGGCAAAGACAAGGGCGAGGCGACCCACCTGGTGCTTACGTTTCGGTTGCCCGGCGGTGCCGAACTGTCGTTCCGGATGCACCGCGCCGACGCACGCCAAATGACCGAAGTGCTGTTGCAAGTGACGGGGCTCGCGAAAGTGAATTGCGCTTCGGGCGTCACGTTGCAATAGGTCTTGTCCCCAAATCCGTCGCAACCGGATATCGACCCAAGATGCATCGACGATCCACCTATTGTGTGTCTCTCCTGTGAACCTGCATGAACCTTAAATTACTATCGGCCCGCTGCACCCGGCTGCTGACATTGATCGGCCTGAGTGCGAGCGCGGCCTCGGCCTTTGCGACCGACTCGTTTGTGGTAAGCGACATCCGACTCGAAGGCCTGCAACGCATCGAACCGAACACAGTCTTCTCGTATCTGCCCATCAAACAGGGCAACACTTTTACCGACGACAAAGCGTCTGAGGCGATACGCGCGCTGTACACGACCGGCTTCTTCAACGACGTGAAAATTTCGACGGAAGGCAGCGTCGTTGTCGTGCAGGTGCAGGAGCGTCCCGCGATCGGCACGATTGATTTCGCAGGTATCCACGAATTCGACAAGGACAACCTGACCAAGGCGCTAAACGCCGTCGGGTTGTCGCTGGGTCGGTACTACGACAAGTCGGTCGTCGACCGCGCCCAGCAGGAACTCAAGCGCCAATACCTGATGCGCGGCTACTATGCCGCCGAGGTCACGACCACGGTCACGCCAATCGACCGTGATCGCGTGGGCCTATTGTTCTCGGTGATCGAAGGTCCGAGCGCAAAGATCCGCCAGATCAACTTCATCGGCAACGCCGTGTTTAGCGACAGCGTGCTGCACGACGAAATGCAGGAATCCACGCCGAACTGGTTCTCGTGGTACACGAAGAACGACCTGTACGCAAAGGACAAGCTCACCACCGACCTCGAGAACCTGCGCTCGTACTATCTGAATCGCGGCTACCTCGAGTTTGCGATCGAGTCGACCCAGGTGTCACTGTCGCCCGACAGGAAGGACATGTATCTCACGCTCAGTCTGCACGAGGGTGAGCCGTACACGATTTCGGGCGTCCATCTCGTGGGTAATCTGCTGGACCGCGAGGCCGAACTCAACAAGCTCATCAAGATCAAATCCGGCGACCGCTTTTCCGCGGAGAAGCTGAAGGCATCCACCAAGGCGCTCGTCGACAAGCTCGGCGAGTATGGCTACGCGTTCGCCACAGTGAACGCACAACCGCAGATCGATCAGGCACACCATAAGGTCGACCTGACGCTGCAGGTCGACCCGAGCCGCCGAGTGTACGTGCGAAACATCAACATTGTGGGCAACACACGCACCCGCGACGAAGTGGTACGCCGTGAAATGCGCCAGATGGAAAGCTCGTGGTTCGATTCGAACCGGCTGGCGCTGTCGAAGGACCGGATCAACCGTCTGGGCTACTTTACCGACGTCGACGTGACAACGGTGCCGGTCGCGGGCACCTCCGATGAGGTCGACATCGACGTCAAGGTCACAGAAAAGCCGACCGGTTCGATTTCGCTGGGTCTTGGTTACGGCTCCGGCGAAGGTCCGATCATTTCGGCCGGGGTGTCGCAGGACAATGTATTTGGCTCAGGAACCAGTCTGGCACTGAACGTGAATACCTCGTCGACAGGCCGCACGCTCAGCGTCACGCAGACCGACCCGTATTTCACGGTCGATGGGATCAAACGTATCACCGATGTCTACTGGCGCACTTCCTATCCACTCTACAATTTTAACGACACCAGTTTTCGGATCGTCTCCGTGGGAGCGGATCTGAAGCTCGGCATCCCGTTCTCGGAGTCGGATATGGTTTATTTTGGTCTGGGGCTCGAACAGGACCGATTCAATACCGACTCCTCAACCCCCGAGACCTACCTGCAATACGTGCAGAAAATGGGCCGCGTGGAGAACAACGTACCGCTGACAGTCGGCTGGTCGCAGGATGCGCGCGACAGCGCTCTCGTGCCCAGCAAAGGATATTACCTCCAGGCCAATGCAGAGTTGGGCACGCCGGCCGGTGGGACCGAATATTACAAGACTGATACTCAGGCGCAGTACTACTATTCGTTCGCGCGCGGTTTCGTCCTGGGACTGAATTTCCAGGCAGGTTACGGGCAAGGGCTGGCTGGCGACGCATATCCGATCTTCAAGAATTACTTTGCCGGTGGCATTGGCTCAGTCCGCGGTTACGAGGCCGGCTCGCTCGGTCCGCGCGACGTGACTACCAATAACCCGATCGGCGGCTCAAGAATGGTCGTAGGCAATGTAGAAATGACGCTGCCTTTGCCCGGTACAGGCTTCGACCGTACCTTGCGGGTGTTTACCTTCGTCGACGGCGGCAACGTATGGGGAGACGCGGGCAACAGCGCGGGTGCGAACGGCCTGCGGTACAGCTACGGAGCCGGACTGGAATGGATTTCACCCATCGGGCCGCTCAAACTCGACGTCGGCTTCCCGATCGTTAAGCATGCTGGCGACAACTACCAGAAATTCCAGTTTCAAATTGGTACCGCGTTCTAACCACGTATTTAGTACCGTTACTGGAACAAATAGATAAGTCGATTCTCGACATGGCGATGACCCTGCTCGATCAGGTTGCTCGGAAATTTCGAGAGCCTGGCCTCCTTCGCATCTTTAGACAACAGACCATTGGAGTTCATTGCGCGCTCGGCGTATAGTCCATCGAGCGGGATCGTTTCCGGCGGCAGGGGTCGATGCAGAAACCTCGCAACTGACGTTTGTGCCCGCGCAAGGACAGATGACTTTTCCCGGTGCATTAGTTCACCCACTCGGCTGCTTTGACGAGCGCGTGCTTCACGTATGCCGATCCGCAGATCCCTGCCTTCGCGGCGCGGCTTTCCCCGTACCACTTTCGCGCGATAGGCGAGCTGCGATCACACATTCCGACGATCACTTCCGGTTTGTCATAAAGTGAAGGTGCCATACACTTCAGCATAAGCAACGTCTCCAGGGGACACGGTCACGCAAGACTCGTTTGCCAGGCCGCTATAGCAAGAGGTTTTTGCGCGGGCGCCGTCACCACGCATTCACATGGCATCGACCATGCGAACGCCCGGCATCGGATGCCATATCATAGAACTACAAAGTTCAGGATGATGGTCGCCGGGAATGTATCCGCCTGATGCTCCCGCTTCGGCAACGCGCCCGCCTGTTCGGCGGACGCGTTCGGAGGAGACGCAGGAGTCAGACGCCTTCAGTGAGAACCGCACACGCGGACCTGCCGTCTCGGCAATCTGCTCGTTCGAATTCGACGTCGACAACTCGTTGATTACCGCATGTATGCCGCTGTTACCTGTGTCACTCACGTGCCGATAGACGCCCCGCAGATAAAGGTCTGTGCGCCTGGATAACGCGTAGGCGGTCTGCAACGTGAACTGGTTCCATTTCGGCCGACACTATCAATACGGCTGTCGGCAAATGTGTACGCACCAGAGATCGAGACCGCAGAGGTAAACTGGTATCGTCCATTCAACTCGTAGTTCGTGAAGCGCGCGCTATTCCCTGCCAGGGAAAGACGATTTGAAGTACCCGATGCGGACGCACCAATGCCGGTTCGTGGCGAAGTTTCCTGTGCTCCTGGAAAAGCCGTACAGTCCGCCAAACTTCAGGCCACCATCGTTGACACTCGAGTACTTGATCGAATTGTTGATACGGAAAGAGTTGTGAAGGTTATCGTTGTCAAACGGGTGTGCTGCGTCGCCGCCCTAGTTTCCTGAAAATTGCTGCTGCCACCCTGATTTTTCGTGTAGGTGAGGCCAGCATCTGGGTGACACTGCTTTGGGCGTGAGCGGTAGCTGCGGAGTGAGCGCGCCGGCTGCACCCAGCGCCATCAACGATCTTTTCATCTGATTCTCCATGATGCAGGAAAGAAATTACGCGTGCAGACAGGCGAAGGTAAACATTCACACATGTCAGCATGCGTCTTATGCCATGGTGCGACGGCATTGAAGATAGAGTTCCAGTCGCACAGCGATTAGAACCGATCAGACGGAAACGAATGTTGGCCCATGGCACTACCAGCTTTACGAATTGTTTCGGGCCGCATCCTCTGAAACAATGACCGGATCGTGAATGCAGTGCCTGGCTTCGCCAGGTTCCCTGCTATTAAAGGACCGGACAGACTCCTGGCTTGACGAAAAGCCCCCGGAAGCGCCAGCCTGAAGTTAGATGAGGCAAGGCGTGGAAGGTCGAGGTAAAACGTTTGAACCTCTGCACGGGGTGTGTTCAATATCCTCAACGGATTACCCGTATCCGGGCCCGACCGGCTTCGAATCAATCAGTGTCTCCAGGCTGACGTTCTCGATGACATTCATATGTTTCCTCCGTAGCGCGCCGCCGGGCGCAGGCGTTGCCTGGACATCGTACTTCGCGGTTGTCGATACAGACAATACCAGTTAACTGTTCACTGGTTTCATGTCAGCCAGATATGCATGATTGTTCACGTCAGCCTGGAAGCGTTTGTTGAAAAACCCCCTTGTTTAGCGAGTATTCCGTATACACACACGCGACCAGAACAGCTAGTCTAGAGGAGTTGAATTGCCGTCGTCCATGCAGGGAAATACATTTCTAATATCGATCACATGAATATCCTATCGGTCGACCTCAATCTCCTGAAGGTGTTCGACGCCATCTACGTCGAACGCAGCGTGAGCCGCGCGGCTGTACGGCTTGACCTCACCCAGCCTTCGGTCAGCCACGGGTTGACGCGCCTGCGTACCTTGTTCGGCGATCCACTGTTCGTCCGTCTGCACGGCGGCGTAGAACCGACCATCGCGGCGATGCGGATCGCGCCGGCGATCCAGCAGGCAATACGCAACCTGCAGACGATGCTCGACGAGGGCTCGCGCTTCGATCCCGCGAACGGCCGACGCACATTCCTGATCCACATGAGCGACTTCGGTGAAGTGGTATTCCTGCCGCTGCTCGTGCGCGAGTTGCAGGCGCGTGCGCCAGGCGTACGTGTCGAGACGTGTCAGCTGGCGGGACTCGAATTGACACAGGCGCTCGAAAGCGGGCAAATCGACTTCGCGATCGGCTACCTGCCTGTGCTCGACGAGCTGTTCCAGTCAGAAGCGCTGTTCGGCGAGGAATACACGATCCTTGCTCCAACGCGGAACAAGGCGGGCGCATCGATAGCGCGTCCACTCGAGGAGCTCGAATTCGTGTCGATCACGTCGCACCCCGAAACGACGAAGATCCTCGTCGAGCACGGGCTGCAGGATCGCGTTCGGCTGTCCGTGCCGCACTTCATGGTGCTGCCGGCGATCTTCGCGCAAACCGGGCTCGCTGCAGTCCTGCCGCGCCGGGTCGGCGGGTTCTTCAAGCAATGGACAGGAAACGATCCGTATCAGGAGATCGTTCTTCCGGGAGCGCGCCACGAGATGAAAATCAACCTGTACTGGTTCAGACGCTATTCGACTGACCCGGGCAACATATGGCTGCGTGATCTGATCGTCGAGCTGTTCAAGCGTCCCTCACCGCAGCGCGGCGCGCAAGCGCGCAAGATCTCGTAACCATATCCGTCTACACTCGACACATCGAACAGTATGCCGTCCACCCCAGTCGATCCATCACCGCGACGCACGGAGCGCGGCAACGTCACGCAGCAGGTTTTCGACGATCTCCGCCAGCGGATTCTCGGCAGACAGTTCGCCCTCGGCGACAAGCTGCCGACCGAAAGACAGTTGCTCGAAACGTACAATGTGAGCGTCACGACTGTGCGGGAGGCGATACGCGGACTCGCCAGCGCAGGACTCGTGGAGATCAAGCATGGCAAAGGCGTCTATGTGACCGCACGAGCCGAAGAACTGGTCGCGAACTCACTGTTCTCGATGATCCAGCTCGAGAAGGTCGGAATGGTGCAGGTGCTTGGCGTGCACGGCGCGCTCAATACCTACGCGTCCGAACTCGCCGCGGCGCGTGCGACAACGCAGGAGGTCGACGCGATGCAGCAGGCGCTCGCGGCCATCGATCATGCGGTCACGCCCGAAGACATCGCTGCCGGGCTGACACGGTTTCTCAACGCACTGGTACGAGCGTCCGGCAATCCACTACTCATTGCACTTTGCCAGTTCCTCGCGAGCGTTCAGATCGGACTTGCTAGGGAGATCCAGGGCAAACGGTTTGAAGCGTGGCGCAAGACAGCCGCGCGCCTGTCAAAGGAGCGCCAGCGGATCGTCGATGCGATCCGGATCGGCGACGTGGAAGGCGCGCGCGTCGCCGCGCGCGCCTTCCACGAACGCTCGATCAAGGTGATTACGACATTGCCGAACGCCGACGGTCCCATCGTCTCCGATCTGGCTGTGTCATCGTTTTTCTCAAGGCTATTGCAGCAGATGACCCCATGACGACCTAATCGCCGACATTGTGCGGGTACGCCGGGGACAGGCCGATATATCAATTCACGGCTTGAGCGTTCGCCGGTCACGGCCGTCCCGACGAACGTGGCCCTGGCTACTTCGCGGCCCCCGTTTTTCAGGCACTGCATATTCCTTACAGGTCACCGCGCTCCCGTCGACTTGCACAGAAAGTGACTCAACAGGTAAATGCCTCAGGCCAAAGGGTTTGGCATGAATTCCTAATTACCTCATCCGCTCACGAAAACACTAAAGAGACCAGCAGGCCACCACCCACCGCATTGGCGACGGACGGCGTGCCGCCATTGCGGCGCGCCAGTCTTCGGACTATCGCGAGTCCCAGCCCGCAGTGCGCATCGCCGCCGCGAGCGGCGTCAAGACGCACGAACGGTTGCAAGGCGTGGTCAATCTGATCGTCAGGAATGCCAGGGCCATGGTCACGCAGCGTCATCGTCCATTTTCCATGCTGCATGCCAGTCACGATTTCGACGGGTGGTTCACCATACGTCATCGCGTTTTCCAGCAGATTAGCGAGAATACGATCGAGGTCGACCAATGGCAATCTGAACTGGCCGCCTACAAGCAGATCGCCGCGTCAATGCCGTCGCGCCTCGCCTCTTCAACCCGAGCCGTGAAAGCCTGATGGCGGCGCTGCCCCTATCACCCGTCTGCGCAGTCCGTGCGCGCGCCTTTCGGTCCAGATTGCGAGATCAACACTACCAGCATTCAGCGTGTGATTCGATCGGCGAGCCGACGGATGAAGGGCGCCGCGACGACGACAGGCAACATCGCAGCCCACGAAAACAGATATGAACGCAGCCCGTGTGACAGAAACGTTCCCGCCGCAAAAAACTGCAAGCTCTAGCCTGGAGGATGTCTGCGGAAGATATTGGAATGCGCGGGAGGCCATGCCTGGCGGAAGGCAGCCGACTCCAACAGTTGCCAGCGGAGCGCCGCCAGGTTTGACTCCCACTCTGCCTGACGATGGCCTACCCATCATCCTACCCATACCGCAAGATCAGTAGCCGCGAGACTCCCTGAAAGCTAATTCTTTCCCGCGATGCCACACAGCGGTGAGGTTGCAGCGATAACCAATGTTATCGCTTCTGCCCTTCATCTTGCTCTCCGAATCACCGCTGTGTACCTTCTATTAGTGTCGAAAACTAGCCCCGCTGTGCGGGAATACACAGACGGAAGGTCACTGCCTCCCGATCGCTTATAAACTTTCCATAAAAGAAATGATTAATTTTTTGTTCGCTATTTTGTTAAACCATCGGTATCGCGCGGTGGTGAACGCGTACTTGCCGGAGGGCTGCCTGCCGCGAGAAAAAGGGATGCGCGGACGTACTGGTGCCAGGCTCTCTCGCAGACGGTATTGGTATCGCCGCAACCACACTCCAGTCAGCGATGCAATGACGCGCAGGAGGGGGCGCCCTCGAGGTACATCCGCTCAATTACCGGAACCATCGCCCAGCCGGTAGCCAAACAGGCTGACGTGCACGACTATTATTATTTGCGGCCATGTAATACTTCGCTCCCGGGACATTACTCGTCACCCTGCAGTCAGGTCGGGCTTCCTGTGTTCTGGCCGCGACTGCCGCGTTGCGTTCGACCAGAATGACGAACGACTCGTCCTCATGAATTTCGAAGCGCCGGATCTGCGCGATCTGATCGGCGGAAAGTACTTTGCCTTTGGTCATCAATAGCGTGCCGCGTGACGTTCTAAGGGATAGTTATGGCGGTTAGCGTTCGGGCCGAACTCCCTAAAACGAGTGCGCATCTTTGAATTTCGAGCAAATCACGCGCGCACTGAAATCAGTATTTAGTTGGATTGCTGGTCTCCCGTCATTAGACCAATATGAATCGGACTCTTTCAGGGCCGACTACGACAAACATGTTTGACTCAGGGCACACTATCCACCTCATCCATGGGATTGACCACGACGGCAAAGCGTTCCGACCCGGAGACTGGGCAGAACGCCTGCGGGATGCAGTCGCCGCGTTTCATCGCGAACATCGCGGCAGCGTCGACATGGGATATCTGGCGTATATCAGCCCTTTCGTCGAGAAAGATGTCAAAGGGCTGCGGATTGACTCAAGACTGCGAGATCTCACGCCGGTCGCCTACGAGTTCCTGTTCAATTTTGCGAAAGAGAACGGCCTTTTGGTGACAACGAAATCGCTCGATATCGCCGCAATTGCGAATTGATGGTGGCCTGTTGTCGCCGGCCGGCTGGGACTGATTTCGGCATTATCTAATACGCGCCATTCGGTCTTGGAACCCAAGTGCCGTTGTTCCGCCGCTCCCGTGGCCGCACGTGGCTGCAGGCCTCATCCCCGAGGGGTCGCCGACAGATGCGGAGATGGAGGTTCGTCGATTAACAGTCGGGTACTATCGCAATCACCAACTTCAGGCAATCCGTATGCTTTCAGAGCAGCAGAAAAGCGACCTGATCCTCCTGCACGATGTCGAGGCTGAAGGCGAAGTGTTCTTCTCAACGCTGCGCAACCATCCCGCGCGAAGCGAGACGGAGCGAGACAAGTTTGCATTAATGGTTCAGGTTGAGCGCGAGACCAAGACACGCATTCGATCGTGCCTTACCCGGCACTGCGTCGTCCACACCAGTGAGCCCGAGGTGCTCATTCGAGCGCAGTCAAAAGCCAAAGAACTCGCAGAGACACAATGGCACCAATTCATACGCTGGCTGCGAGACGAGGCATCTGCCTATGTAGCGCTCTGCCGCGATATTACCGCTCGAGGAGCTACCAGCACATTGCCAACATTGATGTCTGTTCTTGCGCACGAAGAAGCCTTCTTGCTTTTCTGCACTCTTGAGCTGTCCAATTCGGAATGCAGCGCCGGACCACTCGTCAAGTACCTTCAACAGCCCCTCACGATCGACATGTCCGGCGGGGACGCGCGCGCCTCACGTGTTCTAAAGTAAGCGGAGAGTCCGCGGCATGGGCAGCGCGCAACAATCGCCACCTGGATGAATTTGCGTCGCTGGCGTTTGCAGTTCACTCAGAGAGACCGTTCTGGTAGGTGATAACGCGCCATCCCAGAGCGTATGGAGCGGTTGAGCATCACGGGATCCTCCGTTGATTGGGTTGCTATCCCGGCAGCCCGCCGGCCTGGAGCAACGTGCGGTATTTACCCTTAGCCCGGCCAAAGGCTATTGACGCACAAGTATTAAAGCGTAACTATACCGACTGGCCGGTATAGTTACGAGCAAAAAATGAAGGTTTTGATCGATACAGTCAAAGACGTCGGTACCGAAATGAAGCTGTTTGTTCTGGTGCGCGACGATGCATCCCCTTTTACCCCTTATGCAGCCGGCGCCCATGTCGACGTAACCACACCCGGCGGCGCAGTGCGGCAATATTCGCTGTGTGGTGAGCCTGGAGACACCACAGCCTTGTCCATTCTGGTCAAGCGTCAGCCAGGCTCCAGAGGCGGATCCGAGTCAATGCACGCCCTATCGGCTGGCCAGACGCTTGTAATCGGCGCGCCGCGCAATGGCTTTTCGATTGTTGATGACGTCGGTCCGCATCTGCTCTTCTCGGCGGGAGTTGGCATTACGCCGATCCTCTCGATGGCACACCAGTTGGAATCCTTGAACCGGCCGTACGCCTGGCATCATTTCGCCCGCGGCTCCCATTCCGACGATCTATACGAAGCGCTCTCGCTTGCCAGATTCAAAGACAGGCTCACATTCAACGTTGATTTGGATCGGCATCGCATCGCCGCCGAAATGAAGTGCGTCCTGAAGTCCGCAGCCACATCCAGATTTATCTATGCCTGTGGGCCTGATGGGTTCATGTCCACGCTTTCCGGATTGTCCTCCCAGTTGCTCCCTAGCGCTTCCGTACTTACCGAAGCATTCAGCGCTACCGCCCCAGACGCAAACGCGCGCGCGTTCACCATTCACCTTGCAAAGTCGAACGCAACCCTCGAGGTAGGTGAACAGGAGACCTTGATCGAGGTGCTCCGTCGAAATGGCGTAGCCATCGCGAGCGGCTGCGAACAAGGGGTTTGCGGAATGTGCGCGACCGAAGTGCTTTCCGGGTCGGTTGTCCACCTGGACGATGCCCTCTCCGATGACGAGAGGGAGGCTCAGCACCTGATGTGTCCTTGCGTGTCCCGAGCGAATGGTCGCGTGATACTGAATCTCTGAATTTTGACCCCATATACCCATTGATGAGGAACATATGTCGACAGACCAACTTCAGTCCGCAACCCATGAATGGCAAGAAGGTTTCTCTCTGCCACAAGACCTGTATCGTGATACGGACGTTTTCGCTCGCGATATCGAAGCGCTGGCCACATCACAATGGCTGCTGGTAGATCACGAAAGTCGCATTGCGCACCCGGGCGAATACTTTACGGTCGATTTCGGTGGCGAGAGCATCATCGTTATCCGCGACAAGGATAACTCCGTGCACGCACACTACAACGTGTGTCGTCACCGAGGCTCGCGTATCTGTCTCGAGAAACAGGGAAGCGTTCGGGCGCTGACATGTCCGTACCACGCATGGACATACGATCTAGCCGGCAATCTCAAGTCGGCTCGTTACATGGCTCAGGACTTTTCCGCCGCACAATACCGACTCAATTCCTGTAACGTCCGTGTCTTCAAGGGATTGATCTTTCTCAATCTCGCGAAGGACCAGGCGCCGTCCTTCGAAGGCTTCATTGCCCGTTTCGAGCCAATGCTTGAAAGACACGATCTGGCCGGCGCCAAGGTGGCCGTCCGTCAAGTATTTCCGACAAACGCTAACTGGAAGCTCGTTGTCGAGAATTTCTTTGAATGCTACCACTGCAAGTCTGCCCACCCGACCTATTGCTCAGTGCACGACGAGATGAAGATGCTCGCGTTCGGAGCAGGACCGGGTTCATCGGATGGCCTGGCGTCAAAATATATGGAGACCTTTAACGCCTGGGAGGCAGCGGAGCGTCTGGCAGGCCGTCAACCCGGCATGTTCGCAGATGGCCCTGACACACCTTACTTCCAGTCTGCGGGACGTTTACCGATCGGCAAGGGGAATGCAACCGAGTCCCTCAATGGCAAGGGTATGGCGCCGCTGATCGTCAAGGAGCGGGAGTACGACGGCGCACAAACGGGGTGCGTATTTAATCCGGTAAGCGTGCTCCTCGCGAACAGCGACCACGCTATCGGTTTCCGGTTCAATCCGCGTGGACCTCGTTCGACCGACGTCGAGGTGTTCTGGCTCGTCTCGAAGGATGCTCAGGAAGGCATCGACTACGATCCGGAAGAAGTGAAAGCAATGTGGACGGTCACGTTGCTGGAGGATAAGACCATTACTGAAAACAATCAGGCGGGAGTCTGCTCCACCAGTTATCGCCCCGGTCCGTATTCCGCACAGGAAAGCAAGATCGCGGAGTTCGGCTCGTGGTACACGCGCCTGATCGGATTAAACAACGCTGCCGCCACGTGCGGCAACGAACACATTCAGCCTTACGGTTGATTGTTGCTCAGCTCAACGGTCCAGAAAATCTGTCTCTGACAGCAACATAAAACCGACTACGAAGGCGACAGATGGCAATGGACAATCAAGACGGCGAGCGTTTTCAATCCCGTGAGTCAATGGAGTATGACGTCGTGATCGTCGGCGGCGGCCCGGCGGGCCTGTCCGCTGCGATCCGCCTGAGGCAACTCGCAGCGGAGAAAGGCGTCGAGTTCGGCGTGTGCGTACTGGAAAAAGGTTCGGAAGTCGGGGCGCATATCCTCTCGGGTGCGGTCATGGATCCGCGCGCGCTCAATGAGCTCATTCCCGACTGGAAGGAACAGGGCGCGCCGCTGGACGTGTCCGTGACGGAAGAGAAATTCCTTTTCCTCTCGGAAACCGGAGCAAAATCGGTACCCAACTGGGCGCTGCCGGACAACTTCAAGAACCACGGCAACTACGTCATCAGCCTGGCCAACGTCACGCGCTGGTTGGGCCAGCAGGCCGAGGCGCTCGGTGTGGAGATCTTCCCGGGGTTTCCAGCCGCGGAAGTACTTTTCCACGACGACGGTTCCGTGAAAGGAGTCGCCACCGGCGACATGGGCATCGGCAAGGACGGCCAGCCCACCGAGAACTTCCAGCTTGGCATGGAGCTGTACGCGAAGTACACGCTGTTTGCGGAAGGCTGTCGCGGCCACTTGGGCCGGCAACTGAACGAGAAGCTGAAGCTCGACAGGGATGCCGATCCGCAGGTCTATGGCATTGGCATCAAGGAGCTATGGGAGATCGACCCGGCGCAGCACCAGCCGGGCCTCGTGATCCATACCGCCGGCTGGCCGCTGCAAAACGACACCTACGGCGGCTCGTTCCTCTATCACATCGACAACAACCAGGTAATGGTCGGCTTCGTCGTGGGACTTGCCTACACAAACCCGTACATCTCGCCGTTCGAGGAATTCCAGCGCTACAAGACGCACCCGGAAATCCGCAAGTTCCTCGAAGGCGGCAAGCGTGTTTCGTATGGCGCGCGTGCGATGACGACGGGGGGCCTGATGTCGCTGCCGAAGCTCGTGTTCCCGGGTGGCGCGCTGGTGGGCGACGACGCGGGCTTCCTCAACGCTGCGCGCATCAAGGGCAGCCACGCGGCGATCAAGACGGGGATGCTGGCTGCGGAAGCCACCTTCGATGCGCTACAGGCTGGCCGCCAGAGCGACGAGCTCACAGCCTATCCGCAAGCATTCAAAAGGTCGTGGCTGCACGAAGAACTGCATAAGGCACGCAACTTCAAGCAGTGGATGAGCAAGGGTCTGGTCCTGGGCACGCTGATGGTGGGCATCGAACAGAAGCTCTTTGGCGGCAAGGTGCCCTGGACTCTGCGGCACCAGCACCGCGACCACGAGATGCTGAAACCGGCGTCGAAATTCACGCCGATCGAATATCCAAAGCCGGATGGCAAGCTGACCTTCGACCGCCTGTCGTCGGTATTCATCTCAAACACGAACCACGAGGAAAACCAGCCGGCGCACCTGACGCTCAAGGATCCGAGCGTGCCGGTGGACGTGAACCTGCGCATCTACGCGGGCCCGGAGAGCCGTTTCTGCCCGGCAGGCGTGTACGAATTCGTGAAGAACGACGACGATTCAGACCGCCTGCAGATCAACGCGCAAAACTGCGTGCACTGCAAGACGTGCGATATCAAGGATCCGACGCAGAACATCGTTTGGGTCACGCCCGAAGGCGGTGGCGGCCCGAACTATCCGAACATGTAGGCAACCGGCCTACCCGATCCTGACGACCGACGGCTCCGGTATACTTTAAAAACAAGCATCAGGATCAGGATCAGGTAATGCGGCCAAACAATCGCGACACAATCCTCCGGGCTGCCGAAAAGCTGATTCTTCAGCACGGTGTCGGCGCCTTGACACTCGAAGACGTAGCATCCGCCGCCCACATGAGCAAAGGTGGCGTCTTTTACCACTTCAAGACCAAGGACGAGCTTGTTCATCAACTGCTCGTGTTCGCATTCGCAAATTTCGAAGCCTCGGTCGACAGCATGGCTCAGGACGACACCGAGCCCGGAGGATGGTTACGTGCATATGTACGCGCGACGTTTGACATCAGCGCGATCACAGAAACGGAAAGCCTCGCCTCTGCTGCGCTGATCGCCGCTTACTTCGGAAAGGACAGTGCCGTGCAAAAGGTGTATGAAAATGCGCATGGAAGGTGGTCACAGCGCGCAAGAAACGATGGCATCACGCCGGCAACTGCGGATGTTATCCGCATGGCGACGGACGGACTATGGCTGGCGGAAGCGCTTGGTGCCTCGCGATTCTCGAGAGATAGAAAGCGGGAGTTTGTTGCGCAATTGCTTGAATTATCTCGCCACGAATCAGCGTAACGGCCTTGGCGGGCGCCTCCTGGCCAGGTGAACCTCTAAACGAAACGCGGCCAGAACAGTGCACTGCAAAACCACCGGTGGCGCACGGCCAGTGGAAAAAGCGGGATTTCGGCTGCCCGCTGGCGCCCCGCTGCACCCGAGCTACGCCTGCGGCGTCATTGCAATTGCAGCCGACCGGGAACAGCTTCCGACCCCGCCTGAAGTGAATCGGACGATGCGGTCTCAAAACATGAGCGCATCGTGGGGAACTACATAAAGCGCTGAAACCGCGTTACCTTCCGCAACGCCTTGAATGAGTTCTCCTGGCCCCCAACGGCCTCGCCCGAAAGGGGGCGATGACCGTCTCGGCCGCAGGTGATCAATGTGCCGCCGTCAGGAGGTCAGGCGGCGCCGCTCGGGGTCGTACGGTGCGCGATCTACGACGGTCCCCGTCACCGTTCCACTGCCATCGGCAAGCTGGATCTGGACCTCGGTACCCTTCGCCTCCAGTCCAGTTGGCAGATAGGCAAAAGCAAAAGTTTTGCCTACATGAAAACCTGGATCACCTGAAGTCACTACACCAGCCTCTTCTCCGTTGTGAAGGACCTTTTCACCGTGCACGATCGGGTGGATCCCTCCAGTATCGATCAACCTCAAGTGCCGCTTCGAGCCCGCCGACTTGATCGCATCCAGTGCACCGCGCCCAACGAAGTCGCGGTCGTCGAAGCGAACGGTCCAGCCAAGGCCAGCCGACAGAGGATCGGTTTCTTCATTGATGTCGAGTCCGTACAACAGATATGACTTTTCGATTCGAAGCGAGCGCATCGTCTTCATTCCGCAGGGACGGATATCAAACTGCTTCCCCACCTCGGCTACGCGGTCCCATACGTATTCGGCGTATTCAACGGGATAGAATAGTTCGAATCCAAGTTCTCCGGAATAGCCGGTGCGGGAGATCATGGCCTCTGGCACATCCCCCAGTTTTCCATGCGTAAAGCTGAAATATTTGAGCACGTCAGCCGAAATGTCTTGGTCAGTCAGCGCACCGAGCAACTCGCGGGACGACGGTCCCTGGATGGAAAGATAAGCATTCGAGTAGCCCAGATTGGTCAAGGTCACACTCAGATCGCCGACGAGCTTGCCAAGCGCCGCCACAACGGCTTGAACTCGTGACGGCGTTGGAGACAGCCAGAATTTGCCGCCGTCAAACCGGAAACAGGTCAGATCGTCAACGATTCCGCCCTTCTCGTTGCAGATCGAGCTGTAGATAACGCCGCCGTCGCGCATGCGACGTACGTCATTAACCAACGCTTTTGCAAGCAACGTTTCCGCATCCTTGCCACGGAGTTCAACTCCGACCTGGTAGTAGACGTCGAACATTCCAACGCGCTCGCGCACCGCCTTGTGTTCATCGGCAATGGAAGTGAAGAAGTTCGGCGTGGCAAATCCGCCGCGGTCTTGCAGCTTCGCGCCGGCGGCGACAAGCTTGTGATAGTACGGAGTATGTTTGATCATTTTCGCGTAAAGGAAAAGTTAATCGAGAGCCTTCACCAACGACGGCACCACCTCGAACAGATCACCTTCGATCGCGAAGTCGGCGACGCTGAAAATCGGCGCTTCTGGGTCACGGTTGATCGCAACGATGACCTTGGAATCTTTCATCCCGGCCAGATGCTGGATCGCACCCGAGATACCAACTGCGACGTAGAGTTGCGGCGCAACGATCTTGCCGGTCTGGCCGACCTGGTAGTTGTTGGGAGCAAATCCGGCGTCAACCGCGGCACGTGAAGCACCGAGGGCTGCGCCAAGTTTGTCAGCGAGCGGAGCCAGAATGCCCTGATAGTTTTCACCGCTACCGAGTCCCCGCCCCCCAGACACCACAATCTGTGCCGCGGTGAGTTCTGGTCGCTCGGACTTCGTCATTTCGCGGCTGACGTATCGCGACATGCCAGCGTCGTCCCCAGCGGAGACCGTCTCAATAGCTGCGCGACCCGTGCCTTCCGCAGGCGGAAAAGCTGTCGTACGGATGGTAAGGATCTTCACAGGGTCCATAGACTGCACCGTCGCGACTGCATTTCCGGCGTAGATGGGGCGTTCGAACGTGTCCAGACTGACTACTGCGATCACATCACTTACCTGCGCGACGTCCAGCTGTGCGGCAATCCGCGGGGCGATGCTCTTCCCGAAAGCCGTCGCCGCAACTACAACGTGCGAATAGCGCCGGGATGTATCACGCAAAACTGCTAGCACCGCACGCTCTACGTTCTCTGCCAGACCATTTTCCAGATGGCTCGCATCTGCGTGGAGCACCTTGCTGACTCCTTCGATCCCCGAAGCCTGCTCGGCAACTGCAGTGACGTTGTATCCAGCGACTAAAATCTCGATGGCACCGTCTTCGAAAGCCGCGACGACAGCAGCGGCCGAAACCGCGTTCAGCGTCGCCTTTGAAAGCGTGGTGTTATCGTGGTCCGCAATTACAAGAATTGTCATTACTCTTCCCCTGTGCTTAAAGCACCTTCGCGTCACGCAACCTGTCGACGAGCGTCGCCACGTCAGCAACTTTCTCGCCTGCACTGCGCGCCGGCGGCTCTGTCACCTTGAGGGTCTTCAGCCGCGGCGATACATCAACGCCCAGCGACTCGGGCGTAATTGTCTCGAGCGGCTTCTTCTTCGCTTTCATGATGTTCGGCAACGTCACATATCGAGGCTCGTTCAGGCGGAGATCGGTCGTGACCACTGCGGGAAGCTTGAGCGCCACAATCTCCGTGCCGCCGTCAATTTCGCGCGCGACGATCGCCTCCTCACCTGTCAACGTCACCTTCGATGCAAAGGTACCCTGAGGCCACGCAGCCAGCGACGCGAGCATCTGGCCGGTCTGGTTGGAGTCGTCGTCGATCGCCTGTTTCCCGAGAATGACAAGCAGCGGCTTCTCCCTATCAACCACAGCTTTAAGGAGCTTCGCCACAGCTAGAGGTTGAAGCTCCTCATCCGTATCAATCAGGATCGCACGGTCAGCGCCTATAGCCAATGCCGTACGGAGCGTCTCCTGCGATTGCGCCGTGCCTGCAGACACTACGACGATCTCCGTGGCAATACCGGCCTCCTTCAGACGTACAGCTTCTTCTACTGCGATCTCATCGAACGGATTCATCGACATCTTCACGTTGTTGATGTCGACAGCTGTGCTGTCCGCGCGCACGCGAACTTTCACGTTCGAATCGACGACCCGTTTGACGCCCACAACGATTTTCATACTTCGGTCCTTTCAGTCACCAATTCATACCCCAATACACGCGGGCCCGCCTCTGGAACTCAAAAGATTTCGGCCGCAGGCGCGCCTACCGATCGACAGGCGGATAGATACGTATTCGAAAGAAGGCAGGCGATCGTCATCGGTCCGACGCCGCCAGGAACCGGAGTGATATGGCCGGCCACTTCTGATACTTCGGAGAAGGCCACATCACCTGTCACGCGATACCCGGTACCGTCCGATTTCTCGACACGATTGATGCCCACGTCAATGACGCATGCCCCGGGCTTGATCCAGTCGCCTTTGATCATCTCCGGTCGGCCAACGGCCGCAACAAGGATGTCGGCGGTTCTCGCTACAGCAGCGATATCCTCCGTACGCGAATGTGCAATGGTCACCGTGCAGTTGCTGGCAAGGAGCAGTTGCGCCATGGGTTTGCCGACGATGTTCGACCTGCCGATGACGACCGCGGTCTTCCCCGACAGGTTTCCGAGTGCGTACTTGATCAGCATTAGAGACCCTGCCGGCGTGCATGGAACTACGCCGCTTTCACCGGAGGCAACGCGGCCTACGTTCTCAGGATGAAAACCATCCACGTCCTTCGACGGTACGATGCTCTCGATAACTGCCTTTTCGGCGATGTGGGCCGGCAACGGCAGCTGGACAAGTATTCCGTGTACCGCCGGATCGGCGTTAAGCGCCGCAATCAGCGACAGCAACGCTGCCTCCGTCGTCGTCGCGGGCAGTTTGTGCTCGAAGGAAACCATTCCCGCTTCCACGGTCTGCCGCGCCTTGTTCTTCACATAGATCTGACTCGCGGGATCTTCGCCCACGAGAACCACGGCGAGTCCGGGCGTGACGTCATATTCCTGCTTCAGGTTCGCAACTGCCGCCGCGATCTTTTGCCTGAGAGACTGCGAAAAAGCCTTCCCGTCGATAAGAGTTGCTGCCATCCGTAACCTCTTCTCCTGTCAGCAAAAAGGTGTGTTTCAGGAAAAGACAATCGTCTTGTTGCCGTCAAGAAACACACGATCTTCCAGATGCAACCGCACCGCACGGGCGAGCACCTGGCATTCCACATCCCTGCCCGTTGCCTGCATCTCGGCTACCGAATAGCGGTGATCGATACGACGAAGGTCCTGCTCAATGATCGGACCTTCGTCGAGATCGCCCGTAACGTAATGGGATGTCGCACCAATCAGCTTGACGCCACGCTTATGCGCCTGCGCGTATGGCGATCCCCCCTTGAAGCTTGGCAGGAACGAATGGTGGATATTGATACAGTTCCCATGCAGGTCTCGAGCGATGTCGTCGCTGAGAATCTGCATGTAACGCGCGAGCACGACCAGATCCACTTTCTTTTCGGCAATCAGCGCGCGCAGCGCTGCCTCCTGCTGAGATTTGGTCTCGGGCGTAACAGGTAAATGGAAGAACCTGAGGCCGTACCGGTCGGCGATCGGCTTCAGCGTGTCGTGATTCGAGACGATCGCGGCCACTTCCATATTGAGCTCCCCTGCTTCCCAGCGATACAGCAGGTCGCGAAGGCAATGGTCAAGTTTGGAGACCATCAGGATAGTGTTGCGACGTCGGTCGCTCCGGCGAACCGACCATTCCATGTTGAAACGCTCTGCAAGTCTTTCAAAACCGAACAGAATATCCCGGTCTTCATCAGCGATCTCGCCGTTCGCCTGAAAAACGCAGCGCAGGAAAAAGCGCTGAGTCTCTTCGTCGTCGTACTGCGACATCTCGTTGATGTAATAGTTTTGCGATGCAAGGTGTCCGCTAATTGCCGCAACAACTCCAGTCGTCGCGGGACATGTAACGCGCAGAACGTAGGTATTCGGTAGTTTGGTGGTAAGGGTCATGATGCTTCCGCTAGTCAGTGAACGTAAGTGATCTGTTCGCGAGCGCTAAAGGACGGCGCGCTCACGCAAGAATGATTCAGCACGTACCGGCTCTCCGAGTTCCCGACCGTAAGATGCCCCGGAATAAATGGCCGCCGCTACCGTGGCAGGAGCGAGCGCGTCGCCAATTAGCGTTGTCGACTCGATACCGGCGTCTCGCCACTCGGCACAGCGAAGGTTCATCGCGTCCATCAACCTTCGATTGGGCTCGCGAAGTGTTACCGGGATCAAGGCCTGGCAAGGCAGCGATACTTCCTTTCTTCCGCTTGCAAGCAGGAGGGTTCCATCGAGCGCTTCCTTGACTTTGGTCTTCGTTATGCAAGTGATGCCTGCATCTTCCAGTCGCTCCTCCAGCCTTCTGAGCTCGAGCGTGTAATACGACCACTGCGAGACGTCGGCAAGAGGTGTGACAACGGTCACATCCAGGCCCTGCGATTTGAGCCATTCCGCCACCGCATGCCCAACGTAATAATGATCGTCGTCGTAAACCACTACCGGTCCGGTAATGGCTGCACCTCGAACTACGGCTTCAGGAGAAAGAACATGAACACCGGCTTTCAGCGCAATCCCGTTTGGAGTGGCCGGCCCGACCCCATCGGTTCTCCAAGCCGCGCCGGTAGCAAGCACGACCCGCTTTGCGCCGAATTGCAAAATATCATCGACGTCGACGGGAGATCCACGATAGATCTGCACATTACTCATTCGCTCCAACTGGTAGATACGATAGTCCCGCACGCGTGCGACTGTCTGGCAACCTGGAAGCTTTGACTCCCAGTCGATGCGGCCGCCGAGTTCTGCTTCCCGCTCCACCAGTGAAACCTCAACGCCGCGGCGCGCCAGGGTTAATGCGGCTTCCAGCCCGGCTGGACCAGCCCCAACGATCAGTGCGGTCTCGCCACGCGCAAGCGGCTTGAACTTCTCGGGATGCCACGCCTTGCGCCACTCCTCACCAACCGTCGCATTCTGCGTACAGCGGATGGGCACGCCGTACATCTCGGTCGACGCGCAGACATTACAGCCGATGCACTCGCGAATCTCATCGATCCGGCCGTTCAGGATCTTCTCAGGGATAAACGGATCGGCGATCGAAGGGCGGGCGGCCCCGATAAAATCGACGAGCCCTTTCTTGATGCGCGACACCATGGCGTCCGGTGACGTGAATCGGCCCACCCCAACCACCGGCTTGCTCGTGAGTTTCTTCACGAAGCCGATGTAGTCATCCTGGAAGCCCTCTTCCGCGAAACGCGCGGTCGACGAGTCGAATGACCACGGGCTCACGTTCACGTCCCATAGGTCTGGCAGTTCGCCGAGTGCTTCGATTACTGCACGACCTTCTTCCTTGATCGAAATCCCTCCCGAAAAGTCATGAACGGCAAAGCGCACGGCGACGGCACATCGTCCCGCAGCCTCGTCGATCGTGTCTTCAATCAGCTCCTTAAGCAACCGCATGCGGTTCCCGAGTGAACCGCCATACTCATCGGTCCGCTTGTTGTATCGACTGGACAGAAAATGTAATGGAAGCGCCCGGTCATGCGCCGCATAGACGTAGACAATGTCGTAGCCGGCGGCGATTGCCCGGCCGACTGCCCGCCGATGGGCCAGCCGGAACGCCTGGATGTCCGCAATCGACATCGGCATTGATTGCGTCGGTACGTATGCGGAAGTGCACTTCAGACTGACCGGTCCGAGCGCCGGCACCCGACTATAAAGATTGCGCGCACCAAGCCCCAGATGAGCCAGTTCGACGGCCGCAAGGGCACCGTGCCGGTGGATTTCGTCAGTCGATAGCCGATGACAGGCCACATCGTGGTCGTCCCACAGGCGGTCGTTCTGATGCCCCATCATGTCCGATGTCTCGTCGATCTCACAGACGCCAGTGCACACGACTGCCCAACCACCCTCTGCCTTCATTGCGCGAAGCGCTGCGGTGGCATGCGGCTGCGCAAAACCCATTCCGGCGCTGTGCGCGACCGCGAAAAACCGGTTCTTCGCGGTGACAGGTCCAATCGTGACCGGTTCAAACAGTACCTTGTATCTCTCGTCCATCTCGTGCCCCTTTTTGCTTTAGCTGCGCAACCGCTCGCTCTTCGGATCGTAAAAACCGCCGAACTGCAGGTCTACCGGATGACGTACACCGGCCACCTCCGCCTCGAACCCTCCCTCCCGCAGCCACTCGGCCGTGACGCCACCGGCACGCTTGACGGATGCCATTCCGAACGAACCGCCGAGGCGGAAACCCCACGCTCCAGAGGTCACGTATCCGACAAGTTCGTCGCCCTTCCAGAGCGGCTCGTTCCGATACAGATAAGGACCGTCGTCGAGGTTGGCGTCGCGAACCTTCAAGTTCACCAGCCGCACTTCGATTGGTCCAGCATCGCGTTGACGCTCCAGTGCGGTGCGGCCGATGAAGTTCACGTCCTTGTCCAGCGCAACTGCGAACTTCAAGCCCGCTTCCAACGGTGTGTCGTCTTCGCCGATGTCATGGCCAAAGTGAACGAAGCCCTTCTCGAGGCGACAGTGATTCATCGCGAGGAACCCCCCGAAACGCATGCCGAGCGGCGCTCCCACGCGCACCAGCTCGTCGAAAACATGGCGTGCGACGTCGGTGGTCGGGTAAAACTCATATCCGAGCTCACCCAGGAAACTGCGGCGCAATACCCAGCAGCGTGCAAGTCCGACATCGATCAGCCTGGCCTGACCAAAAGTGAATGCCGGATTGGAGACATCCACGTCGGTAAGCTGCTGGAGGATCTCGCGCGAGCGCGGCCCGCTCACCGAAAACATGGCGTGTGCTGTCGTGACATCGTGGATCTGAACGTTCCACGACTGCTCCACGTGTGCTTCGAACCAACCCCGGTCACGCACCTGGCTTGGGTGTCCCGTGATAACGAGGAACTCCTGATCGCCTAGGCGTGTGATTGTGATGTCCGCCTCGATGCCGCCACGGTCGTTCAGCCAGTGTGTGTAGACCGACTGGCCCACCGTCACGTCAATCCGGTTTGCGGATACATGCTCCAATGCCTTGAGCGCATCGGGTCCCTTGACGAGGAGCTTGCCGTAGCAGCTTTGATCGACGAGGAGTGCCGCATCCCGGGCGGCCAGGCACTCGCGCTCGACCATCGGAAACCACGCCTGTTTCCTGAAGCTGGGTTCGTGAGGCAACTGGGTACCTGGCTCGGCGAAATACAACGGAAACTCCCAGCCAATCCGCTCTCCCATTACGGCGCCGGCAGCCACGAGGCGGTCGTGAAGCGGGAAATGACGCACGCCACGAGCCGTCTGGACATGGTGGCCCGGCCAGTGCAGCGTCATATGCATGCCGAGCGACTCTGCAACACGTTCACGCACATAGCGGCTGTTGGCCTGAAACGGCAAAGCCCGCTGCGAGTGCAGAGCGCCCATGCTTACCGGCGGCAGGCCATCAATTAGCCAGTCGGCCATCACCTTGCCCGCACCACCCGACGACAGGATGCCGTTAGAGTTGAAACCCGCAGCCACGTACAGGCCGCGGACCTCGGCGGTCGGCCCCATGTAGGCACGGCCGTCCGGCGTGAAGCTCTCAGGACCACAGAAGAACAACTGGATTCCGGTGTTCTGCAGCACCGGCACCCGGTCGAACGCCGAGAGGAGCTGCGGTTCCATATGATCCATATCCGGCGGCAGTTCAGAAAAAGAGAAGCTCGACGGAATCTCCATTCCCGGTTTCGGCCACGCATTCCCCTTTGCCTCGAAAAAGCCCACCAGCAGCTTGCCTGCGTCCTCCTTGTAGTAGGCGCGTTCATCGGCGACGGTAAGCACCGGTGTGTTGCGTGACAGCCCGGGCAGCGCTTCGGTCACGATGTAGTAGTGCTCGGCGGCGTGAAGCGGCACGGAAATGCCGAGCTTCTTCGCAAATGAGTGGGTCCACATGCCGCCGGCCAGCAGCACGCGCTCACAAGCGATGTCCCCGTGTTCAGTCCTGACGGCCTGGACCTTTCCGTCCTTGACGATCACATCAAGGACCGGTGTGTTTTCGACAGCCTTCGCGCCTTTCTGCTTTGCGCCCTTGATGAGCGCAGCTGTTACATCGAGTGGATTAACCTGGCCATTCGAGGGCACAAACTGGCCGCCCAGAACATCGTCCACACGCAGCAGCGGCCACCGCTCCTTGATCTGCTCCGGTGTAAGGTAGTGGCAGGGCACGCCCATCCGTTTAGCAGCCGAGACGTTGCGACGAATCAACTCCAGGCGCTCAAGCGAGAGTGCCACAGTCATGGATCCGTTTTCCTTGTAACCCGTGGCCTGCCCGGTTTCCTCCTCCAGTGACTGGAACAGTCTCGTCGTGTACTGGGCTAGCTCAGTCTGCGCCTTGGAGTCCCGCAGTTGGCCAACGATGCCCGCAGCATGCCAGGTCGTACCGCTGGCAAACCGGTCACGCTCTAGCAATACTGCGTCGGAAATACCCTTGTGAGCCAGGTGATAGAGAGTGGACGCACCAATAATGCCACCGCCGATCACGACGACGCGGGCACTCTCAGGCAGAGATTGGGTCATGGTATTAGTACCTTCTGAATGTTGAATCTGGATGGCCTAGTGCGAACGCGAGGTAGCAGCGGTACGCGCCCCACCATCGGCCACCAGGACCGCGCCCGTAACAAACGACGCGTCATCGGAAGCAAGGAACGCGACACACGTAGCTATTTCTGCCGGCATGGCAACACGACCCAGTGCGATGCGCTGAGCCGTACGCTCGAACTCCTGCTCAACTGTCGTTCCGTGCGTCCGCGCGAGCTCGGTCATTTCGGCCTCGCTCATACGTGTGCGCACCCATCCTGGGCAGACGCAGTTCGCGCGGATGCCCTCGGCGCCATACCGGTTTGCTAGCGCCCGCGTCAACGCGATCAGGCCTGACTTGCTAGCGGCATAAGACGCCATGCCTGCCGACGCATTGAAAGCGGCGACCGACGATACATTGACGATAGAACCTTGCCGCCGATCACGCATGTAAGGCAGAACCGCACGGCATACGCGCATGGCTCCGGTCAGATTGACATCAAGGATCGTATTCCACGTCTCATCCAGAATGTCCTCCACGTCATCGGCGACCATTACCCCTGCTGCATTGACCAGTACATCGATTTGCCCACAGCGATCGATTGCTGCACTCACCACGCGCCGCACGTCAACCTCACGGCGGACATCGACCAGTTCTTCATCGAAGTCCAGTTCTGCCTTGAGCGTCAGTTTCCCGTCGAACCCGATGTCTGCGGAGATGACTCTGGCACCTTCCCTCTTCAGCTGACGCACAGTCTCGAGACCGATACCCGAGGCAGAACCCGTCACCAACGCCGTTTTCCCATTAAAACGCAACATCACGCAGCTCCTTACCCTGTGGCATTCCCCGCGGAATCAGACCCGCTTCTACCCAGTTATCAAAGATGCCTAGCGCTTCTTCCACAAAAGATGGATCGTTGATGTGCATGTCCAGCACCCGAAGATCCACCGGCGGAGCGATCAGCCGTTTGTATTCCTCGATGAAAACCTGATGGCCTTCGGGGTCATGCAATGCTTCGCCAGGAGAGTCCCACGCGTGGATGCCCTTCAGCGGGAGCAAAAATGCAGTGGACCCCTTCGCCGCGTTGACCTTGCTCGCGACGAATCGTGCAAGCTCGCGTCGTTCTTCCGTCGTCGTCGTCACCGAGGCAATCAGGCGGTTATGCGCGTGGTACGGCCTGCCCCTGTATGCCTCGGGCAACGGTGCCCATGTCTGCACGTCAAGCATGTCGCTCGCACCGGGAGCAACAATTTGCGGAACACCCAGTCGCGCCGCCGTCTCGAGTCTGGAAGCACCGGCGTTGACCACTGATCCCCGGAGGAAGTTGCTCAGCTCGCATAGTGCGAGATCGAACACGGCGACAAACGTACCCTGTTCGATCAGCGACTCCATCGCACGCCCGCCCATGCCCGTACAATGGAATACGACTGGCTCGTAGCCCCGTTTTTCGAGCTGCGGAGTGAGCTCGACCATGTAGCTGAGGCAGGACTTGCCCAGTCCTCCGATCGCAACACGGGGCCGCCCGGATTTCGGCAACACCACCGTGCTACAGGCGCCGAGGACCGCACCGGCGGCCTGGCTCAGCGTAGCCTTGCAGATCGAATTCAAACCATACAGACCGCCCGCCCAGAGGATCATCATTACGTCGGGTGCCAACCGGTCTGGAGGGATCAAATGGGAATAGGCGACAGTGGTGACGATGAACTTGGGCATGCCCAGCGGCAGCGCTGCCGTGACATCCAGCGCGAGATCGGTGCCCATCGTGCCGCCGAGTGCGAGCACACCGTGCACCTGCCCCTTCGCATAGAGGTCAAGGGTCAGCCCGACAGCCCCTTCGGCCATCCTGCTCATCGCAGCATTCTCATCGCCCAGAGCGGCTAGATCCTTCAACGTCGTGCCTGCAGCGGCTGCAACGCTGGTATTGTTGATCTCGGGGTCGAAGGTCGGCGTGCCAAGCACGCCGACGTCCATGATGGCTGCAGATGCGCCTTCCCGCTCGATGCATTGCTTCATGAATTGAAGCTCGTCAGCCTTGGTATCGGCTGTGCCGATAATGAGGATCTTCAACCCCGCCTTCATTCCTGCCTCCTTTTATCGCTGCCGAGCGGTGAAGAAGCCCAGAGCTCCTCCATCGCGTAGCCGGATTCGGGCAGCGTCGTGCCTCCATCAATCACGATGGTCTGTCCGGTAATCCAGCCGGCCTCGCGGCTGGCGAGGAAGAGGACGGCGGAAGCGATGTCTTCCGGCCGGCCGGCCTTGCCCAGCGGGACGTAACGGCTAAGGCGCTCCAGGGTCTCCGGCTGGCTCAGACGGCCATGATCCTTCGCGATAAGCCCGGGCTCGACACCGTTCACAGTGATGCCGGTGCTCGCCAACTCCAGGGCCGCAGCTCTGATGAAGCCGTTTACGCCAGCCTTCGCCGCGGCGTAGTGAGACGCACCGGCCATCACCACCCGGGGTCCGGTGATCGATGAAGTCACAACGAATCGCCCTGCCTCGCTACGCCGCAGGGCAGGAAGAGCCGCCTGAATGAGCCAGAATCCGCTCGTGAGGTTGAGGGCGAGGGTTTGCTCCATAACGTGCTCGTCCAACGCCTCGAGGCCAAGCCACTGACAGCCGCCTGCGTTATGGCACACAACATCCAGCTTTCCGTCGGTCGCCGACAGGGCTTGATCAACCATTTGCCGGATTCCCGCACGATCGACGCTGAATGGAACGATGTGAGCGCGGATTCCCTCGTCCTCGAGTTCGCGCGCTACCGTCTCCGCTGCGGACAGCGTACGATTGGCCAGCACCACCTCGGCTCCGGCACTTCCCAGTGCACGAGCGATCGCCCCACCTATTCCCGGCCGCGCACCGGTAACCAGTGCGACACGCCCCGTCAGTCGAAAGTGACTCATGCACGGACCTCCGCGTCGCGGCACTTCGACATAAGGAATTCGCAGAATTCTGTCAGGACCTCGACGTATCTGTCCGCGTCTGCTGTCGTCGAGGCAGGGCACATCAGCAGCATGCAGTGGAACGGCGTGATCAGCACCCCGCGGTTGAGGAAATAGACATGCAGAAGGGCTTCGAGATCACCGTTACGCCCGGCGGTAACGTCTGCGGCGTTAATCGGCGGCGTCGGCGCGAACATGGTCTCCACGCGCGCACCCAATTGCTCCACGTACCACGGCAGGGCGAACCGAGCGATCACCTGTCTCATACGCTCTGCCAGGTTTTCAGCGAGGCCGACCATGTGGGCGAAGGCAGCCGGCGTCAACACCTCCGCCAGCACGGCACGCACAGCCGCAACCTGCAACGCACTACCCGCCAGCGTGCCGCCGAAACCCAGGTGCGCGCTTTGGCGCACCTTTGTTGGATCGACCTTGGGCACCGTGTTCCACATCCGGCGCGCCACCTCTTCGCTGACGCCGTAAAGCCCGACCGGTATCCCCCCTCCGACAGCCTTGCCAAGAACAAGCATGTCCGGCTCAAGCCCGTTGAGCCGGGTATAGCCTCCCGGCCCGCTCGAAAACGTGTGTGTTTCGTCAATCAGAAGGAGCGTGCCATGGCGCCGGGTCGCTTCGCGCAGCGCCTGGTGGAATCCCGGCGCCGGTGCGACCATTCCGTAGTTCGTCATGAACGGCTCGGTCAATACGCAAGCAATATCTTTCGCGGCGAGCTTTTCTTCGAACGCCTCAACGTCATTGAATTCGACTACGGCCGAGACACGTTCATGGTCAACGGCATTCGGGTGGATGCCATTGCGCATTACCATCCGGCCGGCAGCGTCAAGTGCAACGTGCGCTTCTTCGACCGACCCGTGATAGCATCCGCTAAAAACCAGGACCTTCTCACGGCCGGTGATCATTCGCGCGATGCGGACAGCCGCGCGATTTGCGTCACTGGCTGACGTCGTAAAGCCCCAATACGGCAGGCCGAAGCGTCGCGTCAACTCAGCCCCGACCCACGAAGCGTGCTCGGTAGGCAACATCAGCGTCGCGCCGTGATCCAGCTGCTCGGACGCCGCCTTCGTCACCGCTCGCGGTCCATGTCCGCACATGGCACCCGTGTCGCCCAGACAAAAATCGACGTAATTGAGACCGTCCACGCACCGAAGCTCGGCCCCCGATGCCTCCTTCGCGAACAACGGAAATTTGCCGGCCCAGCGGCGGAACCAGTGGGATGGGGCACCGTAAAGGTAGTGATGCTGACCTTCGTCAAACAGCAATCTGGAAGCGGGATGCAGGCGCGCGAATTCTTCCTGCTCGCGCTCCAGGGCCTCCCGGACCCGTTGTGGGCTCAGCTGAATCATTGATGCATCTCCATTTTCGGTCTACGCGCCTCGCTCACCGTTCGACGGCCTGGAAGGCCCCCTCGAGGACGTCGCACAGAAAATCGATCTCACTCCGGTTTATCGTGAGCGCGGGCGACAGGATGATGTTCGACCCCGACGTGCGGACCATCGCGCCCCTCGCATAGGCTTCGCGCGCCACCAAAGCCACTTCCTTTGCACCGCGACCAAAAGCGGCTTTGGTTTTCTTGTCTGCCACCAGTTCAAGACAGGCCATAAGGCCAGTACCTCTGACATCGCCGATCAATCTGGAATTTCGGCCAAGCTCGGTGAGGCGCTCAATAAGATGTTGACCCTGCGTTGCCGCGTTTTCGGTAACGTTCTCGCGCTCGATAATCTCAAGCGCTGCAAGGGCCGCTGCCGCGGCAACGGGATGCCCGCTATAGGTATAACCGTGCGACACAGCAGCACCCGAGGCATCTCCGGACAAGAAGACGTCCGCAACCTTCCGGGAGATCGCCGTGGCACCCAACGGCAGGTATCCGGCCGAAATGCCTTTAGCGAGGCACCACATATCAGCCTTGACGTTCCAGAGACGCGTACCGAACAACTGGCCCGTGCGACCGAAACCCGTCACCACCTCGTCGGCGATGAGAAGAACGCCGTATCTGTCGCAAATCTGGCGGACCAAAGGCCAGTAGTTCGGCGGAGGAACAATGACCCCACCCGCTCCCTGCACCGGCTCCGCGATGAATGCCGCAACCGTATCCGGTCCCTGAAACTGGATTTCGCGCTCAAGCAGTTGTGCGCAGATTTCACCGAGCTTTTCTGGATCGTCCGTATAGGGGTTGCGATATACCCAAGGTGTGTCGATATGGAAACAGCCGGGCAAAAGCGGCTCGTACGGACGACGGAAGTTCGTGTTTCCATTCACGCTCATCCCGCCGAAATGCACGCCGTGATAACCCTGTTTGAGCGAGATGAACTTGGTGCGATCGCCCTGCCCTTTGATTTTCCAGTACTGACGCGCCAGCTTCAGGGCACCCTCTACCGCGTCGGACCCGCCGCTGCTGAAGAAAACCGACGCCACACCGTCCTCCTTCATCATTTCGACAATTCGCGCGGACAACTCGATTGCCCGGGGATGCGATGTGCCACGGAAGGTGTTGTAGAACGCGAGTTCATCTAGCTGGGCCACAATTGCGTCACGGATTTCAGTACGACCGAATCCGAGATTGACACTCCACAGCCCCGCAACTCCATCAAGCAGCTTGTGACCGTCCGCATCCCACACCCAGCATCCCTCGCCCCGGGTAATGATGTCCGGCGGTGTATCGATCATCGCCTGCGGATGAGCCATCGGGTGCCACAGATACTTTGCGTTCGCAGCCTTGAGCTGATCGACTGTCATCTTCGTCATACCAATTCCTCCACCGGTAAGTTGAGCCGCATGGCGATCGCGGCAATGTTTCCGTTTATGTCTCGTAAGTCGAAGTACTGCACCTGTAGTCCGGCTTTGACGGCGCCCACGATGTTCCTCATCTGGTCGTCCACGAAGAGAACCTCATCAGCGCTGGCTTTGAGCGCAGCCAGTGCCATCTCATACGCGCGCCGGTCCGGCTTCAGAATGCCGGTGTGTGTTGCATCGACAATCGCCGCCATATCCTTGAGAACCGACATTTGCGACAGGAACTCTGGTCCATAGAAGAGCTCAAGTTCATTGGACAGAATGCCGACCAGGATGCCGTTGGCTCTCGCACGTCGGATCAGCTTGACCATCCCGGGACGGACAACCGCATCCGGATCCGTCTGACGCGTCCTTGTCAACATTGCACGCACCGTCCAGTCGCCCTCTCCAATTGCGGCACCAACTTCCCGGGCGCGGATCGCCCAGTAATCGCGTTCGCTGATGTCATCGCGCTGCATCGATTGCCAAAGCGAGTCGGTAGACGGGTCGATTGGCCCCAGCCAGGTGAGCGTGCCAGGCGGCAAGCCGAGCGTTTGCTCCGTTTCGAGGTGACGCTCGAACACCGAAACGCTGATGACGCTACCGAAGTCGAGGAGCAATACCTTCGGACGTTTCTGCGGGACAGACGATCGGCGTTGACCGGCCGTGCCGCGCTGGTTGAAGATCCAAACATCGTTCACGATTGCGCCACCGAGATGAGTTTGAGATCCGTGTATCCAAGCAAGCCCTCGAGACCACTTTCGTGCCCGAGGCCGCTTTCTTTCACGCCGCCGAAAGGCGTTTCCGGTTGTGAAACGCCGAAATGGTTGATGCCGACCATTCCTGCCTCGAGATCGGTGGACAGTCGATGCGACCAGTCGAGATTATTCGTGAACGCGTACGCGGCCAGTCCGACGGGAAGGCGGTTCGCACGAGATACCGCGTCGTCGAGATCATCGAAGACATCGAGCACGGCGATCGGACCGAACGGCTCTTCGTTCTGGACGCGAGAAGTCAGAGACGCGTGCTCGATGACCGTCGGCTCGAAGAAATACCCGGGGCGGTTCACCCGCTTTCCTCCGCACGCAATCGTCGCCCCACTGGCCACCGCATCATCGACGAAAGACTGCATTTCAAGAACGCGCCGGCTCTCGATTAGCGGACCGAATTGGACGCCCTCTTCAAGCCCTGCGCCGACTTTCAGCGAAGACGCTCCCCTCACAAATTCGTCACGAAAGGCCTCGTACTGTGACCGGTGAACAATGAACCGGATGGGCGACGCGCAGACTTGTCCTGCGTTGCGGAACTTTGCAGGAACGGCCAGCCTGGCCGCTTTTACGCCGTCATAGTCTTTGCAGACGATCACGGGTGCATGACCACCCAATTCGGCGGTATAGCGCTTGACGTGACGGGCTGCCTGCTCACCAAGCCACTTCCCGACGCGCACCGACCCAGTGAAGGAGATCTTGGCGATCTGCGGACTCGCGATGAGGGAAGAGGAAATGAATGCCGGGTCACCGGCTACCAGGTTGACGACGCCCTCGGGGATGCCTGCATCGGCGAAGCACTGGATGATCGCCATGCACGTTGCTGGCGTTTCCTCGGCTGGCTTGATGACGACAGTGCAACCGGCCGCGAGCGCGCCACCGAGCTTTCGGGAAGGCAGGTTGGCCGGGAAGTTCCACGGCGTGAATGCGGCCACAGGGCCAACGGGAACTCGCGTGACCGTCTGACTCAGAACATTCGGCAGTCGCGGGGGTATAGCGCGTGTCGGGAGTCGTTTGGCCTCTTCTGCCAGAAAATCGATGATATCCGCTGACAGCGTGATCTCACGGACGGCCTCTGCTAAAGGCTTGCCCTGCTCAAGCGTGAGAACATGTGCGATTTCCCGTGAGCGCTCACGCATCATTGCCGTCGCCGCCGTGATAATCCGGAACCGGTCGAGCGGCGACATTTCTGCCCATTGCCTGAAACTCCGCTGTGCGGCAATACCAGCACTTTCGAGCTCGCGAGGGCCCGCAATCGGGAGATGGCCGAGCACTTCGCCGTCGGCAGGGTTGAGGACCGGGACAGCGCCTTCGTCAGTGCGATCTATCCACTGGCCATCGATAAACAGTGCAAGTTTGGGGTATGACATGAAGCGACCCGTAGGAAGTTGTTAGGGTCATTTTCTGTCTCGCCCTACTTCGCGACAATCAACCTTTGGGTGGAATTTGAAGCGTCGCACACCTCGAAAGACCACTGAACGTCCGTTGCCGCAACGGGCCACCAGGCACCTGTCCGAGACCGTGAGTTTCCCTCCCGCGCACCTGTATGCGGGACAAGTGGGAATTCGACCGAGGTACCGGGAAGAGTGGCGTGATTCGCCGTCAACCGCCCGACATGACCTGACGTACGTTCTTGACGTTCGCAGAGACCTCTTTGATCAGTCTGTCGGAGTTATCTGCCAGCTTTTTGATTTCAGCCGCGACCACGGAGAAGCCGCGCCCACTCTCTCCGGCGCGGGCGGCCTCGACGCGCGCATTGAAAGAGAGAATCGAGAGCGTACGTATCGTTCTGAGAATATCGTCCACGTTCGAAAGAATCGCGTTCGTGGATGACGTCATCGCCGCAAAGCGATTTTCCGCGGCCATCTGTGCCGCGCGCTCCCCCTGGACCTCGATCACCAGGCCTTCCAGGAAAAGCAGGTTTCCATCGACGTCGAACACCCCGCCCCCTACTTCTCTTACCCAGACGGATTGCTGGCCTACCGTTCGCACCCGGTAATCCACGGTCCACATCTGTCGATTGCGCAGCGCGGCTGTCACTGTCTGCAGTACATATTGCTCATCGGCCGGTTCCGTGAGAGAGGGTAGCGTCCGTACGGCGTTTCCGAGAAAGTCGGATGCCGGATATCCGGTGAGCGCTTCAATCCCAGCCGTGGCATAGATCAGCGTGTAGTCGTTATCATTCAGACACCGATACAGGAAACCTTTCATCCTCGTCACGATGCTGTGGAGGATGGCGAGTTCCTGCACTGATTCCGGGGTGCTAGCCTGCCAGTCCCCCCGCGTAAGAGCCGACAGGTGTACTGCCTTCGTCAATTTTTTTCTCCGCCCAGGCGTGACCTGACGTCCCGCGCATTGCGCGCTTCACGCGCCCTCGTTTTGAATCAGCCATGCGGATTTCAATCGCCCGCTACGACCCCGTCCTTCGAAAACAGAACAGATGCTTGCGCGTGCGATACCACGACAGCCGTCAACGCTTCGCGGTCCTGGCGATGCTTCGGCGCAAACCTCTGCCCGTTGGTTTCACCGGTGAAAAGCAAACCGTCGAGCCCGACGCCAAACAGCTTGTCTCCCGCCGTAACGAGGTCGGTGATGGAACTGTCCGTGCCGGACTCGATTGCGCTCCAGGTGTCTCCATCGTCCCGGCTCACATAAAGATGGCCCAGCAAACCGCCAACAAATACCGCCCCATCAGCCGCAACCGTACCTGTCCAAAGGCTGCCCTTGCCACCGGTACGCAGGTATTCCCAGTTGGCACCGTTGTCCCTCGAACGAAGCACAAACCCCTGCTCCGCAGCGACAAACAACGTGCCATCCTTGCCTGCGAAGATACAAAACAGATTCCGATCCGCCTTGCCGCTGCCCTGTGGTGGCGGCAGCCTTACCGTCGTCCAATGTAAGCCGCCGTCGTTAGTCTTCAGCATCAAGGACCACAAGCCGACCGCCCAGCCATGAAGCCGATCAGAAAAATAAACCGAGAAAAGCGGCTGATCCATCGACGTGTCTGAGCGTTGCAGCTTCCACGTTTCGCCTCCATCTTCGGTCGCCACGATAGCGCCCCATTGGCCGACGGCCCATCCGTGCGATGCATCCGCGAAATACACGCCGGTGAGTGTTGCCGACACAGGCACCGAGCGAGCCTGCCTGTAGGTCTTGCCATCGTCGTCCGACAGCAACACGAGTCCGTGCGCTCCAACGGCAACGATGCGCGAGCCAGCCCGGCCCGCGCCAAGCAGCATCAGATGCGTGGGGTCATTCCAGCCATGTGCCGGCGTGATCTGGATTGCAGCCGTCGTCGCGTCGTCTGCCTGCGCAGCACCGCACAGGCAGACACACAAACACGCTGCGACACCGATTAGTTTCTTTCGCATGAAAAGTCCTTCGTAACGCATGCTTCAAATCAGTGGCTGAGAAGGCCGGGCGCCTTGACCGGAGTACGACGGGGAAACCACCTTTCCAGAACGACTGCGAGTGCCGGCAAGGCGGTCATCGCCATCACCAGATTGACGATGAACATGAAGGCAAGCAGCTTGCCCATATCAGCCTGAAACTTGAGTGCCGAAAAACTCCAGGTGGCGACGCCGACCGCGAGCGTGATCGCGGTGAAAATCGTTGCGACACCTACCTCCAGCATTGCGTGCTCGACGGCCTTCACGATTGACTGGCCATTCGCCATATGCAACTGGAGGCGGTTATAAATGTAGAATGCGTAGTCGACGCCGATGCCAACCGCCAGCACCATTACCGGCAGGGTCGCCACGGTCAGACCGATCTGCAACTCCTTCATGAACCAGTAACCAATGAAGGTGGCAACCGTGAGCGGAGCACAGCAGGCTATCATCGCGCGAACGTCGCGATAGGCGAGAAACACCAGGATCAGGATCGCGGCGTACACGTACAGCATCATTGGAAGTTCACTCTTTGCCACCTCGTCATTCGTCGCCGCAATCACACCGGCATTTCCCGCGGCCAGGCGGATGCTGACGCCTTTCATCTGATGCGAGGTCCGATAACGCTTGACGTCCTCCAGAATGCGAGTGAGTGTTGTCGCCTTATGGTCGGCAAGGAACAGATGCACGGCTGTCATACTGCAATCCTTGTTCATGTAACCCTTGATACGGCCGATCTCGGCTGACAATCCCCCATAGTTGCCTGGATCGATCGGCACGACGTTCATCTTCGGATTGCCTTCGTTGTAGCCTTCGTTGTAGTCGCGCAGCATCGCGGTATAAGATTGCACTGAAACGACACCCGGCTCGCTCTTCATTGACGACGCGAAGTCGTCCTCGAAGAGACCTACGGCAGGGTTATCGCATGCAGAACCTGATGACTCGAATGCGACCGTCAGCCAGTCGAGTCCAACGTCGTAGTTGCGGGCAATTGATATGGCGTCGCGATTGAAGCGTGCGTCGGCCCGCAGCTCGGGCGCTCCAGGCTGCAGCGTACCGATTACACGGTCACGGCTTTGCCACGCGGCGAGCACGAACACGACCGCAGTCACCGCCAGGACGATATAGGCGTTGCGCGGTTCGGCCACTCGCGCGAGCTTGCGCAGCCATGCGGACCGCATTTCCCGCTTGCGGAGCGCCTGATCAGCGTAGGCTTGTGTGAAGTTGAAGAAGGACGCCGCTACCGGAAGCATCACAAGGTTCGTCACGATCTTGTAACCCACGCCGAGCGAGGCGGTAATCGCAAGCTCACGTACCATGGGAATCGGGATGAGCAGCAACGTAATGAACGAAACGAACGCGGTAATCAACGCCAACGTGCCCGGAATCAGCAGTCCACTGAAACTGCTGCGGGCGGATTCGATCGTGCTCCGGCCGTGCGAGAGCTCCCGCACGATATAGTTGACCTGTTGTATCCCGTGTGAAACCCCGATCGCAAACACGAGAAAGGGCACCAGCACGCCGAGCGGATCGAGGCCAAATCCTAGCAGCCTGAGTGTACCGAACTGCCAGACGAGCGAGGTCAGCGAGCAGACGACCGGCAATATGGTGAATCGAATCGAATGGCAATACCAGTAGACCGCAAGCGCGGTCAGCAGCAATGCAACCCCGCAGAAACCTAGGACCGCCTTGGCGCCATCGGCAATGTCGCCGATCTGCTTCGCGAAGCCGATGATCTGGATTTCATAACCCGCGTCTTCAAAAGGCTTGCGAATCTGCGTATCGAGCAGATGATTGAATTCAATGTAATCGAGCGTCTTGCCCGCGCTGTCCCGCTCGTTCAGTTCTGCAGTAATCATCGCACTGTCTTCGTTGCGCGAGACCAGTGTGCCGATGTATCCCCCATTGCTCGCCGATTGGCGGACCTTCGCGACGATCCCGGGGGTCAACTGGTTCGGGGTGATCGTACCGTCGATTACTGGGTTGGCGCGAAACCCTTCCTCCGTGATCTCGTTGACGAACGCGTTGGGCGTCCAGAGTGACAGCACGCCCTGCCTGTCGACCCCAGGCAGAAATGTGACCGCCTGCGTGACCTGGAACAGCCGGGTCAGGCCAGCAGGCGTCCAGATACTGCCGTGACGCGCACGCACCACAACCGTCACGCGGTTTGCGCCAAAGAGGTCCTTCCGATACTTCTGGAAGGTCTGAATGTACTCGTGGCCGGTCGGCATCTGTTTCTCGAAGCCGGCTTCCATACGCAACTGCACAGCAAAGACAACCATTACGGCGGTGAACAGGGCGATCGTCGTTATGACGATTCGCCGATGCCCGAAAAAGAGATTCTCCAGGCGGAGGACAAAGCGATTTAGCACGGGCTCTTCCTTCAAAGGTCGTGGCATGCATATATAGCGCGCCACGTCGCAACTTCTACGGATCAGAAGTTGCGAGTTACAAACATTCCAACAAAGTTGCGATCCGCATATGGCTGCCCAACCGTGTTGTGGCCGCCGAAAAACGCCGTATAGTTGATGCCGGCCTGCCAGACCGCAGGATTCTGGTTGAACAGGACATATAAATTGACGGACTTCGCGCCCTGCATGTAATTGGCAGTGAAAGTAGGCGTATAGCCGTAAAGGGCATCGGTGAACGTGATACCTGGTGTGACCTGCCAGCCATGAATCAATGTGCCGTCATAGGTCCAGTTAAAATCGATGGTGGCACCAACAGAGCTCGCGGTACCCTGTGCCGCAACGATCGGATAGCCGAGACTCGAGCCGTTATTGAGCCACGCGAAGTATCCAGCGGCGGGCACCTGCGTGACCGTCTGGCCGTTGATAGTACTCGTCACACCGCTTGAGCTAAGGCCTGGGTAGTAGATCCACGTCAGCTCAGCGGTCAACACCGCCATATCGGCATGAATGAGCTTCAGGAATGGATACTCGCTCTGCGTGAGGCTAAGCTGACCATTGATGTCATATTGAAGCTTCTTTCTGTCGGTCCATTGCTGACAGTTGATACCGCTTACGCCGTTGGTGTTCAGGTCGAGCGGGCCGCCAGCACCAAAGCACCCCGACAGCGCAACCGCGTCATGTGGACGATAAGACAGCTCCGTGCCGATTGCCCAGTCACCTAGAGAAAAATTTGCGCTTGCTCCAAAAAGCTGCCGACTTTGCAGGTAAGACCACTGACTCGAACCGTTGGCCAGCGTAGATAGTACCGGCGACTTGTCGGTATAGCTTTCATAATAAAAACCGAAATTCACATCCAGGTTTTTCGGCTTGTAGTTAAGCTTGAGGCCGAATTGCGGCTTGTATTGGGACGGCAATGCGGTCGACACCGGAACGCCGACCGAGTTATACGGCGGACCAGCATATTGCCCGTTGACCAGTCCCTGGTTGACCGAGGAGATCGTCCCGGCATTGCCACTATTCGGCCCAGCAATGGTGCCCGCGTCTACACCACCCACGTTGAAGTTGTTCGAGCTGATCGTGGCCGGCTCTGCGCCTCGGCCAAAGTTATTGGCAACCGACCAGTACGTCCCCACCGGTGGATAGCGGTTCCCGTTCCACTGAAACTGGTAGTAGCCCTCGGTGCTAAGACCGTGTCCAAGTCCCGTCGCAAAACTGAACATTGGCGCCGGAATCAGTGCCTGTTTCACTTGCGCGCCCGGAATCAGCAAGGTCTGGATGTCAACAGCATTGGTAGCGTTGATGCCGCCCGTCGCGAAGAAGCTCTCGCCCCAGTTGATCACCTGATTGCCCACGCGCACGTGAGCAGACTGCCCAGCTATCGTGAAGTCCTTTTCGCCCCAGAGGTCCAGAAGCCGGACCGGATATTGAACCTGTGACAGTGCGCCGCTCGAGAGCGGTGTTCTCGCAGTATCACCGACGAGAAAGTCGTACATACCGGTGCCGCGAATCATAAACTTGTATCCCTCGCTAGGCATCGTCAGGAGCAGTTCGCTAGTCGCGCTGACGTACGTGCTGAACGGCTGCCCCTTGCGGTAGTTCAAATCGCCGTTGTCGCCAAAGCCCCACTGCGCCACGTTGGCTGCCGCGCCGCATCCGTATGCATTTGGATCACCGGTCAGCGAGCAACTGGGGCTCTTCGTACGAATGGCGGCCCCAGCGGTCACGTTCGTTACCCATGACCCGGAAAGGTCGCCCAGACCAGTCGCGAAATCGTAGCCATACGCACTGCTGACAAAGCCGCCTAATACGACTAACGATATCGACGCGTTCACCCCTGCTCTCTTCATCACTTTGTCCTCTGTCAGTTATTGGCGACGTGTGCCGCCCCCCGGCGCACGCCTTTTCTTGGGCGAGACTTCGCTACCGCTCGCTGATGGCACGCAGGTTCTCGGCGGTGTAGTAGTCGGAACTGAAGTGCGGATCGCTCGACTTTTCGAAGTACCGAACATCCTTGCCCGCCCCGATAACGCTCTGGTCGGCAACGTATCGTCCCGAGGTCAGGTTGTATTGAACAAATGGTTCAACGTCGCAGGTACCACCCAGCTCCCAAACGGGAATGGGATAACCCTCCTTCGTTTTCCAGAGCTTCCCTTGGGCATCGTAGTCTTCGCCGACGAGCGCGAGATAAGTGTCTTCGTCGAGGTAAAGCACTTTCTTCTGCGAGATATGCCGCATGTTCGGCTTGAGCGACGCCTCAACTACGTAGACTCGATGCAACTCATAGCGCCGCACCGATGGGTCGACTGATTCCGGCTTAAACACATCCTGAACGCCCTTCCTGAAGTCTGTCATCCCAAAATCGTTGTAGGGGACGTACATTTCTTTCTTGCCCACGAGTTTCCAGTCGAAGCGGTCGATGTCGCCGTTAAAGAGCCATGGTTCGTCGACCGTGTACTGGTTTTCATAACCAATTTGCGGCGCGTCATAGTCGTAGGACGGCATCCTGCGCACCCGACGCTGCCCGGAGAAGTAGTAATACGTTGGCGTGTCGTTATTGGCGAAATTGAAGGTCTGCACCAGGCCTTGTCCCGCAAGCGCCGCAGGGGAGTCGTAAGCGAAATAGATCGAGAATAGCGCTTCGTCGGATTGCAATGTATTCGCACCCGTCTTTCCCCAAGGAAAGTAAATAGTCTGATGGCTGACCACGTCAATCCAGTCGGAACTCCCAGGCCGCGGTGAAACCACCGTGTTTAGCTTCGACCACTCCAATCCCACTCCGCGATAGCGTGTCAGATAATTCCAGATCGCCTGCTGTCCAGTCTTGGCGCCTGGAAACGGTAACCCCGGCAATACGGCGTTCTGAAGATGATCCCCGCTCGCGTCAAGCTTGGCCGTACCGGCGTTCTTCTTGATGTTGTCCTGAATCCAGTCGGGATAGCCGCAATCACGGTGCGTCGGATAGACATCCATGCGGTAGCCCTTAATCTGCTTGAATAGAGCGAGTTGCCCCGGTGAAAGCTTGTCGGCATACTGGCCGACGGTATCTGCGGTAATTGAGAAAAGGGGCTTTTCCGACTTGTACGGGGAAAAGTCGCCGCGAGGCTTGCCTGCCGACCAGCCAGTCGGCGTTTTCTGCGCACCTGCATAAGAAGGAATCTGACCATCCTTACTGGCATTCGCCTCTGCACCGGCTACAGTCAGACTCCCCGTCGATTGTGCCCAAGCCGCAGCGATTACAGCGCTGCACGCAATTGCCAATGCGGTTTTAAAATGGAAGTGCATCGTGGACCCCTCTTTAAAAGAAACTTTCCGGTGGGCATGACTGCCGGGTGATCGACCCAGCGAATTCATGACCAGGTGAGGCGATTCTCGATGTCCTAAATTGGGTCTGCGATCAGCCGAAGGTATGATTTTCCCCGGCCCTATGGATAACCCCGATATGGATAACTAATTAGTATCCTCGTTCCCAACAAGACAAAGAGCACGTACGACGTCGCAGAGCACGCGAAGTCGTTTCACAAGCCGCTTGCATTCTGTATGGAGATGAATCATCGCTTTCCAGTGAGTATCTATCTGGATGCGAGATCAGCACATGCCCGAGCGCGAGCGCCGCTTCGACGGCGACATCGTATTCGTAGTTTGTCCCGCCGCAGTCTTGCGGACCGATTTGCTCAGCGCCTCAGCAGTTGAGGGGGCGGGGCCTTATCTTATAGTTCTGTAGGCCCTCAGGCAGCGGGCGACACCCGCAGACGCGCTCAAGAATGCGCGACAGTTTCAGTCACAGCGCATGACTCAGTGCGTTTCGTCAGCTTCAGTGCGCTTCGTATTCGGAGATCAGCGATATCAGGCTGGCCCGATTCGGCACGCGAACCTTCTCGAATATCTTGAGCACGTGCGACTTGACAGTTGCCAGACTGATGTGAAGTGATTCGGCGATACAATTGTTTGTCTGCCCCGACATCAACAGTTCGACGACGTCCAGCTCTCTTCGCGACAATGCGTAGGCTTTCGCCAGATCCTCGCGGAGCTCCGCTCTGCTTCGCCCAGTGAACCCGCGAAGGTTGTACTCAATGTAAGGGTGCATGGCGTCAATGACAGCGGCCACCTCCGAACAATCGACACCGCGACCGAGCAAAAGACTTATCCCCCCCAGAAGGCGCGAGTCGCTGTGAAACACCGTCTCAACAACGTCCTCGTAGCCGTGTGCATTCAGGAAGCGAACGTAATGTTGATTCTCCGGGGTAGTAGTGCGCGCGATCGTCCGGCTCAACAATGCCGCGCGATCCTGCGCACAATCGACCCGGTGATATTCGTACGGATCGTATTTACACATGCCCGCCTTGTACGCCCGGTGAAATGCCTCCGGGACATCCAGGCGGCGAAATTTGCAGATTTCCGCATCCGGCTCGACCGTGTAAAATGCCAGCGCTCTGACGCGCGTCATCCGCGCCACGAATTCCATCGTTTCGTCGACAAAACGCACGTCGACTAATGGGCGATCTGAACGAGAGTGATTCGACATGCCTGTGCCGTGGTTCTGGTCATACCTCATTTAGCAACCGCCCCAGATTGTTGTACAGCGTTGGACGCGCGCTCCTGAGCCATACCGCGAAAGCAGCTCCAGCGGCTCCCACGCCTAAGGTGGCCCAAGGCACCAGTTCCGACCAGATGGACTGACTGCCACTCAGCAGATCGACGTGGACGATGATCTGCCACAAGCAAAGAAAGAGCCCCAGGGAAGCCAGAGCCGGAGAAATTGCACGCTGCCAGAGCGAGACGCCCCGGCCGCGTCTCCAGAAGAACCCCACAACCGCTAGCGACGCGAAACCCTGCACCGCTACAATTCCGACGGAGGCGACGACGCTCGACCAGGGCAGGACCCCCTGTAAAGGATCCACCTTGGCGAAACCGCATCCGAGTATCACGGCTAGACCACACACTGTTTGAACGATGCTTGCCATGAAAGGGGTTTGCTGAACGGCGTGTGTTCTTGCCAATCCGTGCCAGATAATACCTTCCCGCGCCAGTGAGAAGAAATAACGCGAGATCGTGTTATGGAAGCTGATCAGAGCCGCAAGAAGGCTCGTAATCATCAGTACACCCATCACATCTGCGGCCCACGAGCCAATCAGCCTGGTCGTCATCGTGAACCACATATTGCCGGGATTTTTATTCGCCTCCGCAAGCGCAGCTGCCGGTCCATACGCGGCGATAATCATCCAGACCGAAACGGCGTACAAGACCATGATTACCGTGATTGCACAGTAGGTGGCCCGCGGAATCGTCTTGCGAGGATCTTTAGCCTCCTCCGAATAGATCGCTGTGGTCTCGAAACCCATGTATGAGCCGACGACGAACACCAGCGAAGGTCCGAATCCACTTGTCAAAACCGTGGATGGAGAAAAGGACGCGATAGGGAACCCAGATGGTCCGCCGCCATGCAGTATTACAGCGGCGTCAAAGAGCACTATGATGGCGATTTCGCACAACATGAGGAAGCTCAGAAATCGCCCGCTGAACTCCACATTGCGATAACCAAAGTAGTGGACGACCAGAGCGATGCAACTGGCGCTGGCCCACCATGGCACAGCTATCCCCAGCTTGTCGTGGAGCGCCTGGCTCAGAAAAAAACCGACCATAGCATAGCAGGCCAGCTGGATGGCATTGTAGGCAAGCAGAGCGAGGAATGCGCCACCCACGCCCGCTGGTCTGCCGAGACCCGCGGCAATATAAGCATAGAAGGCACCTGCATTCCTGACGTACCGGCTCATCGCTGCATAGCCGATACTGAACAGCAGATACACCACACCGGCGACAACAAACGAACCCGGCACACCCACGCCGTTGCCCATGGCGATGCTCACCGGGACCGCCCCCACAAGTGCAGTCAGCGGACCGTTCGTTGCGATCACTAAAAATACGATCGACAGCAGTCCCAGCGCATTCTTGCGCAACGCCTGCTGCTCGCTCGGTTGAGTCTTCATAGCACCCGTCTCCACAATACTATTGATCAAATACTACATAACGAAATGTAGCTAGGTGAGGCGATTGTTGGGCGCTGAAAAATGCACCTCAATCCTCCTTGTGGTTGATATTTGCTTTCTTCCCGCTTTCACGCTCTTCGCCACACAACTATGTCAAACGACCTAGTTTTGTTTATAGTCCAGTAAAAATCCGGGCGCAAGTAAGTGTAAGTCCTGGTCGATGTTCTCCTTTCAGCACCTGAAAGATGAAATGATGAACTTCGGCATGTGTAGCATGCTTGGACAGGTATAGACTGCGATTTCACCGTTGCCGGCAAGCGGCAACGGTGCGGCAGGCCAGAAGACGATCACAGCGTTTTGCAAGGGTTTTCCCTGGCACGCATCTCTCTTGCCAAATAGGTCGAGCGACCTATATTGAATTAGAAGGAGACCGTTCTATGCATAGCCGGGTGTCGGGAGCTGGTTTGCGTGAGCAACCCGTTGCCCACTTACGGTGTAACGAAGAAACCCCTGCGATCGCTGCAAACAGAACGGCAATGCGTGTCAGGCCGCCTCGGTAGAGCGAGGCGGAAGTACCAGGAAAGCGAAGGAGATTTCGATGGCTAGCGCGGGAAAGTCACTGCGCCTGATGGTCGACCATTGGCTCGCCCCCGATGCTGGGCAGCGCGTCACAGTCACTGAATTCAGGAACGAGCGATCTAAGCATGAACGATACGTATGCATTGAGACGTTGAAGACGGCAGGGCCGGTCGCCATGTTTTTCTTTCGCCATCAGGACGGCACATGGTGCATATATCCACCGCGTCGTGAACAGCCCATGATGCGGGCGGCGTAGAGTATGGATGTTCGGGAACGAACGATGGGAGCCTTGCACGAATGAGGTCATACGACCTAGAATACATCAGGTAAATAACTTTGCGGTTCGACGCAATAAGACCATGCCTAGAGAAACGTTAAATCGCGCGGCCTTGCAACCGGACCAACCGGCGAAAATCAATAACTCGAGTCACGTGAATCCGCTTGCCGAATTGGGCTCGGATTCCGGGAGACGGGCTTTGACGGAGCGCGGGCGCAACGCCGTCACCCGCATCTTGAAGTGCGCGACCGATATTTTTATCGCCGAAGGCTATGGCGGACTCAGCATGCGGAAGGTTGCCGCGAACGCTGGCATAGCTCTGTCGAATCTTCAACACTACTTTCCTGGTCGAGAGGATCTGTTTGCTGCGCTCATCAGGCAGACAATAGCGGAATACTCGCAAACGTACGACGGTATTCAAAAAGAAACCTCTCTGACTCCTGAGGAGAAGCTGGAAAAGGTTGTCCGGCTTCTGATCGAGGACGACAAGCAATCTCGGACACAGAGTCTGTTCTTCAATATCTGGGCGCTGGCGCAGGCTCACGATTTTGCACGCGAGATTATGGACGAAGCTTATGTTGTCCAGCGACGGATGATCGCTGACTTTGTCGCAGCGGTAAATCCAGGCCTTCCGCCTCAGGAACTGGCGTGCCGGGCAGCACTGATAACCTGCCAGATTGATGGCTTGCTCGTGTTGATTCCTCAGCGCAATCGCTTTCCATCGGATGTCAGGGGAATTGAAGACGAGGCAGTCCGCGCGATTCTGGCTCTTGCTCGCGCCAAAAGCGCACGTGCAAGCACACAGAAAGCGACGTCCCGCAAAATCCAATAGTGAGCAAATCGACTAAAGGGAGGGCAGCTGGAATCACTAATCGGCGTCACAATAGGTATGACCCGTGTAATCTCCGGCCAGGACTACTCTTCAATCTAGCGGGCTCCAGCGAGGAGCCTGCCGAGGCGGCTTCCTCGACATCGTCTATGCCCGCAAGAATCACCCACACAGCATGACGGCCCGTTACGCCCTACAGAAATCTTTCATACACGAAATGCTCAAGCAATTAAGCATCCGCTCGCGACGGGATGTCGCACCGGGCATACGGATAAACCATTTATAGTGCACCGCACAAGCCCGTGTGATCGGTAGATGCGATCCGATGGTTGTGTTATACTGCACTGCACAAACTTCGTCCGATCGGCAAGCGCGATCCAACGGCCGCGTCCGGCGTTGCCGGGTTGGGACCGAGATGCCGCTGAAGTTGAGTCGACACGCCTGTCAGCTACGTCCAGTTTCTGTCTACATCATCAAAATGAGGTCCCTGTGAAATACCTTACCCGCATCGCCGCGTCTGGA